>Ga0209347_1000099_pt1 | contig 245282 bp, 207 predicted proteins | sample AutmiccommuBRH23_FD_187382 | JGI IMG/M metagenome (GOLD analysis project Ga0209347, IMG submission 187382) | Deep subsurface microbial communities from Mt. Terri, Switzerland - Autotrophic microbial communities BRH/23 (SPAdes) (version 2) | ecosystem: Environmental > Aquatic > Deep subsurface... | reverse complement strand
TACACCCCCGCCCTGCCGTAACCTCGCCGTCATGGAATGACCCGAGGGAGGCAGGGCGTGAGCGCAGACGACGTCGCCGCGGTGCTGGCGCGGCTGCCGGAGTTGGTCAACGGACGCGAGCCGCTGGTGCGGCGCGGCCGGTTCTTCTCCGGCGAGTTCCTCGTCGAGGCCGACGGCGTGCCGGTGCATGTGAAGGTCACCGAGGGGCGGGTCGAGGCCGTCGAGCGGGGGCCTTTCCGGATGCGCGCCTGGCGCTTCGCGATCCGCGCCGACGCCGACGCCTGGCTGCGCTTCTGGGAGGCGGTGCCGGCCCCCGGCTACCACGACGTCATCGCCATGACCCGGCTGGGCGTCGCCCGGCTGGAGGGCGACCTGCAGCCGCTGATGGCCAACCTGCGCTACGTCAAGGAGGTGCTGGCCAGCCCGCGTGGCACCTTGGGCGGGGGACTCTGAGATGGCCGTCGCGTTCGAGCCGATCGTCGGCCGCTACTTCACCGTCACCCTGTCGGGCCGGCCCTGCCGGATCTACTTCGAGGAGGCCGGCCAGGGCATCCCGCTGCTCTGCCTGCACACCGCCGGCTCCGATGGCCGGCAGTACCGCCACCTGATGACCGATCCCGCGGTCACCGAGCACTTCCGGGTCATCGCCTTCGACCTGCCCTGGCACGGCAAGTCGAACCCGCCCGCCGGCTTCCACGACGAGGAATACCGGCTGACCACCGCCAGCTACACCGAGGCGATCCTGGCGGTCGCCGACGCGCTGGAGCTCGACCGGCCGGCGCTGATCGGCTGCTCGATGGGCGGGCGCATCGTGCTGCAGCTCGCCGCCTACCACGCCCGGCGGTTCCGCGCCCTGATCGGCGTGGAATGCGCCGACCACCAGACCTCCTGGTACGACACCACCTGGCTGAACCGGCCGGACGTGCATGGCGGCGAGATCTGCGCCGCCATGGTCTCCGGCCTGGTGGCGCCGCAGTCGCCCGACGAGTTCCGCTGGGAGACGCTGTGGGGCTACATGCAGAGCGGGCCGGGGGTGTTCAGGGGCGACCTGTACTTCTACCGCGAGGATTCCGACTTCCGCGACCGCACCGCGCTGATCGACACCGGCGCCTGTCCGCTCTACCTTCTGACCGGCGAATACGACTACTCCTGCACGCCGGAGGACACGCGGCGGACCGCCGCCGCGATCCCCGGTGCGGAGGCCGTGATCATGAAGGAACAGGGCCATTTCCCGATGAGCGAGAACCCGGCCAGGTTCCGCGAATACCTCCTGCCCGTACTCGACGCCATCCGCGGCGCCGGCTGACCGACCGAGGGAGAACCGCCATGAACGACCTGAGCCCCGCCAACCTGCGCACCGCCGTCGCCCAGGTGCCGCGCCCGTCGAGCTGCTCCGACGCCGAGTGGGACCTGCGGGTCAAGCTCGCCGCCGCCTACCGCCTGGTCGACCATTTCGGCTGGTGCGAGCTGATCTACGGCCACCTCACCGCCAAGGTGCCAGGCCCCGACAAGCACTTTCTGATCAACCCCTACGGCCTCGCCTATGACGAGGTGACGGCGTCGAACCTGGTGAAGATCGACGTCGAGGGCAACAAGATCGACGCCGACAACCCCTATCCGGTGAACCAGGCGGGTTTCGTCATCCATTCGGCGGTGCACATGGCGCACAGCGACCTGCACAAGGTCGTCATGCACACCCATTCCCGCTCCGGCATGGCGATCGCGGCGACCAAGGAAGGCGTGCTGCCGATCTCCATGGGCTCGACCGCCTTCGTCGACCGCCTCAGCTATCACGACTACGAGGGCGTCAGCCTGTATCTCGAAGAGCGCGACCGCATCGTCGAGAGCCTCGGCGACAACCACGCGATGATCCTGCGCAACCACGGGCTGCTGACCACCGGCCGCACCGTGGCCGAGGCGTTCCTCTGGCTGTACCGCCTGGAGCGCGCCGCGCAGGTGCAGATCGACGCCGGCTCGGCCGGGACGCTGAACGTCATGGGCGGCAACGTCGCCAAGAAGTCGGGCGAGGACGTCAACGCGTTCGCGGCGATCGAGGACGGCTACGGCGAACTGGAGTTCGCCGCCCTGATGCGCCGGATGGACCGCATCGATCCCGGTTTCCGCAACTGACGCCCGCGTGACCGAGGAGCCGTTCTGGAAGCGGAAGACGCTGGCTGAGCTCTCCCGCGCCGAGTGGGAGAGCCTGTGCGACGGCTGCGGCAAGTGCTGTCTGGTCAAGCTGCAGGACCCGGACACCGAGGAGATCGCCTACACCGACGTCGCGTGCCGGCTGTTGGACGGCGCCACCTGCCGCTGCACCGACTATGCCCGGCGCAAGCGGCGGGTGCGCGACTGCGTGGTGCTGACCCCGGCGGTGGTGGCCGACCTGTCCTGGATGCCGACGACCTGCGCCTATCGCCTGGTCAAGGAGGGGCGCGACCTCGCCTGGTGGCACCCGCTGGTCTCCGGCGATCCGGACACCGTGCATGCGGCCGGCATGTCGGTGCGCGGCCGGGTGATCTCCGAGACTTTGGTCAAGGACGCCGAACTGCCCGAGCATGTGGTCGACTGGTCGTCCTGAACGCTTGGAGCGGCGGGGCGCACTCCCCATATCGACGCGAGACAACGACGGAGCCGACGGGCATGGGCCGAGGCATGTGGATCATCGCGGCGTTGATCGCCGCCGTGGTGGTGGCGATGATGTGGCAGGAATCCTCCGGCGGCATCGAGCGGCCCTGGGCCGAGTGCAAGGAGAGCCTGGTGCAGCAGATGTTCTCCGACACCTGTACGCCACGCTCGGGCTTCGCCGGTCCCGACCGCACCCCCGCCGTCGGCGGCGCCCCGGCTCCGGCACCGGATCCCGACGAGCGGCCGGTGGGCGAGATCAAGCGCAACTGACGGCCGGGATACGGCGGGCTGAACTATCGCCGCTGGAAGCGCGGGTAGATGCCGACCGCGACCTCGACGACGGCCCCCTCCTCGTCCACCATCGGCAGCATCAGCCGCTCATAGGTGGCGATCCACCAGTTCTCGACGAACCTGAACGATCCGTGCGTGGCGTCGCGCCTGGCTATCACCTCGCGGTAGGCCGGCTCCGCGAAGGTCCGGAACAGCCGCGGCATCTCGTCGAGGTAGCGGTCGGTGAAGTCCGACCCGTAGATCCGGATCAGGTCGACCCCGACCTCGCGGTAGCGGAACCGCGGCCGGCTGCCGACCACCTCCACGAACAGCAGGTTCGACATCAGGCCGGCGACGTCGACCGGGGCGAAGCGGCCGCGCAACGGCAGCCCCGCGCCGGGCCGGCTTGCGTTCCAGACCTGCAGCAGGGTCCGGAGCTCCGGGCGGAGAATCTTGGAGGGATCGACGGCCATCCCACCTTCGATACCGTCCGCGGCCCGGCGGGCACAACCCCGCGCAGGGCGATCCGGCGAACGCCGTTGCCGACGGTGGTCCGTCGCATCGGCTTGGGCACCGCTGAAATTCGACTTTCTCAGTCGCTTGAATGCCCGTCGCGATCTGGATCCCGGCTCTGCGCTACGCTCCGGCCGGGATGAGGGATCTGGGTTTGGCCCTTGGTACTCCTCATCCCGGCCGGAGCGGCGACGCCGCGGAGAGCCGGGATCCACCCGCAGCTCCGATCCTTCACCCGATTGCCCTGCCCCGAGCCGCCAAGCTCCGACTTGCGCACTCGACATGCGGGGCGGAGGCTTTCTAAGCTGGCGGCGCCCGACCGGAGACCGTCATGACCGCGCCGCGACCGCCGATCACCCAGCAGGTGACCTTCATCTACACCCGCGATCTCGCCTCCGCGTCCGCCTTCCTGCGCGACAAGCTCGGGCTGCGGCTGGCGCTGAACCAGAACGACCTCTGCCACATCTACGAGACCGCGCCGAACGCCTTCCTCGGCGTGTGCGTGAACCGCGAGCCGCCGGCCGAGCCCGGCGTCACCTACAGCTTCGTCACCCAGGACGTGGATGGCCTGTACGACACCTGGCGGGCGCGCGGCGTGGAGTTCGAATCGCCACCCGCCCTGTCGGCCCGCTTCAACGTCTACTCCTGCTTCTTCCGCGGCATCGAGAGCTACCGCTTCGAGCTCCAGGCGTTCCGCGACCCCGCCTGGCCGACGCCGCAAGCCGGCTCCTGACCTCCCTCCGATCACCCGTCTCCCCGAGGACCGCCCGATGCCGAAGACCGATCTCGCCCTGTGGTCCGCCACCGAACTACTGCACGGCTACGCGACCCGCACCGTTTCGCCCGTGGACGCGACCAGGGCGGCGCTCGCCCGCATCGAGGCGCTGAACGGCCGGCTGAACGCCTTCTGCCTGGTCGACGCCGAGGGCGCCCTGGCGTCGGCACGGGAATCGGAGGCACGCTGGGCGAAGGGCGCGCCGCAGGGCCTCGTCGACGGCGTGCCGACCTCGATCAAGGACCTGTCGCTGACCAAGGGATGGCCGACCCTGCGTGGCTCCAAGGCGATCGACCGCAAGGGCCCGTGGGACGTCGACGCGCCGTTCGTCGCCCGGCTGCGCGAGCATGGTGCCGTGCTGCTCGGCAAGACCACCACACCGGAGTTCGGCTGGAAGGGCGTCACCGACAACGCGCTGACCGGCATCACCCGCAATCCCTGGGACCCGACGAAGACCCCCGGCGGCAGCTCCGGCGGGGCGGCGGTGGCGGCGGCGACCGGCATGGGTGCCCTGCACCAGGGCTCCGACGGCGGCGGCTCGATCCGCATGCCGGCCGGCTACACCGGCGTCTACGGCATCAAGCCGACCTTCGGGCGGGTGCCGGCCTATCCGCTGTCGCCCTTCGGAACGGTCGCGCATATCGGCCCACTGACCCGCACCGTCGCCGATTCGGCGCTGATGCTGACGGTGATGGGCGAGCCGGACGCCCGCGACTGGTATGCCGTGCCGGCCGACGGTGCCGACCTGCGCCGCGCCGCCGCGGCGTCGGTGAAGGGCTGGCGCATCGCCTACAGCCCGCTGCTCGGCAACCGGACAGTCCATCCCGAGGTCGCCGCCCTGGTGAAGGCCGCGGCCGAGGCCTTCGCGGCACTCGGCGCCATCGTCGAGGAGGTGGAGTCGCCGCTCGCCGACAGCCACGAGACCTTCCGCAAGCACTGGTTCACCGGTGCCGCCAACCTCTTCACCGCCTTCAGCGCCGAGCAGAAGGCGCTGATCGACCCGGGCCTGCAGCAGATCGCCGCCGAGGGGGCCGAGTTCACGCTGTTGGAGTACCTGGCGGCGGTGAAGGAGCGCGAGGCCATGGGCACCGCCATGAACCTGTTCCACGAGACCTACGACATCCTGCTGACCCCGACCCTGCCGCAGCCGGCCTTCGCGGCCGGGCACGAGGTGCCGCCGGGCTCCAACCTCGGGCGCTGGACCGAGTGGACGCCGTATTCCTACCCGATCAACCTCACGCAGCAGCCGGCGGCGTCGATCCCCTGCGGCCTGACCAGCGACGGCCTGCCGGTCGGCCTGCACATCGTCGGGCCGAAGCACCGCGACGACAAGGTGCTCACCGCCTCGGCCGCCTACGAGACGCTGCGGCCGATCGCACTACCGCCGCTCTGAGGCTTCCGGCAGCGCGCCGATCCTGCGCATCAGTTCGCTCGCCCGCACCACGCCCTCGGGATCGATCGGCACCCCGGCGGCGGCGAGCGCCTGTGCGGTCCAGGTGTTGCAGGTGCGGTCGAGCGAGAACCGGCCGAAGGCGGGATAGAACCGGCTGACCGGGTACAGCCCGGGCCCCAGCGCCGCGGCGCGCGGCCGGCCGCCGCGGTCGACCTGGCCGGCGATGTGGGCGACCAGGCGGGTGAAGCGCACGTCATCGAGCCGGATCGTCACCACCTCGGCCTGCGGCAGGTAGCGCGCCGGCTCGGCCGGCATCGCCACCAGGTGCAGGACCGCGGCCTTGGAGGCGAAGGCCGCCTCCAGCATCGCCCCGAGGCCGGGATCCGGGTTGCGGTAGAACTCGGCGTCACCCCAGCCGACCTCGATCCAGCGGGCGTCCGGGAAGTCCGCGACTTCGGGGAAGGTGGCCGGATCGAGATCCTCGATCGCGAAGGCGAGCCCGACATGCCAGCCGATGTTGACGGCGAGGACGGTGCGATCGGCAGCCGCCGGCGCCGCCAGGAGGCAGAGCAGGAGTGCCAGCAGCAATCGCATCCGGCTACCGGGCCGCTCCCCCTCAGCCGCCGCGGCGCAGCGCCCGGCCCGGGCGGTCGCCGGTGCAGCGGCCGTCCGCCCAAACCGCCCGGCCGTTCACCAGCACGGTGTCGATGCCGGCGGCCGGCTTCATCGGGTCCTCGAAGCTGTTCGCGTCGACGATGGTCTGGGCGTCGAACACGCAGATGTCGGCGAACTTGCCCTCGGCGATGGTGCCGCGGTCCTTCAGGCCGAACTCGGCCGCCGACAGCGAGGTCATGCGCCGCACCCCCTCCTCCAGGGTGAACAGGCCGAGGTCGCGGGCGTAGTGGCCGAGGATGCGCGGGAAGGTGCCCCACAGCCGGGGGTGCGGGAACTCGTCATGCGGCAGCCCGTCGGAGCCGAACATGGCGTGCGGGTAGGAGAGGATGCGCTGCACGTCGTCCTCGTCCATGCCGAAGTAGATCGCGCCCGCCGGCTGCAGCCGGTCGGCCGCCTCGCCGACCGCGCAGCCCCACTCCCGCGCGACGTCCGCCAGGTCACGCCCGGACATCTCCGGATGTGCCTTGGACCAGGTCACCAGGACCCGGGTGGCGGTGGCGATCGAGTCGTGCTTCAGCACCGTCGACGACGCATGGTACGGGTAGACGTCGAGGCCGATGTGCTGGGTGGTGCGGTAGCGCTCGAACAGCGCCAGGGTCTCCTTGGAACGGCCGAAATTCGCCTTGCCGTGCACCTTGTGGTGCGACACCACCACCGGCACCCCCGCCTCGCGGCCGATCAGGAAGGTCTCCTCCAGGCTCTTCAGCACGTTGTTGCCCTCGTCGCGCATATGCGTGACGTAGCGGCCGCCATAGGCCTTCAGCCCCTTGGCCAGCTCGATCACCTCCTCGGTCGGCGCCTTCGCCGAGGGCGCGTAGAACAGGCCGGTCGACAGGCCGACGGCACCGGCCGCCATCGATGCCTCCAGCCCGGCGCGCATCGCCTTGATCTCGCCGGCATCGGCCGCCCGGTCCAGCTTCTCCATGGCGCCGACCCGCAGCGTCGAGTGGCCGACCAGGAAGGCGGCATTGACGGAGGCCGGCTCCTTGTCGACCGCGCCGAGGAAGTCGTCGAAGGTGGCGAACTTCCACCACTCCTCGTCGCCCAGCAGGTCGAGCGGCGGCGGCGGCCGGCGGTCGAGCACCAGCGGCGCCAGCGAGATGCCGCAATTGCCGACCACCACGCTGGTCACGCCCTGGCTGACCTTCATGTCCATGGTCGGCTTCGACAGCAGCGCCCGGTCGTCGTGGGTGTGCACGTCGACGAAGCCCGGCGCGACGATCTTGCCGGTGGCATCGACGGTGCGGCCGGCGGCAACGCCGGCCAGGTCGCCGACCGCGACGATGCGGTCGTCGACGATCGCGACATCGGCGCGTCGGCGCTTCGCACCGGTTCCATCGATCACGGTGCCGCCGGACAGCAGCAGGTCGCAGCGCTCGAGCGCGGTCATGGGGAGCCTCCGAGGTGGGTCGACCGATCGCAGCCCGAGCGACGGGCCGTGTCAAGAGGATCGCCCAGCCACTCCACCGCCACTCCACCGAGGGTGGTCATCCGGCGCACCATGACCTAGTCTTTTCGGTGGCCCGCCGGTCAGCCCGGAAGGGCTGCCGGCCCGGCTCGCCCGTCTTCACCCGCCCGGACGATCGCGATGACCACTGATTTCGGCCCCCGCAGCTCATGGCCGGTCGAGTTGCAGGCGCCCGACATCGAGCCGCACCGCGCCGGCAACACCGGCATCCCGTTCTTCTGGAGCTTCGCCGGGGCCGAGCCGGGGCCGCACGCCATGGTCACGGCCCTGGTGCACGGCAACGAGCTGTGCGGCGCCCTGGTGCTCGACCGGCTGCTGCGCTCGGGCCTGCGCCCGGCGTGTGGCCGGCTCACCTTCGGCTTCTGCAACGTCGCCGCCTTCTTCGCCTTCGATCCCGCCTACCCGACCCTGTCGCGCTTCATCGACGAGGACCTGAACCGGGTGTGGGACCGGCCGACCCTCGACGGTCCGCGCTCGACCGTCGAGCTGGCGCGGGCGCGGGCGATCCGGCCGCTGCTCGACGACGTCGACCTGCTCCTCGACATCCACTCGATGCAGAACCCGACGGAGCCGCTGATCCTCGCCGGTGACTGCCAGAAGGGCATCGACCTCGGCCACCGGGTCGGCTATCCGGCGACCATCGTGGTCGACGCCGGCCACGCCGCCGGCGCCAGGATGCGCGACTACGGGTTCTTCGGCGACCCCGCCGACCCGCGTGCCGCGCTGCTGATCGAATGCGGGCAGCACTGGGCGCACGCCTCCGAGGCCGTGGCGTTCGAGGCCACCTTGCGGTTCCTGGTGGCGGCCGGCGTCGTCGAGCGCGCGGCGGTGAGTGACGCGCTCAGCGCCGAGCCACCGCTGCCGCAGCGGGTGGTTCAGGTCACCCAACCGGTCACCGTGCGCTCCGAGGCATTCGCCTTCGTGCAGCCCTATGTCGGCATGGAGGCCATTCCACGTGCCGGCACGGTGATCGCCCATGACGGCGGCGAGCCGGTCGTCACCCCCTACGACAACTGCGTGCTGATCATGCCGTCGCGCCGGCTCGCCGTGGGCCAGACCGCGGTCCGCCTCGGGCGCGTCGTCGATGGCTGACGCGCCGGGCCGGCGGTCCGACCAGCCGCCGGCGGACCGGGAGGGGCCCGGCGGCGACCGCATGACGGAAGGCGAGCCGCAGGGTTCGATGCTGCTGGCACTCGCGATCGGCGCCGCCGGCGGCCTCGCCTTCGCCTGGGCGCAGTTGCCGCTGCCCTGGATGATGGGCGCGATGGTGGCGACCACCGTGGCATCGGTGGCGGGTGCGCGCATCCGCATCGAGGTCCGCCTGCGCACCGTGATGATCGTCGTACTCGGCGTGATGCTCGGCAGTGCCTTCCAGCCCGCCCTGCTCGATCAGATCGGCCAATGGGCGATCTCGATCCTGGGCCTGCTGGTCTATGCCGTCGTCTCGGCCGGCCTGGTCACCTGGTACTTCCGCAAGGTTGCCGGCTATGACGCCGTCACCTCCTATTTCGCCTCGGCGCCCGGCGGCCTGAACGAGATGGTGATCGTCGGCCGCGAGATGGGCGGCGACGACCGGGTGATCGCGCTGACCCACTCGGCGCGCATCCTGCTGGTGGTGATGACCCTGCCGTTCCTGTTCCGGGTCTTCACCGACTACACGCCGCCCGCCGGGCTGCTGCCGACCGGCGGCGCCCTCGACATGCCGGCGACCGACTGGCTGGTCCTTGCCGGCTGCGGCGTCGCCGGCGCCTGGGTGGCGAAGCGCCTGAGGATCCCGGCGGCGGTGCTGATCGGCCCGATGGTGCTGTCGGCGATCATCCACGTCACCGGCGTCACCCAGGCGACGCCGCCGGGTCTGCTGGTGGCGGTCGCCCAGGTGGTAATGGGAAGCGGCATCGGCTGCCGCTTCGCCGGCACCGCGATCCGCGAGATCGTTCGGATCGTCGGCATCTCGATCGGCTCGACGGTGATCCTGCTGGCGCTCGGCGTGCTGTTCGGCCTCGGGATCGAGCAGCTCACCGGCATGCCGTGGTTTGTCCTGGTGCTGGCCTATGCGCCGGGCGGCCTCGCGGAGATGAGCCTGGTCGCGCTGGCCCTGGGCCGCGACGTCGCCTTCGTCGCGACCCACCACCTGTTCCGGATCGGCTTCATCGTCATCCTGGCGCCGATGGCGTTCCGCATCATGCGCCGGACTGGCAGGGTCTGAGGCTCCCTGCCGGTCACTTGGCCTTCAGGATGGCGGCGACCCGCTTGGCGAACTGCGCGTCGCCCTCGGCAGCGACCGTGCGGATCTTGGAGATGTGCGAGACCGCCAGCAGCTTGCCCGAGAGGTGCGGGTAGAACGAGAACACCTCGGTGATGTCGTCACCGTTGCCGACGTCGGTGCAACGCACCTCGACCCGCTTCACCGTGATCGCCGTTCCCGCCAGGGTCCGGACATCGGAGCTGGAGCTGATCTGGCCCTTGCACTTCGGCTGCTTCTGGCGAACCAGGGTCTCGCGCAGCGCCTCCACGTCGGGATCCGACCCGACCCCGGTGATCAGGCCGAAGCCGTCCTTCACGCTCCACAGCAGCGCCGCGTTCCACTGCTCGAGCAGCTTCGGATCGGCCTGCTCGACGGAGTAGTAGCCCTTTTCGCCGGACGACAGCACCTGCATCGCGAAATCCCGGACCGACAGCCCGAGCAGAGCCGAACCCTTGACCGGCTTGCCGGGGGTCGGGGCCGCAGCGGGCGCCCTACCCGCGGCCGGCTTCGCGGCACCGACACCACGCTGGTAGCACTGCTCGAGCTCGCCGACGGCCTTCGCCGTCCCGGTGAGCTTGAAGTCGATGTTGCCCTGCGGCGTCGTGACGTGCAGCACGTTGCCCTTCTTGATCGCCTCGGCGAACTGCTTGCCGCCCTCGGGGACCGGTGCGATCAGCGAGTCCTTCGCCGCCGCCAGTGCGTTGCCCTGCAGCTTCGGCAAGGCATCGACCCACAGCGCGACCTCGACCTTGCCGGGCTTCAGATCCCAGGCGGCGTTGGTCACCCGGATCTCGAACACGCCGCGGCCGGATATCCCGAACGCAAGGGCCTGTCCGTTCGGGTACGGCGAGTAGATCTCGCAGCCGAGGAACTTGCCGTCCTTGACGACATCGTGGCCGATCCACGAGCCGACCTTGAATTCGGCGGCCAGGGCGGGGGACATCGCCTCCGCCGCGAGGATGACGGCTGAAACCCCGAGCCCCGCCATCCATCGAGTCACCGATGCCATGAACCTGCCACTCCGTTGTTCGTGAACGCGCGCCTGCGCGACTTCAACCACGCAATTGTTACGCAAATTTGGCAGTGATGCCGCCATCGACAACCCGCTCGGCGTCGGCGCGCCGCTTCGCCGCTGCAGCCGCCCTGCCGCTGCAGCAACCACTCGATCAGGCCGCGGTCGCCGCGGTCGCAGTCTCGATCGCCACATTGCCACCCAGGGATCCTGGCATACCTGCTCCTCGGACGAAATTCGGCCGCATACTGCATCGCCGTGCGCAGGAACGCGATGGCTGGTTTTCGGTGCTCGCTCGCCGCCGGCGATTCAGGGTTCTTAAATCACCACTTTGTTAAAATGCATGCTGACCACGCCGCTAGCCTGGAGACGCCGGCGGCCGGCCCGTATGGTGTTAGCAACCGCCGTCTCGCTGGACAGCTCTATGCCGCATCGCAGATCGCTCGTCCTACGCCTGCTGTCCCTCGCGGCAGTCATGGGCCTGTCGATGCTGCGACCAGCGCCGCTGCACGCGAGCGACGCGGTCACGGTCGGGGGCTATACTTTCCCGCCCTATGTCGAGTTGGCGCCGGACGCCCGCCCCTCCGGCCTCACGATCGACCTGCTGGAGGTCCTCAACCGGATCCAGGACCGCTACGAATTCCGGCTGTTCCTCACCACACCGGCCCGCCGCTATCAGGACTTCCAGGCGGGACGCTACGACGCGATCCTGTTCGAGATGCCGGAGTGGGGCTGGCAGTCCATCGAGGTCGAAGTCTCGCGGCCGATCGCAACCGATGGCGAGGTGTATGTGGCGCGGGCAGCCGACGGCCGCGGCGAGGACTATTTCGACGATGTCGGCCGCAAGCGCATCGCCGGCATCCTCGGCTACAACTACGGCTTCTCCGGCTACCGCAGTGACCCGGTCGAGTTGCACAAGCGCTTCGATATCGCCCTGGTCAACGATCACGCGGCGACGATCGAGCTGGTGCTTCGCGGCCGCGCCGACGTGGGGGTCGTCACCGAATCCTTCCTCGGCCGCTACCTCGCCGACCATCCGGCCGACCGGCCGCGGCTGCTGATCTCCAGGCGCCACGACCAGATCTACTCGCACCGCGTGCTGGCCCGCCCCGGATCGGCGGCATCGGCCGAGGCGATCGCCGGCCTGATTCTGCAGGCCGATCGCGACGGCCACCTTTCGGACCTGTGGCAGCGCTACGGCGTCCGCCGATGAGCGGTGGCAATGTGTGTGACCGAACCGCCGTCGGGGCCGCCGCCGGGGTCGTCGCGCCGGGCGGCCGGTCGCTCGGCGCCAAGCTTCTGCTGCGCACCTTCCCGGTGGTCGCCCTGGTGGTGCTCGTCACCCAGTCGACCATGGCCTACGTGATCTGGAGCGACCAGCGGCGCGGCCTGGAGCTGCACGCGACCATGGTGACCGAGCTCACCGCCGAGGCCATCGCACGCCCCCTCTGGTACTTCGACCGCAGCGTGTTCGAGCCGCAGGTGCGTGCCATCGCCCGCGATCCGGAGTTCCGTTACGCCCGGGTGTTCGACGACCAGGGCGCCGTGCTGTTCGAGACCGGCGACCGGTCGGCCCTCGGCGCCGGGGACGTCCTGGTGATCGCACGCGATATCGTCGAGCCGAGCGAGCGGCGGCCGGTCGGCCGGCTCGAAGTGGTCCTCGCCACCACCGCCCTCACGCATACCTTCCTGCTGCTGGCGGTCGCCAGTACAGTGGCCTTCGTGGTTCTGCTGGCCGGCTTCGCCGCCGCCGCGCAGTCCGCCGTCCGGCAACTGATCCTCCGCCCGCTCACTTCCCTGCTCGGGGCGATGGCACGGGTTGAGCGCAAGGACTGGACGACCGTCACTTGGCGTTCCGGCGACGAGCTCGGGCAGGCGGCAGCCGCCTTCAACCGCATGGTCGACGGCCTGCAGTCCGGCGACGAGGCGAAGCGCCTGCTCGCGGAGCTGCGCGAGGCGCAGGCGCAACTGCTGGAGCGCAACGCCGCCGTCGAACGCGCCAATGCGATGATCCTGGCGGGCATACACTATGCCCGGCGGATCCAGGAGGGCATGCTGCCGGCTCCTGGCGCGCTCGACGGCCTGATCGCCGAGACCGCGGCGTGGTGGGAACCGCTGCAGTCGGTGGGCGGCGATTTCTACTGGGTCGAGCGCAAGGGCGACTTGGCGGTGCTGATCATCGTCGACTGCACCGGCCACGGCGTCCCCGGCGCCTTCATGACGCTGATGGTCGCAGCCGGCATCGACCAGTTGCTGTCGCGCACGCCGGCACAGTCCCTCGATCCGGCGGAACTGCTGCTCCAACTCGACCGGCTGGTCCGCCACCGCCTGCGCCAGGAGACCGCCGATGATCCGGCGGCCGATCCGGCCGGCGAGACGGCGTCGGACGACGGCCTGGAAGCCGCAGTGTGCCTGTACGACGCGCGCAACGGCGAGCTGCGCTACGCCGGCGCCGGAATCGGGCTTGTGGTGCAGGCCGGCGAGCGAGCCGAGCGCATTCGCGGCGACCGCGCCGCCCTCGGCTACCGCACGCTGCCGGCGCCGTCCGCCCTGGCTGTGCATCGCCGCACGGTGCGACCGGGCGAGGCCTATTTCCTGTTCACCGACGGCGTCACCGACCAGGTGGGCGGCACGCCGCGGCGTGTGTTTGGTCGCCGCCGCCTGATCGAGGCACTGACCGGGTGCGCGGAGCTTCCCTTGGCCGCCCAAATCGTGGAAATTCGTCGCCGCCTGGACGCTTACCGCGACGGCGAGCCCCGGCGCGACGATGTCACGCTGCTGGCATTCCGGCCGATGCCGGCCGCGGACGGTGGCGAGGATGGGACCGATGCTGGCACGTGAGATCTACGACTTCCGGTCGCAACTGCAAGAGCAAAGGGTCCTGATCGCCTACAGCGGCTACGTCTCCGACGGCATCGTCTACGCGCTCGGTGATGCGCTGAAGCAGAAGCTGGCGATGGACGAGACCGACCGGTCGCTCACCCGACGGGTGTTCTCGGTGTTCGTCGAGCAGGTCCAGAATATCATCCGCTACTCCGACGAGTCCGAGGGCGCCGGCACGCCCCCGGCACCGGCACTGCGCTCTGGGGTGGTCACGGTGGGCATCGAGGACGGCCGCTTCTTCGTGCTGTGCGCGAACATCGTCGATTCCGCCAAGGTGCCGCGGCTGCGCGAGCGCCTGGAAACCCTGGCGGAGATGGACCAGGACGCGCTGCGGACGTACTACCGGCAGAAGCTCCGCGACGAGTCCGAGGCGGAGAGCCAGGGCGGCACCATCGGCCTGATCGAGATCGCCCGGCGGGCGAGCGCGCCGATCCAGTTCGACTTCCTGGAAGTCGACGCGCGATCCTCCTTCTTCTGCCTGAAGGCATTCATCTGATGACCGAGACGACGCAGCCTTCCTCGATCCAGCTCGAGCCGACGGACCGGACGCCCGACGTTGCGTTCGACTTCGCGGCGCGCCGGCTGTCGATCGCCGGAGAGTCCTATCCCGAGGATGCGGCGTCGTTCTACGGGCCGCTGCTGCGGTCGCTGCAGGGCTATCTGGCCGAGCCCGGAGCGGGCGGAATCGTACTGGACGTGCGCCTGGTCTATTTCAATTCGTCGAGCGCCAAGGCGCTGATGAACATGTTCCAGATGCTGGAGAATGCCGCCGCCCGCGGCGTCGATGTCGCCATCAACTGGCGCTTTCACGTGGACGACGACATCATGCAGGAGTTCGGCGAGGATTTCGGCCAGGACTTCGAGCACGCGCGCTTCATCCTCTGTCCCGAGAGCGGGTCCCACTCATGAGCGTGTCGAAGCGGTCCAAGGCCGAGTCGTCGGACTTCAGCCTGTTCGCGCAGGAAGAGGCGGTGATCGCTGGCGCCGAGCAGATGCTGCTCAAGCTCGAGGAGGTCGCCGACGGTGTCCGCGCCCTCGCCCAGGCCTACAATCAGGGTTACCGCGAGCAGCAGCGCCTGGTGCGGCTGTCAGACCGCATGCAGGACGAGCTGCGCGGCCTGAACGCCAAGCTGGAGGCCGAGGTCGCCGCGCGCGAGGAACTGGCCGGCAAGCTCACCGAGCTGGCGTCGACCGACAGCCTGACCGGGGCCGCTACCCGGCGGCGCCTGTCCGAGCTCGCCGAGCATGAGCGACGGCGCTGCTTTCGCGAATCGAAGCCGCTCAGCCTGGTGGTAACCGACATCGACCGGTTCAAGGCGATCAACGACGGCTTCGGCCACGCCGCAGGGGACGCAGCGCTGGTTGAGTTCGTCGCCCGCCTGCGCCGCGAGATCCGCGACTCAGACGTGATCGGACGCATGGGCGGCGAGGAGTTCGCCGTCCTGCTGCCGGACAGCGACCTCGGGCATTCGATGCAGGTCGCCGAGCGGCTGCGCGCCGCGATCGCCAACACGCCGATCCCTTGGGAAGGCGTCGAGCTGACCCTCACCTCCAGCTTCGGAGTGGCCCAGCTGAGCGGCCCCGATGATACCTTCGACGCACTGCTCTCACGCGCCGATCGGGCACTCTACGGTGCCAAGCGGGCGGGACGGAACTTGGTGATGGCCGAGCCGGACTGACGCGCGCCGGCCTCTGGGGGAAACACGGAATGCCCAGTCTCGACGATGCCGATGTCGGCCGCAAAGGCAGCGCGGCCGAGGTCTTTCTGGCCTTCCTGAAGCTCGGCGTGACCGCCTTCGGCGGCCCGGTCGCCCATATCGGCTACTTCCGCCACGAGTTCGTGGAGCGTCGCCGCTGGCTGGACGACGCCACCTATGCCGACCTGGTGGCGCTGTGCCAGTTCCTGCCCGGGCCGGCGTCGTCACAGGTCGGCCTGGCGCTGGGTGCGCGCCGGGCCGGGCCGCTCGGGGCACTGGCCGCCTGGGTCGGGTTCACCCTGCCGTCGGCGCTGCTGATGATCCTGGCCGGCTGGGGCGCGGTCGCCTTCGGCACCGACGACCCGGTCGCCTCGGCGACGATCCACGGGCTCAAGCTGGTGGCGGTCGCGGTGGTCGCGCAGGCGGTACGGCAGATGGCCGGCCGGCTGGCGGCCGACCGGGCGCATGCCACGATCCTGGTGGCCGCCGCCACCATCGCCCTCACCCTGCCCGGACTAGCCGGACAGCTGGGCGCCATCGCCCTCGGCGTGGTGGCCGGCCTGGTGGCCGGACGCCTGCATGACGGTTCGCCATCCGGAGCCGCCGGGCCGCTGGCGATCCATGTCCCGGTGCCCGTCGGGCTGGCGCTGCTGGCAACGCTGTTGGTGCTGCTGGCGGCGCCGCTGCTGGTCGCGGTACCCGAATTCCTGCGGATCGCCGAGGCCGCCTTCCGGGCTGGCGCGCTGGTGTTCGGCGGCGGTCATGTGGTGCTGCCGCTGCTGGAGGCCGACACCGTGCAGACCGGACTGGTCGGCCGCGACGCCTTCCTGGCCGGCTATGGCCTGGCGCAGGCGGTGCCCGGGCCGCTGTTCACCTTCGCGGCGTTCCTCGGCACCGCGGCCCCGCTACCCGGCGGTATCACCGGTGGCCTGCTGGCGGTCACCGCGGTGTTCGTACCGTCGGCGCTGATACTGTTCGGCGTGCTGCCGTTCTGGGACCGGCTGCGCGCCTGGGAGCCGGCCCGGCGCGCCCTCGACGGCGTCAACGCCGCGGTGGTCGGGCTGCTGGTCGCGGTGCTCTACGATCCGGTGGCGACCGCCGCGATCACCGGTGCTCCGGACGTGGCGGCGATCCTGGTGGCATACCTGCTGCTGGAGATCTGGAAGGCACCGCCATGGGCCGTGGTGGTCGGCTTCGGCGCCGCCGGCGCCGCCCTGGCCCTCGCCGGAGCCGCCTGAGGCGGCGTCAGCGCCCGAAGCGGACGATCACCTGCCGGTCGTCACGCTGCACCGGGCGGCTGGGCCCGCGCGACGGCGGCTCGCCGCGAGCCCGGGCGATGTCCCGGCTGTCGAGGCGGAACAGGTCGCAGGCGATGAACGTCACCAGCGACGCCATCAGACGCTCGATCAAGATCACCCCGCCCTCCTTCCGCCGCCGCCACGTCCGGTGCGGCCGGATCCAACCGTATCAGCCTCCGGTCTCGCCGAGAAACGCGTCGAACGCATCCCAGAACTCCTGCCGTATCGGCTCGCGCTCGCGCAGGATCTCGTGCTTGGCATCTGCGAAGCGCACCAATTGCGCGCCTGGCAGTCGGCGTGCCGCCGCCTCGATCGCCGCATTCGAAACCACCGCCTCGCGGCCGGCCAGCGCCAGCAGCACCGGCATCCGGATCCGCTCCAGCGTCCCCGGCGCGGCGAGCAGTGCGATGGACCGGAGCGCCGCCCGCACCCAGGCGAAGGTCGGATCGCCGACCGCGAGCTCCGGGCGTTCCGCCAGAAGCCGGTGCGACGCCTCGAAACGCTCGCGGTCGTCGGTCAGGAAGTTGCCTTCGAAGCGCTGGCGGCGCGGCCCGTAGCCGGCCCCCCCAAAGATGTAGCGTTCGAGCAACGGCGTGAGGCAGAGCGCCTCGACCAGCAGGCGCGCGAGGCCGGCGGGCAGACCCGGGCGACCGATCCCGAGCATCGGTGCGATCACCACCGCACGTGCCACCCGGTCCGGCGCGGCGAGGCAGTAGCGCAGCGCGATGTGCCCGCCCATCGAGTGGCCCAGCACCGTCATGCGCCCTTCCCGGAACCCGTCGAATCCCTCGAGGACCGCCGCCAGATCCTCCAGGTGGGTCTCCATGCGGTCGATGTGCCCGCGGTGCCGGTCGGCGAGCAGCCGGGTGGACTGTCCCTGGCCGCGCCAGTCGAAGGTGACGACGTCGAAGCCGCGGGCGGTCAGCTCGCCGATCGTCTCCAGGTGCTTCTCGATGTACTCGGTGTAGCCGTGCAGCAGCAGGCAGCGGCGTTCGCCGACGCCGGAGCCGAAGACGGCGGCGCGCAATCGCACCCCGCCGGGACGCTCGACGAGAACGATACGGCCGCCCGCCCGGGCGACCGCTTCGGAAGCAGGGAATGCCGTCATTGCGCCAGGACGACGCCGCAGGTCGGGGTCCAGGACAGATGCACCCGGTCGCCCCAGGTGAACGGCCGGCGGGTGACACGGTCGAGATTGGCGATCGTCACCTTCACCAGCGGCTGCTCGGCGTTCAGCCGGACATGGAACACCGAGATATCGCCGAGATAGGTGATCTCCTCCACCGTGCCGCTGGCGGTGTTGCGCGCGATGCCGGCCGGCGGCTCCTTCGAGATGTCGACCTTCTCCGGCCTGAGCGCCAGCCAGCCGGTGGATCCGACCGGCAGCCCGGCCTCCTGCTCGATCTCGACCGGCGCCGCGAGCCCCGGCGCCGACAGCCGCACATGACCGTCGTCGCAAGCCTCGACCCGGCCCTCGATCAGGTTCACCGAGCCGATGAAGTCGGCCACGAACTTGGTGCGCGGGAACTCGTAGAGTTCGGCCGGCGGTGCGGTCTGCTGCACCCGGCCATGATCCATCACCGCGATGCGGTCGGCCATCGACAGCGCCTCGTCCTGGTCGTGGGTGACCACCACGAAGGTGATGCCGACGCTCTCCTGCAGATTGACCAGCTCGAAGCGCATCTGCTCGCGAAGCTTGGCATCCAGCGCCGACAGCGGTTCGTCGAGCAGCAGCACCTTCGGCCGCTTCACCAGCGCGCGGGCCAGCGCCACCCGCTGGCGCTGCCCGCCGGACAGCTGGTCGGGCCGGCGCGGCCCGTAGCCGGCGAGCTTGACCAGCGCCAGCGCATCCTCGGCGCGCTGCAGGGCCTCGGCCTTCGGCACGCCGTCGACCTTCAGGCCGTATGCGACGTTGTCGAGCACGCTCATATGCGGGAACACCGCATAGGACTGGAACACCATGTTCACCGGCCGGCGGTTGGCCGGCACCATCGACATGTCCTGGCCGTCGATGCGGATCGTGCCCTCGGTCGGCAGCTCCAGCCCGGCCAGCATGCGCAGCAGCGTGGTCTTGCCGCAGCCGGACGGGCCGAGCAGGGCGAAGAACTCGCCACGGCGGATCGTCAGGTCGACGGCATCGACCGCGGTGACCGAGCCGTAGCGCTTGCTGAGCCCGGCGATCTCGATGATCGGGCTGTCCGTTTTCGCGTCGACGCTCATCCCGCGGCTCCCTCCGCCTTCATGCCGGCGCGATGCTGCATCCACAGCGCCGTCGCCGTCAGCGCCACGGTGACGACGATCAGGATCGTCGAGGCGGCGTTGACCTCCGGCGTCACCGAGAATCGCACCATCGAGTACACCTTGACCGGGAAGGTCACCGTATTGGGCCCGGAGGTGAAGAAGGTGATCACGAAGTCGTCGAGCGACAACGTGAACGCCAGCATGCCGCCAGCCACAAGGCCGGGGCGCATGAACGGCACCATGATGTCACGGAACACCCGCCACTCGCTGGCACCCAGGTCCTGGGCCGCCTCCGACAGCTCGCGGTTGAAGCCTTCCAGCCGGGCGCGCACCACCACCGCCACGAAGGGGAAGCTGAACGAGACATGGGCGATGGTGATCGCCGACAGGTTGAACGGCCAGGCCATGTCGCTGGGCCAGCCGACGCGCGAGAAGAACGCCAGCATCGCCACGCCCATGCAGATCTCCGGGATGACGATCGGCAGCGCGATCGCCGCCTCGTAGCCGCCCTTGGCCGGGAACCGGAACCGCCAGAGCAGCACCGCCACCAGGGCGCCGAGCACGATCGATATGGCGGTGGAGGCGAGCGCGATGGTCAGTGAGTTGGCGAACGCCTCGATGAGGCCCTCGTTGCGGAACGCCTTGCCGTAGTAGTCGAGGGTGAAGCCCTGCCAGACGATGTTGCGCCGGCTGTCGTTGAAGCTGAAGGCGATCAGCGTGACGATCGGCGCATACAGGAACACGAACACCACCAGCAGCGTCAGGCGCAGCCACAGCCGGCGGGTGTAATCGAGCGGTCCCGGCGGCGCCGCCATCACGCCCTCCCCTGGCCGGCACTGCGGCGGGCGTAGAAGGCGCGCAGCGCCAGTGCGCCGAAGGTCAGGTACATCAGCAGGAACGACAGCGCCGAGCCGAACGGCCAGTCGTTGGCGCTCTTGAACTGCCGCTCGATGACGTTGGCGATCATCTGGCTGTCGGTGCCGCCGAGCAGGTCGGGGGTCAGGAACGACCCCAGCGCCGGGATGAACACCAGGATCGAGCCGGAGATGATCCCCGGCAGCGCCAGCGGGATCACCACGGTGCGGAAGGCGTGGATCTGCGAGGCGCCGAGGTCCAGCGCCGCCTCGATCAGCGGGCGGTCGAGCTTCTCCAGCGAGGCGTAGAGCGGCAGCACCATGAACGGCAGGTGGACATAGACCAGGCCGATGATGACCGCGGTGTTGTTGTACAGCAGCTCCAGCGGCACGAAGCGCTCGCCCAGCAGCTGATACGAGCCGAGGCCGAGCAGTGTCAGCCCGGCATTCGCCTGCTCCCAGAACCATTCCAGCGTGAAGTTCACGAAACCGCGGCTGCGCAGCACCGCGATCAGCGCGTAGGTGCGGATCAGCAGGTTGGTCCAGAACGGCAGGATCACCAGCAGCAGCAGCAGCGCCCGCCAGCGCGGCGGCGCGAAGACGATGGCGAGCGCTACCGGAAAGCCGAACAGCAGCGAGACCACCGTCGTCACCCCGGCGAACACGAAGGACTTGCCGAAGATCTGCAGGTACAGGGGGTCGAGGGCACGCGCGTAGTTGTCGAGCGTGCCCGTGACCTCCATGTCGATGACGCCGCGCAGCTCCGCGAAGCTGAGCGTCCAGATCAGCGCCAGCGGCACCAGGAAGAACAGCAGCAGCCAGACCGTCGGCGGCAAGCCGATGACCCAGAACACCGCCGGATTGCGCCGCCAGCTCTCCATCGCGCCCTACCCCCCGGCCGCGCGGAACCGGTCAGGCGGCGCCGATGCGGGTCCAGAGGCGGTCGACGAGTTGCGTGTAGTCGGTGCCCTGGTACACCGCCGGCTCGCAGCGGGCGATCACGTCGTCCGGCGGGAAGATCGCCGGGTTGCCGGTGTATTCGGGCTTCATCAGCGCCTTTGCGGCGGCGTTGGGCGTGGCGTACTGGATGAAGTCGGCGATCGCGGCACCGGCCTTGGCGTCGAGCAGGAAGTTGATGAAGGCGTGGGCGTTCTCGGGATGCGGCGCGCCCTTCGGGATCGCCAGCGTGTCCTCCCACAACAGCCCGCCTTCCTTCGGCACCACGTAGGAGATGTCCTTGTCCTCGGCCATCACCTGCAGGATGTCGCCGTTCCATTCCATGGTCAGGTCGACCTCGCCGGACAGCAGCAGGTCCTGGCCGTTGTCCTCGGCGAACACCTTGATGTGCGGCTTCTGCTTGATCAGCATCTCCGCGACCTTCTCGAGCTTCGCCGGATCGTTCTCGTTGAGCGGCCAGCCCAGATACTTGCAGCCGACCTGCAGGACCGTCGACGGCGCGCCGAGCAGCGCGATCTTGCCGGCATACTTGTTGGAATCGTACAGCCACTTCCAGCTGTCGGGCACGCCGTCGACCCGGCTCTTGCGGTAGCCGATCCCGACCGTCCCCCACATGTAGGGCAGCGAGAACTTCCGGCCCGGATCGAACTTCGGGTCCATGAAGGTCTTGGAGATGTTCTTGATGTTGGGAATCTTCGAATGGTCGAGCGGCACCAGCATCTTGGCGGTGATCATCCGCTCGGTGTAGTCGTTGGTCGGGACGATCAGGTCGTATCCGGGATTGCCTTCCTTCAGCTTGGCGAACAGCTCGTCGTTGTCGGCGAACAGGTCCATCGTGACATCGATGCCGGCCGCCTTCTTGAAATCGTCGAGCGTGGTCTCGCCGATATAAGTGTCCCAGTTGTAGAAATTCAGCTTCTTTTCTTCGGCGCCCCAGCCGAATTTCGGTGTCAGAGTTACGCCGGCGGCGACGGCGCCGGATCCGGCGAGGAAAGTGCGCCTGGTCGGGCGCCGCGAAGAGTGGTCGACCATCCGTCGTGCCTCCTGATCTGAAGGGCGATGTCCCGATCGATCCCCTGGACCGGTCCCGCCGTCATTGTGCATTGCCGAAAGTCAAGACGCTCGCCCGCCGGCTGTCAATCGCAGCGGTGAGTTCGCGCCGGCGGAGGTGGCCGCGGTCGTTAGATCGAGAAGTCCAGGAAGGTCCCCCGAGGCGCGACATCGCCCGCCTCGCCGGCCGTCACCGCCGCCTGGATCGTCGAGCGGGTGGCTTCCTCGTCGGGGCGGGACGCCCGGGAGGGGCCGGACGCCGGGGAGGGTCCGGTCGCACCGGCAGATGCCGTCGCATCGGGGGTCGGCCCGGTCCCCTGACTGCGAAGCTCCTCCCGGCGAGCCGTATCTTCGGCCGCACTGGCCTCGCGCTCCAGCCGGAGCTGCTCGGCCGCCGCGTCACGGGCCCGCGCCCGCGCCTCCTCGACCTCGGCGGCCCGGCTAACCGTGTCGTCCACGACCCGCACGCCGGTCTGCAATCCGCTGCCGACCGACGCCACGCCTCGCAGCCCGGCAGCCACTACCGCCAGACCCTGATCACCGCCGCCCCGGCCGACGCTCTGAATGGCCGGAGGCAGGGCCGATGCGCTCACACCGATCGCCATCGTCACACGCCTCCCCGTGCACAACTATGGCCAAGGTGCCGCTCGACGGCAAGCGGATCAGAACCGCCGCCTCAGAGGCCGAGATCCGCCTGGGTGAGATCGAAGCAATGGCGTGCGGTGTCGACTAGGCGATCGACCTCGGCGTGGCTGATGACCAGCGGCGGCGCCACCACCATGCCGTCGCGCACCGCCCGCATGATGACGTTGTTGCGGAAGCAATGGTCGCGGCAGATCGTCCCCACCCTGCCCTCCGGCTCGAAGAACACCGGCCCGTCCTTGTCACGCACCAGCTCGATGCCGGCGATCAGGCCGACGCCGCGCACCTCGCCGACCAGCGGATGGTCGGCCAGCTCGCGCAGGCGGGACTGGAAATACGGGCCGATATCGTCGCGCACCCGCTCGACCAGCCCCTCGTCCTGCATGATCCGCAGGTTCTCCAGCGCCACCGCGCAGGCGACCGGGTGGCCGGAATAGGTGAAGCCGTGGAAGAACTCGCCGCCCTCGTCGATCAGTGTGCGCGCGACCCGCTCGCCGACCATCACCGCCGAGATCGGCAGGTAGCCCGACGACAGACCCTTGGCCAGGGTCATCAGGTCCGGGCGGATGCCGAAGGTCTCGCAGCCGAACCAGTTGCCGGTGCGCCCGAAGCCGCAGATCACCTCGTCGGCGATCAGCAGGATGCCGTGCTCGCGGCAGATCCGCTGGATCTCCGGGAAGTAGGTGGATGGCGGCACGATTACGCCGCCGGCGCCCTGCACCGGCTCGGCGATGAAGGCGGCGACCCGCTCCGGGCCGATCTCGCGGATGCGCTCCTCCAGCGCCTGGGCAGCGGCGAGCCCGAACTGCTCCGGCGTCATGTTGCCGCCGTCGCGCAGATAATAGGGCGGCCGGATGTGCTCGAAGCCGGGCAGCGGCAGGCCGGTCTGTCCGTGCATCGGCGCCATGCCGCCGAGGCTGGCGCCGACCAGCGTCGAGCCGTGATAGGCGTATTCGCGGCTGATGATGACGTTGCGCTCCGGCTGGCCGAGGATCTGCCAGTAGCGCCGCACCATCCGCACGATGGTGTCGTTCGCCTCCGACCCCGAACTGGCGAAGAAGGCGTGCTCCAGCCCCTCCGGCGTCAGCTCCGCCAGCCGGGCGGCAAGCGCCGTCGCCGGCTGCGTCGTGGTCTTGAAGAAGGTGTTGTAGTAGGGCAGCTCGCGCATCTGCCGGGCCGCGACCTCGGCCAGTTCGGTGCGGCCGTAACCGATGTTGACGCACCACAGCCCGGCCATGCCGTCGAGGATGGCGGTCCCCTTGGAATCCCAGAGGGTGCAGCCCTCGGCCCGCACGATCACCCGGCTCCCTTCGGCAGCCAGCGCCTTGTAGTCCGAGAATGGGTGCAGGTGATGCGCGGCGTCGGCAGCCTGGAGTGCCCGCTCTTCGTCGTCGTTCAGGATTCGAGTCATGAATGTCCTGCCCTATTTCTATTCCAACCCAGGCGTTTAGACCGCCGGTATTGCCTCTCGGTCAATAATCGACTGCCGCTCTCGCACTACAGTCACTTGTTGACCGAGTTTTACCGAAATACGGCCGGCGGTTAACGCGCTTTTTACACACCTGGATCGATCCTGTAGCGTGGCCGCCACAGACCGGCAAGCGGCGCAGTGTGATCGCGGGAGGGGACCATGGCGGCAGATCCGGTGGATGTCGGGCACGATTCGCCGCGGGAGGGCGGCGTGATCGACGTGATCGCCAAGGAAGCCGGTAACCTCTCCATCGAGATCGTGGACGTCGCCGGGAACGTCGACGAAGTCTCCGGGCGGGTCGCCCGGCAGGCCGAGGAGTTCCATCGCCTCGCCGAGGCCGCCGAGCAGGTGGCCGGCAGCAACGCGGCGGTCGTGCAGGCGGCCGAGCGCACCCGCGACATCGCGACCCGGGCCGCCGACGACGTGGCGGCGTCGCGCGGCACGGTCGACGCCGCGGTCGGCGACATCCACTCCCTGGTCGAGGGCGTCTCCGCCATCGAGGGCCAGCTCAGCGGCCTGCAGGAGGCGCTCGGCAAGGTCGGCAAGATAGCAGGCGTGATCAACGCGATCGCCAAGCAGACCAACCTGCTGGCGCTCAACGCCACCATCGAGGCGGCGCGCGCCGGCGATGCCGGCCGCGGCTTCGCGGTCGTCGCCGGCGAGGTCAAGAGCCTCGCCAACCAGACCGCCGACGCCACCCTCGACATCGAGCGCACGCTGAAGGACCTGGAGGCGCAGGCGCGCGAGCTGATCGCCCAGGGCACCCGCACCACCCGGCTGGCGGACGGCGTGCGCGACGGCACCCAAGCGATCGGCAGCGCCATGGGCACCATCGGCGGCGCGGTCGGGGACATCGCCGCGCAGGCCACCTCGATCGCCACCGACGCCGCGCGGATCGCCGAGTCGTCCTCGGGATTCCGCACCACCATCGAGCATCTCAGCACCGAGGTCGACCGCTCGAGCGACACGCTCAAGGAGGCCCGCGACCGGGTCAACCGGCTGATCGACTCGGCGGAGCGGCTGGCCGGCTACTGCGCCGATTCCGGCGCCAACACCGTCGACGGGCCGTTCATCGACAAGGTGCAGCAGGTCGCCGAGGCGGTCTCCCAGGCGTTCGAGAGCGCCGTCGCCCGCGGCGAGATTTCCCTGGACGAGCTGTTCGACCGCGCCTACGCGCCGATCGAGCGCAGCGATCCGCAGCAATTGCGGGCGGGCTGCCTGAAGATCACCGACCGGGTGCTGCCGCCGATCCAGGAGCCTGTGCTGGCCTTCGACCAGCGCATCGTGTTCTGCGCCTCGGTCGACGAGAACGGCTACCTGCCGACCCACAACAACAAGTTCAGCCAGCCGCAGGGCGCCGACCCCGTCTGGAACGCCGCGAACTGCCGCAACCGCCGGCTGTTCAACGACCGCGTCGGCCTGAAGGCCGGACGCAACCGCCAGCCCTTCCTGCTGCAGACCTACCGGCGCGACATGGGCGGCGGGGTGTTCGTGCTGATGAAGGACGTCTCGGCACCGATCACGGTGCGCGGCCGCCACTGGGGCGGGGTGCGATTGGCCTACAAGCCGTGAGGACCGTTTCCGGGGGGCGGCTCAGACGTTCAGCAGCAGGAACTCCCGCTCCCAGGCGCTGATCACCTGCTGGTAGGCGCGCGACTCCGACTCCTTCACGGTCGTCAGCACGTTGACGAAGCGCTGGCCGAGGATCTCGCGCAGCGGCTTGGCGCGGTTGAGGCGCAGCAGCGCGTCCTCCAGGTGCCGCGGCAGGTTGACCGCCAGCTGGTAGGCGCTGCCCTCGATCGGCTTCGACGCCTCCAACTCCTCGATCACCCCGAGATAGCCGCAGGCCAGCGACCCGGCCATCGCCAGATAGGGGTTGGCGTCGGCGCCGGCCACGCGGTTCTCGACCCGGCGGGCGTCGGGCGACGAGATCGGCACCCGGAAGCCGACGGTGCGGTTGTCGATCCCCCAATGCACGTTGATCGGCGCGTCGGAGTCTGGCATCAGCCGGCGATACGAATTCACGTAAGGGGCCAGCAGCGGCATCGTGGCCGACAGGTATTTCTGCAGCCCGCCGATGTAGTGCAGGAAGAACTCGGAGTTGCCGCCGTCCTCGGTCGCGAACAGGTTGCGGCCCGTGGCGATGTCGCGCACCGACTGGTGGATGTGCATCGACGAGCCCGGCTCGCGCTGCATCGGCTTGGCCATGAAGGTGGCGTAGACGCCGTGATTGAGGGCGGTCTGCCGCACCGTCCGCTTGAACAGGAAGGTCTGGTCGGCGATCTCCATCGGGTCGCCGTGGTTGAAGTTGATCTCCAGCTGCGCCGCCCCGGATTCATGGGTCAGGGTGTCGACGTCGATCTCCTGCGCCTCGCAGTAGTCGTAGATGTCCTCGAACAGCGGGTCGAACTCGTTGACCGCGTCGATGCCGTAGGCCTGGCGCGCCGTCTCCGGCCGGCCGGACCGGCCGATCGGCGGCTCCAGCGGGTAGTCCGGGTCGGCGTTCACCTTCACCAGGAAGAATTCCAGCTCGGGCGCCACGGTCGCCTGCCAGCCGCGCGCGGCGTACAGGTCGAGCACGCGCCGCAGCACATGCCGGGGCGCGATGTCGACCGGGGTGCCGTCGAAGTAGAAGGCGTCGCAGATCACCTGCGCCGTCGGCTCCTTGTACCAGGGCACCACCCGGATCGATTCCGGGGCCGGCCGCAGGTAGACGTCGCTGGCCCGCGGGTTGAGGTCGTATTCCTCGATGTAGTCGCCGGTGACGGTCAGGCCGAAGATCGATTCGGGGATCCGCAGCCCCTGCTCGCCGATCGCCTTCAGGAACTTCGAGGCCGGCAGGATCTTGCCGCGCGGGATGCCCGACACGTCGGAGACCATGCACTCGACTTCGGTGATCCGGCGTTCCTTGATCCAGGCTTCCAGGTCGACGGTCATGAATCCTCGCGCACAGGGGTGGCCAGACATACACCCGGCCCCGCGGGTCGGGCAACGACGGCGGGTGCACCCGGCGAGGCGGGATGCTATCCAGCCCGTCATGAGCGAGCCGCCGACCTGGTACCATGCCACCGCTCCGGCGGCCCCGACACGCCCGGCCCTGGCCGGCAACCTGCGCAGCCGGGTCTGCGTGATCGGCGGCGGGCTGACCGGCGTGTCGGCGGCCCTGCACCTGGCCGAGCGCGGCATCGACGCGGTTCTGCTGGAGGCCGAGACGATCGGCCACGGCGCATCGGGGCGCAACGGCGGCCAGATCGTCCAGGGCTTCAGCGCCCCGATGGAGCGCATCGAGGCCGCCGTCGGCCGGGCCGACGCGCAGGCGCTGTGGGACATGGGCCGCGAGGCGATCGCCGCCATCCCGGAGCGGGTGCGCCGGCACGGCATCGACTGCGACCTGCGCTGGGGCTACCTGATCGCCGCCCTGAACCGGGGCCAGCTCGCCGAGCTGCACGCGACCGTCGAGCGATGGGCCGGCTACGGCTACACCGGGCCGCGGGTGGTCGAGGGGGGCGAACTGCGCTCGGTGCTGGCGACCGACCTCTATGTCGGCGGCCTGCTGGAGCCCGGCAGCGGCCAGATGCACCCGCTCGCCTATCTGCGCGGCCTCGCCGGCGCCGCCGAGGCCGCCGGCGCCCGGCTGTTCGAGCGCTCGGCCGTGCTGTCGATCGAGTCCGGCCGGACCCAGCGGGTGAAGACCGCGGCCGGCAGCGTCGAGGCCGACGTGCTGGTGCTGGCCGGCAACGCCTATCTCGGCCGGCTGCTGCCGGCGATCCACCGGCGGCTGATGCCGGTCGCCTCCTTCGTCGGCGTCACCGAGCCGCTGGGCGAGGAGCGGGCGCGCCGGCTGTTCCCGCAGGACGTGGCGGTCGCCGACTGCAACGTGGCGCTCGATTATTTCCGCCTGACCGCCGACCGCAGGCTGCTGTTCGGCGCCGGCGCCAGCTACTCGGCGACCACCCCGGTCGGGCTGAAGGGCTGGCTGGCGCGGCGCTTCCGCCGGGTGTTCCCGGAGCTGGCGGATGTCGCCGTCGAGCACGCCTGGGGCGGGCTGATCGGCATCACCCACAACCGCATCCCGGACCTCGGGCGGCTGGCGCCGGGCGTGCTCTACGCCCAGGGCTTCTCCGGCCAGGGCCTGGCGCTGACCGGCCTCGCCGGCGCCCTGATCGCCGAGGCGATCGCCGGCGACGACCGCCGCTTCCGGCTGCTGGCGCAGGTCCGCCACCTGCCGTTCCCGGGCGGCCTGCTGCGCACGCCGACCCTGGTCGCCGCCATGGGCCTGTTGAAGCTGAAGGACCGGCTGGGCTGGTGAACGACGGCCGGCCGCCGGTATACTGCGGTCTCGAGCAGAGTACCTAACAGGCGGGCGGTGGTATGCGGTTCCCGAAGCTACCGGTGTCCCTGCTGGTCGGCGTCTGCCTGTTCGCCCTCGCCGCGGTGGTGGGCGGGGTGGTGCTGTTCGTCGGCTACGGCGTCGCACTCAAGAACACCCGCGAGCTGCTGTACGAGAATGCCGACCTGTCGATCGCCGCACTGCGCCAGGGGGTGACCGGCAGCCTCGACCCGGTCGCGGGCGCGGTCGACGACCTCGCCGCGATCCTGGCGGAAAACCCCGACGTTCCCGCCGACGCCGCAGCGCTGGCGACCATCCTGCGGGCCGCCATGGCGGGGCTGCCGCAGGCGTCGGCGTTCGCCGTGGTGGATCGCGACTACCGGGTGTTCCGGGTGACGCGCGACCGTGTCCGGGACGACCTGAAATGGTCCGACTGGAGCGACGATGCGCGGTTCCGCGACGCCGTCGACGCGGCGGTCCGCGGCGGTGCCGGCCACTGGAGCGGGCCGTTCTATGCCGAGGCGCCGCAGCTCAGCCTGCTCAATTACTACCGACCGCTGGCCGATGGCGACGGCCGGCTGCTGACCCTGGCCGCGGCGATCTCGCTGGAGCAGCTGTCGGATCTCATGATCGCCCTGTCGGACCGTCCGCAGCAGGGCGCGCGCATGCGCCCCTTCGTGCTGTACGGCCGCGACCGGGTGCTCGCCCATCCGCTGTTCCTGGCGGGCTATCCCGGCCTCAGCGACGACGAGCCGCTGCCGAGGCTCGCCGACTTCACCGACCCGGTGCTTGCGAGCCTGTGGCGCACCGATCCAGCGACCGAGGAGCAGGTCGAGGGCGCCCTGCTGCACAATGCCGAGGCCCGGATCATCCGCTCGGGCGGCCTGCGCTACGTGGCGATCTACACGACGCTGTCCGGCTACGGCCCGCGGGAGCTTCTGCTGGGTGCCTATGTCGCCGCCAGCGAGGTCAGGGTTCAGCTGGACCGCCTGCTGATCCTGCCACAGGTGGCTGCCGGGCTGCTGGTCGCGGTCCTGCTGCTGGCGCTGGTGATCGGTCGCATGGTGGCGCGGCCGGCGCGCCAGCTGGCCGCCGCCGCCGACCACGTGCGGCGGCTGCAGTTCGACGCGGCCCCCCTGGTCGAGGACAGCCTGGTGCGCGAGATGAGCAGTGCGGCGGCCGCCTTCAACGCCATGACCGGCGCGCTGCGGCTGTTCGCCGCCTACGTGCCGCACAGCCTGGTCCAGCGGCTGATGCTGCTGGGCCCGGGCCATTCGGTGGCACCCAGCCTGCGCCCGATAACGGTGATGTTCACCGACCTCGCGGGCTTCACCAGCCTCTCGGAGACGCTTCCGGCCCGCGAGACGGCGGAGCTGCTGAACCAGCATTTCGCAATTCTCGGCCGGGCGGTCGAGGCCGAGGACGGGACCATCGACAAGTATATCGGTGACGCCCTGATGGCGTTCTGGGGTGCGCCGGAGGAGCAGCCGGACGGCGCCGACCGTGCCTGCCGGGCGGCGCGCGCGATTGCCGCCCAGGTCGCCGCGGACAACCGGCGCCGCCTCGACGCCGGCCTCGCGCCGATGCGGGTGCGGATCGGCATCCACAGCGGGCCGGCGGTGGTCGGCGACATCGGCTTCACCGGCCGCATCAACTACACGGCCGTCGGCGACACGGTGAACACCTGCCAGCGCCTCGAAACGCTGGCGCGCGACTTCGAGAACGGCGCCGCCGTCACCATCCTGGTGAGCGGCGACACCGCCGACGCGCTCGGCTCCGGCTTCCGGCTGACGCCATGCGGCAGCCGTGCGGTCAAGGGCCGCGGCGCGGCCGTCGACGTCTACCGCCTGGAGATCTAGGTCCGAAGTCGCAGGCGGCCTACGGCTCGGCGGGCTCGTCGCGCTCGCCGGCGCCGGTCGCCCACAGCAGGCCGAGAACGGCACCCTTGCACCGCGGCAACACCAGCAGCAGCAGGGCCATGGTGACCGCCGGCCAGATCGCCATCTGCACCCACATCGCCGGATGCCAGGTCTGCTCGACCAGCAGCAGCAGCGGCACCACGATGTGGCCGACGATCAGGATGGTCAGCCACGGCGGCATGTCGTCGGCGCGCAGATGCGAATAGCCCTCGCCGCAATGCCCGCAGGACGGCGTCGCCGTCAGGTAGCCCTTCAGGACGCGGCCCTCGCCGCAGGCCGGGCAGCGGCCGCGCACGCCGCGGAGCATCGCCTGCGACACATTCCGCCCGAGCGCCGGATCCGCGATCCGGGGAGCCGCCAGCGTCGTGGTTTCCGTCACGGTTCGAGTACCTTTTCCACCGGGGTGTAGCTGAGGCCATGCGCCTCGGAGACGGCCTGGTAGGTGATCCGTCCCTCATGCACGTTCAAGCCCTCCCGCAGGTGCCGGTCGTCGGCCAGCGCCTTGCGCCAGCCCTTGTCGGCGAGTGCGAGGGTGAACGGCAGGGTGGCATTGTTGAGGGCGAAGGTGGAGGTGCGCGCCACCCCGCCCGGCATGTTGGCGACGCAGTAATGCACGACTTCGTCGACGATGTAGGTGGGTTCGGCATGGGTGGTGGGGCGCGACGTCTCGAAGCAGCCGCCCTGGTCGATGGCGACGTCGACCAGCACCGAGCCGCGCTTCATCCGCGACACCATGTCCCGGCTGACCAGCTTCGGCGCCGCCGCACCCGGCACCAGCACCGCACCGATCACCAGGTCGGCGCCGAGCACGTATTCCTCGATCGCATCGCGGGTCGAGTAGATGGTGTTAAGGGTCGCGCCGAACTGCATGTCCAGCTCGTACAGCCGGTGCAGCGACCGGTCGAGCACGGTCACCCGGGCCTCCAGGCCCATCGCCATGCGCGCCGCGTTGGTGCCGACCACGCCGCCGCCGAGGATCACCACCGAGCCGACCGCCACGCCCGGCACGCCGCCGAGCAGCGTGCCGTTGCCGCCCTGCGCCTTCTCCAGGCAGTGCGCGCCGGCCTGGATCGCCATGCGGCCCGCCACCTCGCTCATCGGTGCCAGCAGCGGCAGGCGGCCATGCGCGTCGGTGACGGTCTCGTAGGCGATGGCGATGCAGCCGGACTGCATCAGGCCCATGGTCTGCGGCGCGTCGGGTGCGAGGTGCAGATAGGTGAACAGGATCTGGCCGCGGCGCAGGCGGGCGATCTCGGCCGGCTGCGGCTCCTTCACCTTGACGATCATGTCGGCGGTCGCGAACACCTCGTCCGGTGTCGGCGCGATCCGGGCACCCGCTGCCACATAGTGGGCGTCGTCGAGGCCGATGCCGTAGCCGGCATGGGTCTCGACGATCACTTCGTGGCCGTGCGCCACCAGTTCCCGCACGCTCGACGGGATCAGGCCGACCCGGTACTCGTGATTCTTGATCTCTTTCGGAACACCGATGCGCATGGAGCCCTCCGTTACGGTCCAGGGCTGACACTAGGCCGGCGACCGGCGCTGTCAATTCGTACGACGACGGCGGCAGGCTACCCGAACAGGAGGTCCGGTAGGAACAGCACCAGCCCGGGCAGGAACACCAGCAGCAGCGTCACCCCCGCCACCGCCGCGAACAGCGGCAGCGACTCGCGGGTGAAGGCGCCGACCGGGCAGCGCAGGATGGTGCACACCGCATACATCGCCGCCCCGACCGGCGGGGTGAAGTTGCCGATGGTGGCGGCGACGATGAAGACGATGCCGAAATGCACCGGGTCGCCGCCGAGCTCGCGGACCAGCGGCAGGAAGATCGGCGTCAGCATGATGATCAGCACCGTGGCATCGACGAAGAAGCCGACCGCCAGGATCAACAGCGCGATCAGCAGCATCGCGCCGTTCAGGTTTTCCGTCACCCCGAGGATCCAACCGGACACCACCTCGGGAATGCGGTCGAGCACGATGCCGTAGCTGAAGATCGCCGACAGCGCGATCAGGAACATCACCCCGCCGACGTCGCCAAGGCTGCCCTCCAGCGCCTCCACGAAGCTCGTCAGCCGCATCTCGCGGTAGATCAGGACGCCGATGAAAATCGCGTAGATCACCGCGAAGGCGCCGATCTCCGACGGCGTGAACACGCCCATCCGCAAGCCCAGCAGCAGGAACACCGGGAACAGCAGCGCCCAGATGCCGCCGCGCAGTGCATGGCCGGTCTCGCGCAGGGTCGGGCGGACGCGCCGCTCCGGCTGGTAGCCGCGGCGATGCGCGGTCAGCCACACTGTCGCCGACAGCGCCACCCACAGCAGCAGCGCCGGCGCGAAGCCGGCGGCGAACAGCCGGCCGATCGAGACCTGGCCGATGGTGCCGTAGATGATCATGCCGATGCCGGGCGGGATGATCGGCGTCAGGATCGAGCCGAACGACAGCACGCCGGCGGCGAAGCCGCGGGTGAAGCCGCGCTGCACCATGGCGTCGCCGAGCATGCGGGCCTGCATGCTGGCGTCGGCGATCGCCGAGCCCGACACCCCGCCCATCAGCGCCGACAGCGCCAGTGACACCTGGGCGAGACCGCCCTTCATGCGGCCGGTGAGCACCGACGCCAGGTCGAGCAGGCGGCCGGTGATGCCGGACCGGTTCATGAAGTTGCCGGCGAGAATGAACAGCGGCACCGCCAGCAGCGCGAAGTTCTGGGTCTGCGACACCGTCACCTGCACCGGGATGGTGAAGGGCAGGTCCGGGTTCTGCACGAAATACAGCGCGCCGGAGATGCCGATGGCGAAGGCCACGGGCATGCCCATCAGCAGCAGCACGGCGAAGGCGATGGTGACGATCAGCATGGCGTCATCGCGGGTCCGGGTAGGACCGCCGCGGCTCGCCGAGCCAGGTGCGGCGCAGCTTCAGCAGCGTGGTGAGCAGCAGCAGCGCCCCGCCGACCGGCAGGCTCATGGTCACCCAGGAGTAGCTGACGCCGGCGATGCCCTGGAAGCTGCGGGCCCGGCTGACGATCGACAGCACCACGCCGGAATAGATCACGAACACCAGGAAGCCCGTGAGGATCAGGTAGTTGGCCAAGGCCAGCGCGCGCCGCAGCGTCGGCGATGCGGCGGCGGGAAGCGCGTCGATCGACATCAGCGCGTCCTTGCGCCAGGCGATGTCGGCACACAGGAAGCACGCCCAGGCGAAGAAGCAGGTCGCCAGGTCGATCGTCCAGTTCAGCGGATGCCCCGCCATCCGCGCCACGCCGCCGGCGAAGATCAGCACCACCATCAGCAGCAGGAAGGCGGCGGCGAGGACCGTCTCGATCTTCAGCAGGAAGTCATATGCCGTTCGCATGGACGATCCTCGCCGGCCGGGCCGACGGCCGCGGCCGCTACTTGCCGATCTCGGCCCTGATCTTGTCCTTGGCCTCGGTCAGGCCCAGTACGTCATAGGCCTTGTCGCCGGCCTTGCGGAACGCTTCGAGGTCGACCTGGACCACGGTCATGCCCTTGCCGACCAGCGTCGCCTTGGCCTTGTCGGTCGCTTCCTGGATCGCCCGCGAGGTCTCCTGCCCGGCGCGCCGGCATTCCTCGACCAGGGCGGCCTGGAAGTCCTTCGGCAGGGCGTCGAACCAGGTCGCGCTGACCACCTGGAAATTCACCAGCAGGATGTGGCCGGTCTCGCTGGCGAACTTCACCACCTCGTTGAGGTTGGCGGCGGTGATGTTCGGGTAGACCAGCTCCGCCCCGTCGATCGCCCGCTGCTGCAGCCCTGGGTAGACCTCGCCGAAGGCCAGCGCCACCGGCTGCGCCCCGAGCGCGCGGATCGACTCCTGCCAGATCGGCGCCGGGGGCGTGCGGATGCGCAGGCCTTTCAGGTCCTCCGGGGTCTTGACCTCCTTGTTGGTGAAGAAGTGACGCAGCCCCTGTACCCAGTCGAAGCAGACCACCTTCAGGCCGTGCTTCTCGGCCAGCTCCTTCTGCCAGGCCACCATGCTCGGCGCCTCCGCGAGCTTGAAGGCCTGCTCCATGTCCTTGACCAGGTAGGGCCCGTTCACCACGGCGATGCCCTTGACGTAGTTGCCGAGCCGCGCCGAGTCCGTGTTCTGCCCGACATTGGCGCCCTGGCGGATCTGCTCGATGATGTCCTCCTCGACGCCGAGCTGGGCGCTGTGGAAGACGTCGATCTTCAGGCCGCCCTTGGTGCGCTCCGCCACCCGCTCGGCCCATTTCTGGAAGCCCTTGTGATAGGGCTCGCTGGCCCCGAGCACATGGTTGAAGCGCAGCTTGTAGCTGTCGGCGGCCAGCGCCGCGCCGCTCCCGAGCACCGACATCCCCAGCGCCGCGCACAGCGGTGCCAGGCCCTTCTTGAAGTTCGCCATGAGCCGTCTCCCTTGCTTGTTACCGTCGTTGCGGGGCTTCGATCGACCCCGTCGCCACCCGCCGGCCAGGACGCCTGCCCCCAGACCCGTCCCGGCCGGCGTCAAAGCGTCTGCCCGCCACCGCGCAAAGGCCGGCGCGACGGCACGGCCGATGCCCTGTCCCGCCCCGGTCACGAATGCGCGCTTGCCCGCCAGACGGCCGTCATCTCGTCGCTTCTTCCCGGTTATCGGGCCGGCGCGGCGCGGCCCTTTGAACGTCTTTTGTGTACACTATCCATGATCGACTCCGGCCGCCAACCGGAATCTTCGCCCTCGCGGCGCGCGCGGCGCATTGCGGGAGGCGGAGGTCACCGTTAGGTTTCGCGCCGACGGAGGCGGGCGGCAGGATGCTGGGGGACGCGATGACGCAGGGCTCGCGGGATCGGAGCGCCACGGGGACCGTGCCGCGGCTGTATCAGCGCGCCTTCGAGATCCTCGCCGGCCAGATCGAGCGCGGTTCGATCCGCACCGGAACCCGGCTGCTGGAATCGGCCGTCGCCGAGCAGTTCGGGATCAGCCGGGCGCCTGCTCGCCAGGCTCTGGCGGAGCTGGAGCGCTCAGGTCTGGTGGTGCGGGCCGCGGGACGCGGCTACACGGTCTGCGACGTCCCCAGGGCACCGGCCGCCGACGCCTCCGGGATAGCGACGGATGCCAGCGTCCCGCTGCAGTCGGCGGCGAGCTGGGAGCGCATCTATCAGGAAGCCGAGGAGGAGATCGTCGCCCGCATCGCCTTCGCCGCCTGGCGGGTGAACGAGGCCAAGCTGGCCCGCCACTACCACGTCAGCCGCACCGTCGCCCGCGACGTCGTCGCCCGCCTGCAGCAGCGTGGCGTGATCCGCAAGGACGACAGCTCGCGGTGGTATGCCCCCGCCCTCACGCCTGAGCATATCGGCGAGCTCTACGAGTTGCGCTCGCTGCTGGAACCGGTGGCGCTCGCCAAGGCCGCTGCTGCGGTGCCGGCGGTCTTCCTCGACGGTATGCAGGAGCACCTGCGGGACGCCATCGCCAATGCCCGCGACATCGGCGGCCCCACCCTCGACCGGCTCGAGCAGGAACTGCATGTCGGCCTGCTCGGCCACTGCGGCAACCGCACCCTGCTGCAGGCGATCGCGCAGCCGCAGTCGCTGCTGATCGCCCATCGCTTCCTGTACCGCTGGACCATACGGCTGTTCGAGACCGAACCGTTCCTGCCGGAGCACCTGGAGATCGTCGAGCGGATGCAGGCCGGCCGCGTCGCCGACGCCGCCGCGGAACTCGGCCAGCACCTGCGCGTCTCCCGCGACCGCGCGGTCGCCCGCGTCGACGTCATCCTGCGCGAGTTCAACCCCGACGACCTGCCCTACCTCGAGCGGCTCGGCGCAGGCTGACCCCACGCAAGAAGCGGATGGCGCCGGGCGGCGCGACGCGGCAGTGTCCCGGCCGAACCCGACCCGGAGCATCCCCCGACCCGGAGCATCTGATGACCACGCCGCCGCGCATGACCGGCCTCGACTGGCTCTGCCTGCTCGCCCTGTCGGTGCTGTGGGGCGGCTCGTTCTTCTTCGCCAAGGTGGCGGTCGCCTCGGTGCCGCCGCTGACCCTGGTCGCCGCCCGGGTCGGGCTGGCGGCACTGGCCCTGCTGGCGGTGGCGCGGCTGGCCGGGCTGCGGCTGCCGGCCGACCGCCGCAGCTGGCTCGCCTTCGCCGGCATGGGAGTCCTGAACAACCTGATCCCGTTCGCCCTGATCTTCTACGGGCAGACCGCGATCGGCGCCGGCCTCGCCGCGGTGATCAACGGCATGACGCCGTTCTGGACGGCGCTGATCGCCCGTGCCGCCGGCGCCGAGCCGCTGCCGGCCGGCAAGCTGGCCGGCATCGCCGTCGGCTTTGGCGGCCTGGCGGTGATGGTCGGGCCGGCGGCACTGGGCGGCCTCGACGCCTCGCTGCTGGCGCAGCTGGCGGTCGTCGGCGCCACCGTGTCCTATGGCTGCGCCGGGGTGTTCGGGCGCCGCTTCAGGGCGCTGCCGCCGCTGGTCACCGCCACCGGCCAGCTGTCGGCGAGCAGCCTGCTGGTGCTGCCGCTGGCGCTGCTGGTCGACCGGCCATGGACCCTCGCCGCCCCCGGGGCCGAGGCGATCGGCGCGGTGGTCGGGCTGGCGCTGGCCAGCACCGCGCTCGCCTACATCCTGTTCTTCCGGGTGCTGGCGACGGCGGGGGCCACCAATGTCAGCCTGGTCACCCTGCTGGTGCCGGTCAGCGCCATGCTGCTCGGCGCCCTGGTGCTGGGCGAGACGGTGACCTTGCGCCAGCTGCTCGGCCTCGCCCTGATCGCCGCCGGCATGGCGTTCATCGACGGCCGCCTGCTGGCCAGGCTGCGGCCGGCCCCCGGTTGACGGCAGCCCGATCGCTCCCACGTGGAGTCTCCAAGCCTCGACACTCACCAGCCGAACGGAGGATGCGATGGCCGAGGAAATTCTGAAGCGTTACGCGGCAGCACCGCTGGAGACCGCCGACACCTGGCGGATCAGCGACACCTGGACCGGCAGTCTGGTCACCGTGGTCAAGGGCGAGGAAGCCATGCGCCGCCGCGTCGGCCAGCTGAACGCCGAGGAGACGCTGCGGCGACGGACGGGTTGAGGCTGCCCGGCGGCGGCGATATGGCGCACGTCGGTTGGTGGGTCCCGGAGCCGTCCGCTGGCGCGGACTCTCCGGGATGACGAAAAGGGGTGACGCCGACCGGAGGACGCAGCCAGCCTCAGCAGCCAGCCCCAATAACTTCGTCATTCCGGAGGGCGCGCGTGAGCGCGCGGCTCCGGAACCCACCCGACGCTCCGCGCAGCCGACTGCCGTTCACCCCCGCGCCGCCTCCAGGCAGGCCGTCGCCGCCATGCCGACGATCGCGGCGGCGTCCAGGCCGTAATGGGCGTACAGGTCCGGCAGGTCGCCGGATTGCCCGAAGCTGGTGACGCCGAGCGGATAAAGCCGCCGGCCGGTGGCCGAGCCGATCCAGCTCAGCGCCGCCGGGTGGCCGTCCTGCACCGTCACCAGGCCGGCCCGCGGCGACAGCCGGGACAGCAGCCGTTCGACATGGCTCGATCCGGGTCCGGCATCGTTGCGCTTGCGCAGCCGGCCCTGCCAGTCGTGATACAGTCGGTCATTGGAGGTGACGGCGAGGATGCCCATGCCCGGCACGTCCTCGGCCAGCTGCTCCCAGGCCTGCAGCACCTCCGGGGCCACCGCGCCGGAATACACCAGCGCCAGTTCGGCGCCGGCGGCCGGCTCGACCTGCCAGTAGGCCCCGGCCAGCAGGTCGGCGGCCTGGGCATCGCTCAGCGCGCGCTGCGGCTGCTCGAGCTGGCGGGTCGACAGCCGCAGATACACCGAGCCGCCGTCGTCCTCCTGCATGTACTCGAAGCCCCAGCGCATGATCGCCGCCAGCTCGTCGACATAGGCCGGCTCGAAGCTGGCGAGACCGGGCTGGCCGAGGCCGATCAGCGGCGTGGAGATCGACTGGTGCGCGCCGCCCTCGGGCGCCAGGGTGATGCCCGACGGGGTCGCCACCACCATGAAGCGGGCACCCTGGTAGCAGGCGTAGTTCAGGCTATCCAGGCCGCGCTGGATGAACGGGTCGTACAGCGTGCCCACGGGAAGCAGCCGGGTCCCGAACAGCGGCCCGGACAGGCCGAGCGAGCCGAGCAGGATGAACAGGTTGCTCTCGGCGATGCCGAGCTCCAGGTGCTGGCCGCCGCCGTGGCGCAGCCACTTCTGCGCCGAGGCCACCTGCTCGTCGCGGAACACGTCGTTGCGCACGTCGAGCGAGAAGATGCCGCGCTGGTTCACCCAGGGGCCGAGGTTGGTGGAGACCGTCACGTCCGGCGAGGTGGTGACGATCCGCGAGGCCAGGGCCGAGTTGCCGCGCGACAGCTCGTGCAGCACCGCGCCGAAGGCCTGCTGGGTCGACATAGTCTTCGAGGTGCGCAGGCCCAGCCGATCCGGCAACTCGATCTTCGGCGCCGAGTGGATGCGCGAGCCCGGCGCGTTGAACGCCACGCCCTGCACGTATTTGCGCAGCACCGGCTCCGGCACCCCGGCCTTCTCGAACAGCTCCCACTCGCGGCCGGCGGCGATGCCGTTCTCGGACTGGAAGCGGGCCATCTGGTCCGGCGTCATCAGCCCGGCGTGGTTGTCCTTGTGGCCGGCCAGCGGCGTGCCGTAGCCCTTGATGGTGTAGGCGATGAAGCAGCGCGGCGCGTCGTCCTTGACGGCGTGGAACGCTTCCAGCACCGCCTCCATGTCCTGGCCGGCCAGGTTGGTCATCAGCCGGTGCAGGTCGTGGTCGTCATGCTGGTCGAGGATCGCGCGGATGCCCGCAACACCCTTGAGGTCCTGCCGCAGCCGCTCCCGCCACGCCCCGGGCTCGCCCGACTGGCCCTTGAAGGTCAGCGCCGAGTAGAGATCGTTCGGGCAGTCGTCGATCCACTTCTCCAGCGCGTCGCCGCCCGGCTGCGCGAACACCCGCTGCAGCTTCTTGCCGTATTTCAGGGTGACGACCTGCCAGTCGACGGTCTTGAAGAACTCCTGGATCTTGCGGAACAGGCCGTCGGAGACCACGCCGTCGAGGCTCTGGCGGTTGTAGTCGATGATCCACCAGAGGTTCCGGACGTCGTATTTCCAGCCCTCCAGCATCGCCTCGTAGATGTTGCCCTCGTCGAGCTCGGCGTCGCCGAGCACCGAGATCATGCGGCCGGGGCCCTGGGCGGTGATCTCCGGGTCCTGCACCAGGTTGTGCAGCTGCACGTAGTCCTGGACCATCGAGGCGAACAGCGTCATGGCGACGCCGAGGCCGACCGAGCCGGTCGAGAAGTCGACCTCGTCGGCGTCCTTGGTGCGCGACGGATAGGACTGCGCGCCGCCATAGGCGCGGAAGCGCTCCAGCGCGTCGCGGCTCTGCCGGCCCATCATGTACTGGATGGCGTGGTAGATCGGGCTGGCATGCGGCTTCACCGCCACCCGGTCCTGCGGCCGCAGCACGTCGAAATACAGCGCCGTCATCAGGGTCGCGACCGAGGCGCAGGAGGCCTGGTGGCCGCCGACCTTCAGGCCGTCGCGGCTGTCGCGGACGTGGTTGGCGTTGTGGATCGTCCACATCGCATGCCAGAGCACCTTGCGCTCCAGCGCCCGCATGATGTCGAGGCGGCCAATGTCGCCCTCGATGTCGCCCCTCCCGTCGCTCGCCCCGTCTGGCGCCGTACCCGTATCCATGCCGCCGATTCCTTCCTCTCCGGTGGTGCGCCACATATGACGCAAGACCGCGGCGGAATCGAGGCCCGGGCCGGCAACAGTCCGGTGACCGGGCGGGCGCTCACGGGTACCCATGGACGCCGGGGCGGCGGGTGGGTTCCGGAGCCGCCCCGGATCAAGTCCGGGGCTCTCCGGAATGACGAAAGAAGGAAGGCTCCCCCAATCTCCGTCATTCCGGAGGGCGCGCGTGAGCGCGCGGCTCCGGAACCCACCCGCTGCTCCGGGATGTGTGAACATCCAAGGTCGCGATCTGGGTCCCGGCTCTCCGCTGCGCGCTACGGGATACACATATCTCGGAGCAGCGGGTGGGTCCCGGCTCTCCGCGGCTTCGCCGCTGCGGCCGGGATGAGGAATTTTAGCAGCTTACCAATTTTCCTCATCCCGGCCGGAGCGCAGCGGAGAGCCGGGACCCAGATCGCGACGGGCGGCCCAGCTCTTTGAAATCGCGCGACCTTCAGAGATGTGTGAACACCGTAGCCGCTGCGCGTCAGCCTGGATGAAAAACAGTAACAGGGCGTTCCCGGAGACAGCGAAATCAGCCGCGCGTTGACGTGACGACGCCTCCGAGGGTCTGCGTGGGCGAAACGGCATCGGGTTCCGCCACGCAGGCGGCTGAAGCCGCTCATGCGGAAAGAGGCGCCCCCACGATCGCGGCAAAGTCGATCGGCTGGTGGCGGTCGAGCCGCGCGGCGACCGGCGGCATGGCGTATTTGAGGCCGGATGCGCAGTTGAACAGGACCGCACGGTCGTTGGCGCCGATCAGCCCGCGCTTGAGCGCCTTGCCATAGGCGACCATGGTCGCTGCCCCTTCAGGGCAGAGATGAATGCCGTCGAGTCGGGCCATCTCGGCGCGCGCCGGCTCCACCTCCTGGTCCTCGACCGTGACGGCGAAGCCCCGGCTCTCGCGAAGCACCTTGAGGATGAGGACGTCACCGACGGTCCACGGCACGCGCAGGCCCGGCACCTCGGTTTGGCCGCCGACCCAGGGCTCGGCCGTCTCGGCGCCGCGATCGAAGGCACGCGCGATCGGACCGCAGGTCGCCGACTGCACGGCCACCATGCGCGGCCGCTTGCGGCCGATCCAGCCGATAGCCTCCATCTCGGCGAAGGCCTTCCACATGCCGATGATCCCGGTGCCGCCCCCGGTCGGATAGAAGATCACGTCGGGCAGGTCCCAGCCGAGCTGCTCGGCCAGCTCGAAGCCCATCGTCTTCTTGCCCTCGAGCCGATAGGGCTCCTTCAGCGTCGCCATGCTGAACCAGGCGGCGGCTTCCTTGCCGGTCTCGACGATCGGGCCGATCTCGGTGATGTTGCCGTTGACCCGGAACACCTTGGCGCCATGCAGCGCAATCTCGGAGATCGTCGTCTCCGGCGCGTCATCGGGGCAGAACACGAAGCTCTCGATGCCAGCGCGCGCGCAATAGGCAGCGAGAGCCGCTCCCGCATTTCCGGCCGTCGGCAGCGCGGCGCGCCTGACCCCGAGTTCCTTGGCCATCGAAACCGCCACGCTGAGGCCGCGCGCCTTGAACGATCCGGTCGGCAACCGGCCCTCGTCCTTGACCGAGAGCGCAGTGCCGCCGAGGCGCCGAGCGGTTTCCGGCGCGTCGATCAGCGGCGTCGGAACTTCGCCGAGCGAGACCATGTTCTGAAGCCCGCGGACCGGCAGCAGCTCGCGATAGCGCCACATGCCGGGGGTGCGATTGCCGAGGGCCCGACGATCGAAATGCCGCGCCAGCGCCGCCAGGTCGTAGCGTACCAGGAGCGGCCTGCCCGCCTCCGACAGCCCGTGCAACTGTCCGGCCGGGTAGTGCCGGCCGCTTGCCGAGCATTCCAGATGTGTGACGAAGTTCGGGCGTTCGACCGTGAGGATATCGTGCATGTCGGCGCCGCTCTTCGAATGGCTCGAAAGATCGCCTAGAGTCTTACCGACAACGACGCATCTGTGTCAAAGTCGACCAGGGGTAGCCGGCACGCAGCCGTCCCCGTCGATCCATGAGAGCAGTGGGGAGGGCAACTCGAATGAAGCGACTTGTTGCGACGATGCTGGCCTGCGCGATCGGGGCGGCGATCTCCGCCGGTCCGGCGCTGGCGGACCAGATGGCGGACATCAAGAAGAAGGGCACCCTGGTGGTCGGCGTGAAGACCGACTATCCGCCCTGGGGCGCGCGCGATGCCAGCGGCGCCATTGTCGGCATGGAGCCGGAGATGGCGGCCGATGTCGCCAAGCGGCTCGGCGTCAAGTTGGAGCTGGTGCCGGTGGTGTCTTCCAACCGCATGCAGTTCCTGCAGCAGGGCAAGATCGACCTGATGATCGCGACCATGAGCGACACGCCCGACCGCCGCAAGGTCGTGGGCATCGTCGATCCGGTCTACTACGCCTCGGGCGTGGCGATCCTCGCCCACAAGAAGGCGAACGTGAAGAGCGCCGCCGACCTCAAGGGCAAGCCGGTCTGCGCGCTGCAGGGCGCCTTCTACAACAACGACCTGCAGTCGAAATACACCGGCCAGGACCTGGTCGCCTTCAAGGGCGTGCCGGAGGGGGAGCAGGCGCTGCTCGACGGCCGCTGCGTCGGCTTCGTCTATGACGACGTCGTGCTGGTCTGGAAGAAGGCCCAGGATCCGAAATGGGCCGAATTCGAGGTCGTGCAGCTCAACGAGTGGCAGGTCGTGCCCTGGGGCCTCGCGGTCAAGATCGAGGAGCTGGACGGCCCCTGGGGCAAGTTCATGTCCGACACTGTCAAGGACTGGCTCAAATCCGGAACGCTGGTGGCGCTCGAGAAGAAGTGGGTGGGCAACAACACCAAGTGGCTGACCGACGCCTCGGCCAAGGCGAAGCAGTAACGGCACGGGCTCCGGCGGCAGGCACCGGGTAGCCTGCCGCCGGGCCCGGGCGGCGCCGGACCTGCTCGGTCCGGATGACTTTCCATGGACGCTTTCTGGTATTTATGGACGCTGTCTGGGACTTATTGCGCCACGTGCACGACGCCTATGGCGTCAATCTCGTGCATTTTTACGACGACTTCGAGCGCGGCCGGCTGCTTCGCGGCATGTGGACGACGCTGAAACTCGCCTTCATCTGCATCATCCTCAGCGTGATCATCGGAATCATCGGCGCCTGGCTGCAGAGCAGCCGGCTTTCCGTCCTGCGCTCCGCGGTGCAGGTCTACATCCAGTTCTTCCGAAACACCCCGCCGCTCGTGCAGATGTACTTCTTCTATTTCGCGCTCGGACCGATGATGCCGCGCGTGGTCAACGACTTCGGCATTGCCCAGCCGGTGTTCGGCAGCTTCGAGTGGGCGGTGCTGTCGCTGTCCTTCTTCGCCGGCGCCTTCAACGTCGAGATCTTCCGCTCCGGCGTCGAGGCGGTGCAGAAGGCGACAGTGGAGGCGGCGGACTCGCTCGGCTTCAGCCGATGGCAGATCTACCGCCACGTGGTGCTGCCGCTGGCCGTGCGGGTCTGCCTGCCGGCGCTCAACAACAACCTCGTGAACCTGGCCAAGACCACGACCCAGGCCTATGCCATCGCCGTGCCCGAGACCCTGTTCGTCGCCAGCCAGATCTGGTCGGACCGTATCAACGTGTTCGAGATGATGGTCACGCTGCTGACCTTCTATCTGCTGCTGGTCGGCGTGTTCGTGTGGATGATGACGCGGCTGGAACGGTCGCTGCGCCTGCCGGGCTTCGGCCAGTGACGGCGCCGGTGTTCCCGATGCTGCGGCCGGTGCCGTCGCCAGCCGCCGGCGAGAGTGGCTTCCGCGCCGCCCTGTTCTCGCCGCGCGCCCTGCGCCTTGCTCTGGCGGCTTTTGCCTGCGTGCTGGTCGCAGGCGAGGCGTGGGCGCAGCTTCGGCCGGTCGGCGAGCAGCCCGGCCTGCTCGCCACACTGTGGAAATGGACGCCGCTCCTGCTGTTCGGACCGCCCGGCGAGTTCGGCGGCTTCGCCCTCAATATCGCCGTCAGCTTCCTGGCCATGGCCATCGGCACCGCCGGCGGCCTCGTGCTGGGACTAGGACAGATCTCGCTGTTCTGGCCGGTGCGCCGGATCTCCTGGTTCCTGACCCAGTTTTTCCGCAACTCGCCCTGGCTCGTGCTTCTGTTCTTCGTGATGCTGCTGATGCCCTTCCAGCTCAGATTCGGCGACATCGTCGTTCCGCTGCCGGCCTGGCTCAAGGCCACCTTCGGCCTGTCGCTGCCGGTCATGGCCAATGTCGCCGAGATCGTGCGCGGGGCGGTGAACTCGATCCCGACCGGCCAGTGGGAATCCGCCGAAAGCCTCGCCTTCAGCCGCATGCAGACGCTCTGGCGGATCATCCTGCCGCAATGCGTCAAACGCATGATCCCGCCCTGGATGAACTGGTACGCGATCCTGACCATGGCGACGCCGCTGATCTCGATCGTCGGGGTGAACGACGCGATGACGCTGGCCCAGGATGCGCTGGCGGCCGAGCAGCGAACCGAGCTGCTGATGCCGATGTATGGCATGCTGCTGCTGTTCTTCTTCGTCTACTGCTATCCGATCGCTCGCTGGACCAGCCGTCTCGAGCGGCACTATGCGGTGAGGACCTGAGAGCGTGAGAATGCATCCCGCGAGCGCCGAGCCGACCTGGACGCCCGGCCAGCCGATCGTCAGCATCGTCGACGTGCACAAGTCCTTCGGATCGGTGGAGGTGCTGAACGGCGTCAGCTTGGACGTGCGCAAGGGCGAGGTGGTCTGCATCATCGGCCCGTCGGGCTCGGGCAAGTCGACGCTGCTGCGCTGCGTGAACGCGCTGGTGCCGATCAACAAGGGATCGATCAAGGTCGAGGGCCGCGAGGTGCACGACCCGGCGCTCGACAAGCTGGAGCTGCGCAAGAAGGTCGGCATGGTCTTCCAGCAGTACAATCTCTTCCCGCACAAGACCGCGCTGCAGAACATCATGATGGCGCCGCTCCTGGTGCTGAAGCGGCCCAAGGCGGAAGTCGAGGCCGAGGCCCGCCAGCTGATGCGCAAGGTCAGGCTGCTGGGCAAGGAGGACGCCTATCCGGGCGAGTTGTCCGGCGGCCAGCAGCAGCGGGTGGCGATCGCGCGCTCGCTCGCCATGCATCCCGACATCATGCTGTTCGACGAGGTGACCGCAGCACTCGATCCGGAGACGGTGAAGGAGGTGCTGGTCACCATCCGCGATCTGGCCGAGGAAGGCATGACCTGCATGATCGTCACGCACGAAATGAACTTCGCGCGCGATATCGGCGATCACATCTACTTCACCGATCGCGGGGTCATCGTCGAGCACGGCCACCCGGCGGCCTTCTTCACCGAGGCGCGGGATCCGCGCACCCGGGAGTTCCTGAACCAGATCCTCTGAGCAGGTTTGGCTCCCGGGTGACGGCGATCGCGGGCCGGCTCAGCTCTTCGGCTGGCCGATCTGGTGGTCGGCCATCAGCTCCAGCGCCTGCACCAGTGCCGAGTGGTCCTTCTTGGAGCCGCCGCGCGCGGCCATGGCGTTCATCAGCTCCTGCGTGGTGGCGGTGTTCGGCAGGCTGATGCCGAGCGCGCGGGCGCCGGCCAGCGCCAGGCCGAGGTCCTTCTGGTGCAGCTCGATGCGGAAGCCGGGCTCGAAGTTGCGCTCGATCATGCGCTTGCCGTGCAGTTCCAGGATCCGCGACGAGGCGAAGCCGCCCATCAGCGCGCCGCGCACCTTCTCCGGGTCGGCGCCGGCCTTGGAGGCGAACAGCAGCGCCTCGCCGACCGCCTCGATGGTCAGGCCGACGATGATCTGGTTGGCGACCTTGCAGGTCTGGCCATCGCCGTTGCCGCCGACCAGGGTGATGTTCTTGCCCATCAGCTCGAACAGCGGCTTGGCGCGGTCGAACGCCGCCTGCGGCCCGCCGACCATGATGGTCAGGGTCGCCTGCTGCGCCCCGACCTCGCCGCCCGACACCGGCGCGTCCAGGTAATCGCAGCCGAGCGCGTTGATCTTGGCGGCGAACTCCTTGGTGGCAATCGGCGAGATCGAGCTCATGTCGATCACCACGGAGCCCTTCTTCAGGCCGGCCGCGACGCCGCCCTCGCCGAACAGGGCGGCCTCGACATGCGGCGTGTCGGGAACCATGAGGATCACCACCTCGCTGGCCGCCGCCACCGCGGTGCTGTCGGCCTCGGCGACGGCTCCGGCCTGCACCAGTTCATCCGGCACGCCGGACAGGCTGTAGACGTGCAGCTCGTGGCCGCCCTTGATCAGGTTGGCCGCCATCGGGTTGCCCATGATGCCGAGCCCGACGAAACCGATCTTCATGGTGGTGTCCTCCCTGGGGGTGCTGTTGGTTGGGTGCGACTCGACACGATCCGCCCGGCCCGGGCAAGCCCTTCGCGGCCGCGCGTTGCGCGGCACCTCAGGGCGACAGGAAAAGAGGAGGCCCTCCCCTACCCCTGTCGCCCTGAGGTGCACTCCGCGAAGCGGAGGGCCACGAAGGGCCGGTCAGGCGTCGGATTCCGCCGACAGCGCCAGCCTTTCCGCCGTCGGCCCCCGCGGGTCGTTCTCCGCGCCGATCTCCTGCTGCCGGCGCCACATCGCCGCGAACACCCCGTCCATCGCCATCAGCTCGGCATACGACCCGCGCTCGACGATGCGGCCGGCCTCCAGCACCAGGATCTGGTCGGCGTCGACCACGGTGGAGAGGCGGTGGGCGATCACCAGGGTGGTGCGGTCGCGCGACACCTCGCGCAGGCTCGCCTGGATCGCCTTCTCGGTGTGGCTGTCCAGCGCCGAGGTCGCCTCGTCGAACAGGAAGATGCGCGGGTCCTTGAGGATGGTGCGGGCGATGGCGACGCGCTGCTTCTCGCCGCCCGACAGCTTCAGGCCGCGCTCGCCGACCATGGTCTGGTAGCCGTCCGGCAGGCCCATGACGAAGTCGTGGATGCGCGCCAGCCGCGCGGCGCGCTCGACCTCGGCGGGCCCGGCCCCGGGATGGCCGTAGGCGACGTTGTAGTAGATGGTGTCGTTGAACAGCACGGTGTCCTGCGGGACGATGCCGAGTGCGGCCCGCACGCTGGCCTGGCTGACTTGGCGCAGGTCGGCGCCGTCGATCCGCACCGCCCCGCCGGTGGCGTCGTAGAAGCGGAACAGCAGCCGCGAGATAGTCGACTTGCCGGCCCCGCTCGGGCCGACGATGGCGACCGTGCGGCCCGGCTCCACCGTGAACGACACGCCCTTGAGGATCTCGCGGTCCGCCCGATAGGCGAAGCGCACGTCGTCGAACTCGATCCGCCCCGCACCCGCCGGCAACTCGCCCGCTCCGGCTGCGTCGGCGATCTCGCGGCTCTCGGCCAGCAGGCGGAACATCGCCTCCATGTCGGCCAGCGACTGCTTGATCTCGCGGTACACGAAGCCCAGGAAGTTCAGCGGCAGATACAGCTGGATCAGGTAGGTGTTCACCAGCACGAAGTCGCCGGTGGTCATGTTCCCGGCCTGCACGCCGAGGCCGGCCATGGTCATGATGCCGGTCAGCCCGACGGCGATGATCGCACCCTGCCCGATGTTCAGCAGCGACAGCGAGGTGCGCGACAGCACCGCGGCATCCTCGTAGCGCGCCAGGCTCTGGTCGTAGCGCCGCGCCTCATGCTCCTCGTTGCCGAAATACTTGACGGTCTCGTAGTTCAGCAGGCTGTCGATCGCCTTGGTGTTGGCGCGCTGGTCCTGCTCGTTCATCTCGCGGCGGTGCTTCAGCCGCCACTCGGTGACCGCCATGGTGAAGGCGATGTAGCCGGCGATGGTGACGAAGGTGATGACGGCGTACCAGACGTCGAACAGGTACCAGAGCACGCCGCAGACCAGCACGATCTCCATCATCGTCGGGATGATGTTGAACAGCATGAAGTTCAGCAGGAACTCGATGCCCTTGGTGCCGCGCTCGATGACCCGCGACAGCCCGCCGGTCTGGCGGTCGAGGTGGAAGCGCAGCGACAGCGCGTGCAGGTGCCGGAAGGTGCGCAGCGCCACCTTGCGGATGGCGCGCTGCGCCACCCGGGCGAAGAAGAACTCGCGCAGCTCCGAGAACGCCTGCTGCGCGATCCGCACGACGCCGTAGCCGACGACGATGGCGATCAGCGCGGTGGCGGCGAAGCCGGGGCCGCCGGACACCAGGTCGACCGCCTGCTTGTAGATGATCGGCACATAGACGGTGGCGACCTTGCCGAGCGCCAGCATGACCATCGCCATCACCACGCGGGCGCGCATGATCGGCTCGCCGACGGGCCAGAGATACGGGGCGAGCGTCTTCAGCGTGTTGATGTCGCCGCGCGGCTGCGGGCCGGCGGGCGCTGTGCGGGAGGGCGGCGGCGACATGGCGGCTCCGGGTGCGGGCGGAACGTTGATATAAGGCCTTGCGCGGGCGGCGGCCAGCGGCGGGTCGGCGCGGGAGGACGGAACGGGGCACGCTGCCGACCGGTCCTTCGTGGCCCGTCGCTGCCGCGACGGGCACCTCAGGCCGACAGAGTATTATTATACTTCAACACCTTATATCTGTCGCCCTGAGGCGCCCGGAGCGTAGCGGAGGGCCACGAAGGGCAGGCCGCCGCCACTGCCGGCAGCAGATCCGGGCTCGCCATGGCCGCCAATGACCGCGCCGGCCACGACGTCACCCCGGCGCGCGCTCGTCGAACTCGGAGACATCCTCGATTCAGGCCATCGCCGCCGCCTCGCTCTGCGCGTCCAGCCGGCGCACCTGCTCGGCGACGGGCCGTTGTTCCATCGGTGACCGGGTGTCCGGAACGGCACGTCCGATATCACGCACGCCGCCGCGCCTTCGCCGACCCTGCATCAGTGTCACCCTCCCCACAGCCGAGGCGGCACTTCGTCGCTCCGCCGCGTCGCAGCCGCCGAGATGCCCGATCAGAACCGCGCCGGGATCGGCACCTTCCCAGCCGCCTCGGCCCGCTCATGGATCGCCCGGAGCAACGCCCGCTTCTCCGCCGTGCGCCGCTCGCCAGTGTTCCGGGCACGCTCGAAGGCCTCGGGGTCGATCCCGAGCGCCCGCTGACGTTCGATCAGCAGGGCCGTCAGTCGGCCGAACTCCGGAAGCTTTCGCATCTACTCCCTCTCCAAGTCCAACTGCCCCGGGTCGCCACCCTCCTCGACGATCCTCTGAAGGAGGTAGTCGCGGTCGATTTCCGTCGCAAGCCGGAACAACAGCACGGCCTGCTCCAGCATGTCCCGATACACCGGCAGCGACGTGGACGCGTAGGACCGCGGGGCAACGATCTGACAGACCACCACCAGCAGGACCAGCATGGGCGACAGTGTCAGCGGCAAGCATGATCCGTGAGATATACTGGGGCTTGATATGCACTCATAAACAGATGAGGATGACAGACGGCTTGGACTCAGACTCTTCAGATCCGCACCTACATCAGAGGCATTCCAGGCTATTCGAACAGAGCGCATTGAACTCACTCCCCTGAGCCGCGCGCTGCCCACCTGAGAATCGAGCCCAGATCCATGGCACATAGTTTTACGAAAGTCGAATTCCAGCATTTTAAAGCTTTTCGACGGTTCAAAATTGACTTAAGGCACTTCAATATTCTTGTTGGTCCTAATAATGCTGGAAAATCCACAATAATAGCTGCGTTTCGGATATTGTCATCGGCTCTTCGCCGCGCTAACTCTAAAAGGGCCAAGGTAGTTCGTGGACCAAATGGTCCGGTTTCTGCCTTTGATGTAGATTTATCAACTATATCGGTAGCTGAAGAAAATATATTTTATAACTATGACGATGATGAGATTGCTTTCATTACCTTTACTCTTTCTAACTCAAATTTATTAACTTTGTATTTTCCAGAGCAAGGTGTTTGCTATCTAATACCGGACGCCCAAGGGAAAAATTACTCCAACCCGGCCGCGTTTCGTGAGCAATTCGATTGCTCAATTGGCTTCGTACCAATTCTTGGACCTGTCGAACACCACGAACCGCTCTACGGCAAGGACGCTGCCCGTCTTGCTCTTTTCAGTTATCGCGCGGCCCGTAATTTTCGCAACATATGGTACCATTATCCAGAACATTTTGATGAATTCCGCAGTCTATTACAGCAAACTTGGCCAGGAATGGACATCGGACGACCGGAGATTGACCGAACACACGAAAAACCAAGACTTCATATGTTTTGCCCAGAAAAGCGCATACCCCGTGAATTATTTTGGTCTGGCTTCGGATTTCAAGTTTGGTGCCAAATGTTAACTCATGTTATTCAGTCAAAACGCGCTTCTATTTTTCTAATTGATGAGCCAGATATTTATCTTCACTCTGATCTTCAGAGACAACTTCTTGGAATACTTAGAGATCTCGGGCCAGACATATTAATAGCCACGCATTCAACCGAAATGATCACTGAAGCAGAGACAGACAACATCGTTTTAGTAAACAAGGAGAAATCATCTGCGCGACGCATTAGGGATCCATCTCAACTAGCTGACGTTTTCCACGCGCTTGGATCAAACCTCAACCCAATACTGACGCAGTTGGCGAAGACCCGTCGTGTCGTGTTTGTTGAGGGAACAGACTTTCAAATTATTGGAAAATTTGCACGAAAGTGCGGAATGGTCGGCGTCGGAAATAGGCGAGATTTTGCGGTTGTTTCGATTGAAGGCTTTAATCCTGATAGAGTCCGCAACCTCAAAGCAGGCATGGAGGCAACATTAGGAGGCAAAATTCGCGCCGCTGTTATACTTGATAGAGACTACAGAAGCGAAGAAGAGTGTAGCTATATTTCAAAAAAGTGCGAAGAATTTAGCGACAGAACGATAATATTAAAGCGCAAAGAGATAGAGAATTATCTTTTGGTTACAGCCGCCGTCAATCGGGCGATCTCCCAGAGAATCACGGAGCGCGAAAAGCGTGAGTCAGTTTCGAACACATATCATGTTGATATTTCTTCGGTGATCGAAGAATTCTGCTCAATCAAGAAAGCCTACGTCTCAGCACATACGCTTGATGAGCGTCGACGCTTTGAACGCATCGAGCCAAGCGGAAGCCACAGTACACGAGTCACGGAGATCATGCTGGGTCAATTTGAAGATAATTGGAAAACTCTAGAACATCGCCTCAATATAATTCCCGGAAAAGAATTGTTAAGCCACATAAACAAATATTTACAAGAACAATTTTCCGTTAGCGTTACATCAACTTCTATTATTGATTCAATGAGAGCAGATGAAATTCCTCGCGAGATTCTGGATATAATTAGATATTTGAAGGATTTTTCAGAACTACATCCGCCGTCTTAATTATTATTCTGCCTCCGTAGCGTAAAAACTAAAAATACATACTGTTTTTTTATTTTAACAGACGTTGGATTTCGGCGATTATATACTTGACTGCACACTAAATTAGAGATATCTTAAGTGCGACAGGCCAGCGCTGAGATGGAAGTTACGCCGGAGATGGTGGACGCTGGGGTTTGCGCTTACGATCAGGCGCGCGGCTCTTTTGCGGACTTCCACCTCGTTGCTCGTGTTTATAGAGCCATGGCCGCTGACGCACCTCAGCGTAAACAGAGTCATGTAAACGCTGGTCGTTCTTTGGGAGACTTTCGACATCAATGAGTCTCAGCATAATCGTGCCAAGATCTTCGTGCATCTGATCAATTAGTTCGGCTGATATTGGAAACGCGTAGACGTTTTTAGCAATGTGCGCAGACCGGGTGTTTGTCACGATCTTCGGCATGCCATCCTCGAACACCGCGCCGAAGTGGACGATGTCGTTGCGAGCCCCGTTTATGGTGTTGAGTTGGCTAAACGCCTCGCTGAGGTGGTCTGGAATTTCCAGACCCCGCGCTTGAAAGATCCGCTTGATGAGCGACATTGCGGCGTCGATCCGGGTCCCCGAGTAGACTGCCTTGGCTGTTGCGGAGTCGGCGCCGGACAGTGTGGCCAGCAGGAGTTGTAAGTACGATTCGACGGCGGCGAACCGATGAATGAACCGGCCCAAGGATGTGTAATAGGCTATCTCCTTGGAGCGATCAGGCTTCGGTAGCCTATCGAGCATCTCAGCGAGTGTGATGGTTTTGGCCATGGCGAAAGCCCCCGAGAAGGACGACGAACCGAAGGTGACCCCCGAGGGTCAGCGGAAGGGCGACGACATCATCCGGCGGATGGTGAACACGACGCCCAAGCCGCATAAGCCGACGAAGAAGGGACGCGCGCATCGGCCCCGCCGCTCAGCCCCTACGGAATGACGCCGTTGGCTTTGAGAAACGCATGCACGTCGTCCAGCAGCACGGCGTGGCCGATCACAAGCTGCACCTGTCGTCGAAGCTCCTGAAGGACCATCGCCACGATCTGCCCTTCCACCAGCATCATGGTGGTCCCGTCGGGATTGGTTGCGGAGTACGTCACGCCGGATCGGTTTGTTTCGAGCGCCTCAATCGCGCTAGCCGCCTCTTGGGAGATCGGCGCCAGCTTGCTTGACGCGACGCCGATTACCTCGCCAGTTTCAATCAGCAGCAGCGGCCCCCCTGAGTTTCCGGAGTTGAAGGCGGCATTGACCACCCATTGTCGGACCACCTTCCCGCTCTTGGATTGGTGGGCGGTTATGGCTGACAGATAGCCGGCGCTTAGCATTGGGGAATAGCCGAGGTAGCCGCCGGGGAACCCCCACGTCGAGACGTGGGCTCCGATGGCGAATTGTTGCACCGGAGCAAGTTGCAGCGGTGCAACCGTAATTGGCGTTGCGGGGTCGATCAGCGCCAGATCAAGGTCTTGGTCGGTAGCCACTACGCGTCCGGCCAGTTGGGCACCACTCGATAGAAGCAGGGTCGCTTGTGAAACTCCGCGCACGACGTGTTCGGCGGTGATGATCTTGCCGCTCTTATGCAGGAAGCCGGTTCCAGACGAGTTGGTCGTCGGGCAGATCACCCGCATCACCGCGTTGATGGCGGTTGCGCCCCCACGACCGGCGGAGTCGGAATCGATGGGCGCAGCAACTGGAATGGAGTTGTTGGCCATATGAACCCCCCATCACTTGGGCGCCAGCCGCGTAGCCAGAATGGCGGATGCGCCATTGTCGACTCGTCCGGCACTTACAATTGGCCGGCCACTATCCGTGATGGCGGGTGGTCAGATTGCGTGCGGCGTATCGATGAAATAGGGTTCAGTCCGTTCGTCGATACGCCCGATGGCCGCTTTCCGGCGACGCCCGCCGCTCCCTCTATTCCCGAGGATAGAGATTGCGCCCCATGATAGGATGAGTCGAGTCGCGTAGAGCGATCTCTAGCAGAGCGCGTTTCAGTGCTCGCTCGAACTGCTCGCGGGTCAGGCGACCGCCGCTGTTACGCCCCAACACCAGCCCGCCGATAGGTCAGCCGCTTGCCAGCGGCGCCCTTCATGGCCATGGCGGCGCGCTCGAAGTCGGACACGTCGCGGGTGTTGTAACGGAAGTCGAATTCGCCGAGGTAGCGCTTCAGGTGCTTCTCGGACACCGCCTCATACGTGCCGTAGATGCCGCGCTTCAGGATCGAGAAGTAGTTCTCGATGGTGTTGGTGTGCCAGAAGCCGCCGCGGACGTACTCCTTGATGGAGTGGTTCACGGTGCCGTGCCCGCCGAACCCGGCCGTGGCGCCCGGATAGACGGTGCTCTCGTCCGTCATGATGTAGGACGCCTGCTCGATCTGCTGGTTGATGATCGTGCCGACGACGCGGGAAGTGACCTTCGGGACGTGATGCGAGCGGACCTTGCCGCCGCGCTCGACCAGCGCCACCACGGCCTCCTTCTTCGGCGGCTCCTTGAAGGCACGGTTCTTCGCCTTGCCGCCGACGTAGGTCTCGTCAACCTCGACAACCTTGTTGGCGCCGCCCACGGGATCGGGAGCAAACTCGCGCATGCTCTCGCGGATGCGGTGAGCCATGAACCACGCGGACTTGTAGGTGATGCCGAGCATGCGGTGCAGCTGGTGCGCGCTGATGCCCTTCTTCGACGACGCGATCAGGTGCGTCGCCAGCACCCACTTATGCAGCGGGATCTTGGAACGCTCGTAGATCGAGCCGACGCGGACAGTGAACTTGAGGCGGCAATCGTTGCAGTGGTGCCAGCCCGGCCCCATGGACTTGCCGCCGAAGACGGAGACCCGGTCGCCGTTGCAGTGCGGGCAAACCGGACCGTTCGGCCAGCGGATTGCCTCGATGTGCTCGCGGGCGGCGTCTTCGTCGTTGTAGATGCGTGCGGTGATGTCCATGGCTCTCTCCTTACGCACTAGCTATGGGCAATGGAGGGTGTGCAGTCAAGTATATAATCGCCTGGATTCCAGTGCATATTTTCTCTGAAACCGACCGTCCGGCGATTCATTGAAAACTGCCGCACCAGCAGCTTTAGGCCCTCCCGCCGCGTCCGATGGTTGATGGTCGCGACGCGCAGGCAGTGCTCGCCTTTCACGGTGGTGTCGGATAGTGCCGCAATCTCCTGCTCACTGCAGCCGCAGCATGATCTCGACCTTCAGCGCCTTCACGGCCGCGGCACCGCCGTCCGGCAGCGGATGGCGGAATCACACGACGTTCGCCTCGACCGGCGCCGTCAGCTCGAGATCCGGCTCGGCCGCCACCAGCTCCGCCAGGTAGCGCACCTGGGCGACGTTCTGGTCGATCAGCCCGCCGAACGCCTCCACCCCGTGCTGCATCAGCGCCATCCAGATCTTCAGCGCCCGGAACTGCAGGCCGTATTCGTACAGCCACTCCGCCGCCGCCAGGCCGCGGGGTGCGGTCTCCAGGTATTCCGGGCTGACCGCGAAGGTGGCGCGGTGCAGGACGGCGTCGCGCAACAGAACGCAGCCGGCCTCGAACGGCGCGTGCAGCCATTTGTGCGGGTCAAGGGTGATTGAGTCGGCGCGCTGCAGCCCGGCGACCCGCCAGGCGGTCTCCGGCGCAATCGCCAGCAGCGCGCCGATGCAGCCGTCGACATGCAGCCACAGGCCCTCCGCGGCGGCGAAGTCGGCGATTGCCGCGAGGTCATCGATGCCGGGCAATAAGGCGGAGGGCGGAGCGGCGGGTGGATCCCGGAGCCGGACGCGCCCCCTCCGGGACGACGAAGAAGAGAGGAAACTCCCCTTATATCGTCCCGGAGCGCCCCGGACTTCATCCGGGCGGCTCCTGGATCGACGAAGCGGCGGGCCGATGTCGTTCACCCGATCGCCCTGGTCATCGACCACACCGGTGTTGACCGTGCCGGCAGTGGCGATCAGACGACCGACCGCCGCAGCGCGTCGACACCCATGCGGAGGTCGGGACCGGTAGCAGCCCGGGCGTAGCGTCCGGGCGCCGTGGCCGACCGGGTGCCCCGGCGGCGGCCCGCAAATACCGGACTACTCCTTGATCTCCGGCTCCACCAGCTTCGCGAGCTTGCGCAGCGACTCCTGCCAGCCGAGATAGCAGGCTTCGACCGGAATCACGTCCGGAATGCCCTGCTGCTCGACGGTCATCTCCGTGCCCACCGACACGTCCCGCAACGTCACGGTGACCCGCATCTCGCCGGGCAGGTTGGGATCGTCGAAGCGGTCGGTGTAGACCAGTCGCTCGCCCGGCACGAGGTCCAGGTACTCGCCGCCGAAGGCATGGGTGTTGCCGGTGGTGAAGTTGCGGAACGACATCCGGTGCCTGCCGCCGACCCTGGCATCCAGCTCGTGGACGGTGCAGGTGAAGCCGAAGGGCGGCAGCCAGCTGGCGACCGCGTCCGGCTCCAGGAATGCCCGATAGACCTTCCCGGGCGTGGTGGCGATGACCCGGTGCAGGCGGACGGTGTTCGGCATGGTGTTTCCTTCCATTCATCGTCGGTTCGATCGTGCGGATGGCGCTGAAGCCGACGGCGCGCCGCCGCCCTTCCCCGCTGTCCTGTCTCGAGGACGTCCGGTCGAACGGCATTCCGACATCGGCAGGAAAATTTGCACAGGAGAGAAGCCGCAGCGGCCGGGGCCTGCCCTTCCTGGCGCCGGCACCGCCGCGACGGCGCCTCAGCGCCGCTCGCCCACGGTGTCCGCCATCCGGGCACCGCGGCGGCCGCGCGGCTTCGGTGCCCCTTGCGTCGTGTCCCTGCCGGTCTGGTGCTCCATCTCGGCGTTCAGCTCGGCCCCCGCCAGGACGATGAAGCTGGAGAGCCACAGCCAGGTCATCAGGATGATGATGGCGCCGATCGACCCGTAGGTCTCGTTGAAGCGGCCGAAGTTGCTGACATAGGCCGAGAAGGCGATGGAGCCGGCGACCCACAGCACGGTCGCCGCCACCGCTCCCCAACTCACCCAGCGCCAGCGCGGAGCGTCGCGGCTGGGGCCGTAGCGGTAGATCGCGGCCAGCGCCAGCATCATCAGCACGAACAGCAGGGGCCAGCGCAGCAGGGTGGCCAGCGTGGCGACGATGCCGTCCAGGCCGAGGCCGCCGAGCAGGACGGGCAGCACGGCGATCAGCCCCAGGACCACCACCAGCCCGAGGATGAAGGCGAGGGTGAGGCCGAGTGCGACGAGGTTCAGCCTGATGAAGCCGCGCTTCTCGTCCTCGCCATAGGCGATGTTCAGCCCCTCGATCAGCGACTTCACGCCTTTCGAGGCGCTCCAGAAGGCGAACAGCAGGCCGCCGGCCGCCGTGAAGGTGATGGTGCCGCCGGCGCCGGACGCCACGTCGCGGGCCTGCGAGCTGATGATGCCGGCGGCCTGCGACGGCAGGTAGGCGGTGAGCGCCTCGATCTGCTGCCCGATCCGCTGCGGATCGGCCAGCAGGCCCCACACCGAGATCACCGCCGCGATGGCGGGGAACAGCGAGAGCAGCGTGTAGAACGCGACCCCGGCCGAGACGATCGGCATATGGTCGCCGGTGATCTCCGACTTCGTGCGCAGCAGGATGTCGCGCCACCCCGAGCTGTTGATCTCGGATGGCCGGCGCGCCCCGCGTCCGCGCCCGTCGTCGATCGCGGACGGTCTGCTCATCGAAGGGTCTCCCGGCTGCCTGTCGCCTGCGCGATCAAACAGGCGAGACCGCCAGTCGTTCCGGCGCCGCCCGTCACGCCCCGCCGGCTTCCCTGCCGGGCCGCGAAAGCCGCCCTGTTCGGGACCTGTTACGCACCTGTTACGGCCCTGTTACGCGCCTGTTCGGTGCCTGTTATCTTGACGGTGCCGCGGCGGCGCGGCGACGGCTCCGGCACCGGAAAAAGCCCGGAATTCCGCGGATCCCGCGGCCTCCAGAACCGCTTTCGCGCCCGCCGGGCCCTCGATCGATCCGCGCGATTTCCCTGTATTGTCCCTGTTTCCGCTGCGGGCGGGCGGTGCGCGCGGGTGCTCAGGCAGCCAGTTCGGCGCCGATCCGCACGCATTCCCGCACCAGCAGCTCCAGGTCCTCGCGCCGGGTGCGGTGGTTGGCGATCGCCACCCGCAGGCAGTGCCCGCCCTTCACCGTGGTGTCGGACAGGGCGGCGATTCCCTGCTCCTGCAGCCGCAGCATGATCTCGACGTTCAGCGCCTTCACCGCAGCGGCATCGCCGCCCGGCAGAAAGTGGCGGAAGCAGACGATGTTGACCTCGACGGGTGCGGTCAGCTCCAGCGCCGGCTCGGCCGCCACCAGCTCCGCCAGGTAGCGCGCCTGGGCGACGTTCTGGTCGATCAGCCGGCCGAACGCCTCCACCCCGTGCTGCATCAGCGCCATCCAGATCTTCAGCGCCCGGAAGCCGCGCGTGGTCTGCAGGCCGTATTCGTACAGCCACTCCGCCGCCGCCAGGCCGCGGGGTGCCGTCTCCAGGTATTCCGGGGTGACGGCGAAGGTGGCGCGGTGGGCGGCGGCGTCGCGGACCAGGACGCAGCCGGCCTCGAACGGCGCGTGCAGCCATTTGTGCGGGTCCAGCGCGATCGAGTCGGCGCGCTGCAGCCCGGCGACCCGCCAGGCGTTCTGCGGCGCGATCGCCAGCAGCGCGCCGATGCAGCCGTCGACATGCAGCCACAGGCTCTCCGCCGCCGCGAAGTCGGCCAGTGCCGCCAGGTCGTCGACGGCACCGGTGTTGACGGTGCCGGCGGTGGCGATCACCACGGCCGGCAGCACGCCGGCGGCGCGGTCGGCGGCCACCGCCCGGCGAAGCGCGTCGAGGTCCATGCGCAAATCTGCGCCGGTCGCGATCCGCCGCAGGGCCCGGTTGCCGTGGCCGAGCGCCTCGACGGCCTTGCGGTGGCAGCTATGCGCCTGGTCGGAGGCGTAGAAGGCCAGCGGTGCCGGCAGGGCGGCGACGCCATGCTCGCGCACGTCGATCCCCGCCCATGTGGCGCGGACCTGGGCGGTGCGGGCGACGGCCAGCGCGATCAGGTTGGCCATCGAGCCGCCGCTGACCAGGCTGCCGCCGGCACCGGCGGGGAAGCCCACCATCTGCCGGCACCAGTCGACCACCTGGCGGTCCATCAAGGCGGCGGCGTGGTTGCCGCCGCCGAGGTTGGAGCCCTGCACGGCGGCCAGGAACTCGCCGAGCGCGCCGGTGAAGTTGCCGGCCCCCATGTACCAGGACCAGAAGCGCGGGTGCACGTTGCCCATCGGGTAGGGCATCACGGTCTCGGCGACCTGGCGGTACACCGCGTCCAGCGGCGTCGCCCCGCGCGGCAGCTGCTCGGTGAACGACGCCCGCACGGCGGCCGGCATGTCGCGCCAAACCGGCCGCTCGCGCACGTCGCGCAGGTGGTCGACGGCGTCGTCCATGATCCGGTGCGACAGCGCGCGCACGGCCTCCCAGTCGCTGGGGTCGAGGGTTTCCTCCACCCCGGCGTCCCACCGCCCGTCCATGACCGGCCCCCCGTTCGTTGCGCGGCTCGCTATTCGGCCGCGACCTGGAAGCCGGGGGTCGAGCGCGACAGCGCCTGCTCCTCGGCGTCCATCTCCGCCTCGATGCCGTCGAACAGCGGGGTGGAGAGATAGCGCTCGCCGGTGTCGGGGAGCATGCACAGCACGACGGCACCCGGTTCGGCGCGCTCGGCAACCTGTCGGGCGACCGCGAAGGTGGCACCGCCGGAGATGCCGGTGAAGATGCCCTCGCGCCGCGCCAGCTCGCGCGCCCACTTGATGCCCTCGGGCCCGGCCACCGGCATCACCTCGTCGTAGAAGTGCCGGTCGACCGCCTCCTGCAGCACCCAGGGGATGAAGTCGGGGGTCCAGCCCTGGATCGGGTGCGGCTCGAAGGCCGGATGGCTGCCGGCCGGGGCGTGCTGGGCGCCGCGCTCCTGCGCCCGGCCGCTGCCGAGCAGCTGGGCGTTGGCCGGCTCGACGAGGGTGATGCGGGTCTCCGGCCGCGCCCGGCGCAGCGCCCGCGCCACCCCGGCGACGGTGCCGCCGGTGCCGTAGCCGGTGACGAAGTGGTCGAGGCGGCCGCCGGCGAAGTCGTTGAGGATCTCGCGCGCCGTCGTGCTCTCGTGGATGTCGGCGTTGGCGGCGGTCTCGAACTGCCGCGCCAGGAACCAGCCGTTGGCCTCGGCCAGCTCGACCGCCTTGCGGTACATGCCGAAGCCCTTCTCGGCCCGGGGTGTGAGCACCACCTTGGCGCCGAACATGCGCATCAGCTTGCGGCGCTCGACCGAGAAGCTGTCGGCCATGGTCACCACCAGCGGATAGCCCTTCTGCGCACACACCATGGCGAGACCGATGCCGGTGTTGCCGCTGGTCGCCTCGACCACGGTCTGGCCCGGCTTCAGGGCGCCGCTGCGCTCGGCCGCCTCGATGATGTTCAGCGCCAGGCGGTCCTTGACCGAGCCGCCGGGGTTGAAGAACTCGGCCTTCACGTAGAGGGTCGCGTGGTCGAAGCCGAGGTTGTTGATCCTGACGGTCGGGGTGTCGCCGACGGTGTCGAGGATGCTGTCGAACAGCCGGCCGCGCCCGAAGGTCGTGCGGATCCCTGCTTCTGTCGTCATGATCGATCTCCCTGGATGCGCCGCATCGAATTGGTTAATAAACTGCAACTGGGGGACCGAGCATGGGAGGGGGCGTGGGAACGCCCGTGGAATCGGCCTCTTGACCCAGGAACTGCACGACTCAGGCTTGCGCCTGCGGCTGCTCGGGCCGCCGGCGGTGCTGCGCGATGGCGTCGCCCTGGCGCTGCCCGGGTCGCGCAAGCTGCTCGCGTTGCTCGGCTACCTGGCGATGGCGCCGCGGCCGGTCGGACGCGGCCGGCTGTGCGAGCTGCTGTGGGACGTCCCCAGCGACCCGCGCGGCGAATTGCGCTGGTGCCTCAGCAAGCTACGCGGACTGCTCGACGAGCCGGGGCGGCGGCGGGTCGTGACCGACGGCGACACCCTGGCCCTCGACCTCGGCGGCTGCCGCGTCGACGCCCTGGAGGTGGCCGCGGCCGAGGCGGCCGGCCTCGGCGGGCTCGATGCCGGCGGGTTGCGCGCCCTGCTCGACCGGTTCGGCGGCGGCTTCCTCGACGGCCTGGAACTCGACCGCTGCCCGCAGTTCGGCAGCTGGCTGCTGGCGCAGCGCCGGCGGTTCCGCGCCGCCCACGTCACCGTACTGGAGCGGCTGGCCGCCCTGCTGCCGGCCGGATCGGACGCGGCGGTGGCGGCGCTGGATGCCTGGCTCGAGCTGGAGCCGACCGACGTCCGCGCCCACCTCGCCCTGCTGGCGGCGCTGGCCGCCCGCGGCCAGCCGGCCGCCTGCGACGCCCAGCTGGCGGCGGCGGCCCGGCTGTTCGCCGCCGAAGGCCTCGACTTCGCGCCGGTGCGCGACGCCTGGCGGACGGCCGGTCGTGCGAGCACGCCGGCCGTAGCCGCGCCGGCTCCGGAGACGGGCGATGCTCCCGCCGCGACCGCCGGCCGGCGCGCCTCGCTGGCGGTGATGCCGATGGAGGAGCCGGGCGGCGCCCGCGGTGGCCTCGCCGACGGCCTCACGCACGACATCATCACCCGCCTCGCCCGGCTGCGCAGCCTGTTCGTGATCGCCCGCGGCTCGGTGTTCGCGCTGGCCGAGCAGGGCGTCGGCCGCGCCGAGGCGGCCCGGCGGCTCGACGTCGACTACGTCGCCGGCGGCACGGTGCGGCAGCACCGCGACCGGATCGAGGTGAGCGTCGAGCTGGCCGACGCGCGGACCGCGCGCATCGTCTGGGCCGAGACCTTCGACCATGCGGCGGACGGCGCGCTGGCGGTGCTCGACACCATCGGCGACCGCATCGTGGCGTCGATCGCCGGCGAGATCGAGACGGCCGAGCGCAACCGCGCCCTGCTGAAGCCGCCGAGCTCGCTCGATGCGTGGGAGGCCTATCACCGCGGCCTCTGGCACATGTACCGCTTCACCCAGCCGGAGAACGCGCAGGCCCGGCGGTTCTTCGAGATGGCGGTGCGGCTCGACCCGACCTTCGGGCGCGCCCATGCCGGACTGTCCTTCACGCACTGGCAGAGCGCCTTCCAGCACTGGGAGGATCGCGACCAGCAGGCCGCGCACGCCTTCGCCGCCGCCCGCGAAGGCGTGCTGGTCGACGATCGCGACCCGGCGGTGCATTGGGCGATGGGACGCGCATTGTGGCTGCGCGGCGGCCGCGACGAGGCGGTCGCCGAGCTGGAACGCGCCGTCGACCTCAGCCCGAACTTCGCGCTCGGCCACTACGCGCTGTCCTTCGTGCACTCGCAGTCCGGCGACCCGGCCGCCGCCATCGGCTCGTCCGACCTGTCGCGCAACCTCAGCCCGTTCGACCCGCTGCTGTTCGGCTTTCTCGGCACCCGGGCGATGGCGCATGTCCGGCTCGGCGAGTTCGCGGAGGCGGCGCAATGGGCGGTCAAGGCCGCCAGCCGCCCGAACGCCCACCCGACCATCCTGGCAATCACCGCCCTCTGTCTAGCGCTGGCGGGCCGCACCGACGACGGCAAGGCCTACGCCGCCGCCATCCGCCGCACCCTGCCGGGCTATGGTGTGGAGGACTTCCTGCGCAGCTTCCAGTTCGCCCCCGACGCCGTCGCCCTGTACCGCCAGGGAGCGCGGAACCTGGGGCTGGAGTGATCTGTCGCCCAAAGATGCATTTTTGATATTTCTTTCATTGGTTACCGGCATAACATGTACCACCAATGCATCTTTGAGGTGACGCCATGAATCTCGCGGCCCGACTTTTCTTCCTGCCCGGAGACCTCGTCTGCAACGCCGCCGGCGTCACCGCGGCCGACGATCGCGTGATGATCCGCACCCTGGTGGACATGCTGTTCTGGAACACGGTGATCGTTGCCGCCGCCCTGATCATCTATCTGTGAAGGGCCTTCACCCCGACCTGTAGGCCGCCGATGCGCCTGACCACCTTCAGCGACTACACCCTGCGCACGCTGATCTACCTGGCTCTCCGACCGGGCGTGCTGTGCACGATCGACGAGATCGCCCAGGCCCACGGCATCTCCGCCAATCACCTCACCAAGGTGGTGCAGCAGGCAGCCCGGGCCGGCGACATCGCCACGCTGCGTGGCCAGCGCGGCGGGCTGCGACTCGGTCGCGATCCGTGCGACATCGTGGTCGGCCGGGTGCTGCGCCGCACCGAGCCGGAGTTCGACATCGCGCCCTGCTTCGGCTCCGGCAACGCCTGCCGGATCCAGCCGGCCTGCGCCCTGCAGGGCGCGCTGGCCGAAGCGCTGGCGGCCTTCCTCGCCGTGCTCGACCAAGTGACGCTGGCCGACCTGGTGCGACCGCAGCGCCAGCTGCGGGCGCTGCTGGGGCTGGAGGAGGTCGAGACGGCGGCGCCGGCGGAGTAGGTCGTCGCGATCGGAGCGGCGGACGGCTCCGGGATCCACCAAGCGGCCTTGGGGTGTTCGAATACCTCCGAAAGCCGCGTGATTTCAAGTCATTGAGCCGCCCGTCGCGATCTGGGTCCCGGCTCTCCGCTACGCTCCGGCCCGAATGGGGAAAATGGGTAGGCCTTTAAAACTCCTCATCCCGGCCGCAGCGGCGAAGCCGCGGAGAGCCGGGAGCCACCCGTCGCTCCGAAATGTGTGCATACCGTAGACCAAGCGACGGGCGCTGAAGGCGCTGCCGGTCACCCCTCGCCCGGCCACCGCCCGGCCCACGGCGCCAAGGTCTCGAACGCCGCCGCCAGGTCGATCAGCCGCTGCTCGTCATACCAGCGGCCGACCGCGTGCAGGCCGGCCGGCAGGCCGTCCGGGGTGAAGCCCATGGGCACGCTGATCGCCGGGTGGCCGGTGTGGTTGAAGGTGCCGGTGTAGCCATACCAGTTGGCGCGGATCGGGCCGGCGAGCTCGCCATTGATGTGCATCGGCTCGTCCTGGCCCTGGTCGAAGGGCGGCGGCGGCGCCGACACCGTCGGGGTGACGATCAGGTCGTGCGCCTCGAACAGCGCCTGCACCCGCAGGAACAGCGCCGAGCGGCCGGCGGGGGCGGCCTGCACGTCCAGCAGGTCCTGGCGGCGCCCCTCCTCCAGGGCCGCCACCAGCGACGGGTCCAGGCGGTCGCGGTCGCTCTCCAGGAAGCGGTCGAGCCGGGCCCGCTGGTAGGCCCGCATCGTCGCGAACTGCGCCGGCTTGGCCCAGTCGAAGTCGTCGGGACCGTCGGCCAGCACGGCACCCGCCTTCTCCAGCATCGCTAGGTGCCCGTCCAGCAGGCGCTCAACGTCGCGGTCGACCAGCCGGTTGCCCATGCGCCGGAACACCAGGACCCGCAGTCCGGAGAGGCCGGACAGCTTCGCGCCCGACGGGACCAGCGCCGCCCGCGGTACCGCGATCGACCAGGGATCGGCGGCCCATGGCCCGCTCATCTCCGACAAGCCGGCGGCCAGGTCGGCGACCGTGCGGGCGGCGACGCCGATGTTGATGAAGCCGGAGAACAGCTCGACCGCGGTCTCGTTCGGGATCCGCCCGATCGTCGGCTTCAGGCCGAGCACGCCGCAGGCACCGGCGGGGATCCGCGACGAGCCGGAGCCGTCGGTGGTCACCGCCAGCGGCCCCATGCCCATGGCGACGGCCGCCGTCGCCCCGCCGCTGGACCCGCCGGGCGAGCGCGACGGATCCCAGGGGTTGCGGGTGAAGCCGTGGCGCGGGCTGTTGGTCAGCGCCTTGTGGCCGAACTCCGGCGTGGTGGTCTTGCCGAGCAGCACCGCCCCGGCCCGCCGCAGCCGGGCCACCGCCTCGGCGTCGCGCGCCGGGACGTTGCCGGCGAAGACGTGGCTGCCATAGGCGGTCTCGACACCGGCGGTCGGCACCAGGTCCTTCACCGAGAACGGCACCCCGGCCAGCGGTCCCGGATCGGCGCCGGCCGCCAGCGTGGTATCGACCGCGCCCGCCGCGCGCAGCGCACCGTCGGCGTCGACCGTGGCGTAGGCGTTGACCTGCGTCCCGGCCGCCTCGATCCGCGACAGCACGGCGGTCGTCACGTCGACGGCGGAAACCCGGCGCGCCCGCACCGCCGCCGCGACCTCGGTGGCGCTCCACCGCCAGATGTCGTCCGAGGATCCGGCCATCGGCCTCACCGCCCCTTGTAGAACCCGGCAACCGCCTCAATGACGCGGTCGACGTCCTCGGCGGTGACGTCGAGATGCGTCACCACCCGGATGCGCGGCTTCTGCCCGGCCAGCACGATGCCGCGCTCGGCGAGGTAGGCCCGCAGCGCGTCGAAGTCGTCGACATGCGGCTGCACGAACAGCATGTTGGTTTCGACGGCGTCGAGGTCGACGATGATGCGCGGGAACGCCGCCAGGCCCTCGGCGAGGCGTCGGGCATTGGCATGGTCCTCGGCCAGGCGCTCGACATGGTGCTCGACCGCGTGCAGCCCGGCGGCGGCGATGACCCCGGCCTGGCGCATGCCGCCGCCGACCATCTTGCGCAGCCGGCGCGCCCGCCTGATGAAGTCGGCCGGCCCCGTCAGCACCGAGCCGACCGGCGCGCCGAGGCCCTTGGACAGGCACAGCGACACGGTGTCGATCGACTTGACCAGCTCCGCGGCTGGACGGCCGAGCAGCACCGCAGCGTTCATCAGCCGCGCCCCGTCGAGATGCACCTTCAGGCCGGCTGCATGCGCCGTCGCGGCCAGCGCCTCGATGCGCTCCGGCGCCTGCACCCGGCCGGACACCGTGTTCTCCAGGCAGAGCAGCCGGGTGATCGGGCTGTGCGGGTCGTCCGGCTTGATGCCGGCGGTCACTTGCGCCGGGTCGAGGCCGCCGGTGGCGTCGGTCTTCATCGGGTAGCAGGCGACGCCGCCGAGCACCGAGGTGCCGAGCGCCTCGGACTTGAACACGTGGTAGGTGTCGCCGATCAGGTACTCCTCGCCGCGGCCGCAATGCGACAGCACGCCGAGCAGGTTGCTCTGGGTGCCGGAGGAGACGTACAGCGCCGCCTCCTTGCCGAGCAGCGCCGCCACCTTGGCCTCCAGCGCCTTCACCGTCGGGTCCTCGCCGTAGACGTCGTCGCCGAGCTCGGCACGTGCCATCGCCTCGCGCATCGCCGCGGTCGGCTGCGTCACGGTGTCGCTTCGCAGGTCGATACGGCGGTTGCTGGCCGGGTTGCGGTCGTTGGCGGCGCGGGTGGCGGTCATTCCGGCGTACATCGAATAGTCCTCTGATGGTGCTGGCCGTGCTGGCCTCGTCGGGCGGGCGGATGCGATACTGCGCCAAGAATGCGGCCGGCGCAGCCGCCGATTCACATTTCGGATCGCACCCTCGGGAGGCATGAATGCACACGCTCTACTGGAAGCCGAACTCCGGTTCGCTGGCGCCGATGGCGCTGCTCGAGGAGACCGGCCTGCCATATCGCACGGTCAAGGTCGACGCCGATGCCGGCGAGCACAAGTCCGAGTCCTACAAGCGCGACGTCCACCCGCTCGGCCTGATCCCGGCGCTGAAGCTACTGGACGGCCGGGTGATGATCGAATCGGCCGCCATCGTCGGCTACCTCGCGGATCTCGCACCCGAGAAGCGGCTGGCGCCGGCGACCAACGACGCCGACCGCGCCTTCTATCTGCAGTGGCTGGTGTTCGGCGCCTCGACCCTGTACCCGGCCTATATCTGCTACTACCACCCCGATTATCACCGGGTGCGCGACACCGACGACGAGGCGGTCAAGACCCTGGCGGTGGCGGCGCTGAACGAGGCCTGGACGGCGGTCGAGGCAGCCTTCGCCGACGGCCGCGCCTACCTGACCGGCGATCGCTGCACCGCAGCAGACATCTACATCGCCATGCTGGCGCTGTGGCATCCGCAGCGCGACCAGTTCCGCGCCGCCTGCCCGAAAGTCGACGCGCTGCGCAAGACGGTCTGGGCGCGGCCGGCCTGCGCCAAGGCGCTCGCCGACCACGCCAAATAGTTATCTGAAGCTGACCGTTTTTGAAGCATCATTACGCTTGAAACGAGATGGATTAGGGCGTATCTGAGAATTGTGCAGCGCAGCATGAACCGCGCGGCAAGGGCATCCAGAACCCGTTCTCAGGGAGGAAGACATCCACAACCTCGGAGGTCTTCCCATGCGTACCACCATCCAGCCCGTCTCCCAGGCGGACATCGAGCGGCTGTATGCCGACCCGTCGCTGTCGATCGACCTGTCGACTGCCGTCATCGAGCACCATGTCAGGCGCGGTCGCGTCCTGCGGTCGCAGATGGCGGCGGGCTTCATCAGGCAGGGACTGGTCGCCACCTGGCGCTTCGTCACCCACCTCGGCCGCCCGTCCGCGCGGCTCACCCCGTCGAACGTCTGAAAATACGACGGGCCCGGCCGTGAGGCCGGGCCCAGTTCGTTCGCTTCGCGGGCAATCTGCTTCGGCGACTTCGGCTGTCAGCCCTTGGCGGCGGCCACGCTGAAGCTCTCGCCGCAGCCGCAGCGGCCGGTCTCGTTCGGATTGCTGAACACGAAGCCGGAGAACATCTTGTCCTCCTTGTAGTCCATCTCCGAGCCGAGGATGAACATCACCGCGGTCGGGTCGATGAACAGCTTCACGCCCTTGTCCTCGACCAGGTCCTCGAACTTCTTGCGATCCTTGGCATATTCGACGACGTAGCTGAGGCCCGAGCAGCCGGTGTTCTTGACGCCGACGCGCAGTCCGATGACGCCGTCGTCGCCGGCGCGCGACACCAGGTCGCGGACCCGCGCCGCCGCCGCATCGGTCAGGGTGATCGGGGCCTTCATCGACTGAAACATGCCTGCCATCCGCCGGTACTCCCTACGGCTGTTAGGTGGTGATGCTATCAGAACATATCCAGGAGCAAGCGGGCTTCCTCGCTCATCCGCTCCGGCGTCCACTGCGGCTCCCACACCAACTGCACCTCGACCTCGCCGACCCCGGCGGTGCCGGCGACCGCCTGCGCCACCATGCCCGGCATCTCGCCGGCCACCGGGCAGGCCGGCGCGGTCAGGGTCATCTCGACCTTGACGCTGCCGTCGTCGAACACCTCCAGGCCGTAGATCAGCCCGAGGTCGTAGATGTTCACCGGGATCTCGGGATCGTGCACGGTCTTCAGCGCCTCGATGATCTCGGCCTCCGAGGCGACCACGGCACCATCCGGCAGCCGTGCGCCGGCGCGGGCGATGCCGTCGGATCCCAGCGGCGGGCCGGGCATGAAGTCGTGCAGGCCGGGCGCGTGGTTCATGGCGGTGGCCCCACTCATCCGAAGATCGCCCGGACCTTGTCCAGGCTGTCGGCCAGCGCGTCGATCTCGGCGCGGGTGTTGTACAGCGCCACGCTGGCGCGCGCCGTCGACGACAGGTCCAGATGGTCCATCAGCGGCTGCGCGCAGTGGTGCCCGGCCCGCACCGCAACCCCCTGGCGGTCGACGATGGTGGCGATGTCGTGCGGGTGCGCACAGTCCATCACGAAGGACAGCACCGACACCTTGCCGGCAGCGGTGCCGACCAGGCGCAGGCCGTCGACCGCAGCGAGGCGCTGGGTAGCGTAAGTGATCAGGTCGCGCTCATGCGCGCCGATTCGCTCCACCCCGATCGACTTCACATAGTCGATGGCGGCACCCAGTCCGATGGCCTGGGCGATCGCCGGGGTGCCGGCCTCGAACTTGTGCGGCAGATCGGCCCACTCGCTCTTCTCCAGGGTGACCGAGCTGATCATCTCGCCACCGCCTTGCCAGGGCGGCATGGCGTCGAGCAGCGCCTCCTTGCCGTACAGCACGCCGATGCCGGACGGGCCGTACAGCTTATGGCCGGAGAAGGCGTAGAAGTCGCAACCGAGGTCTTGTACGTCGACCGCCATGTGCTGCACCGCCTGGCAGCCGTCGATCAGCACCGTGGCACCGGCGTCATGGGCGAGGCGGACGACCTCCTTCACCGGCACGATCGTGCCCAGCACGTTGGAGACATGGGTGACCGCCACCAGCCTGGTGCGGTCGGTCAGCAGCGCCTTGAACGCGGCGATGTCGAAGCTGCCGTCGGGCCCGATCGGCACGCCTTTCAGCACCAGCCCCTTCTCGTCGCGCAGCATCTGCCACGGCACGATGTTGGAGTGGTGCTCCATATAGGTGACGATGATCTCGTCGCCTTCGCGCAGGTTCTTCCGGCCCCAGGTGGCGGCGACCAGGTTGATCGCCTCGGTCGCACCACGGGTGTAGACGATCTCGTGGCTGGAGCGGGCGTTGATGTAGGCGCGGATGGTCTCGCGCGCCGCCTCGTAGTCGGCGGTCGCCTTCTCGCTCAGGTAATGCAGGCCGCGGTGCACGTTGGCGTAGCCCGTCTCGTACACCTCGGTCAGCCGCTGGATCACCTGGCGCGGCTTCTGCGCCGAGGCGGCGTTGTCGAGATACACCAGCGGCTTGCCGTGCACCGTGGTCGACAGGATCGGGAAGTCGGCGCGGTAACGCTCGACGTCGTAGGTCGCACCCTCGGCGAGAGCCGTCTCGGCCATGCTCATACCTCCACGCCGGCGATGTGCCGGTCGAGCCACTCGCTTGCGACCGCCGCGAAGGCGTCGCGCACCGCCGCCCGCCCGATCAGGGCGATCGCCTCCTGCACATAGGCCTCGACCAGCAGGGCGCGTGCCCGTGCCCGCGAGATGCCGCGCGCCATCAGGTAGAACAGCTGGGCGTCCTCCAGCTCACCGACCGTGGCGCCGTGGCTGCACTTCACGTCGTCGGCGTAGATCTCCAGCTCCGGCTTGCTGTCGACCTCGGCGTCGCGCGACAGCAGCAGCGCCCGGTTCATCTGGAAGCCGTCGGTCTTCTGGGCGTCCGGCCGCACCAGGATCTTGCCCTGGAACACGCCCCGCGCATGCCCGGTCAGCACGCCCTTGACCATCTCGTGGCTGGTGCCGTTCGGCCGGGCGTGGTCGATGAAGGTGGTGATGTCGTGATGCTGCTCGCCGGCGCCGAGATAGGCGCCGTTGATGGCGTAGTCGACATGGGCGCCGTTGAGCTCGGCCCTGATCTCGTGGCGCGCCAGCCGGGCGCCGGTCGCAAGCACGAAGCCCTCATAGGCCGCCTTGTCGGCCAGCCGCACCGCGGTCATCGCGACATGGAAGGCCCCGGCCCCCTCGGCCTGCAAAACGGCATGGCCGAGCCGCGCGCCCTGCCCGATCACGATCTCCGTGACCGGGTTCGCGAGGTAGGCGCCGTCGTCGCCCAGATGCACGGTGACAAGATCGGCCGACGCGCCGTCCTCCACGACCACCAGCACCCGCGGATGCGCGACCGTCGTCGCGGCGGGGCCGCCGCTGCTCGCCAGCGCCAACAGCACCGGCGCCTCCGGCATGGCACCTCGGGTGATGCGTACAGCGACGCCGCCGGTGAACTGCGCGGTGTTGAGTGCCGCGAAGGGATGGCTCTCGAACGAGGCGACGGAGCCGAGCGCCTCGCTCACCCACGCCGGCACCGCCGCCGGGTCGTCCAGCGACACCACCTCGACACCCTTCGGCAGGGCGGCGGGCACGGCGGCCAGCCGGCCGTTCTCGATGCGGATGCCGGTGTGCGCCATCGCCGCCAGGGCGGCCGGCAGGGCTGCCGAGGCACCGCCCTCGGCCAGCACCGGCTCAAGCGCCTTCAGGGCGTTCAGGCCGGTGAACTTCCAGGCCTCGGTGCGCGGGCCGGGCAGGCCGAGCTGGCGGTACCGGGCGATCGCCGGCCGGCGCAGCGCCGCCAGCCAGTCTGGCGAGGCATCGGCGAGCGCCGCCGGGTCCGGCCCGGCGACCAGCGGCAGTGTGTTGGTGTCGGTGCTCATCGCGCCCTCACGCCGCCTCCACGAAGTCGGCATAGCCCTTCGCCTCGAGTTCCAGCGCCAGTTCCTTGCCGCCAGTGCGGCGGATGCGGCCACCGGCCAGCACGTGGATCTTGTCCGGCTCGATGTGGTCCAGCAGCCGCTGGTAGTGGGTGATCACCAGCATGGCACGGCCGGGGTCGCGCAGCGCGTTGACGCCGTCGGAGACCACCTTGAGCGCGTCGATGTCGAGGCCGCTGTCGGTCTCGTCGAGCACGCACAGCTTCGGCTCCAGCACCGCCATCTGCAGGATCTCGTTGCGCTTCTTCTCGCCACCGGAGAACCCGACATTGACCGCACGCTTCAGCATCTCGTCGGTGATGCCGAGCGTCCGGGCCTTGGCGCGCACCAGCTTCAGGAACGCCATGGCGTCGAGGTCGCCGTCGCCGGCCGCCTTGCGCCGGGCGTTGACCGCCTCCTTCAGGAAGGTCATGCCGGACACGCCGGGCAGCTCGACCGGGTACTGGAAGGCCAGGAAGATCCCGGCCACCGCCCGCTCGTCGGCCTGCATCTCCAGCAGGTCATGGCCGTCGAAGCGGATGCTGCCGCCGATGACTTCGTAGCCCTCGCGCCCCGCCAGCACGTAGCTGAGCGTGCTCTTGCCGGAGCCGTTCGGCCCCATGATCGCGTGCACCTCGCCGGCCTCGATCACGAGGTCGATCCCCTTGAGGATCTCCTTGCCGTCGACCTCGACCCGCAGGCCCTCGATTTCCAGAAGCGCCATGGCTCCCACTTCCTCTTCCTGACCTATGCCCCTGTCCTTCGTGGCTCGCCGCTCCGCGGCGCGCACCTCAGGACGACAGCGTGATGAAAATCTCGCCCGCCCCTCCCGCGCCCTCCCCTTTCCCTGTCGCCCTGAGGTGCCCTGCGCAGCAGGGCCACGAAGGGCCGGGTGCGGGTCGGCCGCGCCGTCTCAGCCGACGCTGCCCTCCAGGCTGATGCCGATGAGCTTCTGCGCCTCGACGGCGAACTCCATCGGCAGCTCCTTCATGACTTCCTTGCAGAAACCGTTGACGATCAGCGACACCGCCTGCTCGGCCGAGAGGCCCCGCGACAGGCAGTAGAACAGCTGGTCCTCGCTGATCTTCGAGGTGGTCGCCTCGTGCTCGACCCGCGCCGTCGGGTTCTTGCTCTCGATGTACGGGACCGTGTGGGCGCCGCATTTGTCGCCGATCAGCAGGCTGTCGCACTGGGTGTGGTTGCGCGCACCCTCGGCCTTCTTCGAGATCCGCACCAAGCCGCGATAGGTGTTGTCGGCGCGGCCGGCGCTGATGCCCTTGGAGACGATGGTCGAGCGGGTGTTGCGCCCGATGTGGATCATCTTGGTGCCGGTATCGGCCTGCTGGGCATTGTTGGTGATCGCCACCGAGTAGAACTCGCCGACCGAGTCGTCGCCCTGCAGGATGCAGCTCGGATACTTCCAGGTTATGGCCGAGCCGGTCTCGACCTGCGTCCACGAGATCTTCGAGCGCTTGCCGCGGCAGGCACCGCGCTTGGTCACGAAGTTGTAGATGCCGCCCTTGCCGGTCTCGTCGCCCGGGTACCAGTTCTGCACCGTCGAGTACTTGATCTGCGCGTCGTCCAGGGTCACCAGCTCGACCACCGCGGCGTGCAGCTGGTTCTCGTCGCGCTGCGGCGCGGTGCAGCCCTCGAGGTAGCTCACATAGCTGCCCTCGTCGGCGATGATCAGGGTGCGTTCGAACTGCCCGGTGTTCTCGGCGTTGATGCGGAAATAGGTGGACAACTCCATCGGGCAGCGCACCCCCTTGGGGATGTAGACGAAGCTGCCGTCTGTGAAGACCGCGCTGTTCAGGCAGGCGAAGTAGTTGTCGGCCACCGGCACCACCGAGCCGAGATAGCGCTTCACCAGCTCGGGATGCTCGCGCACCGCCTCGGAGATCGAGCAGAACACGATCCCCTTCTTCGCCAGCTCCTTGCGGTAGGTGGTGGCGACCGAGACGCTGTCGAACACCGCGTCGACGGCGACCACACCTGCCAGCAGCGCCTGCTCCTTCAGCGGGATGCCGAGCTTCTCGTATGTGCGCAGCAGCTCGGGATCGACCTCGTCCAGGCTCTTCGGGCCGTCCTTCTGCTTCGGCGCCGAGTAGTAGTGGATGCCCTGGTAGTCGATGCGCGGGTAGTTCACCTTCGCCCAATCCGGCTCGACCATGCGCTGCCACTGCCGGAACGCCTTCAGGCGCCACTGCAGCAGCCACTCCGGCTCGTCCTTCTTGGCGGAGATGAAATGAATGGTGCTCTCGTCGAGCCCCAGCGGCGCGACGTCGGATTCGATGTCGGTCACGAAGCCGTATTTGTAGGCTTGGCCGGTGACGTCCTCGACCTGTCGCACGGTGTCCGCGGTGGCGGCCATCGATTACCTCTCCCGTATCCCTCGTTCGTCCTGCCCGGTTCGACCTGCCCGGCCTACTCGGCGGCACCCGCCGCCGGTGCGGCGAGCAGGGTTCCCGCCGCGCGCGCCCCGACGGCCGGGGTTCGTACCGGAAACATCCCCTCCGGGTCGAGCATGTCGGCGAGCGACACCGCGTCGAGTGCGGCGCGGATCGCCCGGTTCACGCGGTTCCAGTTGCCGCGCATCGGGCAGCAACGCTCGACCTCGCAGCTGTCCTCGGCACCGTCGACACAGGCGGTGAGCGCGATCGGCCCCTCCAGCGCCTGGATGATCTCGGTGACGGTGACGCCGGCCGCCGGCCGGTCGAGCGAGTAACCGCCCTTGGCGCCACGGTGTGCGTTGATCAGGGCCGCACCCGCCATCTGCTTCAGCAGCTTGGAGACGGTCGGCACCGGCACGCCCGTAGCGTCCGCGAGCGCCGCCGCCGTGCGCACCCGCCCGACGTCCTGGGCCATCTGCCCGAGGACAACGATCGCGTAGTCCGTCATGCGGTTGAGCCGGAGCATGGGTCAGCCAATCTGTACCAGTTCGGTACGCATTAGGTAGTGGCCGGCCGACAGGCGGTCAAGGCGTATCTGGACTGAAACGGTCGGGATTCCGACGAGGTGGGAAAAGCTGGCACAGCGGCCCCGGGGGCAGGCCGGTGAAAGTTACGGCAAATCCCCGATGGCGGATGTCCGAGCGGCGGTGTCCGACCGCCACCCGGATCACCAGCGGCGAGGTCAGCGCTTGATGAAGGCGTGGATGTCGGCGTTGACCAGGTCGGCGTTGATCGTGCACAGGCCGTGCGAGAGCTTCTCGTAGACCTTGAGCACGCCGTTCCTGAGCAGCTTCACGGACAGCAGCGCGGAGTCCGCGATCGGCACGATCTGGTCGTCATCGCCGTGGATGACCAGCGTCGGCACCGCGACCGCCTTCAGGTCATCGGAGAAGTCGGTCTCCGAGAATGCCTTGATGCCGTCGTAGTGCGCCTTCGCACCGCCCATCATCCCCTGGCGCCACCAATTCTGGATGATCCCCTGCGAGATCTCGGCGCCGGGCCGGTTGAAGCCGTAGAACGGGCCGCCGGCCACATCGAGATAGAACTGCGGGCGGTTCGCCGCGAGCGCCGCCCGGAAACCGTCGAACACCTCGATCGGCAGGCCCCCGGGGTTACTTGCGGTCTTGACCATGATCGGCGGGACCGCGCCGATCATCACCAGCTTTGCGACACGGCCCGCAGGCTGCCCGTGCCGGACCACGTAGTGCAGCGCCTCGCCGCCGCCGGTGGAGTGGCCGATGTGGACCGCGTTGCGAAGGTCGAGATGCTCGACCACGGCGGCGACGTCGGCCGCGTAGTGATCCATGTCGTGGCCGTCGGCGACCTGGCTCGAGCGCCCGTGGCCGCGCCGGTCATGGGCGACCACGCGGAAGCCTTGTGCGAGGAAGTACAGCAACTGCGCGTCCCAGTCGTCGGAACTCAGCGGCCAGCCGTGGTGGAAGACCAGCGGCTGGGCCGACTTCGGTCCCCAGTCCTTGAAGAAGATGTCGACGCCATCGTTCGTGGTGACCGTGCTCATGGTGGATCCTCCTTGTGGAATCATGATCGATGCGGGGGGCGTACTGCGTCGGATGATATCATCGGACGGCTCCGGCCGCGGCCTGCGCCGCACGATGGATGGCGTCGGCGACCGCCTTCGGCTGGGTCAGGAACGGCACGTGGCTGGCTTGCACTTCGTCGATCGTGGCGCCGATGCGCTCGGCGGTCCGGCGCAGCAGCTTCGGATCGATCGCCCGGTCCTGGGTTGCGATCACGGCCCAGCTCGGCTTGCTCCTCCAGGCGGCCCGGGTGACCGGGGTGCCGAAGATCGCCATGTTGATCGGCACCTGGGAATCCCGAAGGAACGCAGCATCGGCATCGCTGGTGTCGCCGGCGAAGCCGATCTTGAAGTTCCCGCGGTCGACGAAGCCGTAACCGTCCTGCTGCGTGTCGATGATGAACTCGGGCGGGGCCGGGATGTCGGCGAACTGTCCGCCGGTGGTCTCGCCGACATCCGGCGCCAGCGCCGAGACGTAGACGAGGCCAGCAACCTTCGGGTCGACGCCGGCTTCGGTGATCACGGTGCCGCCGTAGGAGTGACCGACGAGGATCGTCGGGCCATCCTGGCGGTCGAGGATCCGCCGGGTCGCGGCGACATCGTCGGCCAGCGAGGTCAGCGGGTTCTGGACGATGCTGACCCGGTAGCCGCGGCCGGTGAGTTCGTCATAGACGCCGCGCCAGCCCGAGCCGTCGGCAAAGGCCCCGTGCACCAGCACGACGTTCCGGACGGCCTGGGCATCCGGGATGCGTGGTGCGGAATGCGCTAGGCTTGCAGCAGCGATACCCGCTGCGGCGACCGTTGCGGCAACAAGGCTTCTCGTCGTTGTTTTCATGGATCGCTCCGTTTGATATATTGAGATAATCGTTATCGCGATATTTATCTAGTCCGCCGAACCGGCCTTGTCCAGCATAAATTTATCGCGATATTAATTTTTGCGATCCGCCAAATCCTCCGATGCGAAGGAGCCCGTCATGAAGCATCCCGAAGCCAATTCCCCTCTGCCACTGGATGATCAGCTCTGCTACGCGATCTACTCGGCGGCCATCGCCGTCCAGCGCGCCTACAAACCGTTGCTCGACGAGTTGGGCCTGACCTATCCGCAGTATCTCGTGCTCAATGTGCTCTGGCGCCAGGACGGGCAGACGGTCGGCGGGATCGCGGATCGGCTTGCGCTGGAATCGAGCACTCTGACGCCCCTGCTCAAGAGGCTCGAGGCCGCCGGGCTGCTGCGCCGGACGCGGAACCCCGACAACGAGCGCCAGGTCGTCGTCGAGTTGACCGACCAGGGACGCGCGCTCAGGGCAAAGGCGGGCTGCCTAGGCGATGCGCTGGCCTCGGCGTCGGGGCAGAGCGCGACGCAGCTCGGCCAGCTGAACCAGGAGGTCCGGGCGCTTCGCGACGCGATCTATGCCCACATCGGCGGCTGGAACGCATCGGCCTGACCTGCGGATTGCCTGCGGCCGTTGCCGCGCTGCCCGGCGCCTCCTACCCTGCCAACCGCTCCGCCCCTGCCCCACACCGGATCCCGCCCTGACCAGCCATCGCCCCTTGCTCGCCGTCGCCTGGATGATGGGCGCGCTCGCCTCCTTCACCACCATGGCGCTGGCCGGCCGCGAGCTGACCGCCGAGATGTCGGTGTTCCAGGTGATGGCGCTGCGCAGCATCATCTGCGTCACGGTGCTGACGGCGATCGCCGCCCGCATCGGCTTCGCGTCGGTCGCGACCGCCAGAATCCGCATGCACCTCGTGCGCAGCGCCGCCCACTACGCCGGCACCTATGCCTGGATCTACGGGCTGGCCGTGCTGCCGCTGGCGGCGGTGTTCGCGATCGAGTTCACCATGCCGATCTGGACCGCGGTCCTCGCCGCCTTGTTCCTGCACGAGAAATTCAACCGCTGGCGGAAGGCGGGCAGCGCGCTGGGCTTCGTCGGCATCCTGGTAATCCTGCGCCCGGGGTCCGAGATGCTCGACCCCGCCGCCTTCGCGGTGCTGGCGGCGGCGTGGTGCTACGCCGCGACCTACACACTCACCCGGGCGATGGCGCAGACCGAAAGCCCGCTGACCATCATCTTCTGGATGAACCTGATCCAGCTGCCGATGGGCCTGGCGCCGGCCCTGCCGCTGTGGGTTGCCCCCTCGGCCGAGGCCTGGCCGTGGATCGCCGCCATGGGCGCGTCCGGCCTGACCTCGCACTGGTGCGTGTCGCATGCCATGCGGAACGCCGAGGCGGCCCTGGTGGCGCCGATGGACTTCCTGCGGCTGCCGCTGATCGCGGTGATCGGCTGGCTGTTCTACGCCGAGGCGCTCGACCTGTTCGTGCTGGCCGGCGGGATGCTGATCTTCGCCGGCACCATGCTGAGCATCTGGGGCGAGCGCCGGCGGCGGCTCGCGGCGGAACCCGCTCAGGCGGCGGCCGGCAGCGGCGCCGGCCGGCCGTACAGGTAGCCCTGCAGATAGTCCACGCCGCGGCCGATGAGCCAGCCGGCCTCGTCCTCGGTCTCGATCCCCTCGGCGATGGTGCGGATGCCCTGCGTCTCGGCGATCGACAGCAGATGATGGACGATCGTCTGCTTGAACGGGTCGTCGTGGATGCCGCGGATCAGCTCCATGTCGATCTTGACGTAGTCCGGCCGCAACTCGTGCAGCAGGTTCAGGCTCGACCACCCCGACCCGACATCGTCCAGGGCGATGCCGAAGCCGGCGCTGCGGTAAAATGCCAGGATCCCCTTCAGGTGACCCTTGTCGTGCGCCTTGTGGGTCTCGGTCAGTTCGAACACCACGTCCGACGGCCGCATGCCGAGTTCCTCTATGGCGGCGGCGGTGGTGCGCAGGCAGTAGGCCGGGTCGTAGATGCTCGACGGGTTGAAATTGATGAACAGCTTGGAGCGCAGCCGGGCGCGCACCGCCGCCTCGACCGCCGAGCGGCGGGCCACCAGGTCGAGGCTGAACAATAGCCCGGCATCGGCGGCGATGGCGAACACATGGCCGGGCGGGATGAACGTGCCGTCGCGGTCCTGAAGCCGGAACAGGCCCTCGCGGGCGAAGGGCTTCTCGGGATCCGGGGCGTTGGCACGCACGATCGGTTGGTACCAGGTGGTATACCGGCCGGCGCCGATCGCCTCGACCAGCCAGCCCGCCTTGAACCGGTTGACGAAAACGCTGCAGGGCAGCACCCGGGCGAGATCGGCCGGGCCGGGCTCGCGCCCGTCGGTGGTCACCACCCGCACGTCGGCGAGCTCCGGCCCCTTCAGCTCGCCGTACAGCGCGGTCACGAAACGGTCGACCTCGGCGCGCTCCAGCACGATCCGCAGCGTCCGCCGGTCGCCGACCGTCGCGGCCGGCCAGCCGCGTGCCGCTGCCAGCGCCAGCAACTTGCGGCAGCTCTCGTCCGAGGGCATCCCGAGCCACAGTGCCGTGCTGTCGTGCAGCAGGTGGTCGATGCGCTCGCAATCTGGGCACTGCATGGCTGACTTCGCTCCGGGTACATCTTTGGCCGCACCCCAGGCGCGGCAGGTGCAGATACGGCCGCGGAGCGCTGCCGGATCAGCCGGCGGCGATCTCGTCCTTGCGGTAGGCGAAGGTATCGTCGAACCGCGACTGCAGATACGGGCCGGCCAGCACCGGGGCGTAGCGCGGCGCTTCGCCGTCCGGGACGGTACCAGGGAGCGCCTCGATCAGCGCGTCCCAGTTCGGGTCGAAGAAGAACGGCATCGAGTAGCGCTCGCGACCAGACGTGTTGATCACCCGGTGCGGGGTGGCCTGGAAGCGGCCGTTGGTCCAGCGCGCCATCTGGTCGCCGAGATTGATCACGAAGGTGCCGGGGACCGGCGGGGCCGCGATCCAGTCGCCGTCGGTGTTGCGGACCTGCAGGCCGCCGGCGTCGTCCTGTGCCAGGATGGTGAGGCAGCCATAGTCGGTGTGGGCGCCGCAGCCCATGGTGCGCGCCTCTACGTGACCCTCCTGCGGCGGATAATGCAGCAGCCGCAACGAGGCGCAGGGCCGGTCGATCTTGTCGGCGAAGAAGCCCGGCTCCAGCTCGAGCGCCAGGGCGAAGCCGCGCATCAGGGTCTCGGCGAGCGAGCGCAAGGCGGCGAAATACGCCTCCGCGGTATCGCGGAAACCCGGCAGGTCCGCGGGCCACTGGTTCGGTCCGTGCAGCGGCAGCCCCTGTACCACCTCCGGCGCGTCGGGACCGAGGTCCCGGCCGAGATCGAGGCCCTCCTTCAGGTCGGCGGTCAGCGCCGGGTCGGTGTTCTCCTCGAACAGCGGGAAATAGCCGCGGTGCACCGCCGAGTGCCGGATGTGGATGGCGTTCTTGGCGTCCAGCGGCTGCGCGAAGAACCGCTCGGCAGCAGCCATCATCTCGGCCCGCAGCTCCGTCGGTACGCCGTGGTTGCGGACATAGACGAAGCCGACCGTTTCGGCGGCGTGTCCCAGGGCGGCCGCGACGGCCGCTGGGTCGCTGCCGTCGACCAGCGCGCCGACGTCGATCACCGGGATCTCCTGGAAGGCGAGCGCGCGACCGATCAGATCCTCGGCGACGGTGGTCACGGCCATCGGGGCCTCCCTCGGCAGCGGGTGCAGCGCAGCAAAGTGGGCCTCGCCGGGGCCGCGGGGTCAAGGGTGAAGACGCCGTCGTCAGCTTCCCTGGACGATGCGGTGCGCGGCACGCACGAGGTCGACGACGTCGACGAGGCGGGCAACGTAGTGCTCGCGTGGCGAAAACGCCGCCGGACCCTGCCCGCGCATGTTGCGCTCGATGGTGAGCAGCATGCGCTCCAGCCGGCGCCGGTGGATGCCCAGCGCACGCTGCGCCGGATCGGCGACCAGGCCGGCGAAGGCGGCGACCACGGCACCCGCCGCGGCGAGGCCGAGGGTGGTCGACGCGACCGCCCAGGGTCCCACGACGGCGGGGAACATGCCGTACCACGCACTGCCCAGTCCGGTGCCCAGCGGGAAGCCGGCGACCGCGGCCTTCTGCGCCATCGCCGCCGCCAGCACCGGTCCGAGGGTCCATACGCTCGGCGTGAGCTGCTGTGCGGCCAGGTAGCCGGCGCCGACGTTGACCAGCATGCCGGTGATGTCGGCTGCCGCCGCGCGGGTCCCGGTGTAGGCGGCGACGGTCTCCTCGATGCGCGCCCGGATATGCGGATCGGCGGCGTGCCGGGCGATCTCCGCCAACGGCTCGGCGATCACCGCCACCAGGCGGGGATCCGACAGCATCGCCTCGGCCAGGGCGTCACGCGTCGCGATGCGGTCGCCGTCCGCGTAGGGCAGCTCGAGGAATTCGGTCCACAGCAGCCACTCGATCTCGCGGTCGACGTCGGTGCGCATCAGCACCTTGCGCGAGGCCATCCAATGTCCCGCCCGGCGCGAGCCAAGCCGCGTCGCCACCACACCGCCGAGGTACAGGGCGAGCTGCGGCGGCACCAGCGCCAGGTTGGCCGGCGCCCGCAGGATGTCCCAGCCCACCGCCTTGCGGTGCAGCCGGGCGCTGCCGCGGAAGCCGAAATGCCGGTCGACGAACGGCTCCATCCGCTCGCGGCGGCCGGCGAGCCAGCGGTCCAGGGCGGCGTCGACCACGGCACGCGCGGTGGTCACATCCATCGGCAGCGAGGGCGGCGGCGCCAGCATGGGGAGCGTCTGCATTCGGGTGAGATGGCGATGCCGTGTGCGCATGAAAAGCCCCACAAACGTCGAGACCCTTCCGATTCACGGGCAGTTGGAATAGAGTTTGCGTGGTGACCCGCGCAGAATGCACGGGAGGGGGTGGGGATGTTCGCGAAGCAGGAATCCTTCGAGGTGCATGCGTGCCGTGAGGGCCGCTGGACCATCGACACCACGGCGACGACGAAGTCGGAAGCCGAAGCGCTGGCCCGCAAGGTGCTGTCCCGGCAAGGCGTCTCCGGGGTCCGCGTCATCCGCGAGGTGGCGCGCGGCGACTCGTCCCGCGAAAAGGTCGTCTTCGAGCAACTGCGCGAGCAGCGCGACAGCGGCAAGATCTTCGTCAATGACGTCGACGATGCGCCGTACTGCGAGACCGTCGAGGAACTCTACGCCGCGCGCGGCCGGAAGACCCTCAACCGGTTGTTTCGCAGCTATCTCGACAAGCAGGGCGTCACCGCCACCGAGGTGATGCACGACTTCCGCGAGCTGCGCCGGCTGGTCGATGCCGACACCCTCATAGCCTCGGGCGTCGGCAAGGTCGCCACGTTGCAGGCCAAGGGTCGCGAGGATGTCGACACGGCAACGCGGCGGGATACGCTCTACCGTTTCCTCGACGAAATCACCGCGCGTGCAAAATCCGCCTCCGAGCAGAAGTTGCCGACCATACGCGCCGACGGCTTCGCCGGGGCGATCGGCAAGGTCGCGGCGTCGGCCGAGCCGTCACAGTGCGACTACCTGCTGCGCGTGGTGGTCGCCCGTGAGCTGGTGCAGCACCGCTCGTTCTTCGCCAAGCTGGCGCAGACCGTCGAATGGGCCGAACCGGTCGAGGACGGCACCTCGCGCGCCCTGGTCGACACCTTCATCTCCGATGTCCTGGCCAATGGCGAGACGCTACAGGACCTGCTCGGCCTGCAGCCCAATCTCGGCGCGGCGGTCGGCGCCCTGATCGACCTCGCCCAGGGTCGGCTGCAGGTCGCGGCCGAAGGCCGGCCGTCGGACTCCCCGGAGGCGATCGCCGGCCGCCTGAACAGCCTGCTCGGCCTCGACGCCCTGCCCGACAGCCGCTCGATGATCGTCGAGCGCATCCGCCGGCAGATCGAGGCCAAGAGCCCGCTGGCACGCGGCGAGCCCGAGGACGAGGCCGTCGCGTTCAAGGGCTTGATCGACAAGCTTATACCGGAGGACGCCCTGTTCGGCGGCGGCCCGATCGCCGAGGCGCTGACGCACCGGCAGTCCAGGATTCTCAACAAAGGCGGGGTCGCCGGGCTGAAGGAGGCGACGGGCCGGATTCTGCCGACGCTGCTGGATCCGGTACGCAAGGCGAGCTACCTGCTCGCGCTGTCGGAGAGCCGGCTGGCCGGCAGCATCGGCGACGAGATCAGCCTGCATCTGGAAGGGCTGTTCGTGCAGCCGTCCTCGGTGAAGCAGATCGTCAAGGACAATCGCCCACCGAACAAGAAGATGCAGGCGATCACCAAGGTGGTCACCCGGGTCCGCGGCTCCGGGCTGGACGAGAGCCTGAAGACCCGCATCGCCGGGCGGCTGGACGAGCTGCTGGCGAACTACATCGTCGACGACCGCATCCTTGATCGCGTCGACGATCCGAGCCGCCCGCTGCACGTGCGCGCCTTCATGCTGCTGGCGATGTGCACGCCCGACATGCTGCCGGAGGGCAAGGCCTCGCAACTGGCGCGCAAGATCGTGGTCAAGCACCTGAAGCGGCCGAATTTCGAGAGCGAGTTGGTGGCCGGCGTGCCGGGGGCGGAGAAGGAGCGCATCCTGCGCGACTTCCACGTGCAGCTGTACCGCTGCGGCTTCATGCAGTAGTGCCTTAGTTCCCGAACGAGTTCCGGTCCATCCAATCGCGCAGCTGGCGCTCGCCGATCAAGCAGTCGTAGCCGCTTGCCCGGCGGATACCCGGCCGCCGGGGTGCGAGATCGGCGATCTCCAGGACAAGCTTGCGGCGGATCGCGGCGGCGAAGTCGTCGAAGCCCGCGGCCACCAGCACAAAGGCGCCGGGTCCGGCGATGACGCAGTCCTCGTAGTACAGGTCGAGGTCGCGCAGGATCGGATAGCCGAGCGGCCCCGGGCGGTCGTTCAGGATCGCCAGGCCGTTCAGCGTCACGCCATCCGACACCGCCGCCTCGCGGGCGGCGACGATCGGCAGGCCGTGGTTGTTCGGGCCGTCGCCGGAGATGTCGATCACCCGCCGGGTGCCGGCGAAGCCGTTGTCGCGGAACAGCGGCAGGGCGAAGGCGATGGCGCCGCTGATCGAGGTCCGCTGGCCGGACATGATCGCGGCATCGGCCAGCCGATCGGCCAGCAGTTCCGCCGAGGCCAGGCCGTCGATCATCTGCCAGCCGGCCACGAGCCGAACGTGCCCCGCACCGGCCCATTCGACATAGCTCACCGCGATGCGGCCCAGCGGGCCGCCGGTCACCGCCCGGATCACCTCCGGGCTGGTGAGCGCCTGCATGTAACCCTCGCGCTGCAGCAGCGCCTCGGACGGGTCGATCGAGCCGGAGACGTCGACCGCCAGCACCAGTTCGAGGTCGACCGCGACTTCGCCATCCGCCGCCGTGCCGCGGGCGGCGAGCAGGGCGAGCAGCAACACGGTCAGGGCGAGGGTCCGGCGCATCGCCACCTATTGCACGCCGCTCCGGCCCTCCTGTCCAGCAGGGTCAACAACGTCGGAGAGTCGGCGGCGGTCAGCCGACCAGCGCCAGCCACAGCACCGCCAGCGCCACCGAGACCAAGGTCATCGGAACGCCGCAGCGGGCGTGCTCCAGGAAGCCGAGCCGGACTCCGACCGCGGCGGCACGCTCGGCCACGATCAGGTTGGCCAGGCTGCCGACCAGCAGCAGGTTGCCGGCCAGCGTCGACAGCAGCGCCAGCGCCTGCAGGGTCGCCTCGGGCAGGTCGGGCCACAGCGCCAGCAGCAGCACCACCGCCGGCACGTTGCCGATGGTGTTGCTGGCGATCAGCGCGAACGGGGTCATGACCGACAGCCGCGACGGGTCGGCGCCGGCCGCCTGCAGGCCGGCCACCGCCTCGACGACCACCGGCAGGCTGGCGACTGCGTGGGTGATCACGAACAACCCGACAAACAGCAGCAGCAGCGGCCAGTCGACATGCTCCAGCATCTCGCGGGTGGTGCGGCGCCGGGTCACCAGCAGCGCGCCGGCGACGATCAGCACGCCGGTCGCCTGCGACACCGGCAGCGCGAAGCAGGCGAGCAGCGCGATCGTGGCGAGCCCGCCCTTGGCGATGCCCCAGCGGCTGAACGCCGGCCGCTCGTGGCCGGGCGCGCGGCCCGGATCCGTCATCTCCCGGCGCCAGATCACCGCCACGGTGGCGTACACCACGGCGAGTGCGGCCAACGCCGGCGGACCGCACACCGCCAGGAACGCCCAGAAGTCGAGACCGCCGGCCTGACCGATCAGGATGTTCTGCGGATTGCCGATGATGGTCGCCGCCGAGCCGGCGTTGGCGGCACCGGCGAGGGCGATCAGGTAGGGGCGCGGGTCGAGGCCGCGGGCCATGATGCCGCGGCACAGCAGCGGCGTCATCGCGAACACCACCACGTCGTTGGCCAGGACCGACGACAGCCCGCCTCCGACCACCACCGTCACCGCCAGCAGCCGCCGCGGCGACGCCCCGCCATGCGAAATGGCATGCACGCACAGGTCGTAGAAGCCGCTGACGTAGAACTGCGCCGACAGCACCATCAGGCCGAACAGCACCACCAGCGTCGGCACGTCGACAGCCGCCGCCACGCCGTGATCGTCGACCGCGCCGGCGGCGTAAAGCGCCAGCGCGCCGAGCAGCGCGAAGCCGGTGCGGTCTACGCCGAAGCCCGGCACCCGGCCGAGCGCCAGGCCGGCATACACCGCAATGAAGACGCCGATGACGAGAGCGGTCACGCCCGGACCCGCCAGATCAAGTGGCACCACCCTCGCTCAGCGACGCCAGTTCGTCGACTGTCACCGGCTTGATCGGCGCGCGGATCCGGTAGTAGCCGGTCTCGGCGGGCGACACCCCACGGGCATGGGCGATTATCTCGGTGACCGTCAGGCCGCACAGCCGGCCCTGGCAGGGCCCCATGCCGCAGCGCAGATAAGCCTTGGCCTGGTTCGGCCCGGCGGCGTGGCCGGCGACCGCGCGCAGCTCGGCGGCGGTGATCTCCTCGCAGCGGCAGACCACGGCGTCGTCGGCCGGAGCCGCGATCCAGTCCGGCGCCGGGTACAGCGCGTCGAGCAGCCGCCGCAGTGCCGCCTCGCCGCGCCGCCGGGCCAGCCAGCGCGCCGCCCGGAACTCGCGCGCACTCTCGTTCAGCCGGCCGAGCCGCGAGGCGACGGCGACCGCAGCCAACCGTCCGGTCGCCTCGGCCGCCCGTGCGCCGAGGATGCCGCCGCCGTCACCGGCCACGAACACGCCGTCGGCGGTGGTCTCACCCCAGGGATCGGTGACCGGGTGGAAGCAGCGCTGCGCCTCGTGCCAGCGGTGCGCGGCGTCGACCAGGCGGGTGAGCTGCGGGTTTGGAACCACGCCCTCGTGCAGGGCGAGGACATCGGCATCGAGGCGCTCCTCGTCGCCTGAGCCGGCGCGGAAGCGGACCGCCGCGACCGCGCCGTCCGGGCCGGCCTCGGCGCGCAGGCCGCCGACCTCGCGCCACACCGGCACGGCCGAGCGACCGCGCGCCCGCAACAGCGCCAGCCCCTTGCGCAGGGTGTCCGGCGCGCCGAGTGCGGCCGCCGGCAGGTGCAGTGCCGCCGCCGCCATGCGACCGGCCGGCGTGGTGTCGAGGATCGCCGCGACCGGGACCCGCGCGGCGCGCAGCTGTGCCGCCAGCAGCAGCGGCAGCGGGCCGGAACCGGCAATCACCACCCGGCCGGTCGGATAGACCCCGGACTGCTTCAGGGCGACCTGCAGCGCGCCGACCGTGGTCACGCCGGGCAAGGTCCAGCCCGGCACCGGCACCGGCCGCTCCATCGCCCCCGAAGCGATCAGCACGGCGCGGGTCCAGGCGCGCCGCGCCTGTCCGGCCTCCGACCAGATCACTTCGCGGCTGCCGTCACCGCCCCGAGGCCCGATCTGCCAGACCGTCGCCACCTGGCGACGCTCTATGCCGGCCGCCTCGGCGACCAGCGTCGCGCCGCGGGCGTAGTCGGCGCCGAGGAAGCCGAGATCGGCCGGTCGGCGCTCGGCCACGCGGGCGGCGGAGCGGTAGATCTGGCCGCCGGGCTCGGGCTGCTCGTCGAGAACCAGGGCGTCGAGCTCGTGTAGCTGTGCCTCGGCGGCGGCCGCCAGACCGGCCGGCCCGGCGCCGATGATCACCAGATCGCGGACGGCGCGCATCACGCATCCTCCCCGACTGCAGCCGGTCCCTGCTGGCGCCTGACCCGCATGCCGTCGGCGACCGCCACCAGGCAACCCTGGCGATTCGGCACGCCGTCGACCTCGACCAGGCATTCGAAGCACACACCCATCATGCAATAGGCGTCGCGCGGCGAACCGCTGGCCGCGGTGCTGCGGGTGGCGCCGGCGCCGGCCGCCAGCAATGCGGTGGCCACGGTGTCGCCCTCCTGCGCCTCGACCGGCCGGCCTTCGTACTGGAACACGATACGGCGCTGCCGGCCGGGGCTGGAGAGACGGGCGAAGCGCATCATCGGACGGTCCGGTCGACAGGATGGCGGGCGGGTGGCTCGTGCACGGCCATGGTGAACCGCACGGGCGCGGAGACCGCAAGGTAGGCGTGCCGGCGGTCGCCGGCAAAGGTCATTCCGTCGCCCTGGCCGAGTTCGAAACGCTGACCGCCGACCTCGACGGTCGGCACGCCCTCGACGACGTGGACGATCTCGCGTTAGAGAAGCCACATGTTCGCCGACTTCATCCCGACCGTCTCCCCCGCCGTGTTGGCGCTCCGGCCCGACTTCCGGGCGGTCAGCGTCCGCGTGCTCGGCGCCCGCAATTTGCTTGAGGAACCGGAGGCTGCGGCGATGCTGCGCGCCGCGGTCGCCGGTGTCGCCGAGGGGCCGGCCTGGGCCGACGCCCACCTTGCCTCCTGGGCCGAGGCCTATAAGGCGTTCGGCGCCAAGCCGAACCGCACCCCCTGCTCGGCCGAGGCGCTGCGCAAGCGGGTGCTGAAGCAGGGCGGGCTGCCGGCGATCAATGCCGTGGTCGACGTCTACAACACGCTCAGCCTGCGCTACGCCATTCCGGTCGGTGGCGAGGATCTCGCCACCTACGCCGGCGCGCCGCGGCTGATCGTCGCCGACGGCAGCGAGCCGTTCGAGACCACCGCCGGCGGCGAGGCGGTGACCGAGACGCCGGATCCAGGCGAGGTGGTGTGGCGCGACGACCAGGGCGTCACCTGCCGGCGCTGGAATTGGCGGCAGGGCCCGCGCACCCGGCTGACCGAGGCGACGACCGACATGTGGTTCGTGTTCGAGCGCCTGGACCCGATGCCGATGGCCGCCGTCGAGGACGCGGCGGGCGAGCTGCTGGCGTATCTGCGCCGGCTGGAGCCGGGGCTGCAGGCCGATATCGCGACATTACCCGCGGCGTAATTTCGCCGGCCGGCGCCGGGAGCCATTCTCCGCCCGTCTCCACCCGAGCCGGAAAGCCGACCGATGATCCACGTCACCTATGACGACCATGCCGTCACCTTCGTCATCACCTTCCTCCTGAAGCCGGGTTGCGGGCAGGCCTTCCTCGACCTGCTGGCCCCGGTGCTGGACGCCATGCGGCACGAGCCGACGTTCATCGACGCAGTGCTGCACCGCGATCCGGAGAACCCGTCGCGCTTCATGCTGTACGAGACCTGGGCCGGCCTGCAGGAGGTGGTCGAGGTGCAGGTGCACCGCGGCTACCGCGACTCCTTCTGGACCGGCCTGCCGGAGCTGCTGGCCGAGGATCGCCGCATCGAGGTGTGGAACCCGATCCGCGGCGACTTCGCGCGGTGACGGTGGGCGCACGTCGCTCCGTCTACGGGAGTTGCAAATCGGGGACCCGCCAACCGCCTCGGCCTATGCCGCAGCCGTCCTGTCGAACCGGTCGGCCGAGAACGCCGCGAATGTCGTGTTGAAGCCGTCGTCAAGGATCACCGGCGCCAAGTCGAGGGCATGCGCCCCGGCGAGCGTCACGCCGCTGTGGCAGGTCACCACATAGGCGCCGGGGCAGGTCTCCGACTCGGCGTAGATCGGGAAGCCGTCCGGCGACATGATGCGCAGCGCCGCCCAGCTGCGCACGATGCGCGCCCGGCCGATGGCGGGGAGCACCCGGCGCGCCCGCGCTGCCAACCTTGCGACGGTGGCGAAATCGAGCGAGGTGTCGAGGCCCACCCGGTCGGAGCTGGCGCCGATCATGATCGTGCCCTCCTCGGTCTGCCGCAGCCGGGTCAGCGGGTGCGACAGCAGCGGCGCCAGCCGCTCGGTCACCAGGATGTGGCCGCGGTCGGGTGCGGTCGGCACGTCCAGCCCAACCATCTGGCCGAGTCGGCCGTTGCCCAGACCGGCGGCCAGCACCACCTTGCCGCCGCGCACCGTGCCGCGCGCCGTCGCCACCTCGTAGCCGGATCCGACCCGCGCGATCCGCTCGGCCCGATGGTCAAGGCGGTAGTCGACGCCGTGCCGGCGCATGCCGGCATGCAAAGCGCGCAGCAGGTACAGCGGGTTGACGTGGCCGTCATGCGGGCAGAAGGCGGCGCCGATCACCTCCGGTCCCAGGGCCGGCTCCAGCTCGCGCGCCTCGTGAGCGTCGATGATCCGGGTATCGTTGGCGCCGACCCCCGGCTGGTTGTGCATGCGGCGGATCTCCAGCTCGGCCGCGTCCCATTCCGCCTGCTCCAGGATCGGCTCCAGCCCGCCCGGCTGCCGCAAGCCGACATCGACGCCGGTCTCCTCCGCCAGGGCCGCCGCCAGGGCCGGCCAGCGGGTCGCACTGTTGCGGGTCCAGGCGGCGTATTCCGGCATGCCGTCGCCCTTGCCCTGCACCCAGACCAGGCCGAAATTGCCGCGCGATGCACGGATCGCATCGTCGCCCTCGTCCAGCACCACGACCTTGGCACCGGCACGGCCGAGGCCCCAGGCGACGGCGGCGCCGACCAGCCCGCCGCCGACGACGACGACGTCCGCCGCATCGTTCACGACAACGCCTCCACCCTCGCCTGCTCGGCCTTGCCGAAGCCGACCACCACCGTGCCGTCGCCGCCGACGAACACCGGCCGCCTGATCAGCGCCGGGTGCTCCAGCAGCAGGCCGGCGACGGCGGCCGAATTGTCGGCCCGCGCCTTCGCCGCGTCGTCAAGGCCGCGCCAGGTGGTGCCGCGGCGGTTCACCAGCACCTCGGCGCCGACCGCGTCGAGCCAGGCCCGCACGTCGGCCGCCGCCAGCCCGTCGGCGCGCACGTCACGGAACGCGTGCGGCACCGAGCGGCCGTCGAGCCAGGCTCTCGCCTTCTTGCAGGTGTCGCAGTTCTTCAGCCCCCAGACGGTGATCACAGCCCGGCCTCCCAGTCGTCGATCATCAGCAGCATCGCCTCCAGGCAGTGACCGGCCAGCCCGGCACTGCGCTCCGGCGACCAGCCGACCTCCGGCATCGGGTTGTTGGCGGCGTCCTTGAACGGCATCTCCAGTGTCATCGCAGCACACCGGAAGGTATGCGCGATGTGGCCGGTCGAGGTCGTCAGGTTGCCCTGGCCGGGTGCGGGCTTCGGGTAGCCGTGCTCGACCTGGAAGTCCGGCGTCAGGCGGGCCAGCTCGCCCTTGTAGCGGGTCAGCCTCGCCAGATGCGCTTCGCTGGGGTCCGGGATGCCCTCGTAGCCGGCGATGAAGTTGTAGGGCAGCGCCTCGTCGCCATGCACGTCGAGGCACATCGCCACCCCGGTCGCCTGCATCCGCCGCACCACGTGCAGCACCTCGGGGCTGTGCCCGATGCTGGGCTCGCGCCATTCGCGGTTGAGGTTGGCGCCGGTGGCGTTGGTCCGCAGGTGGCCGCGGAACACCCCGTCAGGATTCATGTTCGGCACCACGCGCAGGGTGGCCTGCGCCATCAGCGCCCGCGCCACCGCGTCGTAGGGATCGAGCAGCCGGTCGACCAGACCCTCGATGAACCAGCCGCACATCGATTCGCCGGGATGCTGGCGGGCGATCACCCAGAGCGGCTTCGGCCCGGAGCCGAAGCTCAGCATGTCAAGGTCGCGACCCTCGACGGTCGCGCCCAGCCGCTCCAGCCGCGCCGTCCCGCGGGCCTGGGCGCGCGCCGCCAGGTCCTCGTGGCGCTCCAGCGAATACGGTGCGAAATAGGCGAACCACATGGCATCGGCGTCGGGCGTGCAGCGGATGGTCAGCGCCGTGCCGTCGAAGCTGGTGTCGACGCGCCGCCAAGCCTGACGATCGGTCGAGGCGACGGCGCGGTAGCCTTCCCAACCCTTGGGATAGCTGGCGGCGCCGGCGTTCTCGATGAACAGCGCCAGCGGCACGCCGCGCGCTCCCGACACGCGGAAATGGAACCATTGGAAGAAGTCGGCGGCGCCGTCCTTGGCGATGCGCAGGCGGACGGCGCCCGGGCCGGTCGCGTCGACGACTTCGATGTTGCCGGAATCGAACCGGCTGGAAACCTGGATCACGGCAGCTCCTCGGCAGGCGGAGCGCTGACCGTAGTCGGTCATCCCGCGGCTGAAAAGCCGGGGACGCGGAACCGGCCCTGGGGCACACTGCCGGCGTCCGCAGCCGTCCCGCCGGAGCCCGCCATGTCATTCCCGATCACCGCCCCGATCACCGGCCTGTATGCCGGCCTCGCCGCCCTGCTCCTGGTCGCCCTGTCGCTGCGGGTGATCCGGGCGCGCTACGCCACCCGGATCGAGATCGGCGACGGCGGCGATCCCGGCCTGACCCGGCGTATCCGCGCCCAGGCGAATTTCGTGGAGTATGTTCCGCTGGCGCTGGTCGTGATCGCGCTCGCCGAGGCCGGCGGGACGCCGGCCTGGCTGCTGCACGCCCTGGGCGGCGGGCTGCTGTTGGGGCGGGTCGCGCATGCCATCGGCTTCGTCGCCAAGGCGGGACCGGGCGTCGGCCGAGGCGCCGGGATGCTGCTGACCTATCTCGTCCTGGTCGTCGGCGGGCTGATCCTGATCGCCCGGGCGGTCGGCTGGCCGCCGGCCGTCTGACCCCCGGGACCGCCGGACCGTCAGGGATCCGGCTGCGGCGCGAGCACGGTCCGGACCGCGAGATCGCGGCCAAGAAATGGCCGGTCCTCCGGGCCGCCGTCGCCATGGCCGACAATCCACCACGGCAGGGCGGCGAGCGCTTCCGGCCCGGCCGCCGAGGCACCCTGCAGGGTGGACCACGGCCCGCCGGTGCCCTGCCGCATCAGCACCCCGCCCGGTCCCATGCCGCCGTGCAGCGCCAGCGTCAGGTCGAACGCCTCGCCGGGCGCCAGCGCCGGGCCAAACCAGTAATGCGGGCTGCGGCCGGGATTGGGGTTGATCGAGATACTGACGGTCGGACGCTGGTCGGGGCCGCTCAGCCCGATCCACAGCGGGGCGATGGCCGTTCCCGCGCCGCCGGCGCTGAGCCAGGTCTGCCGCGCCGCTGTGCCGGCCCCGGCCGCCACGCCCGTGAACCGCCACGCTCGCACCGCCGCCGGTACCGGTCCAGCGGCGATGCGGTCGCCGTCCGGCGCCGGCTGGCGGCCGTCGGCCATCGCCCGCCACTCGCCGTCGGTCGGCAGCGCGATCGGCCATGACAGCGCCTCGCGGACCGCGCCCTCAGTGTCGTGCACGCGGTAGCGCAGCCCCGCGTCATCCACCGCTGCACTCATGCAGTGCAGGTACTCCACCCCCTCCGGCATCCGGTGGGCGGTGCCAGCGCCCGCCGTGCAGACCTGCAGCACGCCATCGTGCACCTGCACGTCGAACGCCAGGATGTGGCTGCACAGATAGGCGAGCACGCCGTGGCGGACCAGCGCCGCCCAGAACGGTCCCGCATGCGGCGGCCCGATGTCACGTTGGAAGGCGCCTGCGTAGCCGTTCACCGGGAACACCGGGTGGTGGCCGACCACCAGCTTGTGCCGTGCGTCGGCGTGGGCGGCGAGCGTGGCGTCGAGCCACTCGGTCTCCGCATGCCCCTCGCCGCCGAGCCCCGACCACAGCGTGTGCACGAACACCATCAGCAGATCGCCGCGCCGCACCCAGTAGCTGAGGCCTTCCTGGCCGGCCGGGCCGTTGCGCGGCAGATGCGCCATCACCTCGGCGAACACCCGCTCGCTCATCGGGTCGTAGGTGGTGTGGTTGGCGGTGGTGTGGAACAGCGAGATCCGGGCACGGTCGAGCCACGCCATCTCGACCTCGAACCAGTGCCGCCACTGTTCCCGCAGGGCTGCCTCGTCGCGGGTCAGACCGGTGATCTCGTCACCGGGGAAGACGATGAACTCGGGCGGCGGGTCGAGCTGCGCCACCACGGCGTTGACGGACGCGAAGGTCCGCTCGTGCAGGGCGCCGGGGATGCCGGAGCAGGCGTCGCCATACAGCACGAAGCGGTGGCCGCGCCCGCGCGGCTGCACGCTCTGCAGCCGGACGCCCGGCAACCGGGAGTCCTCCGGTCCGGCGGTCAACGCCCGGCTTCCGGATCCTCGGGGTCGTTGCGCCGCAGGCGCTCCTCGTCGGCACGCCGCGTGGCCTCGCCCGCCCGCCCTCCGGGGGCGCCACGCCGGTGCCAGCGCCACAGCTCGAAGAAATACATGATGGCGCCGAACACGACGCCGGCCATGATGTTGCCGGCGACGGTGTCGTGATCGAGCGGCTGCGCCGGGCGGAAGATCCCGTACACCTGAATCACGCAGAGCATGACGGCGAAGAACGCACCGTTGGCGACCGCTCGTACCAGCGGCCACTGCCACAGGCTCCGCCTGGCCGGCTGCATCGGCACGGGATCGGTCGAATCCGGATCCTTCGGCATGGGTTCGAGCCTCCCGTGATGACGTGCTGCATCCGGCCGCTCACCGTGCGACGCCGGTAGCGCTCAGCGCGCGAACAATAGAAGCACGACGATGCCGACCGCCACCAGCGACATCCCGAACAGCTCGCGCGGCGTCGAGCGCTCGCGGAACACCAGGGTCGACACCGCGATGGCGAACACGAACTCGATCTGCCCCATCGCCTTGACGTAGGAGGCGCGCTCGATGGTCATGGCGGTGAACCAGCCGGCCGAACCGATGGCGCTGGTCAGCCCGACGAAGATGCAGGCCTTCCACGCCCGGCCGATCGCCGCCAGCTCGCCGGCCCGGGTCTTCAGCACATAGCCGCCGAGCAGCACCACCTGGATCGTCACCACGGTGACCAGGGTCATCGAGGCACTGGTCAGGAAGTCGGGGTCGCCGAGCGACAGACTGGCGCGCCGCAGGAACAGCGAGGCGAAGGCGAAGAACAGCCCCGACAGCAGGCCGATGCCGGCCGCCCGGTTCAGCCCGGAGCGCAGCAGCGCCATGCCCGACACGCCCTGCCTGGCCAGGCTGATGATCACCACCCCGATGACGCTGACCACGATCGCCACCCAGCCGGCGGCGTCGATCGCCTCGCCGAACAGGCTGGCGCCGACCAGGGCGGTCAGGAATGCCTCGGTGCGGGCGTAGGAGGTGCCGACCGCAAAGTTGCGCAGCGAGAACAGGTGCACCAGCAGCACCGTGGCGATGATCTGCGCCGCCGCGGTGCCGAGGCACCACAGGAAGAACTCGGCATGCAGCGCCGGCAGCGCCTCGGTGCGGCTGCCCGTCGCGACCAGCAGGTAGCCGACCACGAAGGGCAGGCCGAACAGGAAACGCACCCAGGTCGCCGACCAGGACGACATGGTCCCGGCGAGGTGCTTCTGCCCGGCGGTCCGCGCGGTCTGCGCCGCCGCCGCCATGATCGATAACCAGACCCAGAGCGCCATCAACGATCCTCCCGCCGCCCGCCGTTTATCGCGCGGCGCCGGTCGCGGTCATAGCGCGGAAATGCGGGAGCCGGTTTGCGGATACAGGGAAAATACAGGGAATCCGCATCCGCCGCATCGCACCGCCGGAGCGGCTAAAACCCCGAAATATCTGACTTTTCCCGGAGGCTGCGGCGGTTTCGCCTTGCAAAGAACAGGGAATTCGGCCTCGCCGAACAGGTGCGTAACAGGCGCGTAACAGGGCCATAACAGGCGCGGAACAGGGCCATAACAGGCGCGGAACAGGGCCATAACAGGCGCGGAACAGGGGCGTAACGGGAGCGGAACAGGTTGGTCGGCGGCACCGGTGCTCAAGTTTCCGCGTGCACCGGCAGCCCCAGCAGCGCCCGCCGGCGCAGCCACAGCGACGGGCGGTATCGCGGGTCCTGCGTCGCCTCGTGGATCGCGGAGATGATCGCGTAGGTGTGCGACACCCCCATCTCCTCGGCGATCTCCAGCGGCCCGAGCGGGTAGTTCAGGCCGAGCTTCATGGCGGTGTCGATATCGGCCGGGGTGGCGAGGCCGATCTGTGCCATCTCGCAGCCGAGGTTGGCGATCATCGCCCGCACGCGCTGCAGGATGAAGCCCGGCGAATCCTTGATCACCGTCGGCGCGATGCCGGCGCGTGCGAACGCCGCCGCCACCGAGTCGCGGTAGCGCGGGTCGGCGCCTGGCGCGGTCATCAGCGTCACCCGCTTCGAGGTGTCCCCGGTGGTGTCGATGGCGACCAGGCGCCGCGGGTCGGTGACGGTGCGGGCGCAGAACCCGGCGGCGTCCTCGCCGTACAGCGCCGCCACCACCGGCGTGGCACCATCGCTGGCGCGCGCCGAGAGACCGGCCCGCGCCAGCAGCTCGTGCAGCGCGGCGTCCTCCGGCGTCGCGACCTGGACGCCGAGCGCAGCCACCGCGTCGCTCTCGTGGTCCGCGCTCGGCGGATCGAGCATGTTGCCCCTGTCGTCGTAGCGGAAATGCCCCTGCCCGGTCTTGCGGCCGAAGCGGCCGGCGTCGAACAGCGCGCGATGCTGCGGCGTGGTGCGCAATCGCGGGTCGTTCAGGAACTGCTCGAACACGATCATCGACACCGGGTAGTTCACGTCGATGCCGGTCAGGTCCATCAGCTGGAACGGCCCCATGCGGAAATGCCCGCAGTCGCGCATCACCGCGTCCACCTGGGCCGGCGTCGCCACCCCCTCGTGCTGCAGCTGCAGGCCTTCGGTGGTGAAGGCGCGGCCGCCGAGGTTGACCAGGAAGCCCGGCGAGTCCTTGACCACGACAGGCGTGCGGCCGAGCCGCCGGCCGACCGTCACCAGGGCGTCGACCACCGCCAGCTCGGTCGCCGGTCCGCGGATCACCTCGACCAGCCGCATCAGCGGCACCGGGTTGAAGAAGTGCAGGCCGCCGATCCGCCCGGGATGCGCGGCACCGCGGGCGATCGAACCGATGGGCAGCGACGAGGTGTTCGACGCCAGCACCGCGTCCGGCGCCACCACAGCCTCCAGCTTTGCGAACAGCGCCCGCTTGACCTCGAGGTCCTCGAACACCGCCTCGATCACCACGCCGGCCGGCGCCAGGTCGGCGATGTCGCCGGCCACCGTCAGGGCGGCACGCATGCCGGCGACGGCGTCGGCGCCGAGCGTGCCCTTCTCGACCAGCCGGTCGAGCCGGCCGAGCACGGCCTCGCACCCGGCCGCCGCCCCGCCCTCACGGGCATCGTAGGCAACCACGCGCAGGCCGCCCTGCAGCGCCACCTGGATGATGCCCTGCCCCATGGCGCCGCAGCCGACGACGCCGACCACGAGGTCGCTGGCGGTGGGATCGATCATGCTTCGGTTCTCCCGGCTTCGACTGGCCCTTCGTGGCCGCGCTTTGCGCGGCACCTCAGGGCGACAGAGCTATAGCTAAACTTCTGGTGCACGAGACTTTTCTGTCGCCCTGAGGTGCCCCGCGCAAGCGGGGCCACGAAGGGCCCGGTCAGCCGCCGCGCGGCTGGAACAGCTCGACCGGGTTGCCCGACGGGTCCTCGACCAGGATCTGCGCGCCGCCCGGCCCCTTGACGACCGCGTTGCGGAAGACCGCCCCGGCCGCCTGCAGCCGGGCCACTGCCGCGTCGATGTCGTCGACCTCGAGCACGAAGCGGTTCCAGCCGCCCGGCTCCGGCACCCGGCCGTCCGGCATCGGCCGTGCCGCCGAGCTGGGCGGCCCGGCGATCCACAGCGTCAGGTCGTCCCGCCGCAGGATCGCGATGGCCGCCCCATGCTCCTCGACCAGATCGAAGCCCAGCAGGCCGACATAGAAGTCGCGGCACGCCGCCACGTCGCGGACCATGTAGCGCACGCTCGCCATGCCGGCCTCCCGTTCCGCTGTGCGGTCACACCCGCTCGATCACCATCGCCATGCCCTGGCCGACGCCGATGCACATGGTGCAGAGCGCGTAGCGGCCGCCGGTCTCGTGCAGCGTCTCGGCGGCGGTCAGCACCAGCCTGGCGCCGCTGGCGCCGAGCGGGTGGCCGAGCGCGATGGCGCCGCCATTCGGGTTCACCCGCGGGTCGTCATCGGCGACGCCGAGCTCGCGCAGGCTGGCCAGCACCTGCGCGGCGAACGCCTCGTTCAGCTCGATCACGTCGATCTGGTCGATCGTCAGGCCGGCGAGCGCCAGCGCCTTCTGCGACGCCGGGGCCGGGCCGATGCCCATGATCCGCGGCGCCACGCCGGCAGCGGCCGCCGCCACGATGCGGGCGCGCGGCGTCAGGCCGTGCTTCCGCGCCGCCGCCTCGCCGGCGATGATCATCGCCGCGGCACCGTCGTTGACGCCGCTGGCGTTGCCGGCGGTGACCGAGCCGCCATCCTTGCGGAACGGGGTCGGGAGCTTGGCCAGCGCCTCCAGGGTGGTCTCGGGCCGCGGATGCTCGTCGGTGTCGACCAGCGTCACCTGGCCCTTGCGGCCGGGAATCTCGACCGCGACGATCTCGCGCGCCAGGCGGCCCCGCTCCATCGCCGCCTTGCACTTCTGCTGGCTGCGGTAGGCGAAGGCGTCCTGGTCCTCGCGGCGGACCTGGAACTGCTCGGCAACGTTCTCGCCGGTCTCCGGCATGGAGTCGGTGCCGTAGAGCTTCTCCATCGCCGGGTTGACGAAGCGCCAGCCGATGGTGGTGTCGTGGATCTCGGCGGTGCGGGCGAAGGCGGTGCCGGCCTTGGCCATCACGAAGGGGGCGCGGGTCATGTGCTCCACGCCACCGGCAATGGCGAGGCTGCCCTCGCCGGTCTTGATCAGCCGGGCGGCGTCGTTCACCGCCTCCATGCCCGATGCGCACAGCCGGTTGACGGTGCAGCCGGGGATGCTGGCCGGCAGGCCGGCCAGCAGCAGCGCCATGCGGGCGACATTGCGATTGTCCTCGCCGGCCTGGTTGACGCAGCCGTAATAGACCTCGTCGACCGCCTCCCAGTCGACGCCGGGGTTGCGTGCCATCAGCGCCTTCAGCGGATGCGCGCCGAGATCGTCGGCGCGGACCTGCGCCAGCGCCCCGCCGTAGCGCCCGATCGGCGTGCGGACCGCATCGCACACGAAAGCCTCGGCCATGGCGTCCTCCGGATCTGGATGTCGGTCGCGGGGGCGCAATTCCGCCCCGCGTTGCCGCGGACGGTGCCATGCGGGCCGGTGAGGGTCAATTCGGTGAAGCAGCACTTCACGCTGCGCGCCGGCCTGTTGCGCGCCGACCATGACTCGTGGCGCCGTGCACCGTAGGCTGCCGCCCGTGGGGGCGACCATTCGATCCGTCGAGCGGGATATCGGAGATGAACGACAGCAGCGGCGGCGCGAGCCCGCGACCGGAGGACGCGCGGCTGGACGACGGCCAGTCGGCGCTGGTCCGGCTCTGGCAGCGGCGGCGCGGCGCGCGGCGCTGGCCGGCGCGGGCCGAGTTCGACCCGGCCGACTTCCGCGACGTGATCGGCCGCGTCGCGCTGATCGACGTCGACCACGGATCGCCGGACGGCGCGCCGCCGGTGCTGCGCTACCGGCTGTTCGGCACCTGGCTGGTCCACGAGATCGGCCAGGACCTCACCGGCCTGACAGTCGACGCCCTGGAACTCGATTGGCAGCGCGACATGGTGCATCGGATCTACGGCCGGCTGCTGGCTGGCGGCGAGCCGGTCGCGGCGCTGCGGCGGCAGGTCGGCACGGAGCGGACCATGGGGCATGTGCTGGTGGCCCTGCCGCTCGGCGGCGACCGCATCGACATGATCCTGACGGCCTACGCCCCGCTGCCTTCGACGCCGCCGGACTGGCGCGGCCCCTGGCAGGCCGGCGAGCGCTACGCGCTGCACCAATGGGTGTTCGAGGTCGGCGACGACGGCACCCTGCCGGCCGCGCCTTTCGCGCATGACGGCGTGATGCTGGGCGCGGCGGACGAGCCGAAGCGCGGCTCGCCGGTGCCGGGTGCCACGGGCGTGCCGGCCTGCCGGGTCAGAGTCCGGCCAAGCCGGCGGCTATGACGCGGCGAGCATCCGCAAACGCCGAGGCCATCCTACCCCGTCACCGCCGCCAGCCGCCTGACCCCCTCGTCGATGCGCTCGGCCGCGATCAGGCCGTAACCGAACACGAAGCCGTTCGGCGCGACACCGGGTTCCGATGCGAAGCGCTGCAGCGGCACCGCCCGCACCCCAGCCGCGGCGGCGCGGGCGGCGGCCTCAGCGGCGCTGCTGCCGTCGGTCAGCCGGGCCGCCAGATGCAGGCCCGCGGTCGCCGGGATCGGGACCAGCCGATCGCCGAAGTGGCGCGCCAGGGCCGCCAGAAGGGCCGCGCGCCGGGCCTCGTAGATCTTGCGCATGCGGCGGATGTGGCGCGCCAGGTGGCCCTCGTCGATGAAGGCCGCCAGCGTCTCCTGTGGCAGCACCGGGCCATGGGCGTCGGCCACCTCGCGGGCGGCGGCGAGGGCCGGACGCGCCCAGGGCGGGGCCACCACGTAGCCGAGGCGCAGCGCCGGGAACAGGCTCTTGGCGAAGGTGCCGACGTAGAAGACCGCACCCGAGCGGTCGAGGGTCTGCAGGGCGTCGAGCGGGCGGGAGCCGAAACGGAACTCGCCGTCGTAGTCGTCCTCGATCACCACGGCGTCACGCTCGCGCGCCAGGTCCAGCAGCCGGGCGCGGCGGCGCGGCGACAGGGTCGAGCCGAGCGGAAACTGGTGCGAGGGCGTGACGCAGACGACCGAGGCGCCGGGCGGAATACGGTCGACGACCAGACCCTCGTCGTCGACCGGCACCGGCACGAGCGTCGCACCGGCCGCGGCGAAGGCCCGGCGGGTCGGCAGATGGCCGGGATCCTCGACCGCCACCACGGTCACGCCCGACGTCACCAGGATGCGGGCCAGCAGGTCGAAGGCCTGCTGGGCGCCGCCGGTGACGAGCACGTCGTCGGCGGCGCAGGCGACGGCGCGGGCGAACGAGACATGGCGGGCGACGGCGGCGCGTAGCGCCGGCTGGCCCTCCGGCGCCGCATAGCTGGCCGGCACCCGCTCCAGCTGGCGTAGCGCCCGCGCCGACAGCCGGCGCCACACATGGAACGGGAACAGCGACTTGTCCGGAAGACCGGCGCGGAAGTCGAACTCCAGGGCGGCGGGTGAGGCCGGGCGCGGCGGCAGGTCGCGCCAGAACGCGGCGAGCCGGCGGTCGGCCGCTCCGTCGGCCGGCGCCGCCCCCTCGGCGCGCCGCGGCAGGATGTCGGCGACGAAGGTTCCCGCCCCCGGCCGGCCGAACAGATAGCCCTCGCTCAGCAGCAGGTCGTAGGCAGCCACCGCGGTGTTGCGCGACACGCCCAGGCCCGCCGCCAGCTCCCGTGTCGCCGGCAGCCGCAGGCCCGGCCGCAGCCTGCCGTCCAGGATGGCGGCCTGCAGCTGGCGGTGCAGCGCGCGCAGCCGGTCGCGCGATCCAGGCGGCGGGATCTCGATCCCCAGGGCGAAAACTGGATCCATGACTTTCCCGGTTCGTGGTCCTTCCAGAGTACCACTCGATCGCCGACGCTGTCGCCAGTATCCCGCCTGGCCGATCGTCGGCCGCGCCGTCGAGGAGAGCCCGCCATGACCTCGCTGACCCTGCTGCTGTCCCTGCTCGTCGTCGACGCGCTGTCGATCCTGAGCCCGGGCCCGAACATCCTGCTGGTCACCCAGGTGGCAGCCGAGCGCTCGCGCCGGCAGGCGCTGTGCGTCGCCGCCGGCATGGCGGCCGCCGGCATTGCCTGGGCGGCGCTGGCGCTGACCGGCCTCACGGCACTGTTTGAACTGCTGCCGTCGCTGCAGACAGCCATCCGCATCGCCGGTGCCGCCTACCTGACGTGGATCGGCTTCCGGCTGCTGCGCTCGACGCTCGGCAGGCCGCAGGTGGAGGCGGTCACGGCCGCGCCCGCCCCGGTTCCGGGCTCGGCGCTGCGCGGCTTCGCGCAGGGCTTCGCCACCAGCCTGCTGAACCCCAAGGCCGCCGCGTACTTCGGCAGCATCTTCGTGCTGTTCGTGCCGCACGCCGCACCGCTGTGGGTGAAGCTCGCAGCGGTCGGCATCGTCGGCGGCAACGCCGTGCTGTGCTACGGCGTGGTGGCGCTGCTGTTCTCGACCGACCGGGTCAAGGCCGGCTATCTGGCGCTGCGCCGTCCGATCGACCGGCTGTGCGGCCTGCTGATGCTCGGCTTCGGTGGCAGGCTGATCGCCGGATAGCCGGTCACCCGGCGATCACGATCTTCCCGAAATGCCCGGCCGCCTCCATCGCCCGATAGGCGGCCTTGGCGTCTCCGAAGGGGACGGTGAGGTCGATCACCGGCGCGATGCGATGCAGGGCGAGCGCCCGGTTCATGTCGAGGAACATCCGCCGCGAGCCGACATAGACGCCCCGAAGGATGATCGACTTGCGCATGATCGCGGTCGGGTCGATGCTGCCGCCGGTCAGCACGCCGATCAGGGCGATGCGCCCCGCCACTCGCGTCGCCTCGACCGAGCGGGCGAGCGTGCCGGGGCCGCCGACCTCCACCGTCACGTCGACGCCGCGGCCGCCGGTCAGCTCCAACACCGCCTTCTGCCAGTCCGGGTTCGTCTTGTAGTTCACGGTCTCGGCCGCACCCATGGCCCGCGCACGCTCCAGCTTGTCGTCGCTGGAGGAGGTCAGGATCACCCGCGCCCCCATGGCGGTGGCGAACTGCAGGGCGAAGATCGATACGCCGCCGGTGCCGAGCAGCAGCACGGTGTCGCCGGCCTTCAGGCGGCCGACCTCGACCAGCGCATGCCAGGCGGTGAGCGCGGCGCAGGGCAGGGTCGCGGCCTCCGGGGCGGACAGGTGCGCCGGCACCGGCACCACGCCCTCGGCCTTGAGCACCACCTCTTCCGCGAGCACGCCGTCCAGCGCCCCGCCCAGCGCGCTCGCCATCGCCTCGGGCGAGCAGGCGCCGTCGAGCCAATCCTGGAAGAAGCACGTCGCCACCCGGTCGCCGACCGCGACCCCGGCCACCCCGGTGCCGACCGCGGTCACCGTGCCGGCGCCGTCGGAGTTCGGGATGCGCGGCAGCGGGATGCCGCGCGCGGCGGCGTGCTTGACGGTCATCAGGTCGCGGTAGTTGATCGAACTGGCCTCGATCCGCACCCGCACCTCGCCCGGCCCGGGGTCGCGCGCCGCGACCTCGGCGAGTTGCAGGGCATCGATGCCGTCGGAAACGATCTGCCAGGCCTTCATGCGCGGTTCCTCCCCGGTGCGTCCGTCCGCCCGGTCGCCTCGAGCGCGCCGGCGGCCAAGATCAGAGCGCAGCCCGCCGCCTCCCGCAAGCCGAACGGCTCGTCGGCCAGCAGCGCCGCCGAGGCGGCGGCGGCCACCACCTCAAGCAGCATCAGCAGCGACAGGCGGCCCGGGTCGAGGCGGCCGGCTCCCCACAGCAGCGCCCAGGTCACCGGCACCAGCCACAGCAGCGACGCGGCCGCCAGCCAAGCGAGGCCGGCCGGCGTCGGCACAGCGATGCCGTCTGACGACAGGACGGCGGTCGCGGCCGCGAGTACCGCCGCGACCGCAAAGGCAAGCGCCGTCAGGCCGCGGCCGTCGACCCGGCCGAGCCGGGCGGCGGTGGCCGAGCCGGCGAACGCCACTCCGGCGCCGAGGCCGAGCCAGTCGCCGGCCCCATGCGGCAGCGGCGGCCAGGCATCCGCCAGCAGCACGGCCGCCCCGCCGAGGCCGAGCGCGATCGCCGCAATGCGCCGCGCGCCGACCGGCTCGCCCAGCAGCAGCAGCCCCAACAGCGTCCCCCACACCGGCGCCAGGTAGAACAGCAGCGTCGCCCGCACCACCTCGCCGGCCTGCAGGGCACCGTTCCAGGCGACAAGCGCTATGGCGTAGAGCACCGCCGCGATGGCCAGCGGCGCACCGCCCGCGGCCAGCCAGACCCGCCGCTCCCATAGCACCGGTGCCAGGCCGACGGCCGCCGCGAGGTAGAGCCAGAGATTGACTGCCTCCGGGCCGAGCCCGAGGCCGTCCAGGGCACGCAGCGGCAGCCACCACAGGCCCCAAAATACAGCAGCGACCGCGACGACCGCCGCTGTCGGAACCGGCTGCGGCAACTGCATCTCGACCTCTTATTCCGACAAGCGGAAAAACAACCCCGTATTCCGGAATTTTCCGGACCGCCGCGACTTGTCCGCCCGGCCGCCGCCGCCCATACTCGCGCGACGACACGCCGGGGCCAACCCGGGGGCGAGCAAGCACACGAGGAGGAACGCTTATGGAGACGAGGATGGGCGCGCGCCTGAGCGGCGCGCTGATGGGGGCTGCCAGCCTGCTGCTGGTCGCCGGCACCGCCGGTGCCGCCGACGTCAAACTGCCGGATACCATGGCCTGGACTGCCTACGACACCGGCTCGGCGGGCCACGCGCACGCGGTCGCGATGGGCAAGGCCTTCAAGGAGAAATACGGCGTCAACCTGCGGGTGCTGCCCGGCAAGAACGACGTCTCCCGCCTGCGGCCGCTACAGGCCGGCAAGGTCGAGGCGGTCGCCAACGGCGTCGGAACCTATTTCGCCCAGGAAGGCGTGTTCGAGTTCGACCGCCCGGACTGGGGGCCGCAGGACATCCGCATCGTGCTGTCGGCGACCGGCGGGGCCGGGCTGATGGTCGGCGTCGCCGCCGATGCCGGCGTCAAGGAATACAAGGACCTCCGCGGCAAGCGCGTCGCCTGGGTGAAGGGCGCGCCGTCGTTGAACCACAACGTCACGGCGATCCTGGCGTTCGGCGGCCTGACCTGGAACGATGTCCAGAAGGTCGAGTTCGCCGGCTATGGCGCCTCCTGGGAGGCGATGACCAGCAACCAGGTCGACGCCGCCTTCGCCATCACCAACTCCGGCTCGGCCAATGCCGTCGCCGCCAGCCCGCGCGGCCTGATGTGGCCGCCGCTGCCGCACGCCGACACCGAGGGGTGGAAGCGGCTGAATGCAGTAGCACCCTACATGGCCAAGCACGTCATCACCGCCGGTATCAGCGTCGACAAGACCAAGCCGATCGAGGGCACCGCCTACCCGTACCCGATCCTGACGGTGCGCGGCGACGCCCCGGACGACCTCGTCTACAACATGACCAAGGCGATCGTTGAGAGCTTCGACGCCTACAAGGACGGCGCCCCGGGCGCCAGCGGCTGGGCGCTCGATGCCCAGGTGCTGGAATGGGCGGTGCCGTATCATCCCGCCACGATCAAGTATCTGAAGGAGATCGGCCGCTGGACCGATGCCCATCAGAAGCACAACGACGGCCTCATGCAGCGCCAGAAGGTCCTGCAGGACGCCTGGGCGACCTTCAAGAAGGGCGCCCCGGCCGACGAGAACGCCTTCGGCGAGGCCTGGGGCAAGGCGCGGGTTGCGGCTCTCAAGGCCGCCGGGATGAACCCCGTCATCGAATAGCGGGCCCGCTCGGCAACGCCGGAGAATACGCATGAGCGCGCCCGCGACGGGCATGCCGGCCGCGGCGGTGGCGGAGACCCTCCGCCACCGCGTGCTGCCCCGCGGCTGGTACGCGGTCGCGGTGGCCATGGTGGTTGCCGCCATATCGCTGACGGTCTACCAGCTCTTCAACCTGGGCTCCCGGGTCGGCTTTGTCATGCTCGACCTGACCTATCTCGGGCTGCTGCTGGCCCTGCTGATGCCGCTGGTGTTCCTGGTGTTCCCGATGCGGGCCGCCGACAAGGAACTGGCCGCCCCGCCGCTCTACGACGTGGCCCTCTTCGCGATCGCCTTCGGGATCGGCTGCTACATCGCCTGGAGCGCCGACGACGCGGTCGAAGGCGGTTGGGAATACCTGTCACCCGATCATGCGCGCTGGGCCAGCTTCGTGCTCTGGGCGCTGATGATGGAAGGGGCGCGCCGCACCGGCGGACTGGCGCTCACCATCATCGTCGGGCTGTTCTCGCTGTACCCGGTGGTCGCCGGCCACATGCCGGGGCCGCTCGCAGGCGCCCAACAGCCGATGTGGGAACTCGGGCAATTCTACGCCTACTCGTCGGAGGCGGTGTTCGGCATCCCGATGATCGCGTTCGGCAAGCTGGTCATCGGCTTCGTGATCTTCGGCATCGCCCTGCAGCACACCGGTGCGGGCAAGTTCTTCATCGACCTGTCCTTCGCGCTGCTCGGCCACGTCCGCGGCGGAAGCGCCAAGGTGGCGATCTTCTCGAGCGGCCTGCTCGGCTCGATGAGCGGGTCGGTCATCACCAACGTGATCACCACCGGCACCCTCACGATCCCCGCGATGCGCCGCACCGGCTTCAGCCGCGACACCGCGGCCGCGGTCGAGGCCTGTGCCTCGACCGGCGGCGTGCTGATGCCGCCGGTGATGGGCGCCACGGCCTTCGTCATGGCATCGTTCCTGGGCGTGCCCTACGCCGAGATCGCCCTGGCCGCCGTGATCCCGTCGCTGCTGTTCTATCTCGGCCTGTTCCTGCAGATCGACGCCTATGCCGCCCACAACGGGCTCAAGGGCCTGCCGCGCGAGGAGCTGCCGCGCATCCGCGACGTCCTCAGGCAGGGCTGGCATTACCTGTTCTCGCTGATCGTGCTGGTGTGGATGCTGCTGTACCTGATGCAGGAGACCGTGGCGCCCTTCTATGCGACCGTCGTGCTCCTCGCCACGAACCAGGTGTTCGGCAAGCGCCTGTCGCTCGCCGACGTGGTGCATTTCATCTACGACACCGGCAAGGTGCTGGCCGAACTGGTGGCGATCCTCGGTGCCATCGGCCTGCTGATCGGCTCGCTGTCGATCACCGGCCTCACCGGTTCGCTGGCGACCGACCTGATCCTGCTCGCCGGCGGCTCGGTGTTCGCGCTGCTGCTGATGGGGGCGGCGACCAGCTTCATCCTCGGCATGGGCATGACGGTGACCGCCGCATATGTGTTCCTGGCGATCGTCCTGGCACCGTCGCTCATCACCTCCGGCCTCGACCCGATGGCCGTGCACATGTTCATCCTGTACTGGGGGATGCTGTCCTTCATCACCCCGCCGGTGGCGCTCGGCGCCTTCGCGGCCGCCTCGATCTCAGGCTCCGACCCGATGCGGGCCGGCTTCGCGGCCATGCGCATCGGCTCGATCATCTACTTCATCCCGTTCTTCTTCGTGATGGAGCCGGCGCTGCTCCTGCGCGGCCCGGTACTCGACATCGTCGTGGTGTTCGGCAGCGCCCTGGTCGGCGTGGCACTCATTGCCGGCGCGACACAAGCCTATCTGGTCGGCTTCGGCCGCTTCGGTTCGGGGGCCGCCGCCGCCGGCGCGCGGGCGCTGGTGTTCCTCGGCGGCCTGCTGTTCGCATTCCCCGGCAGCGATGATCTCGGCATCGGGCACTGGGAAGGCGTCGCGGCCGGCGCCGTCGTGGCGGCGGCCGGCCTGCTGCTGGCCCGGTTCGCGCGGACCGCCGAGGGGGTCGCGCGCTGAACCGACGGTCGGACCTGCTAGGCTTTGCGCTCGATGGCCGCCGCAAAGCTGTGGGTCAGGATCTTGCCGTCGCGGATCACGAAGGTCTCGGCCCCCATGTGGAAGTGCATGGTGGGGGATTCCGCCTGCCACATCAGGAAAGCGGTATCGCCGCTGATATCCTGCCGGACCGGAAGGAGCTTCGTCCCGGACGGCATCATCGAGGTCGTGAGCGCGGTGAAGAACTGCTCGATCAGCGTCTTTCCCTTCAGCACACCGTCCGGCGAGAACAGCACGGACGCTTCGGAGTAGTTCTCCATGATGCCCGGCAAGTCCCCGCGGGCGACGCAGTTCATATGATGGCTCAAGACATCGACGACCGACTTGCTCACGGCGGATCCTTTCGTGCTGGCGACATGCCTGTCTTGCCCCAGACGCCGCCGCCGCGTCGAGCCGGAAAATGCCGTATCCGGCTTCCAGCGTAGCCATTCTGCCACGCCGGCAGGGCTGTACGAGCCGCCAGGGATTCACCGGGCGAGGGCATCTGCCCGCTTGCGGCCTCCACAGCTGGTGGCGGCGCCGCGAAGGCCCGGAACATGTATGCGCCGCTCGCCTGCAGCGGCGGTACCGATGCCGTTTGCCGCCATGTGGCAGGCTTGCATCGACGGAGCCGTTCGCGTTGCCGTCCCGCCACACCGGCCGGGGACGGCGTCGAACCCGTCCGATCCGGAACGGGTGACGTAGCGTCGGCCGCCTTGTCGGCAGGCCGCCGGGCGGCTATCACCCGACGACACATTCGGGAGGACACCGCTCCATGCGCGATCTGCATCGCCCCGGCCGCTCGCCGGTCTATGCCCCCAACGCCGCCATCGCCACCTCGCACCCGCTGGCCACCCAGGCCGGGCTGGACGTGCTGAAGGCCGGCGGCACCGCCGCCGATGCCGCCGTCGCCGCCTGCGCGGTGCTGTGTGTCGTCGAGCCGGCGATGACCGGAATCGGCGGTGACTGCTTCGCGCTGATCGCGCCGAAGGGCTCGGGCGACATCGTGGCGCTGAACGGCTCCGGCCGGGCGCCGGCGGCCGCCGAGTTGGGCTGGTACCTGGAGCGCGGCATCAAGGAGATCGGCCTGACCGCCGACCCGCATGCCGTCACCGTGCCGGGCGCCATCTCGGCCTGGACGCTGCTGCTGGAGCGCTTCGGCCGCAAGGGCTTCGCCGAGCTGCTGGCCCCCGCCATCCGCTACGCCGAGGACGGCTACCCGGTCGCGCCGCGCGTCGGCACCGACTGGATCGAGGATACCCCCCGCCTGCTGCAGCACGCCGTCAGCCGCGAAGTGATGCTGGTGAACGGCAAGGCGCCGGCGATCGGGACCCGGCATCGCCAGCCGAAGCTGGCGGCGACGTTCCGGCGGATCGCCGAGCACGGCCGCGACGGCTTCTACACCGGGCCGGTGGCCGACGACATCGTCACGCATCTGCGCTCGCTCGGCGGCCTGCACACCGTCGAGGACTTCGCCGCCGCCACGGGGGAGTGGGTCGAGCCGATCAAGACCAGCTATCGCGGCCACGACGTCTACGAATGCCCGCCGAACGGCCAGGGCATCTGTGCGCTGATGATCCTCAACATCCTGTCCGGCCACGATATGGCCGCCCTTTCGGAGGTCGACCGCCTGCATCTGCTCGCCGAGGCGAGCAAGCTCGCCTACGCGCAGCGCGACCGCTATGTGTCCGACCCGCGCAAGGTGAACGTGCCGGCCGACTGGCTGCTGTCGGCCGGCCATGCCGACGGCTTGCGCGCGATGATCGACCCGAAGCGCGCCGGGGCGTTCCGGCCGAGCGACTTCCCGGTGCACAAGGACACCATCTACCTGTCCTGCGTCGACGCCGACGGCACCGCGGTCAGCTTCATCAACTCGCTGTTCTCCGGCTTCGGCAGCTGCATCATGGCGCCGGAGTCGGGCGTGATGCTGCAGAACCGCGGCCGCTCCTTCCGCCTGGAGGAGGGCCATGCCAACGCCATAGCACCGGGCAAGCGGCCGATGCACACCATCATCCCCGGCATGGTGGTGAAGGACGGCAAGGCCGTCGCCCCGTTCGGGGTCATGGGAGGCCAGTACCAGTCGACCGGCCACGCCAATTTCATCAGCAACATCCTCGATCTCGGCATGGACGTGCAGGAGGCGATGGACGCGTCGCGCAGCTTCCCGCTCGCCGGCAAGCTGCAGGTCGAGAACACCTTCGCGCCCGACACGCTCGCCGCGCTGGAGGCCCGCGGCCATGTGCTGGAGCATATGGAGCGGCCGCTCGGCGGCAGCCAGGCGGTGTGGATCGACCGCGCCAACGGCTGCCTGATCGCCGGCTCCGACCCGCGCAAGGACGGCTGCGCACTCGGCTACTGAGGGGCCTCGCCATGGCGCACAAGACCGCGATCATCGGCCTCGGCATCATGGGCCGGCGGCTGCTCGACAACCTGGTGTTCCACGACGGCTTCGAGCCGGCGGCGCTCTGGGATCCGTCGCCGGACTCCTGCGCCAAGGCCAGGGAGACGGCACCGGGCGTACCGGTCGTCACCTCCGCCGAGGCAGCCATCGCGGCCGCCGACGTGGTCTACCTCGCCTGCCCGCCGGCCCCGCGCAAGGCCTATGCCCTGGCCGCGGCCGGCGCCGGCAAGGCGGTGTTCCTGGAGAAGCCGCTCGGCGTCGACATCGCCGAGAGCGAGGACCTGGTGCGCCGCCTGGCCGCCGCCGGCGCCCCGGCGGCGGTGAACTTCACCCAGGCGTCGTCGGTCGGCTTCGAGGTGCTGCGACAGGCGATCGCCGCCGGCGAGTGCGGCGACCTGCTGGGCATCGACATCGTCGTCACCTACCCGGCCTGGCCGCGCGCCTGGCAGAAGGATGCCGACTGGCTGCGGTTCCGGGCCGAGGGCGGCTACACCCGCGAGGTGATCTCGCATTTCCTGTTCCTGTCCGAGCGCTTCCTCGGCCCGCTGACGCTGACATGGGCACGGCCGAGCTACCCCGCCGACGCCGCACTCTGCGAGAGCGAGATGCTGGCGCGGCTGGAGACCGCCGACGGCCGGCCGGTCAGCGTGCTCGGCAGCGTCGGCGGCGCCCAGCCGGACCGTCAGGAGGTCACGGTGAAGGGGGCCAAGGCCAGCTTCCGCTTCACCGAGTTCTACCAGCTGTGGAAGTCGACCGGCGGCGAGTGGGCCGCCGCCTACGATTTCCCGAGCGACCCGCGCCGGTCGTCGCTGCAGCGCCAGCTCGACGAACTCGACAAGCTGGTCCGCGGCGAGACGCACCTGCTGGCTACGCCGGAAGAGGCGTTGCGCGTACAGGTACTGGTCGAGGGCATGCTGGCCGGCAAAGGCTGACGTTCCGCGCCTTCTACAAATTCAGGCGCCGGAGGCGAAGCGCGTTGGTGATGACCGATACCGACGACAGGCTCATCGCCGCCGCCGCAATCATCGGCGACAGCAGCAGCCCGGTGACGGGATAAAGCAGCCCCGCGGCGACCGGCACGCCGAGGGCGTTGTAGGCGAAGGCGAAGAACAGGTTCTGCTTGATATTGCGCAACGTGGCGCGCGCCAACCGGCGTGCCCGCACGATGCCCATGAGGTCGCCGCCCAAGAGGGTTATGCCGGCGCTCTCCATCGCCACATCGGCCCCGGTACCCATTGCGATGCCGACATCGGCAGCGGCCAGCGCGGGTGCGTCGTTCACGCCGTCGCCCGCCATGGCGATCTTGCGGCCATCGCGGCGCAGGCGGTCGATCAGGTCTTTCTTGGCCTCCGGCAGCACGCCCGCGCGGACCTCGTCGATGCCGAGCTCAGCCGCCACCGCCTGCGCCGTGCGCTCGTTGTCGCCGGTCGCCATGATGACGCGCAGCCCCTGGCCGTGTAACTCGCGGATCGCCTGCGCCGTCGACTCCTTGATCGGGTCGGCCACCGCCACGATGCCGGCGAGCGCGCCTTCGACCGCGATGAACATCGCCGTCTTGCCCTCGGCGCGCAACGTGTCGGCCTTTGCTTCGGCCTGCGCCGTGTCCAGTCCCATCTCCCGCATCATCGCGGCGTTTCCGAGTGCCACCGCGCGTCCGCCAACCTTGCCGCGCACACCTTTGCCGGTCACCGCCTCGAAATCCTCCGCCTCCTGACGCCTGGTACCCTGCGCTTCGGCTCCTTCGACGATCGCCTCGGCGAGCGGGTGTTCCGAGCCGCGCTCCAGCGCTGCGGCGAGCGACAGGAGATCGGCCTCCGGCAGATCCGCCAGCGCAACGGTGTCCGTCAGCTTCGGCTTGCCCATGGTCAGCGTACCGGTCTTGTCGACGATCAACGTGTCGACAGCCGCCATCCGTTCCAGCGCCTCGGCGTCCTTGATCAGCACCCCCGCCTGCGCACCACGCCCGGCCGCCGTGGTGATGGAGATCGGTGTGGCGAGACCCAGCGCACAAGGACAGGCGATGATCAGCACCGACACCGCCGAGGCGATGGCATAGACCAGCGCCGGCTCCGGGCCGAAGATCAGCCAGACGACGAATGCGATGATCGCGATGCCCACCACGGTCGGCACGAACACCGCCGAGACCCGATCCGCCAAGCCCTGGATCGGGGCGCGCGACCGGCGCGCGTTCGACACCATCGCCACGATCTGCGCCAGAACGGTGTCGGCGCCAACCTTGCCCGCCTCGATCACCAGCGAGCCGTTCTTGTTGATCGTGGCTCCGGTCACCGCATCGCCCGGACCCTTCTCCACCGGCATCGACTCGCCGGTCAGCATGCTCTCGTCCAGCGATGACCGACCCTCGATGACCGTCGCGTCGACCGGGACCGCATCGCCCGGCCGCACCCGCAGCCGGTCGCCTTGCATGATGTTCTCCAGCGGCGCGTCATATTCCGATCCATCGGGCAGGATGCGCCGCGCGGTCTTGGGTGCAAGGTCGAGCAGCGCGCGGATCGCGTCGCCTGTGCGTTCGCGCGCGCGCAGTTCTAGGACCTGCCCGACGAACACCAGCGCGACGATCACCACGGCCGCCTCGTAATACGTGCCGACCCCATGGCCCATCCGATAGGCGTTGGGAAACACGCCGGGCAGAAAGGTGGCGACGAGCGAGTAGAGATAGGCGGCCGCCACGCCGAGGCTGATCAGCGTCCACATGTTCGGCGACCGGTTCACCACCGAGTCCCAGCCGCGGCGGAAGAACGGCAGCGCCGCCCACAGAACGATCGGCGTGGCGAGCACGAACTCGAGATAGCTCGCGACGGGATGCCCGATCCAGTCGCGCACCGGCAGCGCGACCAACTCGCCCATAGTCAGGATCATGAGCGGCACCGCCGCCGCTGCCGAGATCCACATGCGACGCGTGAAGTCGGTCAGCTCATGGCTGGGCTCATCCGAGGGCAGCACCGGCTCCAGCGCCATGCCGCAGATCGGACAGGCCCCCGGCGCGTCACGAACGATTTCCGGGTGCATCGGGCAGGTGTACTGAACGTTGGCCGGAGTGGCCTCCTTGCGTCCTGCGGCTCGGCCCGAGGCGTAGAACCAAGGATCCACTGCGAACTTTGTTGCGCATTTCTCCGAGCAGAAATGGAAGGCTTCGCCTCGGAACTCCGCTTGGCGCGTGTCGGGCCTGACCGCGACCGTCATCCCGCAAACCGGGTCCTTCGCCGTTTCGACATCTTCCGGAATGTCGGACGCCGCGTGTTGATGATCGTGGGCCATGTCCTGCCGATCTTTCGCTGTCTTGCCGCAGCTTGAGGCTTCCCAGGGTTGGAAGCTCAAGCCACTCTCAATGGTGGTCGCGATCGCCGATCGCGCCAGGCACGACGATCAACGGATCAGACTGCCATTCGATCCTTCCGCCCTCGCCGCAGCCGAGGCGGGCGCGGGCGGACTACCCGGCCACCCGATCGGGCATGACGAAGCCGGAGCGCGCGCGCTCTGACGCCAGCCGGTCCTCGCTGTACCAGCGCCCGAGCGCCGCCTTCACGCCCGCGAGCAGGTCCGGATTGCGCGCCCGGAAGCCCGGCCAGTCCTCGCCGGCCGGCGCGTCGGCGATGCGCTCGCCGATCACCATCAGGAAGGCGTAGGTCACGGTCTCGTGGTACAGGCCGGGCTTGCCGAGATGCGCCGCGAAGGCGCGCAGCCGGTCGGCGTAGCGGCGCATCGCCTCGGGCAACGGCATGCAGCCGAGATAGATCCAGGCCAGGCGCACATGGTCGGCATGGCGGAAGCCCGACGGCGGCAGCGAGAGATCCTCGAAGGCGCGGACGAACTCGTCATCGGTCATCGCCGTTCTCCGTCAACCGGTGGCTGTGCGCGGCCGTCAGATCCAGGCCATAGACCTGCTTGAGCCGCTCGATCTGTTCCAGGGTGGCCGCGCCGAACGGCGCCTTGCCCTCGAAGGCGTGCAGCATCACGCCCTCGATCAGGTCGCCGAGACTGATGTCCTTCAGCTCCGCCACCCCCTTCATCACCTTCAGCAACCGTCGTTCCAGACGGACTCCGGTCTGAACGCGGTCTACGGCATTGAGCCCCGGCATGCGGCGTTCTCCGTTACTTTGGTACCTATGTACCATCTCTCTCGGCCCCGGCAACAGTCTTCCCCCGGGCCGGGGTCTCGGGCCGCGCGCAAACGATTGAATGATCCCGATCGCGGTGGATATGCTCGACGTCGCGGGCGCATGCGTTGCGGGGAGCGCCGGAATGCCGGTTCGAGTTGATCCTGGTGCCGGGCCGTTCGCCCTCGGCATACACGTCGCGCATGACGCGTCGGTGGCGATCTGCTCGCCGCGCGGCGTCGTGTTCGCCTTGCAGGAAGAGCGCCTCAGCCGGATCAAGCATCACTACGGCTTCCCGGAGCGGGCGTTGCGGGCGGCGCTGCAGGCGACGGGCCTCGCGGCACGGGACTTCGCCGCGGTCGCATTTCCAACGGTGACGCCGATCTATCCGGAGGCGGACAGGGCGTTCAGCGTCGCCCTCGGCGGCGATGCCGTCCGGGCGGGCGGGGCGATCCCCCGCGACCAGGCCGCCAGCTACCACGCCGGCGTCCTCGACGGCCTGTCGGACCTATGGCGAGGCTACGCCGGCCGGCATCAGAGCAGCTTCGGCCCCCTGCTCCTGGACCTCGGGCTGCTGGATGCCGGGACGCCGCATTTCTACGTGCATCACCATCGCGCGCACGCGGCGTCCGCATTCCGCCTCTCGGGCCGGGAACGGGCCGCGGTCCTGAGCATCGACGGCAAGGGCGACAAGGTCTCCTGCGCGATCCTCAAGGGGCATCCGGACGGACGCATGGAGCTGCTGCGGCAGTCGGCAGCGCGCGACAGCCTCGGCTCGATGTACCAGGCGGCGACCGAGGCGCTGGGCTTCGTGCCGATCGACGGCGAGTACAAGACCATGGGGCTGGCCGCCGTCGCCGCCGGGCCGGCGGATCCGAACCCGTTTGCCGGCATCGTCTCGGTGTCGGACGGCCGGCTGCGTTCGGAGCGCGCCTGGAGCTTCCGCGATTTCAACGCCCACAATCCCACGCGCAAGGTCGCCAACCCGTTGAGCTCGGTGGCGCAGTGCGAGGACTTCCGCCCGCTGCTGCGGGACATGCCGCGCGAGGTGCTCGCCCGGTCCGTCCAGGAGGAGTGCGAGCGGATCCTGCTGGAGCTCGCCGCCGATGCCCTGCAGCTGAGCGGCGAGCGCTGCCTGGTCGCCGCCGGCGGGGTGGCGCTCAACGTGAAGGCCAACTCGCGGATCCGCGACACGCTCCGTCCGGAGGTTCACTACGTGTACCCGGACGCGGCCGACAGCGGCCTTGCGGCGGGTGCCGCCATGGAGGCGCTGTACCAGCTCGGCCTGCTGGACGGACAGCCGGCAGCCGCCACGCCCGACCCGTATGTCGGATCCGGCTACGCCCCCGGCGAGATCCACGCGGCGATCGACGCCGCGGCCTCCCGGCACGGCTTCACAGTGCGCCCGGCGACCCCGGAGCTGCTGGTGGAGGCGCTGGCCGCCGGCCAGGTGCTGGGAAGCTTCCAGGGCCGGATGGAGATGGGTCCGCGCGCGCTCGGCAACCGCTCGGTGATCGCCGATCCGCGGCGGGTCGAGACCAAGGACCGCATCAACCGCATCCTCAAGGGCCGTGAATGGTTCGTGCCGTTCGCACCGGCCGTGCTGGCGGACGAAGCGCGGCGCTGCTGGGACGGCGACCATGGCGGCCGCTACATGACCTTCTCCGAAGAGGCGTCTCCCTACGCCCGGGACACGTTGCCGGCGGTCGTCCATGTCGACGGCTCGATGCGCCCGCAGGTGACGGACCGCAGCCTCAATCCCTGGCTGACGGAGCTGCTGGAGGCCTTCCGGGCCCGCACCGGCACCGCCTGCCTGGTCAACACGTCGTTCAACCGGCACGGCCTGCCGATCGTGGAGTCGCCCGACGACGCACTCGAGCATCTGGCCAAGGGGTGGGTCGACGGACTGGCGATCGGCGACCTCTACGTGGCGCGGACGCCGTATGAGAGCCTCGGAGTGGCCTGAGCCGATGTGGAGCACGATCCTCGATGCCTCGGCGCGGCAGTGGGAGGCCGCCCGGCGGTCGGCCGCCGCCGGGGGCCCGCGCATCCTGGTGGCGACCACGATGGGCTCGTTCCAGCATGCCCTGGTCGTCGAATCCCTCGTCGCCGCAGGCCTCACCCTGCGCGGTGCGTCGGTCGACTTCCTGCTGTGCGACCAGTCCCTGCCCGCCTGCCAGATGGTGAAGCTCAACAACGACGACCCCGAGACGCTGCTGGCGGCGGAGCGGCCGAGCCGCTGCCCGAGCTGCTTCCGGCGTGGCGCGGATTTCCTGCAGCCGCTCGGCCTCACCGTCCACCTCCTCGGCGACACGATCACGGCCGTCGACCGTGCCAATATCCGCCTGCTGGCCGCCACCGCCCCGCTCGACGCCATCCCCACCTACACCCTCGACGGCTGCCGGGTCGGCGAGCATGCCCTTGCCGGATCCCTGCGTTTCCTTGCGCGCGGCGACCTGCAGGACGAGCCACGCGGCGAGGCGATCCTGCGGCGCTATTTCGAGGCGTCGCTGCTGGCCGTGGTCGGCGTCGACCGGCTGCTCGCCGGGCAGGCCTACGACGTGGCGGTGTTCAACCACGGCATCTATGTGCCGCAGGGCCTGATCCGCGAGGCCTGCGCCCGGCGCGGCGTCCGGGTCGTCACCTGGAATCCGGCATACCGCCGCCGGACCTTCGTGTTCAGCCACGGCGACAGCTACCACCACACGATGATCGACGAGCCGACCGCGACCTGGAGCGGCCTCCAGCTGAGCGACGCACAGCGGGCGGCGCTGGCCGACTATCTCAACGGCCGCAGGACCGGCCGGGAGGACTGGATCTGGTTCAACAAGCAGCCGGACGAGGATGCCGATGCGGTGCTGCAGCGCCTCGGCCTGCGGCCCGACCGTCCGATCGTGACGCTGCTGACCAGCGTGGTGTGGGACGCCCAGCTGCACTACGCGGCGAATGCCTTCCCCGACATGATGGCGTGGATCGAGTTCACGGTCGCGCACCTGGCGCAGCGCCCCGACCTGCAGCTGGTCATCCGGGTGCATCCGGCCGAGGCGACCGGCACCGTGCCGTCGCGGCAGCGGGTCGCCGACGAGCTGGCACGGCGGTTTCCAGCACTGCCGGGGAACGTGACCGTGGTGCCCCCCGACGACGGCGCCAGCACCTACGTCCTGCTGGAGCGCAGCAACGCAGCCCTGATCTACAGCACCAAGACCGGGATCGAGGCCTCCTGCCTCGGCATCCCGACGATCGTCGCCGGCGAGGCATGGATCCGCAACAAGGGCTTCTCGCTCGACGCGACCTCGTCCGAGGAATACGCGACCTATCTCGACCAGCTGCCGTTCCCGGGCGGGCTGTCGCACGCCGAACGCGAACTCGCCCTGCGCTACGCCTATCACTTCTTCTTCCGGCGCATGCTGCCGATCGCGCCGATCGAGGTCGGCGACAAGAACCAGATGACGCTGGTGGGAACCGACCTCCAGGCCTTCGCCGAGGGCGGCGACCCGGGACTGGAGGTGATCTGTCGCGGCATTCTCGACGGCAGCCCGTTCATATACGACGGCGCGCACATCTCCGGGGCCGGGGCGGCGCTGGGCGGCGGCTTCTAGACATCCCCGATGATCTCATCGTCCCGTCATGTGCTGCCAAAGCGCGCGGAACTCCGCCGGAACGAAAGCCCGCGTTCGGACGACGGCGCCGACGGCATTGCGCACCGCCAGCGGCAGCATAGGAAGGTTCATGCCACGCCGGCCCGGCGGCGCGAGCACCAGGTCGACCAGGAACAGCACGGCGTTGGCCAGCGTCGCCATGCGCATGAGGAAGGGCGGCCGGCCATCCTCGAACGAGATCGCGAGCTGCCGGACCACGGTCTCACTGGTCGGCAGGCCGGGTGGAATCGCGCCGAACTTGCCAGCCTCAGGTGCCGGGATCCGGTCCCGCAGGATGCCCTTGTAGCGCCGCCACCACAGCACCTCGGGAACCTGCACGAAGGCGCCGACCGCCGCCAGCTCCTGCAGGAACAGCCGGTCCCACCACACCGTGGTGCGCACCCGCACGCGGTCGAGCGCGGCGCGCCGGTACAGCCCGTAGACCTTCGAGCCGGATCCCCGCATGCGCTCGGTGACCATCCGCATCCGGCGCGCGGTGTCCCGGCCGGAAGTGTCGAAGCGGACCAGATGGTCGCCGACCCGCGCGCCGCGATCGTCGATCATCCCGAAATACGGATAGGCCAGGACGGCGTCCGGCCGGTCCTCGAGCGCCTGGACCATGCGCTCCAGCCAGACCCGGTCGTAGACGTCGTGGTCGCTGGCCCAGCAGAAATACTCCGTGGTCGCCAGCGACAGCGCGAGCCGGAAATTGCCGACGGCGCCGACGTTCTTGCGGCGCGGGTACAGGATGATGCGCGGGTCCCGGTCGGCATAGGACCGGGCGATCTCCAGTGTGGCGTCGGTCGAGCCGTTGTCGACGACGATCACCTCGAAGTCCCAATGAGTCTGCGCCAGGATGCTGTCGAGCGCCTCCGGCAGCCCCACGGCACCGTTGTACACGACCAGGCCGATGCTGACGCCCGGCCGCCGCAGCCCCGGCGGCAGCCCGAGGGCGGCGGCATCGCCGGATAGCCGCCGGATCACCTCGGACCGCGACACCGCTGTCACCAGCCGGTGCCGGCCGCCCGGCACGTCGGCGGGATCGGACAGCCGGAACCACCGGCGCAGGGCCGTGAGGGCCGCGGCCTGCCGCTCCTCCCGCGGGGCGCCCGCGGCGATCGCCAGTCCCAGGAACGGGACGGGCCATTCGGCCAGCCAGGCCGCGAGGCCAACCAGCCGCTGCGCTGGCAGCAAGCAGACATCCGGTTGGGCGAACGCGGCGGCCGGAGCGTCCGGGGCGAACTCGCGGAGCCGGTCGGCGAGCAGGTAGACGAAGTCGAACGACCGGATCCCGCCCGGCGGCGGCTCCGAGACGGCGTTGGCGATCCGGGCTTGCGGAAACGCGGCGCGCAGCACCCGCTCGGTCTGCTCGAAGCGATCCTCAAAGTCGACCAGGCAGACCGACAGATCCGGATACGCCGCCTTCACCAGCAGCGCCGACTGCAACCGCGCCTCGGTGTCGCCGGCGCCGCCGAGCAGCTGCGCCACGAGGCCGCCGGCGGCCGGGCCGGCCACGCCATGGCCATGGAGCCACCGTAGCAGCGCGGTGCCGGCATCGGCTCCCCGCGGGGCTTCCGACCCGGCCGGTCCAGGATCGCCGATCTCGCCAGTGAGCCGGATCGCCAGCCGCTCCGGGGCCTCGCCGCCGGCCAGCAGCTCGACCGCTCGCGCCAGCAAAGCGCCGATGCTGTCGAACCGGCCGAGGCGGCCGGAACCAGCGCGCTCGGCCAGGGCGGCGCGTGCCGCCGCCGCCGGATCGCATCCGTCGGCGATCTGCCCCAGGAGACGCACCGTGTCGCCCAGCGAGTCGCAGCGATACATGGCGGCGCCGCAGGGCGCCTCTGCCCGGGCCGGCTCGCCGCCGGTCGCCAGCACAATGGCGGGGCGGCCGGCCAGCACGGCCGGGACCACGGTGCCGGCGGCGGGCGACAGCACCGCCACCGCCCGGTGGATGCCCACCCGCAGCATCGCGGCGGTGTTGCTATCCTGGCTGACGTCGGGCCGCGGCCAGATCACCAGGTTGTCGGGCATCGGATGCCGGCCCGGGAAGCGGGTAGGCATTGCGGACCGGTAGAGCACGCGCAGCCGGCGCACGGCCGGCCGCTCCGACTGTCGCATACGGCCCGCCAGGCTGCCGGCCCGCAGCAGCTCATCCAGCGGCTCGCATCCCGGATCCGCCAGGTACAGCACGTAGCCGCCGGGCGACAGAGTCGGGAACAGCTGGTCGAACAGCTGCCGCTCGGCCTTGTCCGGGCGCGGCCGATGGAGCCTTTCAAGCGCCAGGTCGCCCTGGACCATCAGCGCGTTGCCGGCGACGGATACGAGCTCTCCGGCGGCCGCCGCGTCGCCGTCGATGCAGCGCAGCCGCGGGATGGCCCGGTCGAGATGCCGCGCCAGCGGTGCCGGCTCGCCAGACGCGGACAGGCCGCACAGCAGGTACCCGGCGGCATCGGCAGCGCGGATGTACGGCTCGGCGAACGATGGCGCCGTGCGGTCGAGGCAGACCAGCATCAGATCGCCGTCCTGCCGGAGGATCCAGCTGCGCAACTGCTCGCCGGCCGTGCTCCCGCGGCGCCACTGCCACGGGCGGTCGAGCCGGCGGTGCCGGAACGCCGGATGGCTGGCGAGTTCGACCCCTGGATGGCGCTTCATCCAGGCCTTCACGGCGATCCCACCATCGCCCGGCACCGCGGCGCCAGGCTCGGCGGTGTCGGCGTCCACCACGAGGACGAGCCGGTGCAGCCGCCGGTACAGGCTCTCCAGCAGGGTCTGGCATGGGCCGAGATTGGCGCGGTCGCCGAGCAGGACGATGATGCCGTAGGTCGGACGGCGGTCCGCGTCGTCGAGGTCGTCCGGCCGCAAGCGGGAGCGGACGGAGGCCAGCCTGGCCCGGACATGCGCGTCGAAGGAGGCCGCCTTCCGCGCGGCCTTCAACGCCTTCATCGCGTCCTCGTCCCGCCCCATCAGGCACAGCAGGCGGCCGAGATGTCCGAGATGGAAGGCTTGGCCGGGCCAGCACTCGAGCGCCCGCCGGTGCGCGCCGGTCGCCTCCTGGTAGCGGCAGAGCCGCTCGTAGGAGACCGCCAGATACTCGAATGCGCGAGGCTCGTTCCGTCGGGCGAGAAGCTCCTCCAGGACGTCGATCGCCGCCTCGTCCATCCCGCGGAAGTGATAAGCCGCTCCCAGCGCCAGCAGATCGGCGGCGATCACCTTGCTTTCCGGCTCCGGGCCTGCCGGGCGGGCGCCACGCGCCGCCTCGACGCGCGCCTGCAACTGCGCCAGGCCGGCGTTGTCGGGCAGGTTCTTCGGACTTGCGAGCTTGTAACGCACTGCCCTCTGCCTCCCCCATCCGCTCAGGACAGCCCCAGTATGGAGTCCATCGCGGCATAGGCGTGCCGGCGCAACGCCTCGTTGGGGTCGCCCTCCGGAAACGGCTCCAGGCTCCGGTCCAGCGCGGACTTGAACGACGCCGGCGACGACGGGTCCACCGCCAGGCAGAACGGCCGGATCTCGGGCGGATGACGATCCAGCAGTGCCTGCGGCATCAGGGTATAGGCCCGCGCCGAGACCGCATCGAGGATCTTGGTCTTGAACCCGTAGCCGTAGTGCGACAGCAGCGCCATCGACGTCGCCCGGCTCATCAGCTCGATCGGGTTCTCGACCCGGCCGACATACCGGCACCGCGACGACCGGGCGGCGTGGCGATCGTCCAGGCCGCCGGTAACCGGGAAGTCCCAGTCGCCGGGGTCGTCGAGGCCGTCGACCAGCCGCACGAAGTTGCGCAGCGCGTCATAGATCACCGGGCCCGGATTGGCCGAGGTCAGGCAGACGCAGCGATGCGGCTTATGCCCTGGGACCTCGCCGTCATAGACGAGGTCCCGCGGCAGGAAATACGGGACCGTCGTCACCTTGCCGGGCGGCCCGAGATGCGGCCAATACCGCCTGGTCTCCCACTCCGAGATGCTCAGGACGTGATCGGCCAGCCGGAGGGCGCCGGCATCGTAGCGCCAATGGTCGAACACGTTCTTGCCGCGGCCGACGGCCTCGCGCGGGTTCAGCCACGCCCACCGGCTGCCGGTCTCCATCAGCAGCGAGGCGGTGTGCGTGTGCAGGCGGTGCAGCACCTCGGCGTTGTGCGAGCGGACCAGCAGCCGGGCCTTGGGAAACCGCTCGCGCAGGTGCTGCATCAACGGGTGATGCAGCATGGATTCCAGGATGATCACCTGTGGCGCCTCGTGCCGGTCGGCATCCAGCCGCTTGATCAGGTCGCCGTATTTCCAGTCGCGCACCGGCTCGGTGACCACCCGGAACCCGCGGTCCCGAAGATACTGCTGCCGCGCCGCCTGATCCTTGTTGCTGCCGTGAAACCGCAGCGCCGGGTCGACGAACTGCTGGCGCACCAGATGCAGGGCGACCGGCGCCACCGCCCGCAGCACGCTCGGCATGGCCGGCAGCGTGAGCCGCAACGCCGGCCGTGCCGCCAGCGCCCGGCCGACGGTCGCCTCCAGGGCGGTCAGAGCGGGGGCCGCCGCATCGATCGCCGCGTTGATCGCGCCGACCATGATGTCCGGGTCGTCACCCGCGGATCCGGCCGGCTCCGGGCCGGCGCCGAGCGCCGTCCCCCGCAGCAGATCCAGGCCGGATCCCAGGAGCATCGCCGACCGCAATTCCACACCCGGCCAGTGCGGCTGCACCTTGACGATGGTGCCGTCCAGCCGGCGCGGGCCGACCGTCAACCGCATGCGGCCTCCCTGCGACGGCAGCGCCACACCGAGCCGGGCCGAACGGCCGCGCTCGACCGTCTCCGGAGTGTCCGGCTGCCCGGCGATCGAGGCGACCAGCGCCACCGCCGGCTCCGGGTAATCGGCTGGCACGGCGATCTCCAGGAGCAGCGAGCGGGCCGCGGCACTCGGCGGAAACGAGAACCAGCAGGAGGCGTGAATCCGGTTGCCGTCGCGCAGACCAAGCAGAGCCTCCCGCGACGGGCCGGTCGGCCGCGGACCCTCGGCGAGTAGTTCAAGAAGCGCCGGCAGCGCACCCGAGTCGGGCAGGAGCGTCACGCGCTCGCGCTCGACCATTCCGAGATCGATGACCGCCTTGCGGCCGGCCTGCGTCAGGCACAGTACCGCGTCGCTGACCGCCAGCGCCGCCTCGAGTTCCGCCGACGGCGCGGCTGCGCCGTGCGTCAGGATCGTGATGGTACGGGGGCCTGGGAGATAGAGGTTGGAGGGACCGAAGGGAGCCAGGAAGGTGGTAAGCGGGAAGCTCTTGCAGTGTTCCCCGACATCGCCGGCGATCCGGTCGATGCAGAGCCGCGTCACGTTCGCGCGGCTTAGCCCGCACAGGCCTTCGTGGCCGGCTTCGCGGGTGAGCAGCCGGAAGTCCCAGTCCGCGAGGTCCTCGAACACCGACGACAGCATGACCAGGATCCGTGCCTGAGCCGCGTCGGCGGCGTCGAACCGGGTCAGGTCGACCAGGGCGCCACGCGTGGCCGGACGGATGCGCCGCCCCTCGGCGCGGCCATGCCTGAGATAATGGTGGAAGCCGCAGATGAAGCTCTTGCCGTCAATGGTCGCGGCGATGTCCGGATGAACGCTGCGGTATAAATCCTCCCGGAACTCGGCGTTCGGGTTCCGGCCCTCCCGGCAACCCGTGTCCATGTAGTGGTGCAGGGGATCCCGGAAACAGCCGCTCTCGATCAGCGCCGGCACGTCGCCGTAATGCCGGACATACCAATCGGCGTCGAATTCCATCGCGCCGATGCGCCGGTCGACCTTCACCGCGGCACCATCAATGCGACCCGCCCCGAACTTCCCCACCGCGCCCGCCTGGCGGCGAAAATGCCTGCAATCCTCTCATTCTCCTACAATTCAAAGATCGCCGACAGCGGCAAGTGCGGGTCGACGGCTCACGGCCCGGGCACCAGTGCGGGTTTCTCGGCAACGATCACGTCCTGGTAGGTGACACCACCAGGGGCACCGGACCAGCTTCCGCGGATGACCCCGCCAGGCAGGTCGAAGCCGAGGCCGGCCAGGAGCGCCTCGACATAGCTGCGCCGGTACGCCGTGGCCGAGCGGGCCGGCAGCCCGACAGCCTCGAACACGTTGGCGGTGGCCGGGAAGTTGAACGTCAGCCTCGATTTACCCTGGCGCATCGCCTCCGACGCCGTCTCGTCGAGCAGGAAGAAGGTGGCGAACAGCCGGCCGCCAGGGCGCAGGATGACAGCGAGCTGCCGCAGGAAGGACTTCACCTCCCACCGCGCCAGATGCGTGAACACCGAGGTGGCGATGGCGAAGTCGAAGCTGCCGGGTTCGAATGGCAATGGATGGGTGTGGGGAAACAACCGCCCCGTCGGGTTGTAGATCGGGTTCAGGTAGTCCAGCCGCTGGAACGCGAAATTGGGATACACCTTGGAAATCCGGCGCCGGCACCAGGCGATGCCGTGCCGGTCGACGTCGACGCCGGCGTAGCGGGCATTCGCCGAGAGGTATTGCGTGAGCGGTATGGCCATCCGACCGATCCCGCAACCCACATCCAGGACGTTCCAATGGCGGCGCAGCCCGCCATGCCGGATGAACAGCTCCAGGAACTCCGCGCCGATCGCGCGGAAGTCACCATCGCCGACGAAGCTCTCCTCCGCCTTCGGGATCGGCAGATAGCGGTTGCTCTCGACCATGGAGCGGTAAAGGGCGGCGACGTCCGGGACCGGCGCGGCGACCGCCGGCAAGCCGGAAAGCGGGCCGCTCGCGGATCCGTCGGGAGCAGGCTGCCGGGCGCTTGCCGTCAAAGGAGAACTCCTCTTCACTATCGGCGACAGCGGGTCTGAGCTTGTCTGGCCCGACGTACTTCATTCGGGCATTGACTCGCCTGGACGGGTTGGGACGTAACATAGCCGATAGCCTCCCTTGGACACCGGTCGAATCAATGTCGACGTCTCGTATTCGATTGCTGAGCGATGTCCTCCAGGCAGAGGTCGACCGTCAGGCGGCCGACGGCCCCGCGAGCCCACCGCCTCCGGCCGGGAGCGACCGGCAGCCGGACGAGATTCCACTGTCTGTCCGGCTCGACTTCGCCGTCCTTCTGACCGAAGCGGAACGAGCCGAGCTGCAGCCTCCGGAGAGTCCGTTCGGCAGGCTGCCTGAGCTGCCGCCAATGCTGTACGCGGTTTGGCGAATGCGGGTGGACCTTTACCGGTCCTTCGACCTGGGGACAGTGCCGGGCTATGCAGGCCTGTGGCTATGGGCGGTCCGCGACGGACGCCGCGAGATCGAAACACTGCAGGAGACGGTCGCCGGGGCAAGGTCCGAGCTGAGCGGGCCGGCGGCGCTTCCCGGCATCGACGGCTTGCCAGCGAGTTGTCCCTGGATCGCGGCATTGCTCTGGTGTTCCCGCCAGGATCTCCAGGATGCCTACCCGCTGTCGGACGCGCGGAGTGCCGCGGACTATCTGTCCTGGTTCCTGCGGAGCGGGATCTTCGAATCGCGGTGCGGCGACCTGCTCCCGGAGGATCATCTGCGGCTGCTGTCGTCGATCGATCCCGACGACCCGTCGCTGCCGCTCACCCGCTATGTCGCGTTCGCGCATGCCTCGCGCGCCGACCTGCGGGAGGCGTTCGACATTTCCGGCTTCGCGGGTCGCCGTGACCTGTTGAAATGGTTCTTCGCCGACGGAGCCAGGGAATTCCCCACGCACCCCGACCTCCTGGCGCTGCAGTCGCGGCTCATCTTCGAGTGGGGCGAGCGCGCGCGCGGGCAAGCCGCCCCGCGACCCGCCTGAACGCCGATGCCGGACGAGCCGATGACGACCCGGCGGGCGCCGCTCCCATCGAAATGAAACGCCCACCCGACGAGCCGCTCCGGCATCCGTTTCTGGAACATGCGGCCCCAGGCGCCGACGCGCTCGACACGCGGGCCGCGTTCTTCGCCGACAAGGGCGAGTGGCCGCACGCGGTCAGCGCCCTGTGGACCGCGGACCGGCGGGAGCGCGGCAGCAGCCGGGCCAAGCGGATCGAGGACCTGCGGAACCGCTGGCGGGCCGCCGACGGCGACAATGACGCCGCTGAGAGGCTCCGGCATTTCGACTTCAAGCGGACCCTGGAGGAAGCCAGGAACGCGAGCGCCGTCGGCGAGCCGGACCCGCTTCGCGACTGCTGGTACCTGCGCGAGGCGCTGCGCCGGATTCCCGACGCGCCGCGCGCCCAGCACCTGCTCTCGATCGCCTGGATGCGCTGGCTTGACCAGGGGCAGCCCGCCGCGGGCGATCCGGCCTATGACGGCTATCTGGCGATCGACGACACCCGAGAGCTCGCGGCGCGGGTCGAGCATCTGGTCCGGCTGCGCAGCGGCGTGCCGCACTGGCTGATCGTCTGTCCGAACTCGTCCGGCACCTGGCAGCTTCGCGACTACGTGAAGAGCCTGCAGGATCTCGGGCGGAGCCGGTTTCTCGTCGACACTCACAAATACTGGAAGCAGCGGTTCCAGCCGTTCAAGTCGGCCAAGCGCTCGGCCGGCTGGCTGGCATTCTCGCATCTGAGCAATTTCACCACGCTTCCCTTCGTGGTGGCGGGCAACCTGCACGACCCGGTGCACGCCCTGCTCTACACCAGCGTGCGCAAGGCCTGGCTGGCCCGCTTCGACACACCGGAGCTGCTCGGCGCCGCCAACGCGGGGCAGATGCCGCAGGAGGACGTGGACGCGGTTCGCGAGCAGGTCCAGGCCTGGATCGACACCGCGCCCGCCAACGACCTCGCGAAGTATTTCCGGGCCAACTACCAGGATGCGTTCGGGCTGGCGCTCGACGACTTTCAGATCCGGCACCAACGACGTGGATACTTCGTCGGCTTCAGCGGCCGGCTGACCTTCCTGCTGACCCGCCTCGCCGACCTGGAGACGGTCCTGGCGCCGATGCTCGACGACATCCTGGGCATCCAGACCGCCGATTGCCGGCCGCCGAGCGAATTCCGGATCACCAGCGAACCGGCACTGAGCAGCCGGCTGCGCAGCCTCGCCGGCCAGATCACGGTTCCACGCCGCTTCGTCGAGGGCTCGCTCGACACCGCCTTCATGGAACGCCACTTCCTGCCCGAGCAGCTCCAGGCGATGCGCGACCGCTGGCTGCCGGGGGCCAGCTGAGAGCCGCTATCCGGCGGGCCCGCTTCCGTCGATCGGCTGCCAGCCATGCAGCACCCTGCGGCTCGCGACATCGAAGGCAAACAGATTGCCGCCGCCGTTGCCCGGCTGGTCGAGGCGGCGGCTGATCGGCTCGCCCAGCAGATGCGCCAGCAGCAGGGCGCCGACCGCGCCATGCGACACCACGGCGATGTCACCCCCGCCAGGCGCTGTAGCAACCACCGACTCGATGGCAGTGACGATGCGGCGCTGCTCGTCGGCCGCCGTCGCCCAGCCACGCACCGACACCGTCGGCTCGGCGAAGAACCGATCGGCGGTCGCCTCGAACTCGGCCGGCGGCAGGTAGCCGGTCGCCGAGCGGTCGTTCTCGCCGAGGTCGGCGCGCACCAGCACCGGCAGCCCGGTGGCGGCCGCCAGCATCTCCGCCCCGTCCAGCGCCTTGCGTTCCGCACTCGCATACAGCGCGGCCAGCCCGGCGACCCAGGGCAGCGCGCAGCACGCCGCCATGCGCTCGCGCCCGCGGGCCGACAGCGGCCACTCGGTGATCGACACCGCCGGATCGATGGCGACGTTGGGATGCGTGACGAACCGGAGCGTGCGGCCGCCGGTCACGGATCGAGGGCCGGCACGATCAGCGCATCGAGGGCCAGCACGCCCTGGCCCACCGGCAGCACTCGCACCGGGTTCAGGTCGACGCTCGCGATGCGTTCCGCCTCGGCGGCCGCGAACACCGAGACCCGAGCCAGCAGCCCGGCCAGCGCCTCGACGTCGGCCGGCGGGGCGCCGCGCACGCCGTCGAAGATCCGCGCGCCCTTCAGCTCGGCGATCATCCGGCGCGCCTCGGCGACGCCGAACGGCGCCAGGCGGAAGGTCACGTCCTCCAGCACCTCGACCAGCACCCCACCGAGCCCGACCATGACCACCGGCCCGAAGGTCGGGTCACGCTGCACCCCGATCACCGCCTCGACCCCGGCCGGTGCCATTGCGGCGACGATCACCCCGTCGATCAGCGCATCGGGCCGCACCAGCGGCACCCGCTCGGTCAGCGCGTGGTAGCCCCGGGCCACCTCTTCCCCGCCCTTCACGCCGACGATCACCCCGCCGACCTCGGTCTTGTGCTGGATGTCGGGCGACGCGATCTTCAGCACCACCTTGCCGCCGAACTCCTCGGCCGCCCGGACCGCCTGCTCCTCGGTCGTCACCAGGCGGCGAGGGACGAACGGCACGCCCCAGGCCTCGAGCAGGTCGGCCGCGTCGTGTTCGGACAGCATCGTCGCGGGTACCCGCGGCGCCCCCCTTGGTGCGGCCGGCGGCGCCGGCTCCGCGGGGCGCGCGAAGAACCGCCCGAAGCGGGTGATGGCGGCCGCCGCAGCGACCGCACGGGTCGGATCCTCGTAGACCGGATAGCCGGCGGCCTCGTACTGCCGGACGATGTCGGGCGTCCCCACCAGCGACAGCATGATGCTGCGGTCGGGGAACTGGTCGCGCGCCTCGGTCAGCGCCGCGATCAGGGCGGCGACGATCGCCCGGCTGCCGGCGACCACCGTGAAGAACGCCACGATCACGTCGTAGCCGCCCTCGGCCAGCATCATCCGCAGATTGGTGCCGATCAGCGACAGGTCGTTAAAGGCCTGGGCGGTGATATCGACCGGGTTGCGCACCGCGGCGTAGGGGATCAGCGCCTTCAGCTCGCGTTGCGCCGCCTCCGGCATCTCCGGCACCGACAGGCCGAACTGCTCGGCGGCATCCGCCATCTGCACCCCGACGCCGCCGGAGATGGTGACGATGCCGAGCCGGTCGCCGTTCGGGAAGCGGCCCTGGGCAGCGGCATAGGCGGCGTCGAGCAGCTCGTCGGTGGAGTTCACCCGCATCACGCCGTATTGCGCGAACAGCCCGTCATAGACCCGGTCAGAGCCGGCCAGTGCCGCGGTGTGCGAGGCGGCGGCGGCGGCCCCGACCTTGGAGCGGCCGACCTTCATGAAGATCACCGGCTTGCCGGCAGCCGCCGCCCCGGCCAGGGCCTCGCGCAGCGCGTCGCCGTCGCGGATGCCCTCGGCGTAGGCGACGATCACCTTGGTCGGTTCGTCGCGCACCAGGTAGCCGATGGCGTCCGCGAGGTCGACATCGGCCTCGTTGCCGGTGGTGATCATGATGCCGGTGCCGACCCCGCGCGTGCGCATCAGCGCGAAGGCATGGCTGCCATATGCGCCGGACTGGCTGGCGATCGCCACCGGCCCCGGGGTCGGCAGCTCGCGCTCCATCGAGCTGGAGAAGGTGGCGATCCAGCCGCTGTGGGCGTTGAACACGCCGAGGCAGTTGGGTCCGAGCACGCGGATGCCGCCGGCCCGCGCGATCGCCCGCAGCCGGTCCTGGGCGATCCGCCCCTCCTCGCCCATCTCGGCGAAGCCGGAGGAAAACACCACCGCCGCCTTGGCCCCCTTGGCGGCACAGGCCTCGATGGTCTCCGGCACCACGGCCGCCGGCACCGCCACGATCACGGCGTCCGGCGCGTCCGGCAGGTCGGCGACCGAGGCATAGGCCTTCAGCCCCTGGATGGTGTCGCGCTTCGGGTTGACCGGCCAGATCGGGCCGGCAAAGCCGGAGCGCAGCATATAGCCGACCGGCCGGCCGCCGATCCGCGTCGGGTCGTCGGAGGCGCCGATGACCGCGATCGAGCGCGGGCTGACCAGGGCGCGGAGGGTCTCGACGGGAGGACGGTCGTGCGAGTGGGCGGGCATGCTCAGACCGTGGCGATGGCGTTGGCGGGGGAGCCGACGACGCCGGGCAGGTGCAGCGGCGGCGCGGTCAGCAGGAAGCGCGAGCGGCCGTGGGCGTGCAGCCAGTTGGCCAGCCCGGTCAGGTACCATATCTCGCCCAGATGGATGCCGAGCTTGAACAGGCAGAGCTCGTGCAGCGGCATCAGGGCGCGGCTGGTGCCGTTGCTTCGGTCGATGCCCGGCAGGTGCTCGACCGCGTAGTTGTCGGCGATCAGCACCGACAGGCCGCTCTCCCGGACCCACGCCTGCAGGTCGGGATCGCCGCCGTCGAGGGCGGCATAGGCGTTGAGGGACTCGGCGTCGGGGTTGCCGGCCCGGTCCACCAGCATCTGCCCGAAGCCGGTGTGCAGGCAGACCATGTCGCCCTCCTCGACCACCACGCCGTCGGCCCGCATGATGCGATCGAGGGTGGCGAAGTCGACGATGGTGCGGGCGTCGCCGAGATGCCGGTGCAGGTCGATCATCACGCCGCGGCCCTGCACGCCGGCGCTGGCCATGTTCTCGATGCCCAGCGCCTTGGCGCGCACGCCCTCGAACTGCATCAGCGGGTCGGCGGCGGCGTTGCGCGGCCCGGCCGCCACCAGGTGCTCCAGCCCGGTCCAGCCGTTGTAGTAGACGATCTCCGGGATGCCGTCGCCGTTGGCGTCGAACATCGAGCCGACATGCGCGAAGCTGTCCCACTGCGAGGAGTACTGCAGGCACAGCAGCACAGCGTCGTCGCACACCACGTCGGTCAGCTCGGGCCGCTCGTTGGACAGCGGCAGGTTGTAGTTCGACAGGCCGTTGCGCTCGGTGGAGAACCGCCGCGGCGGAAAGCGGCGTGGGTTCAACTCGCGGCCGCCCGGCAGGTCGAGCGGCAGCGACAGACAGAAGCGGATGCCTTCGCGCACCTCGCGGGCTGCCGCCACCACGCGCTCCGGTGTCAGCAGGTTGATCCGGCCGCGCTGGTCGTCCGGCCCGAAATCACCCCAGTTCGAGCCTTCCGGCCGGTTCTTCCACCGTGCCGCCATCGCCGGCCTCCCTTGTCGGATCGCGCCGCCGTGCACCGGCGGTCGCCTCGCGGATCTGCGCGGCGATTGTCGCGGCCCCGCCGGGACCGCGCAAGTGCCTGAAGCCGCCGTCAGAGTTCCGCGCAGGGGACCTGGACGATGTCCTCGGGCACCAGCGCCGAGCGGCTGCGGGCGGCACCGGAAATCCGGTACAGGCTGATGCCGAGCACGTGGTCGGCGGCGTCGCCGTCTGAGGCGAGCGGCAGCAGCAGCCGCTCCGCCGACCGGGTCTCCAACGCCGACAGCCGTTCGGCGGCGGCGCCGTAGTGGATGAGCGGCACCCCGACGATCTGCCGCCACCGCCGCAGCACGGTCGGGTGATCATCCGGCCCGACGATCTCCTGCAGCGTCCGACCGCGTATGCTGCGGCCCCAGGCCGCGTTGACCTCCTCGCCCGCCAGCCGGCAGACGAAGTCGCCGAGCCCGGCGTCGTAGCGGTATATCCAGACATGCGGCAGCAGCGCGGGGATACCGACCGGGTCGAAGTCGGCACGGCGCGGCACCATCGCCTCGCGGCGTGCCGTCCGCCAGGCCCGGAAGAAGGCGAATATCCGGGGATCGGCGCCCTGCAGGCGGCTCTCCAGCGTCCGCGCCGACGCAGCTGCCTCGGTCATCGGCGACACCGCTCGGCAGCGGCCCCCGGCGCAGGTTCCGTGCAGTGCCGCATGCCCCGCCCCCCGATGGCCAACTGCGCCGGGCCGCATCGCCGACATCTGAATAGTACCAGGGAATCCGGCGAAGCCGCCATGACCCCGAACCGCCAAGGTGCCGGACAAGAAGGCTCGAATTGTCCGGGAATTTGAGTTATGTTCCACCATACTGCGGTGTCCGGGGGGAGACCGGGGGTGTCGGCAGCGAGCCTATCCATCGACGCCGACGGAGTATGGGCCTCGTTTGAGCGCGAGGATGCCGGGCCCTATGCGCCCAGGCTCCTTGCGCCTGGCGAGGCCCTTACTGTTTGAACACCTCGACGCCGGCTGCCGCGGGCAGCTTCACGACATCGCCGCTACTCCGGTCCGGCACGACGTGGTAATAGCCCGCGCCATTCCGGAGAGCATCGATGTCCACCGCCGTCGCCGTCGCGGGCCCGAGCCGCGGCATCGTCCTGGTCCTGCTGGCGCACATCGCCTTCACCACGATGGACGCCACCAACAAGGCGCTGGCGGCGACCTATCCGGTCACCCAGATCGTCTGGGCGTTCTACGTCGGCTTCGCGCTCGCCGCCCTGGCACGGGCCGCCGGCTCCGGCGGGGTCGGGCCTTCGCTGCGCACGCGGCGGCTCGGTCTGCAGCTGCTGCGCGCCGCCCTGCTGCCGGTCAACATGGCCTGCGTGGTTCTGGCGCTCAGCCTGATGTCGATGGCGGAGGTGATGGCGGTCGGCATCTCCTACCCGCTGATGATCACCGTCCTGTCGGCTCTGGTGCTGAAGGAACACGTGGGCGCGCGGCGCTGGACCGCGGTGGTGGTCGGCCTGCTCGGCGTGCTGCTGATCCTGAAGCCGGGACTCGGGGTGTTCAATCCGGCGAGCCTGCTGGTGCTGGCGGCGGCGGCACTTTTCGCGGTCTACCAGATCATGACCAAGATCCTCGGCCGCACCGACCGGCCGGTCACTCTCGGGCTGTACACCGCCCTGCTCGGCGCCGCCGTGTATACGGCGCTGCTGCCGTTCGATTTCCATGTTCCGGACGCCCAGGGCTGGGCGATGCTGACGCTGGCCGCGGCCGGCGGCACCATCGGCCACATGCTGGTCATCGAGGCGCTGGAGGCGGCGCCGGCCAGCGTGCTGCAGCCGTTCAACTACGTGCAGCTGGTGTGGGCGACGATCGCCGGCTACCTGGTGTTCGGCGAACTGCCGGACGAGATGACGGTGCTCGGCGCCACCGTGGTGGTGGGCAGCGGCCTGTATGTCTGGTGGCGCGAGCGGGTGCGGGCGGGAGCGGTGCGTTGAGCCGCGTCGAGACGGCAGCGCCGACCCGCGGGATCGTGCTGATCCTGGTCGCCAACCTGCTGTTCGCCGGCATGGACGCGGTCTCCAAGACCCTGATCGCCGACTACCCGGTCACCCAGATCCTGTGGGTCCGCTACGCCTTCTTCGCGGCCTTCGCGACGGCGCTGTCGCTGCGCAGCAGCGGGCCGATCGCCGGTTTCCGGTCGCGGCGGCCTGGGTTGAACCTGATCCGCGCCGTCATCCTGCTGGCCGAGATCGCCTGCTTCGTGCTGGCGTTCCGCTACCTGCAGCTCGCCGACGTGCACTCGATCGCCGCGGTCTACCCGCTGATGATCACCGCCCTGTCGGCGCTGGTGCTGGGCGAGTTCGTCGGTCCGCGGCGCTGGGCGGCGGTCGCCGTCGGCTTCGCCGGCGTGGTGGTGATCCTGCGGCCGGGGCTGGCGGTGTTCGACCCGGCGGCGCTGATCCCGCTGCTGGGAGCGGCACTGTTCGCGGTCTACCAGATCGTCACCAAGGTGATCGCCCGGCACGACGGCATGACGACGATCATGCTGTACACCGGCTGGGTGGGCTTCGCGCTGACCAGCCTGGCGGGGCCGCTGTACTGGGTCGCGCCGGACCTGCAGGGCTGGGTCCTGTTGCTGGTGGCGGGCGTGCTCGGCGTGATCGGCCACATGCTGCTGATCAAGGCGCTGGAGGCGGCGCCGGCCAGCGTGCTGCAGCCGTTCAACTACACCCTGCTGGTGTGGGCGACCGCCGTCGGCTTCCTGCTGTTCGGCGACCTGCCGGATGCGGTGACGGTGGCCGGCGCCAGCATCATCGTCGCCTCCGGCCTGTACACCTGGTGGCGCGAGCGGGTGCGGGCGCGCGGCAGCTGAGCCCCCCTCGACAGCCCACCACGGGCCGGGTTTAATCCGCCGCAACATCCAAGCCGCCGCATGCCGGCGACATCACGACATCCCAGGGAGAACGACCCATGCGCAGCTATGCTCTGATGGAGCCCGGCAAGCCGTTCCAGGTGATCGACAAGCCGGACCCGAAGCCGGCTGGCACCGAAGTGCTGCTGAAGGTCACCCGCGCCGGGGTGTGCCACTCCGACATCCACATCTCCGACGGCTATTTCGACCTCGGCGGCGGCAAGGTGCTGAACATCGTCGACCGCGGCCAGAAGTTCCCGATCACGCTGGGCCACGAGGTGCTGGGCGAGATCGTGGCGCTGGGCCCCGACGCCAAGGGCGTGTCGGTCGGCCAGACCATGCTGGTGCATCCCTGGCTCGGCTGCGGCGAGTGCTCGGCCTGCAAGGCGGAGCAGGAGAACCTCTGCCCGACCATGAAGTCGATCGGCATCTTCCGCGACGGTGGCTACGCCAGCCACTGCATGGTGCCGAACCCGAAATATCTGGTCGACATCGGCGACGTCGACCCGACCATCGCCACCCCCTACTCCTGCTCCGGTGTCACCGTGTACTCGGCGCTGAAGAAGGCGCTGCCGGTGCGCGACGACGAATGGCTGGCGATCATGGGGGCCGGCGGCCTCGGCCTGTCCGCCGTCACCATCGCCAAGGCGATGGGCGTGAAGAACGTCATCTCGGTCGACATCGACGACGCCAAACTGGAGGCCGCCAAGGGCATGGGCGCCTCGGCGGTGCTGAACACCAAGTCGGCCGGCAACGCCGTCGCCGAGCTGCAGAAGATCGCCGGCGGCGAGCTGAAGGCGGTGGTCGACACCGTCGGCGGCGAGGCCACCTCGGCGCTGGCGCTCGCCGCCATCCGCAAGGGCGGCCGCTACGTGATCGTCGGGCTGTATGGCGGCCAGATGACGATCTCGCTGCCGACCATCCCGATGCGCGCGATCTCGATCCTCGGCTCCTATGTCGGCTCGCTCGGCGAGTTGAAGGAGCTGATGGAGATCGTGAAGACCGGCAAGGTGAAGCCGATCCCGATCGAGACCCGCCCGGTCGCGGCGGCCTACGACACCCTGCAGGACCTGAAGGCCGGCAAGATCGTCGGCCGCGTGGTGCTGACCGACTGACTGGCGCGCCGGAGCCCGTCGACGCGGAAGCATCGGCGGGCTCCGGCGGTCTTAATCCCGGCAACAGTCCGGGAGCCTGTCATGGCTGAATCCTACATCGTCTACGGCACCAGGGGGTCCGGCTCGGTCCCGATCGAGGCGGCCCTGCATCTCGCCGGCCTGCCCTACCGGCTGGTGCAGCCGGACCCGACCGAGAGTCCCGACAGCGGCGACATCCGCGCCGCGGAGATGGACCGGATCAACCCGATGGGCCAAGTCCCCGCCGTCGTGCTACCGGGCGGCGAGCTGATGACCGAAAGTGCGGCGATCCTGATCCACATCGCCGACAGCCATCCCGCGGCACGGCTGTCGCCACCGCTCGGCGACCCGCGACGGCCGGCCTTCCTGCGCTGGATGGCGTTCGTGGCATCGCAGATCTACGGCCTAGTCTGGGTGCGCGACGACCCGAGCCGCCTCGCCGTCGACAAGGCGCACGAGGCGGTGATCATGGAACGCACCGCGGAGCGCCGGCAGTTCTGCTGGCGCGTCATGGACGCGCAGGTGACACCCGGCCACTATCTGCTGGGCGACGACCTGACCGTGCTCGACCTGTATGTGACGGTGATCTCGACCTGGGGACCCGGGCGCGCCCGGTTCCGGGACGCGGCGCCGGGGCTGGCCGAGGTCGTCGTGCGCGTCGACGCCGACCCGCGGCTGCGCACCTTGTGGGCGGAACGGCTGGGCTGACCGGCCGGGAGGTGTCGGCGGTCACTCGCAATCCGGATTGCAGCTGCCTACACTGCCGGCATGGAGGACGACGCGCGACGGGGTGCGCTGCAGCGCAGCCGGGTGATCGAAGCGTCCCCTGTCCACTACGGCTGGGTGATCCTCGGCGCCGGCACGTTCGGCTCGTTTATGACCCTGCCGGGTCAGACCGCCGGGGTGGCGGTATTCTTCGACCCGATCACCACCGATCTCGGGATCTCGCGGACCTGGGCTTCGGCCGCCTATGCGGTCGGGACGCTCGCCGGCATCCTGCCGGCCCCGATCATCGGGCGCTGGATCGACAGGCGCGGCCCGCGGATCACCGCGACGCTGCTCGCGCTCGCCCTCGCGTCGGCCTGCATCTTCATGGCCCTGGTCGATTCCGCGCTCATGCTGATGGTCGGCTTCGCGCTCCTGCGGGGCTCGGCCATCGGCGGGCTCAGCCTGGTGAGCCAGCATGTCGTCAATCTCTGGTTCGTACAGCGACGGGGAATCGCGGCCGCGGCGGCCAGTCTCGGCCTCGCCGCCGGGTCGATGGTCCTGCCGCAACTGTTCGACCTGCTGATCTCGCTGCATGGCTGGCGCGGCGCCTATCTGATGATCGCCCTGCTGGTGGCCCTCACCATTCTACCCGCCGTCGCGGTGCTGTACCGCGCGCGACCGGAGACGTTCGGGCTGTCCACCGACGTCGGACTGCCTCCTGTCGCGCGCGGGAGCCGGGAGGAGCCGTCCTTCACCCACGGGGGAGCCGTCCATACCGGCGTGTTCTGGCTCCTCACCGCGATGGGCTTCCTGACCAACGCGATCGGTACCGCACTGTTGCTGAATCACTTCTCGATGATGGACCGGGCCGGACTCGCCAGGCCCGACGCGTTGCGGGTCCTGGCGGTCTACGCGGCGGTCCAGGTCGGCGTCACACTCGCTACCGGCGCCCTGCTGGACCGCTGCGAGCCGCGTCGTCTGGTGCCCCTGGCGATGCTTGCACTCGCCGCAGCAAGCGCCCTCCCCGCCTTCGGCAGCGGCATTGCCGTCAGCTGGCTCTATGCGCTGGCGCTGGGGGCCGCCTACGGGGCGCAACAGGCGATCGGCGCCGCCGGCTACGCCCAGTATTTCGGGCGCGATCACCTTGGTGCGATCCGCGGGACATCCTTCGTGTTCGGCATCAGCGGAGCGGCCTTTGGTCCGCTCCCCTTTGCGGCGAGCATCGACTGGACCGGAAGCTATTCGGTCGCCTTGACGGGCAGCTGCCTGCTGTGTCTCGCATGCGGGGCGGCCAGCTTCATCGTCCGGCCGCCGTCGCCCGCTCAGAACCGGTAGCCGACGCCCACGCCGACCACCACCGGATCTATGCCGACATTGGTGCTGCGCTTGGTGGTGCCGGTGGTGAAGTCGGCGTCGACGTTGATGTCGATGTACTTCACATCGAAATTCAGGAACCAGTTCTCGGCGATGTCGATGTCCACGCCGGCCTGCACCGCCCAGCCGAAGGAGTTGCCGAGTTCGACCTCGGTGGGGCCTCCGAGCGCGTCGTCGAGGGCTTGCGTCGAGCTTTCGCCGTAGGTGATCGTGTAGTTGATGCCGGCACCGACATACGGCCGGATCTTGCCCTTCGGCAGGAAGTGCCATTGCGCCAGCAGGGTCGGCGGCAGCAGCCAGGTGTCGCCGACGTGACCCAGGCTGGAGATCGCGCCGCCGCCGTCGATGTCGTGCGGTGTGGTCGCGAGGATCAGCTCGATGCCGATGTTCTCCGTCGCCATGTAGGTGATGTCGAGCTCCGGCATCACCGAGGGCTGCGCCTCGACGGATCCGGCAGTCAGGTCGGGGGTGATGCCGTCGCTGTCGCTGGTCGGCATCACGCCAATGCCGCGGACGCGGACCAGCCAGTCGCCCTGGTCGAGCGCCATGGTGGGGGTCGCGGACAGCGACAGCGCGGCGAGAGCGCCGGCGGCGCAGAGACGCCGGGCAAGAGACTTGTTCATCTGGGCTCCCCATAGAAGATCCGGCCCGCCGGAGCGGCCGCCGGGCGGATCTTCCTTCGATCTCGCCTCCGAAGTGTTTGAGGTGGATCAAATCCCGGAACGCCGACCTTGCGTCAGGAGGTCGCATCCGCGGCTGCCACCCTCCCCGTCTCTGCCCGCCGCCAGCGCGCCACGCCGGGAAGCCGTTATCCTTCGAGCAGGCGCTGCGCAACCGGCTTCAGCGCCCGGCGGCGCGCCTTGACCCCGTTCGCCCCATCCGCCGAAGGCAGGGCGTCGACGACCGCGACCCGGATCGGAGCCTTGAAATCCGAGAGCCCGGCCCGGCAGTGTTCGATCACCGCGGCCTCGTCGAGCCGGCAACCGGGCTTCAGCACGACGAAGGCGACCGGCCTGGTGCCGCGGCCGGTCTGCGCCTCCACCACCTGCGCGCCGGCAATGTCCGGCAGCTGCAGAATGCGGCCCTCGATCTCCAGCGGGTTCACCAGGAAGCCCGATAGCCGCAGGAAGTCGCCCTCCCGGCCGAGGAAGCTGAAGCCGCCGTCGCCGTCCAGCCTGCCGAGGTCGCCGGTGCGGAACCAGCCATCGACGGTGCGGGCGGCCGCTGTCGCCTCGGCATCCCCCTCATAGCCGAGCATGAGGTTGTCGGAACGGATCTGCAGTGCTCCCGGCTGGCCGGCCGCAACCTCGCCGCCGGTTTCCGGGTCGACGATGCGGACCGCACCGCTCATCGCCACGGGGGTGCCGCCGCCGACCGGCCGGCGCTCCTGCGGCTCTTCGGCACGGCGCATGGCGAAGAACGCGAAGGACTCCGACATGCCGAAGCCGCCGCGCAGCGGCAGGCCGCGTGCCGCCGCGCGGTCGGCAAAGCCGGGCGGCGCGCCGTTGAAGGCGGCATAGCCGACGCAGCGGAGATGCGGGAACGGCCGCTCGCCGAAGCCGAGGGAGTCGGCGCCGTGCAGCAGGCGGTCCAGCAGGCCGTCGGAGCCGGCCGTGTGGGTGACGCGATGCTCGTCGATCAGGCGCGCCGCCACCGCCGGATCGAAGCCCGTCGGCAGCACCATGTCGGCTCCGGCCGACAGGCAGCCGAGCAGCTGGGTGTAGCCGAACACGCCGCAGAACGGCAGGGCGTGGAACACCATGCTGCCGAGGTCCGCGTAGCCGGCGACGCGCGCGACGTCGGCGCCGTGCGCAATCGCCCGGTTCTGGGCGTGCAACACCAGCTTCGGCCGGGCCGTCGTGCCGGAGGTGGTGAACATGACGATCGGCGCGTCCTCGGGACTGGGCGCGAGATGCCAGGGCGCCGCACGCTCCAGGGCGGAATACGCGACGCTGGTGGCGGCGGGCAGCGGCGAGCGCCCGGGCTCGCCCACCTGCACCAGATTGCGGATGCCGTCCACCGCCGCCGGATCGGCCTCGGCGAGGATGGCGAGATGGTCGATCCCGTCCCCCGCCGGCGCCAGCACCAGGGTGCGGACGTTCGCCCGCGAAACGATGTCGGCCAGCTCGACGGCCCGGAACCGCGGATTGACCGCGACCGTCACCGCCCCCAGCCGCGCGCAGGCGAGGTGCAGCACCAGGTAGGGGAGTCCGCTCGGCAGCCAGAACGCCACGCGGTGACCGAAGCCGACGCCGAGCCCGGCCAGCCCGCCGGCGACGTTGCGGACCCGATCGAGCAGGTCGGCCCAGGAGATCGCGCCGGCCTCGGTGTGGATCGCCGGTGCCGTCCCGCGCCTGGCGGCCGCGCGCTCCAGCAGGAGGCCCAGCCCGCTCATTCCCGGCTCCGCACCTCCAGCTGGGCGGTCGCCTTGCCGGCCGGATTGCGGGTCTCCAGATAGACCGGCCGGCCATCGCGGTCGCGGCGGCCCAGCATGGTCATCGTCTCGTCCCAGAACACCGGCCGCCGGAACCGGCACCGCAGCGCCAGCGGCGTCACCGGGCCGACGACCCCGACCATCCAGGTCATGGTCTGCAGGCCCTGGGCGAGCGGCGCCCGGAATCCGAGCCCCTGCGCGAAAGCCGGATCGAAGTGGATCAGGTTGCCGACTTCCCGCGAGAAGGTGGTGACGCGTTCGGGTGTCATGGTCTGCTGGGCGACCGGCTGCAGTTGTTCGGGCTCCCCGGCAACGCCCGGCCGGCCGGCGCGTTCCGCCATCGTCGCCGAATCCGGCAGCAGCCCGGCATGGGTCAGTGTCACCGCCACCGCGCCGGACGGGCGCACCACCTCGAAGCGCTGGATCACCATCCGGCCCTTGGCGACCGGCTCGACGCTCTCGGTGACGCCGCGGAACAGGATCTCCTCGTCCAGCGGTACCGGTTCCGCCACCCGCATCAGCTGCTCGACATGGACGTAGCCGTTGGGCTGCTGGCGCACCAGCTTCATGCCGCGGAAGCCGTCGTTGCCCCACAGCGTCGGCTCGGCCAGGCCGTCCCACACCGACGGATCGACCCCGGCGGCGCGCAGCCAGCGGGCCTGATCCGCGGCGTCGCGGCGGATGCGGCGCTCGGGGAACACGAAGCCGGGGACGAGAGAGGCGTTCTCCTGCATCCCGGCCTCCCGGCTCACTCCTCGACCACCGCGGCGTCGGCCGGGCCGCCGAAGGCGGTGTAGCCGCCGTCCACGGTCAGCACGGTGCCGGTGACCGAACGGGCCAACGGCGAGGCCAGGAAGACCATGGCGTTGGCCACGTCCTCGGCCGCCAGCAGTTCGCCGATCGGGGTGCGCCGGCGGATCACTCCGGCGTCGAGCTTGCCCTGGGCGATCAGGCCCTCGACGAACGGCGTGCGGATGTAGCCCGGCGCGATGGCGTTGACCCGGATGCCCTGCTGCGCCCAGTCGCAGGCCAGCGCCTTGGTCAGGCCGATGACGCCGTGCTTGGCGGCGGTGTAGGCGTTGCGCCGCGGCAGCGCGTGGGTGCCGGCGATCGACGAGATATTGACGATCACCCCGTGGCGGTGCCGCATCATCTCCACCGCCGCGCGCTTGGCCATCAGGAAGCTGCCGGTCAGGTGCACGTCGATCAGCCGCTGCCAGTGGTCGCGGGTCTGCTCGACCGTCGGGATGAAGGTGTCCGGCAGGCCGGCGCAGTTGACCAGCACGTCGAGCCGGCCGAAGGCCTCGACGGTCATGTGCACCATGCGGTCGACCGCCGCCTCGTCGGCCACGTCGCCGCCGAGGCCGCGATGCGCGGCACCGAGCTCCGAGGCGCGGCCGGTGGCCACCTCCTCCTTCAGGTCGGCGACCGCCACCCGGGCGCCGCGCTGCGCGAACGCCCGCGCCGCCGCCCAGCCGATGCCGCTGGCGCCGCCGGTGATCAGGACGGCCTGGCCGGTGAAGTCGGTGTCGTCGCGCATTCGTCCGTTCCTCAGGGCTCCCGGTCGGACGGGTTCCCCGCCGATCGAGCGGCACGTTAGCGTCCCCGTGCAGAGGTGTTAATGCCGGACTTCACCGCGACGCGACGCGAGCCGGAGCCGACAGCGCCTCATCCAGTTCTCGCGCCACGGCCCTCGGCCAGAACGCGCGGTAGGCCTCGGCATCGCGCGGCCGGCGCCCCGGCCCGAGTTCCGGAGCCACCTCGGCGATCGCGGCCTGCAGGATCTCGAACGGCCGCCAGCCGACCAGGATGATCCCGGACGCCCCGGGCCGGCGGACGATCAGGGCGGGGAAGCGGCCGATGCCCTGGTAGCGCGCCTCCTTGAGGTCGTCCCGGAAGGCTTCCTGCGTCTCCGGCCGGTCCAGGTCATCGCCCAGACGATCGGGATCCAGCACGTCGGGGTGCTGGCGTGCGCAGTCGGCCGCCAGGTCGATCAGCACCTCGCGCCTGGCGATGTTGCGGCGCTCGGCCATCACCGCCTCGCGCAGCCGGCGCAGGTAGAGGTCGGCCGCCCGCGACGACTGCAGTTCCGCCGCCTTCACCGCCAGGCAGGCCGGCCAGGACGAGGCCGGCTGGTCGTGCATCCAGATGCCGGTGTCGATCGGCATGCCGGACATGTGCTGCGCCTGCATCCAGAGCGGACCCATCTGGGCCGGCCGGTGGACGGCGTTGACGGGATCGTCGTAGCGGTCCCAGCCGCGAAGCATGCCGCCCATGCGATATCGCCAGGCGAGTCGGCCGGCGAAGGCGTAGAGCAGGAGCCGCCACTGCGGCTCCTGCGCCCACGACCAGCAGCACAGCGGGTCGGTGTAGTAGATCAGCTCGACGGCGGCGTTCCCGGTATCGCCCGCCATGGCCGGCGTCTGCCTTTACTGCAGGCTCTTGGGGCTCTCCAACGTCTCCTGCGGATACGCGGACCACTGGTTCGCACCCTTGGGAACCATCGACGAGACTTCCTGGCTGCGCTCCTTGCTGAGCGCCTTGTCCTTTTTCTCGGCCTGCTGCTGGGTCATCTTCGAGCCGGTCGGCTGGTGGTCGACTTCGCCGTTGGTCTCGACCACGTGCTTGATCGGGTCGTCGATGTAGTCCCAATGCTCGCCCTTGCCCCAGGGACCCTGCCCCTCGTTCCACGGACCGCGCACCTCGGTGCCGTTGGACAGGTTGAAGTAGCTGTGGGTGTAGCGCGGGTCGCCCTGCAGGATGCCCGGCGGGAAGTTCGGCTGGATGGTCTCCAGGGCCGCCGCGAACATCTGGAAATGCGCGATCTCGCGGGTCATCAGGAACCGCAGCGTGTCCTGGACGTGCGGGTCGTCGGTGAACTGCAGGAGGTACTCGTAGACGATCTTGGCCCGGCTCTCGGCCGCGATGTTCGAGCGCAGGTCCACCGTCGGGTCGCCGTTGGCGTCGACATAGGTACCGTTCCACGGATAGCCCTGGCTGTTGGTCAGGGTGGGGCCGCCGCCGGACAGCACGAGGAACTGCGGATTGACCATGGCCTCGTGGATGACGTCCTGCTTCTCGCCCGGACCCTTCATCATGCGCATCCAGTCACTCTGCTCGACGGCGTTCTTCAGCTCGCCGTTCACGCCGTTGAGCAGCATGGTGATGGTGGCGCCGACGATCTCCAGGTGGCTGAACTCCTCGGTGGCGATATCCATCAGCAGGTCGTATTTCTCGGGATAGGCCTGCCGCACACCGAACGCCTGCACGAAGTACTGCATGGCGGCCTTGAGTTCGCCGTTGCCGCCGCCGAACTGCTCCAGAAGCAGGCCGGCGAAGCGGGGATCCGGGCCTGTGACGCGGGCGTTGAACTGCAATTCCTTGACATGGTGGAACATCGAGCGGTCCTCGCGCTGGGTACTGAACGGTTCCCGGCCGGCCGCTGGGCGGCGCCTGCTCGCTGCAAGGCCTCCAGGCGCGGACGGTACAGAATGCCGGTTGAACCGGCCACGTGCGCGCATTGTTCCGCCGCAGCGCTATGCCGCGCGGAGTGCTCCATTGCTCGAAATTGGCAGCGATCGCCGCCTGCCTATACAGGCGGTACCCGGGCCTTACCCGACAATCACCGGCGGCTGGTGCGCCGTCACGTCCGGAAGCGCACCGTCGACCCGCGAAACCTCCACCAGGCAGGAATGCGCCGACGGGCCCTGTCCCAGCCGCGACGTGCCGCGGTCGCGGGTCAGGACGTTGGGGTTGCCGTGCTTGTCGAGGCCGCCGGCCTTGCCCGGATGCTCCGGATCGAACCAGGCGCCGGTCGACAGCTGCACCACGCCCGGGATCACCACGTCGGAGACTATGACGCCGGCGAGGCAGGAGCCGCGGTCGTTCCACACCCGCACCACGTCGCCGGAGCGGATGCCGCGGGCCGCGGCGTCGTCCGGGTGCATGGTCATCGGCTCGCGGCCGGCGATCTTCGAGCCCATGCTGACCGAGCCTGGATCGAGCTGGCTGTGCAGCCGGGTGCGCGGCTGGTTCGACATCAGGTGCAGCGGGAAGCGCTGGGCCAGCTCGCCGCCCAGCCACTCCTCGGGCTCGCGCCACACCGGGTGGCCGGGGCAGTCGTCGTAGCCGAAGCTCTCCACGGTCTCGGAGAAGATCTCGATCCGGCCCGACGGTGTGTCGAGCGGATTGGCTCCGGGATCGGCGCGGAAGCCTTCCAGCAGGATGGTCGGCCGCTCCGGGTCCGGCAGCTCGAAAGTCTCCTGCTCCCAGAAGGTCTCGAAGTCGGGCAGCTCGAAGCCGGCCTCGGCGGCGCGCTGCCGCGACTGGTCCCAGAGGTGGCGGACCCAGGCCATCTCGTCGCGGCCCTCGGTGTAGCGCTCGGCGAAGCCGAGCCTGCCGGCCAGGCCGGCGAAGATCTCGAAGTCGGGACGGCTGTCGCCGACCCGCGGGATCGCCTGCTTCATGGCGACGCTGAGCGGCTCCCAGTGGGTGATCGAGATGTCGTTGCGCTCCAGCGCAGTGGTCGACGGGAACACGATGTCGGCGTGCCGCGCCATGGCGGTCCACCAGATCTCGTTGACGATGATGGTCTCCGGGCGGCGGAACGCCTCGACCAGCTTGTGCAGGTCCTGATGGTGGTGGAACGGGTTGCCACCGGCCCAGTAGACCAGCCGGATGTCCGGGTAGGTCAGGTCCTGGCCGTCGAACTGGAAGGGCTGGCCCGGATGCAGCAGCATGTCGGAGATGCGCGCGACCGGGATCACCTCCCTGACGCCGTTCTCACCCTGCGGCACCGACGGCCAGTGGAAGAACTTCACGGGGTTGCCGACGCCGTTCTCGGAGCTGTAGCCGACCCCGAAGCCGCCGCCGGGCGTGCCGATCTGCCCGAGCATCGCCGCCAGCACCACGGTCAGCCACACCGGCTGCTCGCCATACTCGCTGCGCTGCATCGACCAGGTGGCGTTGATCATGGTGTGGCTGGACGCCATCCGGCGGGCGAGGCCGCGGATGGTGTCGGCCGGCACCGCCGAGATCGCCGCCGCCCATTCCGGCGTCTTCGGCAGCCCGTCGCTCTCGCCCGTCACATAGGCGCGGAAGCGTTCGAACCCGACCGTGTAGCGATCGAGGAACTCGGTGTCGTGCAGGCCCTCGGCGATCATCGTGTGCGCCAGCGCCAGCATCAGTGCGGCGTCGGAGCCCGGCCGCACCGGAATCCACTCCGCACCCAGGTCCGGCGGCATGTCGATGCGGATCGGGCTGAGATAGACGATCTCGCAGCCGTTGTCGGCGCAGGCCTTCAGCCCGTGATAGACGGTGTGCTTGCCGACCCCGCCGGAGGTCACCTGCGAATTCTTCACCGGCATGCCGCCGAACGACACCAGCAGCTCGCAATGCTCGGCCAGGACCGGCCAGGTGGTGTGCGCGTCGAGCAGCGGCTTAATCTTGCCGACGACATGCGGCAGGATCTGCTGCGCGGCGGCGTAGGAATACGTCCCCTCGTGCCGGACGTAGCCGCCGAACTGGTTGAAGAAGCGGTGGATGTGCGAGTTGGCGTGGTGGAACCGCCCGGCACTCGCCCAGCCGTAGGAGCCGGCGTAGAACGCGGTGTTGCCGTGCGCGCCCTTGATGCGCTGCAGCTCGGCCGCCGCCATCTCCAGCGCCTCGTCCCACGGCACCGCCACGAACGGCTCGCGACCGCGCCCGGTGCGGTCACTGTGTTCCCGCTTCTCCAGCCAGCCCTTGCGGATCATCGGCCGGCCGATCCGGCTCTCGTGCGTCACCGCGTCGACGATGCCGGGGCCGATGATCGCCGGTGCAGGATCCTTCGCGTAGTCGTGCACCGCGATCAGCCGGTCGCCCTCGACCTCGGCGTAATAGGTGCCCCAGTGGGTCGAGGTCGGGACCAGGCGGCGCTTGATGGCGGTGCTCATGAGGCTCTCCTGCGGCGGGCGGCTGCCGGCGCGAGGGCGGCGTCGAGGATTGCCGCGTGCTCGGCCTTGTGCCACTTGCCCCAGCCGACGGCCGGCGACGGCGCGGCGGGACGCCCGCAATAGGTGGCACGGCCCCCGGAGTCGCGCAAGCCGGCGAGCAGCGGCTCGACATGCCGCCACGCGCCCATGTTTTCAGGCTCTTCCTGGGCCCACAGCAGTTCCGCCCCCCGGTGCTTCGCCAGCACCGCCGCGACCTCCTCGCCGGGAAACGGGTACAGCTCCTCGAGCCGCACCAGCGCCACATCGGCGATGCAGCGCTCGCGCCGCGCCGCCGCCAGCTCGAAATACAGCTTGCCGGCCACCAGCACGACACGGCGGGCGCCGGCCGCCGCCTGCGGGTCGTCGATCAGCGGCCGGAACGCGGTGCCGGGACCGAATTCGGCGAGCGACGAGACCGCCTCGGCGTGGCGCAGCCCCGACTTCGGGGTCAGCGCCACCAGCGGCACCCGGTACGGCCGCAGCAGCTGCCGGCGCAGCGCGTGGAACAGGTTGGCCGGCGAGGCGCAGGCCAGCACCACCATGTTGCCGCGCGCCGCCAGCTGCAGGAAGCGCTCGGGCCGGGCCGAGGAATGCTCCGGCCCGCCGCCCTCCAGCCCGTGCGGCAGCAGCAGCACCAGGCCGGACTGACGCAGCCACTTGTCGTCGCCCGACGCGATGAACTGGTCGATGATCGCCTGCGCGCCGTTCACGAAGTCGCCGAACTGCGCCTCCCAGGCGACCAGCATGTCCGGGTCGGTGATGCTGACGCCGTATTCGAAGCCGAGGCAGGCCTCCTCGGTCAGCGGGCTGTCGGCGACCACCAGGCGGCCGGGGCTGCCCGCCAGGGCGGCGAGCGGCGTGTGCTCGTCGCCGGTCGCCTGATCGAACACCACGGCATGTCGCTGCGAGAAGGTGCCGCGCCGGCTGTCCTGGCCGGTCAGCCGCACGCCGTAGCCCTCGTCGAGCAGGCTGGCGAAGGCCAGCGCCTCGGCGGCGGCAAAGCCGATGCCCTCGCCGCGCTCCAGGCTGTCGCTGCGCTCGCCCCATTGCCGCACGATCTTGGCGTTCAGGGCGAAGCCCTCCGGCACCCGCACGGTCGCCGCACCGAGCGCGCGTAGCCGATCCAGCGGCAGTCCGGTGGACGCCGCCGCCCCCTCGCCGCGCGGCTTCAACGCCGACCAGCGACGCCCCAGCCGGTCGGCGGCGTTCGGCTTGTAGCCCTTGGCGGCATCGTAGGCCGCGTCGAGTGCCGCCCAGTGCCGGTCGTAGGCCGCCTGCATGCCGTCGCGGTCGATCACGCCGTCGGCGACGCAGGCCTCGGCGTAGGCGATCGGGGTCGACGGCCGCTCGGCAATCCGGGCATAGCGCACCGGCTCGGTGAACATCGGCTCCTCGAGCTCGTTGTGCCCGCGCCGGCGGTAGCCGACCACGTCGACCACGATGTCGCGGCGGAACTCCGCGCGGAACGCCATGGCGATCCGCCCGGCCCGCACCACCTGGTCGACGGCGTCGGCCTGGACGTGCAGCACCGGCGCGCCGATCGCCTTCGCCGAATCGCTCGGGTGCCGCGACGTGCGGCCGTGCTCAGGCTTCACGGTGAAGGCCAGCTGGTTGTTGGCGATGACGTGCACCGAGCCGCCGACCGAATAGGCCGGCAGCGCTGCCAGCTGCAGCATCTCGGCGATCACCCCCTGGCCGGAGAACGCGCCGTCGGTGTGCAGCAACAGCGGCAGCACCCGGCCCTCGGGATCGGCCTCGCCGGCAGCGCGCAGCAGGTCCTGCTTGGCGCGCGCCTTGCCGAGTGAGACCGCGGCGACCAGCTCCACATGGCTGGGGTTCGACGCCATGGTCAGGCGCAACGTGCGGCCGCCGATGCTGCGGTCGGTGGCGATGCCGAGGTGGTATGGCACGTCGGACGAGGCATCGATGCCGTCCGGCACCTGCGGCGTCCCCATCAGCTCGGAGAAGGCGGCGGCGAACGGCTTGCCGACCACACGGGTGATCAGCGTCAGCCGGCCGCGGTGCATCGGCGCCAGCACCACGTCGGTGGCGCCGGCCGCCGCTGCGTCGGCCAGCATCGCCTCCCACATCGGCACCTCGGCCTCCAGCCCCTCCAGGCCGAAGCGCTTGTTGGTCGGGAAGCGCTTGTTCATGAACTGCTCGACCGCCTCGGCCGCCAGCAGCCCGTCGAGCCGGTCCAGCTTCTCGTCGCGCGAGGTCGCGGCGAAGCGGTCGCCCTCGACCGCGTCGATCAGCCAGTCGCGCGCCGCCACGTCGTCGACATGCATGACCTCGGCGGTGAAGGACCCGCCCCAGGCGCTGCGCAGGCGGTCGAGGATGGCGCGCGGGGTCGCGGCGGCGGCACCGGCCGGGACGGTACCGGCGACCGGCGCGTCAAGGTCGTCCGCGGTCAGGCCATGCGCAGCCGGATCGAGCTCGGGATGCCCGACCGGGGCCCGCAGTCCCAGCGGGTCCAGGGCCGCCGCCAGATGGCCGTGGGTGCGCCAGGCGGTGACCAGCCGCTCGGTCGCGGCACTGCGCCTGGCGAGGCCGTCATCGGCAAGGTTTCCGGCGGCCCGCGGCGGTCGGCGCAGCGTCGCCCGGGTGTCCGGCCACGTCGCGAACACCGGCCAGAGGCTGGGATCGACGGACAGCGGATCGTCGAGGAAGCGGGCGTAGAGATCTTCGAGATAGGCAGCGTCGGCGGCCGGGGGATTGAGCATCGCTGATCGGGAGCAGGTGGACGGGAGGGAGCGCGGTTACTACCCATATTGTATGCAATGCGACTTTACAAACCGCTATCGCGGAACCTAGCTTCGACCCACCCACCGTTCGAGGCACGGAGATCCCCCGGAAATGGACGAGCATTGGAGCGTGGCCGCCCACCGCCATTTCACGGCGGCGGGTGTGCGGCAGGTCGCATATGTGCCGGATGCCGGCCTGACCAGGCTGATCGAGCGCTGCCGCGAGGACAACGCGATCGAGACCGTGATGTGCGCCACCGAGGAGGAGAGCGTCGGCCTCGCCGCAGGCGCCTGGCTCGGCGGCCAGAAGGCGGTGGTGCTGATGCAGTCGAGCGGGGTCGGCAACACCATCAACGCCGTCGCCTCGCTGATCAGTTCGGCACAGTTCCCGATGTTCGCCATCGTCACCATGCGCGGGCAGTGGGGCGAGGGAAATCCCTGGCAGGTGCCGATGGGCCAGGCGGTGGCGCCGGTGCTGCAGGCGGTCGGCGTCAAGACCTTCCAGGCCGACACAGCCGCCGACGTGGCACCGATGATCGAGGCGGGGCTGCGCATGGCGTTCAGCAGCGACCAGGCGGTCGCCGTGCTGGTCTCGCAGCGGGTGATCGGCTCCAAGGTCTGGGTCGCCGACAAGAAGGAGGGCTGAGCATGACCGGCTACGTGCTGCACCGGCGCGCGATCCTGGGCAAGGCCCTGGCCGATCGCGGCGACGCGCTCGCGGTCACCGGCCTCGGCTCGGCGACCTGGGACCTCGCCTCGCTCGGCGACCGGCCGGAGAACTTCTATCTCTGGGGTGCGATGGGCAATGCCGCGATGATCGGCCTCGGCCTGGCGATCGCGCAGCCGGACCGTCGGGTGGTGGTGATCACCGGCGATGGCGAGATGCTGATGGGGCTGGCGTCGCTGACCACCATCGGGGCGCGGCGGCCGGCCAACCTGGCGATCTGCGTGCTCGACAACGAGCGCTACACCGAGACCGGGCGGCAGCCGACCGCCACCGGCCTCGGCACCGACCTCGCCGCGGTCGCCGCCGCCTGCGGCTTCAAGGCCACGGCGACGCTGCGCACCGAAGCCGAGGCCGCGAAGCTGGGCGACCTGCTGCTGCGCACGCCCGGCCCGGTGATGGCGGTCGCCAAGGTGGTCGACGAGTCGCTGCCGATGGCGGTGCCGCCACGCGACGGCGGCTACCTGAAGACCCGCTTCCGCATCGCCATGCTCGGCGAGAAGGCGGCGACGCTGCCGTAGCAGCGTCGCCGGTCGATGGTCCCGGACCGATCGTCCGGTATCGGAGGTCGAGGCTGGGCAGCGCGATCAGCGCTGCCGCGCCTTGCGGGCGGCGTAGCGGGCATCGCGGGCGGCCTTGCGCTCGGCCTCCTCGGCCACCTTGCGCTCGGCCTCCTGCGCGGCGCGCAGCACTGCCTCGGCTTCCTTGGCGGCACGCTCTGCCGCCTGGCGGGCGATTTCCGCCTCACGGGCGGCACGTCGCTCCGCCTGCCTCGCCTCGCGCTCGACCGCGGCGGCACGACGCGCCGCCTGGCGCTCCTCGAACGCCGGGTCGCCGGGGCCGGCGAGCTTCTGGATGCGTGTCTGCGCCGCCTGCTTCGCCTTGGCGGCACTGTCGAGTCGGGAACTGAAGCTGTCGTCCTTGTAGCTGTTCTTCATAGATTTCCATCTGCTGCGGGTCGGCCGACGGCTAACGCCGGGCGCATCGGGCCACCCTGGGGTGGCCCTGACCCTTGTTGTCGTAGCGGAACGGGCCCTGCGGGGGCCGGACAAGCTGGTCGAGCAGGGACCATACACCATCCGGCCGGCCGACGGCCAACGGCATGTTCGGCGAACCGCGGTCGCCGGACCCGCTTATCAAGCTACGACTTCAGATCCTGCTCGTCCTTCCAGCGGTTGAGCGGCAGCCACAGCGAGAAGGCCAGCGAGGCCAGCGACGGCACCAGCACCGGATCGGGCCGCGTGACCGGCACCGGCAGGCCCTCGTTGGAGCCGCCGGTCAGCCACAGGGCGAACTGGCGGCCGAGTGCCGTGGTCATGGTCATGCCGCGGCCGTTGCAGGCGATCGCCGACCAGGCGTCGGGGCCGAGTTCCATCAGCCGCGGCATGTAGTCGCGTGCCGCCGCCAGCCGACCCTGCCAGGCATAGGCCACCCGCAGCGGCGGCAACTGCGGCAGCAGCTTCTGCAGCCGCCGGATATGGTGGGTCCGGCCGCGCTCGGTCGAGCCGAGCGGATTGGCGAGCAGACCGCCGGTCACCAGCCGGTTGTCCCAGGTCCAGCGATAGGCGATCAGGTCCTTGCGGGTGTCGGCCGAGCAGCGGTCGTTCGGCAGCACCGACTTGCGCAGTTCCGGGTCGAGCGGCTCGGTGGCGACCTGGAACAGGGTGATCGGGAACTGCGTGCCCTCCGCCGCGGGCGCCAGCCCGCCGCCGGTCGAGTTGGTGGTCAGCAGCACCCGGTCGGCGATCAGCACGCCGTGGTCGGTCTCGATCCGCCAGACGTCGCCGACCCGCTCGAGCCGGCGCGCCCGGCTGTCGCTGAACACCCGGGCGCCATGCCGGATGGCGGCCTGCGCGAGCCCCCGGACATAGGCCAGCGGGTTGAGATGCCCGCCGGTCGGGTCGAGAAAGGCGCCGTGATACTGGGTGGAGCCGGTCTCGTACACCGCTTCGTCACGTGACAGCCGCTGCACCGGGCGTCCGAGCGCCTTCCACTGCTCGATTCGGTCGTCGAGCCACGCCGCCTTCTTCGCGGTGTGGATCGGCTGCATCCAGCCGGTCTGCCGGGCCTGGCACTCGATGCGGTGCCTGCGGATCAGTTCGAAAACCAGGTCCGCCCCCTCGCCGAGCATGCGGCACAGCAGGGTGCCCCGCTCCTCGCCGAACTGCTCCCGGACGTGGCGGGGGTCGAGGCCGGTCAGCAGGTTCGGCACCGCGAAGCCGGTGTTCCGCCCGGACGCGCCGAACCCCGGCTCGTCGGCCTCCAGCACGGTGACCTCGTGCCCGGCCTCGGCCAGATGCAGCGCCGTCGAGAAGCCCAGATACCCGCCGCCAATCACCGCCAGAGCCGTCCGAGCCTCGCCCTCAAGCCGGTTGGTCGCCGGCCCCGGCGGCGCCGAGGCATGCCAGAACGACGATTGGAAGCTGGCCGAGGAATGCGGTGCGTCGGCCAGCCGCTCCCAAAGCGTGGGGTTGTAGCCGGTATGCTCGGGCTGGGGCATCGAGGCGCTCTATCGGGTTGCGGTCGCGCAACTCTAGAGCGGCACGTCGCCGTCCGACAGTGCGAAGCGTTCCGCCGCCGGCCCGTCCGGAATTATTCCGCGACCGTCGTCCGGGGGGTGACGTGGCCACCCGCCGCACCCAGGGGCGCCGGCGCTGTACGAGGCACCAGCGGCAGCGGCATCGGCATCGGCTCGGCGTCGAGTGCGGCGACCCGCTGCTCCCAATAGGACCGCATGGTCTGCGCCAGCGCCCGCTGGCTGTCGGCATAGCGGTTGATGCCATCTTGGCGGGCGATCGCAGCGCGCAACGCATCGCGGGCGAGCGGATCCCGCACGACCTCGGGGTAGCTCGATCCGATCCTGGCGATCGCCTGCTGGATCCGCAGGACCGCCTGATGTTGTTCCGCGTACAGGTCGTCCAACGCCTTCCACAGAGTCCGGTTGGCTTCGGGTACCGTCACCATGGCCATATCCTTTTCACGACAGCCGACTTTATGAGCCGCCGGGAGTCATGGACAAGGCGCATTTTCCGAAAATACTCGGGAATAATTTCGACCCATGGTCACACGGTCACTGCACCGCGATTATCGCGTTTGGGTGAAACGCCCTGAAAACGAAAGCAAATTCGACGGAATACGGTACATCCACAAGGTCGCCGCCGCGGCGCATCCGCACCACCACGTTGCCGACGTCGCGGCCGTCGGCAATGTGCTTGGCATCCAGGGCGGACGCCTGTCCCGGGAACCACTCGATGACCAAGCCTTCCGCCTCGACCCGGCCGACATCGCGCAGCAGCGACAGGCTCCAGGCACGGTTGCCGACCGCGACGACGCGCGCCAGCGGCTCGACCTCGTCCGGAAGCGGCCCGTCATAGCGAAACGGCGACGGCATCCTGTCGTAACCGGTGAACGGATTGCGACCATATGGGCGCAGGCCGGGATCGGACGGTACCAGGACGCGTCCGCTCGGAAAGCGCTCGGCGAAGCGCCGCAGCGATTCCAGGCGGGACGGCACCTGGCTGAGCCGAACCCCTGCAAGCGCGCCGACGATGGCCTGGCCCTCGTATTGCTGCCACAGGCTCTCGGTCTGCCGGTCGTACATCACCAGCCCGGCATAGCGCAGCAGCCCGGTGGTCCCGAATGTCAGGACCTCCTCCCCGACCCGCCGGTCATAGACCAGGGCAGCGTTGCACAAAGGGCAATATGTCACCGCCACCGGCAGGTCGGCGATCCGGTCGTTCACGATCTGATGCCAGATCAGGATCCGCAGGGGATATGCCCGCGCCTCACCGGCGAATTCGATCGAGACCACCGGCTCGATCGCGGGGATCCCGGCTTGGCCGATCTCGACGAACTGCGGCGCGTCGATCGGCGGCATCTCGTCCCGCTCCGCGCCGCCCGGCCTGATCTCTTCCACCGGAACCGCGGAGCGCGTGAAATCGGTCCGCGGCCAGGCCTGCGTCAGCCACGCCGGGGTCTCAGCCACGGCCGGCGCGGCCATGGCAACAAGCACGAGGGCGAACACGAAGTGCTTCAGGTACATGGACGGCAGAGTGACGCAGGGGACGGAACGCGGATACTCACGATCCGTTCACCGGACTGCCAGACGGATCACGCTCGTGCGAGGAAAAAGCGTTCGGCTTCAGCCGGTGCCGAGCTTCGTGGAGCGGCTGCGGATCTCGCGCAGACGGGGATCCGGCGGTAGATCGCTCAGGGCGTCGTCGTATTCTCCGAACTTCTGGTACAATTCCGCCGATTCGATCGCCGTCGACTTGACCTTGCGGGTCTCCCGCGGATTCAGCATGCGGAACGCCTTGTCGGCCTGGCGATAGTCGTGGGCGGCCAGGGTCTGCGCCGCCTTCAGCACGGCGGCATGCACGAACCCGGTGCCGACGGTCCGATCGACGGCGTCGGCGAGGATCTCCAGGACCTTCTTCTCGATCTTTGCATCAAGCATCGACATGCCGTGCGCCGAACGCACTCCCACCCACCTGCCAACTCTAAACAAAGATCGGTGATTCGTCCGATTCGTTCAAGCCCGTTCAGGGAATCCGCCTCAAATATCCCTGATTGGCGGTTCGCGGGGAATCGAACGGAAAGTCGCTAGCCCGCGGACCTCCGGGATGTGGCGGCCTCCTGCGCGCGGCGTTGCCGACGGCTCCCCCCGGCGCTACGGTCTGGCATGGCGACAATCGGATTGCTCCTGTTCCTCGGCGGCCTGGTCTGGCTGGCTGTGCGCATCACCCGGCGACAGATCGCGCTGGGCGATCTGAACGACGCGCTCGCCCCGGAACGCCGCCTGCTGGTCGCCGTCGATCGCAATTCCGGCCAACTGCTCGACGCCAGCAGCGAGTTGGCGGTCGTGGAGGCCACCTGGCATCCGGTCCGGTTCCCGGAAGGATGGGAGTCGCGCGGCTCCGGCTTCCCGACCGAGCGGGCCTACCTCGACCGCACGCTCGACCGACGGCGCCGCTGGTGCGAGGAGAACTGCAAGGCTGCGTGGCGGGTCGAGCGTCCGTCTTCGCCGGGCCCGGTGTTCTGGTTCGAGGACCGCCGCGAGGCCGCCGCATTCAGCCTGGCGTGGTTTCCGTTCAAGTGCAGCTGATGCCCTGGCCACCCGGCGGCAAGCGGGTCCAGGTCTAGGGATTCTGCTTCCGCCACTCGGCAGGGTCCTGGAACTTGAGAGCCCAGATCCCCAGCCGCTCGTTGCGCGCCAGCCGCTCGAGCGCGGCGAAGTCGGGCTGCTCGCCCGCCCGGGCGACCGCCCAGCCGGTCCTGACCATCCTGCTGTTCAGGTTCATGTCGCCGGCATAGCACACCGCCAGGAGCTGCCGCTTGTCATCCACCCGGTCGCCGACGCAGGTGACTGTCCTGCTGCCAATCAGCTCCGCCAGGGCATCCAACGCCTGGATGCCGCATTCGAACGGCCGGCCATACTCGTTCTCGCAGGACTGGCCTTCCTCCGGGGCGTCGATTCCGTGCAGCCGGATGGTGTCGCGCCCGATCCTGAGCGTGTCTCCCGAAACCACCCGCGGCCGTCCCGTGACGTCGGCCAACGCCTCGGAAGCCGACCCGAGCACCGTTGCCGCGGCAACGAGGGTGGCCAGAAGAGAGGCGGATCGCATGACGGGTCTCCGGTGAAGCGTGGGCATTCTTTGATTGCGGCGACCCCCGGCGTCAACCGGCGGCCGGGTGGTCAGAGAATCTCCAGCGGCCGCTTGCCGCTCGGCGGTGGGAACGCCGTGTCGAGTTCGACCCGGTCCTCGGCAGTCAGCGCGAGGTCGAGCGCGGCGCGGTTCTGCCGGACATGGTCGGGTCGGGCCGCCTTGGGAATCACAATGACCCCATCGCGGCCGAGCACCCAGGCCAGCGCCACCTGCAGTGCGGTCACGCCGTGGCGGCGGGCCACCTCGGCGAGCACGCGGTTGCCGGCGAGCCGGCCCTGCTCCAGCGGCGAGTACGCCATGACCGGCATCGCGCGGGCGGCGCACCAGGGCATCAAGTCGTACTCGATGCCGCGCCGCGCCAGGTTGTAGAGCACCTGGTTGGTGGCGCAGGCGGGACCGCCGGGCAGCGCCGTCAGTGCGCTCATCTCGGCTGTGTCGAAATTGCTGACGCCCCAGTATCGGATCTTGCCGGCGCGTCGCAGGTCGTCGAACCCGGCCAGGGTCTCCGCCAGGGGATAGGAGCCCGGCCAGTGCAGCAGGTAGAGGTCGATCGTTTCCACCCCAAGACGGGCGAGGCTCGCCTCGCAGGCCTCCACCGTGCCGTTGCGGTCGGCATTGAACGGCAACACCTTGGAGACCAGGAAAACCTGATCGCGGCGCCCGCGGATCGCCTCGCGGACCACCTGCTCGGCGCCGCCGCTGCCATACATCTCCGCGGTGTCGACCAGGGTCATGCCGAGGTCGATGCCGCAGCGCAGGGCGTCGGCCTCGGCGGCGCGGTCCGAGCCGCGCTCGCCCATGTGCCAGGTCCCCAGTCCGAGCGCTGGAACGGCCTCCCCGCCCGGCAGGCTGATGCTTTTCATGGCTGCCCTCCTTCGGTCCTGCTCGCCCGGAGCGTCGATACATAGGCCGCGATTCGCTGCTTCAGTCCAGGCCGTGCCGCCGACGCGACCAGATTGGCCATGTCCGCCTCCCGGGAATCCGGCAGGGTCAGCGACCACACCCTGGAGGTGGTCTCACGGTCGATCGCCAGTCGTCCGGCGACCGCCGCAATCCCGGCGTCGAGCGCCTCCGGCTCGACGATCCGATGCAGCAGGCCGAGAGTCATCGCCTCGTCCGCCGCAAGCCGCCGGCCCGAGCCGACGAGGTCGCGGGCCATCTCGCCGCCCACCCGCAGTGCCAGCCGCCGGGTGCCGAGCGCCAGACCGAACCCGGCACCGGGAAAGGCGAAGCGGGTGCCGGGCAAGGCCCAACGATGCTGGCAGGCTGCCACCAGGTCGGCACCGGCGCCGAATGTCGAGCCATGCGCGACCGCCAGGGTGGGTACCGGCGCGTGATGCACCGCCTGCAGCAGGGTCTCGATCCGGACCACCCGCAGCAGCAGGTCGCCGTCCGACAGCTCCGTCAGGTCCGACAGGTCGAAGCCGGTGCAGAAATGCCGGCCGGCGCCGCGCAGCACGACGAGGCGCACGCCCTCCGCGACCGCACCCTCCAGCCCCTCCAGCGCCTGCTCGACCAGGTCCGGCCCGAGCGCATTGCCACGCTCCGGCCGCGACAGCGTCAGATGCGCGACGCCGTCGACGATGCGGACCTCGACCGCGGCGGTCACCCGCGCCGCCCGAGCGCCGCCACGATCGCCTCCGCGGCACCGGACGTGGTGGCGGCACCGCCGAGGTCGGGGGTCTGCCCGGCCGCCGTGCCCAGCGCGGCGTCGACCGCCGCCTCCAGGGCGACCGCCGCGTCGATGGCCGCCTCGTTGCCGTCGCGCCTGCCGAGCCAGCCGATCAGCATCGCCGCCGATAGCACCAGGGCCGCCGGGTTGGCCACCTTCCGCCCGGCGAGGCTCGGGGCCGAGCCGTGCGAAGCCTGGGCGATCGCGCAGTGGTCGCCGGCGTTCAGCGAGCCGGCGACACCGAGGCCGCCGGCCAGTTCGGCGGCCAGGTTGGACAGGATGTCACCGAACATGTTCGAGGTGACGATGACGTCGAATCGCTCCGGCTCGCGCACCAGCAGCGACGCCATGGCATCGACCAGCACCTCGTCGATCTCCAACCCGGCCTGGTCGCGCGCCGCCGACTGAACGGCGGTGCGGAACAGCCCGTCGCTGACCTTGAGCACGTTGCTCTTGGTGACGATGGTCAATCGTCCCTGCCGGCCGGCCGCCACCGCCGCCGCCGCCCGGCCGATCCGCTCGGAGCCCTGGCGGGTGATCTTGCGCATGGCGATCGCGAGGTCGGGCGTCGGCATGAACTCGCCGGGGCCGAGATGCATGGTGCGGTCGGCGTAGAACCCCTCGGTGTTCTCGCGCACGATCACCAGGTCCATCGACGGCGCCATCGACCGCACGCCGGGGCGGGTGCGCGACGGTCGGATGTTGGCGTAAAGGTCGAGGCGGCGGCGGAACTCGGCCGACGGGTTCAGCCCGCCCTCGGCCGGCGGCGGATAGTCGGCGGTCGATACCGGCCCGAGGATCACGCCGTCGGCTGCCGAAGCGCGGCCGAATGTCGCCTCGCTCAGCGTCGTGCCATGGGCCTGGAGCGACTCCAGCCCGATCAGGTCGCGCTGGACCTCGATGCCGATGGGATGCGCCTTCTCCAGCCCCTCGAGGACGCGCTCGACGGCGTCGGCGATCTCCGGCCCGATGCCATCACCGGGCAGCAGCAGCAACTTCATGTTTCCTCCCTCGGGCGCAGCGCTTCGTTCGACCGGCTGCGCGCCGCGATTTAAGACTGTCGTCACAAGACAGCAACATCACCGACACGGCACCCGGATATGCACGCCCTCGGCGCATCGGACCGCGCGGAAGCCGGGAATCCTTCCGCTGCGAGCGGTCCACGCGCACGCCTCGATCAAGGAGAGAGTGCCATGCAACGCCTCGACATGCAGCATCGGCTCGACGAGTTCGACAACCGGGCGGCCGCCATGGAGGCCGCCGACGACATCGGCAGCAACCCGCAGACGGCCGAAACCATGGGCGACATCGTCGCGCGCCGCTTCGGCCGCCGCGACATCCTGCGCGGCGCGCTCGTGACCGGGGCGCTGGCCGCGGTCGGCGGCGCCGCCGGCATCTTCGGTCCCGGCACGGCCGCGGCCGCGACCAAGGGCCGCTATGTGTTCGACGAGATCAGCCACGGCGTCGACGAGACCCATCACGTCGCCGAGGGCTACGACGCCGACATCCTCATCCGCTGGGGCGACCCGGTGTTCGCCGACGCGCCGGCCTTCGACCCTCGGGCGCAGAGCGAGGCCTCGCAGGTCAGGCAGTTCGGCTACAACAACGACTTCATCGGCTTCCACCGGTTGTCGGCAGACCGTGCGGTGCTCTGCGTCAACCACGAGTACACCAACGAGGAACTGATGTTTCCCGGCGTGGGCCGGCAGGACAAGAAGGACTTCGCCGACATGACGGCGGCGCTGGTTGCCGTCGAGATGGTAGCCCATGGCGGCACCGTGGTGGAATTGAAGAAGCAGGGCGGCAAGTGGACCGTCGACACCGCCGGCAGGCTGAACCGCCGGATCACCGCCAAGACACCGATGGTGCTCACCGGCCCGGCCGCCGGCGACGCCCGGCTCAAGACCAATGCCGACCCATCCGGCACCCGGGTGCTCGGCACCCTCAACAACTGTGCCGGCGGCATGACGCCCTGGGGCACCTGGCTGACGGCCGAGGAGAACTTCAACGGCTACTTCTGGGGCGGCAAGGAGGCCGCGGCCGCCCACCCCGAAGCCGCGAGCCTGAAGCGCTACGGCATCCCCGGCGGCTGGTACAACTGGGGCCAGCACGACGCCCGCTTCGACATCACAAAGGAGCCGAACGAGTCGAACCGCTTCGGCTGGATCGTCGAGGTCGACGTCATGGACCCGACTTCGACCCCGAAGAAGCGCACGGCACTCGGCCGCTTCAAGCATGAGGGCGCCGGCCTGGTCGTGAACAAGGACGGTCGGGTTGTCGTCTACACCGGGGACGACGAGCGTTTCGACTATGTCTACAAGTTCGTCACCAAGGGCGCCTACAACCCGGGCGACCGCGCCGCCAACATGGAACTGCTCGACGAGGGCACCCTGTACGTCGCGAAATTCGACGCCAACGGCGGCGTCGAGTGGCTGCCGATGGTCCAGGGCCAGGGCCCGCTGACCGAGGCCAACGGCTTCAAGAGCCAAGCCGACGTGCTGATCGACGCGCGACTGGCCGGCGACAAGCTGGGCGCCACCCCTATGGACCGGCCGGAGGACATCGATGTCAATCCGAAGACCAACAAGGTCTACGTGATGCTGACCAACAACACCAGGCGCAAGGCCGACAAGGTCGACGGCCCGAACCCGCGCGGCGACAACATCTGGGGCCAAGTGCTGGAGATCACCCCGGACGGCGACGACCACGCCGCGTCCAAGGGCAAGTGGGACCTGGTGGTGCAGGCCGGCGACCCGGCCGACCCGACGACCAAGGCGGTATGGAACAAGGAAACCACCGCGAACGGCTGGTTCGCCTGTCCTGACAACTGCACGATCGACGCGGAGGGTCGCCTCTGGGTGACCACCGATCAGGGTGGCGGCTGGAAGAAGGCCTCCGGCACCGCCGATGGCGTGTGGGCACTGGAGACCGAAGGCGAGGGCCGCGGCACCGGCAAGATGTTCTTCCGGGTGCCGGTGGGTGCCGAGATGTGCGGCCCGTGCTTCACCGACGACACCGAAGTGCTGTTCGTGGCGGTCCAGCACGTGGCATCGGACGGCACCAAGGACTGGGCGCCGTTCGGCCGCGAGTCGACCTTCGACGACCCGGCCACCCGCTGGCCCGACTTCAAGCCGGACCTGCCGCCGCGGCCGTCGGTGGTGATGGTCACCAAGCAGGGCGGCGGCAAGATCGGCCTCTGACGCCGCGGCGGGGCCCGGCGCTACTGCGGGTTCCGCAGGGCGCCGATCTCCGCCAGCGCGCCCGACAGCACCTGGCGGGGGTCGGTGAAATAGGTCGCCACCTGGAATGCCAGGAAGAAGGCGACGGTGTAGAATAGCGCCCGGTGGCGCCGGGAGAGATCGACCACCGTGCCGAACAGCCGCTCGCCGCCGGGCAGGCGGTAGGCGACCAGCAGCGTCGCCGCCGCCCCGATCGCACCGCCAGCGAGCAGGTCGCTGAGGTAGTGGAAGCCGCCATACAGCCGCGGAAAGCACACCACCGCCACGGTCCAGGCCAGCGCCACCAGGCCGAGCCGGCGGCTGGCGAGCCAGATCGCGGCCAGCAGCGCGCAGGCGAGTGCCGCGGTGTCGCTCGGGAACGAACTCCAGTCGTTGACGTAGCCGCTCACCGGCTGCACGAAGTCGAAGTCCGGCGACAGGCCCGGCCGCGGCCGGTGCGGCGAGAGGTTCTGCACCGTCCGGCTGACCAGCAGCGCCACGAAGCCGCCGATCGTCGCGTCGAGTACCATCCGACGCCGCCGGCCGTTCTCCGAGCCGGAGAACCAGAGCCACACCAGGCATCCGACGATCGGCAGCAGCTTCACCGTCGGCAGTTGCAGCACGTCGAGCACCAGCCAGTCGAATGCCGGCCACTGCCGCGCAAAGCCGTTGACGTAGCGGGTCACCGCCATGTCGATCTGGTCGATCAAGCGCGAGGGCCTCCTTCGGCGCCGGCCGTTCCGCAGACGATCTATGGCGTCCATGGCGACGCCGTCGCGTGACAGTTCTGTGAACGCCCGGCCTTCAGCCGCGCGCCGGAAGCGCCAGGGAGGCGACGAACAGGGCGAGGGCGGCGACAACCACGGAAGGGCCCGACGGCGTGTCGGCGGCGATCGACAGCGACAGGCCGCCGAGCACGGCGAGCGCGCCGCTGCCGGCCGCCAGCACGGCCATGCCCTCGGGCGTGCTGGCGCCGCGCCGTGCCGTCGCCGCCGGGATGATCAGCAGCGCGGTTATCAGCAGCACGCCGACGATCTTCATGGCGATGGCGATGGCACCGGCGATCAGCAGCACGAATGCCACCCGGGTCCAGGCCGGCGCCGCGCGCTCGGCCGCCGCCAGGTCGGGATCGACCGTGGACGCCAGCAGCGGCCGCCAGATCGCCGCCAGCCCGGCCAGCACCGCGACGCCGCCGCCCCACACCCACAGCAGGTCGGCCGCGGAGACCGCCAGGATGTCGCCGAACAGGTAGCCCATCAAGTCGAGGCGCACGGACTCCAGGAACGACACCGCCACCAGCCCGATCGACAGCGCGCCATGCGCCAGGATGCCGAGCAGCGTGTCGCTGGCGAGCCGCCGCTCGCCCTGCAGTCCCGCCAGCAGCAGGGCGACGGACACGGTCACCGCCAGCACGCCGAGGCCGAGGTCGATGTCGAGGATCAGTCCCAGGGCGATACCCAGCAGCGAGGCGTGCGCCATTGTGTCGCCGACATAGGCCATCCGCCGCCACACCACGAAGCAGCCGAGCGGGCCGGCCACCAGCGCCACACCGAGCCCGGCCGCCAGCGCCCGCACCAGGAAGTCGTCGAGCATGCCCGCCTCAGCCGTGATGATGATGGTGGTGGTGATCGTGGTGGTGGCCGTCGGCGTCCGGCACCGGCTCGCCCGACAGGTCATGGTCGTGGTCGTGATGGTGGCGGTACACCGCGAAGACGTCGGCCTGCGGGCCGAACAGCCGGCGGAACTCGGCGTTGCCCGAGACCTCGTGCGGCGTGCCGGTGCAGCAGACATGGCCGTTGACGCACAGCACCCGGTCGGTCGCCGCCATCACCACATGCAGATCGTGGCTGACCATCAGCACGCCGCAGCCGCGGCGCCGGCGGATGTCGGCGATCAGCTCGTAGAGTGCGGCCTCGCCGGCGTAGTCGACCGCCTGCACCGGCTCGTCCAGCGCCAGGAGGTCCGGCTCGCGCACCAGGGCCCGGGCCAGCAGCACGCGCTGCAGCTCACCCCCGGACAGCGCATGCACCGATGCGTCGATCAGGTGCGCGGTGCCGGTTTCGGCGAGCGCGCGCTCGACCGCCGAGCGGTCGGGCCGCGCGGTCAGCCGCATCAGCCGGCCGACGGTCATCGGCAGGATGCGGTCGGGCGCGAAGCGCTGCGGCACATAGCCGACGGTGACCCCGGGCGCCACCCGGGCGTTGCCGGCCGCCGGCTCGATCAGCCCGAGCACGGCGCGCAGCAGCGTCGTCTTGCCGCCGCCATTCGGGCCGATGACCGTGACGATCTCGCCGCGGCGCAAGGTCAGGTCGACGCCGCGCAGGATGTCGCGGCCGCCGAGACGCACGCCGAGGCCGCGGGCCTCGACGAGAAGGCCGGGCGGCTGGGAGTGGTCGGAGAGCGCGGTCGCGGACATTCGACAGCCTACTTGCGAAGTGAAACGTTATACTATTACAAAGACCCGACACGGCATCGGGATACAACCATGCGAACCCTGCGACAAGTCCTCCGCGCCACCGCCGCTGCCCTGGCCCTGCTAACGGCAGGCCCGCCCGCCTCGGCGGCCGAGCCGCCACGGGTGCTCGCCTCGATCTCGCCGATCGCCAGCCTGGCGGCGGCGGTGATGCGCGGCGTCGGCGAACCGGCGGTGCTGCTGCCGCGCGGCGCCTCGCCACACGCCTACTCGATGCGCCCCTCCGATGCCCGCGCGCTGGCATCGGCCGATCTGGTGCTCTGGGTCGGCGAGTCGCTCGAGGCCTTCCTGGAGGAGCCGCTGCAGACCCTCGGGCGGCCGGGCGTGGCGGTCGAACTGATCGACACCGAGGGGCTGACCCTGCACGAGACCCGCAGCGGCGGCGTTTGGGAAGCCGGCGACGACGGACACGGGCATGGCCATGCGCACGGGCATTCGCACGGCCACGCGGATGGCGGCAGCGCCGCCGACGCCCACATCTGGCTGGACCCGGGCAATGCGATCGTGCTGACGCGCCGCATCGCCGCCGAGCTGGCGGCCCGCGACCCGGCGCGCGCCGATCGCTACCGGACCAACGCCGAGACCGCCGTCGCCGCGATCGAGGCACTCGACCGCGAGCTCGAACAGACCTTGGCCGCAGTGGCCGACCGCCCCTACGTCGTCTTCCATGACGCTTACCAATACCTGGAGCAGCGCTATGGCCTGTTCCCGATCGGCGCCGTCACCATCGGCCCGGAACGCGCCGCCGGCGCCCAGCGGGTGCGCGAGCTGCGCGAGGCCGTGGTATCGCGCGGCGCCACCTGCGTTTTCCGCGAGCCGGGCTTCTCGCCGAAGCTGCTCGACGCCCTGGCGGCCGACACCAAGGTCAAGGTCGGCGTGCTCGACCCGGAAGGCCTCGACATCGCGCCCGGACCCGACGGCTACGGGGAACTGATGCGCCGCCTCGCCGCCGCCCTCACCGGCTGCCTCGCCGCGGGCGGGTGAAGCGGGGTCAGCCCGCCGCCAGGAAGCGCAGCAGCGTCTCGTTGAAGCGCGGCGCGTCCTCGTACTGCACCCAGTGACCGACACCGTCGAGCATGGCAATCTGGGCGTCCGGCTGGATCGACCGCACCAGCTCGTGGCGCGGCTCGAAATAGCCGATCGCGGTGACGTCGCGGTCGCCCCAGATGATGTTGATGCGCCCGCGGATCTGCGGCAGCGCCACGCACAGCCGGTCGGTCACCGAGATCGGCCGCGAGCGGATGCGGTTGCGCTCGGTGTTGCTGCGCTGGATGTGCATCGCCAGGTCATCGACATGGGCAGGATCGGCGACCATCAGCACGCCGAGGTTGTAACGGTAGGCGGCGTCCTGCTCCTCGCGGCTCATCTCCGGGGTGATGCGGGTCATGTCCTGGGTGACCCGGCCGCGCTTGCCGAAGCCGGCGGCGCCGACTCCGGTAAAGCTTCCGATGCGGTCGCCGAGCAGGCCGGCGGCCACGCTGCCGATCACGGCGCCGAACGAAAAGCACACCATGCGCACCCGCTCGCCGTCGCGGGTCAGCCGGCGGATGCCGTCGGCGACGATCGCCGCCAGGCTCTCGGCGTCATAGGGCTGCGGCGGGTCATCGCTGTCGCCCTGCCCCGGCATGTCGGCGGCGATCACCCGGTAGCGCGCCGCCAGGGCGTCGATGTTGCGGACCCAATGGTTCCAAGAGCCGAAGCCGCCATGCAGCAGCACCACCGGCTCCCCCTCGCCCCACACCCGCCAAACCATCGAGCCGTCGCCGCAGGGCGTGCGGACGGTCAGGGCGCGGGCCTCCATGGCGGCGAGCAGCGCCGCGGGATCTTTCGGTTCGGTCATCGCGTCGGGGCCTGGTGCGTCGGCGGGATCGCCACAACACAACGGGGGCGAGCGGCTGTCAACGCGGCGCTACCAGCGTTCCTGCGTGGTCTCCGCCGGCAGTCCCGGGCCGACGTCGACCCAGGCGAGGCGGCCCTCGACGCCATATTGATACTGCGGCGTCACCGCATCCGGGTCGTCGAGGCTGCCGGCGGTGACGGCGACCTCGTCCTTGCCGTCGTAGTCGAGCGCCAGCGGCGTGCCGCAGACGCCGCAATGGCTGCGGACCGCAATCGGCGACGACCGGTACTGGACCGGCTGCCCGTGCCAGCGCAGGACATCGCGGTCGAACCACACCAGCGTGGCGAAGCCCCCGCCGGTCCAGCGCCGGCACATGCCGCAGTGGCAGTGATGCACCGAGTTGGGCGCTGTCCCGGCCTCCCAGGTCACCGCCCCGCATTGGCAGCGTCCGGAAAGCGTCATGCCGGCCTCCTTCCCGTGGGTCGGGGCTGCAACCCGCGGCGCCGGAATTGGATGCATCCGATCCCGGCCCGCGCTCACCATAAAGTTGATCTGCCCGTCACGGGCTGGGTCCCGGCTCTCCTGCCGGGTTAAACCCGGGATCCGGCCGGGATGAGGAGAAAGAATAAGCCGTTAAAACGCCTCATCCCGGCCGCAGCGGCGAAGCCGCGGAGAGCCGGGCCCCACCCGCCGCTGCGGCGGCGACCGCTGCCCCGCCAACCCACCTGCCCCGTTCACACGTCGAACAGCAGCTTCAGGTACTGGCGGAACAGCCGCGCCTGGCGGGCCAGCGCCTTGGGGTCGTCGAACACCCGGCCAAGGATTACCGCGCCCTCGATCAGCGCCACCATCATCTCCGCCAGGTCGCGGGCGGTCACCGGCGCCCGCGGCGGCCTGGCTGCGATGGCGGCGGCCAGCTTCGCCTCGAACAGCCCGACCCAATCGTCGAAGGTGGCGTGCACGAAGCTGCGCACCTCCGGCGCAAACTGGCCCTGCTGGTAGACATAGGCGGCGAACAGGCAGCCGCGGACCGGCCGCTCGCGTTGCGCCACCAGTTCCTCGAACAGGCTGACGAACAGCAGGGCCGCCTGGACCGGGTCGTCGGTCAGGGCATCGGCGCGCCGCGCCAGGTCCGCGAAGACGAAATGGTCGCGTTCGGCGTAGCGCTCGATCAGCGCGCGTGCCAACTCGTCCTTGCCGGCGAAGTGGTGGAAGAACGCGCCCTTGGTAACCCCCAGCGCACCGACGATGTCGGCGAGCGAGGTGCCGGCATAGCCCTTCTCCAGGATCAGCCCCTGCGCGGTGCGCAGGATGCGCTCCCGCGTCAGCTCGGTCTGCTCGCTCACTCGATCCTCCGGCCATACCAATCGGTCGGCACCCTAGCACGCAACGGTCTCATGCCAGAACCCTTGCCGGAATGGAACGACTGTCGGCAGCCGATCACCGTTGTGAGATCGGGCCGAATGTCGCACATACCATTCGGTATGGTCATACCGATCGGTATGGCCGTTACGACCGAAGGAGGGTCGAGCCATGACCGCAGTGACCAGCCACACCCCCGCGCAGTCGACCGGGTCCGCCGCCCCGGGCGTGCCGTCCCATGCCGGCCTGGCCGGACTGGTGGCGGCGCTCGCGGCCGCATTCGCTCAGGCCCGGGACCGCGCCAGGGCCGTCGCCAGTCTGAACCGGCTCGACGACCGGACGCTGAAGGACATCGGGATGCACCGCACCGAGATCACGTCGATCGTGCATCTCCACCTGCAGGATCCGTCGCGGCGGCCGCGCTGACCCTTCCGCCACGGCGGAGTTCCGGGACGGCCAGCACCAGCAGCGCCAGCGCCACCAGCCCCTCGACGGCGATCACCCGCAGCGCCGCCGAGCCGCCGATGTGGTCGGCCAGCCAGCCGACATGCAGCACGCCGAGCGGGCCGGCGCCAATGCACACCGACAGCACGCCCATCAGGCGCGAGCGGATCGCCGGCGGCGCCTCGCCGAACATGATGGCACTCTGCATCGAGGCGAAGCCGGCGATGCCGAAGCCGCCGATCGTCAGCACCACCAGCGCCACCGCGTAGTTGCTGGTGAACGAGAACGCCAGCACGCCGGCCATGAACAGCGCGCTGCCGGAGAGATAGATCAGGCGGAACCGCTCCGGCCTCGCCAGGAAGGCGATGCCGACCGCGCCGGCAAACGCGCCGACGCCCTCGACAGTCAGCAGCAGGCCGATCTGCACGGCGTCCGCCTTGAAGGTCTCCCGCCCGACCACCGGCGCCATCGCCGCGTAGGGAAAGCCGAACAGGTTGACGATCACCGTCACCCCGAGATGCCCGAGCAACGCCCGCGTCCGGCGCAGATAGGCGAGGCCGGCGCGGATCTCCGAGACCAGCGCGAACGGTCGCGGGTCCTGCGGCACCGGGGTGAAGCGGATGGTGGCGGCGACCAGCGCCGAGACGCCGTAGAAGGCGGCGGCGACGGTGTAGGCGCCCTCCAGACCGACCGCGGCGTACAGCGCGCCGCCGGCCAGCGGCCCGATCATCCGGGTGGCGTTGTTGGAGGCCGAATCCATCGACATCGCCGGCCCCAGCCGGTCGGCGCCCACGCTCTCCCCCAGGATGGTGCGGCGCACCGGCAGGTCGGTCGACCAGCACAGGCCGTTGACGAAGGCGCCGACGCCGATGTGCCAGAGTTCGACGCCGCCGCTCCATACCAGCATCGCGAGCAGGGCCGAGGTCGTTGCCATCATGGCCTGGCTGGCCACCAGGATCGCCTTGCGGTCCAGCCGCTCGGCGACGGCGCCGATGACCGTGCCGAACATCGCCATCGGCAGCATGCGCAGCACGGTCATCATGGCCACCGCCACCGGCGAATGGGTGAGCGCGTAGGTCCACACCCCGATCGCCAGGATCTCCAGCCAGCGCATCGCGCCCTGCAGCACGCCGACCGTCCAGAGCTTGCGGAACTCGGCCTCGGCGATCAGGGAAAGTGGGCCGCGCCCCCGCCTTCCCCCATCCCCGCCACCGGCGCCGCCGCCGGCGGCCGCGGTCACGCGGGGGATCTCATGCGAGATCCCCGGCGCGCCGCAGCATGGCGAGCGATTCGGCCAGCGCCGCCGCGGTGGCGTCGACCTCGGCGGGCCCATGGGTCGCCGACAGCAGGCCGCCGCAGCCCGGGTTCAGGTCGACGCCGTTGACCAGCATGGCGAGGCGCAGCTTGCGGATCAGCTCCTTCGGCCGGTCCTTCATCACCACCGCCGGGATCGCCAGCGGGTCGAAGGCGAACGGGTCGGCGACCGGCCGCTCCGCCTGCACGAACAGGTGGAACAGCGAGAACGAGCCGTAGAACGCCCATGGCACGCGCTGCTCCTGCAGCACCGCGTTCAGCCGTTGGCGCAGCTCCGCGGCGGTCGCGTTGGCACGCTCGCAGGCGCCGGTCTCGGCGAGGATCCGCAGGGCCGCGGTGCCGGCCGCCGCCGACACCGGGTTGGCGTTGAAGGTCCCGGGATGGCCGATCTTGTCGCGCTTGCGCGACTCGGCGACGTCGAAGTCGAGGCCATCGAGGATGTCCTTGCGGCCGCCGATCGCCCCGCCCGGCATGCCGCCGGCCAGGATCTTGGCGAAGGCGCTCAGGTCCGGGCGGATCCCGAACACCGACTGGGCACCGCCGGGCGCCAGGCGGAAGCCGGTCACCACCTCGTCGAGGATCAGCAGCACGCCGCGCTTCTCGGTCTCCTCGCGCAGCGCCCGCAGGAAGTCGGGGTCCAGCGCGGTGAAGCCGGTCGAGCCGCCGATCGGCTCGATGATGGCGGCGGCGATATCGCCATTCGCGTCGAGCAGGGCGCGCAGGCCGGCCAGGTCGTTGGGGTCGGCCAGCACCACGGCCTCGGCGACGCCGGCGAGCACCCCCGGCGATGCCGAGCCGTCGAACTGCGAGGCCACGCCATGGGTCATGTGGTCGTGCCAGCCGTGGAAATGCGTGCGGAAGCGCAGGATCTTCGGCTTGCCGGTGAAGTCGCGGGCGAGCCGCAGCGCCATGTGCGTCGCCTCGGTGCCGGACGAGGTGAAGCGCACCCGCTCGACCGACGGCACCAGCTTCATCACCGCCTCGGCCCAGCCGATCTCCAGGCGGTGGTTGGAGCCGAACTGCGTGCCCGCCGCCATGGCGTCGGCCGCCGCCTTGGTCACCTCGGGATGGGCGTGGCCCAGCAGCAGGGCGCCGTGGCCGCCGAAATAGTCGACATACTCGTTGCCGTCGACGTCCCATTTGCGCGGGCCGGACGCCCGCTCGACATAGACGCCGTAGGGCTTCAGGTGGCGGGCGTCGTGGGTGATGCCGCTCGGGAACCGGGTCTTGGCCTCCGCCGCCAGCTCGGCCGAGCCGGGCGTGCGCTCGCGGAAGGCGGCCTCGATCGGCGAGTTCGTGAGGGCGTCGGCGGTGCGGGAATCGGGCATGGGATCGGTCCTCAATCGGCGGCGGCAGAGGGAGAGGCGGCGGCGCGCCCGCGGTGGGCGTCCATGTAGCGGGAGAGCTTGGGGCCGACATCCTCGGCCAGGCGGGTGAAGGAGCGCATCCACAGATCGTGCATGCCTTCCATGTCGTGACCGGTGACCATCAGCGTCCCGAAGTCGCCGACCTCGTCGCGGAACGCCACCAGGCGGTCGAGCACGGTGGCGGCCGAGCCGGCGATCACCAGCGACCGGGCGGTCTTCTCGGCCGCGACCCTGGCGGCCGCCCAGTCGATGTCCTTCGACAGGTCGCCGCCGGCCATGCGGCCGTGGACGTTCAGGTAGGTGTAGTAGCGGGTGAACACGCCGTCCGGATCGGTCAGGATGTCCTCGGCCTCGGCGTCGCTGTCGGTTACCAGCACGCTGCGCCCGACCCGCCACAGCGACGGGTCCGGGCGCCGCCCCGCCTCCTCTGCCCCGGCGACGTAGGTCGGCCAGTGGGTGGCGATGTCGGCCGCCGGGATGAAGTTGCCCGAGACCGGGATCCAGCCGCGCGACCCGGCCTGCCGGGCTGTGTAGGAGTTGGCGGCGCGCAGCGACACCGCGATCGGCGGGTGCGGCTTCTGGTAGGGCCGGATCAGCCGTCCGACCCCAAGCTCCGGGATGATGCGGTCCTCGAGGCTGGCCTTGAAGTAGGTGCCGTCGTGGCGGAACGGCGGGTCCTCGGTCCAAAGCTTCAGGATCAGTTCGATCGACTCGACCATCGCCAGGCCGCGGTCGCGGCCGTCGAGGTTGCCGAACACCTCCCAGTCGCAGGACAGCCCCCCGGAGCCGATGCCGAAGATGCAGCGGCCCCGGGCCAGGTGATCGAACAGCGCCACATGGCCGGCCACCACCACCGGGTGCTGCTGCGGCAGCGAGATGACCCCGGTGGCGAAGGTGATGCGCTCGGTCTCGGCGATCAGCGAGGCGTTGAACAGCAGCGGCGAGGTCACCGGCTCGCCGGTGGAGGTGTAGTGCTCGCCCATCCAGGCCTCGGCATAGCCCAGCCTGTCGGCGAGCCTCACCAGGTCGCGGTCCTCCTCCAGGACCGTGGTGAGGTCGCGCGCCGGCGGGTGCAGCGGCATCAGGAACAGGCCGAGTGCGACCATCGTCTTCTCCCGAGATTTCCGGGAGGCTAGCACCCGTCCGCGGCGGCCGGAAAGCCGGCAAGCACCATCGGTCCCGTGCCGGTATGGACCGGCCGGGCCGTCACATCGCGCGAACCTCCTTCAGGAAGCCGTCGACATGGCCGCCGAGGGTCACACCGTCGCGGCTGAGCTGGGCCGCGGCCGACAGCATCTCGGAGGCGGACTGCCCGGTCACGCCGGCCGATGCGCTGACGCCGGTGATGTTCTGAGTGACCTCGGAGGTCGCCGCCGACTGCTCCTCGACCGCCGACGAGATCGTCGTCGCGATCTCGCTCAGCTGCTCGATCACCTGGGCGATCCGCTCCATGGAGCCGACCGTCGAGCGGGTGGCCGACTGGATGCCGCCGATCTTGTTGGCGATCTCCTCGGTGGCGCGGGCGGTCTGGCCGGCGAGGTTCTTCACCTCGGTCGCCACCACCGCGAAGCCGCGCCCGGCATCGCCGGCCCGCGCCGCCTCGATGGTGGCGTTCAGCGCCAGGAGGTTGGTCTGGCCTGCGATCTGGGTGATCAGGTCGACGACGTTGCCGATCTCGTCGGCCGCCTGGGCCAGGCTGCGGACCAGCTCGGAGGATTCCCGGGCCTCGCCGACGGCGTTGCCGGCAATGGTTGCCGACTTCTGCACCTGGCTGGAGATCTCGCCGATCGACGCCGCCAGCTGCTCGGCCGCGGCGGCGACGACGCCGGCCTGGCTGGCGGTCTCCTCGGCGGTGGTCGACATCGCCTCGGCGGTCGCCTGCATCTCGGTGGTCGCCGAGGCGAGTCCGTCGACCATCGTCTTGACGTTTGATTCGAAGCCGTCGGCGAGGTTCACCTGGCGCGTCACGATCGACCAGTTCAGCATCGGCGCCAGATACTCGCCCGCGGGGCTGTTGATGGCGGAGATCCGCAGATCGAGCGTCTCCGGTCCGAGCCTGATCTTGGCGCGGAACGGCAACCGGCTGGGATCGGCCAGGATCTGGCGCTGATGCGCCGGGTTCTTGTGGAACACGTCGATGCAGGTGCCAATCAACGCATCGGCCTTGATCGGCAGGTACTTCTCCAGCCGGCGCAGGGTCTCGACGCTGGTCCGGTTGGCGTAGGTGATCACCAGGGTCTTCGGGTCGCACAGCATGACGTTGACCGGCATCTCGTCGATCATGCTCAGCAGCCGCTGCGTCTCGCCCTCGATCCGGGCCCGCTCGGTCGCCAGGGTCCAGCTCAGCATCGGCGCCACGTAGCGGCTTCCGACCATGATCGCGCTGACATGCAGGTCCAGCACCTGGCCGCCGATGGTGATCCGCGCCTTGTGCGGCAGGTTGCGCGGGTCGGACAGCAGCTTGCGCTGGTGCTCGGGATGCTTGTGGAAGACGTCGATCGACGAGCCGACGAGGTTGGCCGCCTTGACCGGCAGGGCGTGCTCGATGCTGCGGATCGTGTCGATCGTCGCCTTGTTGGCGTAGTTGATCTTGAAGGTCTTGAGGTCGCAGGTCATCACGTTGACCGGCAGGCCCTCCAGCATGGCGGCGAGATACTTCGCGTCGGATCCGAACATGGTGCCCCCCCCTGTGTCGGGACGGGTTGGCGGCGGCCGCTGGGATCACGGCATCGCGACCCGCGAACCCACGGGGCAATTTGTCATCTAAAATGATTAAGGCACCGTAAATTGCATCGAATGCCCGTCAACTTCGATCTACGTCAATGCCGCCCGCATCCGGGTCGGCGCCACCAGGATCTCGTGCACGCTGGTGCGCGGGTGCATGCGCGCCACGAACAGCACGGCCTCGGCGATGTCCTCGGGCTGGATCAGGTTCGCGAGTTCGTCGGCCGTCAGCTTCACCGGCCGGCGGTCGAGGATCGGCGTCGCCACCTCGCCTGGGCAGATCGCGCAGGACCGGATGCCGTTCGGCCCCTCCTGCATGTTGACCTGGGCGCTCAGCGACATCACCGCATGCTTGGACGCACCATAGGCGACCCCGGCGACCTTCGAGTAGAAGCGGCCGGCCCAGGACGAGGTTATGGCGATCAGCCCGTCGCCCTGGCGGCGCATCGCCGGCAGCACCGCGACGACGCCGTTGTAGACGCCCTTGACGTTGGCATCGATCACCGCGTCCCAGCCGTCGAGCACCGTCGGGTCGTCGATGGCGTCGCTCCAGTTGCGCGGCGTCAGGTTTGTGCCGGCATTCGCGAACAGCATGTCGATGCGGCCATGCGCCTGCTCGATCCGCGCCGCCGCGGCGAACGTCGCCGCGCGGTCGGCGACGTCCAGGGCGATCGCCTCGGCGCGGCCGCCGGTCTCGCGGATGGCCGTGGCGGTCTCCTCGAGCGGCTCGGGCCGCCGCCCCGACAGCACCACTGTCATGCCGGCCAGCGCCAACATCCGCGCCGTGGCCTCGCCGATGCCGGTGCCGGCGCCGGTGATCCAGACGATCTTGCCGTCGAGTGCGCGCATTCCAGCGATCCTTCCTTGCTTGATCGACAAACCGGTGTGCTGTCGCCTACCCGTCGCCGGGCTGGACGACGGCTGCTGCCGGGGCCGCCTCGGCGCGCCGCAGCAGGCGCTGTGAGGCGATCACGCCGGCGATCAGGACGAGGCCGGCCATGTCGGTATAGAGGCCCGGCTTGATCAGCACCACCGCGGCGACCAGCAGCATCGCCCGCTCCCACCACAGGGTCTCGCGGAGCAGGAAGCCGTGCAGCCCGGCGGCGAGTGCTATGACCCCGACGGTGGCGGTCATGGCGGTGCCGAGGATCTCGTGCCAGGCGCCGATGAACAGCAGCGACGGCCCGAACACGAACATGAACGGGACGATGTAGCCGGTCGCCCCGAGCTTCACCGCCGCCCAGCCGGTGCTCCACAGGTCGCCGCCGGAGATCCCCTTGGCGGCGAACACCGCCAGGGCCACCGGCGGGGTGATCACCGACAGGCAGGAATAGTAGAACACGAACATGTGCGCCGCCTCGACCGAGATGCCGAGCTTGACGACGGCCGGCACCAGCAGGGCGACCTGGATGATGTAAGCCGGCGTGGTCGGCAGCCCCATGCCGAGCACGATGCCGGCGACGGCGGTGAGCAGCAGCGCCGGGATCAGGCTGTCCTGCGACAGGTCGACGACCAGTGCCGTGAACTCGATGGCCAGCCCCGAGAGCAGGATGACGCCGATGACGATGCCGGCGGTGGCGCAGGCGGTGGCGATCGTCAGGGTGTCGCGGGCCGCCTGCACCAGCGCCGCCAGCAGCACCGAGGGGCGGACGTAGTGGCGCGTCGTCTTGCGCATCGCCGCCACCGGGAACACCGAGAAGATGCCGCACATCGCGGCATAGGGGGCCGAGTATCCGGCCAGCAGCACGCCGGTGATCACCACCAGCGGGATGAACTGGTGGCCGCGCTCGCGCAGCACCTCTCCGGCCAGCGGCAGGTCGGGCTTCGGCAGGCCGCGCATGCCGGTGCGGCGGGCCTCGAAATGCACCGCCGCGTAGACCGCCACGTAGAACAGCAGCGCCGGGATCACCGCATAGCCCGCCACCGTCAGGTAGCTGACACCCAGATACTCGGCCATCACGAAGGCCGCCGCCCCCATGATCGGCGGCATCACCTGGCCGCCGGTCGACGCCACCGCCTCCACCGCGCCGGCAAAGGCCGGCCGGTAGCCGATCCGCTTCATCAGCGGGATGGTGAACACGCCGGTGGTCATGACGTTGGAGACGGCACTGCCGGAGATGGTGCCGAACAGACCCGAGGTGATCACCGCCACCTTGGCCGGGCCGCCCGGCTTGCCTCCGGCCAGCGCCAGGGCGATGTCGATGAACAGCTTGCCGGTGCCGGTCTTCTCGACGAAGGCACCGAAGGTGATGAACAGCACGACATAGGTCGCCGAGACGCTGATCGGGATGCCGAAGATCCCGTCCATGGTCAGGTAGACCTGGTCCAGCATCATCTGCGGGTCGAGCGAGGTGAACAGCAGCGCATAGGCGATGAACGCCATGGCGGTCAGCGACAGCGCGTTGCCGAGCACCCGCCGGGTCGCCTCCAGCACCAGCGCCACCAGCGACAGCCCGAAGAACCAGTCGGCCGGCCGGAGGTCGTCGACGGTGGCGAACCGGGTCTGCACGTAGTCGTACTCGATGAACAGGTAGCCGATCGACGCCAGGCTGAGCGCGATCAGCAGCCAGTCGGCCGGCGACGGCGGCGCGTCGCGGGTCACCTTGAAGCCGTTGTAGACCAGGAAGGTGAGGCAGAGCGCGAAGCCGAGGTGGATGCCGCGGAAGACCAGCGCCTCCGGCACCCCGACGAACGCCACGTAGAGGTGGAAGAGAATGAAGACGGCACCGATCACAGTCACCAGCAGGCTGGCGGTGCGAACATAGGTCATGACGAGCCCTGCCTTCCCCCGGCGCCGCCGCTAGCGGGCGGCGCCGGGTCCGCGAAGTTGACGGGAATGCGCGGTCAGAGGACGCCCTTCTCCTTGAAGTACTTCGCCGCTCCCGGATGGAACGGCACCGGTGACGCCGCTCCGAAGTCCTTCGCCGTCACGCCCTTGAACGCAGCGTTCACCGAGACGAGGTCGGGCAGCGCCTCGGTCATCGACTTCGCCATCTGGTAGACGACGTCGTCCGGCAGCTTGCAGCTGATGATGACATGCGCCGGGAACTGCACCGTCATGTTGTCGGCGGTCATGCCGGGATAGGTCCCCTTGGGGATCACGTAGCGCTCGAAGCCGGAATTCACCTGCTTCAGCTTGGCGAGCATGTCGTCGGGAATATCCAGCATCTTGATCGGCCGCGAGTTGGCCATGTCCATGATGGCGCCCGAGCCGACCGTTGTGATGATCAGCGACGCGTCGATCTGACCGTCCTTGAACATGTTGGCCTGGTCGGCGATCGACACGAAGTTCATCTTGCCGGCCCCGGCGAAGCCGACGCCGGCGATGTCCATCAGCTGCTCGGCGACCACCGCGGTGGTGTTGCCACGCGGCAGGGTGCCGACGCTCTTGCCCTTCAGGTCGGCGATGCTCTCGATCCCCTTGTCGCCGCGCACGGTGATCTGCTGCACCTGCGGGTACAGCGACGCCAGGTGGCAGATGTTCTTGTAGGGCTGGGTGATGCCCTGGCCCTTGCCGGCCAGCGCGTCCACCGTCGAGATCATGTTGCCCATGCCGATCTCGGCCTTGCCCTCCTCGATCGCCTTCATGTTGATCAGGCCGGCGCCGGGACGGTTCTCGATCGACAGCCCGGGAATGGCGCGCTGCCACACCGAGGTCAGCGCACCGCTGATCGGGATCCAGGACCCGCCGGTCGGGCCGGTGAAGTAGGTGAGCTTGGTCTGCGCCAGGGCGGGGGCCGCGGCCGGCACGGCGGCGAGCAGTCCGCCGGCCACCATCACGGCGGACGCAATTCGAGCATAGCGAGCGAGCATCGGAATCCTCCCAGGATCATGGCCGGCTTTGCAGTGCCGGCTCTTGAATTCATCATACTGGCGACTAACCGGTGGCGGCGCAATCAGCCCGACAGCCCCTCGGAGGCGGGGAACGATGGACGCCGCGGCCCCGCCGTCGGATACTGCGCGCCCCGCCCGCGAACCCGAGCCGATGCCTCTGCCCAGATTCCCATCCGACGGCCTCGGCGCTCACATCGCACGTTTCCAGGCGTATTGGTCCGAGTTGCCGGCCAACGCCCGCGGCTCGGTGTGGATGATCGCGAGTTCGTTGACCTTCGCGGTGATGGCGACCGGCATCAAGCTGATCGGCCGCGACCTGCCGGTTGTCGAGATCCTGTTCTTCCGGCAGGTCTTCGTGCTGGTCCTGGTGTCACCGGCGATCGTCAAGGGCTTCCCGGCGGTGGTGAAGACCAGCCGCTGGCCGGTGCACCTCACACGCTCGCTGCTCGCCTTCGTCGCCATGACCGCCGGCTTCACCGCCCTGGTGCACCTGCCGCTGGCCGAGGCGACGGCCATCAGCTTCGCGCGCACGCTGTTCACCACCATCCTGGCCATCGTCTTCCTGCACGAGGTCGTCGGCTGGCGGCGCTGGACCGCGACGCTGGTCGGCTTCCTCGGGGTGGTGGTCGTGGCCCGGCCGTCGCCCGACCACTTCAACGAGTACGCCCTGCTCGCCCTGCTCGCCGCCTGCTTCGTCGCCGCCCTGCAGATCGCGCTGCGCTCGCTCGCCCGGACCGAGCGGCCGCTGACCATCATGACCTACCAGAACGTCTGCCTGAGCATCCTGCTGGCCGGGCCGACCGCGTATTTCTGGGTCATGCCGACGCTCGAGCAGCTGGGCTTCCTGGCGGTCATCGGCGGCCTCATGTCGATCGTGCAATGGACCATGATCAAGGCCTACGGCACCGGCGACGCCTCGGCGATCGCGCCGATGGAGTATGGCCGCCTGGTGTTCGCGGCGATCGCCGGAGTGCTGGTGTTCGCCGAGTACCCCACGATCTACACCTGGATCGGGGCGACACTGATCATCGGCAGCACGCTGTACACCTTGCGGCGTAACACGCTGCGCCAGTCCACCGCCGGGACGGAGCCGCCGCCGGCGCCTTGACTTGCTCCGGTCACGACATCCAGGGCGGGTGAAGCATTCGCCCTTACAATCATTTAGCTTATGTTTGACGGCTGTTTGGCCGCTCGTCATAGTCCGGCCGCGCGGGGACGCCGCGTGGATCGAAGCGGAGGATGACGGTGGCAGTCGGAGCGGCGGGCGGCGGGTTCTGGACCCGCGCCGGGACGTGGGTGGAGAGCACGCCGGTCCAGTGGGTGATCACGGCGCTGATCGTGGTCAACGCGATCATCCTGGGCCTGGAGACCTCCGCCACCGTGATGGCCGCCGCCGGCCCGGTCATCCATCTGGTCGACCAGGCGATCCTGGCGGTTTTCGTCATCGAGCTGGTGCTGCGCATCGGCTATCGCCGCCTGGCGTTCTTCCGCGACGGCTGGAGCGTGTTCGACTTCGTGGTGGTCGCCATCGCCCTGGCGCCGACGGCGCCCGGCCTGTCCGTGTTGCGGGCGCTGCGGGTGCTGCGGGTGCTGCGGCTCATCACCGTCATGCCGCGGCTCAAGATGGTGGTCAAGGCGCTGCTGTCGTCGCTGCCGGGCCTGGGATCGATCGCGCTGCTGCAGGCGCTGATCTTCTACGTCGCCGCGGTGATCGCGACCAAGCTGTTCGCCGCCGACTTCCCGGACTGGTTCGGCACCATCGGCCGGTCGCTCTACACCCTGTTCCAGATCATGACGTTGGAGAGCTGGTCGATGGGCATCGTCCGGCCGGTCATGGACGTCTACGAGTACGCCTGGGCGTTCTTCGTGCCGTTCATCCTGATCGCCACCTTCACCATGCTGAACCTGTTCATCGCGGTGATCGTCAGTGCCATGCAGGCCATCCAGCACGACGAGACCGAGGCGGTGACCGAGGAGATCCGCACCGCCACGCATCACGAGACCGAGACCATCGTCGCCGAGTTGCAGGGCCTGCGCTCCGAGGTGGCGGCGCTGCGGGCGACCATGCAGGATCGCCCGGCCTCCTGATCCCGGAGTCATGACGAGCCCCCGGCGACGAGGTCTGCGCGAGACAAGGCGGGCCGGCGGCGCTACGTTCGGGCTATGGGGCGATGACGCCGGGGCACGAGGCGGAGACGGTGGCGGAGACGATTCTCTTCGAGGCGCGGAACGCTGTCGCCCTGCGCGCCGCGCTCGCTTGGCGCGACGTCCATGCGGTAGAAGCGGAGCGGCCGGTGACCGGAAGCCTGGAACCTGTGCCGGCCGAGCCACATTTACCGAACGTCACGTAGGACGAGGAGACGCCGACCATGGCCAAGGCGATGTTCGCGGCCGGATGCTTCTGGGGTGTGGAGGAGACTTTCCGGAAGGTGCCTGGCGTGACCGATGTTGCCGTCGGCTACAGCGGCGGCGGCACCGCCGATCCCAGCTACGAGCAGGTCTGCTCGGGCGATACCGGCCATGCCGAGGTGGTGCTGATCGAGTACGACCAGCGCAAGGTCGACTACGACGAGCTCCTGGAAGTGTTCTGGGAGTGCCACGACCCAACCCAGCTCAACCGTCAGGGCGCCGACATCGGCAGCCAGTACCGCTCGGCGATCTTCACCTTCGACGCTGACCAGGACGCAGTGGCGCGGGAATCCCGGCACGGCCAGGACGCGTCGGGCCGCTACGCCCGGCCGGTCGCCACCGAGATCACGCCGGCGGGGGCGTTCTGGCGCGCCGAGGAGTTCCACCAGCGCTATCTCGCCAAGCGCCAGTCGGCGATGGCGGAGAATCTGGCCGATTGACCGGGCCGATCGAACGGGAGTGCGGAGCGTGACAAAGATCGCCCTGGTGACCGGCGGATCCCGCGGGATCGGTGCCGCGACCTCTCGGCTGCTGGCGCGTGACGGCTGGGACGTGGCCGTCAACTACCGCGCCGACGCCGGCGCCGCTGAGGCGATGGTGGCCGAGGTAGCCGCCGCCGGCCGCCGCGGTCTGGCGGTGCAAGGCGACGTCGGCAGCGAGGCCGACGTGCTGGCGATGTTCACCGCCGTCGAGCGCGATCTCGGCCCGATCGCCGGCCTGGTCAACAGCGCCGGCATCAGCAGCCCGAAGGGCCGGGTCGAGGCGCTCACCCTCGAGGCCATCGACCAGGTGCTGCGCACCAACGTGGTCGGCACGATCCTGACCTGCCGCGAGGCGGTGCGCCGGATGTCGACGCGCAACGGCGGTGCCGGCGGCGTCATCGTCAACGTCTCCTCGGGCTCCGCCTATATCGGCAACCCTGGGTCCGGGGTGCTGTACGCGATCTCCAAGGGTGCGGTGAACTCACTGCACGCCGGCCTCAGCCAGGAGGTCGCCGGCGAAGGCATCCGGGTCAACGCCGTGTCGCCCGGCATGACCGCCACCGACATGGTGAGCGAGGCGTCGATCCAGGCGAACATCCCGAAGATCCCGATGGGCCGCGCCGGCCGGCCCGAGGAGATCGCCGAGGCGATCGTCTGGCTGATGAGCGACAAGGCGAGCTACGTCGCCGGCGCCAACATCCGGGTGGCCGGCGGGCGGCCGTAGCCGCCGGCGGCGAGGAACGGCATACATGACTTCGGTGATCCCGTTCGAGGCCGGACGGTTCCGCTCCACCGCGGCGCGCTATCACGCGCGCCCCGCCTACGCGCCGCGGCTGATCCGGCGGGTGGCCGAGGCCTGCCGGCTGACCCCGGCCTCGCGCGTGCTCGACCTCGGCTGCGGCCCCGCGCCGCTGGCCATCGCCTTCGCGCCGCTGGCCGGCCGCATCCTCGCCATCGACCCCGAGCCGGAGATGCTCGCCGAGGCTGCCCGCGGCGCCGCTTCGGCCGGGGTCGCGGTCGAGTTCCGCGAGAGCAGTTCCAACGACCTCACCCCCGATCTCGGCCGCTTCGACCTCGTCGCCATCGGCCGCGCCTTCCACTGGATGGACCGCGCCGACACGCTGCGCCGCCTGGACGCGATGATCGAGCCCGAGGGCGCCATCGCCCTGTTCGACGACGGCCACCCCGAGTTGCCGGACAATCGCTGGCTGGAGCCGTACCGCGCGATCAGCGACCGCTACGCCGAGCGCGGGGCGTGGCGCAACCCGGGCTGGATCCGCCACGAGGCGGTTCTCCTCGACTCGCCGTTCGCGGTTCTGGAGCGGTTCGCGGCGATCGACCGGCGTGCGGTTCCGGCCGAGACCCTGGTCGACCGGGTGCTGTCGCGCTCGACCAGCAGCCCGGCGCGGATCGGCGCGGCCGCGGCCGACGCCCTGGCGGCCGAGCTGCGCGACTTCGTCGCCGGCATAGCGACCGACGGCTGCGTCACCGAGGTGGTCGAGACCAGCGCGCTGGTTGCCCGGCGGTGACGCATGGCGTCACATCGCGCCCCATAATTTTCTGACTTTCATCACGCAGTCGCGGTCCAGCCCCTGAACGAGAAGCCGGCATAGAACAGGGCGACGTCGACGAAGCCTGCTTCCCGGAGAAGTGCTTCGTCTTCGGGAACCGACAGGATGGGCAGTCGCTCCGCCATGGCGCCGGCGGCGACCGACAGTCGCGTGAGATCGGCATCTGTTCGCCCCGCGAATGCAAGGGAGCGCGAAAGCCAGAGCTCGGGGTCGCCGCTCTGCGGGTGGCTGTGGTGTGCAACCACGAGCGATGCGCCTGGCCTCAGACGTCGCCGTATCTCCCGCAATGTGTGCAGCCGCTCGCCCTTGGAAAGAAAGTGGAGCGTGAGCAGACAGGTCGCGCCGTCGAAGGGTCCGGGCGGCGCGGCGTCGACCAGACCGAGTTGCAACTCGATGTGCGTTCGCTGGGGGCCGAGCGTGCGGCTCGCCAAGTCCAGCATCTCGGCCGAAGGATCCACGCCGACGAAGCGCCACTGCGGTTGCGCCTCGGTGAACGCCTTCAGTTCGAGCCCTCCCCCCGCGCCGACGACCAGAATGCTGGCGGTCGCCGAGGCTTTCTCCGCCAACAGGAGCATGGCCATGCGATGGAGGTCGGCGAACCCCGGCACCTTCCGGGGCGTGCTCTGCGCATAGCCGGCGACCATGGCCGGGTCGGTGAAAGGCTGCATGGTCAATCTCCTGCCGCAAGCCAAGGCACCGAATGCCAGTGGGGCCGCATCCATCTTCGGAATCCGGCCCGGATTCCCGCCACCATCCTACGCTGCTATCGCAGGCTCCGCCTACTTCCCCCGCGTCATCGCCGGAGCCGCACGAGCGGCCGGCTCCAAAGCCCCGGCCCCGGCCGCCGCGGAACGATCCCCGGGCCGGCGCGTTGCCGACCGGAGGATCGTGGCGGGGGTGAAGCGGATCGTGATTCGACCTGCGAGCAGCAACTGGCCCGGCGGCCGTGCCGCCTGCATCGCCGCGATCCTTCTCGCCGCCCTGCTGCTGGCCGGCTGCGACGGGCCGCAGTCGGCGCTCGACCCGGCCGGCGGCGAGGCGCGGCGGGTGGCGACGCTGTTCTACGTCATGGTGACGGGCGCCGCGGTGCTATGGGTCGCGGTGATCGGGCTCGCGGTGTACGCCGCGGTCATCCGGCCGCATCCGCATCCCGAGCGCTACGCCAACCGGCTGATCCTGTGGGGCGGTGCGGTCGGCCCGACGCTGATCCTGGCGGCCCTGCTGACCTACGGCCTCGGCCTGATGCCGTCGCTGCGCGCACCCGGTGGCGACCTGCGGATCGCGATCACCGGCGAGCAGTACTGGTGGCGCATCGCCTACCGGGTGCCGGGCGAGGAGACGGTGGTCATGTCGGCCAACGAGCTGCGGCTGCCGGCCGGTGCGCGGGTCGAGCTGACCCTCGACAGCACCGATGTCATTCACTCGCTGTGGATCCCGGCGATCGCCGGCAAGATGGACATGATCCCCGGCCGCACCACCCGGCTGGCCCTGGAGCCGGAGCGGCCGGGCGTCTACCGGGGCGTCTGCGCCGAATTCTGCGGTCCCTCGCACACCTTGATGGCGTTCTCGGTCGTGGTGATGGCGCCGGACGCCTTCGCCGAGTGGCTGCGCCGCGAGGCCGGGCCGGCCGTCGCCGCCGACGCCGGCGCCGACGCGGCGGGGCGCGAGCTGTTCCTGGCGCATGGCTGCGGCGCCTGCCACACCGTGCGCGGCACCGAGGCGGCCGGCACCGTCGGCCCCGACCTCACCCACCTCGGCGACCGCCGCAGCATCGCCGCCGGCATCCTGGAGAACACCCAGGCCAACCGCGGCCGCTTCATCGTCGATCCCGCCGGGGTCAAGCCCGGGGTCGAGATGCCGGCCTTCGGCATGCTGCCGGCGGCCGAGGTCGCGGCGATCGCCGAGTGGCTGGGGAGGCTGGAATGACGCCCGCACCACCCGTGCTGCCGGAGCCCGCACCACTGGCCGACGCAGCGACCCGCCGGGCGCAGGAAGAGCGCCTGCTGCGGGTGTGGTCGACGCCGAAGGGCTGGCACTACTGGTCGGCGGTCAACAATTCCGAGGTCGGCATCTGGTACACCGCCACCGCCTTCGGCTTCATGCTGTTCGCCGGCGTGCTGGCGCTGATCATCCGCACCCAGCTGGCGGTGCCGGACAACGACCTGGTCTCGGCCGGACTGTACAACCAGATCTTCACCCTGCACGGCACGGTGATGATGTTCCTGTTCGCCGTGCCGATCTTCGAGGCGGTGGCGATCCTGCTGCTGCCGGAGATGCTGGGTGCCCGCGACCTGCCGTTCCCGCGGCTGTCGGCCTACGGCTACTGGTGCTTCCTGATCGGCGGCATCTTCGTGTGCGGCTCGATCTTCTTCGGGGTGGCGCCTGATGGCGGCTGGTTCATGTACCCGCCACTCAGCACCGACCCGGACATGGCCGGCATCGGCGCCGACATCTGGCTGCTGGGGCTGAGCTTCATCGAGGTGGCGTCGATCGCGGCGGCGGTCGAACTGATCGTCGGCGTGCTGAAGTGCCGGCCGCCGGGCATGCGCATCAATCAGATCCCGCTGTACGCCTGGTATGTGCTGATCGTCGGCGGCATGATCCTGTTCGCCTTCCCGCCGCTGATCGCCGGCGACATCCTGTTCGAGCTGGAGCGGATGTTCGACTGGCCGTTCTTCGACCCGGAGCGCGGCGGCGACCCGATCCTGTGGCAGCACCTGTTCTGGATCTTCGGCCACCCCGAGGTCTACATCGTGTTCCTGCCGGCGATCGCGCTGCTGGCGATGATCGTGCCGACCTTCTCGCAGCGCCCGATCGTCGGCTATTCCTGGATCGTGCTGGCCGCCGTCGGCACCGGATTCCTCAGCTTCGGGCTGTGGGCCCACCATATGTTCACCACCGGCCTGCCGGCGATCTCGCTCGGCTTCTTCTCGGCGGCGTCGGAAGCGGTTGCGGTGCCGACCGGCGTGCAGATCTTCGTGTTCATCGCCACCATGCTGGCCGGCCGCGTGATCTACGCCGTGCCGATGCTGTTCGCCACCGGCGCGCTGGCGATCTTCGTGCTCGGCGGGCTGACCGGCGTGATGGTGGCGATGGCGCCGTTCGACTGGCAGGCGCATGACAGCTACTTCATCGTCGCGCACCTGCATTACACGCTGATCGGCGGCATGTTCTTCCCGCTGGTCGCCGGGGTCTACTATTTCTATCCCTTCGTCACCGGCTACCGGCTGTCCGACCGGCTGGCGAAGCGGGCGTTCTGGCTGATGTTCATCGGCTTCAACGTCGCCTTCCTGCCGATGCACGTCACCGGCCTGCGCGGCATGCCGCGCCGCGTCTTCACCTATCCCGCCGACATGGGCTGGGACGCGCTGAACATGATCTCCACGATCGGCGCCTTCGTGTTCGCCGCCGGCGTGCTGGTGGTGGTGTGGGACGTGCTGCGGCCGAAGCGCGATGCCGACCGCGCGCCGCGCAATCTTTGGAACGCCGGTACCCTGGAATGGCTGACCGAGATGCCCGGCAAGACCTGGGGCGTGCGCTCGATCCCGGCCGTCGCCAGCCGCTACCCGCTGTGGGACCAGCCGGAGCTGACGCGGCAGGTCGACGACGGCCGCTGGTACCTGCCCGACGCCGAGGAGGGACTGCGCGAGACCCTCATCACCTCGACCCTCGACGGCGCGCCGCTGCAGTGCCTGCGGGTGCCGGGCAACAGCTTCGTGCCGATGCTGGCGGCGGTGCTGACCGGCGGCGCCTTCATCTTCTCCACCTTCCACTGGTTCTGGCTCGCCGGGATCTCCGGGGCCGCCGGCGTGCTGGTGATCATGCAATGGCTGTGGGCGGTCACCGACAACCCGACGGAGGACAGCAAGGAGGTCGGGCTCGGCCTGCGGCTGCCGCTCTATGCGTCCGGGCCGAAGTCGGTCGGCTGGTGGGCGATGTTCATCACCATGATCGGCGACATGTCGGCCTTCGCCAGCCTTGTGTTCGGCTACTTCTTCTACTGGACGATCCACCCCGACTTCCCGCCCGAGGACGCCGCCGGGCCGGGCCTGTTCTGGCCGGGCGTGGCGGCCGTCCTGTCGCTCGCCGCCTGGGCCGCGATGCTGCTGGCGCGGCGCGGCAACAGCGCCGGCTCGGTCGCCGCACAGCGGCTCTGGCTCGCGGCGTCGGTGCCGCTGGCCGGTGCCGGCGCCGCCGCATTGCTGTACGGGCCGTGGGTCACCGGCCTCGATCCCACCGCCCATGTCTATCCCGCCACCGTCTGGGTGCTGGCCGGGTGGACCGCCCTGCATGTGCTGGTGGGTGTGCTCATGCAGCTCTACTGCCTGGCGCGTAGCTTCGCCGGGCGGCTGACGCCGCGGCACGACATCGACATCCACAACACCGTCCTCTACTGGCACTTCGCAGCACTCACGGTGGCGGTGACGGTGGCGGTGATCGCGCTGTTCCCGCTGGCGGTATGAGGGCGCGATGATCGGCATCATCCGGACCAACCCGAGCCTGTGGACGCTGATCACGCCGCCGACGGTGTGGGCGCTGCATTTCCTGACCTGCTACGTCGTGGCGGCGGTGTACTGCGCCAAGGCGGCGGATCCGTTGGCGCCGCTCGCCCCGGTGCAACTGGTGATCGCCGCCGTCACCGTCTTCGCCCTGGCGGCGATCGCCGCCTGCGCCTGGCAGGCGATGCGGCACTGGGGATCCGACGTGGCCGGCCCGCCGCACGACGACGACACGCCGCGGGAGCGCGACCGCTTCCTCGGCTTCGCCACGCTGCTGCTGTGCGGCGTCAGCCTGGTCGGCGTGGCCTTCGTCGCCCTGCCGGCACTGCTCATCGGGGACTGCCGGTGAGGCGCGCGTTGCTCCTGCTGGCCGGGACGGCGGTGCTGGGCCTGGCCTGGTCCGAAGCGCCGGCGGCGCTGGTCCCGGGGCCGTTCACCGCGCACATGGTCCGGCACATGGCGGTGGTGGCGGTGGCGGCGCCGGTGCTCGCCTTCGGCATCGCCGGTTCCCGGCTGGACCCGTCGGCACGCTGGCCATGGGCAGCGGCGGCCGCGGTGCCGGCATCGATCGTCGAGCTGGTGGTGGTCTGGGGCTGGCACGCCCCGGCCCTGCATCACCTCGCACAGCATCATGCCGCGGCCCGCGTGGTCGAGCAAGGCAGCTTCCTCGCCGCCGGACTGCTGGTGTGGCTGCTCTGCCTCGGCGCCAGCGGGGCGGCGCGGCTGCAGCAGGCGGCGGCGGGCGTGCTCGGCCTGCTGCTGACCTCGGTGCACATGACCCTGCTGGGCGCCCTGCTGGCGCTGACGCCGCGGGCGCTGTACCACGCCGGGGACGGCACCGCGGCCCTCGACGACCAGTCGCTGGGCGGCGTGGTGATGCTGCTCGCAGGCGGTGCCGCCTACCTCGCCGGCGGCTTGGCGCTGGCCGCCCGGCTGCTGGCCGAGGGCGACGCGGCGGCCGGTCCGGCCAACGGCGCGAGGTGACGGCGATGCAGCTGCGCCTGACCTGGAAGCGGATCGCGGCGGCCGCTGTCGGAGCCAGCCTGCTGGGCCTGCTCGTGGCATGGTCCGGCGTCATCGGCATCGGCGCCAGCTCCGGGCATTGGAAGGTGACCGACTGGTTCCTGCACTGGGTCATGCAGAACTCGGTGCGCACCCACGCCATCGGCATCACCGCACCGCCGCTCGACCGCCCGGAGCTGGTACGCCGCGGCGCCGGCCACTTTGCCACCGGCTGCGCGCCTTGCCATGGTGCGCCGGGCGAGCCGCGCAACCCGGTGGTGCTGCGCCAGACCCCGCCGCCCCCAGCGCTCGACGACCTCGGGCACTGGAAGGACCGCGAGCTGTTCTGGATCGTCGAGAACGGCGTCAAGTTCACCGCCATGCCGGCCTGGCCGGCGGCCGGCCGCGACGACGAGGTGTGGGCCGTGGTCGCCTTTCTGCGGGCCATGCAGGACATGCCGGCCGAGCGCTACCGGACCCTGGCCTTCGGCGGCGAGCCGCCCTCCGCCGGCCTCGCCGCGCTGTCACAGCCGGCGACGGCGGTCCTCGCCGACTGCGCCCGCTGCCACGGCCGCGACGGCAACGGGCGCGACGCGCACGGCCAAGTCGACGGCGCCTTCCCGATCCTGGCGGGACAAGGCGAGCGCTACCTGCACGACGCCCTCGAAGCCTACGCCGCCGGACGCCGGCACAGCGGCATCATGCAGCCGGCGGCACACCGCGCCGGGGCAGCGGAACGTTCCGCCCTCGCCGCCCACTATGCCCGCCAGACGCCGGCGGCCCGGGAGCCGCCGGCGGCTGCCAACGAGCGCCTCGCCGAGCTCGGCGCCGCCATCGCCCAGGTCGGGCTGCCGTCGCAGGGCGTCCCGGCCTGCTTCGCCTGCCACGACGCCCCTGCGCGGGCGCGCAACCCAGGCTTCCCGCGGCTCGACGGCCAGCCTGCCGACTACCTCGCCACGCAGCTGCGGCTGTGGCGGGACGACATGCGCGGCGGCGGCCCCTACGCCCACCTGATGCGCCGGATCGCCCACGAGCTGGAGCCGGAACAGATCGATGCGGTGGCGGTGTTCTTCGCCGGGCGGCAGGAGTGACCGACGCTCACCCGCCCCCGGCGTCTGTCACCCCCGGAATCGGCATCGTCTCTCCGCCGAAGCGTCCCCGCAGCGCGTCGACGCCGCTCTGCGGTCGGGCCAGCGGCACCAGTTCGCGGCGCGCCCGGGCGCGCGCCTCGGTGTCGACGCCGAGCCGCCGGTCGCGCTGCTCGACCAGATCGGGGCGCGCCTCGCCGAGGCGGTTGAACGACCAGGCCAACCGCGGCTCGCCAAGCGGCAGCGAGGCGTCGGCGCCGCTGCCATGGCTGGTGTCCCAGGTGTGCCAGGTCTTGCCGTAGCTGTTGATCTTGCCGCGCATCAGCTCGGTCTCGGCGACCTCCGGCAGGCCGGGGGCCACCAGCTGGCCGGACAGGATCTCGCCGTTGTGCGGATGCCAGTATCGCTTCTCCGCCGCCGGCAGGATGGCGAACAGCCGCTGCGAGATGATGTACTCGACGCCGGTCATGTTGGCCTCGGCGGTGTTGCCGTCGAACAGGGCGCACTGCATGAAGTCCTGGTTGACCTGGCGGCAGAAGTGATGCGCCTCGAACTGGTGCGCCGGGTCGTCCTTCATCGGGTGGAAGCCGACGAGGTAGACGTTCAGCGCGTCGGCCGGCGCGTCGCGCTGCAGCGCGGTCGCACCCGCCTCGAGGGCGGTGGTCTTCGCGGTCTCGGCCGCGCCCGGCGGACGGGCCGCCGGATCGGCCGCGCCACCACAGGCCGCAAGACCGAGCAGCACGGCGAGGCTCAGGGTGGCGCGGCAAAGGGCTCGGCGGGGCTTCGATCGGTCGGCCATCGGGATCTCCTGCAGTGGTCCGGGGCCGGTCACGCCGGCAATCGGCCCCGCAACGGACCGGCCGGCCGAATGTTCCGCGGCCGCGGAACAACCGTCCCCGGGCGACCGTTGCAGCCGCGACGCCGGCCGCATGGCCGGCTCCAGGCACCAGGAGGTCGCGATGAAGGCACTGTGCTGGCACGGCAAGCACGACCTGCGCTACGAGACGGTTCCGGACCCGCAGATCGAGCATCCGCGCGACGCCATCGTGAAGGTGTCGAGCTGCGCCATCTGCGGCTCCGACCTGCACCTGTACGACGGCATGATGCCGGGGATGAAGTCGGGCGACATCGTCGGCCACGAGTTCATGGGCGAGGTCGTCGAGGTCGGCGCGGAGAACAAGAAGCTGAAGGTCGGCGACCGCGTGGTGGTCCCCTTCACCATCGTGTGCGGCGAGTGCGACCAGTGCCGGCGCGGCAATTTCTCGGTTTGCGAGCGCAGCAACCGCAACGCCGACCTGGCGGCCAAGGCCTTCGGCCACACCACGGCGGGGCTGTTCGGCTACTCCCACCTCACCGGCGGCTATCCCGGCGGCCAGGCCGAATATGTGCGCGTGCCCTACGCCGATGTCGGACCGGTGAAGATCCCGAACGGCCTCACCGACGAGCAGGCGCTGTTCCTCGGCGACATCCTGCCGACCGGCTGGCAGGCCGCGGCACAATGCGACATCGAACCGACCGACACGGTCGCGGTGTGGGGCTGCGGCCCGGTCGGGCAGTTCACGATCCGCAGCGCGGTGATGATGGGCGCACGCCAGGTCGTGGCGATCGACAACGTGCCGGAGCGGCTGTCAATGGCGGCGGCTGGCGGTGCCATCACCATCAACTTTGACGAGGAGAGCGTGCTCGAGCGGCTCGCCGACCTGACCCAGGGCAAGGGCCCGGAGAAGTGCATCGACGCGGTCGGGCTGGAGGCGCACGCCACCCGCTCGCTCGACTCGATCTACGACCGGGTGAAGCAGGCGGTGATGCTGGAGACCGACCGGCCGCATGTGCTGCGCGAGGCGATCTATGTGTGCCGGCCGGGCGGCATCATCTCGGTGCCGGGGGTCTATGGCGGGCTGGTCGACAAGATCCCGTTCGGCGCCGCCATGAACAAGAGCCTGACCTTCCGCATGGGCCAGACCCACGTCAACCGCTGGGCCGACGATCTGCTGCGGCGGATCGAGGAGGGCGAGATCGACCCGTCCTTCGTGATCACCCACACTGCCGGGCTGGAAGAGGGTCCCGGCCTCTACAAGACCTTCCGCGACAAGCAGGACGGCTGCGTGAAAGTGGTGCTGAAGCCATGAGGCGCGTCCGCACGGGCTCGGCCGGGCCGGCGCACAACGCCGCGGCACCGCGGCGGCGCCGCACCGACCGCACCGCCGATGCGGTCGCCGCCGGCCTCGGCTGGTTCTCCATCGGGCTCGGCATCGTCGAGCTGCTGGCGCCGCGCACACTCGCCCGCTGCCTCGGCTCCAGCGACGGCACGGGGATCAGCCGGGCCTACGGCCTGCGCGAGATCGCCACCGGCATCGGCATCCTGCGCAGCGAGGATCCCCGGCCATGGCTGTGGGGTCGCGTGGCCGGCGACCTGCTGGACCTGGGAACGCTGAGCCTCGGCCTCGGCCGCGACAATCCGCGGCGACCACATGTCGGGGTGGCGATCGCCGGCGTCGCCGCGGTCACGCTGCTCGACCTGCTGTGCGCCCGCACGCTCGACGAGGCCGAGCGCGGCACCTACGTCGCACCGGACTACAGCGGTCGCAGCGGCTTCGCGAAACCGCCTTCGGAGATGCGCGGAACCGCCGCCCGCTGACGCCGGGGGAGCTTCTCTTCAACTTTTTCCGCAACCCGCCTTGCGCGGCTACGCCAGCGCCGTCTCCAGCTCGGCCAGCAGGTCGTCGGCGTCCTCGATGCCGACCGACAGCCGCACCAAGCCGTCGGAGATGCCGAGCGCCTCGCGGATCTCCCGCGGCACGCTGGCATGCGTCATGATCGCCGGGTGCTCGATCAGGCTCTCCACACCGCCGAGCGATTCCGCCAGGGCAAACAGCTCGCAGCGTTCCAGGAACCGGCGGGCGTCGTCGAGGCCGCCCTTGAGGATCGCCGTCACCATGCCGCCGAAGCCGCGCATCTGCCGCTTCGCCAGCTCGTGCTGCGGATGGCTCTCCAGGCCCGGGTAGTACACCCGGGCGATCTTCGGATGCGCCTCCAGGAAGCGGGCGATCTTCAGGGCGTTGGCGCAGTGCCGCTCCATGCGGATCGGCAGGGTCTTCAGCGCCCGCAGCACCAGGAAGCTGTCGAACGGCCCCGGCACCGAGCCGACGGCGTTCTGCAGGAAGGCCAGCTTGTCGCGGATCAGGTCGCGACCGTCGGCCACCACCGCCACGCCGCCGACCACGTCGGAATGCCCGTTCAGGTATTTGGTGGTGGAGTGCATGACGATGTCGAAGCCGTGGTCGAGCGGCCGCTGCGCCCAGGGCGAGCAGAAGGTGTTGTCGCACACGCTGATCAGCTGGTGCCGCTTCGCCACTTCGGCGATCGCCTCGAGGTCGACCAGCTTGAGCAGCGGGTTGGTCGGGCTCTCCACCCAGACCATCTTGGTGTTCTCCTGTATGGCGGCCTCCAGGGCCGCCGGGTCGGACAGGTCGACGAAGCTGAACTGCAGCCCGGCCGAGCGCCGGCGGACGTTCTCGAACAGCCGGTAGGAGCCGCCGTAGAGGTCGTCCATGGCGATCACGTGGTCGCCGGAATCCAGCAGCTCCAGCAGCGTGCCCATGGCGGCGAGGCCGCTGGAGAAGGCGAAGCCGGCGACGCCGTTCTCCAGGTCGGCGATGCAGGCCTCCAGCGCGAAGCGGGTCGGGTTCTGGCTGCGCGAATACTCGAAGCCCTTGTGCACGCCCGGGCTCTCCTGGACGTAGGTCGAGGTCGCGTAGATCGGCGTCATGATGGCGCCGGTGGTCGGGTCGGGCTTCTGCCCGGCGTGGATCGCGCGGGTCGCGAAGCCTTGCCGGTTGCGCGTGGTCGCCATTGCGGGTCTCTCCGGGATGAAAGTCAGCCGAGCTTGCGGCGCAGGTGGTTGATCAGGTCGACCTTGGTGACCATGCCGAGGAAGCGGCCCTGCACGTCCTCGACGATCGCCACCTTGTCCGCCTTGAACAGCGGCAGCAGCGCAGAGGTTTCAGCGGTCGACGGCAGCGTGTCCAGCCGGCCGGTCATGTGGCGGTCGACGGTGTCCTGGAAGCAGTCGGCGCATTCATGCACCGCCATCAGGAGGTCCTCCTCGTCGAGCAGGCCGACGATGCGGTCGCCATCCATCACCGGCAGCTGCGAGACGTCGTTGGCCCGCATCCGGTTGTAGGCGGTGTTGATGGTGTCCTGCGGGCCGACCGAGATGACCCGGCCCTGGTCGGCGCGGCGGGCGATCAGGTCGCGCAGGTCGCCGGCGGCCGGCCGGTCGAGCAGGCCCTGGTCGGAGAGCCAGGCCTCGTCGAACGCCTTCGAGAGGTACTTGTTGCCGGTGTCGCAGACGAAGGTGACGACGCGCAGCGGGGCCGTCTGCCGCCGGCACCAGCGCAGCGCGCCGGCCAGCAGGGTGCCGCTGGAGGTGCCGGCCAGGATGCCCTCGGTGCGCAGCAGCTCGTTGACGGCGGCGAACGCCTCCTTGTCGGTGACGGTGACGCCCTCGTCGATCACCGACAGGTCGAGGTTCGGCGGGATGAAGTCCTCGCCAATGCCCTCGACCAGCCAGGAGCCGCCCTCGTACTTCACCCGCCCGGTCGCCGCCGCCTCGGCGACCACCGAGCCGGCGGGATCGGCGACCACCACCTTCAGCGCCGGGTTGCGCGACTTCAGGTACCGCCCGGTGCCGGTGATGGTGCCGCCGGAGCCCACGCCGGCCACCAGCGCGTCGACATCGCCGTCCATCTGCGCCCAGATCTCCGGGCCGGTGGTGGTCTCATGCGCCCGGGGGTTGGCCGGGTTGTCGAACTGGCTGGCCCAGAATGCCCCCGGGGTCTCCTGCACGATCCGCTCGGCCATGTCCTGGTAGTATTCCGGGTGGCCCTTCGGCACGTCCGAGCGGGTCAGCCGCACTTCGGCGCCGAGTGCGCGCAGATGCCGGATCTTGTCGGCGCTCATCTTGTCGGGGATCACCAGGATCAGTCGGTAGCCCTTCTGCGAGGCGACCAGCGCCAGGCCGAGGCCGGTGTTCCCGGCGGTGGCCTCGACGATGGTGCCGCCCGGCCGCAGCCGGCCGTCCCGCTCGGCCGCCTCGATGATCGCGAGACCGATGCGGTCCTTGATCGATCCGGCGGGGTTCTGGTTCTCCAGCTTGGCGAACAGCCGGCAGGGCCCGGCATCCATGCGGGTCAGCTCCAGCATCGGCGTGTCGCCGATCATCTGCAGCACGGAACGCGCCGGAGCCTGGTTTCGGGGTGCCATGGCCGCCTCCTCGGGCGCTCTTGCCTGCGGACCCGGAATATAGCGACGCTTGGCGGTTGCGGAAGGGACGCGGGCGCGCGACAGCCGTTCCTGTGGGCGAACAGCCCTATTCCAGGATCCGGTACGACAGCGACAGCAACTGGTGCAGCGGCTCGTATTTCAGGTGCTTGCTGCCGTGGCGGCCGATCACCGAGCGCCACACCTCGTTGGCGTGGTCGAGGCGGGACAGCGAGTCGCCCAGTTCGGAGAACACGTCGGAGGCGCCGCCGAGGAAGGCGATGAACGGCCCCGGGCTCTGCTTGTCGATGAACAGCTTGCGGTAGGCGGCGTTATACTCCTCCAACCGCGCCCGGGCCTTGCGCCAGCGCTCGCGCAGCAGGGTTCGGGTGGCATCGCGGACGTCGAGGACGATCTTTCGGTTGGCCGACGGGATCAGGTCGATCGGCTCGGCGCCGCGGCCGAGCCACTCCGCGAATTCCCGGATGCTCGCCTCCAGCGAGGTCATCCGGTAATCGTAGTAGATCACGCCCTTCCACGCATGCAGCGCCTGCGGCGCCTCGCGCGGATCGAGCTCCATCGCCTTGATGATCGGCCCAAGGGTTTCCATGTCCTTGGCATCCCAGAGCTTCTCGATCAGCAGCCGCAGGCGCGACTGGGCGCGGGCGGCGTCGAGGCCGCCGAAGGCGAATTCGACGATCGGACGGAACCGCGACATGACGTGGTCGCGGATCCGGCTCCACTCTTCCTGGGAGATCTCGAAGTAGGCGGGATGTGGGGTCAGCGCCTCGGCCAGCAGACGGTCCTTCAGCAGGAACGGGTCGAGCGACGGCAACTGGTCGAAGATCTGGATGATGTCGCGGTCGCGGATGTAGTCCTCGACCCCGCGCTTGCGGTCGAAGCCGGCCTGGAACGCCAGCGCTTTGTCGAAGTTCTGGTCGCCGACGAAGATCGACTTGCCGCCCTCGTAGGCGTTGGTCTCGTTGAAGGCGAAGTACAGCTTGGTGCCGATGCGGCTCATTCGCCCCGACTGGTACTGGTCGTCGCGCAGCGCCTGCTTGATGAAGATGATCCGGTGCAGTTCCGGGTGCCGGAACAGGAATTCCTCCGGACCGGCGCCGGTGTCCTGCACCATCCGATGCAGCCGGTCGACGTTGTACACCCGCGACGACCCGGCGTTCAGCTCGGTCGCGAGGTGCTGGGCGGCCAGCTTGTCGGAGTCGACGAGCTTGCCGTGATCGAGCAGCGGTGGTCGGTTATAGTCGGCCATCACGTAATTCTAACACAGCCCCGCGGCCGGCCCAGGACGGAAAAATACCGCACGATCAAGTCACTGCGCAGGTTCGATAACCGGGGGCCGGAACTCGGTCGGCGGCGGTGGTGCATGACACGGCCCCGACGCCGCCGATCGCTCATGCCATCCAGGCTTCGATCAGGTGCGGTCCGGGCTCGGCGATCGCGCGAGCCAGTGCGGCGTTGAAGGCGTCGGCGGTGTCGACGCGCACGCCGCTCACCCCCATACCCTTGGCGAGCGCCACCCAGTCCAGCTCCGGGCGGTCCAGGGTAAGCATGTCGATCGCCTTGCGGCCCGGATTCTCCGCGCCGACGTTGGTCAGCTCGTGACGCAGGATCGCGTAGGAGCGGTTGGCGAAGATGATGTTCACCACGTCGCAGCCCTCGCGGGCCTGGGTCCACAGCGCCTGCAAGGTGTACATGCCGGAGCCGTCGCCTTCCGTGCAGATCACCTTGCGGTCCGGGCAGGCGATCGCCGCGCCGGTCGCGTAGGGCAGGCCGAGGCCGATCGAGCCGCCGGTCAGCGCCAGCCAGTCGTGCGGCGCAGAGCCAACGGTGAACGGCATGAAGCCGCGGCCCGAGGTCACGCTCTCATCGGCGATGATGGCGTTCTCCGGCATCAGCCGCCCCAGAGCAGCAGCGACCGCCTCGGGCGTGAGGGCGCCGGTCGCCAACTCCGGCCGAACGGCCTGCTGGATCGTCGGCGTGGCCCCCCAGGCGTCGAGTTCGTCGCACAATGCCGTCAACACGGCGTGGTGGTCATCGCCGATGTCGGCCAGGTGATGGACGGCGCAACCCTCCGGGATCAGCACGCTCGGCTTGTTCGGATAGGCGAAGAACGCCACCGGCACCTTGGTGCCGAGCAGCACGATGTCCTGCACGCTCTCCAACTGCTTCAGGGCGATATCGACCGGATACTGGATGCGCTCGATCGGCACCCGGCCGGCGCCGCGCTGCCAGCGGCCGTTCGAGGTCTGGCAGGACAGCCGGCAGCCGGTCTTGGCGGCGATCCGTCCGGCGATCTCCAGGGTATCGGCCCGGAGTGCGCGCCCCGACATGTGCAGCAGGACACGACGGCCGGACGTGAGCGCGGCGGCCGCCTCGCGCACCGCGGCGGCATCCGGACCCGGTAGTGGCGCGGGTGCCAGCCGGTCGGCGGGACCGTCGGACTCGTCCCAGGCGGTGTTCGCCGGCAGGATCAGGGTGGCGATCTGGCCCGGAGGCCCCATCGCGGCGGCGACCGCCGCGGCGCCGTCGCGGGCAACCTCCCTGGCGCTGCGCGAGGTCTTCACCCAGCCGGATACCGGGCGGGCGATGCCCTCGATGTCGGCGGTCAGCGGCGCATCGTATTCGATGTGATAGGTCGCGTGCTCGCCGACGATGTTGACGACCGGCGTGAACGCCTTCTTGGCGTTGTGCAGATTGGCGAGGCCATTGCCGAGGCCGGGACCAAGATGCAGCAGGGTGGAGGCAGGCTTGTCGGCCATCCGGCCGTAGCCGTCGGCCATGCCGGTGACCACGCCCTCGAACAGCCCGAGCACGCAGCGCATGCCGTCGACCCGGTCCAGGGCGGCCACGAAGTGCATCTCCGAGGTGCCGGGGTTGGTGAAACAGACGTCGACGCCGGACGCGACCAGCGTGCGCACGAGGGATTCTGCGCCGTTCATGAAGCTCGTCCTAGGGGCTGTAGCCAAAAGAGTGCCGGATCATGGACGGTCACGGCGGAGGGAACAAGACGGGCGCTTGCCAAACCGCGTCGGCAGGCTGCCTGATGGCGAAAAAATGGGAGGAAGCACCGTGTCCGCCGCCGACGACGATCTGCCCATCATCGACGCCCATCATCACTTCTGGGAACTCGGCCACGGCCGCTACCCATGGCTCGACGATCATGTGATCCCGTTCCGCTACGGCGACTACGCGGCAATCCGCCGAAGCTACCTGGTCGACGACTTCCGGCGCGACCACGGCCGCCACAACGTCGTCAAGTCGGTGCACATGGAGGCCGAGTGGGACAGCCGTGAACCGGTGGCCGAGACCCGCTGGCTGCAGGCCCTGCACGACGCCACCGGCTGGCCGCACGCGGTGGTCGGCCAGGCCTGGTTCGGGCGCGACGACATCGCCGCGGTGCTGGCCGGCCATGCAGCGTTCCCGCTGGTCCGCTCGGTGCGCCAGAAGCCGGCGGCCGCGGCGTCGCCCGGGGCAGTCGTCGCCGGTGCTCCGGGTTCGATGGCCGACCCGGAGTTTCGCGCCGGCTACCGGCTGCTGTCGAAGCATGGCCTGCACTACGACCTGCAGACCCCGTGGTGGCATCTCGGCGAGGCCGCCGACCTGGCGCGGGACTTTCCGGACACGCTGATCATCCTCAACCACACGGGACTGCCGTCCGACCGCTCGCCGGCGGGCCTCGCCGGCTGGCGCAACGCAATGGCCGGGTTCGCGGCGCAGCCGAACACCATGGTCAAGATCTCCGGCATCGGCGTGCCGGGGCGGAACTGGACCCCGGCACTGCAGAGCGATGTGGTGCTCGACACCATCCGACTGTTCGGCGCCGACCGCTGCATGGTCGCCAGCAACTTCCCCGTCGATTCGCTGTGCGCGAGCTACGATGCGATCTTCTCGGGACTGAAGGCGATCACCGCCGGACTGCCGGAGGCCGATCGCCGGGGCCTGTTCCACGATAACGCGAGGCGCGTGTACCGGCCTGTCTGAAGCCGCGTAGCCGCCGCCCCGTGACCGCCGCCGGCTGCGCATGCCGCTGCACCATCGGTCGTGCTATGTTTCGTTGTGCCGATCCCATGCCGTGACAGACGAAGGCGGGGCAATCCATTCGATGGCCGATCACCCACGCTCGACGCACCCATCCTGCCTGGAGGCGGAACGCCTGAGCCGCCGCGCGTTCAACGCACCGGTCCGCACGCTGCTGACGCATTGGCTCATGCTGCATGATCGTGAGCAGCTTCCGGACCGGTCGAGGTTCGACACCGCGGCGCTTCCCGAGCAGGTCCTGCCCTATCTGTTCCTGCTCGAGCGCACGCCGGACGGCTGCGAGCCAGGGGGACGCTGGCGGCTCACCCTTTCCGGATCGCATGTGACCTGCGCCCTCGGCCGGGACTTCACCGGCTGCGTGTTGGTGGACGAGCAGATCCCCGGCATCTCGCGGTCCCGGACCCTCCGCTTGCTCGGCCCGCTGGCCGAGACCGGCCTGCCGGCGCATTTCCACGGAACGTCGAGCTTCCGGCCCCAGGACGGCTACGGCTACAGTTACCACGATCACGAGCAGGTGCTGCTGCCGTTCCGGAGCGGGGGTGATGGCGTCGACTTCGTCGCCGGCGCAATCGTCTACGAGGAATCGCGCGAGGCTACACCGGCTCCCCGGTGAACAGCTTCAGCACAGCGATGCCGTCGAGGTCCTCGTGCCCGCGCGCTGCCATCAGGCGGAACAGCTCGGCAGCCTGGGTGGACATCGGGATCGCGGCCTTCACGTCGTGCGCGAGGTCGTGGACCATGTCCAAATCCTTCAGCACCTGCCGCAGGTAGCCCGCCGGCGCGTAGTCGCGGGCCAGCATGCGCGGCCACATCGCACGCATCAGGTTGGAACCGGCATAGCCCGGGCCGAGCGCCTCGACCAGCTTGGCGGTGTCGACACCGCCGCGCTCGGCGAGGTTCAGCGCCTCCGCCAGAACCACGAAATTGGTCAGCACGCAGACCTGGTTGACCATTTTGGTGACCTGCCCGGAGCCGACCGGACCCAGGTGCACGAGGCTCCCGGCGAGTCCCTCCAGCACCGGCCGTGCCTTGTCCATGTGCGCATCGGCACCGCCCGCCATCACCGCGAGCCCCCCGGCGCGCGCCGCCGGCGGTCCGCCGGACACCGGGGCGTCCACCCAGCCGGCCCCGGTGGCCTCGGCCAGGCGAGCCGCCATTGCCCGGGTGCGGGCCACCACGGTGGTCGAGAAGTCGACCAGTACGGCGTCGCGCCCGATGCTTCCGGCGACGCCGCCGGGCCCGAACACCGCGATCTCCAGATCGTCGGTGGTGGTGACGCAGGTCATCACCAGCCCGGCACCCTCGGCAGCGGCAGCAGGACTGTCCGCGGCGGTCACGCCCCAGTCCGCGGCGGCGCGGCGGCGCGCCGGCTTCGGGTCGAAGCCGGTGACGTCGTGCCCGAGCTCGACGAGCCGCCGGGTGAAGCCCTCTCCCATCAGGCCGAGGCCCAGAAAGCCGATTCTCATGCTCATCCCCCGCTGTTTGCCGGCACCGGGCGCCGGGACGCCACCTCGGCCGGTGCTGGACCCGGGCATCCTGCCGCTCCAGGAGTATCCCTTTGTTAACTAGAGATTTTACCGACGAAGAGCGGCGGAAATCCAGGAGTCCCGGAAAAATATCGTATCGATCGGCGATTTTTCCGTGGTCGGCGTTAACCATGAGCAACCGGCCTACCATGCCCGCCTATTCCGCCGTGATGATCACAAGTTTGTCACAGCTTTCGCTCGTGGCCACAAACCAGACACAGAAGAGCTTCAGAATTCCTGTCGTTTAAATCTCAATAAGAGAATCCAATCGGATTTATTTCCTATAGTGATGATAATATATTATCCTATCCTGCAGTTGATCGGCGGGAACCTTCCGTCCGCTTAACCGAAAATTTATTTCCGACAGCCAATTTCGGCACGCCATTCGGGCAATTGTGCAACACCCAAGGGCGAGCAACGTTGATGAACTTCAGAACGTCCCAACCCCGTGCCGTATCCCCGGCGCTCGTGGTAACCAAACCGATCGTCGGCACCTTCGTGCTGGCCGGTGGGTTCAGTCTGGCGATCAACTTGCTGGTCCTGACTTCGCCGCTCTACATGTTTCAGGTATTCGACCGCGTTCTGAGCAGCGGCCACCTGGACACTCTGGTCTGGCTGACCGTGTTGGCTGCCAGTGCCTATCTGACCTATGGGCTACTGGAGTCGGTGCGCGGCCGCATCCTGGCACGGGCGGCGACCTGGCTCGACCGCCGGTTGGGCGAGCCGCTGATCGCCGCCGGGGTCCGGGCCGGGCTGGCCGGTGAGCCGACCGGCTCGCAGCCGCTGCGCGACCTCACCCAGGTCCGCAGCTTCCTGGCCGGGCCGGCGATGCCGCCGATGCTCGATGCACCCTGGACTCCGGTGTTCATCGCCGTGCTCTGGCTGATGCATCCCTGGCTCGGCGGCTTCGCCATCGCGATGGGCCTGCTGCTGCTGGTGGTGATGGTCGCCGGCGACACGATGACCCGGCGCAAGACCGGCGAGGGCGACAGCTTCCAGACCCGGGCACACGGAGCGGTCGACGGGATGCTGCGCAGCGGCGAGCTGGTGCATGCCCTCGGTCTCCTGCCGAACCTGTTGTCCCGCTGGCGCAACTACCAGGAAGCCGCCCTCGACGCGCACCAGGCCGCCAGCGATCGCTCGATCCACCTGCAGAGCCTGACCAAGGGCGCGCGCATGTTCATGCAGACCGCGATCCTCGGCATCGGCGCCTGGCTGGTGATCCGCGGCGAGCTGACCGCCGGTGGCATGATCGCCGCTTCGATCCTGCTCGGTCGCGCTCTCGCCCCGGTCGACCAGCTGCTCGGCTCGTGGAAGCAGCTGGTCTCGGCACGCGGCTCATGGAGCCGGATCAAGGCGCTTCTCGCCCGCTATCCCGGGACCGAGCCGGCAATGCCGCTGCCCGATCCGATCGGCGGCCTGTCGATCGAGGGGCTTACCTACGTCCCGCCGGGCCAGGCCAAGCCGGTCCTCCAGAACGTATCGTTCGCGGTGGCCCCAGGCATGGCGCTCGGCGTCATCGGCCCCTCCGGCGCCGGCAAGAGCACGCTCTGCGGGCTGATGCTCGGCGCCCTGCACCCGACCGACGGCCATGTCCGCCTGGACCACGCCGATCTGGCGGAGTGGGACCGCACCGAGGTCGGCCGCCACCTCGGCTACCTGCCCCAGGATGTCACGCTGTTCGCCGGGACGATCGGCGAGAACATCGCCCGGATGGGCGACGGCGACCCGACGCTCATCGTCGAGGCCGCCCGCCAGGCCCAGGTCCACGAGATGATCCTGCGCCTGCCGCTCGGCTACGAGACCCGGGTCGACGACCTGTCGGTGCGGCTGTCCGGGGGCCAGCGCCAGCGGATCGGCCTCGCCCGTGCACTGTACGGCAACCCCAAGGTACTGGTTCTCGACGAGCCGAACGCGCATCTCGACGGCGACGGCGAGACCGCCCTGTTCGCGGCGGTGGCCGCCGCCAAGCAGCGCCGCTGCACGGTGGTGATGGTCAGCCACCGCCCGAGCCTGCTCGAGCACACCGACCTGTTGCTCTGCCTGCGTGACGGCGGCGTGCACGCCTTCGGCCCCTCCGAGCAGGTCTGGCCGATGCTGACCGGCCAGCCCCCCCGAGCGGTCTCGGCGCTCGCCCGCGCCGCCGCGATCCGCTGAAGGAGATCCCGATGACCCGCCCCCTCCCCACCGCCCTTCCGGGCCTCGGCCGCAGCCTCCGCAATCCGGTCCTGGCCGGAACCACGATCTGCGTCGCTTTCTTCGGCGGCTTCGCGGCCTGGTCGGCGCTGGTGCCGTTGGCCAGCGCCGCCCTCGGGCCCGGCATCGTCAGCCCGGACGGCAGCCGCCGCGCCGTGCAGCACCTCGAAGGCGGCATCGTCGAGCGACTGCTGGTCCGCGACGGCAGCCGCGTGCGGGCGGGCGACCCGCTGCTGATCCTGGAGGACAAGGCGGCACGGGCCACCCACGAGATGGCACTGAACCAGTATCGGCAACTCCTGGCGACCGAGGCGCGGCTGCTGGCCGAGCGCGACGGCGGCGCCGAGCCCGAATTCCCGGCCGAGCTCACGGACAACGCCGGGCAGCCGGCCGTCGCCGCCTTGATGAAGGCCCAGCGCGCGCTGATGTCGAACCGGCTGAACTCCCTGGTGGGACGGCGCGACCTGCTCTGGCAGCGGATCGCCGAGATCCACGAGGAGATCGAGGGGCTCGAGGGTCAGATCCTCAGCCGGGCCAGGCAGCTCGCGATCATCCGCGAGGAGATCGCGACCGTCGGGCATCTGGTCGAGAAAGGCCTGACGCCGAAGCCGCGCCTGCTGGCGCTGCAGCGCGAGCAGGCGGAGCTGAGCGGCCAGCAGGCGACCAGCCGGGCGGCCATCGCCCGCTCCCGGCAGTCGATCGGCGAGTCCGAGCAGAAGATCGCCATGCTCGACGTCGAGCGCCAGGAGGACCTCAGCAAGGAGTTGGCCGAGGTCGCCAGCAAGCTGTCGGAGGTGCGCGAGCGGATGGTGGCCTCGGCCGACATCCTGCGCCGGATCGTGGTCTCCGCACCGGTGGCCGGCACCGTCGTCCAGTTGCAGGTCCACACCGTCGGCGGCGTGGTCGGCGCCGGTGACACCATCCTCGACATCGTGCCACGGGATGACGACCTGGTGATCGATGCGCGCATCGCCCCCACCGACATCGACGTGATCCGCGAGGGCCAGACCGCCCAGATCGTGCTGTCGGCCTTCCAGCAGCGCAACCTGCCGCGCATCGAGGGCCGGGTTCGCACCATCTCCGCCGACCGCATCATCGATCCCAAGACCTCGACGCCCTACTACCAGGTGCGGATCGAGGTCGACCGCAGCCAGCTCGCCGCAATCGGAGCGGGCATCGAGCTGACGCCCGGAATGCCGGCCGAAGTCATGGTGGTGACCGGCCAGCGCACCGCCTTCGACTATCTCGCCCAGCCCTTCCTGGACTCGCTCCGGCGCAGTCTGAAGGAGAGCTGAACCGCAACCAACCGGACCTCCATCAGATCAATTCATCAGGAGTCAAAGCCAGTGTCGAAGCCTCGCGTTCTCATCTCCACCGATATCGGTGGCGCCGATCCCGACGACATCCAGTCGATGGTCCACGCCCTGCTTTATGCTGACGAGTTCAAGCTGGTCGGACTGGTCTCGACGCCGACCAAGCATGGCGGCCGCAGCAGCGACATCCACAAGGTCATCGACGCCTACGCCCAGGACTACAACAAGCTCAAGACCTGGTCGTCCGACTACCCGACGCCGGAGTATCTGCGCTCGATCACCAAGCAGGGCAGCATTCCGGTCGCGCCGTCGAAGGGCTGGTCGTCGCCGACCGAAGGCTCCAAGGCCATCATCAAAGCGGCCCACGAGGCCAGTTCCAGCGACCCGCTGTGGGTGCTGACCTGGGGCTCGATGACCGACCTCGCGCAGGCGCTGCACGACGATCCCTCGATTCAGGGAAAGATCAAGGTCTACAGCATCGGCGCCTGGAACACCCAGCAGGACCCCGCGTCGCGCGACTACATCTACAACAGCTTCAAGAACCTGTGGTGGATCGAGAACGACTCCACGTTCCGCGGGATGTATGTGGACGATGCCGGCAACGCCAAGAACACCTGGAAGATGGGCGATGCGCAGGGCCATGGAACGCTCGGCGAGACCTTCTACAAAGCGATGCCTTGGGGCCTGAAGATGGGTGACACCCCTTCGCTGCTGTATCTCCTGGACAACGTCGACAACAACAATCCCGGCGCGGCGAGCTGGGGCGGCTCGTTCGTCAAGACCGGCCATGGTCCGAACTACTGGACCGACAAGACCGGCTCGGCGGACAAGAACGGACCGTACAACGGCGCCGACACCGTGCAGGACCACCAGGGCGCCTTCTACAAGGACTTCGTCGCCCGCCTCGATCGCGCGAAGGCGGCGAAGACCGGCGGCGAGGTCGCCCCGAAGCCCACTCCGACCCCGACCGATCCTCCCGGCGGTGACGGCGGGGCGCTGCAGGCGGTCGACGACGCCATCTGGAAGACCGGCGCCAACGAGACCATGTGGCAGAACGCCCGCTACCTCACCTGGAACGACGAGGGCGGCAGCGGCGAGTTGAAAGTGTCCGCAGTGGCGGCCAAGAGCGCTGCCGGCGGCACCGTCAACTTCGGCAGCGACGGCACCATCAAGTTCATCCCGAAGGCCGGCTGGCAGGGCAAGGACTGGGTCGAGTACACCGTCAAGGACGCCACCGGCGCCACCGACACCGGCAAGTTCTATGTGCAGGTCGGCACCGGGACCGCCACCCCGCCCGCGACGACCCCGCCGACCACCACCCCGCCCCCGACCGCCGAGCCGCCGCAGAGCGGCACCGGCAAGCCGGTCACCGCGGTCGACGACGACATGTGGAAGACCGGCGTCAACGAGACCATGTGGCAGAACGCCCGCTACCTGACCTGGAACGACAAGGGCGGCGACGGCGCGCTCAAGGTGAGCTCCGTGGCGTCGAAGAGCGCCGCCGGCGGAACCATCGCCTTCGACGCCGACGGCACCATGACCTACCGGCCGAAGGCGGGCTGGCAGGGCAAGGACTCCGTCCAGTACACCGTCAAGGACGCCGACGGCAGCAGCGACACCGGGACGTTCTACGTCCAGGTGGGCCAGGGCGGCAGCACGATGCCGCCGGCGGCCGAGACGCCGACCCCGGCCACGCCGCCGTCGGGCGGCAGCGGCAGCGGCGTCGAAGCCAAGGACGACAGCTGGGGCGCCAAGTCCGGTGCTCAGTTGTGGTTCAACAGCCGCTACCTGCTGAGCAACGACAAGGCCCCCGACGGCGGCCTGGCGGTGAAGAGCATCGCCAGCACCACCGTCAAGGGCGGCACGATCAACTGGGACGCCGATACCGGCACCACGATCTACCGATCGAAGGCCGGCTACACCGGCAAGGACTATGTCGAGTACACGGCCGTCGACCGCGACGGCAGCACCGACACCGCCCTCATCCACTTCGACGTGCTGATCGCCTGAGACGATCGACCGCGACGGACCGGCCGCCGGATCTCCGGCGGCCGGCGCACCGGTCGGCGGTGACCGGGACCAGCAGAACCGCGCCCCTTTTCAGGTGAAACAGGCGACAGAGGAGAATCGCCATGGCGAGCGCCGTCGACGACGACATGTGGAAGACCGGTGCAAACGAGACGATGTGGCAGAACGCCCGCTACCTGACCTACAACGACAAGGGCGGCGGCACGCTGAAAGTCACCTCGGTCGCGAGCAAGAGCGCTGCCGGCGGGTCGATCTCCTTCGACAGCGACGGGACCATCAAGTACAAGCCCGTTGCCGGCTGGCAGGGCAAGGATTCGGTCCAGTACACCGTGACCGACAGCCTCGGCGGCACCGACACCGGCGTCTTCCACGTGCAAGTCGGCACCGGATCCGGCACCGCCTCGGGCGGATCGACAGGGAGTGGGCCGACGGGGGGTGGATCGACGACAGGCGGATCATCGCTGGCGCCCGTGAAGATCATGGCGATGGGCGATTCCAACACCTATGGCGTGATCAGCTGGTACTCCAACAAGGAGGCGGGCGGCTATCGCCTGCATCTCGACCAGAAGCTGAAATCGGTCGGCCTGAGCTTCGACATGGTCGGCAGCCAGCACAACGGCCCGTCGGGATTCGACCGCGACCACGAGGGCTACAACGGCATCCAGACCGACGGCCTGACCGCGAAGGTCCCGGGCATGATCAGCGGCGGCAAGCCCGACGTGATCCTGCTGATGTCCGGCAGCAACGACGCCAAGACCGACTCCGTCGCCAAGATGGGATCGGACATGAAGCAGCTGCTCGACACCATCAAGGCTCACGCCCCGAACGCCCAGGTGCTGGTCGCCGGCCTGCCGCCGGCACGCGAGGGCAACACCGCCGGCATCAGTGCGTCGAAGGTCGCCCAGTACAACGCCGACCTGCCGGGGATCGTCGCCGCCAAGAAGGCGGCCGGCATGAAGGTCGGCTTCGTCGACACCTCGGGCCTGACGGTCAACGACATCTCCACCATACAGGCCGACGGCGGCGTGCATCTGAACAGCAGCGGCACCGAGAAGCTGGCCGGGATGTGGCTGAACGCCCTGAAGACGCTGGGGATCAAGGACGGCACCATCGACGCCGGGCGCAGCGGCTCGGGCGGCGGGACCGTCATCGTCCCACCGGTCCCCGATGGTCCCGCGGCCCCCGACGGTCCCTCGGGCGGGACCGGGAACCCGGTCACGGCGGTCGACGACGACACGTGGTCGGTCGGCAAGGACCAGACCATGTGGCAGAACGCCCGCTACCTGACCTGGAACGACAAGGGCGCCGACGGCGGCCTCAAGGTCACCGCCGTGGCGTCCAAGAGCGCCGCCGGCGGCAGCATCACCTTCACCGACGACGGCACCATCAAGTTCAAGCCGCTGGCCGGCTGGCAGGGCAAGGATGCGGTGCAGTACACGGTGAGCGATGCCGACGGCAGCAGCGACACCGGCACCTTCTATGTGCAGGTCGGCAGCGGCGGCTCCACCCTGCCACCCGTCGCCACCCCCGACCCGGCCCCGACGACGCCGTCGACGCCCGGTGGCGGCGGCAGCGGCAATGGCGTCGATGCCAACAACGACCACTGGAACGCCAAGTCCGGCGCGCAGCTGTGGTTCAACAGCCGCTACCTGCTGGGCAACGACAAGGCGCCCGACGGCGGCCTGGCGGTCAAGAGCATCGCCGCCGCCACCGCAAAGGGCGGCAGCATCAACTGGGATGCCGAGACCGGCACCACGATCTACCGCTCCAAGGCCGGATATGTCGGCAAGGACTGGGTCGAGTACACCGCCGTCGACACCGACGGCAGCACCGACAGCGCCCTCATCAACTTCGACGTGCTGATCGCCTGACGCGGTCGCGAGCGCGCCGCCTTTCCGCAATGTGAGGAATACCCGAGAGAGGAGTGATACCGATGGTGATCGCCGTCGACGACGACATGTGGAGCACCGCCGTCAATCAGACGATGTGGCAGAATGCGCGCTACCTGACCTGGAACGACAAGGGCAGCGGCACGCTGAAGGTCACCTCGGTCGCCGGCAAGAGTGCCGCCGGCGGGTCCGTCTCCTTCAGCGCCGACGGCACCATCCAGTACAAGCCGCTGGCCGGCTGGCAGGGCAAAGACACGGTCCAGTACACGATCGCCGATGGTACCGGCGCGACCGACACCGGCGTGTTCCATGTGCAGGTCGGCGCCGGCGGCACGACAGCGGGCGGCAGCACCGGCGGCTCGCCGGGCGGTTCCGGCTCCCTGGCCCCGATCAAGATCATGGCGATGGGGGACTCCAACACCTACGGCGTGAACGGCTACGGCAGCAAGGAGTCGGGCGGCTACCGCCTCCACCTCGACCAGAAGCTGAAGGCCGCCGGCCTGTCTTTCGACATGGTCGGAAGCCTTCGCAACGGCTCCTCCGGCTTCGATCGCGACCACGAGGGTTACAACGGCATCCAATCCGACGGCCTGAAAGCCAAGATCCCGGGCATCATGAGTGCCGGAAAGCCGGATGTGATCCTGCTGATGTCCGGCAGCAACGACGCCAAGACCGACTCCGTCGCGAAGATGGAGTCCGACATGAAGCAGCTGCTCGACACCATCAAGGCGCATGCCCCGAACACGCTGGTCCTGGTCGCCGGCGTGCCGCCATCGCGCGAGGGCAACACCGCCGGGATCAGCCCGACGAAGGTCGCCCAGTACAACGCCGACCTGCCGGGAATCGTCGCCGCCAAGAAAGCGGCCGGCATGAAGATCGGCTTCGTCGACACATCCAGCCTCACGGCCAACGACATATCGAGGATCGGCGACGACAGCGGCGTCCACCTGAACCAGGCCGGCGCGCAGAAGCTGGCGGGCATCTGGTTCAACGCCCTGAAGTCGCAAGGGGTGAAGGACGGGACCATCGACGCCGGGCGCGGCGCCGCGGGCGGCGGGACGGTCGAGGCGCCGCCGGTCCCGGACAGACCGTCCGGCGGAACCGGCAACCCGGTCACGGCGGTCGACGACGACATGTGGTCGGTCGGCAAGGACCAGACCATGTGGCAGAACGCCCGTTACTTGACCTGGAACGACAAGGGCGGCGACGGCGCGCTCAAGGTGACCTCCGTGGCGTCGAAGAGCGCCGCCGGCGGAACCATCGCCTTCGACGCCGACGGCACCATGACCTACCGGCCGAAGGCGGGCTGGCAGGGCAAGGACGCGGTCCAGTACACCGTGACGGATGCCGATGGCAGCAGCGACACCGGGACGTTCTACGTCCAGGTGGGCAAGGGTGGCAGCCCGATGCCGCCGGCGGGCGGCAGCGGCAGCGGCAATGGCGTCGATGCCGGCAACGATCACTGGAACGCCAGGTCGGGCGAGAAGCTGTGGTTCAACAGCCGCTACCTGCTGAACAACGACAAGGCGCCCGACGGCGGCCTGGCGGTCAAGAGCATCGCCGGCACGACCGCCAAGGGCGGCACGATCAGCTGGGATGCCGAGACCGGCACCACGATCTACCGCTCGAAGGCCGGCTACTCCGGCAAGGATTGGGTCGAGTACACGGCCGTCGACGCCGACGGCAGCACAGACACCGCCCTCATCAACTTCGACGTCCTGATCGCCTGACCGCCACGCCCGGCCGCCGGGAAGCCGGCGGCCGGCGCATCGGCCTGGTCGATCAGTGCAGCTTCGGCCCCTTCAGCATGTCGCGCCGGGAAATCGAGGCGATCGACAGCTCGACCAGCTCGCCGTCGCGCGCCACCATGAGCGGCACCGTGCTGCCGGCCGGGCCGATCGCCCACAGCCGGCGCAGGAAGTCGGCGAGGTTGTTCACCGAGCGGCCGCCGACCTTGGCGATCACGTCGCCGACCTGGACGTCCCCCTGTTCGGCGGGTCCGCCCTCGCTCAGGCCGGCGACCACCAGGCGGTTCTCCACCTCGGTGCCGTACAGGCCGAGCCACGGCCGGGCCGGCCGGTTCGGCATGCCGTAGATCAGCATGTCGTCGTAGATCGGCTTCAGCAGGTCGATCGGCACCACCATGTTGCCGTCGACCGGCTGCCCGCCGCCCTGCGATTGCTGGATGAACAGCGAACCGATGCCGAGCAGGCGGCCGTCGGAACCCAGCATGGCGGTGCCGCCCCAGTTCGGGTGCGCCGGCGCGGTGAAGATCGCCTCCTCCAGCAGATACTCCCAATAGCCGGCGAACTCGCGGACCCCGATGACCTGAGCCTTCACGGCGGCGCGGCGCCCCCCGTGTCCGGCCAGCACCACCGCATCACCCTCGCGGACGGCGGAGGAATCGCCAAGTTCGAGCGCCGGCAGATCGAGGGCACCGAGCGCCTGCACCAGACCGAAACCGGTTTCCTGGTCGTAGCCAAGGACGGTGCCCTGCACCGCCCGGCCGCGGTTGTCGGTGATCCAGGTGGTCTCGGCCTCGGTGACCAGGTAGCCGATGGTCAGGATGACGCCGTCCTCGCGGATCACCACGCCATTGCCGGACCGCTCGGTCCCCAGGATCGATGCGGTGAACGCATCCTCCGGGATGTGCGTGCGCAGTCCGACCACCGACGACAACGCCTTGTTGAAATCGTAAGCCAGATGCTCCGGCCGCGGATCATCCTCCGACATGCTTCCCCGTCATTCGCCGGTTGCGGTCCCAGAATCGCGCATTTGGGGGCGCCAGCGCACGCCGGCCGACCCACCATCGAACCAGCTTAGCACGCTGCCGCTCCCGACGCGCGGTCTCCGCGGCCGCCGGCGGCGCTATTCCTGGCTGTCGGGGAACCCGTCGATCGGACCGATCCCGATCTCGTCGCGCGGCACCACCGGCGGGCTCATGACATACACCGCAACGAGTCGTGCCAGGGCGGTCAGCGAGTCGATGTGCACCCGCTCCCAGCCATGGCTGGCGTCGAGGCCGAAGGCGACCAGGGCGGTGCGGATGTCGTTGCCTGCCTCCAGGGCCGACGCCGCGTCGCAACGGTAGTGCTTGAACACGTCGCGACGGTGCTCGATCCCGTAGCGCCGCGCCAAGTCGATCAGGCCGCGGGTCAGGTGGTAGTCGAACGGCCCGGTCATGTCGCCCATGGCGATGGTGACGCCGTACTCCGAGGAATTTTGCCCGGGTGCCACGGTGGCGTTGTCGACGGCCAGAAGTTCGGCAACATCGCCATGCAGCACCGCCGACGCACCGGAGCCGGTCTCCTCGGAGATCGTGAACAGGAAATGGCAGTCGACCGGCAGCCGGGCATCGGTCTCGGTGAGCGCCGACAGCACCTCGAGCATGGCCGCCACCCCGGCCTTGTCGTCGAGATGGCGGGAATTGATGAAGCCGGTGTCGGTGATCTCCGGCTGCGGGTCGACGGCCACCATGTCGCCGACATGGAAGGCGCGCGCCACCAGATCCTCGTGGCGCGACACCCGGTCGTCGACGCGGATCTCCAGGTTGTCCCAATGCGCCGGCTGGGTGTCGACCTCCTGGTCGAACACATGGCCCGATGCCTTGAGCGGCAGGATGGTGCCGCGGCGCGGACCGGCCTCGGTGAACACCGACACCCGGGCACCCTCGGCGAACCGCGCCGCCCAGGTGCCGATCGGCCGCACCGCCAGCCGGCCGTTCGGCTTCAGCTGCGTGACCTGGGCGCCCAGCGTGTCGACATGCCCGACCACCGCGCGGTCGGGGCTGGCCACCTCGCCCTTCAGGTTGGCGCGGATGGCACCGCGACGGGTCAGCTCGTAGTCGATGCCGCGCTCGTGCAGCCAGCCGCAGACATGGCGCACGATGCTGTCGGTGTAGCCGGTCGGGCTCGGGATCGCCTGCAGCTTCAGCAGGTGGTCGAGTATCCGGCGGCCCTCGATGGCCGCCAGCGTGCGGGCGGCATCGCCGTAGGCGCGCAGGCGCTCCTCGGCCGGGCGCTCGGGCGGGGGGGATCTATCGAGCGGCGACATCGCCCACCTCCCCGCCGCGCTGCGGCGTCCTGGCCGAGCGGTCGACGGTATGCGGGAACAGCATGTCGACGAAGCGTTCCGCCGTCGGCTGCGGCTCATGGTTGGCCAGGCCGGGCCTCTCGTTGGCCTCGATGATCACATACTCGTCCCTGGCCGGGTCGGGGACCAGGAAGTCGAATCCGACCAGCGGGATGCCGAGCGCCCGCGACGCCTCCTCGGCGGCCAGCGCCAGCCGCGGCGACAGCACCGGGGTGACATCGTGGATGGTGCCGCCCGTGTGCAGGTTGGCAGTCTTGCGCACCGCCAGCGTCTCGCCGGCCGGCAGCACCGAGTCGTAGTCGTACCCCGCCAAGCCGATGCAGCGCTCGGTCTCGGCATCGACCGGGATCCGGCTCTCGCCGCCGGTCGCCGCAGCCCGGCGCCGGCTCTGCTTCTCGATCAGCGTCCGCACGGTCGACACGCCGTCGCCGACCAGGCTCGCCGGCTTGCGGACGGCTGCCGCCACGACACTGTGATCGATCACCACGATCCGCAGGTCCTGGCCCTCGCAGAACTCCTCCAGCAGCACCCGGTCGGAGACCGCCGCCGCCGTCTCGATCGCCCGCCGCATGGCCTCGACCTCCGTGATGTCGACGGAGATGCCGCGGCCCTGTTCGCCTTTGGCCGGCTTCACGACGATCCGGCCATGCTTCTCCAGGAACGCCTCGTCATCCTCGTCGCCGCTCACCTCGCGCTGCTCGGGGACGCGGAACCCCTGTTTGCTCAAGAGCCGCGAGGTCAGCGCCTTGTCGTCACAGCGGCTGAAGGCGACCGCGCTGGTCAGCTCGGTCAGCGACTCCCGGCAGGCCACCCGGCGGCCGCCGTGGACGAGTGTGAACAGTCCTGCGTCCTCGTCCTCGATCTCGACGCTTATGCCGCGCCGCCGCGCCTCGTTGATGATGATCCTGGCGTAGGGGTTCAGCCGCGCTTCCGGTGCCGGCGCACTGTAGAGCCGCTCGTTGATCGGGTTCTTGTACTTGATACTGAACAGCGGCACCCGCTCGAAGCCGAGCTTCTCGTAAAGGCCGATCGCCTGCGTGTTGTCGTGCATGACCGAAAGATCGATCTGCGCCAGGCCGCGGGTCTGGAAGGTCTCGATCAGGTGACGGGCCAGCACCTCGCCGATGCCGGGCAGGCTCGCCTGCGGATCGACCGCCAGGCACCACAGGCTGGAGCCGCGTTCCGGATCCGCGAAGGTCAGGACGTGGTCGATGCCGGTGACGGTGCCCACCACCTCCCCCGATACCTCGTCGATCGCCAGCAGATGCACGATGTGCCGCGAGCTGCGGTGGTTCAGGAAGAACTCCCGGCTGACCTGGATCATGCCGCACTTGGCGTAGATCCGATTGACGGCCGCGGCATCGTCGCTCGAGCGCAAGCGGCGGATGAACACCCCTGGCACCCGGTCGCGGCGCGGCCGGTAGCGCTGGAAGTCGAGGCGGAAGGTGTGCGATGGGTCGAGGAACAGCGCTTCCGGCGCCTGCGCCAGCAGGACATGCGGGTCGTTGAGGTAGACGGCGATGTCGCGCTCGTCCGGGGCCTCCTGGCGGACCGCCGCGATGAGCGCCTCGGCGTCGCGGAAGGTGTGGCCGAACAGCAGGCGGCCCCAGCCGCAATGCACCACCGCGTCATCGTCGGGCTGGCCGAGGTCCCCGGTCTCCGGGTGGCCCGGATTCCAGGAGCGCCGGACCCAGTCGCGGGCCCGTGAGCGCCGCTGGCGAAACGCCGTCTGGGTGCGATCGTTCATCTTGCTTCCTCCGGTGTCATATTCCGTGCGCCTGCAGCCATCCCTCCAGCAACGCCGCCTGCCACAGCTCGGATCCGCCGAGCGGCGTGATATGCGCCTCCGGATCCTGCAGGCGGCTGTCGAGCCAGTTGCGGTCGAACAGGCCGCGCTCGCGGGCACGGCGGTCGTCGAGAATGCCGCGGACGTGCTCCAGGGTGTCGCCACGGATGTATTTGAGCGCCGGGACCGGGAAATAGCCCTTCGGCCGGTCGATGACCTCCGCCGGGATCACCCGGCGGGCCGCCTGCTTGAGAACATGCTTGCCGCCCTGCCCGACCTTGTGCTCGGCCGGAATCCGTGCCGCCAGCTCGACCAGTTCGTGGTCGAGGAACGGCACCCGGGCCTCCAGTCCCCAGGCCATGGTCATGTTGTCGACCCGCTTCACCGGATCGTCGACCAGCATCACCGTGGTGTCGAGGCGCAGTGCCTGGTCGACGGTACGCTCGGCACCGGGGGCCGCGAAGGCCCGCTCCAGGAATTTGCCGGCGTGGTCGCCGTCGCGCATGGCCGGGCCAGCCGCCGCCAGGAAGCCGGCGTGGTCGCGGTCGCGGAACAGTCGGGCATAGTCGTCAGGGCCCGCGCCCTCATCGAGCAGCGGCGGGTACCAGTGATAGCCGCCGAACACCTCGTCCGCCCCCTGCCCGGATTGCACGACCTTGACCCGCTTGGAGACCTCTTCGGACAGCAGGTAGAAGCCGATGCAGTCGTGACTGACCATCGGCTCGGACATCGCGGCGATGCAGCCCGGCAGCGACGGGAGCAACCGCTCGCGACTGTCGACGCGGATCTGGTGATGCACCGTGTCGAAGCGCTCGGCGATGACGTCGGAATACTTGAATTCGTCTCCGACCTCGTCGCCGACCGACTCAAAACCGACCGAGAAGGTCTCCAGCGGCGCCGTGCTGTGCTCGGCGATCAGCGCGGTGATCAGAGAGGAGTCCACGCCGCCCGACAGCAGGACGCCGACCGGCACGTCGGCGACCAGGCGCCGGCGGACGGCGGCGCGCAGGCTGTCCAGCACACGGTCGGCCCAATCCTCGACGCCGAGGCCGCGGTCCTCCTCCGGCGTGGCGTAGGCCGGGTTCCAGTAGATCCGCTCACGGCGGCGGCCGTCCGCCTCGATGGTCAGTACGGTCGCCGGCGGCAGCTTGCGCACACCCTTCAGGATGGTGCGCGGCGCCGGCACCACGGCATGGAACGCCATGTAGTGGTTGAACGCCACCGGATCGATCTCGGTGGAAATGCCGCCGGCTTTCACCAGCGCCGGCAGGGTGGAGGCGAAACGCAGGCCGCCCGGCACCTCGGCCAGATACATCGGCTTGATGCCGAGGCGGTCGCGCGCCAGCGTGACCGTCCCGGTCTGCCGGTCCCACACCGCGAAGGCGAACATGCCGGCGAACCGCTCGACGCAGGCCGCCCCCCACTTGTGGAAGGCCTTGAGGATCACCTCGGTGTCGCCGTCCGAGAAGAACCGGTAGCCGTCCGACTGCAGCTCCCGTCTGAGCTCTGGATAGTTGTAGATCGCGCCGTTGTAGGCGACCGTCAGCCCGAGTTCGGGATCGACCATCGGCTGCTGCGCCCGCTCGGACAGGTCGATGATCGACAGTCGCCGATGCGCCAGCCCGAGCCGGCCCTGCAGGAACAGCCCCTCGGCGTCGGGGCCGCGGGTGACCATGGAATTCGCCATGACCGCAAGACGCTCGGGCGACGCGGAGCGCCCGTCGAACCGGATCTCACCGGCCAATCCACACATGAGCTCGTTACCTGGTAGTGGAGGACACGGGGTATATGGCGTGAAGACGCTGAAATTGAACCCCGGTTCCCCAATCTCGAGTTAAAGCAAGGACAAAATCGGCCTCGAATCTCCCGATCAACCACAATGAAATATTAGATCAAATTCTCGTCGCGGCATTGCTACAGGCATCTTGCTCTGCAAAAGCCGACAAATAGCATATTGTGGATTGCTAAAATATCGATCGAGCTCAAAACAGAGAAGCGTGCGTCGAACGCAAACTGCGTACCTGCCTCACGCGCGGTATCCGAACTCCGCCATCACCTCGGCGACCTCCGGCGTGACCAGTGCGGCCGCCCGCTCGCCGAGCTCGGATTTCCAGGCGCCAGCCTCGCCGCGACGAAAGAAGCTGCGATCGTCGCGCTGTCCGCGGGCCCTGCCGCCGGAAAGCGCCTCGAAGCGTCCGGCCTCGCGACAGGCGGCAACGACCGCCGGATCATCCACGGCGACGCCGAGGAAGCCGAAGACCGACCGCAGGCCCGGCGCCTCGTCGGCGACGAGATCCTCGTAGCGCAGGTCGAGCGTCGAGCCGGGATGCGCCGCGCGATGTTTCAGGTATAGCCTGTTCACCTCGACCCATTTTCGCAGGTATCCCTCGAAAATGTCCTCGTCGCGCTCGTAGCGGCGCCCGGCGGCGCCCTGCTCGAGCCGGCGGGTCTGGTGGAGCATCGACACCACGGAATCCCGCGGATCGCGCACCAGGTAGACGAAGCGGCAGTCCGGGAAGATCGCCGACAGCAGCCCGAGGGCGTAGGCATAGTTCGGCGTCTTGTCGCCGACCACGACCGCGTCGGGCTTGCGTGCACGCAGCTTGGCCAGGCGCTGCCCGACGATGAAGCGGGCGATCTCGTTGAAGTCCCGCTCCGAGAACCCGGCCTGGGTGGCCCGCTCCCGATACAGCAGCTCGTTGTTGAACTGCAGCTGCTCGTTGTAGGTGGTCAGCAGGCGCCGCAGCGGCGCCAGCACCCAGTCGGTCAGATGTCCCTCGCCGGCGCAGATCACCGCCGGGTGCGCGTTCAGCATCAGCTGCAGCCACGTGGTCCCCGACTTCGGCGGGCCGCAGACGAAGAATTTCCCGGGATCGGATGTCATGCCGGCGCCTCGTGCACGAACCTGCAGCCCGGTGGTGATCGAAGTGGACGCCCCGGTCAAGCGGCTGGTCCCGCGGCTTCCGCTCGCCCGAGACCGTCCGCCGTCAGCTGAAGATGAACCAGTCCGCCTGCAACTGCGCCGCCGACACGCCGATGAGCTTGATCGAGTTGCCGCTTCCGAGCGCGATCTCGACGCTGCCGTCGCCGGTGTCGACCGCCGCACCCCGCAGCTCGGCGAAGGTGTCGATCGCCGTGCCGTTCGGGTTGGCGGCAATCTGGATGCGATCGCCGCCGCCGCCGTCGAAGTCGGCGACGGTATCGTTGCCGCCGGAGCCGGCGACCACGAAGAGGTCGCTGCCGCCGCCACCGACCAGGCTGTCGGCCCCTTGGCCGCCGTGCAGCGTATCGTTGCCGAGATTGCCGGCGATCACATCGGCACCGGTGCCGGACTGACCGCCGTACAGGACGTCGTTGCCCTGGCCGCCATACAGCGTGTCGGCCCCGAAGTTGCCGTAGATGACGTCGTCCGCGAGGTTGCCGTAGGCGACGTCCTCGTTCTGTCCGCCGAACAGGGTGTCGCCGCCCTGGCCGCCGAACAACGTGTCCAGCCCCTGGTTGCCATAGACCATGTCGGCGCCCTGGTTGCCGTAGACCGCGTCCTGGTCGGCGCCGCCGAAGACGGTGTCGGCGCCGTCACCGCCGGCGATGATATCGTTGCCGCCGGCGCTGCCGACGCTGTCGTTGCCGCCGCCGCCCATCAGCGTGTCGTCGTCGGCGCCGAGCAGGATCGACTGGCTGCCGCTGTCGCCGACCACGTAGTTCGAGCCGGCGCCGCCGGTGATGGTCGCGTTGCCGATCACCGAGACGAACTCGATGTTGTCGATCTGCACGAAGCCGCCGCCGCTGAGCGACGACAGGTTCAGGATCACCACCTCCTCCGATCCGGTCCCCGCCCCGGCGCTGCCCGACAGCACGATCGGCGAGCCCGCTCCACCGCCGCCGCTGGGCGTCAGCGTCACCACGTCGAGGCTGGTGCCCGGCGCACGGCTGTTGGTGAAGGTGTTCAGCGCCGAATTCATCGAGACGTTCGAGCCCGGATCGCTCACCAGCGCGTTGATCTGCGAGTTCGCCTGCGACCCGGCCGATGCGGGCGTCTGCCCGGTGGCGACCGCCGAGGCGTTCACGCTGACGCCGGCAGGCGGTGTGACGGTCGAGTTTGTCGATACGATCGTCGGCGTCGAGGGCGGGGCCGTCGTGCCGGGGCCACCGCCGCCGCCGCCGCCGCCTCCACCTCCGCCTCCCCCGCCTCCGCCTCCGCCTCCGCCTCCGCCTCCGCCTCCGCCTCCGCCTCCACTGGAGGGCGCAGTGAGGGTGATCGTGGTGTTGCCGCCGCTGAAGCTCGCTGCAAAGGTCCCGCTCGAAGCCGAAATACCGCTGAGCGTGAGCGTCTGGCCGCCGCCGACGGTGACGGTGCCGGCTGCCGCGGCGCCGTTCAGCGACGACAGGTCGGCGCCGGTCACTACGATGCTGTCACCGACGGCGAAGTCCGAGATGGTGTCGCCGGCGTGCTCGGCGGCACTGCCGATGAAGGTGTCGGCGCCGTCGCCACCGAGGAGGACGTCGGCGCCAGTGCCGCCGTACAGGTGATCGTCACCGATCCCGCCGGACAGCGTGTCGGTGCCGGACGCACCGGACAGCGTGTCGCGCCCGGCCCCACCGTACAACGTGTCGCTGCCGAGTATGTTGCCGACCAGCAGATCGTCGCCCGAGCCCCCTGACAGGACGTCGGTGCCGGTCACGCTGTCGAGGCCCCGGAGGGTGTCGTTGCCGGCACCGCCCAGCAATGTGTCGCTGCCGCCGCGGCCGCCGACGAGGCTGTCGTTGCCGTCGCCGCCCGACAATATGTCGCTGCCGCCTCCGCCGGACAGGCTGTCGTTGCCACCAGCAGCCGACAGCGTGTCGTTCCCGATGCTGCCGAACAACAAGTCGCTTCCCGTTCCGCCGAGCATCAGGTCGTTGCCGGCGCCCCCGTACAGGGCGTCGTTCCCCTCGCCTCCCGACAGGGTATCGTTCCCCGACCCGGCGCTGAGGGTGTCATTGCCGGCGCCGCCGCGCAGTACATGGTTGGCAGGACGGCTCGCCACCAGAAGATCGTCGCCCGAGCCACCGTCGAGTTCGTCGCTTCCGGCCATGCTGTCATGGCTTCGCAGGGTGTCGTTGCCGGCGCCGCCCGACAGCGTGTTGTTCCCGCCGTTGGAGAGTAGCAGATCGTCGCCGGCTCCACCGAAGAGAAGGTCCGAAGCGGCGCCGCCGGTAACGGTATCGGCGCCGGCACCGCCGGTAAAGGACAGCTTACCGCTCGCGACGCCATTCCAGGCCACGGCATCGGCGCTTGCCGAAGCGTTCACTGTCAGGGTCTGTCCGCTGGCGATGGTGTTGAAATGGGTGGTGATCGACTGGATACCGCCGGTGATCGTGACGGTCTCGACGTTCTGCAGCGTCGTGCTGTCGAAGATCGCCGTCTGCGCCGCCGAGATCAGCAACGTGTCGGAGCCCCCGAGTCCGTCGATCGCGTCTCCGGAATTTAGGACGCCCGCGGCATCAGCCGTGATGGTGTCGTTGCCAGCCGTAAAGACGGGCGCATCGGTGACAGAGGTCAGGACGAATGTGTTCGTCGGCGAGATGGAATAGGTGACGTGCGTGTCGCCCCCCGAAACTGCGACTGCGAACACGGCACTGGTGTTGAGGGCGGGGGCGGTCAGCGTGATGTCGGCCGTGGTGTCGCCGTTCGTGTCGATGGCGATGGAGTTCCCGGTTCGCGTGATATCGGAAGCGGAGAGAGTGGTGGTTCCGAGCACGACCAGTGCCTCGCCGGCCGCCCAGTCTCCCAAAGTGTCGCCGTCACTTGCGACAAAGGTGTCCACCCCATCTCCGCCGAACAGGGTGTCGTGTCCGGTGCTACCGACCAACCAGTCGACGTCGCGACCACCATAGAGCAGATCGTCGCCGTTGCCGCCTTGCAGAGAATCGGCGCCGTCGCCGCCGGACAGCACATCGTTGCCGTCACCTCCTGACAGTTGGTCGTTGCCTGAGAGTCCAGAGGCGGTGTCATTGCCCGTGCCGCCGATCAGCGTATCGCCGCCGAAGATGTTGCCCCCCAGGAGGTCATCGCCGGCCCCGCCGTCCAGGAGGTCCGAACCGCTGACGCTGTCGAGGCTAACCAAGGTGTCGTTGCCATCACCACCGGAGAGAGTGTTGTTTCCGTGGCCGCCGGACAGACGATCGTCGCCGCTGCCACCCAGCAACAGGTCGTTGCCATCGCCGCCGGACAACCTGTCGGCCCCGAGCCCGCCGGACAGCGTGTCGTGACCCGCCCCCCCGGAAAGGCTGTCATTGCCATCGCCGCCGGAGAGCAGATCGCTGCCATCGCCACCGGAGAGCTGATCGGCACCCAATCCGCCGGAGAGTGTGTCGTTACCTGAATTCCCCAAAAGGGTGTCGTTCCCCGCACCGCCCCGCAGGGTATCGCTACCGTTCCGGTTACCCTCCAGCAGATCGTCGCCGTCGCCGCCGTCCAACAGGTCCGCACCTGCCGAGCTGTCCTGACTCCGCAACGTGTCATTGCCGGCGCCGCCGAAAAGGGTGTTGTTGCCGAAACCGCCGTACAACAGATCGTCCCCGACTCCGCCGGAGAGCAGGTCGCTACCGGAGCCGCCGGTCACGCTGTCAGCGCCCGTCCCACCAATGAAGACGAGTGTGCCGCTGGTATCGGCGGAGCCGTTCCAGCGCACGGCATCGGCGCTGGCGGACGCATTGACGGTCAGAGTCTGACCACTGGCTATGGTGTTGTCGTGGGCGGTGATGTCCTGCGCGCCGGCAGTGATCGTGATGGTCTCGATGTTCAGCAGGGTGGCGGCGCCCAATGCCACCGTCTGCGCCGCCGAGATGTTCAGGGTGTCGTCACCGCCGAGCCCGTCGACGGTGTCGCCGGCGTTCAAGGCGCCGGCGAGGTCGACCGTCACCGTGTCGGCACCTGCCGAAAGGGTCGGAGCATCGGTGCCCGTGGTCAGCGTGGCGGTCGCCAGCAGCCCCGGATATGCGGCCCGGGCCGCAGCCGGAAAGGCCGGCGCGAAGGCCGCGCCATCGCGTCGGCGGAACGTCCAGCCGCCTCCGAGCCGCCGGGCTCCGACCGGGCCGGCGGAAGCCGCCACCGCGACGCCGAGGGCCCGCTCCAGGTGGTCGACGAAAGCGTCGCCGTCCGCGCCCTCGGCGACCGAGCAGGCGTACAGCGTCATGGTCGCGTCGGCGGTGAGCGCAGCCGCGATATCGGCCAGCGTCGCATGCTGCGCCGCCAGCGCCTCCCGGTCGATCCGCTCGCCCGAGAGCAGCAGCGCTCCAGGCTCGCCGTGGCAGAGCAGATCGAGAACCGCGATCCGACGGCCGGCCAGATGCCTCGCGATCTGCCCCAGCGCGTCGCCGCCGGGAAACAGCTCGAGCACATCGACACCGGGCTGCCGTCCCGCCACAAGCACGGACGCCGAGGCCACCGCGCCGTCGACGACAAGAAGCCGAAGCGCGCAGTCGGCGCCCGCCGCCGGCACGCCGGCCACCCTTACAGACGCCATGGAACCATCCCCACCCCTGAGAACCTCCCTGGTTGCATACAGGGATCGTAGTCGTCCGTAAAACGCTTTGTTTTTCAGGCGGTACGGCTATACCGCGAATATCGCATGAATGTTTCAGGCATTGCTGGAACCTGGGTCGTTTCGACCGAAAATCCCGGCAGGACCGGCTTCAGGTGAAGGCGAACCAGCTCGACTGCAGCTGCGACACGCTCACGCCGACCAGCCGGACGGCGTTGCCGGCGCCGAGGTCGATCTCAACCGATCCGTCGGCTGTGTCGACCGCCGCCGCCCGCAGCTCCGCAAAACTGTCGATCGCGCCGCCATTGGCGTTGGCGGCCAGCAGGATCAGGTCGCCGTCGGCCCCGTCGAAGTCGGCGACGGTGTCGGCGCCGCCAGAGGCGGCGATCAGGAACAAGTCGCCGCCGGATCCTCCGACCAGGCTGTCCACTCCCAGCCCGCCGACCAGGGTGTCGGCGCCGTCGCCACCGAACAGCAGGTCGACACCCTCGTTGGACTGGCCGCCATACAGGATGTCGGCACCCAGGCCGCCATACAGCGTGTCGGCGGCCAGATTGCCGTACAGGACGTCGTCGCCGAGATTGCCATAGGCCAGGTCCTGGTGCTGGCCGCCGAATACCGAGTCGCTGCCCTGGCCGCCGAACAGCACGTCGAGGCCCTGGTTGCCGTAAAGGACGTCGGCGCCCTGGTTGCCGTAGACCGCGTCGTGGTCGAAGCCGCCGGACACCAGGTCGGCGCCGTCGCCGCCGTGGACGATGTCGTTGCCGGCGTCGCCGCTGAGACTGTCGTCGCCGGCGCCGCCCAGCCCCAGATCGTTGCCCTCGCCGAGCAGGATGCGTTGCACCCCGCCGTCACCGACGACATGGTTGGCGCCGCCGCCGCCGGTGACGACCGCGTTGCCGATCAGTGTCACGAACTCCGCATGATCCAGGTCCAGATAGGCGAAGCTGCCCGACGCGGTGAACGCCGACAGGTCGAAGATCAAAACCTCCTGCGAGCCGGCGTCGGCGCCGGTCGCGCCTGCCAGCGTGATCGGGTTCGCCGCACTGCCGCCCCCGCCGGTCGGCGTCAGCGTCAGCACGTCGAGCGTGCTGCCGGCGGCGCGCGTGCCGGTGAAGGCATCGAGCGCCGCCTGCATCGCCGCCTTGGCCGTGGGATCGGCCACCAGTTGGTCGAGCCGCGCCCCCGCCAGCGTGGCGGCGCTGCCGGTCGCGGGGCCGTCGGTGAGGGTCGAGACCGTGACGGATACCCCCGCAGGGGCCGTCACGGTGACCGACGGCGCCACCGCCATCGCAACGAGCGGGAGCGCCACGGTGGTGGCGATGCCGGCGACACCGGCGTCGGCCCCGCCGTCGGCCTCGTCGTCGGCATCGTCGTCGTCGGAACCGCCGCCACCACCACTGCCACCGTCGGCAGGTGCGGTCAGGGTGATGGTGGTGTCGCCGCCGCTGAAGCTCGCCGCCAGCGTCCCGCTCGCCGAGGAGATCCCGGCCAGTGTCAGGGTCTGGCCGATGCCGACGGCGAGCGTCCCGGCAGCACTCGTGCCGTTCAGCGAAGACAGGTCGGCGCCGGTGACCACGATCCGGTCGCCGACCGCGAAGCCTGAGATCGTGTCGCCGTCGTGGTCAGAGGCACTGCCGCTGTAGGTATCGTTGCCGGCACCGCCGACCAGCAGGTCGTCCGCGCCCCCGGCGCGCAGCAGGTCGTCGCCAAGTCCGCCGGAGAGCGTGTCCGCCGCCGACGAGCTGGTGATCGAGTCGTTTCCGGCTCCGCCGAGCGCGAGCGTGACGCCGCGGCCGCTGACCTGGATGAGATCGTCGCCGTCGCCGCCGTCGAGGACGTCGGTGCCGCCAACGCTGTCGAGGTTCGACAGCGTGTCGTTGCCATCGCCGCCGTAGAGCGTGCCGTTGCCGCTGCCGCTGCCCAGCCGGTCGTCGCCGGCACCACCCCAGACGGTGTTGTTGCCGGCGAGACCGTCGATGAAGTCGTTTCCGGCGCCTCCGACCAGGCTGTCGTCGCCGTCACCCCCGAGAATCGTGAATCGACCGTCGGTCTCCGCGGTGCCGTCCCAGGCCACGGCGTCCGGGCTGGCCGTCGCATCGACGTACAGCCCCGCACCGGAGGCGACCGTCCCGTCGCTCGTGGTGATGTTCTGGACGCCGCCGGATATCACCACCCTCTCGACGTCGATCAATGTCGTCGCGCCGAGCGTGACTGTCTGCGCATCCCAGATCTCGAGGAAATCGGTGCCGTCGCCGCCGTCGATGCTGTCGTCGGCGTTCAGTGAGTTCACGGTTCCGGCAACCACCGTATCGCTTCCAGCGCTGGACACCGGCGTGTCGCTGCCGACGGTCAGCACCGGCGATGTCGTCACGCCGATTTTCGTGCTGCCGCCGCTGAAACTCGCCACGAACGAGCCGTTCGCCGCGGTGACGCCGGTCAGCGTCAGCGTCCGGCCGGAGCCGAGGTCGATGCTCCCGGTCGCCGCCGTGTCGTGCAGCGCCGACAGGTCGAGACCGGTCACGACAATGCGGTCACGGGCCCCGAAGCCGTCGATCGTGTCGCCGTCGAACTCGGCAGCGGTGCCGAAGTACCTGTCGTTGCCGGCACCGCCTGATAGCATGTCGGCGCCAGCACCTCCGGAAATCAAGTCGTTGCCGGAGCCGCCGAAGATCGTATCTAGGCCGTTTCCACCAAGGAATCGGTAGCCGCCGGAGGTGCCCGCGAGGCGGTCGTCCCCGTCCCCACCGTCGAGAACCTCCGCGCCCCCCACGCTGTCGAACGCCACCAGCGTGTCGTCTCCGGCCCCGCCCGACATCGTGTCGTTGCCGAACCCGCCATCGAGGTAGTCGTCGCCGGGCCCCCCGAACAGCACGTCGGTGCCGTCACCGCCGTAGAGGGTGTCATTGCCGGAGCCGCCGGCGAGAAGGTCCGCCATCGAGGTAGCGCTGATCCGGAAGGCTCCGTCGGTCTCGGCGTCGCCGCGCCAGACCAGGGCGGCATCGCTGTTCGACGCGTCCACCCTCAGCGTCCCGCCCGCGTTCACCGTCCCGTCGTGTGTCGTTATGTCCTGGGCGCCGGCGGTGATGACGATGGTCTCGACATTCGCCAGTGTCGCGGCATCCAGCACCACGGTCTGCGCCGCCGAGATCGTCAGCGTGTCGTTGCCGCCGAGCCCGTCGATGGCGTCGCCGGCGTTGAGCGCCCCGGCGACGTCGGCGATCACGCCGTCGTCGCCGGCGGACAGCACCGGCGCGTCGATGCCGGTGGTGAGAATTGCCGTCGCCAGCAGGCCGGGATATGCGGCCCGTGCCGACGATGCGAAGGCGAGGTCGACCCGGCGGCCGTCGCGCCTGCCGATGCGCCAGCCGCCGCCGAGAGCCGACGCGCCGACCGGCGCTTCGGCGGCCGCCACGGCGGCCCCGAGGCTCATCCCCAGCAGGTCGAGGAATGCGGACCCGATGGCACCGGCCGCGACCGAGCAGCCATACAGCACGACCTCGGCCCCGGCAGCGAGCGATCGGGCGATGCTGCCGAGCGTCTCCGCCCGGTCGGCCAGGGCCGCGCGGTCGATCCGCTCGCCCGCCAGCAGCAGCACGCCCGGCTCGCCGTGGCTCAGGACATGGATGGAGGCGATTCCCGACCGGCCGGCCAGGTGGCCGGCGATCTGCTCAAGCCCGCCGCCGGCCAGCCGCAGCCGAACGACCTTGGCGCCGGAACACACAGCGTCCAGCAGCGGCGCCGCATCCCGGACCGAAGGATCGACGAAGACGACATGCCGTCCACCGGTCGCGGGGCCTATCGTCATCCTATCCAACCTGGCCCCGTCGCGGAGAGATCAGCCTCGATGCATGGTTGTACCAGCCGGGTCGGACGATTTGAACTGCATTATTTCAATCCAGGGAGTGCGGAACCGAGCGGGCGGGTATCTCTCCGGTTCAGTCGCCGCCGGCCGCCCCTCACTCGAAAACGAACCAGCTCGCCTGCAGATCGGCGACCCTCACCCCCATGAGTTTGAGGACGTTGCCGGCACCGAGCGCGAGTTCGACGCCGCCGTCGGTGGTGTCGGTGGCTGCCGCCCGCAACTCGTCGAAGGTGTCGATCGCCGTGCCGTTGGCATTGCGCCCCAGCCGCACGCGGTCGCCGGCCGCCCCGTCCAGATCGCTGATCGTGTCGACGCCGCTGCCCGCCCCGATGACCACGAGGTCGGCGCCGCTGCCGGTGGCGAGCCCATCGTCGCCGATGCCGCCGTGCAGCACATCGTCACCGAGGCCGCCCAGCAGCTGGTCGTTGCCGCGACCGCCGTACAACAGGTCACCACCCTGCCCGCCATACAAGGCGTCGGATCCCAGGTTGCCGTACAGCACATCGTCGCCGAGATTGCCGTAGGCGACATCGTCGTCCTGCCCGCCGTACATGCTGTCGGCGTCCCTGCCGCCGATCAGGGTGTCGATCCCCTGGTTGCCATACAGGACATCCGCGTCCAGGTTGCCGTACAGCAGGTCGGCATCGGCGCCGCCATGCAGCCTGTCGGTACCGCCACCGCCGTAGATCGTATCGGAACCGCTGTCGCCGGAGGCGAGGTCGGCATCGTCGCCGGCAACGATGGTGTCGCTGCCGCCACCGCCCAGAAGGCTGTCGGCGCCGGCACCGCCATCGATGCTGTCCGCTCCCGAGCCGGCGTCGATACTGTCGGCGCCGGCACCGCCGATCAGCACGTCGTCCCCGGCGCCGCCCAGCAGGGTGTCGTCGTCGCCGCCGCCGAACAGACTGTCGGCACCGTCCGAGCCGTCGAGCAGGTCGCTCCCGGTGTTGCCGTAGATCGCGTCGTCGCCGGATGCGCCGAATATCGAGTCGGCGCCGCCGCCGCCGTACAACAGGTCGTTCCCGTCGCCACCGGACAGCGAATCGTTTCCGGTGCCGCCATACAGCCGGTCGTCGTCGATGCCGCCGACCAGCCTGTCGTCACCGGCGCCGCCGAACAGCGTATCCGCGCCGATTCCGCCATACAGCAGGTCGCCTCCGGCCTCGCCGAACAGCAGGTCGGCGCCGACACCGCCGGATTGCGTGTCGTCGCCGGCGCCGCCGAGCAGCACGTCGTCGCCGTTGCCGCCCGACAGCAGGTCGTTGCCGGCATGGCCGAGCAGCAGGTCGAGCCCCTCGCCGCCGCGCAGCGTGTCGGATCCGCCGGCCCCGCTCAGGGCGTCGTTGCCGCCGAGACCGACGATTTCGTCATCGCCTTCGCCGCCGGAGATCTCGTCGTCGCCTTCCGTCGCATCGCCAACCGGCATAGCTCACCCGTTCCCCGTTTCGCCCGCGGATCGCCGCTCGATTGTCGGTGACGATGGAATTGCTTCGTGGGGTATCGGAACAATCCGAATGCCACAGTTCCGCGCGCCCGAATCGGTATTTAGCATAAATGCCGAGATCTGTTCGGCACAATAGTTGGTAGTATGGTTTGGCTGGAGTTCCAGGGGTTGCAGCTCCCAGGCACCGGCGTCGCCCGGGCGGTCAAGGATCAGGAGAAGACGAACCAGTCGGCTTGCATCTGAGCGGTGGCGACCCCCATGAGCTTGACGGTATTGCCGGCGCCGAGCGCGATCACGACCGCACCATCGGCGATGTCGGTGGCCGCCGCCTGCAGTTCGGCGAAACTGTCGATGGTCGTGCCATTGGCATTGGCCGCGATCTGCACGCGGTCGCCGCCGGCACCGTCGAAGTCGGTGACGGTGTCGGCACCGCCGGAGCCGGCGACCACGAACAGGTCGCTGCCGCCGCCGCCGGTCAGGCTGTCGGCCCCCTCGCCGCCGTTCAGCGTGTCGTTGCCTTCGCCGCCGACCAGCAGGTCCGTGCCGGAGCCGGACTGGCCACCGTAGAGAAGGTCGTTGCCCTGGCCGCCATACAGGGTGTCGCTGCCGAGGTTGCCGTACAGCACGTCGTCGCCGGGGTTGCCGTAGGCGATGTCGGCATCCTGGCCGCCGAACAGGGTATCCTGGCCGTGGCCGCCGACGACGGTGTCGTCAGCCTGGTTGCCGTACAGCACGTCGTTGCCGTCGGCCGAACCGATGGTGTCGCTGCCGCCGCCGCCATACAGCGTGTCGTCGCCGGCCCCCAGCGACATGAACTGCGCGTTGTCGTCGCCGACCGCGTAGTTGTTCCCGGCCCCGCCGGTGACGTGCGCCGGCCCGATGATCGACACGAACTCGATGTTGTTCACCTGCAGCGTCTTGCCGGAGATCGTCCGCATGTCGATCACGAACGCTTCGACCTGGCCGCCGGCACTGCCGGTGAACATGATCGGATCGTCGGTGGTGATCCCGGGATTGACCGTCGGCACGATGGTGCGGATGTCCATCGGCGTGGTCGGCGACAGCGTGTTCAGGAAGCCCTGGGTGCTGCTGATCGAGCCGCTCTCGCCCGGCGCGTTCAGGACGTCGATGGCGTTGATCAGGGTGTCCGACGCGGTGCTGCCGCTCTGCGCCGCGGACGGTCCTTCGGAGCTGATGCCGACCGCCGGCGGCAGGGTGGCGATCACCACGTTGCCGTCGTTGCCGGTGTTCTGCACGACCGGTGCGGAGGCCGGCTGCGACCCGCTGTTGGAGATGGTGCGGTCGCCGCCCGTGGTATCGCCGCCGGTGTCGGAGACCGCCAGGCCGGAGGAACCGCTCGACGGCGCCACCAGGGTGATGCTGGTGTTGCCGCCGCCGAATGTCGCCGCAAACGTGCCGCTCGACGCGGTGATGCCGGTCAGCGTCAGGGTCGAGCCGCCGCCGAGCGAGATGCTCCCGCTGGCGGTGGCGCCGTTCAAGGTCCCCGTGAGGTCGCTACCCGTCACCACGATGGTGTCGCCGACCGCGAAGTCGGAGATCGTGTCGTTGTTGTGGTCGGCGGAGCTGCCGGTGAAACTGTCGTTGCCGGCGCCACCGGTCATGACGTCGTCGCCGTCGCCCCCCGCCAGCACGTCGTTGCCGGCACCGCCGACCAGCAGGTCCTTGCCGGCCCGGCCCGAAAGCTGGTCAGCGCCGCCGCCGCCGGACAGCGTGTCGTTGCCGGCGCCGCCGGTGACGGTGTCGGCGCCGCCACCACCGAGGAAGGTCAGCGTGCCGTCGGTCTCTGCCGCGAAGTCCAGGCTCACCGTGTCGGGGCTGGCGGAGGAGTCGACCGTGAGGTTCTGGTCGATGGTGACGGTGTCGTCGGCGATGATCACCACCGTGCCGGCGGTGATGGTGATCGCCTCGAAGCCGAGCAGGCTCTGGCCGAGGGTGATCGTCAACGTCGCCGAGATGACGATGGTGTCGAAGCCGGAGCCACCATCGAGGATGTCCTCCAGCGGGTTGAAGAAATTGAAGCCGGGCACGCTGAAGAACTGGTTGCCCGGCCCGCCGTTGAAGATGTCGGCGCCGTCGTGAAGTATGTGATCGAACACAGTCAGCAGCCCTGGATAGGCCGCCCGCGCCGCCGCCGCGAACACCGGCTCGACGGCGGTGCCGTCGCGACCGCGCAGGGTCCATCCGCCGCCGAGCGCGAGCGCGCCGACCGGACCGGACGACGCCGCCACCTCGACGCCGAGCGCAGCCTCGAGCGCGTCGAGGAACCGGATACCGGCCGACCCCGCCGCGACCGAGCAGCCGTAGAGGGTCACCGTCGCGTTCCGGGCGAGGGCCTCGGCGATCCCGGCCAGCGCGTCGCCGCCGGCCGCCAGCGCAGCGGCGTCGATCCGCTCGCCGGCCAACAGCAAGGCGCCCGGCTCACCGTGGCTGAGTACATGCAGTGCTGCGATGCCGCCCCGGCCGGCCAGGTGTGCTGCGATCTGCGCCAGCGCGCCGCCGCCCGGCGCCAGGTGGACGACCTCGACGCCGTCGCGCCGGCCCCCCAGCAGGATCGCGGCACCCGCCACGGACGCGTCGACGATCAGCAGTTCCGTGCCGCGAGCGGCCAACGGCCCAGTCGTGGCATCGGACATCGGCAGCTTTCCCATCGATCCTCTTCCCCAGCGCTGTCACGTGCCGGGAGCGCCTTACCCCCGGTGCCGGCATCGTCGCGTTCGATTGCTGGCCGGCACGTCATGTCAGCCGGCGCGCGGGGTCACCGCGAAGAGAGGACAATTCATTCAATCGACATGAGAAGAGGATTTACATGAACTCCATCGTAAATACACCCCGTGAATCATCATCATCAATGATTAGTCGATCATTGCTCGAAGTCGGTATGACGCTCTTCACGGTGGTGCGGGCGCGTCCCCGCCCATCGCCGTGCAGGCGATCGGCGGGGAATGGCTTTCCCGATCAGGTGAAGACGAACCAGTCGGACTGCAGTTCGCCGCTGGTCACCCCCATGAGCTTCATGCTGTTGCCCGTGCCGAGCGCAATCAGCACGCCGCCGTCGAAGCTGTCCGAGGCCGCCGCCTGCAGCTCGGCGAAGCTGTCGATCGCGGTGCCGTTGGCGTTGGACGCGATCTGCATGCGGTCGCCGCCGGCGCCGTCGAAATCGGCGACCGTATCGTTGCCGCCGGACGCGCCGATCACGAACAGGTCGCTGCCGCCGCCGCCGGTCAGGCTGTCGGCCCCCTCGCCGCCGTTCAGCGTGTCGCTGCCCTCGCCGCCGACCAGGACGTCGGTGCCGGTGCCGGACTGGCCGCCATAGAGCAGGTCGTCGCCCTGGCCGCCGAACAGCGTGTCGGCGCCAAAATTGCCGTACAGCACGTCGTCGCCGAGGTTGCCATAGGCGACGTCGCTGTCCTGGCCGCCGAACAGCGTGTCGCCGTTCTGGCCGCCATACAGCGTGTCGTTCGCCTGGTTGCCATACAGCAGGTCGCCGTCCTGGTTGCCATAGGCCAAGTCGGCCTCTGTCCCACCCCACAGCGTGTCGTTGCCGGCGCCGCCGTTGATCCGGTCGGCCCCGGCCTCGCCCTTCAGGACGTCGTTGCCATCGGCCGAGCCGATGGTATCGCCGCCGCCACCGCCGTACAGGGTGTCGTCGCCGGCCCCAAGCGACATGAACTGCGCGTCGTCGTCGCCGACCGCGTAGTTGTTGCCGGCGCCGCCGGTGACCGTGGCGTTGCCCATCACCGACACGAATTCGATGTTGTTCACCTGCAGCGACTTGCCGGTGATCGTGCGCATGTCGATGACAAACGCCTCGACCTGGCCGCCGCTGGTGCCGGTGAAGACGATCGGATCGTCGTTGGTGATCCCGCTGCCGACCGTCGGCACGATGGTGCGCACGTCCAGCGGGGTGGTCGGCGACAGGCCGTTCAGGAACCCCTGGGCGCCGCTGATCGAGCCGCTCTCACCCGAACTGTCGCGCCCATCGATGGCGTTGATCAGGGTGTCGGATGCGGTGCTTCCACTCTGCGCCGTCGGCGGACCGTCGGATGTGATGCTGACCGACGGCGGCAGCGTCGCCGTCACGACGTTGCTGTTGTTGCCGGTGTTCTGCACGATCGCCGCCGAGCCGGAACTGCCGCCGGTGTTGGTGATCGTGCGGTCGCCGCCTGTGGTGTCGCCACCGGAATCGCTCACCACGAGATCCGAGGAGCCGCCACCACCCCCGCCGCCGCCGCCCGTCGGCGCCACCAGCGTGATCGTGGTGTTGCCGCCGCTGAACGCCGCCGCGAAGGTGCCGCTGGCCGAGGAGACGCCGGTCAAGGTCAGGTTGGCGCCGCCGCCGAGGTTGATCGTACCGCTGGCGGCGGTGCCGTCCAGCGCCGACAGGTCGTTGCCGGTGACGATGATGGAGTCGCTTGTCCCGAAGTCCGAGATCGCGTCGTTGTTGAAGTTGGCGGCGCTGCCGTGGAAGGTGTCGTGGCCGTCGCCGCCGACCAGGGTGTCGATGCCGTCGCCGCCATACAGGATATCGTTGTCGGCCCCGCCCGACAGCAGGTCGGCGCCCGCGGCGCCGCTCAGCGTGTCGTTGCCGGCGCCGCCATACAGGGTGTCGGCGCCGTCGCCGCCCGACACGCCGTCGAGTCCGTCGCCGCCATACAGCACGTCGGCGCCGGTCCCTCCCCACAGCAGTTCGTTGCCGGCGCCGCCGGACAGGGTGTCGGCGCCGTCGTTGCCGATCACCGTGTCGTTGCCCGCACCGCCATACACAATGTCGTTGCCGTCCCAGCCCGACAGGCCGTCGTTGCCGGCGTTGCCATACAGCACGTCATCGCCGATGCCGGCATAGTTGAAGTCGTTGCCCTCGCCGCCGGACAACGTGTCCGCGCCGTCACCGCCATACAGGATGTCGTTGCCGGCGAGGCCGGACAGCAGGTCGTCGCCGGCGAGGCCGGTGATCGTGTCGGCATCGGCGGTTCCCGTGATGGTATCGTTGCCGGCATTGCCCGTGAGGTTGGCCAGCAGGCCGGCGTAGGCGGCGCGAGCCGTCGGCGTGAAGGCGGTCTCGACCGGCACATCGCCGCGGCTGCGCAAGGCCCAGCCACCGCCGAGCGCCGTCGCACCCACTGGTGCTTCCGAAGCCGCAACCGCCGCGCCGAGGGACCCTTCCAGGTAGTCGATCAGGTCGCGCCCGGCCTGACCGGCGGCGACCGCGCATCCGTAGAACACGACCTGGGCGTCGGCGGCGAGGCCGTCGGCAATATCTGCCAGCACGCCCCGGCGCGCCGCCAGCCCGGCCAAGTCGATCCGCTCACCCGCCAGCAGCACGGCGCCCGGCTCGCCATGGCTGAGCAGGTGCAGGGCGCTGATGCCACTGCGACCAGCCAGATGCCCGGCGATCTGCTCGAGCCCGCGCCCGCCCGGCGCCAGGTGCACGACATCAATGTCGGCGCGCACTCCGTCGAGGAGGACATGCGCCTCGCCGACCGCCGGATCGACGATCAGCAGCTCACGGCCGCGGGCAGCGGTCGCGCACTCGGCAGCGTCCGGCGTCAAATGCCTGATCATCAAATATTCCTTCCGATTTCGCGGATGCACATGCGCTCCCGCGGTCACCTGCTTTATATTTCATTAGGGTTTTCTAAATACACTTTAGCAGAAAATTAATAATAAGGTTTTAATATTGTGACTTTTCTCAGATTTTTACTGACGGTAAACTTTTGGGCCAAAGGCGGGGCCGGCCGAGAGAACATTCCCTGCAAGGTCAGTCACTCGGCCGGGGACACCGGTCGCCGGCGCCCGCTCCCCATTGATCCGGTCATTCCGTTCTCGCGGCCGCAGCTCTGGCTGGCACCGTTGACGAGGCGACGTTGGAGTGTTGGCGTTGAGGCTTCGTCAATTCGTTGCGAGATCGCCTCGCGCCCCTGACGCTAGCCGGCAGCGGTAGACAATTCGTCTACGCTGGCGGTCCCGGCTGCCGCGCGATCACGACCACTCGTCGCGGCTGAAGGCGAGGCCGGCGCCCTGCCGCAGGATGCCTTGCCCGGCGCTGAACATCAGATGCGAGCGACCCATTCGCCAGAGCCACAGAATCGCCGCGGTCGCGCCTCGATCGGACCGCAGGCTCAGGTGAAGATGAACCACTCCGACTGCAGCTGGGCCGCGTCGACGCCCATCAGCCGGATGACATTGGCCCCGGCGAACAGCGTGATCTCGACGTGGCCGTCGGCGTTGTTGGCTGCCGCCGCCTGCAATTCGGCGAAGGTGTCGATGCCGTTGCCGTTGGCATTCGCCTGGAGGTGGATGCGGTCGCCGGCCGCACCGCTGAAGTCGGTGATCACGTCGACGCTGCTGTCGGCTCGTACCACAACCACGTCGGCGCCGTCCCCGGTGGCGATCCAGTCGATGCCTTCGCCGCCCTCCAGCGTGTCGCTGCCGGCGCCGCCGTACAGCACGTCGACGTCGCCGCTCGACTGCCCGCCGTACAGGACGTCGTTGCCGCCGCCGCCGTAGAGGGTGTCGCTGCCGAGGTTGCCGTACAGCACGTCGTCGCCGAGGTTTCCGTAGACCAGGTCGCTGTCCTGGCCGCCGAAGGCCACGTCGTTGCCCTGCCCGCCATACAGCGTGTCGTTGGCCTGGTTGCCGTACACGACGTCGGCGTCCAGGTTGCCGTAGACCACGTCGGTCTCGGTGCCGCCCCGGACGGTGTCGTTGCCGGAACCGCCGAGCACCCGGTCCGAGCCTGCCTCGCCGTTCAGCTGGTCGTTGCCGGCCGCCGAGCCGATCGTGTCGTTGCCGGCGCCGCCGAGCAGCGTGTCGTCGCCTTCGCCGAGCGAGATGAACTGCGCGTTGTCGTCGCCGACCGCATAGTTGTTCCCCGCCCCCCCGGTCACCGACGCGTTGCCGATGATCGACGCAAACTCGATGTTGTTGAGCTGCAGCTCGGTGCCGGGAAGCCCGCGCATGTCGATCACGAAGGCCTCGGACTGCGTGCCGCCGGGGGTGCCGGTGATCACGATCGCGCCGCCGGTGCTGCTGCTGCCGGACGGCAAGGTCGGCACGATCGTGCGCACGTCGAGCGTGGTGGTCGACGCCAGCGTGTTCAGATAGGTCCGGGCGTCGGCGATCATCTCCGTCTCGCCCGTCGAATCACGCACGTCGATGGCATTGATCAGCGTGTTGACCGCGTTGTCGCCGGACTGCGCGGTCGACGGACCGGTCGACGTGATGCTGACGGATGGCGGCAGGGTGGCGACGACGGTGTTGCCGTTGTTGCCGGTGTTCTGGACGATCGGCGCAGAGCCCGAGCTGCTGCCGGTGTTGGTGATCGTCTGGTCGGCGTTGCTGGTGTCGCTGGAGGTATCGGTCACCACGACGCTGCCGGTCCCGCTGCCGCTGCCGCTGCCGCCGCTGTCGCCACCACCGCCGCCCGACGGCGCGACCAGCGTGATCGTGGTGTTGCCGCCGCTGAAGCTGGCGCCGAAGGTGCCGCTGGCCGACGTGATGCCGGTCAGCGTCAGGCTGTTGCCACCGCCGAGAGCGACCGTCCCGCCGGCGGCCGTCCCGTTCAGTGCGCTGAGGTCGCTGCCGGTGACAACGATGCTGTCGCCGACCGCGAAGTCGGAGATCGTGTCGTTGTTGTGGTCGGCGGCCGCGCCGGTGAAGGTGTCGGCGCCGCCGCCACCGGCCAGCGCGTCGGTGCCGGAACCACCGGAGATCAGGTCGGCGTCGTCGCCGCCGGAAAGGCTGTCGCCCCCCGCACCGCCGACGACGGTGTCGGCCCCGGCACCGCCGTCGATAGTGTCTGCGCCGGCGCTGCCGGTGATCGCCTGTGCGCCGGCCGAGGCGGTGACCACGAAATGGTCCAGTCCGGTGTCGCCGGCGGTCAGCGTCCTGCCGGCGGCCGACGCCGCCGTCAGTGTGACGGTCTGGGCGGCGGTGTCGTTGGCGGTGGCGATGGTCTCGATGGCGCTGATGTCGGCAGCGGCGATGCTGCCGGTCGCCGTCAGCGTCACGGTCTCGGTGCCGGCGGCGGTGACCGTCCCGGTGAAGCCGTTGAGCTGTGCCGCGGTCATGCTGACGGACGCGCCGGTGGCGAGCGTCAGATTCGCCACGCCGCTGACGGTGCCGCCGGCGATGCTGGCGCCGTTGCCGAGCGACAGCGTGTCGGCGACCGTGCCCTCGCCGGTGATGGTGCCGGTGTAGGTCAGCGTGCCGGCGTCGAAGGTGACGGCGTCGGTCGTCGATGTCGCACTGACGCTGGTGCCGGCTTGGCCGATGGTGACCGTGCGGGCGTTGGTGCTGTCGTCGCCGAGCACGAAGCTCTCGATATTGGCGATCGTGGTGAAGGCGCCGTCGCCGGACAAGGTTACGGTCTCGCTGCCGGCCGCCGTGAGCGTGCCGGTGAAGGCGGCCAGCTGCGTCATGGTCATGCTGACCGACGCGCCGCTGGCGATGGTGAGGTTCTCGACGGCGGTGATGGTGCCGCCGGCGATGCTGGCGCCGTTGCCGAGCGACAGCGTGTCGTTGACCGTAACCTCGCCGGTGATCGTGCCGGTGTAGGTCAGCGTGCCGAGGTCGAAGGTGACGGCATCGGTGGCGGAGTTGGCGGTGACGCTGCTGCCAGCGCCGGAGACGGTGATGGTGCGGGCGTTGTTGGTGTCGTCGCCGATCGAATAGGTCTCGACGTTGGCAAGCGTCGTGAAGCTGCCGTCGCCGGTGACGCTGATCGTCTCGCTGCCCGCGGCGGTGATCGTGCCGCTGAACTGTGCCAGCTGGTTGACGGTCATGGTGACCGAGCCGCCGCTGGCGATCGTCAGGTTCTCGAAGCCGCTGACTGTGCCGCCGGTGATATTGGCGCCGTTGCCGAGCGACAGCGTGTCGGTGCCGCCGCTGCCGTTCAGCGTGCCGGTGGTGGTCAGGGTCCCGACGTCGACGGTGTCGGCGCCGCTGCTGCCGGTGACGTTCTGGCCGGCGGCGCCGAGCGTGATGCTCATCGCCGCGCCGAGCGTGTATGTCTCGATGTCGGCGTCGCCGGTCACCGCCGCGTCGCCGTTCGCCGACGACAGGGTGATGGTGTTGGTGCCGGTGCCGCTGATCGTCGTGAAGGCGTCGTGCTGCGCCTCGGTCATGGTGACCGTGGCGCCGCTGGCCACGTCGACCGTGCCGATGTTGGTGACCGTGCCGCCGGCGATGCTGGCGCCGTCGGCCAGCGTCAGCGTGTCGCCGAGCGTGCCGTCGCCGGTGAGCGTGCCGGTATAGGTGACCGCGCCGAGGCTGAAGTTGACGGCGTCGGTCGTCGAGCTGGCGGTCACGCTCGTGCCCGCGCCGGAGACGGTGATGGTGCGGGCGTTGGTGGAGTCGTCGCCGACCGAGTAGGTCTCGACGTTGGCGAGCGTCGTGAAGCTGCCGTCGCCGCTGACGGTGACGGTCTCGCTGCCGGCCGCCGTGATCGTCCCGCTGAACTGCGCGTGCTGCGCCGCGGTCATCGTCACCGAGGCGCCGTTGGCGAGGGTCAGGTTCTCGAAGTTGCTGACCGTGGCACCGGCGATGTTGGCGCCGCTGGCCAGCGTCAGCGTGTCGGTGTCGGCGCCGCCGTCATAGGTGCCGGTCGTGGTCACGGCACCGATGCCGATGGTGTCGGCGCCGGCGGCGCCCGAGATCGTGTCGGTGCCGGAGCCGCCGACCAGCGAATCGTCCGCACTGCCACCGGTGATGGAGAACCGCCCGTCGGTCTCGGCCGCACCGTTCCAGGTGACGGCGGCCGCACTGCCGGAGGCGTTGACCGTCAGGGTCTGGCCGCTGCCGACGGTGGCGTCGTTGGTCGTGATGTCCTGGACGCCGGCGGTGACGTTGATTGTCTCGAAGTTGACCAGCGTGGTGGCGCCGAGCACCACCGTCTGTGCCGCCGAGATCGCCAGGACGTCCGTGCCGGCCAAGCCGTCGATCGTGTCGCCGGCGTTCAGCACGTTGGTCGCGCTGGCGAGGACGTTGTCGGCGCCGGTGGTGAGCGTCGGGTTGTCGGTGCCGGCGGTGAGCGAGATCCCGGTGCTCAGCGTGATCGTGGTGTTGCCGCCGCTGAAGACGGCGCTGTAGCTGCCGCTCGAGATGCCGGTCAGGGTCACTTCCCGGCCGCTGCCGAGGTCGAGCGTGCTGCCCGCCGCCGTGCCGTTCAGCGACGACAGGTCGACGCCGGTCACCACGATGGTGTCGACAACGCCGAAGTCCGAGATGGTGTCGCCGTTCAGCTCGGCAGCACTGCCGATGAAGGTGTCGTTGCCGGCAGCGCCGACCAGGATGTCGGCACCGACCCCGCCGGACAGGGTGTCGTTGCCGGCGCCGCCGGACAGCGTGTCGGCACCGGTTCCGCCGAACAGCAGGTCGTTGCCGTTGGCGCCGTACAGCACGTCGTCGCCGTCGTCGCCCCACAGGCTGTCGTTGCCGACGCCGCCGGACAGCGTGTCGGCGTCGTCGCCGCCGTAGATCACGTCGTGCTCGGACCCGCCGCGCAGGATGTCGCTGCCGGCGCCGCCGTATATCAGGTCGTTGTCGCCCTGGCCGAGCAGCAGGTCGTTGCCTTCGTCGCCGTAGAGCGTGTCGGCCCCCGCCCCGCCGGAGCCGGTGTCGTTTCCGGCGCCGCCGTAAACCACGTCGTTGCCGGACAGGGCGAGCATCAGGTCGTGGCCGTCGCCGCCGTAGATCGTGTCGTCGCCGTCGAAGCCGGCCAGCGAGTCGTTGCCGTCGCCGCCGGACAGGATGTCGTTGCCGGTCTGCGCCGAGATCTGGTCGTTGCCGGCGAGACCTGACAGGATGTCGTCATCCCCGGTGCCGACAATGGTGTCGTCGCCGCCGGTCCCGGCGGACGTGACCAGCAACCCGGCGTAGCCGTCGCGCGCGGCCGGCGAGAACGCGGTCTCGATCGCCGAGCCGAGGCCGAGCAGGTTCCAGCTGCCGCCCAGCACGGCGGCGCCGACCGGACCGTCGGAGGCCACCACCGCGACACCGAGTTCGGCCTCCAGCAGGTCGACGAAGTGCCGGCCGGCGGCACCCGAAGCCACCGAGCAGCCGTACAGGATGACCGTCGCGTTCTCGGCGAGGGATTCGGAGATGGCGGCCATGAGCCGCGGGCGCGCGAGCAGCGTGTCGGCGTCGACGCGCTGGCCGCCCAGCAGCAGCGCGCCGGGCGCGCCGTGGCTGAGGATATGCAGGACGGTGATTCCCTGCCGGGATTCCAGGTGCCCGGCGAGTTGCGCGAGCGGGTCCCTCGCCGACGCCAGGCGGGCGACCTCGATGCCGTCGCGCAGGCCATCCAGCAGGACATTCGCGTCCGCGACCCCCGAATCGAGGATCAGCACTTCCCAGCCCCTGCCGAAGCCGTCTCCACCCAGTGCCACGCGCGACCGCATCATACCTCTCACACTTCCCCGCCACACCGACGTCCATCCAGGACGGCGATCCCGATATTCATGGAAACAGCGATTTATGGATCAATTTTACAGTATTTTATTAACTGTCCCAGTTAATCATATGCGTCAACTGTTAATGGAGAGTGTACGAGACCTGTATGCCCCGGGCCGGCTCCGCCCCAATAAGCTGACGGGGTCAAGATGGGAGAATTTGATTAAATTTTTCTTAAATCACTATCCATGCGCGAGCAAACCGCCCGCCATTGCGGGATCGTCACCTCGGAAGCCGGGCCGTCGCGCAACAGCGAGCCGGCCGCCGAGGATCAGGAGGACGGGCCGGCTCGGGAGTAGGCCAGCCCTGCGCTGTGGCGCAGGATGCCGTCGCCGGCACCGAACAGCACCGCGGTCAGGCCGGCGTCGCGGGCGAGGCCGCGAAACCGCCCGATGATCTCGCCGGGCTTCTCGAACCGGCGCTCCGCCGCGTCCAGGACCACCGTGGTCGCCCCGGCGGCGACGGCCGCGCCGATGTCCGACGATGGTTCGGTGACCCGCACCGCCACCGCCGCGACCCGGCTGCGCAGCAGTTCCCGGCCCCGCGGCAGCAGGCCGCGCGTCGGGCCGGTGCCGGGGTCGATCACCGGCACCAGCCGCTGGCGCAGTGCTGCGGGCAGCGCATCCAGCGCCGCCTTGACGTTGTCGAGGTAGAGCGGGTTGACCAGGCTGGTCAGCCGCAGCGGCACGTAGATCGGGGTGCCGCCCTCGGCCAGCACCGGACCGGCCGCGGCCGCCAGCTTCTCCAGCACCACGCAGTCGGTCTCCGCTCCGAGGGCGGCGTCGAGCTGTGCGAAGCTCTCGTCGCGCAGGCTGACGCGGCCACCCTCGCCGGTGCTCCGGAACGCCGCCACCTCATGGCCGACGACGGTCGAACCGTTGCCGGACAGCACGCTGCGCCGGACCAGACTGACCCCCTGTTCGAGCTGGCGGGCCACGCCGCGCTGCTTGGCGACATAGGAGCGGTGGGCGATGTGGATGAAGCGCACGAGATCCTCGACGGTGTCGATGACCGCGCCGTCCAGCACCTCGTCGAGCTCGTAGCCGAAGCCTTCCGCGAGGTAGCGCCCGCCAGCACCGACCTCGCCCAGCGCTGCCAGCGTCGCCTCGGCGATCGCCCGGCTGCGGGATTCGGCGCCCTGCCGGTCGACCCCGTCGAACAGGATCGCCAGGCCGTCGGGGGCCATGCGGACGATGACGTCGCTCGCCCGGGTCATGCGGCGGGCGACCTCCTCGGCGACCGCCAGGGCCTTGGCCGGCGACAGGCCGACCGCGTTGGCGCCGTCGATCATCGCGCCGACGTCGATCAGCTGGACATGCCCGGCGGTCAGCCGTCCCGCCCGCTCGTGCTGGCGCGCCACCGCCTCGCGCAGGCGCTCGCCCAACGCCACGCCCGGCGCCGGCGGCGGCGGCGCGGCAGCAGACCGACGCTCCTCGCCCCGCTCGACGGCACGCTCGTCGGGGACAGCCGGAGGTCGGGGCCGCCTGGCGCCGCGCCACGCCGCGAACGCCGCCAAGAGTGCCGCGGCGAGCACCAACGCCAGGACGCCGAGCCAGATCATCGACTATTCCTCGTCCCCGTCGGGCGGACCCGCCGCCGCTTCGGCTTGCGCCGTCCCCGCGGGCAGTCTAGCCGTACATACGCCGCTATGACACGGCAAGGAACAGGAGGGAACCCGGCGCCATGCGCATGTCCGTGCGCGTCCCTCTGTTGGTCGCTGGCGTGGCGGTCGCGACGCTGCTGGTGCTCGCCGTCGCGAGCGCGCTACGCATCGCCGACACCATCTACGACGAGAACCGCGAGAAGCTGGTGGCGCTGCGCTCTGCCCGCGCCGAGAGCGTGGAGCGCTATGCCGCCGAGCTGGAGAACCGCGTGCGCGCCATCGCCTTCTCCGAATCCACCCGCCATGCCCTCAGCGCCTTCGTCGCCGCAGCCGATGGAGTGGCGCTCGCCGGGGCGGACTTCACGACCCGCCTGAAGGACCTCGGCACCATGCCGCCGCACGGCGCCGGAGCGCGATCGGCGCTGCCCTCCGCGGACCCGATGTCGCAGTACCGGGAGGCGCACGAGCGCTTCCATCTCTGGCTCAGTTCGCTGATCGAGGGGCTGGCGGTGCGCGACGTGCTGATGGTGGCGCCGGATGGCACCGTGGTCTACTCGGCGGCCAGGAGTCCCGTTCTCGGGTCCAGCCTTAACACCGGCGCGTGGTCCTCGTCCGGCGCCGCCGGCGCATTCCGGCGCTCCGTGTTCCGCGGCGACAGCCAGCGCGTCACCTTCGTGGACTTCACCACCCGGTCATGGTCGCCGGACGACCCGCTCGCCTTTGGCGCCTTTGCGGTGCATCGGCGCGACGGCACCCTGCTCGGTGCGGTGGTCGTGGCGGTCGGTGCCGAGGGCTTCAACGAGATCATGCGCGGCACCGCCGGGCTCGGCCGGACCGGCGAGACCTACCTGGTCGGCCACGACAACCTGATGCGCAGCGACTCCCGCTTCTCGTCGGAACCGACGGTGCTGCGGCGGACCATCGACAGCCGAGGCGCCGACGCCGCGATATCGGGACACGCCGGGTTCGAGGTGACCGAGGACTATCGCGGCATCCGGGTGCTCAGCGCCTACCAGCCGGTCACGGTGTTCGGCAACGCCTGGGGCCTGCTGGCGAAGATCGATGCCGAGGAGGAGTTCGGCGGCATGTACGACGCGCTGTGGGAGACCGTCCTCATCGCGCTGGCCATCGCCGGCATGGCGACCGTCGCCGGCATCGCCGCCGGACGGTCGATCACCCGGCCGGTGGTGGCGCTGCGCGACGCCATGGTGCGGTTCACCGACAGCCACCGGCCCGAGACCGTGCCCGGCAGCGGCCGGCGCGACGAGATCGGCGACGCCGCCCGCAGCTTCCAATGGCTGTCCGAGGAGGTCGGCCGCCATGTGGTCGAGCTGCGCGACGCCCGCGGCCGCGCCGAGGCCGCCACCGCCGCCAAGGCGGCCTTCCTCGCCACCATGAGCCACGAGATCCGCACGCCGATGAACGGCGTCATGTCGATGGCCGAGATGCTCGACCACAGCGCCCTCGACAGCGACCAGCGCGGAATGACCCGGGTCATCCGGCAGTCGGCCGAGGCGCTGCTGACGGTGATCAACGACATCCTGGACTTCTCCAAGATCGAGGCCGGCCGGTTACCGATCGAGCGGGTGCCGTTCGACCTCGGCGAGTTGGTCGAGGACGTCGCCGACCTGCTGGCCCCGCGCGCCGACGAGCACGGCCTCGACCTGGTGGTCGAGCTGGCCCACGACCTGCCGGAGCACGTGCTCGGCGATCCAACCCGGCTGCGGCAGATCCTGGTCAACCTCGGCGGCAACGCCGTCAAGTTCACCGAGGCCGGCAGCGTGCGGATGGTCGCACGCATCGACGCGGCACCGGACGGAAGCTCCGGCAAGCTCGTGCTCGAAGTGATCGACACCGGCATCGGCATGAACCCCGAGCAGATCGCGCGGCTGTTCGAACCGTTCGTCCAGGCCGACAGCTCGACCGCCCGGCGCTACGGCGGCACCGGCCTGGGCCTGTCGATCTGCGGCCGGCTGGCCGAGCTGATGGACGGCACGATCACGGTGGAATCGGCACCCGGCACCGGTTCGACCTTCCGGGTCGAGCTGCCGATCGGCATCGCGGCCCCCGAGGCCCTGCGCCCCGACGTGCCGATCGCCGACGCGACGGTGATCCTCTGCGGCTTCGATAGTCCGCTGCGCGGCCAGTTGCACGCGATACTGGCCGCCGCCGGCATCGTGGCGGAGCACGCGGTGGACTCCGGGGCGGCCGAGGCAGGGCTGGCCACCCCCGCGCCCGACGCGTCGCCGATCGCGGTGCTGCTGGACGGCCGCCGGCCGGGCGCGCTCGATGCGGCCCGCCGGCTGGCCGCACTGGACGATCGGATCCGCCTGGTGCTGGTGGCGCCGCGCGCGCTCGCCTCGACCCTGGACGCCGCGTCGCGCCGCGGCGTGTTCGCAACGCTGCGGTTGCCGGCCCGCCGCGCCGAGCTCTGGCGGATCGTGGCGGCATCGCTCGGCCGCGCCGACCTCGCAGCCCGCGCCGGCCCCGAAGCCGAGACCTTCGCCCCGCCGACGGTTGAGGAGGCCCGCGACGCCGGCGCCCTCATCCTGGTGGCCGAGGACAACCCGACCAACCGCCTGGTGGTGGCCAAGGTGCTCGGCCGCCTCGGCTATGCCCATGAGGTCGCCGAGGACGGCGCCGAGGCGCTGCGGCGCTGGCGCGACGGGCGCTACGGGCTGCTGCTGACCGACTTCCACATGCCGGAGATGGACGGCTTCGAGCTGACCGCCGCGATCCGCGCCGCCGAGGCGGAGGCCGGAACCGGGGCCGGCGACGGTCGCCGGCTGCCGATCGTGGCTCTCACCGCCGACGCGCTGGCCGGCACCGAGGAGCGCTGCATCGAGGCCGGCATGGACGGCTACCTGACCAAGCCGATCCGCACCACGGCACTCGCCGCCGCCCTCGCCCGCTTCCTGCCGCACGCCGCCGCCCTTCGCCGCCCGCCGTCGCCGGCAACCGCGCCTTCCGCCCGGACCGCGGCACCCGACGATCCGTTCGCGGGCATCGACCGTGACGTGTTCGATCCGACGATGCTGGCGGAGACCTTCGGGGCGTTCGACGCCGAGGCCGCGGCCTTCGTCGCCGCCTTCCGCGCCGATGTTCCCGACCGCATCGCCGAGATCGCCGACGCGCTGGCCGGCGGCGACCTCGCCCGCGCCCGGCACGCGGCGCATTCGCTGAAGGGGGCGGCCCGTTCGGTCGGGGCGATGCGCCTAGGCCAGATCGCGTCGGACGTGCAGGATGCGGTGGACGGCGGCGACGCCGGCACCGCCGACTTCATGGCCAGCCTGCTGGCCGCGACGCTCGATGAACTGGGACAGGCGCTGGATGAGGCGCCCTGGGGGAACGCATGCCAGACGTGAGCTTTCCGGCCCTGCGGATCGTGGTGATCGAGGACGAGAGCTTCACCCGCAACATCATCGTGCGCGGGCTGCGGCAACTCGGCGTCACCAAGATCCACGAGGCGACGGACGGCGGCGAAGGCTTGAAGGTCGTCGCCACCGTGCGGCCGAGCCTGGTGCTGTGCGACATCCACATGGAGCCGGTGGACGGGCTGGGGTTCCTGGAGAGCCTCCGCAAGCTGCCGATCGCCGCCATCGCCGCGACCCCGGTGGTGTTCCTGACCGCCGACTCCGAGCAGCGCACCGTGCTGGCCGCCAGGCAGCTGCAGGTCAACGGCTATCTGGTGAAGCCGGTGTCGGTGGCGCAGCTGCAGAAGCGGATCGAGGGCGTGCTCGGTTAGGGGCCGCGGGCGATGGAGATCCCGTCGCGTCGACAAGGGTCGTAAATCGCTTTACGATTCGGTCAGGCTGCCCTGCTTCGCGTGTTGGCTCGCGGACCTCAAAGCGCTAGAGGTTTCTCAATGTTCATCGTTGGATTGAATTTTGACGAGGTCATGAGGTACTTGCCGCGCGGACTTGTTGTCGCCGAGCTGGGAGTCAAGAAAGGCCGCAATGCGCGAAAACTCTTCCAGACCCTCAATCCAGAAAAATTGTACCTGATCGACCCTTGGGGCATGGACAAGGATGTCGGATACGCTGGACGAATTACTGAATCAGATCGATCCGCCCTCGTCGGCTATTATGATGAGATCGTTGCCTGGAGCAAATCCGACGATTCTGGCGGACGAATTGAAGTTATTCGTGACTATGCAATTTCGGCATCGAAGGCGTTTCCCGATAATTTTTTTGATATAATTTACGTTGATACACTTGATTCTTATGATGGATTTTATTACGATCTTTGCGCTTATGCGCCAAAAATGAAAGACAATGGGATTATTATCGGCGACGACTTCTGCGATCTGCAATACCGCGTCAACAAAGGAACTGTGAAGCCATTCAAGCCGATGGGGGCCGAAGAATCGTCGCTGTGCATGATCGATGCCGCGAATGATTTCGCGCGGGATGCCGGCTGGGAGCTCCTCGTCATGACCGACGAGTATAAGTCGTTGCGACGCCCTCCGCGCATCCTGGCGGGCAAGAAGGGTGTCCACGGATTGGCGCATCATGTACGCGACAAGTTGCTGCGAAATGCCCCGTGGGCGATTGAGGTCGAGGATCCGCGGCGGGTGCGGCAGACGATGATCGTTCCGAAAGGTGCCAAGTCGCCGATGGACAATCTGTTTTTCACGCGGATCATCTAATTCGACCCGGATCGCGCCCCTCCCCTGCCCGGATCGCGCGGTGCCGCTACGCCGTCCCCCGGAAGCGGATCTCCTCGTCCACAAGCCGTTCCGCCATGAGATGCCGCAGTTGCTCGAGCCGGACGAAGAAGCGCGATCGGAAGTCGCGGTCCCGCAAATGTCCCGACCGCAGCCACTCGATGATCTCCACGCATCCGCGCTCCAGCGGCCATTCGGCCCGGAAGCCGGGCAGGCCACCCGTCGCCTTGGCGAAGGAGACGCGATAGGAGCGCGGATCCGGGCCGGCCTCGCCGGTGATCTCCAGCCTCACCCCCGGCAGCAGGCCGGCGATCGTCCCGGCGATGTCGCGCACACGGAAATTGTTGTCGTCACGCCCGATGTTGAATGCCTGGCCGGCCACCGCACCGGCCGGCGCGGTGGCTGCGGCGACGCAGGCCCGGCTCATGTCGGCGATATGCACGATCGGTCGCCAGGGAGTGCCGTCGGACAGCACCCGGATGACGCCGGTCGCCATCCCCCAGCCGATCAGGTTCTGCACGACCAGGTCGAAGCGCATCCGCGGACTGACCCCGAAGGCGGTCGCGTTGCGCATGAGCACCGGCTCGAAGTCGGCGCCCGCACGTTCGAGCAGCCCCGCCTCGGTGTCGACCTTGGAGTGGGCGTAGGCCGACAACGGGTCCATCGGGGCCCGCTCGTCGGCCGGCGCGCTTTGGTCGCCGGCGCCGCCATAGATCGAGCAGGACGACGCGAACACGAAGCGCCGCACGCCGCTCCGTCGGGCCAGTTCCGCGATCCGCAGCGACGCCCTGGTGTTGATCGCGTGGGTGAGCGCGGGATCGATATGGCCCAGCGGGTCGTTCGACAGCGCGGCGAGGTGGACGATTGCCTCGGCGCCGTCCAGATCCTCGGCAGTGACATCGCGGACGTCGCGGACGATCTCGCGGTCGGGTCCCGGAAACCCGTCCAGGGGCTCGACGCACTGCCGGTAGTAGCCGATGTCGAGCCCGGTCACGTGATGCCCCGCCTCCTTGAATGCACGGACCATCCAGGGGCCGACATAGCCGAGATGGCCGGTGATCAGAAGCCGCATGTCGCGGTCCCCCGCCGTTCGCCCGGAGCGGCCGCGCTCATCGCCGGACCAAGCTGTGCGCCATCCGGCCGAAGCCTGCCAGCGCCGTGGGGTCGCCGCCGGCCCGCTGGAGCTGCGCCGACCACGCCGGCCAGTCGATCAGGTGCCGCGCCGGACCGGGCTCGATCCCCGCCACCTCGGCCAGCCTTGGCAAGGACGCTGCGCCCGGCATCACGATGCATGACCGTGGACAACCCGAGGCCGCCAGACGTGCCAGTGTCGCGGCCGCGATCGCGTGGCCGAGGCCTCCCGAAACGCCGTCCAGGAGCGTGCTGTCGAGCGCCGGGACGTCCAGGCGGTCCATCAGATGCAGCGGCACCAGCACGACGTCGAGTTCGGCGAGGCGGGGCAGCACTGCGTCGATCGACGATCCGGTCACCGTCGCCAGTGCCAGCCGTGGCGCAACGGAGCGCAGCCAGGTCGCGGCCAGCATCAGCCCCTCGGGCTCGTCCAGGACGACCACCGTGGCGCCCGGAAAGCGCGACGCGAAGGCCAGCGCCAAGCCGCCCCAGCCGGCGCCGACGACCGCCAGCGTCCGCTTCTCGCCCGCCAGGAACGGCTCCAGCAACCCGCATTGCGACAGCGCCAGGAGCGCATAGCGGACCGCCGCGCCGGTCAGGTTGAGGCGCCCGGTCTCGGATGGATAGCCATACTGGCCGAGGCCGTCCGGCTCGCCGGACCAGAGCTGCCGGTCGTCGAGCCCGGCGAGCGCGGCGTGCAGCCGGCGCACCGCCGTCTCGTGGCCGGGATCGCCGACCGCGTAGGCCTCGGGGGCATCGCCGGCACGGCGGCCGAGTGCCGCACGCAGCTCGTCGATCGCCAATGCGCCGGCGTCCATCCAGGGCGACACCCCGGCGCCGTGGTCGCCGGCCTCGTCGAGCATCGCGCAGGCGACGTCGCGGGCGTCGAGGTAGTTGCGGAATGCCGGGGCGGCGCGCGCCTGCGCGATCCGCTCGGCGATCCGACCGGCGGCACCACCGGCGGCCACCGTTCGCCCGGCCCGGATGTCGGCTTTCACCATCGCGAAGATCCTCTCGGCCATCACGTCCCCGGCGCTCCGGTCGATCCCGCGCGGCCTGGCGAACCACGCCTTGAAGCCGCGCCGGCGCTGCCGGGTGGCGTCGATCCCGTCGAGCAGGTCGGTCAGGCTGCTCTCGACCGCCCGCCAGTCGTCGCAGACCACCATCACGTCGCGTTCCGCCAGGACCCTGAAATGGTTGGCGTTGCGCTGGGTGCGATCATACTCGCGCAGCAGCGGCGTCAGGCAGGGGCAATCGGCCAGCAGCGCGTCCGACATCGCCGTTGTGTTGATCCCGATGCTGGCGGTCGCATGCGCCAGCATGCTGCGGAACTCGTGGTGCAGGTCGGCGGTCTGCGGCAGTGCCCCGCCGCGCGGCCAGATCACCACGCCGTCCAGCGCCAACCGCCGGAACACCTCGACATTCGCCGGATGCGGTCGGATGACGATGCTCATCGCGCGCAGCCGCGGATCGATCGAGCGGCGTAACCGGTCATGCAGCCGCTCCACCACCCACGCCTCGTCCCGGGCGATGTTCCGGCTGGAGCCGAGATAGATCACGTAGGGCCGCCCGGGCTCGATGCCCATCCGGCGGCACAGCGAAGCGCGATCCTCCGGCTCGGCATCGTCGAACCAGCGCTCCAGGAAGGGCGAGCCGGCGATGCAGCACACGGACTCGGGAAAGCCGTGAAACTCCCGGATGTCGTCGAAATGGATTTCGTTCCACAGGAACACCACGTCGGGCACGACGTGGTGGACGCCCTTGGTGCTGAGGTTGTCCCAGGTCATGGTGTGCAGTGCGACGGGGATCGACAGGCTCTTCGCAGCCTTCAGATACTCGACCTCCTCGGAGAACCGCATGTTGGCCGGTGATACCACGATCACATCCGGCGCCTCCGCCCGCAGATGCGCCACCACCCCCGCATCCGGCGGTGTGACGCGCTCCAGCATGCGCAGGGCCGCGTCGGTCGCCGGGGCGGCCAGCAGCCGCCGGAACCGCGCGCTTCCGTGGCGGGCGCGGACCCACTGCGGGACATAGCCGAGCCAGCGATCGACATAGAACTCGGTGGTCCGCGCGCCGCGGCGCAGATAGCTCGCATAGGAGCGGATCTCGCGCGCGGCGAAGATCCAAGGCCGCCAGCGGTCCGTGCGCCGGACCGACCAGCCGATCCGGACCTGCGGATACCGCATCCGGAACGCGTTGAGCGCGTCGTCCTGGAAGGCGATCGATTTCTTGGACGACCAGCCCTCGTCGAACAGCACCGTGACCTCGGCGCCGCGGCGGAGCAGGGCGACGATGACGGTCTCGTGGTAGATGAAATGCGCGATCGCCCGGCACACGAACAGGACACGCGGAAGCGCGCCGGCGACCGGCGTCGACACATTCCCCGGCGGTACGTCAGATACCCGCAGGGCGATCACCGCGACCCTCCTGCCAGCCGGCGCTGCGGAAGCCGAATATCCGGTCGAGCGATCGGAAGGCCTCGGCGCGCACCGTGTCCGGATCGAGGCATCCGGGATTCCGGTCGAGAGCGTCGAGACGCTCGGGGACGGCAGCACCCGGGACCGACACGAGATGGCCGTCGGCAGGCGACCGCCGCCGCTCCGGACCGTCGAGCAGCACGCGGAAGCCGATGATTCGTGCCGCGGCGACCAGGCCGCCGATCTCCGCGATCTCCAGGCCCGGGACGAACGCGAGCCGTGTCGACTGCAGGACAACCGGCAGGTCGGTCGAGGGGTCGCTCCAGTCCGGCTGCGGCTGCAGGCCGTCCAGGCCGAATTCGTCGGCGATGCGGGCCCGCAGCCGGGGTGCGGCGCCGATGGTCAGCCGCCAGCCGGAGCGCCCGAGACGGGCGAGGACGTCGGCTCCGAGTCCCGAGCGGCGTACCCGGCCGTCCAGCAGCGCCGGCGTGTCGATGAGCACCAGCAGCCGCCTCGGACGTCCGGCATAGGGTCGGACCGGGACGCGGAACGCCGGCGGGAGGAACAGCGGCACGTGGTCGATGCGTCCATCCGGCACTCCGGCCGCCCGGTAGCCGGCGGCATCGGCCGCGTCGCAGACGATCAGCCGATCGGCGGCACGGGCACAGGCGAGGTCGGCGGCGCGCAAGCGCGTCTCGACGCCCCGGCCACCGGAGGCGGCACCACGATAGAGCCGGACGAGATGTCCCGCGGACGCGCGGCCCTCCGTGAGCAGCCCGGGCGCCCGCGGTCCGGTCAGGACGACGAACCGGTGGTCGACGAGGTCGCGTTCGCGCAGCCGCGCGACGTCGCCGGCCGTCTCCACCGGCAGCTCCAGCAGGTCGACATCGAATCCGCGCGCGTCCAGGTAGTCGCGCCACCCCGCCACGTCGAAGACATCCCGCCCGACCCACGACCGATCGGTATCGAAGCCGCTGACGACCAGGCATCTGGGGATCACCACCGGCGCCAGCCTCGGGATCGGCGGCACTCTGAACTCGATGGCCGGGCGCGCGGCCGTCAGCGCGTCGGCGTTCGTGAAGAACCTGCCGAGGGCGCGTTTCGCCCGCGCCAGATCGGCATTCAGGCCGATCAGGGCCAGGTCGGTCGCCGCGGCGGCATCCGGCGGCGGCACCAGATCCACCGGCATCGCCTCGATGCGGGCCAGCGCGATCCGGCTTTGCGCGCGGTATCGGGGCTTGCGGGGCCGGATCGACACCCGTGAGCAGCCGGCGGCCAGGTGGATCTCGACCTGCGCCGGGACACCGGCAGAGGGCTCCAGCGACACCGGCTCGCCGTCGGCCTGAAGCACCAGGAACTCGCGCTGCACGCTGGCTTCGGCCGGCAGTTCGATCACGACCGTCAACACGCGCTCGCCGTCGGCCGGTCCTACGGGAATCGCCGCGCCGAGCCCGATCGCCGCGTCGAGCCGGCCGCGTCGCGCCCTTGCCTTGACCTGCCCGGCCGCCTCGAGCGCGCTGGCGAGCCGCTCTGCCAGGATTGCCCGGCCGGCCGCGTCCCACAGTTCGGAGGAGCGGATCGTCGCGACCACATCGACCGCGTCCGGCTGCTCGGTCCGCCCGGCATCCGCCTCGACGGCGGCGACGATCACGGCGTCCTCCAACGGCGCCGCGATCAACCCGTCGAGGCAGACGATGTAGGCCGGGCGCTCCGCGGCAAGCAGGTCGCGCCCCGGGTCCGGGCGCGCCGGGTCCGGGTCGGTCGGTGCCTCCAGCCATCCCGCCGCGCGATCGAGCCCCGCCTCGGCAGCCGGCGTCCAGGTGGCCAGGCCAAGCACGCGCCACCGGGGACGCGCGCGCTGCAAGGCGGACACCAGCGCCACCACCGCCTCGGCCGGTCTCGCCGAGTGTCGGGCGTCGACCACGCAGCATTGGGCGGGCGCGACGCCCCGGCGTCCCTCGTTCCGGCCTCTCTTCAGGTAATGGTGGTAGCCGCACAGGAAGCGGGACGCCCGCAGGGCCGCCGCCACGTCCGGGTTGGACCGGAGATAGTAGTCCTCGTCGAAGCCGTCGCCCGGGCTGCGGCGCTCGCGGCAGCCGATCCAGAAATAGTCGAGCAGGGCACTGCCGTCGAACTGCTCCCGCGCGCGCTCGGCAATTCCGACGCCATGCTTGAAGTAATACGTCTCGTCGAAGCCGCCCACCACCCTCGACCGCACCTCGTTCGCACCTTCGGCCATGTGGCAGCCGTGGCACATCACCCCGCCGGCATACTATCCGGAGGCGGCTCGGCGCTGGCAATCCGATTGTGCGGCCGATTGTGCGGCTGCCGGACCTTGCGGAGGCCGGCAGCAGACGGTTGCTGCGTCAGAGCGTCCCGGGCAGCGCCTTAAGCGCGAGCCGCTCCTCATGATACATCTCCTCCAGATACTCCCGCAGGAACTCCGGCATCGCGATCTCTTCGGACGTGTTGCGTCGGACGCCGGCGTTCCTTGCGACCGACCAGTCCGGAGGGAACGAAACCCCGATGTGGCCGCACACCCGCGACAATACGGCGGCCGCGTCCGCGCTCAGATCCTCATGCCGGATCACCAGTATCCGGCTCGCGCCGAACGCCGTCACCCATCGGCGTATCGACTGCGTGAAGAGACCCTCGCCGAGCGAGCGGACGATCCACCGCCATTTCTCGCCGCCGGCATCGGGTGCCCGGCCCTCGTCTCCCCTCAGGAACCCCTCCAGGCCCGCATCCTCGCGGAACTGGTGCTTCAGATGCGACCACATGCGTTCGACAGGATCCCGCGTCAATAGAACGAACTTTGCTTGCGGGAACAGATGATCCAACAACACCATCCTGGCATATGACATCGTGTGATAATCTGGATTCTTTTCACCTATCGTACAATACTTATAGAATACCTGGGAAAAGCGCTCTGGGTGCGAAAAATTGAACCGAATCGGAAGATATTTCTCCAAGTTCGGCAAGACCGGAGCGTCGAAGTACGCCGATAGAAACCTGGGCTCTCCACGCAACATCAGGACACCGGGATTCTGTCCCAGGCTCCAGCGCAGCCAGGAAGACCCGCACCGCGCGCCGCCGATGATAATGAAATCGGAAAAATGCATCACGATCTCGGGATTTTCGCTGAATTGGCGAAGCAATCCGGCGTATTTTCGACTTCCCGATTGCTCCGAAAATGCATCCGGTTTGGAAATTATCTCCAATAGATCATCAATAATTGCTAGCATACGCGTTCTGTCGATCGAATCGACCTCTTGCATACCGCAGGACCCCGCAGCGGCGGACGGCAATTGCAGCGCGCTCAGCCCGATAATCCGCCTGGCCGAAAGCAGACGCCCCACGAGCGCCTCACAATTCAAGCAGTTTAACCCACTCAGATCGTCATTATGGATTCTTGTCTTTATCTTCATTTACAGATTTCACCTAGAGACTGCGAACCGGCATCACTCCTTCTGCTGAAACCTGCCCGCTCGCGCACTGGACTGTCAAGCCGACGGCCCGCACCCGTCACGGTCGTATCGCCTCGGCTAGCGGCTTGCGCGACGTCTCCGCTCCCGGTAACCACTGTGATGTGATCATCGGCGGAGGGGATCGTGACCAAGGTTGTGATCCTGGCGGGTGGCCGGGGCAGCCGGTTGTCGGAAGAGACGGACGTCCGGCCGAAGCCGATGATCAGGATCGGCGAAGAGCCCATCCTGTGGCACATCATGAAGATCTATGCGGCACATGGGTTCACCGACTTCGTCATATGTCTCGGCTATCTGGGATATGTCATAAAAGAGCATTTCGCCAACTACCTGTTGCATAGAAGCGACGTGACGGTCGACCTGGGCTCGGGCAGCCTGGAGTTTCACGGCCGGCACCAGGACCACTGGCGCGTCACCCTCGTCAACACCGGCGACAGCACCAGCACCGGCGGTCGCCTCAAGCGGATCCGGCACCATCTCGATGCCGACGCGCCATTCCTGATGACCTATGGCGACGGCGTCGCCGACGTGGACGTCACTGCCCTCCTGGCATTTCATCGACGCCACGGCCGCAAGGCCACGGTCACCGCGGTCCGCCCCCCCGGCCGGTTCGGCAACCTCGCCCTGCAGGACGACACCGTCGAGAGCTTCTCGGAGAAGCCCGACGGCGATGGCCAGTACATAAACGGCGGCTTCTTCGTCCTGCAGCCCGCGGTCCTGGATTATGCCGAAGGCGACGACACGATGTGGGAGCGCGAGCCGATGGAACGGCTCGCGCGCGAGGG
>Ga0209347_1000096_pt1 | contig 247197 bp, 242 predicted proteins | sample AutmiccommuBRH23_FD_187382 | JGI IMG/M metagenome (GOLD analysis project Ga0209347, IMG submission 187382) | Deep subsurface microbial communities from Mt. Terri, Switzerland - Autotrophic microbial communities BRH/23 (SPAdes) (version 2) | ecosystem: Environmental > Aquatic > Deep subsurface... | reverse complement strand
CGATCGCGCCCTGGGGCGGCGCGCGCGCGCTCTACGGCACCAACCCGATCGCCTTCGCCTGCCCGCGCGCCGACGGCCCACCTCTGGTCATCGACCTGTCGGTCTCGACGGTGGCGCGCGGCAAGGTCGTTCTGGCCGCCAAGGCCGGGCAGCCGATCCCCGACGACTGGGCGCTCGACGCCGACGGCAACGCCACCACCGATGCCGCGGTCGCGCTGGAAGGCTCGATGGCGCCGCTCGGCGGCCGCACCGCCGGTGCCAAGGGCGCGGCGCTGGGCCTGATGGTCGAACTGCTGTGCGGGGCGCTCACCGGCTCGAAATTCGGCTACCAGGGCTCGTCCTTCTTCGAGCCGACCGGAGCGCCGCCATCGATCGGCCACCTGATCCTGGTGATGGATCCGGCGGCGTTCGGCGGCGGCGCCGGCACGGTGGCGCGGGCCGAGGAGATGTTCGCCGAGATCCTGGCACAGCCCGGGACCCGCCTGCCCGGCGACAGCCGGCTGGCCCGGCGGGCAGCGGCACCCGCGGGGATCACCATCCCCGACGCCCTGGCCCGCGAGCTCGATACCCGGGCCGGCGCCCGGCCTCAGTAGGTCCGGTCGAGCTTCAGCCACGCCCGGCGGTCGCGCGACTTCAGGGTGACGTCGCGCACCTGGCCACGCGACAGCACTTTGAGATGCACGTCGACGCCGGCCGGCCCCAGCGCCCGCACCCGGCGCCACAGCGCCTCCAGCTGGCGGATCGGCTCGTTGCCGACTCCGAGGATGACATCGCCCGGCGCAATGCCGGCATCGGCGGCCGGGCCGCCCGGCGACACCCGCGCCACCACCAGCGCCCCGCCGGTCGGCTCGGGGTACAGGCCGAGCCACGGGCTCGCCGGCGAGGTCGAGCGACCATAGGCCAGCAGGTCGGCGAGGATCGGCGGCAGCAGGTCGATCGGCACGAACATGTTGCCCGGCGGGCCGACGCCGTCGCCGCCGGCGTCGCCGACGATCAGCGAGCCGATGCCGACCAGCCGGCCATCGGTGTCGAACAGCCCGGCACCGCCGAAATTCGGGATCGGCGGGGTGGTGAACAGCGCCTCCTCCAGCAGGTACTCCCAGCCGCCGGCGAAGCTGCGGCGGCCCACAACCATCGTGGGGCCCATCATCCCCGGTGCCGCGGCCACGGCGCTGTTGCCCGCCCTCAGGCTGCCGGACGAGCCGAGCCGCGCCGGCACCGCCTTCAGCGGGGCGAGCGCCCGCAGCAGGCCGAACCCGCTCTCGAAGTCGTAGGCGACGATCTCCGCCGGCACCTCGCGGCCGTCGCTGCCGGTGATGCTGACCTCGTCGGCCTCCATGATCAGGTAGCCGATGGTCAGCACCAGCCCGCCCTGGTCGATGACGATGCCGCCGCCGCGGCGGTCGGTGCCGAGCGACGCCGCGGAACGGGAGTCCGGCGGGACATGCGCCTCGACGGTCACCACCGAGCCGGCGACGGCGGCAGGGAGGTCGGCGGCGGCCGGCGCCGCGCCGGCCAACCAGGCAACGGCTGCAAAGGCGAGGATCGGGAATAGGCGGGATGCAGCGGCCATAGTGCTCTCCCACGCGGCGACCGGTTCGGGAATGCCGCCGGCCGGTCGCTCCGGAAGCCCCACATTGGCCAGTTTGGCCAACTCTGCTAAGATATGTGAAGGGAACGGATGCGGGAACGGGCGATGGCGCGCGGTCAAGATTACGTGAAGGCGAAGGCGCAGGAGGCACTCGACGCCACCGGCGGCAACCGGCACGAGGCGAGCCTGCTGCTACGGGTGTGGGCCGAGGCGGACGCCAAGCTCTACAAGGCGCTGACGGCACCGCTGCTGGGCAGCCTCGCCGCACTGGCGATCCAGCGGGCGGCGGCACCGAACGGCCGGGTCGGACGGACCAGGACGCCGATCCGCGAGACCGAGCTGCTGGCGGCGATCGGATCGCGGGCCAATCAGTCGATGTCGAGCACCCGGACCGTCGGCGCCCCGCCGCAGGGCAGCCAGCGCCACAAGCAGGCGGTCACGCTGCTGGCCTCCGCCTACCGCCGCAAGCCGCTGGGCTGATCGCCGGCTCGACTGATTTCCCGGCTATGACGGCGCCCTATTTCGGGCGGGCGACCAGCATGTTCTCGTACAGGGAGGCGATATAGGCCGGATCGGCGCCGATCTGCTGGTTTGTGCGCGAGCGATGCTCGGCGGTCTCGGCGACGCCGGCCGACACCATCACCGGTGCCGGCTCGTCCGGAACCACGGCCAACCCGGTCTTCTCCAGGCTGCCCAGGATGTCCTGGCTCTGCTTGCGGAAACGCTGGAAAGACGCGTCGAACATCGAGGAATCGCGACGCGAACTCGGATTCGACGCCCGTGACAGGGCCATCGAGAAGATGTCGAGGATCAGGTTGGAGTTCCGGCTCTCCAGCCACGCGGCGATCATCGCGCCCCAGACCGCGGTCACGTAGGTCCGTGACCCGGAGCCCATCAAGCCCTTCGACAGCGTCTGGTCGGCAGCGGCGACCATCTGGTCGGTCGGCATCTGCGGCACGATCACGAATCCGGCGAGTTCGAGCGACTCGATGACGTCCTTGGCGTCCTTCTGGTACTTCTCCCACTCGTTCTCGATCAGAAACGAGCCGAGGATGTCCACCGTGTTGTTCTGGACGTTGTTCAGGAACCTCGCGAACTCTTTCGCGAAGTGCTCGATGATCGAGGGCTGGGGGCGTGGAGCCTGGGGCCTGCCGCGCATGCCGTGTTTCCTCTTCGCGTTTCGCCGTCCGGTCCGGTCGAGTGTTCTACCAGACAGTCCCAGACCAACTGCTCTGATCGGAGCAGGGGTCGAAAGTCACCCCGGGGGCGACCCGTCGACAGTGGCACACTATAGACGAAACCGGTTTCTTTTGAAATGCCAAGCAGGCGACACGCACCTGGATCGTGATCGGGATGAGCCGGTCACCGCGACGGTTTCGGGCGCAGGAAGCGCGGCGGTGCGGGAATGGTGATCCGCTCCTCGCCACCCGGCAGGTCCCGCCAATCGCGCTCCGTCCCCTGCGGCAGCCGCGACTTGGCCCGCTTGGCGCGCCGCGTCGCGTCGCCGCCGATTCGCGTCCGCTGCCAGCCGGGCAGGGCGTCGAACGCCGCGCTGGCAGTGCGCAGATCGGCCTGCCGGCCAGAGCGGTAGGCGCGGTTCACCTCGCGCGCCACGACGCTCGCCGGTCCCAGCTCGGCCGTGACGGTCTCCGACAGCAGCCCCAGGGCCTGCCGCTCGCGTGCATCGATCTCGGTCATGTTCGCTCCGTCCGGCGACCGTCCGACCGCGAAAACGTAATTCAGCCGGCGCCGGCTGTCATGCCCTTCGCTCACGCCCGCCCCCTCTCCTCGTCGTCGTCATGCTCCTCGTCACCCTCGCCACCGCGGAACTTCCGCCGCGCCTCGCCGAACGCCTGGACGATCGCGCTCTCGATGACGCCGCCGCGGCCGGTGATGCGGTTGGCCAGCACGACATACAGCGCATCGATGTGCAGGCCGACGACGCGGGTCTGCTTCGCGTCGAGGCCGGCCAGCCCGTAGACGAAATCGTTCAGCGACTTGCCGATCTGCGTCAACAGGTCATAGCCGATGGTACCGCCCGCGCCCTTGATCTCCAGCGAGGATTCGTAGACCCGGAGTACCAGCGCCCGCTGCTCCTCCGGATCGGTGCTGCCCTCCAGCAGTTGCCGGCGCATCACCGCCAGCCGCTCGCCGATGTCCTTGGTGAAGCGGTCGCGGGAGTCGTGAACCACCTTCTCGAGCCGGCGAACCAGTTCCGGCGTCAGCCGCAGGTCGAGTCCGGTCGTGAAGTTGACCGCCTTCTTCTTGAGGTCGGCGCGGGGCGGGATGATCTTGGCGCGGCGGGCCACCGTCACTCCCTCAATCGTCCGTCGAGCGGCGGTCGGAGCCGCGGAACGGCACCTGCCGGCGCCGGCGGTCCGGCCCGAAATAGCTGTCGGCGCTGACGAAGGCGCGCGGCCGGGTGATCACGGCGACCAGTCGCCGGTACAGCCCCTCGACGTTGAACGGCTTGGCCAGGAACTCCGTCACGCCCATGTCCCTGGCCCTGACGACGTAGTCCTCCTCGGAATTGGCCGTCAGCATGATGATCGGGATCATCCGGTCCGAGGACTCCGAATCGTTGCGCACCCAATCGATCAGCGCCAGCCCGTTCTCGGGGGACAGGTGATACTCGGTGATGATGACGTCGACGGGGTCGCGACGCAGCATCTTGCGGGCCCGCTCGACGCTGTCGGCCATCCGGATCGCCGTGGCGCCGAGCGCGTTCAGGATGTCGCGGACCAGTTGGGCGGACAGCGGGTTGCTCTCGACAATCAGGAAACTCACCTTGGAGAAGTCAATCTTCTCGGGCATCCCCCGCGATCTCCTGTTGCGGCCCCGCCCCGCTCGGGCCCGGCCGATAGAAACCGTATCCGCTTGCACAAATCAAGCCAACGACCCGCACAAATAGAGCCGGGGTCCGTCGGCTGCGATTCCCTCATCACTCCCGTGTTGCGCTGACGTCGATGCGGATCTCCACCGTCGGTCCGATCACGCCGTTCGTCATCCACTCGCCCGTGCCGAGCGCGAAGTCGGCGCGTTCCACCGCGATCGCCCCGGCAGCATGGGCCCGGCCGCCGGCGATACTCAGCGTAAACGGAAGCGTCACCGGCCGCGCCGTGCCTTTGATCGCCAGGGTGCCGGCGGCGGCGTAGTGGTCGCCGCCGAGCGACAGGAACGTCTCGGCCTCGAACCGGGCGGTCGGATGGGCGGCAACGTCGAACCACTCGGGCGCCCGCGCCGCCGCGTCGCGCTGGTCGTTGCCGGTATCGAGCGAGCCGGTGGCGATCGTCACCGTCACCCGCGATCCCGCGAGGTCGGCGGGATCAAAGCGGAGATCGGCCTCGAAGCGCCGGAACACGCCTTCGAAGCGTCCACCCATCTGGGTGGCGGACACGGTGATGGTGCTGGCAGCGGGATCGACGCGCCAGGCGGCCGGCTCGGCGGCGGCCGTGACGGGACGCAGGCACAGCACCCCGGCCGCCAGACCGGCGGCGAGCGGCAGCATCCGCGACAGCGTGCCGTCGCGGTCGACCAGCGCATGCTTGGCCGCGGCCGCCACATGCAGCGCCAGCAGCGCGAGCAGCGACCAGGCGACGGCAGCATGTGCCGCGCGCAGCGGCTCGACCAGGGCCCGGTCCGGGGCCATCGGCTGCGGCAGGACGAACAGCCCGAACGCCGACACCGGCGTGTTGGCGGCGGCGGAGTGCAGCCACCCAAGCACCGGCAGGGCCAGCAGGCAGGTATAAAGTGCCGCGTGCACGGCCCGGGCGAGCCGCCGCTGCCAGGCCGGTCCGGCGGCCGGGCGCGGGCGCTTCACGGACGCCCGCCAGAGCAGCCGCAACAGGGTCACGGCCAGAACCGCGAGACCGATCGATTTGTGCCAGCCATAGGCGCGGAACTGGTCGAGGCCGGGCGGCATGTCCTGCATGAACCAGGCGAGCGGCACGGTGACGGCCACCGCCAGCGCGGTCGCCCAGTGCAGCAGCATCGAGACCGCCCCGAAGCGGTCGGTGGTGTCCTTCAGCCTCATCCCGGCTCTCCCGCCCGCCCCGCTTCTCAGCCGTCGGAAGGTCCGCCGCGTCGATCCGGTCAGCCCGTCGCCCGGCGCACCCGCTCACGCATGGAGATGTAGATGCCGCTGGCGACCAGGATGGCAAGGCCGGCCCAGGTCGGGCCGTCGGGGAAATCGCCGAACCAGAAATAGCCGATGATGGTCGCCGTCACGATCTCGCCATAGCCGAACGGCGCCAACAGGGCGGCCGGCGCCTGCTCGTAGGCGCGGATCATCAGGTAGTGGCCGGCGGCACCGACAGCGCCCATCCCGGCCATCGCGGCGAACTGCATCGGCGTCGGCGTCACCCACACCCAGGGCAGCACTGCGCAGGTCGCCACCAGTCCGAACAGCGAGGTGATCGACAGCGTCACCAGCGGCGGTGCGGCGTGGCTGAGCCGGCGGGTCAGCAGCACGTAGCCGGCGAAGCTGGCGCCGGCGCCGAGAGCCAGCAGCGCGCCCGGCTGCAGCGCCGTCAGTCCCGGCCGCAGCACCACCAGGGCGCCGAAGAATCCCACCAGCACCGCCGACCAGCGCCGCACCCCGACCGCCTCGCCCAGCACCAGGGGCGACAGCGCCGTCACGATCAGCGGCGCGATGAACAGCAGCGCCAGCGCGTCGGTGATCGCCATGGTGCGGATCGCCGCGAAGAACAGGAAGGTGCCGACCAGGATGCCGGCGCCGCGTGCGAGCTGCAGCGGCAGGTGGCGCGGGCGCAACAGCTCGCGCGGGGTGCTGGCCAGGGCCAGCGGCGCGATCAGCAGCGACTGGAACAGGAACCGCGCCCAGACCAGCTGCACGATCGCGAAGGTATCGGCCATCGCCTTGGCCAGTCCGTCCATGACCGGGAGCAGGGCGACCGACGCCAGCATCAGCACGATCCCGAGCATCGGCCGGTCCGGCGGCGCGACCCGCTCGGGCATGGTCGGCAGGGCGGCGGTTCGCGTCATCATGGGGCCGGGGGGGAGGCTGCGAAGGGACGAGTGGTCTCGGCCGCGCACGCGCCGCCGTCAAGCGCGATCATGCCGCCGTGGGCGGCTTTCGCGCCCTCTGCGCTCGACTTTTGCCGGATCCGCGCAACGGCCCGGCCCGTTCACACCGTCCGCCCCTCTCCCTTGTCGTCGTCCCGGGCGGCGCGCAGCGGCGACCCGGGACCCACGCGCCGCCATGAGGCACGGCGCAGTAAGCTCACGTCGCATCGTCGGTCCCGGCTCCGTCCCGCCGAGGGGCGGGCCGGTCCGGGATGACGACAAGAGGGGGATGCGGCCGCGCTCAGCCGGCCGGCAGCCGCTCCGGGTGATATCCGGCCTCCTCCAGCGCCGCCACCAGTGCGGCCTCGCCGGCCGTGCTGCCGACGGACAGCATCCGGCCCGGCGGGTCGGCCACCACCTCCGCCGCCGGGTCGACCGCTCGGATGGCGTTGGTGACTGCGCGGGCACAGCCGCCGCAGGTCATGTCGGGCACGCGAAAGCGCAGCATCGGGATCCTCCGGGCAAAGCAATGCAGTTGAGATGCGGATTGCCACGTTGGCAAGGTCAAGTGCCGGCGGCGGCGGAATGCGAGGGCTTGACCTTCCCATGATGGGAACCCTCATCTGGTGCGGCCTTGGTGCGGACGACAGGAGGAACCCATGGCGACGACCAGAGATGACGGCGATGCCCGACCGACCGTGACGAGCCTGCCGGTGGCGGGGATGACCTGCGCATCCTGCGTCGCGCATGTCGAGAAGGCGATCGCCAGGGTTCCCGGCGTCGGCGCGGTCGCCGTCAACCTGGCGACCGGACGCGCGGAGGTGACCTTCACCGGCCCGGCCGACGTTGCGGCCGTCGCCCAGGCCGTCGAGCGTGCCGGCTACGCGGTGCCGGAGCAGACCGTCGAACTCGGCGTCGACGGCATGACCTGCGCCTCGTGCGTCGCCCATGTCGAGAAGGCGCTGCGCGCCGTCCCCGGGGTATCGGGTGCGGCGGTCAACCTGGCGACCGCGAGGGCCAGCGTTCAGGCGGCGGCCGGCGTCTCGGTCGAGGAGCTCGAGCGGGCGGTGCGGCGGGCCGGCTACGAGCCGCATCGCATCGCCGTCGCCGGCGCCGCCGGCGACCGCGAGCGCGAGGCCCGCGAGCGGGAATATGCGGCGCTGAAGCGCTCGCTGGCCGTGGCCGCCGTGCTGACGCTGCCGGTGTTCGTGCTGGAAATGGGCTCGCACCTGATCCCGGCCCTGCATCACCTGGTGGCCGGCAGCATCGGCATGCAGGCCAGCTGGCTGATCCAGTTCGCGCTGGCCACGGCGGTGCTGTTCGGGCCGGGCCTGCGGTTCTTCCGCGCCGGCGTCCCCGCCCTGCTGCGGGCCGCACCCGACATGAACTCGCTGGTCGCCGTCGGCACCATCGCCGCCTGGGGCTACTCGGTCGTGGCGACCTTCCTCCCGCAGGCGCTGCCGCCCGGCATGGTCGCCGTGTATTACGAGGCGTCGGCGGTGATCGTCACCCTGATCCTGCTGGGCCGGCTGCTGGAGGCCAAGGCCCGGGGCCGCACCTCGCAGGCGATCCGGCGGCTGGTCGGGCTGCAGGCCCGCACCGCCCGCGTCGAGCGCGACGGCAGCACCGTCGACCTGCCCATCGCCGAGGTCCGCCGCGGCGACCTCGTGCGGGTCCGGCCGGGCGAGAAGCTGCCGGTCGACGGCGAGGTCGTCGAGGGCAGCTCCTATGTCGACGAGAGCATGGTCACCGGCGAGCCGGTGCCGGCCGCCAAGACGGCGGGCGCGGCGGTGGTCGGCGGCACCATCAACGGCACCGGCAGCTTCGCCTACCGGGCAACCGACGTCGGCGCCGACAGCCTGCTCGCCCGCATCATCCGCATGGTGGAGCAGGCGCAGGCGGCGAAGCTGCCGATCCAGGCGCAGGTCGACCGGATCACCGGCTGGTTCGTGCCGGCGGTGCTGGCGGCAGCGGCGCTGACCTTCCTCGTCTGGCTGGCCTTCGGCCCGGACCCCGCCCTCACCCACGCGCTGGTCAACGCCGTGGCGGTGCTGATCATCGCCTGCCCCTGCGCCATGGGCCTGGCGACGCCGACCTCGATCATGGTCGGCACCGGCCGGGCGGCGGAGCTGGGCGTGCTGTTCCGCAAGGGCGACGCGCTGCAGTCGCTGCGCGACGTCTCGGTGGTCGCCCTCGACAAGACCGGCACCCTCACCGAGGGCCGGCCGGTGCTGACCGACCTGACGCCGGCGGCCGGCTTCGAGCGCGACGAGGTGCTGGCGCTGGTGGCCGCGGTCGAGGCCGGGTCCGAGCACCCGATCGCCGCCGCGATCATTGCCGCGGCCGCGTCGCGCGGGCTGCGGGTCGCCGCGTCCGAGGATTTCGCGGCGATCCCCGGCTACGGCACCGTGGCGACGGTCGGCGGCCGCCGCGTCGAGGTCGGCGCCGACCGCTACATGGCCCGCCTCGGCTACGACGTCTCGGCCCTCGCCGGGCAGGCGGCTGGGTTGGCCGCCGATGGCAAGTCGCCGATCTATGCCGCGATCGACGGCCGGCCGGCCGCGGTGATCGCCGTCGCCGACCCGGTCAAGGAGACCACGCCGGAGGCGATCCGCGCCCTGCACGCGCTGGGGCTCGAGGTTGCGATGATCACCGGCGACAACCGCGGCACCGCCGAGGCGGTCGCCGCCCGGCTCGGCATCGCGACGGTGATCGCCGAGGTACTGCCGGACGGCAAGGTCGCAGCATTGCGGCGGTTGCGCGACGGCGGCCGCCGGGTCGCCTTCGTCGGCGACGGCATCAACGACGCGCCGGCGCTGGCCGAGGCGGAGGTCGGGCTGGCGATCGGCACCGGCACCGACATCGCCATCGAGTCGGCCGACGTGGTGCTGATGGGCGGCGACCTGCGCGGCGTGGTCACCGCGGTGGCGCTGTCGCGGGCGACGATCCGCAACATCCGGCAGAACCTGTTCTGGGCCTTCGCCTACAACGCCGCACTGATCCCGGTGGCGGCCGGCGTGCTGCACCCGTTCGGCGGACCGCTGCTGTCGCCGGTGCTGGCCGCCGGCGCCATGGCGCTGTCGAGCGTCTTCGTGGTGACCAACGCGCTGCGGCTGCGGACCTTCCGGCCGGCGCCGGCCGCCGCGACGCAGCACCGCGAGACGCCGGCGACCGCCCCGGCGCTGCGCGAGGCGGCATGAGGCTGCCGCAATCGAACCAGGAAAGGAGCCTTCCATGAACATCGGCCAGGCCGCCGAGGCATCCGGCATCAGCGCGAAGATGATCCGCTACTACGAGGAGACCGGGCTGATCCCGCCGGCGGCGCGGCGCGGCAGCGGCTACCGCGACTACGCCGACGCCGACGTGCACCGCCTGCGCTTCATCCGGCGCGCCCGCGACCTCGGCTTCACCGTCGAGCAGATCGGCGAGTTGCTCGGGCTGTGGAGCGACCGGTCGCGGGCGAGCGCCGACGTCAAGGCGCTGGCCATCGGCCATGTCGCGGCACTGCGCGCCAAGATGGCCGAGATCGAGGGCATGATCTCGACCCTGGAGGGCCTCGCCGCGACCTGCCACGGCAACGACCGACCGGACTGCCCGATCATCGACAGCCTCGCCGCGGGCGGATGCGCGGCACCGGCGCCGCGCAAGAACACGCCACGCCGGTTCGGCCGGCCGGGCGAGCTGCCGGCGCGCCAGCATCGGCAGGGATGACGGCTGCACTGCGGGCCGGTCTGCTGCTAGGATCGCAGCGGGAACGCTCGGGGAAGCCGGCTTCGTCGGAGGTGACGGATGCGACCTGGAAGGTGGCACTTGGCCCTGCTGGCCGTCCTCGCCGGTCTCGGCTGTCCGCCGGCCTCGGCCCAGCCCGCCTCCCCCCAACCCGTCGTCCCGCAGCCCGCCCCGAACGCCGCCCCGGCCGAGCGCACCCCGGTGGACCTGGAGCTGGTGCTGGCGGTCGACGTGTCGCGGTCCATGGATCCCGACGAGCAGGCGCTGCAGCGCGCCGGCTACGTCGCCGCGTTCCGCGACCGCGAGGTGCTGCGCGCCATCCAGTCCGGCCCGATCGGGCGGATCGCGGTATCCTACGTCGAATGGGCGGGGGCCGGGCTGCAGCAGGTGATCCTGCCGTGGACGCTGGTGCAGGACGCCGCCTCCGGCGAGCGGGTCGCCCGGCAACTCGCCGCCGCCCCGTTCGACGCCCGGCGCCGCACCTCGATTTCCGACGCGCTGCTGTTCTCGGCGGCGATGTTCGCCAACACCGGCTTCTCCGGCGCCCGCAAGGTGATCGACATCTCCGGCGACGGCCCCAACAACCAGGGTGTGTCGATCGTGCCGGCGCGCGACCGGGTGCTGGAGCAGGGCATCATCATCAACGGCCTGCCGATCATGCTGAAGCAGCGGCAGGCCTCCGGCTTTTTCGACGTTGCCGACCTCGACCTGTATTACGAGGACTGCGTGATCGGCGGCTTCGGCGCGTTCATCGTCACCGTCGTCGACCCCTCGGGGTTCGTCGGCGCGATCCGCCGCAAGCTGATCCTGGAGATCGCCGGGGCGCAGCCGCGGATCGTCCCGGCCCGGGCCACGCCGGCGCAGGCCTCGCGCGCACAGCCGGCCACCGACTGCCTGGCCGGCGAGAAGATGTGGGACCGCTGGATGCAGGGATTGGAATGACGCGTTTCCGAAGCGGCACCAATCCGTTTCCCGGTCTCCCGGTCGCGCTCCGCCGCGGCTCCGCTATAGTGCGCGGCACATGTCCAAGGTCCTCCCCCCGCCCACACCCGACGACGTCATCCCGCTCACCCGGGAGAACATCAGCTCCGGCCGCATCCGCGACTGGATCGCCAAGTATGACGGCACCTTCAAGCCGCTCTCCGACGAGGAGCTGCACAGCACCCGCGCCGCCATGTTCCCGCCGTCCGGAAAGCCTGACGGCTCGGTGTGGCTGTTCGGCTACGGCTCGCTGATCTGGAACCCGGCCTTCGAGTATGCCGAGAAGCGCCCCGCCACGGTGTACGGCCTGCACCGCCGGTTCTGCCTGCAGACCTATCTCGGCCGCGGCTCGCACGAACGGCCCGGCCTGGTGCTGGCGCTCGACCGCGGCGGCTGCTGCCGCGGCGTGGTGTTCCGCATCGCGCCCGAGCATGTCGACAGCGAGCTCGACATCGTCTGGCGGCGCGAGATGATCACCCACTCCTACCGCCCGACCTGGATGACCGCCGCCACGCCGCAGGGGCCGGTGCGGGCGATCGGCTTCGTGATCAACCGCGCGCACCCGCGCTACACGGGGGCGCTGCCGGAGGAGACCGTGGCCGAGACGATCGCCCACGCCGCCGGCTTCCTGGGGCCGTGCTGCGACTACCTGTTCAACACGGTGGAGCATCTCGACGAGCTCGGCATGCCCGACGCCGGGCTGACCCGCCTGGCGAAGCGGGTGCGGGAGATCCGCGCCGCCGACGGCGCCTGACGGCAGGGTCTTTGCCGCGAGCGGAAGAAAATGTAAGCTTCGCGCTACATATTCTTCCGTTCTGGTGTGCGAAGCTTACAAATGCCGACACCCCACACTCCTCCCGCCGCCGTGCGGCGCGCCCTGCGCAAGCTCGGCGCCGACATCCACGATGCCAGGCGGCGTCGGCGGCTGCCGATGGCTGTCGTGGCGGAGCGTGCCTTCACATCCCGCTCGACCCTGCAGAAGATCGAGGCCGGGGACACCAATGTCGGCATCGGCATTTATGCCGCCGTCCTCCAGGCGCTCGGCCTGCTCGGAGGTCTCGACCGGATCGCCGACATCGGCAACGACCCGGTCGGGCAGGCGCTCGCCAGCGCCGAACTGCCGAAGCACGCCCATCTCAAGCGTCCAGCCGGACCATCTCGCGATGGCTGACTTCGAAGTGCATATCGACCTGGACGGGCGCCCGCGGCCCGTCGGACGGGCGAGGAGCAACCGCGTTCGCGGCACGGAGACGGTGCTGTTCGAATACGATGGCGCGTGGCTCGCCGATCCCGACCGTTTCTCACTCGAGCCGGCACTTGCCCTGACCCGCGGCGCTTTCGCGCCCCCTGCCGGACTGGTCACGTTCGGCTCCAGCGCCTTTGAACACGACGAACTTACAAGGGCGCTGGCGCTCTGACGGCCGCATCGGAGCCGGAACCCACCAGCCGCCCCGCCGTCACCCCTCGCTCACCCTGATGTCCAGCCAGCCCTGCTCGGTCACCGCCGCCCGGTCGCCGGGCCGCAGCAGCACCGTCGTGGTCTCCGACTCGACCAGTGCCGGGCCGTCGATCGCCTGGCCGGGCGCGAGGTCGGGGAAGGCGTAGACCGCAGCCTCGCGCCAGCCGCCCAGGTAGACCTGCCGGCTGCCCTTCGGCGCCGCCGGTGCCCGCTGCGCCAGGGTCGGCTCGACCGGCAGCCCCGGCAGAAGGCCGACCGTCGCCACCCGGGCGTTGACCAGCACCGGCTGCTGCTCCGGCAGGTGATAGGCGTACAGCTCCTCGTGGCGCGCCTCGAAGGAGCGCTTCAGCCGCGCCAGCGCATCCGGTGCCGTCAGGTCGAGGTCGCCGAGCTCGACGCCGATCTCGAACACCTGCTCGCCGTAGCGCATCTCGGCGGAGCGGCGGGCGGCGATCTCGCCGTCGAACCAGGTGGCCATGCGCGCGCGGCCGTCCGCGGTCATGCGGGCGTAGAGCGCGTCGACGGCCTGCAGGTCCAGGGTGTCGGCCTCGCCGACGAAGGACTGCACCGCCTCCAGCCGCAGGTCGGTGGTCAGCATGCCCCAGGCCGACAGCACCGAGGCGACGCGCGGCACCACGACCCGTCGCAGGCCCAGCATGCGGGCCAGCTCGGTGACGTGCAGGCCGGCGGCACCGCCGAAGCCGAGCAGGCCGAAGCGCCGCGGGTCGACGCCGCGGCGCACGGTGACCGCGCGGATGCCCTCGGCCATCTGGGTGTTGAGCACCCGGTGCACGCCCTCGGCGGCGGCCAGGGCGTCGACGCCGAGGGCCTCCCCCAGCGTCTCGAAGGCGCGCAGCGCCGCCGTGCGGTCGAGCCTGGCCCGGCCGCCGGCGAAGCCGTCGGGGTCGAGGAAGCCGAGGACGACGCTGGCGTCGGTGACGGTCGGGCTGGTGCCGCCGCGACCGTAGCAGACGGGGCCCGGCCGGGCGCCGGCGCTCTCCGGGCCGACGGTCAGCAGGCCGCCGGCCGTCGGCCGGGCGATCGAGCCGCCGCCGGCGCCGAGGGTGGCGATGTCGAGGCTGGGCATGGCGATGCGCTCGTTCGCCATCACCCGGTTGCCGGAGAGCACGACCTCGCCGTCCATGATCATCGAGATGTCGGTCGAGGTGCCGCCGACGTCGAAGGTGATCAGGTCGGGGATGCCCAGCATGGCGGCGATGCGCCGGCCGCCGGCCAGGCCGCCGGCCGGCCCCGACAGCACAGTGCCGGCGGCGATACGCACCGCCTCGCCGACCGGGGCGACGCCGCCATGCGAGAACATGATCAGCAGCGGACCGGCGAAGCCGGCCTCGCGCAGGCGCTGCTCCAGGCCCTCCAGGTAGCCCTTGATCAGCGGTGCGACATAGGCGTTGACCACCGTGGTCGAGACCCGCTCGAACTCCTTGATCTGCGGCAGCACCTCGCAGGACAGCGAGATCCCCGCCTCCGGCATGGCGGCGCGGATCGCCTCGAAGGTCTCGCGCTCGTGGCGGTCGTTGCGGTAGGCGTGCAGGTAGCACACCGCCACCGAGGTGACGCCCGCGCGCCTCAGCTCGCCGATCGCGGCATCCAGCGAGGCGCGGTCCAGCGGTGTGGCGACGCGGCCGTCGGCGCGGATCCGCTCGCGCACGCCGAGCCGCAGATGCCGGGGGACCAGCGGCTCCAGGCGGGCCAAGCGCAGGTTGTAGCGCTCCGGCTTGAGGCCCTCGCGCATCTCCAGCACGTCGCGGTGGCCCGCGGTGGTCAACAATCCGACCTTGGCCCCCTTGCGCTCCAGCAGCGCGTTGGTGGCGACCGTCATGCCGTGCAGGATGCGGTCGGTATTGGCCAGCAGGTCGGCCGGCGCCAGGCCGACCGCCTCGGCCAGCCGGGCGATGCCGTCCATGAAGCCGATTGCCTGGTCCTCCGGCGTGCTCGGGACCTTGACGAAGGTCACCCGGCCGCCGGCGTCGACCGCCACGAGGTCGGTGAAGGTGCCGCCGACGTCGACCGCGATGCGCCAGCTCATCGGATTTCTCCCGTCACCAGGCCGTCCACGGCATCGCGCCGGCGCGCCGCGGGATCGCGCTGCTCCGGCGGCCCCCAGCCGCCGCCGCCGCCGGAGTGGATCTCGAAGGTGGTGCGCGCCGGGACCACGATGCCCTCCGCCTTGCTGGCCAGCACCACCGGCTCGGCACCGGGCGGGCACATGACGTAGTGGTGCGGCGCCCCGTCGCCGCCGCCCAGCATGCCGCGGGCGCCATAGCGCACACCGTCGCCGGCGGTGTTGGCGACCGCCGGCGCGTCGGTCTCGACGGTCAGGCTGAGATCGCAGCCGGCACCGCCGACGTAGCGCCCGTCGCCGCCGGAATCGGTGCGGAACTCGTGATGCCCGAAGAACAGCGGGAAGCGCGCCTCGGCGACCTCGACCGAGCCGAACTTCAGGCCGCCGGCGGAATGCCACTCGCCGGAATTGTGCCAGCCGTCGCCGCCCGACGACGCACCGCCGCCCGGCCGGGCGTGGAACATGTGCCAGATGAACGGCCTGGCGTTCCGCGGATCGACGCCCTTCAGGGCGATCCGCATGCGCCGCCCCCAGCCGCCCATCGCGCGCTCCGGGCAGGCGCCCGACAGCGCCACCACCACCGCCTCGATGATCTCGTTGCTGCAATGCGAGGTGCACATGGTGACCGGGGCGCCCGGCTCGGGATCGACGATGCTGCCGCGCCGGGTGAGGATCGTCAGCGGCCGCACCAGCCCCTCGTTCTTGGCGATGCCGGCGTCGAGCAGGAACGACAGGGCGATGATCACCGCCGAGCGGGTGTTGGCTGCCGACGAGTTGACGAAGCTGGCGACCTGCGGCGCACAGTCGCGCAGGTCGACCGTCAGGTCGGAGCCGCTGACCGTCACCTTCGCGCGGATCGCGATGTCGTCGTTGCCGCGGCCGTCGTCGTCGAGGCAGGCCTCGCCGAGATAGGTGCCGTCGGCCCAGCCGGCGATGGTCTCGCGGGTCTGCGCCTCGGTGGCGTCCAGGACCCGGGCTACCGCCGCCATGATGGTGTCGCGGTCGAACTCGCGGGCCAGCGCCTGCACCCGGCGCTCGGCCAGCAGCACCGAGCCGATCTGCGCCGACAGATCGCCCTCGAAGTCGCGGGCGTGGCGGACGTTGGCCTTCAGCATCCGCAGGGTGTCCCGGCGCATCACGCCCTTGTCGTAGAAGCGGATCGGCGGCAGCCGCAGCCCCTCCTGCCAGATCTCGCGGGCCGACGCGTTGTAGGCGCCGTAGGTCGCACCGCCGATGTCGGAATGGTGCGCCCGGTTGATCGCCCAGAACGCCAGCGCGCCGTCGAGAAAGATCGGCACGAAGGCGGTGACGTCCGGCAGGTGGCTGCCGCCGGCATAGGGATCGTTCAGCAGGAACACGTCGCCGGGGTTGATGTCGCTGGCGAAGGCCTCGTTGATCGCCTTGGCCGCCGGCTGCAGCGCGCCGACATGCACCGGGATGTGCTCGGCCTGCGCCACCAGCTGCGCGTCGGCGCCGCAGATCGCGGTGGAGAAGTCGCGGCTGGAGTTGAGGATCTGCGAGAACGAGGTGCGCAGCATCGCCTCGCCCATCTCCTCGACGATGCCGGTCAGGCGGTGCTGGATGACGGAGACGGTGATCGGGTCGGGCACGGTCATCGGGGGCACACCTTGCTGCGAGTCGCCGAAGTACGGGGCGGGGACCGTGGCGGACGCCACGGGACTTGCGCCATGGTAGACGGCGGGCGGGCCGGAATGAAGGCCGCCGGGACGGCGTCACCCGGGCCGTCGCTCCCGCGGCAGCAGGACCGCCACCGCAAGTCCCGCAGCCGCGGCGCCGGCGGCGACCGCGAGCGCGCCCGCATAGGCCGCACCGCCCTCCAGCCCGGGCCGCACCGCCAGCCCGAGACAGGCGATGCCGAGGGCGTAGCCGGCCTGGCGAAGCGTCGTCGCCACCGCCGACGCCATGCCGGCCTGCCCGGCCGGCGCCATCGCGATCAGCGCCGCCGACACCTGGGCGTTGACCAGGCCGGCGCCGCTGCCGGCGGCCGCCGCGAGCGCCACCGCAGCCGCCACCGAGAGTGCGCCCTGCATCGCGAGGACGGCCAGGGCGGCGGTGGCCACGGCCATCAACGCGAACGCCGCGGCGGCGGTGCCGCCGATCCCGCGCCGCTGCACCAGCCGCGCGCCGAGCGCCGGGAACGCCACCATTGGCAGCGTGGCGACCAGCATCGCGATGCCGGTCTGCTCCGGCCGGAAGCCGAAGGCGGCCTGGAAGAACGCCGGCAGATAGACCAGCACCGCCCAATAGGCCACGGAGAGCAGGACCAGGATCAGCCCGATGCCGATCGAGCCCGGCTGCGCGAACAGCAACGGGTCGATCATCGGGCGGCGGCGCCGGCGCTGCTGCACCACGAACGCGGCGGCCATCGCCACGCCGGCCGCCAGTTCGACCCAGCGCGAGACGGCCGTGCCGTCGGCCCGCAGGATCGCGTGCACCGGCAGCGCCAGGGCCAGGCTGAGCAGCAGCAGTCCCGCGGGATCGAACGGACGGCCTTCGGGGTCGCGGGATTCGGCACCCCAGCGCAGCACCGTCCACACCGCGGCCAGGCAGACCGGCAGTTTGACCAGGAAGATCCAGCGCCACCCGGCGCTGGCCGTCAGAAGTCCCCCGACCGCCGGGCCGAGCGCCATCGCGGCACCGGTGACCACACCCATCAGGCCGAACGCCCGGGCCCGCCGGCCCGGATCCGGATAGGCGAGCGACAGCATCGCGAAGCCGCCGGCGATGATGAACGCCGCCGCCACACCCTGCAGGGCGCGGGCCGCCAGGAGCGACGTGCCGTTCCACGCAAGGCCGCCGAGCAGGGAGGCGGCCGCGAACACGCAGACGCCCACCACCAGCGCCAACCTGCGCCCGTAGCGGTCGGCGGCCGCGCCGGCGGCGAACAGCAGGCCGACGAAGGCGAGGCTGTAGACGTCCATCACCCAGGCCATGCCGACCGCACCGAGGCCGAACTCGGCCTCGATCACCGGCAGGGCGACGGCCATCGCCGTCACGTCGAGCTGGGTCAACGACGCGGCCGCCGTGACGGCGAGCGCCGGCAGCGCGTCGCGCCCGAAGGGAAGACGGGCAAGCGGCAGGCGGGTGGGCGCGGCGGATCGGTTCTCGAGCGTCATGCCCGATGCATGCCCGCACCCGCCGCGAAAGGACAACGCCACGCGTTCATGGCTGCATGAATCTGCTTCATACTGGCGGCATGCGATCGCTTCCGCCTTTCGACACCCTGCCACCCTTCGATGCCCTGCTGGCCTTCGACGCCGCCCTGCGGCACGGCAGCATGACCGCCGCCGCCGCCGAGCTCGGCGTGACCCAGAGCGCCGTCAGCCATCGGATCGGCCGCCTGGAGGCGTTCATCGGGGCCACGTTGCTGGAACGGCGCCGGTCGGGGCTGATCGCGACCGCCGGCGGCTCGGCGCTCGCCGAGGGCCTCGACGACATCCTCGGGCGGCTGGGCGACCTGCGCGCCCGCTGCCAGGCGGTGCGGCCGGACCGCCGCCTGAAGGTCGGCGTCAGCGCCGCCCTGGCGCAGCACTGGCTGGTGCGGCGGCTGCCCGGCTTTGCTGCCCAGCCCGACGCCGCCGGCATCGACCTTGTGCTCCTCGGCCAGCCGTCGCTGGCCCGCAGCGCCGACCTCGATGTCCGCATCGGCTGGGTCCCGGTGGCGGAAGCGCGATCCAGCAGCACCCAGCGCCTGCTGTTTCGCGAGCAGGTCTTCCCGGTCTGCCATCCCCGCCTGCTCGACCCGTCCGCAGGCATGCCGGCGGCCGAGCGTCTCGCCACGCTGCCGCTGCTGCACAAGGGGCGTGACCGGGTGGAGCAGGGCCGCGAGTGGGAATGGAGCACGTGGTTCGAACGGCTGGGCCTGCCCGGCCGGCCGGTCGCCGGCCTGCATGTCGAGGAGATCGGCATGGCGATCGCCGCCGCCCTCGAAGGTGCCGGCGTCGCGCTCGCGCGGTCGCTGCTGGTGCACGACGCCATCGCCGACGGCCGTCTCGTCCGCCTGCTCCCGGCCGAGCTGTCGCTGCCGTCCAGCAAGGCGCATGTGGCGACGTGGCCGGCGGCGCTGTCCGGCGACCCGCGGGTTCGCGCCTTCGTGGCGTGGCTCGCCGCCGCCGCCGAGGCGACGGTCGCCGCGATGGGCGAGCCCCGGCCGTCGGCGTAGGGCCTGCCCCGCGGGCCTGCGAGGCGGCCGGCGATGCACAGAATGCGCTTTGCCGGGGCCACCGCCGACGACTATAGGATGACGCGATGGCGCCCACGCCCGGAAGACAGAAGGTCAGCCGCCGTGACACTCGCGAAATTCCACCTCGCCCTCGCTGCCCTGGTGACCGCCGGCCTGCTGGGCGGCTGCATGGCCACCGCCAAGCCACCGCCGGACGACACGCCGCTCGCCGTCCGCGCCATCGGGCCGCTGCGGCTGAGCAGCACCGAGGAAGCCAGGATGCTGCTGGTGATGTCGGCGGGCATGGTGAAGATCGGCAGCCTGTCCAGCCTCCAGGACGGCGCCAGGACCGCCGACCATATCGCCGGGCTGTATGCGCGCACGCAGGACCACAAGGGCGTGTTCGTCGCCCGCATGCTTCAGGCCGACGCGCTGATCCAGCTCGACCGGCTCGACGAGGCCGAGACCGCGCTGAGCCAGGGCGAGGCGGCGGCGCAGTCGGCGCAATGCCCGGCCTGCCTCTCGGAATTCCACACCCGGCGGGCGCAGCTGGCGATGCACCGCCGCGCCTGGGACCGGGCGGAGGCGGACTTCGACACCGCGGTCGCCATTCTCGAGCCGCGGGGCGACCGGCTGCAACAGGCCCGGATCCGGCTGTACCAGAGCGGGCTCGCGCTCAAGGCGCAGCAGCTCGCGGTGGCCGAGGACGCCGCGCTGCAGGCTGAGGCCCACGCGGCGAGGATCGTCGATGCCCGCCTCACCGGCACCGTGCACGCGCAGCTGTCGGAGGTCCTGTTCCAGCGGCAGGACTTCGCGGCGGCGGCCGACCGCATGGAGCGGGCGCAGCTCGCCTTCGCCGACGCAGGGGCGAACACCGAGCGGGTGTCGGCGTTGTGCCGCCTGGGGCGCCTGGGCTTCGCAACCCGCGACCCGCAGAAGGCCCGCCAGCGGATCGCCGAGGCGGTGACCGTGGCCACCCGGGAATCCGGCCCCGGGCCGCGCGCCCGCCAGTGGCTGCTGATCGCCGACGCCTATGCGCGCCTGGGCGACCGCGAGGCCGCCGGCACCGGCTTCGAGGTGGCTGCCGGCGTGTACCGCGACGCCGGGTCGGCCGAGGGCCTGGCGGCGGTGGAGGTGCTGCAGATCATGAACGGCCTGACAGACCGCAACGCCGAGGACGTCTCCCGGCGGGTGGCCGTCGCGCGGGGCCATCTCGCCACCAAGCCGGCAGCCGGCCAGGCCAAGCGTGTGGATGTCTCGCCGCTGCCCCTCACCCGCTGGCAGATCGACACGTCGCTGGACGTGGCCGAGGGGTTCCTGCTGTTCCGGCAGCTGAAGCTCGAGGAGGCGCTGAAGCGGTTCGAGAACGCCGCGAAGCTGGCGCGCAGCTGGAACCAGCCGCATCTGCTCGGATCGTCCGCCTCGCTGCAGGGCGACGTTCTGGTGCTGATGTCGCGCCACCGCGAGGCGGAGCAGGCCTACGCCGTCGCCCTGGAAGCCTACGAGCGTCAGGGCGACGTCAAGGCGGCCGAGCAGACCCGCGTCACCCTCGACCGGGTGCGGGCGCGGATCAGCATGGGCAGCTGACGAAAGCCCGTCGGGGGGCCGGCCCGGCCTCAGCCGTCGGCGTAACGCTCCACCGCGTCCGGGCAGAACCGGAAGCCCATGCCCGGACGGTCGGGGATCAGCAGTTCGCCGTCGACCATCTCGACCCGCTCCTGGAACATCGGCGCGAACCACGGCATGTGCTCGGCATAGCTGACGTTGGAGATGGCGCCGCACAGCTGCAGGCAATGCTCGGTGAACAGATGCGGGCTGACCGGCACGTCATAGGCGGCGGCCATGTGGGCGACCCGGATCCACTCGGTGACGCCGCCGACCCGCTCCAGGTCCGGCATCAGCACGTCGGCCGCCTTGCGCTCCAGCATGTCGCGGAAGCCGTAGCGGCCGTACTCGGTTTCGCCGCTGGCCACCGGCGTGTCGATCTCGGCGGCGACCCGGGCCGAGCCCTCCAGGTCGTAGGCCTGCACCGGCTCCTCGAACCAGGTCAGATCGAAGGCCTCGAGGTCGCGCCCCAGGCGGATCGCGTGCGGCACCGTCAGGCCCTGGTTGGCGTCGGCCATCAGCCTGATGCGGCCGCCGATCGCCGAGCGCACCGCCGCCACCCGCTCCACATCCTCGCCGATGTCGGGCTTGCCGATCCGCATCTTCACCGCCTTGAAGCCCTGGGCGACGAACTCCTTCGCCTGCGCCTCCAGCTCGGGGATGCTCATCGACGCCCACAGCCCGCCCGACGCATAGGTCGGCACCCGGTCGCGGCGACGGCCCAGCAGCCGCGACACCGAGGCGCCGAGCGACTGGCCGAGGATGTCCCAGCACGCCCAGTCGATGGCGGCGACGCCGAACAGCGACACCCCCTTGTGGCCGAGAAAGTTGATCTCGCCCCACATCTCGTCGAAGCGGGCGGTGGTGTCGCGCGGATCCTTGCCGACCGCGCGCTCGCCGAGCAGCCGCACCATCGCGTCGAGCACCGGCACCCGGTGCCGGCCGATCGCCCAGAGATAGCTCTCGCCGGTAATCCCCTCGTCGGTGTCGAGCCAGACCAGCAGGCCGGACACGCCGTCGATGCGGTGGATCGCGGTGCCGATCGGCCGGTCGAACGGGATATGGATGCGACGGGTGCGCAGGCCGGTGATCTTCATCGGGGCTTCCTCCGGGCTCGGTTGCCCAGAGGGTAGATCGGCCGCCGGATCCGAAGAAGCGCCGGATGAATTCATTTCTATTTAATAATTATGCCACCCGGAGCACCGCCGCTCCATCGCGCGCGCACCGCACGCGAGATTCCTCTCGGTCTGCGGCCGTTCCGGATACCCTGGACGACGAAATCGCCGGGCCATCGGGGATTACCCCGTTGATTGCATCCGATATCCGCTATATTCTATGTAATAATTTATTGATGAAGGTGGACTGATGGGCAGGATATCGGCGCGGGACATGATCCGCCGGACCGCCTTGGAGATCGCAGCGCGCCGCCGCCGGGCTCGCCCGCCGGCCGGGTGGCTGGCTTGATCGCGCAGCCCCGAGCTGCCCGGGCAGCGGGCCGCCCGCGAAAGTTCGCGGAGCCGAGCCGGGTCGTCACCGTCACGCTTCCCGAATCGACCCTGTTGAAGCTGGCGTTGATCGATGAGGATCGGGCGCGTGCGATCGCGCGCGTGACCGAACTGGCGATCGCCGGCAGCCCGGGCGGCGACAGCCTGGTGGAGGTGAACAAGGTCACGCCGACCCTCGGCATGATCACCGTCCCTTACTGCCGGCACCTGACCACCATTCCCGGCCTCAACCTCGTGCAGATCGTGCCGTCGCGGTACCTGATCGTGATCACGGCGGGCTCGCCGCTGTCGCTCATCGAACTGACGATCGCCGACACCCTCGATGACCTCGGCCCGGAAGAGGCCCATGATCGTGCGATCCTGACGAAGGTCCTGGACCATCTGCGCGATTTCCGGCGTCTGCGCCGGACGACCACCGCCGAGGTGATCCTTCTTGAGCTCTGACAGCGACAGCGGGGTGCGGCCGGCGCACCACGAGCCGCATGACGGTCCCGCTCCCGGCAGGGATCCGATCGACGTGCACATCGGGGGCCGTATCCGTCTCCGCCGGAGCGGGCTGGCCATGCCGCCGGAGCAGCTTGCCGCAGCAATGGGCGTCACCCGCAGACAGATCGAGCATTTCGAATCCGGCAGCCGGCCGGTGCCCTCGGCGCGGCTCTGGGATCTGGCGGAGATCCTCGACGTGCCCCTCGAATACTTCTTCGAAGAGGACTAGCGGCCGGGCTGACTGCGGCCAGCGGAGCAAGGCCGGGGCGTGAAATACCGGGCGGCTTTTGCAGTCGACTATTGTGACCATAATGATCCTCTAAAGAACGATCATCGAGGTCGGGGCATGAGCGCGGACACCTGGACGGTCGCCGAGGCCAAGGCGCGACTGAGCGAGCTCCTCGAGCAGGCACGATCGAAAGGGCCGCAGGTCATCACCCGGCACGGCCGGACGACCGCGGTCGTCGTGTCTCCGGAGGAGTGGGAGCGGAAGACGAAGCGGATCGGCAACCTGGCGGAGTTTCTCGCCGCATCGCCGCTGCGCGACTCGGGCATCGAGATCGAGCGCCGGAAGGACCCGCCGCGGAAGATCGACCTGTGAGCTTCCCGCTCGACACCAAACTCGTATCCGAGTTGGTCCGGCCCGCCCCAGGCGTCGTCGAGAGCGTCGTCGCCCCCTGGACGGGCTGACGCCGCTTGCTCCGGCCGCGGCCGCCGCGCGGTCGCCCGGAGGCGCCCGCGCAACGGCCGGGATCGGAGTGCCGGGCCCTACTGGCCGGAGATCACCGTCATGACCAGCTTGCCGTCAACCCGCACCGGCGCGTCTTCCTTGGCGCCGAGCGTGTACTCGAAGACGCCGGTCTTCGAGCCGCCGGCCTCGCCGTGGACCATGAGCATCAGCATGTCGCCCTTCTTCACCGGCTCGGTGAGGATGGCGGCGACGTCCTTGTTGGTGCCCTTCTTCAGCGGCGCGTAGCCGACCACCGGCCCGGGCTTCATCGCCTGGTCGATCCGGTGCACCACCAGCCAGCCATTCGCATCGGCCATGACCTCGTCGGCGGTCACGGTCCCGGCCGCCAGGCTCTGGTCGGCCGCCTTGACGGCGCTGTTCTGCATCGCATGCGCGCCGCCGGCGAATGCGGCGGTCGCCAGAAGGCTCAGAACGGCAAGTCTGCTACGCATCTCTGGATCCTCTTCTCTCAGCGTTCACTGTCGAGAGGGACCGCAGCGCCGCCAAGACGGCACTGCCGCATCCCCGCGGCCCCCTTCGTGTGCGATCGGGAGCCGGGAGTAGCTACGGGGCGGCCGGCGCTGGGTTTCAGCCGATTTGCGAGAATCGTCCGTCCTACGGGCGCACCGGATGCAGCGTGCCGTGCAGCGCTGGACCGGTCGGCCGGCCGGTCGGCGAGCCGCCGGGCGGCTCCAGGCTGATGCCGAAGGTGGCGGTTCGCAGCAGCTCCGGTTCGAAGCGCTGCAACCGCTTGCGGGTCGCCCGATCCACCGGGTCGAGCAGTCCCAGCGACTGCGGGGCGGGGCCGAGCGCGTCCGATGCGATCCAGAGCTGGTAGACCTTCTCGGGAACCGGCCGGGCCGCGACCGGCCGGATCGTGACCTCGCGGGTCTCCAGGTCGATGGTGAGGAGGAAGGACGGCAGGACGTCATCCTGCTGGAACACCGCGACGAAGCTCCGCGGCGGCGGCGCGGTGACGCCGACCAGCAGGACGCCGGCGAGCGCTGCCGCCAGGGCGCCGGCCGCGACGGCCGCCGCCCGCCAGCCGGCGAGCTTGCGGCGCAGGGTTATGACCTCGGCCGGCAGGGCGGCGGCGGCGTTCCATCCCAGGCGCCCGGAGATCCGAGGCAGCAGGCCGGCCGGCGGCGCCTCGTCCGCGACCTCCTCCAGCATCGGCGACAGCCGCCGCTCCCAATCGGCGATGCGCGCCTGCAGATCCGGGTCGGCCGCGCGCCGGCGCTCGACCGCGGCCCGCTCCGCGGCATCGAGGGTGCCGAGCGCGTATTCGGCAGCCAGCATCTCGAGGTCGTCGGGCTCGCTCATCGCTCCAGGCAGTCCCTGATCTGCTTCAGGCTGCGATGCAGCCACGTCTTGATGGTCCCCACCGGCTGGCCGAGGCACGCGGCCAGCTCCTGGCGCGACAGTCCGTCCAGATAGGCCATCCGCACCAGGCGGCCGCGCGGCGCGTCGATTTCGTCGATGCAGCCGGCGAGACGGCGCAGGTCCTCGCCGCGCGCGATCGTCTCGACGGCCGAGCGACCGGGATCCGGGGCCGCCATCACCGCGGCCTCGTCCGAGACCGTCGGGACGACCGCCCGGCGGGCCTCGTCGATCGCCCGGTTGCGGGCGATCACCGCCATCCAGGTGATCGGCGAGGCGCGCATCGGATCGAAGTCTCCGGCCCGCTGCCAGATCCTGACATAGACATCCTGTATGACCTCGTCCGCCACATCCCGCCGGCGCAAGATACGCAGGACGATGCCGTAGAGTTTCGCCGAGGTGGCGCGGAACAGCGGCTCGAATGCCGCGCGGTCGCCCTCGGCGATCCGGGCGATCAGCGCAACGAGTTCGGCCGCGGAGGCTGGCATTCGGGCAGGATCTCCGTCGACGGCCGGATATCGGTCACATGCGGATCACATAGGGCGGCAGGGACGACAGGACCACCACCCCCGGCACGGGAATGCGCGCCGGCCGGATTCATCTGCTGCACGGCGGCATAGGAGAAGCGGAAGGCGGCGTCGATCTTGACGCGCCTCATCTCCGACAGGGGATCGAATCCCGCGCCTCAGCGGATAATGCGGAACGAGCATTGGATCGAGCCGCGCGTCCCGGCTCGACTATTTCCGCCGTGACTTCGGCGCGCCGATCGACGTCATGAGCCGGGTCCCGCGCTCGCGGCCGACGGCGGCAAGCCGGGGATGGGCCGCAGCAGCCGCATCGAAGTCGTCTTCGATCCGGATCTGGCCGGTTCCGTACTGCGGGAACACGACGGTGCCCACATAGACCACTTCGCCAGGGTTCACCGTGAAGCCGTAGCCACCGATCTCGTCTGCGGCGACCGCACGGTTTCCGCCGTGGCTGAAGCGGATATTGTAGATGATCTGCGCCCCGGTGAAGAAATACCCCTGGATGGTCGCATAACGTCCGGCGATCAGGTCGATCGCCTCGAAAGCCGTCCCTTCGTCGCCGGCTTTGACCTGGGCCATCTTGCCGCTGTAGCGGGGCAGGATCGGCAGGTCGATGCCGCCGGAGTCCGGCTCGACGAGGCCGAAGGTGATCTCGGCCGTGGGTCCGCGCGGCTGCTGCTTGAAGACCGCCAGCACCGAGTCGTCCGGCGGTGGCCGCCGCGGCTTGCCGTCGCCGATCCGGACGCCCAGGATCGCGGTCCCCCGGGAAGCGTCGGTCCCACCAGAGGTCGCGCCGCCTCCGGCACAGCCGTTCAGCAGCAGCCCGCCGACGCCGACCAGAATTGCACGACGTCCCACCGCGTCGCGGGTTTCCTGCTTCATTGCCGATCCAAGCCCCAGATGGTCGCAAATCCCCGGAGGCCAGCCTCGCACGGGCCGTGGACCGACGAAACCCGATCTTTCCCGAGCCGGCGCCGCCCCTACACCGGCTGCACCGACGGCAGCACCATGATGCGCGGCACCAGCACATGCGGCGGCTGCTCGAGCGCGAACACCACCGCGCGGGCGACGTCGTCGGGCAGCAGCGGCTGCGGGATGTTCTGCACCACCTCCGGGCGCACCGCGTGGTCGCGGTGCAGGTCGGTGCGCACCAGCCCGGGCTCCACTACCGACACCCTGACACCGCTGCCGGCCAGCTCGATGCGCAGCGCCTCGCACAGCGCCTCGACGGCGTATTTGGTCGCGGCATAGGCGCCGGCATTGGGGCGGACCTTGGTGCCGAACACCGAGCCGGTCATCACCAGGTCACCACCGCCGGCCGCCTTCATGTGGCGGACCGCCGTGTAGGCGAAGCGGAAGGCGGCGTCGATGTTGACGCGGATCATCTCCGACATGGCGTCGAGGTCGATCGTCTCCACCGGCCCGGAGGCGATCAGCCCGGCGTTGGAGAAGGCGATGTCCATGCGCCCGAAGCGCTCCATCGCCAGGGCGATCAGCCGGCCCGGGGTCTCCGGGTCGCCGACGTCGCCGTCGAGCACCGCGCAGCCGGGCAGCCGGGCTGCGTGCTCGTCCAGGATCTCGCGGCGGCGGCCGTGCAGCACCAGCCGCACGCCCTTGGCCGACAGCGCCTCGGCGGTGGCCAGCCCGATGCCGCTGGTGCCGCCGGTGATCACCGCCACCTTGCCCATGAGCGTCATGGCGCCTATCCCTTCGGCTTGGCGATGCCGGCCATGCGCGCCAGAACGGCGGCCTGGGAGCGGATGCCGTTGTGCAGGCAGACCAGCTCGAACTTCTCGTTCGGCGAGTGCACGCGGTCGTCGTCGAGGCCGAAGCCGAGCAGGATCGAGTCGACGCCGAGATACTTGCGGATCGAGCCGACCGCCGGGATCGAGCCGCCGGTGCCGATCAGGTGCGGCTCGCGGCCGAACACGTCGGCCAGGCCCTGGCGGGCCGCCGCCAGGTAGGGCGAGTCGGTCGGCACCCGGATCGCCGGCGAGCCGCCGATGTCGGAGAACTCGGCGGTGTAGCCCTCGGGCAGCCGGTCGGTGACGAACTTGCGGAAGTTGGCGGCGATGGCGGCCGGATCCTGGTCCGGCACCAGCCGGCAGGAGATCTTCGCCATCGCCTCGCTGGCGATCACCGTCTTGCCGCCGGCACCGGTGTAGCCGCCGAGGATGCCGTTGACGTCGCAGGTCGGCCGCGCCCACTGCCGCTCCAGTGCGCCGTAGCCCTGCTCGCCGCCGGGCACCTTCAGGCCGACGCCGCCGAGATACTCGGCCTCGTCGAAACCCAGCGCCTCCCACTGCGCCTTCTCGTTGGCGCCGACCGGGATCACGTCGTCGTAGAAATGCGGGATCTGGATGCGGCCCTTGGCGTCGTGCAGCTCGCCGATGATGCGGGCCAGCAGGTTCAGCGGGTTGACCACGACGCCGCCATACATGCCGGAATGCAGGTCCCGGCTCGGGCCGCGCAGGATCACCTCCTGGTAGACCATGCCGCGCAGGCTGTAGGTGATCGCCGGCTGGTCGACGTCCCACATGCCGGTGTCGCAGACGATGCAGGCGTCGGCCTTCAGCTCCTCGACATTGGCCTTGATGAACGGGTCGAGCGACGGGCTGCCGCACTCCTCCTCGCCCTCCAGCAGCACGGTGACCCGGCACGGCAGGGTGCCGTGCACGTCGCGCCAGGCGCGGAACGCCTCGACCCAGGTCATCACCTGGCCTTTGTCGTCGACGGCACCGCGCGCCACGATGCGCTTGCCGCGCTCGGCGTCGACCAGCACCGGCTCGAAGGGCGGGCTGTTCCACAGCTCCAGCGGATCCGCCGGCTGCACGTCGTAGTGGCCGTAATACAGCAGGTGCGGCACGTCGGCGCCACCGGGACCGCCCGGCCCCGGGTGGTGCGCGACCACCATCGGGTGGCCCGCCGCCGGCCGCACCGCCGCCTCGAAGCCGAGGCCGGCCAGCTCGTCGGCCAGCCACTGCGCCGCCCGCTGCACATGCTCCTTGAACGCCGGGTCGGTCGACACGCTGGGGATGCGCAGCAGGTCGATCAGCCGCTCCAGCGAGGCGTCGAGGTTGGCGTCGACGCGCTCCAGCACCTGGGCGACGGGAAGGTCGGTCATGACGGGCTCCGGGTTGATCCGGGGCGAAGAGTAGCCATCGCGGCGGCGGCCGTCACCCTGTCGAGCACCGAAATGCACGTCGCCTCGTGGGTCCCGGAGCCGGCTGCTCACGCAGCCCCTCCGGGATGACGAGTAAAGCGGGAGGCGGCACTTGTTCCGTCATCCCGGAGGGGGCGCGAGAGCGCCCGGCTCCGGGACCCACCCGCCGCTCCGGCGCCTTACGCCCGCTGCTCCCGCGCCCCGTGGCTGAGCGGCTGCGCCAGCCGTGCCAGCATCTCCTTCGGCACGATCTGCCAGAACTTCGACGCCTCGCGGCTCCAGTCCATCAGCATGCGCTCGGCGTAGCGCGACTGGGTCTCGCGGACATGCTCGGTGACCAGCCGCTTCAGCACGTCCTCCCAGTACTCGGTGGCGACCCGCTGGTAGACCACTGTCTCCGCGTTGACCCGGTGCGCGAAGGTGCCGTCGGCGTCGTAGACGAAGGCCATGCCGCCGGTCATGCCGGCCGCGAAGTTGTCGCCGACCGCGCCGAGGATCACCACGGTGCCGCCGGTCATGTATTCGCAGGCGTTCGAGCCGCAGCCCTCGACCACCGCCTCGGCGCCGCAGTTGCGCACCGCGAACCGCTCGCCGGCCTGGCCGGCGGCGAACAGCTTGCCGGCGGTCGCCCCGTACAGCACGGTGTTGCCGATGATGGTGTTCTCGTGGCTGGCGAAAGCCGCGGCCATCTGCGGCCGCACCGAGATGGTGCCGCCCGACAGCCCCTTGCCGACATAGTCGTTGGCGTCGCCGAACACCTCGATCTTCAGCCCCTGCACCGCGAAGGCGCCGAGGCTCTGCCCGGCCGAGCCGCGCAGCCGCACGGTGATGTGGCCCGGTTGCAGGCCGCTCATGCCGTATTTGCGCACCAGCTTGGAGCTGAGCTTGGTGCCGATGGCGCGCTGGGTGTTGGCGATGTTGTAGGTGAACTGCATCTTCTCGCCGAGCTCGAACACCGGCTTGGCGTCCTTGATGATCTGCGCGTCGAGGGTCTCCGGCACCTCGTTGCGGCCCTCCACGGTGTTGTAGGACGGGAAGCCGCCGGAATCGGCGCGCACCAGGATCGGGTTCAGGTCGAGGTCGTCGAGCGATGGGTCGCCGCGGCTCACCTGCGCCAGCAGGTCGGTGCGGCCGATGATGTCCTGCAGCGAGCGCGCACCCAGCTCGGCCAGGATCTCGCGCACCTCCTCGGCGACGAACGAGAACAGGTTCACCACCCGCTCCGGCGTGCCCTCGAACTTGGCGCGCAGCGACTCGTCCTGGGTGCACACCCCGACCGGGCAGGTGTTGGAGTGGCACTGCCGCACCATGATGCAGCCCATCGCCACCAGCGAGGCGGTGCCGAGGCCATATTCCTCGGCTCCCAGCATGGCGGCGATGACGACGTCGCGGCCGGTCTTCATGCCGCCGTCGGTGCGCAGGGTCACGCGGTGCCGCAGACGGTTCAGGGTCAGCACCTGGTGCACCTCCGACAGCCCCATCTCCCAGGGGATGCCGGCATATTTGATCGAGGTCTGCGGGCTGGCGCCGGTGCCGCCGCCATGGCCGGAGATCAGGATGGTGTCGGCCTTGGCCTTGGCGACGCCGGCGGCGATGGTGCCGATGCCGGTCGACGCCACCAGCTTCACGCAGACCCGCGCCTCCGGATTGATCTGCTTGAGGTCGTAGATCAGCTGGGCGAGGTCCTCGATCGAGTAGATGTCGTGGTGCGGCGGCGGCGAGATCAGGCTCACCCCCGGCGTGGCGTGGCGCAGCCGGGCGATCAGGCCGTTGACCTTGATGCCCGGCAACTGGCCGCCCTCGCCGGGCTTGGCGCCCTGGGCGATCTTGATCTCGATCTCGCGGCAGTTGTTCAGGTATTCGGCGGTGACGCCGAAGCGGCCGGACGCCACCTGCTTGATTGCCGAGCTGGCGTTGTCGCCGTTCGGCCGCGGCCGGAACCGGGCCGGATCCTCGCCGCCCTCGCCGCTGTCGGACTTCGCACCGATCCGGTTCATGGCGATCGACAGGGTCTCGTGCGCCTCCGGGCTGAGCGCGCCGAGCGAGATGCCGGGCGCCACCAGGCGGCGGCGGATGTCGGTGATCGACTCGACCTCCTCCAGCGGCACCGACCCGTCCTTCGACTTGAAGCGCATCAGGTCGCGCAGGTTGACCGGCGGCTGCGCGTACACCGCCTCGGCGTAGCGCTTGTAGAGGTGGTAGCTGTCGCTCTCCACGGCGCGCTGCAGGGCGTGGATCATGCCGCCGTCGAAGGCGTGGCGCTCGCCGTTCTGGCGGTAGCGGTACAGGCCGCCGACCGGCAGCGGCACGGCGGCCTGGTCGAACGCCTTGGCGTGCATCCGCAGCACCTTCTGCTGGATGCCCGACAGGCCGAGGCCGGAGATCCGCGAGCTCATGCCCGGGAAGAACCGCGCCACCAGGGCGCGGCTGAGGCCGACCGCCTCGAAGTTATAGCCGCCGCGGTACGAGGACAGCACCGAGATGCCCATCTTGGACATGATCTTCAGCAGGCCGTCCTGGATCGCCTTCTTGTAGTTGCCCAGCGCGTCTTCGAGGCTGTCGTCACCGAACAGGCCGCGGGCCTGGCGGTCGGCGATCGCCTCCTGCGCCAGATACGGGTTGACGGTGGTGGCGCCGACCCCGATCAGCACCGCGAAGTAGTGCACGTCGAGGCACTCGCCGCAGCGCACGTTGACCGAGGTGAAGGTGCGCAGCTGCTGCCGCACCAGATGGCTGTGCACGGCACCCGAGGCCAGGATCATCGGCAGCCCGGCGCGCCCGGCCGCGGTCGCCATGTCGGACAGGATGACGTGGGTGCAGCCCCCGCGCACCGCGTCCTCGGCCTCGCGCTGCACCCGCTCGATCGCCTCTTCCAGCGCGCTCGGGCCGCCGTCGGCCGGAAAGGTGCAATCGATCTCGGCCGCGGTGTCCGCCATGTAGTCGCGCATGGCGTGGAACTCGGCGTTGGTCAGCACCGGGCTCTCGAGCAGCAGATGGTCGCACTGCTCGGAATCCTCGTCGAGGATGTTGCCGAGGTTGCCGAGCCGGGTGCGCAGGGTCATCACCCGGCGCTCGCGCAGGCTGTCGATCGGCGGGTTGGTGACCTGGCTGAAGTTCTGCCGGAAGAAATGGTGCAGGCCACGGTACTTGTCCGACAGCACGGCCAGCGGCGTGTCGTCGCCCATCGAGCCGACCGCCTCCTTGCCGCCCTCCGCCATCGGCTGCAGGATCAGTTCCATGTCCTCCAGCGTCCAGCCGGCTACCACCTGGCGGCGGCGCAGCTCGTCGCGGGAGAACGACGGGTTCTCCTCGTGCTCGGCCCGGATCAGGTCGTCGATCTTGGTGCTTTCCTTGATCCACTCGCCGTAGGGCTTGCGGCCGGCCAGCAGGTCCTTCAGCTCGCTGTCGTGGTACAGACCGCCGTCGATCAGGTCGACGCCGATCATCTCGCCGGGGTCGAGCCGCCCCTTCTCGATGATGTTGCCCTCGTCGACGCGGACCATGCCTGCCTCGGAGCCGGCGATCAGCAGGCCGTCGCGGGTGACGGTGTAGCGCATCGGCCGCAGGCCGTTGCGGTCCATGCCGCCGAGCACCCAGCGCCCGCCGAAGGCGGCGATCGCCGCCGGGCCGTCCCACGGCTCCATCACCGCGTTGGCGTAGGCGTAGAGGTCGCGCCAGGCCTGCGGCATCAGGCCGTCGTTGGTCCAGGCCTCCGGGATGCACATGGTCTTGACCATCGGCAGCTCGCGGCCGGCCCGCACCATCAGTTCGAACACGGCGTCGAGCGAGGCGGAGTCCGACGAGCCCGACTGCACGACGGGCTTCAGGTCCTCGACCCGGTCGCCGAAATTGTCGTGCGCCATCCGGGTCTCGTGGCTGGCCATCCAGTTCACGTTGCCGCGCACGGTGTTGATCTCGCCGTTGTGGGCGAGCACGCGGAAGGGCTGCGCCAGCCGCCACGTCGGGAAGGTGTTGGTCGAGTAGCGCTGGTGGTAGATCGCGAAGTTCGAGACGAAGCGCTCGTCGGTCAGGTCGGGATAGAAGGACGCCACCTGCTCGGCGAGGAACATGCCCTTGTAGATGATCGACCGGCCGGACAGCGAGCAGATGTAGAAGTCGGTGATGTGCTCGGCCAGTGCCGCCTTCTCGATGCGGCGGCGGATGATGTAGAGGTCGCGCTCGAACTCGTCCGCCGACTTGTCGGCCGGGCTGGAGAACATGATCTGCTCGATCTCGGGCCGGGTGGCGTTGGCCTTCTCGCCGATCAGCGCGATGTCGACCGGCACCTGCCGCCAGCCGTAGACGAAGCAGCCGAACTTCAGAATCTCCGACTCGACGATGACGCGGCAGCGCTCCTGGGCGCCGAGGTCGGTGCGCGGCAGGAACACCATGCCGACTGCCATGCGGCCGTCGTTGAGGGTGTGGCCGGTGTGCTCGATGTGCTCGCGGAAGAAATCCATCGGCACCTGCAGGTGGATGCCCGCACCGTCGCCGGTCTTGCCGTCGGCGTCGACCGCGCCGCGATGCCAGACCGCCTGCAGTGCCGCGATCGCCGAGGTCACCACCTCGCGCCGCGGCTTGCCATCGATCGAGGCGACGAAGCCGACGCCACAGGCGTCGTGCTCGTGCGCCGGGTCGTAGGCGTACGCCGCCTCCAGCATGGCGGCGTTGTCGCGCCAGGCCCGGACGAACTGCTCTCCGGATTCGCGAAACTCGGTCATGGCTCGATCCTCCCTCGGACCTGCGGGGCTCAGGCGGCGTTGCGGTCGGCGCCGGCCTTGGCGGCCAGGTAGTCGTGGATGCGGTCGGCGGCGTCGCGCCCGTCGCGCACCGCCCAGACCACCAGCGATGCGCCGCGCACGATGTCGCCGGCGGCGAACACGCCGTCCAGGCTGGTCATCATGCTGCGGAAGTCGATGCGCAGGGTGCCCCAGCGGCTGACCGTCAGCTCCTTGGCGCCGAACATCGCCGGCAGATCCTCGGGGTCGAAGCCGAGTGCGGTGATCGCCATGTCGCAATCGAGGGTGTAGCTGGAGTCCTCGACCGCCTGCGGCGTCTGCCGGCCGGTCGCGTCGGGCACGCCGAGCCGCATGCGATGGCAGCGCACGCCGGTGACCCGGCGGTCGCCGAGGAACGCCTCCGGCGCCGACAGCCACTGGAAGTCGACGCCCTCGTCCTCGGCGTTTGCCACCTCGCGCTGCGAGCCCGGCATGTTGGCGCGGTCGCGGCGGTACAGGCAGGTCACCGAGGCGGCTCCCTGGCGGATGGCGGTGCGCACGCAGTCCATGGCGGTGTCGCCGCCGCCGATCACCACCACGCGCTTGCCGGCGGCGTCCAGGGTGCCGTCGTCGAAGGACGGCACCGCGTCACCGAGGCCCTTGCGGTTGGAGGCGGTCAGGTAGTCGAGGGCCGGGTAGATGCCGTCGAGGCCGACGCCCGGACACATGATGTCGCGCGCCTTGTAGACGCCGGTGGCGATCAGCACGGCATCGTGACGGGCGCGGATCTGCTCCAGGGTGACGCTGCCGCCGATCTCGGTGTTCGGGTGATAGGCCACACCGCCGGCGGCCAGCAGGTCGCTGCGCCGCACCACCACGTCCTTCTCCAGCTTGAAGTTCGGGATGCCGTAGATCATCAGGCCGCCCATGCGGTCGTAGCGGTCGTAGACGTGGACCTGGTAGCCGCGCTTGCGCAACTGCTCGGCCGCCGCCAGGCCCGCCGGCCCGCCGCCGATCACGGCAACGCTTTCGGCGCGCTCGTGCGGCGGCACCACCGGCTTGACCCAGCCGTTGGCGAAGGCGTTCTCGGTGATGAACTTCTCGACCGAGCCGATGGTCACCGACTCGAAGCCCTTCTCGATGACGCAGTTGCCCTCGCACAGCCGGTCCTGCGGGCAGATCCGGCCGCAGATCTCCGGGAAGTTGTTGGTGGCGCTGGCGACCTCGTAGGCCTCTTCGAGCCGGCCCTCGGCGGTCAGCATCAGCCAGTCGGGGATGTTGTTGCTCAGCGGGCAGTGCACCTGGCAGAACGGCACGCCGCATTGCGAGCAGCGGCCGGCCTGCTGCTGCGCGCGGCCGGCGTCGAACTCGGCATAGATCTCGCCGAAGTCCCGGGCGCGCTCCTCCGGCGGGCGCTTGGTCGGCATGCGCTTGGCGGTCCCGACGAATTTCAGCATGCGATCGGTGGTCACGGCGGCCTCCCTGCACCCGGGCGTCCCGGATCCGCGCGCGGCGCCCCGGGGACTGCCTCTATACACAAGGCCACGGCGGGGTAAAAGTCCGTTCGCGCAATTTAGGTCATGAATATTGACTAATTCCAACGCGGGACGGCTGCGGTGCCGCCGCGTCGCGACAGGATGTCATCTACCCACCAGAAATTAGGTTCGAAACGAGACTATCTTCCGGGCTGTCGCCGAACCGCCCGAATCTCTAAGGTTCGGCCCGGGGAGACAGGGGGAGTCCGCGCGGCTCCGCCGTGCGTGGAGCAGCGTTGGTGACCGTCGAGCAACTTGTCCTGCTTGCGGTGGTGCAGGGCATCACCGAATTCCTGCCGATCAGTTCGTCGGGGCACCTGATCCTGGTGCCACACCTCACCGGCGCCGCCGACCAGGGGCCGCTGCTGGACGTCGCCGTGCATGTCGGCACACTCGGTGCCGTCATGCTGTATCTGTGGCGCGACATCGCGCGCATGCTGCTCGGCCTCGGGCGTGCCGTCCGCGGCCGGCGCGACCCCGGCGCCCGGCTGGCGTTCCAGCTGGTGCTCGCCACGCTGCCGCTGGTCGCGGCCGGCTATGTCGCCTCACGCTACCTCGGCGACCAGCTGCGCTCGATCGAGGTGATCGCCTGGGCGACCCTGGGCTTCGGCATCCTGCTGTGGATCGCCGACCGGATCGGGATGACGCTGCGGCGGATCGAGCACATGAGCTACGGCAGCGCGCTGCTCATCGGGTTGTCGCAGGTGCTGGCGCTGATCCCCGGCACCAGCCGCTCCGGCATAACCATGACCGCCGCCCGGCTGCTCGCCTTCGAGCGCACCGATGCCGCCCGGTTCTCGATGCTGCTGGCGATCCCGGCGATCACCGCGGCCGGCACCCTGGCGGGCATCGACCTGTGGCGCGCCGGCGACGCCCGGCTGACCGCCGACGCGCTGCTCGCCGGCGGGCTGTCGCTGGCCGCGGCACTGGTCGCGATCGTCGCCATGATGGGCTGGCTGCGACGGGCGAGCTTCCTGCCCTTCGTGCTGTACCGCATCGCGCTGGGCGGCGGCCTGCTGGCCTGGCACTACTTCGGCTGAGAGCGTCCGCCCGGGTCCCCCGTCAGGCCCTTGGGTGTTCACACATCTCGGAGCAGCGGGTGGGTTCCGGAGCCGCGCGCTCACGCGCGCCCTCCGGAATGACGAGTATAGGAGAGGCGAAGTGGCCGATTTCCTTGGTTTCGGCTCCCCAAACATCGTCATCCCGGAGAGTCCGCGCGAGCGGACGGCTCCGGGACCCACGAAGCGACGGGCGCTCATAGGCGTCTGAAAAAGTTCACGATTTTTGGATGTGTGAACACCCAAGCCGTCAGGCCCTCGGCTCCCGTCAGGCCGGTGCGCGGCCGGTGGAGTAGCGGCCGCCGACGCGGAACTTGTCCATGTAGACCGGCAGGATCATCTCCAGCGAGGTCGCCGTGATGCCGAGGTCGGCGAGCGTCCGCGCCCCCGGCGCCACCACGTTGTCGCGCTTCAGCAGCTCGACCTGGTCGCGGGTCAGCGGCGGCACCGGCAGCAGCTCCAGGACCGCCGCCTCCAGCGACGCCAGCCAGAACGGCACCGAGACCAGCCGGCGCTTGCGCCCGATCTGCTCCATCATCAGCTCGAGCAGCTGGCGGAAGCTGTAGACCGACGGCCCGCCGAGCTCGTAGGTGCCGCCGGCGGCGTCCGCCCGGCCGAGTGCCACCAGCGCCGCCTCGGCGACGTCGTCGACATAAACCGGCTGGAACCTGGTCCGGCCGCCGCCGAACAACGGCAGCACCGGCATGACCAGCGCCATCGCCGCGAAGCGGTTGAAGAACGCGTCGTCGGGTCCGAACACGATCGACGGCCGCAGGATGGTGGCGGCCGGGAAGGCGGCGCGCACCGCCGCCTCGCCGGCGGCCTTGCTGCGGGCGTAGGCCGAGCGGCTGTCCGGATCGGCGCCGATCGCCGAGACATGCACCATGGCCCGCGCCCCGGCCGCGGCCGCCGCCCTGGCGATGGTGCCGGGGGCGCTGGACTGCACCGCGTCGAAGGTGTTGCGGCCGGACTGGTAGAGGATGCCGACCAGGTTGACGACGATGTCGGCCCCGGCGACGGCCCGCGCCACCGCGGCCGCGTCGGTCACGTCGGCGCGCATCGGCGTCACCTGGCCGACGCTGCCCATCGGCTTCAGGAATTTGGCGTGCTCGGCGTCGCGGCACACCGCGTTGATCCGGCAGCCGCGGGCCGCCAGCTCCCGCACGATGTTCCGGCCGATGAATCCGGAGGCTCCGAACACGGTGGCGAGCTTGCCCTGCATGGCACGATCCTTTTCGCGGTCAGCGTGACGGCAAGGCTTATAGTACAGCGCCGCGCCGCAGGGGGAGCGGGAATTCGCCGCCGGCGCGTGTCTGCGAACGATCCGCTGAAAACCCTTTGACAGCGAGGCGGGCCACCCCTATTTAAGCGCTCCCGTGACGGCGTGGTGACACGCCTCCGCAGCCTGCCCAGGTGGCGGAATTGGTAGACGCGCTAGCTTCAGGTGCTAGTGGCCGAAAGGTCGTGGAAGTTCGAGTCTTCTCCTGGGCACCATATCTTCGCTAGAGCCGCCGAGGCCGCCTGACACCCGCATGGGTGGGGCGGCTTTTGGCGTTCGGTAGCCGTCATGCGATTCCCTCGGGATCAAGCGCGATCCGGCGCTGACAATTTTGCAAGCCTCTGGCCGTCACCCCCGGGCCGGCGCTACGCGCACCTGGGTCGACGGCCAGCAGAGGGCCAAGAAGGCTGGCGCGCATCGCATGTGTCTGCGGAAGATCGGCCGAGCAGCGCTCGACGTCGCCCGCTCAGGAATCCGCGGCCGGCGCTGCGGCCGTCGGGTTCTCGACCCGCAACACCGTCAGTTCGTGCCGGCGGCCGTCGCGGGCGGTCCAGGTGATCGACTGGCCGGCCGACAACCCGATCAGGGCGGCACCGATCGGCGTCATGATCGAGATCCGGCCCTCGGCGACATCCGCCTCGCCCGGAAACACCAGGGTCACCCGGGTCGGCTTGCCGTTCTCGGCCTGGAACTCCACCGTCGAACCCATCCGCACGACGCTCGGGGGAACCTCCGCGTCGGCGACGACGTTGGCGCGGTCCAACTCATACTGGAGTTCGTCCGCCACCTCCGGCGAGCGGCCGCGCGCGACCGCGGCGAGATCGGTCAGGCGGTCATAGTCGATCTCGCTGATGGTGATGTTCGGCTTGTCGCCGGAGTGCTGAATCTCGCGCATGTCGATGCGAATCCTGTCTTCAATGCCGATCGCCCGGCTTCGCCGGGTCGGCCTGTTGTTGATCTTGCGGGGGAGTGAGCGCCGCTGGAGGCGTGGCCGGACCCTGGATTGCCGCCGTGCCGTCGCCGTCATGCCCCCAGGGACGGGGGCGCAGACGGCCGGACCCGGGGGCTATTGTCCTGTGATCAGGCGGCCTCGAAGAAGCCCGCGTTCGGTGCTGCTCATGATCGGTAACTCGTCCCGCGCCTGCCGATTGTCAAGCAACGCCTGGGACGGGCCGACGTTCCGCTGCGCCAATGGCTGGATCGCCGGGCGCAAATCGCATAAGGAGACCCTGTGGGAGAATGGCCGTCACGCCATCCGACGCCACACCACCCAATGTCGGTCCAACGTCATGGCCCGTCTCGCCGCGAGGACATCCGAGTGACGGTAACGCTGCACCGGGGCGACCTGCCCGACGGACTCACCCTCGGCCCGATCGTCGCGATCGACAGCGAGACCATGGGACTGCGACCGGTGCGCGACCGGCTGTGCGTCGTGCAGTTGTCGGCCGGCGACGGCTCGGCGCATCTGGTGCAGTTCGCGCCCGGGGCCTACGACGCCCCGAACCTGGCGCGGCTGCTGACCGATCCCGCCACATTGAAACTCTTCCATTTCGCGCGCTTCGACGTCGCCGTCCTGCAGGCCTTCATCGGCGTGGTCACCGCCCCCATCTACTGCACGAAGATCGCATCCAAGCTGGTGCGGACCTACACAGACCGGCACGGCCTCAAGGACCTGTGCCGGGAACTGCTGGGGATCGAGATGTCGAAGGTGCAGCAGTCCTCGGACTGGGGCGCCGCCGAACTGACCGCCGAGCAGCAGCTCTACGCCGCCTCCGACGTGCTGCACCTGCATGCCCTGAAGGAGCGGCTCGACGTCATGCTGGCGCGCGAGGGACGCTCCGGGTTCGCCGAGGCGTGTTTCCGCTTCCTCGGCACGCGCGCGGCACTCGACCTCATCGGCTACGCCGAAGAGGACATTTTCGCGCACTGACGGGTTTTCGCCGCCGGCAGCTACACGAGAACGCGCCGGCACGGTATAAAATGATGCGAACCGACCAGCGCTCCAGGGAGACCGTGGCGAGCACCGACCCCACCGTGATCGCATCCACCGCCCGCAGGCTCGCGCCACGCGCCGGGCGGCCGTTCGTGCGGGCCAGGGCCAGCCGGGCGGTGGCGGCGATGAAGATGCTGCTGCCGGCGATCGCCTTGTGCCTCGTCGCCCTGGTGGTGATCTGGCCGCAACTGCTGGAGCAGCGCGACGCGATCCGCGGCCCACGGGTCACTTCCTCGGATGCCGACACCCTGCGGGTCGCCAATCCGCGCTATGTCGGGGTCGACGAGAAGGACCGGCCATACGAGATCATCGCCGAGTCCGCCCGGCAGGACAGCGAGTCCGCGGACGACGTGCATCTGGAACGACCGCAGGCCGACATGCTGACCGAGAACGGCACCTGGATGTCGCTGACCGCGGACGCCGGCGTCTGGCACAAGCGAGACGAGTCCGTCGATCTGGCAGGCGGCGTATCAGTGTTCCACGAAGCCGGCCATCAGCTGACGTCGAACTCCGCGCGCATCGAGCTCGGCGACGGAACCGCCGCCAGCGACGAGCCGACCACCGGGCAGGGTCCCGGGGGCAATGTCGTCGGCGAGGGCTTCCGGTTGTACGACCGTGGCGCCCGCGTCGTGTTCACCGGGAAGGCGAAGGCCGAGCTTTATGGCTCGGCCACCGAAGCCGGCTCCGGCGCAGGCACCGGCACCGGCAGCGGCGGATGAGCTTGCGAATGACGCCCCGCCTGCCGCCAATCCGCGCCGTCCTGGCCGCAGCGTTGCTTGCCATGGCGGCGGCCCTGCCGCTCCCGGCCGCCGCGCAGCTGCTGCAAGGCCAGGGCGACGACCGCGTGCCGGTCACCGTCGAGGCTGACAACGGCATCGAATGGGTTCGCGACTCCAAGACCTACATCGCCCGCGGCAATGCCCGCGCGATCCGCGGCGACACCACGGTCAGCGCCGACACCCTGACGGCGCGCTATCGCGAGAAGCCGGACGGCACCACCGAGATCTATGTCATGGAAGCCGACGGCAACGTGGTGATCGCCACCCCGCGCGAGCGGGCCACCGGCGGGCGGGCGGTCTACAACCTCGACAAGGCCAACATCGTCCTGACCGGTCGCAACCTTCGGTTCACCAGCGGCGACGACGTCATCACCGCCCGCGATACCCTGGAATACTGGCAGGAGCGGCAGGTCGCGGTCGCCCGCGGCGACGCCAAGGCGAGCCGCGTCAACCAGGAGATCCGCGCCGACATCCTGACCGCCTACTTCAAGGAAGCCCAGAAGGGTGGCACGGAGCTCACCCGCGTCGATGCCGACGGCGACGTGGTGATCACCACGCCGCAGGAGGTCGCCCGCGGCCGCGAAGGGGTCTATGATGCGATCAAGGGGACTGCCACGCTGGACGGGGACGTACGGATCACGCGCGGCGAAAATCAGCTGAACGGCCAGCGCGCGGTGGTCAACCTCAACACCGGAGTCAGCCGGCTCCTGCCCGCGGCCAAGGGCGGGGAGCGGGTCAAGGGGCTGTTCACGCCGGGGACCGCGCAGCAGTGAGCGTGGCCCGCCGGGAGCGGAAAGGAGCGCTGGACGCATGAGCGGTCGCGACGACGACATGACGACCACGCAAGGCCCGCGTCCGCGACTGGTGCGCACCGCCGAAGGTGCCGGGTCCGACGGCTTGCGGGCCCGCAACGTCGGCAAGCGCTTCAAGAAGCGTCCGGTGCTGCGCGACGTCTCGGTGCATGTCCGGCGCGGCGAGGCTGTCGGCCTGCTGGGGCCGAACGGCGCCGGCAAGACCACCTGCTTCTACGTCATTACCGGCCTGATCTCGGCGGATTCCGGCTCGGTGTCGCTGGACGGCCACGACATCACCGACCTGCCGATGTACCGCCGCGCCCGGCTCGGCATCGGCTACCTGCCGCAGGAGGCGTCGATCTTCCGCGGCCTGACGGTGGAGCAGAACATCCGCGCCGTGCTCGAGGTCGTGGAGCCGTCGGCCAACCGCCGCGACGCCATGCTCGAGGATCTGCTGGCCGAGTTCTCCATCAGCCATCTGCGGCGCACGCCGTCGCTGGCGCTGTCCGGCGGCGAGCGGCGACGCGTCGAGATCGCCCGCGCGCTGGCCTCGCAGCCGCATTTCATCCTGCTCGACGAACCGCTGGCCGGCATCGACCCGATCGCGGTATCGGAGATCCGCGACCTGATCTCGCATTTGACCGAGCGCGGCCTCGGCGTGCTGATCACCGACCACAACGTCCGCGAGACCCTCGACATCGTCGACCGTGCCTACATCCTGCACGATGGGATGGTGCTGATGGAGGGAGCGCCGGGGGACATCGTCGCGCATCGCGACGTCCGGCGCTTCTACCTCGGGGAGCGGTTCAGCCTCTGACGGATGCGGGCTATGGCGCTATCGCAACGGCTCGATCTACGACACTCCCAGTCGCTGGTGCTGACGCCCCAGCTGCAGCAGGCCATCAAGCTGCTGCAGCTGAACAACCTCGAACTGGTCGAATATGTCGAGGGCGAGCTGTCACAGAACCCGCTGCTGGAGCGCGACGACGGCGACGGGTCCGCCGTCCTCGAATCCGTCGCCCAGGACAACCTGCTGCGGCATGAGATCGACGAGGCGGGCCCCGAGCGGGTCCGCGAGACCGCCGAGCGGGTCGCCACCGAGACCCTGCCCTCGGCCAGCGACGACCCCAGCGATGTCGACTACGAGAACAGCTGGGGCAGCGCCGGCATCGACGAGACCGACGGCGTGGCGGCCATGGGGGCCGGTGCCGGCGAATTGGCCGGCTGGCGGACCAGCGGCGGCGGTGGCGCCGACGGCGACGAATTCGGGCTCGAGCACACGCTGTCCGACACCCCGACCCTGCGCGACCACCTCCTCGAGCAGATGGCGCTCGAGATCGCGGCACCGGCCGAGCGGCTGATCGCCGCCCACCTGATCGACCTGGTCGACGCCGCCGGCTACCTGTCGGGGCCGATCGAGCCGGTCGCCGAGCTGCTCGGCTGCCCGCTGCCGGAGATCGAGCGGGTGCTGGAGCGCCTGCAGCGCCTCGACCCGGCCGGAGTGCTGGCGCGCGATCTGAAGGAATGCCTCGCCCTGCAGCTGCGCGACCGCAACCGCTACGACCCCTGCATGGCCGCCCTGCTCGATCACCTGCCGATGCTGGCACAGCGCGACTACGCCGGGCTGCGGCGGGTCTGCGGCGTCGACGACGAGGATCTCGCGGAGATGATCGCGGAGATCCGGGCGCTCAACCCGAAGCCGGGCGAGGCGTTCGAGCCGCCGCTCGACCAGCCGGTGGTGCCCGACGTGATCGTGCGGCGCGGCCCCGACGGCGGCTGGCTGATCGAGCTGAACACCGACACCCTGCCGCGCGTGCTGGTGAACAACGCCTATTTCTCGGAGGTCGCCCGGCGCACCGGCAAGGACAAGAAGACCAAGGAGTACATGTCGGACTGCCTGCAGTCGGCCAACTGGCTGGTCCGTTCGCTGCACCAGCGCGCCACCACCATCCTCAAGGTCGCCACCGAGATCGTCCGCCAGCAGGGCGGCTTCCTCGACCACGGGGTGCAGCATCTGCGGCCGCTGGTGCTGCGCGACATCGCCGACGCCATCGGCATGCACGAGAGCACGGTCAGCCGGGTCACCAGCAACAAGTTCGTCGTGACGCCCCGCGGGATCTTCGAACTGAAGTATTTTTTCACCGCCTCCATCGCGTCCTCGGGCGGCGGCGAGGCGCATTCGGCGGAGGCCGTACGCGACCGCATCAAGCGCCTGATCGAGTCCGAGCCGGCGTCGGCGGTCCTGTCGGACGACAGGATCGTGGAGCTGCTCCGCGCCGACGGCGTGGACATCGCGCGGCGAACGGTCGCGAAATACCGCGAAGCGCTGCGGATTCCGTCCAGCGTGCAGCGGCGGCGGGACAAGGCCATGCTCGTCGCCATGCCGGCGCGGGGCTGAGGTCGACGCAACGAGGGAGAGTGCAATTCATCCCGGCTTGACGACGATACGGCGCAAGACTAGGTTCCGCGACCTTGCGCGCGGGTCGAGGGGGATGCCGCGTGCCGGTCTCCATGGGAGAGAAGGCCTCTTTCGACCGGGGTGGACAGCCACCATGTCGAAACGTGGGACAACCACACGGATACTGACATGAAAATTTCGGTCCAGGGCAAGCAGCTCGACGTGGGTGACGCGTTGCGCGAGCGCATCGAGTCGACCGTGGAACAGATCGCGGCGAAGTACTTCTCCAACCCGATCGAGGCGACGGTGACGATGTCGCGCGATGCCTCGGTGTTCCGCGCCGACGTGATCGTGCATGTCGGGAAGGGCATCTCGGTCAAGTCCGAAGGCTCCAACAACGACCCGCACGTCGCCTTCGACGGTGCCGCCGAACGGATCGACAAGCAGCTGCGGCGCTACAAGCGTCGGCTGCGCGACCATCACCGCGGACACTCCGAGGAAGCCCTGCCGGCCGCGCAGTACGTGCTCGCCGCCGAGGCCGAGGACAGCCCGGAGCCCGAGGCGGCCGACGGCTGGGAGCCGGTGGTGGTCGCGGAGATGGCGACCGAAATCGAGATGCTGACGGTGGGAGAGGCCGTCATGCGCATGGACCTGGCGAGCGCGCCGGCGCTCATGTTCCGGAACCGGGCGCATGGGGGGCTGAACATGGTTTATCGGCGGCCGGACGGCAACGTCGGCTGGGTCGACCCGCCGAGCCGCACCCAGAGCTGACGACGACGCGGAACCCCCGGCCGCCTAGCGTGGCCGGGGGGCGAAAGGACGACTGCAGCGATGGATATCACGGACCTGATCTCGAGTGACGCCATCATCCCGACCCTGCGGGCGCCGAGCAAGAAGCAGGCGCTGCAGGAACTGGCCCGAAAAGCCAGCGAGTTGACCGGGATAGAGGCCCGGGAGATCTTCGACGTGCTGCTCGAGCGCGAGCGCCTGGGCACCACCGGGGTCGGCCACGGCATCGCCATCCCGCACGGCAAGCTGGCGAAGCTCGACCGGCTGCACGGGGTGTTCGCGCGGATGGAGAACCCGATCGAGTTCGACTCCATCGACGACGAGCCGGTCGACCTGCTGTTCCTGCTGCTGGCGCCCGAGAGCGCCGGCGCCGACCACCTCAAGGCGCTGGCCCGGGTCTCCCGGCTGCTGCGCGACCGCACCGTCTGCAACAAGCTGCGCGGCTGCGAGAGCCGCGACGCGATCTACGCGCTGTTCACCGAGGCGACCGCCAGCCACGCCGCCTGAGGCGGGGCGTCCTCGTCAGTGGACGCTGACCGGCTCCAGGTCGTTCTGGCGGATGGCGAGGTTGGCGAGTTCGCGGCTCGGGAACACGGTCACTCCGGTGCCGTCGGCGGTGTGGACGGCAAAGCGCTGCTCGTGCTCGATCTCGACCGCCTTGACGTAGGCGATCTGGTTGACGCCCAGGGCCGCGAGGTCCTGCGGGCTGATGCGGCGGATATCGATCATCGTCACCTCCATCGCTCCGGCCGGGGCGGCCCGAAGCTCTCGGTACACTGCAGGCGGCCCCGCGTGTCGCGGCGGCCGGGGTCGGAGCAATCGATCCGGGGTGGTCAATCCAGTTCGGGCGTCACGTCGATGGTTTTCGAGCCGCCGCTCTTCGCCGCTCCCCGGATCTCGACGGTCCGTACCTTGGTCTCCGGCGTGGGCCGCACCAGGTCGATATGCAGCAGCCCGTTGTCCAACTCCGCGCCGTCGACCTGGATCCCTTCGGCCAGGACGAACGTCCGCAGGAACTGGCGGGCGGCGATACCGCGGTGCAGGTAGACGCGCTGGTCGTCCTCGGCCTGCCGGCCGCGCACGACGAGTTGATTGTCTTCGATCTGGACGCTGAGATCGGCCATCGAGAAGCCCGCCACCGCCAGGGTGATCCGCAGGCCGTTCGGCGAGGTCTGCTCGATGTTGTAGGGCGGGTAGCCGTCCGCCTGGGCCTTCTGCACCCGGTCGAGCGCTCGCTCGAAATGGTCGAAGCCCAGCAACAGGGGCGAATTGAACAACGACATACGCGACATCGGCCTCTCCTCACGCGAGCGAGAACCCATCCATCGACCCGCAGGCGCGGCGTCGAGTGCAACCCGCTCCGCTTGGCCGCGGGTCGCAGACGTTAAAGTGGTGAGCGCCGGTCGCGCGGTCAAGACGTCGTCGGACGCCGGCACGCTTCAGCGCTTCGCCAGCCGGGGCAGGCGAGCCGGATCCAGGGGCTCGGCGAGCCCGACGCCGTCGCGCCGGCCGATGTGGATGGCGGCGATCGCCAGGCCCTCGCCGCTGTCGACCAGGATCGGCGCGCCGGAATCCCCGCCGATCGCCTCGCAGTCGTGCCGCCACAGCCGGTCCGAGGACCAGCCGAGAAACCTGCAGGCCGGATCGACGGTGAGGACATGGCCGATGTCGCGGCTGTATCCGGCCTGGAACAGCGCGGCGCCGGGCGAGGTGCCGGCGGCGGCGATCGGCACCGGCGGCAGAGCGGCGCGCCGGTTCAGGCGGATCAGCACCGCCTCGACGCCGACCGGCTCGTAGCCGACCGCCTGCAGGTGGCCGGCATAATCGCCCCGGCTGTAGCCGGGCAGGAAATGCACCAGCTCGGGTGCCACCCACTCCTCGCCGCGGAAGCCGCCGACGCAATGGCGGGCGGTCAGCGCGAGGTCTGGCGCCACCAGGGTGGCGGTACAATGGCGGCGGATGCGGAAGCCGGCGATGTTCAGCCGGCCGACCGCGCGCCATGGCCCGGCCTCCGGGGCAACCGTCACCCGGCCGCCGACATCGGCGGAACGCGCGGCGGGAACCGCCGCCAGCAACGACGCCAACCCGGCCAGGAAGAGGAGACGGGGTGCGAGGCGCCGTGCGTCCATTTCCCCTATGTACGGTGCGCCGCCCCTGTCGGCCAGGGGCCGGCACGAAATCCCGCGCTCAATGCGCGCCGGGGTAGTCAGGATCGAGGATGAAGGGGTATGGGCCGTCGTGCCGTTCCACATACACCTGGTGCGTCACCAGGCCGGCGCCCGGCATCCAGGCATGCACCAGGAAGGCCGGAGGCTCCAGCACCAGCATGCCCTCGGCGCCCGGGTCGAGGCGGAACTCCACCTGGTGCGCGACCGACGGCGCGATCTGCGCCAGAGTGCCGGCCCAGCGGGTCTGGATCGGCCGGTGGTGGTGGCCGCACAGCACCCGCTCGACCTGCGGATTGTCGGCGACGATCGCCGCCAGCTCGGCAGCACCTTCGAGCAGCCGGATATGGTCCATGTGCTCGATGCCGCACACGAAGGGCGGATGGTGCAGGGCGACCAGGGTCGGCCGGTCGGGTGCCGCCGCCAGCGTCGTGCGCAGCCGGTCCAGCCGGCGCTGGCACAGCGCGCCATGGCCGTAACCCGGCACCACGCTGTCGAGGCCGATCAGCCGCAACGGCCCGAGGTCGGCGGCGAAGTCGACGAAGTCCGGATCGTCGCCCAGCGTCGGCCACCCGGCAAACACCTCGCGCAACGGCCCGCGACGGTCGTGGTTGCCGGGTATGAGGTAGACCGGCATCGCCAGCGGCTCGAGCATCCGGCGCAGCAGCTGGTATTCCTCGACGAGGCCGCAGTCGGTGAGGTCGCCGGACAGGATCACGGCGTCCGGCGCCGGGTCGAGCGCGCGCAGTGCCGCGACCGCGCGGGCCAGCATGGTGTTGACCTCGACGACGCGGTAGGCCGCGCGGCCCGAGGGGCGGACGTGCAGGTCGGTCAGATGGGCGATCAGCATGGCGGCATCCGGGAAGGGTGTGGCGGGCCGGGCGGAGCGGCGGCCCGCACCCGGAGGCGCGGACCGCTCCCTCCCCCCGTCGACTCGTCAGTTCGGCAGCTTCAGCGCGGTCTGCTCGACATAGGGCCGCATGATCTCGTCGGCCTTGGCCTGCGCCGCCTTGACGGCCTCGGCCGGCTTCCTCTTGCCGGAGAGCACCGCCTGCACCTCGTCCTCGAGCGCCTTGCGGACCGCCACGGTGTTGTAGGTGGCGAACCAGGACTGGGCGTATTGCAGCTGGTCGAGGGCGACCTTGGCGTCCGGGTTCTTGGCGATGAACTCCTTCATCTCCGGCAGCTCGTAGGCCCCCTTGTTCGGCGCGAAGTAGCCGGTGAAGCGGCTCCAGTGGCCCGAGACCTCGGGGCCGGTGAGCCAGTTGATCAGGGTCCAGGAGGCCTTCTTCTGCTCCTCGCTCAGGCCCTTCGGCATGATCAGCGAGGCGCCGCCGATGGCGACCGCGTTGCGCAGGTTGCGGGGCACGAAGGCGACCGCGTAGTTCGCCTTCATGTTCTCGCGGATGAACGACAGCGAGCCGGTCGACAGCAGCACCATCGAGGCCTGGCCGGCGAAGAACGCGGTCGACACCGCCTTGCCGTCGGTCACCCCCTCCGGCATCACCTTGTGCTTGTGCACCATGTCGTCGACCAGGCTCAGGGCGCCCAGCATGCTCGGGCTGTCGTAGTAGACCTCGCCGCCGAACTCCGGATTGTAGTACAGGCCGCCGTTCGACATGGTCAGCGCGGTCATGATCCAGCCGAGATAGTCGTAGTTGCCGGGGATCATCACGCCGTAGCGCTTGATGCTGCCGCCGTCGCGCACCGTCAGCTTCTTCGCCGCATCCACCCACTCGGCCCAGGTCGCCGGCGGCCGGCTCGGGTCGAGGCCGGCCTCCTTGAAGTGGTCGACGTTGTAGTAGAGCAGTGGCGTGGAGTTGTGGAACGGCACCGCCCAGATCTTGCCGGCGAAGCGGGCGTTGCCGTGCAGCGCCGGCCAGAACCGGCCCATGTAGGCGTCGGCGGTCTCGCCGCCGGCGGCGACCAGCGGGTCGAGCGCCTGGATCTCGTCGTTGATCTGGTACTCGAGCACGAAGTTGGCGCTCATGATCACCGCGGCCGGCGGCCGGCCGGCCTTGATGGCGGCGCGGGTCTTGATGTTGGTCTCGTCGTAGGAGCCGGTGTAGACCGGGGTCGCCTTGATGTCGGGGTGCTCGGTGTTGAAGCGCTCGATCAGCCGCTTCATCTCCTTGGCGAGCTGGCCTTCCACGGGCACCGGGAAGAACATTTCAATCTCGGTCGCGGCCGAAGCCGCCCCCGAGCCTATTGCGAACGTCAGCGCCGCGGCGAGTGCTGCGGATGCGAGACGGGACATGGCCGTATCTCCTATTTGACGCCAGAGAACAGGAACGAGTTGACGAACTGCCGCTGAAACAGCGCGAAGGCGGTCAGCAGTGGTGCTGCCACCAGGAAGGTGCCGGCAGCGATGACGCCCCATTGAGAGGCGCTCTCCGCACCCCGGGTGAACGAGGCGAGGCCGATGGTCAGGGTCTGGTTGTCGGGCGACGAGATGACCATCAGCGGCCACAGGAACTCGTTCCAGTGGCTGACCACCGAGACGATGCCGAAGGCCACCATGCCGGGTCGGGCCAGCGGCACCAGCACCCGCCACACCAGCTGCCACCAGGAGGCGCCGTCGACGATCGCCGCCTCCTCGAAGTCCTTGGGGATGGTCCGGAAGGTCTGGCGCATCAGGAACACCCCGAAGGCCGAGGCGAAATACGGCGCCATAATCCCGAGCAGGCTGTCGTACAGGCCGAGCCGGGTGATCGTGATCAGGTTCGGCACGATCAAGATCGGCGGCACCAGCATCAGCTGCAGCAGGAAGCCGTAGAAAACCCACTCCTTGCCGGGGAACCGCAGCCGCGCGAAGGCGTAGCCGGACAGCGTCACCGTCGCCAGCTGGACCGCCAGCGTGCCGAGGCACACGACCACGGTGTTCAGGTACAGCAGCGCGAAGTCGGCTGAGTCCAGCGCCTCGGCGAAGTTCGCCAGGGTCGGGGTGAAGTCCGGCCACAGGGCGGCCATGTCGAGGCCGCCGAAGTTCTGCGGCCGGAACGCGGCGATCGCCATCCACAACAGCGGCGTCGACCACACCAGGACCACCGCCGAGACGGCCGCGATGCCGAGCAGCGCCGCTGGGCTGGCACGCCGCATGGTCACCATCCCCGCCTCAGGCTTCATAGTGGATGCCGCGCTCCAGCGTGCGCAGCGACAGGAAGGACAGCGCCAGCAACCCGGCGACCGACAGCACCGTGGCGGCGGCCGCCTTGCCGTAGTCGTAGTTCTCGTGCGCCTGCTGGTAGATGTAGAACAGCAGCAGGTTGGTGGAGTCCGACGGCCCGCCCTCGGTCAACACCACCACGTGGTCGACCTGGGTGATGACGTTGACGAGCGCGATCACCAGCACGAAGGCCATGGTCGGCCCCAGGAGCGGCAGGGTAATGCGGCGGAACCGCGCCCAGGGGCCCGCACCCTCGATCCGCGCCGCCTCGTAGAGGTCGAGCGGGATCGCCTGCAGACCGGCCAGGAAGAACAGCATGTAGTAGCCGGCGTTCTTCCAGACCGTCAGCCCGACCAGCGACCACAATGCGATATCGGGATTGCCGAGCCAGTTGGTGCTGGGGACCCCGAGCTTCGCCAGGTGGTAGTCGAGCAGGCCGATGCCCGGCAGAAACACGAACATGAACAGTGCTGCTGCCGCCACCAGCGGCAGCAGCACCGGGAAGAACACCACGGTGCGCAGCGCCGCGTTGAAACGCGTGGCGTCCTGCAGTCCGACGGCGAGCGCCAGCGCCAGCGCTACCGACGGCAGGATGGTGCCGAGCGCGTAGAAGAGGTTGTTCGCCAGCGCATGGCCGAAGCTGGCGTCGGCCAGCAGGCGTCGAAAGTTGCCGAGGCCGAAGCCGACGGCGTCGGTGCCGAAGGTCGTGATGGTCAGCGACTGCCCGATAACCTGGCCGATCGGCCAATAGGTGAAGGCGGCCAGGAACAGCAGCGAAGGCGCCAGCAGCAGGGCGGCGCGGCGGACCTCGGCGCGGCGGCGCAGGCCGGCCTCGCGCCTCCGGGCGACGGGCAGCGTTGCGAACCGGCTCTCGACCTCTGCCACCAACCCCGCACCCTCCACCGCTCCTCCCGAGACGCGCGGAAGGTGACGGCGGTCCGTTGCAGTCGTGTGGCGCCGCGATGGCGCGGCCGTGAAGCTTCCGCGACGGATCGGCGGTGGCGGTGGCGCTGGGGACGGGACCGGCCGCCGCAGCCCATCATCAAACCGTCACCCGTTCCGGCTATGGGGTATCCGAAGCCAATCCCGGAGGCACCGCATGGCCCAGATCGAGCTGCTCGACGTCCGCAAGTCCTTCGACTCCCATGAGGTCATTCACGGCGTCGACCTGTGCGTCGCCGACGGCAGCTTTGCCGTGGTCGTGGGGCCGTCGGGCTGCGGCAAGTCGACCCTGCTGCGCATGGTGGCCGGGCTGGAGGACGTCAGCGGCGGGACCATCCGCATCGGCGGCCGCGACGTCACCGGCGTGGAGCCGAAGGACCGCAACGTCGCCATGGTGTTCCAGAACTACGCGCTGTACCCGCACCTGACGGTGGCCCGGAACATCGCCTTCGGGCTGGAACTGCGCGGCGCGCCGCGCGACGAGATCGCCCGCCGGGTGGCGCGCGCCGCCGCGATCCTGCACCTCGACGGGCTGCTGGAGCGCAAGCCGCGGCAGCTGTCGGGCGGCCAGCGCCAGCGCGTCGCCATGGGCCGCGCGATCGTGCGCGAGCCCGACGTCTTCCTGTTCGACGAACCGCTGTCGAACCTCGACGCCACGCTGCGCGTCAGCATGCGGCTGGAGATCCGCCGCCTGCACGAGGAGCTCGGCGCCACCTCGCTCTACGTCACCCACGACCAGGTCGAGGCGATGACCATGGGGGACGTGCTGGTGGTGATGAACAACGGACATGTCGAGCAGATCGGCGCGCCGCTCGACGTCTACGAGCGCCCGGCCTCGACCTTCGTAGCGTCGTTCATCGGCTCGCCGCCGATGAACTTCCTGAACGCCGAGATCGCCGGCCGCGAGGCCCGGATCGGCGGCGGCAGCCTGTTCCTGAACGGCCACCAGGCGCCGTCGGGCCGGGCGATCGTCGGCGTGCGGCCGGAGCACCTGGCGGTCGACCCCGACACCTACGACTTCCAGCTCGCGGTGCGCATGGTCGAGCCGCAGGGTGCCGAGACCATCGTGCACGGCGACGCCGGCGGTAGCCCGGTCACCGTCCGGCTGCCCGGCATCCACCGGATCCGCCCGCACGAGACCCTGCCGCTGGCCGCACGGCCGGAGCACCTGCATTTGTTCGACGCCGGGCATGGCCGTCGGATCGGGGTGTAGCCGGGACCTTCCAATTTCCGCCGCCGGCCCCATAATCGGGGCGTTGCAGGAGGGTCGGCATGAACGTCTTGCTCGATGCCCATTTCTCGAAGTTCGTCGAAGAGGCGGTGGCCTCCGGCCGCTTCGGATCGTCCAGTGAGGTCGTCCGCGAGGGCCTGCGATTGCTCGAAGAACGCGAGACCCGTCTGGGCGAATTGCGTCGGGAGATCGACGAGGGCCGCCGCAGCGGTGATCCGATCCCCTACGATCCCGCGACGATAAAGTCGCGCGGCCGGCAGGTGCTGAGCGCCCGAAAAGGGTGACCGTGAAGACGCTGCGCGTTCTTCCGCAGGCTCACGCCGATCTGCTGGAGATCTGGCTCTACGTCGCCGAGGATCATCCGACCGCCGCCGATCGGCTCATCGACCAGTTCACGGCGCGCTTCGACGCGCTGTGCCGAATGCCCGAGCTGGGCCCGGCTTGTCCCGAGATTGCCGACGGTCTCCGCCGGCTGCCGATCGGACGATATCTCCTGTTCTACTCAGTGCGAGAGGACATTCTCGTCGTCGAGCGTGTCCTCCACGGCGCGCGCGACCTCAAGGCACTGTTCGAATAGGCCCCGAGCACGCCAGTTTCTGGGCCGCAGCACCTGCACTTGTTCGACGCCCGGCGCGGCCGGCGGATCGGTCTGTAGCCGGGAACGACCGCACGCAGGTCAGTCCCGCGTCAGGCGCCCGTCACTGTCTGGGTCCCGGCGCTCCCCCCGGGTCAAACCCGGGGTCCGGCCGGGATGAGGGGTGGGGTTAAGTTTTTATAATTCCTCATCCCGCCCCGGATCCAAGTCCGGGGGGAGCCACCCGCCGCTCCGATGTCACACTGACCTCACCCGAACCCCCGATTGCCGATAGCCAAACGCCCAGCCGCGAACGACACTGCCGTGTCGCGTGGTATCAGGGGAAATCGATGTCGGAGTGCGTTGTCGGGCGGTCGTTCGCCCGGATCGGGGCGGTGCTGACGCTCGCGATGGCCGCCTGGCTGCCGGCCGAGGCCTTCGCGGAGACCGCCGCGATGCGGATCCAGGACCTCAGCCAGCCGACGAAATGTGCCGAGGACGACAACGTCTATGTCGCGGTGTCCGGCGCCGGCGTGCGCCGCTTCGCGGTCGTCGCCGAGCACCCGCGCTACATGACCCCGACGATGCCGGACATCACCGCCCCGGACTTCACCGACTGCGACATGTCCGCCGACCCCAAGTTCACCTACCAGCCGTTCGAAGGCGTGCTGTGGGACGACGGCCGCACCAAGGTGGTGGGCTATCGCTTCGCCAGCGACTGGCGGCCGACCCAGGTTCCGGTGACCGTCGGCGACCGCACCGTGGTCGGGCTGCATCTGCTGCAGATGTTCCACTACCTGGACGGCAATCCGGAGGAGTTCCTGGTCACCTACCCGTCCGACGGCTACTGGCGCGCCAAGCCGCTGCCGCCGGCCGGGCGCAAGGAGACCGCCTACGGCACATCCTTCCTGGTCGGGCCGCTGCGCACTGTGGGGCGGCCGATCGCCGAGCTCACCCGCATCGTCATCGACCCGGTCGCCCGCCGCTACCGCCTCGGCTTCGCCGACGGCAGCACCGCCGAGCTGTCGGTCGCCGAGATCAGCCGGACCCGCGCCGAGCTGCATGTCGAGCTGAGCCGCGCGGTCGCCGCCGGCCATCCCTTCGCCGGCATGCGCTCGATGTACGTCACCGCCGACAACGCCGACGCGACGCGCCTGGGCTGGCTGCCGGCGCCGGGGGCGGCCTGGCGCGACCAGCCGCTCAATCCCGGCGTCGCCTCGACCGCCGACGGCATCGCGGTGCGGCTGTGGCGGGCGGGCCTGTCGCGGCACAACACCAGCGCGCCGGAGACGGCGATCCGCCTGCTCGACTGACGGTTCAATCCGCGTTCCGACGCCGCACAGCGAGAGGCTCCATGGTCGCCCACACCCGCATCCGCCAGTTCAACACCGCCGACACCTATCCCGAGCAGAAGCTCGACAACGACCTCTGCCAGGTGGTCGTCGCGCGCGGCGCCATGGTGTTCGTGCGCGGCCAGATCGGCCAGGATCTCGACACCTCGGCGAGCGTCGCGATCGGCGACGCCGCCGGCCAGGCCGAGCAGGCGATGGCCAACATCGCCATGCTGCTGAAAGAAGCCGGCGCCGAACTCGAGCACATCACCAAGATCACCATCTACCTGATCGACCCGCGCTACCGCGAGGCGGTGTACCGGGTGGTCGGGCGCTGGCTGAAGGGCGTCTACCCGGTGTCGACCGGGATCGTGGTATCGGCCCTGGCACGCCCGGAATGGCTGGTCGAGATCGACGCGATCGCGGTGATCCCGGACCAGGGGTAGCCGGCCAGGCAGACGTTGCCTGGCATCTCCTCGCCTTCCCCTACGCCCGGTAGGCCATATACTCGCGATGCGTCGCGATATGCGCCGCCACATACATCGCGTCGTGCCACACCCCCCAGATGAACGACGACCCGCGCCGCGCCAGCCACGGCAGGCCGAGGAAATACAGTCCGGACTCGCTCGACACGCCGCGGCTGTGCCTGGGCTTGCCCTCGGCGTCGAAGGCGTCGACCTGCAGCCAGCCGAAGTCGTAGCCGTAGCCAGTCGCCCAGATGATCGACGACACGCCGGCCGCCGCCAGGTCCAGCTCCAGGACCGGATCGGTGACGCAGTCCGGGTCGCCGAGGAGTTGGCGGGCCTCGGGCTCCTCCGGCAGGTCGAGGCCATTGCGCGCGACATGGGCGTCGGCCTGGTCCAGCTCCGACAGATAGCTGCGGTCGCCGCGCGCCAGGTTATCCGCCAGATCCGGCGCAAAGCGCATCGTGCCGTCCGCGAACCCCTCGGCACGGCCGACCAGGGTCATGCCGCGCGAAGCGAAGCGTCGGAAATCGATGGTGTGGCCGCCATAGGCGCCGCTCACCGCGATCGTGACGTGCCGGGTGTCCGGCTCCGGTGCCTGGATGTCCCAGCGGCCCAGCACCCCCAGCCACCAGCAGTAATCGCGCTCGCGGTAGCGCCGCGGATAGCGGTGGTGCGGGCCGACCGACAGGAAGACCCGGCGGCCGGCGCGCAGCAGTTCGTCGGCGATCTGCGTTCCCGAGGATCCCGAGCCGACGACCAGGATGGCGCCCTCGGGCAGCTGGCCGGGATTGCGGTAGGCGTTGGAGTGCATCTGCAGGACCCCCGCACTCTCCGGCACGATGCCGGGGACGATCGGGCGCTGGAACGGCCCGGTGGCGGCCACCACGTAACGCGCCTCGATCGCGCCGCCGGAGGTCTCGACCCGGAAGCCGGGCCGCCCGGCGTTCCGCTGCACCCTGGTGACCTCGACGCCGCAGCGGATCGGGGCGGCGAATTTCTCGGCATAGGCCGCGAAATAGTCGGCGACCCGATCCTTCGGGGCAAAGTCGTCGGGACCGAGGTCGGCGAAATCGAGGCCGGGAAACCGGTCGTGCCAAGCCGGGCCGTTGGCCACCAGGCTGTCCCAGCGCTCCGAGCGCCAGCGCTCGGCGATCCGGCCCCGCTCCACGACGAGATGCGGCACGCCGAAGCGGCTCAGGTGCTCGCTCATCGCCACGCCGGCCTGGCCGGCCCCCACCACGAGCGTCTCGATTTCCTCGGTCGGCATCCGCGCGTCCACCCCGGTCATGCTGCGACGCGGAATCAAACAGCCTATTCGGCCTCAGGCAAAGGACATTGTGGCAGACGGCGCCGACGCCGCGGCCCTTCCCTTGTCGTCATTCCGGCCGGCGCGACGCAGTCGCGCAGAGCCGGAACCCACCCGCCGCACCGCATTTGCGGTTGCCTTTGCCCGTCGCCCCGTGGGTTCCGGCTCGGCCGCGCCGGGACGGCGTGTCCGTCCGGAATGACGACGAGGTAGAGAGGCGGCCGCGGGGCGAGCCGAATACTTTCATGTCCCGGCAGCAATCGCGACCTCGGCCAGCTCCGGCGCCGCTTCGCTGCGGGCCGCCTGCCACCATCCACGTCGAGCCGGATTGGCCAAACTCGAGCCCACCCCCCCTGGCTTCGCCGTCACGCCCCGCGCTTGGCCCTGGCCCGCTCGATCAGCTCCTCGACCTTCGGCAGGATGCCCTCGACGATCGCCGACACGCCCTCGGCGTTCGGGTGCATGCCGTCGGCCTGGTTGAGCCGGGCGTCGGCGGCCACACCATCGAGGAAGAACCGGTAGAACACCACCCCATGCTTGGCGGCGAGGTCGACATAGACCTTGTCGAAAGCGGCGGCATACTCGCGCCCCAGGTTCGGCGGTGCGCGCATGCCGGCCAGCAGGACCGGAATCCCCTGCTCGCCGAGCGTGCTCAGGATGGCGTCGAGGTTGTCGCGCATGGCCTCGGGCGGCAGACCGCGCAGGCCGTCATTGGCGCCGAGCTCGACGATGGCGGCGTCCGGCTTCTCCGCCAGCGACCAGGCGAGCCTGGCCTTGCCGCCGGCGCTGGTGTCGCCGGAGACGCCGGCGTTGACCACCTCGACCTGATGGCCGCGCTGGCGCAGTGCCGCCTCCAGCTGGCTGGGAAAGCTGGAGCCGTGCGTCAGGCCGTAGCCCGACATCAGCGAGTCGCCGAGGCCGAGTATGGTGATCGGCTCGGCCCGTGCCGGCGTATGCTGGACGAGCACGACGATCAGGGCCAGGGCGGCCCAAAGGGCTTTGATCGCCGGGGCGAAGCGACCATATCCGCGTGATGCCCGGCACGCGGCAACGGCGTAGGAACGCGATCTCATGACTTCTCCCGACCGGACCACCGACGCCGAGCCGATGATCAGCCTGGCCGGCGTCACCTTGAAATTGAGGAGTGCGGCCGGCGAGGTCAACGTCCTGCGCGGAGTCGACCTGTCGGTGGCGGCCGGCGAGGCGGTCGGCCTGGTCGGCCCGTCGGGTGCCGGCAAGTCGACGCTGATGATGATCGCCGCCGGGCTGGAGACGCCGTCCGCGGGCAGCGTGCGGGTGGCCGGTCGAGACCTGATCGGGCTCGACGAGGACGCGCTGGCGCGGTTCCGCCGGCAGCATGTCGGCATCGTGTTCCAGGCTTTCCGGCTGGTGCCGACCATGAGCGCGCTGGAGAACGTGGCGATCCCGCTGGAGCTGGCCGGCCGCGCCGACGCCTTCGAGGCCGCCGAGGCGGCGCTGGGCCGGGTCGGCCTGGCGGCCCGCGTCAGCCACTATCCCGACCAGCTCTCGGGCGGCGAGCAGCAGCGCGTCGCCGTCGCCCGCGCCTTCGTCGCCGGGCCGCGCCTGCTGCTGGCCGACGAGCCGACCGGCAACCTCGACGGCAAGACCGGCGAGGCCATCGTCGAGCTGCTGTTCGGGCTGGCCCGCGACCACGGCACAACGCTGCTGCTGATCACCCACGACACCGCACTCGCGGCGCGCTGCGACCGGGTCATCCACATCGCCGACGGCCGCATCGTCGAGCACGACGCCCGCATGGCGGCGGAGTAGCCGGTGGCGCTTCCCCTGCCACTCGCCCTCGCCCGGCGCGAGCTTCGCACCGGGCTGAAGGGCTTCCGGATCTTCGTGGCCTGCCTCGCCCTCGGGGTGGCGGCGATCGCCGCCGTCGGCTCGGTGTCGTCGGCGATGATGGCGGGGCTGGAAGGCGACGCCCGCCGGCTGCTCGGCGGCGACGTCGACCTGCGGCTGGTGCACCGGCCGGCGACCGAAGCGCAGCGCGCCCACCTCGCCGCCGCCGGCGAGACCTCCGGGATCGTCTCGATGCGGGCGATGGCGCGCCGCAGCGACGGCGAGGAGCGATCGCTGGTCGAGCTGAAGGCCGTCGACGGTGCCTACCCGCTGATCGGCACGGTCAGGCTCGCCCCGGATATCGACCTGGACACCGCGCTGGCGCAGCGCGACGGGGTGTTCGGCGCGGCCGTCGAAGCGACGCTCGCGGAGCGGCTCGGCATCGCGGTCGGCGACCGCCTGGTGGTCGGCGACGCGAGCCTGGAGCTGCGCGCCATCCTCGAGCGCGAGCCCGACCGCATCGTCAACTTCGCGAGCTTCGGCCCGCGGCTGCTGATCGCCGACGCAGCGCTGCCGGCTACCGGGCTGGTGCAGCTCGGCTCGCTGATCCGCTACCACTACCGGGTGGCGCTCCCGGCCGCGACCGACCGCAAGGCGTGGATGGCGGACCTGTCCGACCGCTTCCCCGACGCCGGCTGGCGGGTGCAGTCGCTGGAGAATGCCGCCCCCGGCTTCGACAGCTTCGTCGACCGCACGACGCTGTTCCTCAGCCTGGTGGGACTGACCTCGCTGCTGGTCGGCGGCGTCGGCGTCGCCATGGCGGTGAAGGCCTATCTCGACGGCAAGACCGAGACCATCGCCACGCTGAAATGCCTGGGCGCGCCGAGCGCGCTGATCTTCCGCACATACCTGGCGGTGGTGCTGGCGCTGGCCGCGGTCGGAACGCTGGCCGGGCTCGCCGTCGGCGCCACGGCACCGCTTGCCGCCTCGGCGCTGGCCGGCACGATGCTGCCGTTCCAGCTGCCGGTGCGGATCTTCCCGCTGCCGCTGCTGGTGGCCGCAGCCTACGGCCTGCTGACCGCGCTCGCCTTCTCGCTGTGGCCGCTCGGCCGCGCCGGGCAGGTGCAGGCCGCCGCTCTGTTCCGCGCCGTGGTGGCGCCGATCGGCGGCCGCCCGGCGCTGCGCTTCATGGCTGCGACCGCGGCCGCGGTCGCGCTCCTGGCGGCCCTGGCGATCGCGACGGCGCCGGACCGCGGCTTCGCCGCCTGGTTCGTGCTGGGCGCGATCGGCGCCTTCGCGCTGTTCATGGCGGCCGCCTGGCTGATCATGACGGCGGCCCGGCGGGCCGGCCGGCCGCGCGACCCGGAGCTGCGCATAGCACTGGCCAACCTGCACCGGCCAGGAGCGCCGACACCGGGCGTGGTGCTGGCGCTCGGCCTCGGCCTGACCGTCCTGGTCGCGGTGGCGCTGATCCAGGCCAACCTGTCGCGCCAGGTGACCGAGCGGATCCCGCAGCAGGCGCCGGCATTCTTCTTCATCGACATCCAGCCGGACCAGCTGCCGCGCTTCCAGGCGATCCTCGACGGCATCCCGGCGGTCACCGAGATGCGCTCCACGCCGATGGTGCGCGGCCGCATCGCCCAGGTGAACGGCGTCGACGCCGAGAGCCTGTCGGTCGCCCAGGACATCGCCTGGGCACTGCGCGGCGACCGCGGCCTGACCTATTCGGCGACGCCGCCGGAGGGCTCCGAAGTCGTCGCGGGCGAGTGGTGGGCGCCGGACTATGCGGGACCGCCGCTGATCTCCTTCGACGCCCGTCTCGCCGAGGGCTTCGGCATCGGGGTCGGCGACAGCGTCACGCTGAACGTGCTCGGCCGGCCGATCACCGCCACCATCGCCAACCTGCGCCGCATCGACTGGTCGTCGATGTCGATGAACTTCACCTTCGTGTTCGCCCCCGGCACCCTGGAGGCGGCGCCGCATTCGGTGATCGCGACGGTCAGGGTCTCCGATCCGGCGGCCGAGACGACGGTTCAGCGGCAGGTCACCGACGCGCTGCCGAACGTCACGGCAATCCGGGTCAAGGACGCCATCGAGGCGGCCGACCGCATCCTGCGGGCCGTGTCGACGGCGGTGCGCGCCACCGCCGCGGTCACCCTGGTCGCCGGCACCCTGGTGCTGGCAGGGGCAGTCGCCGCCGGTCACGCGCGCCGGGTGCGCGACGCGGTCATCCTCAAGGTGCTCGGGGCCACCCGCGGCCGCATCCTGAAGGCCTATGCGCTGGAATACGGCATCCTCGGCCTCGCCACCGCCCTGGTCGCCGCCGTGGTCGGCTCGGCCGCCGCCTTCGTGGTGGTGACGCGGGTCATGCGCTCCGACTTCGTGCTGGCGCCCGAGGTGGTGGCGGCGGTCGCCGCAATCGCCACCGCGGTCACGCTGACCCTCGGCTTCGTCGGCACCTGGCGGGCGCTGGGCCAGCGCCCGGGGCCGATGCTGCGCAACGAGTGAGGGCCCAAGGCCATGATCGCGCCGCATTGCATGGCCATGGTGGCGTGATGAGCCATCCGGCCCGCCTCCTCGCCATTCTCCTGCTGGCAGCAACGCCGGCGGCGACGGCGCACGCCCAAGCCGACCGGCCGGAGCAACCCTCCCCGGCCGAGCGCCTGCAGGAGGGTGCGGCGGCACTCATCGACGGGCTGCGCCTGCTGATGGACCAATTGCAGAGCTACCAGTCGCCCGAGGTGCTGCCGAACGGCGACATCATCATCCGCCGCCGCCCACCGGTGGACACGGCGCCGGAGCCCGAGGGCCCGGACGCTCCACCGTCTCCCGACAACAAGCCGCGGCCGCTCTAATATTCCAGCTTGAGGGCGCGATCGGCTTCCGGATCCGCGGGAAATCGCGATCCCTGGCATTTTAGACGCCTTTACGCCCCGTTAACCCGCCTGTGTCATACTCGCAGGCTACGGGAACCCGATCGTGTCGACGATGGCCGAATCAATGACCGCGAGCTATGCCGCCCAGCCGGCCGTGCCGGACCAGGCGCTGCTGCAATCGCTCCTGGACAGCGCGTTCCAGGGGCTGATGGCACTGCGTCCGGTGCTCGGCGGCAACGGCGCCACGGTCGACCTGGTGTGGACGCTCGTCAACAGCGGGGCCGAGCACCTCCTCGGCCGGCCGCGGCACAGCCTCATCGGAACGTCCTTCCTGCCGGTCGTCGCCGCCTGGCCGGTGCCGGATGCCGTCGCCCGCCTGCTGCGGGTGGTCGACACCGGCACCCCCGACGCCTTCGATGTCGTTCTCCGCATCGAGGGCCGACCGCGGGTGTTGTCGGTCAAGGCCACGCCCTTCGCCGGCGGCATTGCGGTCTACGCCCAGGACGTCACCGACCGGCGCGCCGACGAAATCCGCATGCGCGAGCTGGAGCAGCGGGCACGCCGCGCCGAGCAGCGACTGACCGACGCTCTGGCGGCCAGCCCCGACCCGTTCGCGGTGTTCGATGCCGACGAGCGGCTGGCACTGTGCAACCAGACCTGGGCCGACATGTCGGCGCTGGGCGACGCCCGGCAGCTGACCGGCCGCCGCTTCGAGGACCTGCTGCGGCAGGTGTCGGAGGGCGCCGACCCGGCCAAGGTCGGGTTCGACTCCATCGAGGACTTCATCCGGTGGCGCATCGAGCGCCACCGCAATCCGGACGGCGAGCCGATCCAGATCACCCAGCGCGACGGCCGGGTGTTCCAGATCCGCGAGCGGCGCATGGCCGACGGCGGCACCGTGAACGCCGCCACCGAGGTCACCGAGCTCGAGCGCAGCCGCCGGCTGCTGCGCGACACCGTCGACGCCACCGAGCAGGCGGTGGCGCTGTACGACCCCGATGACCGGCTGGTGATCTGGAACCAGGCCTATGAGCGGCACTGCCCGGGCGTGGATCTGCAGACCGGGCTGCGGTTCGGCGACATTCTCGACAGCATCATGCGGAACGCCGGCGGCAGGCTGTTCCACGAGGGCGAGGAGGTCACCGCCGAGGAACGCATGGCGATGCGCGTGCGGCGTCCGCTGGAGTTCGAGCGCCGGACCTCCGACGGCCTGATCTACCTGGTGCGCGAGCGTTCCACCATCGAGGGCGGCACGGTGGTCACCGCCACCGACATCACCGAGTTGAAGCGCAGCGAGGCGGTGCTGCGGGCCCAGGTGCAGGAGCTCGATACCTCCCGGGCCGACGCCGAGCGGCATGCGGAGCACCTGGCACGCATGACCGAGATGCTGACCCGCGAGAAGGAGCGCGCCGAGGCGGCGAGCCGCACCAAGTCGCAGTTCCTCGCCAACATGAGCCACGAGCTGCGGACGCCGCTGAACGCGGTGCTCGGCTTCTCCGAGATCCTCAAGACCGAGGCGTTCGGCCCGCTCGGCGGCAAGCGCTACAAGGAATACGCCGACGACATCCATGCCAGCGGCAGCCATCTGCTGAGCCTGATCAACGACCTGCTGGACATGTCGAAGATCGAGGCCGGCAAATACCGGCTGTACCGCGAGAAGGAGGCCCTGGCCGCGATCGTCGAGGCGGTCGGGCGGATGATGCGCGGCCGGGCCGCCGAGGCCGACCTGATGCTGCAGGTCCAGGCCCCCGATCCGGCGCTGATCGTCGATGTCGACGTGCGCGCGATCAAGCAGGTGTTGATCAACCTGCTGGCCAACGCCATCACCTTCACCCCGCCCGGCGGCCGCGTCCGCCTCGGCGTGACGCTCGCCGACGACGCGGTGACACTGGAGGTGCTGGACAACGGCATCGGTATCCCGAAGGAGGCCCTGCCGCGCCTGCTGCGGCCGTTCGAGCAGATCGAGGGCAGCGAGCGCCGCGGCCGCGAGGGCACCGGCCTCGGCCTCGCCCTGTCGAACGCCCTGGTGCAGCTGCACGGCGGCACCCTGACGCTGACCAGCGAGCCGGGGGCCGGAACCATGGTGTCGGTCAAGCTGCCGCGGTAGCCCTTCGCGGTCGGCCTACGACCCCTCCACCGCCGCCGGGCGCTGCCGGCGATGCGCCAGCAGCACGCCGACCGAGGCCACCACCGCGACGCCCGCCAGCGAGCGGAACAGCGCCTCGTAGGCCATGAACTCCAGCAGCGCGCCGGCGACCAGCGGCCCGGCGACCTTGCCGAGGTTCTTCATGGTGCCGTAGATCCCCAGGCCGAGGCCGAGATGCCCGGAGCCGACGGCGTTGCCGACCATCGCCACCGTCGACGGGAAGATCATCCCCTGGCCGACCCCGCCGATCACCGCCACCGCCAGCAGGGCGGCGCCGCCCGACACCCCAGGCAGCCACAGCAGCGCCACCGCCAGAAGGGCGAGGCCGCCGGCGATCGCCGGCAGGTAACCGGTGCGGTCGCCGATCCGGCCGCCGATCGGCCGCGTCGCCATGTGCGCCGCCTCCTGCACGGTGAAGAACAGTCCGGCGTCCAGCCAGCTGAAGCCGGCGACCTGGACCACGAACAGCGGCAGGAACGCCTTCAGCGCGTAGGTGACCGCGTAGACCGTCATCTCCAGCACTCCGGCGAACCAAATCTCGACCCGCCTGGCGGTGTGCGCGAAGCCGGCGGCGAGCTGCCGCGGGATGCTCGGCCGCCCGGCGGGCTCGGCCTGCAGCGGCGTCGGCTCGAAGCGGATGAACAGCGCCGGCAGGAAGGCCAGGCAGCTGAACAGCCCGATCACCGTGAACACGTCGGCCGGGTCGTCGAAGGTCAGGAGCATCCAGCCGGCGATCGTCGGCGCCGCCAGGTAGCCGAACTCGCGCGCCATTTCGAACCAGCCGAGCCGGGTGGCACGGCCGGCGCGCGCCATCTCGGCGACCATGGCCAGGGTCACCGGCCCGAAGATCGCGGTCGCCGAGCCATGGAAAAGCCTGAGCGCCAGCAGCTGCTCCGGCGTCTCGACCAGTTGGTAGAGGAACGGCGTCCCGGAGAACAGGATCAGGGCGGCGAAGAACCACAGCCTGCGGCCCCAGCGGTCGGACAGCGCGCCGATCAACGGCTTGGCGACCATGCCGTTCATCGTCGAGACCGCGACGATGGTGCCGATCATCAGCTCGCCGGCGCCGATGGCGGCGGCGAACATCGGCAGCGCCGGCGTCTTGCCCATCTGGTAGCCGGTGCGGACGATCATGTCCGTGCCGAACAGGTGCCAGAATCCGCGAGGTTGGGAGAGCATGAGTTTTCCTAGATCGCCATCTGACAACACATCGGCGCAGGCACCCGCAATCCTGGCGCCCTGAGGTGCCGATCGCGAAGCGGTTGGCCACGAGGGGCCGGCCAGTCCCCCGCATGGCGGACCCCGGCCCTTCGTGGCCCCTGCTTGCGCAGGGGCACCTCAGGGCGGCAGCGGTCGGAGCGGGCGGGAGGGCTGCACACCGCCCCCGCCGCCTCGTCGCGCCCTTGGCCGTTACGCCCCGACCAGCGCCACGCCGGCCGCTGTCGCCGCCTTGTTGAGCTCGGCGACATCGCCGGCCACCAGAGCGTCGAAGTCGGCGATCAGGCCGCGCACCCGGCCGGCGATCTCCTCGGACACCTCGCGCGCCTGCTGCGGCGGGGCGGCATCGGCGATCGCCGCCGTGCTGATCAGGTCGACCAGGGTGTCGTTCAGCCCGGCCGGGTGGCGCAGCACGTCGCGCGGCGACTCCCGCTTGACGTCGACCAGCACCGCCTCGATCGCGGTCAGCCGCTCGATCAGCCCGCCGGCCCGCTCGCGCAGCGCCTCCAGGCTGTCGCCCGACCGGCCACGCAGCTCGGCCAGCTGGCGCTTCGCCAGGCGGATCCGGTTCACCGCGACGTTGAGCGCCGACAGCGTGTCCATCAGCTCGCGCAGCAGCCCGAACTGCTCGGCATAGGCCTCTGCCGTGGTCGACAGGCGCGGGTCCCTGACGATGTCGAAGCCGGCGGTCTGCTCGCCGCCGGCCGTCGCCAGCGCCGCCGAGTAGCGGCCGGGGACGACGGTCGGCCCGGCCGGGCCCTCGTCCTCATTGGCGAACGGCTTGTACTTCTGGGTGCGCAGCGCCGGATCGAGCTTGGTCGGGCCCGGGTATTTCAGATCCCACACGAAGCGGTTCAGCCCGGTCTTGGTGCCGGGCCGGCGGGCGAACGGCGCATCCTTGTCGTCGCTGGCGAAGCTGGCGACGGTGTTGCCGGCGGCGTCGCGGAAGCTCAGCCGCACCGGTCCCTGGGCATCGTCGGAGAGCCAGTAGTAGACGATGGCGCCGTTCGGCGGGTTCTCGCCGACGTTCAGGTGATGGCGGACCCGGCTGCCGTCCGGCTGCTCCACGGTGTGGGTGCTGCCGTCGATGCCGAAGGCCGGGCCGTAGCTGATGCCGTTCATGCCGCCGCGCCCCGCACTCCAGGCGAGCCTGGTGCGGATCGTGGTGCGCGGGGTGAACAGCTTCGCCGCCGGCCGCTCACCCGCCATCTCGCGCAGCGGCGTCAGGTCGTCGAGGATCCAGAACGAGCGGCCGTGCGTGCCGGCCACCAGGTCGCTGTCCTTGACCTTCAGGTCGTACACCGGCACCACCGGGAAGCCGCCGCCCATGCGGGTCCAGGCCTTGCCGTCGTCGAGGCTGAAGAACACCCCGGTCTCGGTGCCGGCATAGAGCAGGCCGACGCGAACCGGGTCGGCGCGCAGCACCCGGGTGATCTCGTCCTGCGGGAAGTCGCCGACGATCGACGCCCAGGTCTTGCCGCCGTCCTTGCTGCGGAACAGATACGGCCGATAGTCCGCCAGCTTGTAGCAGGTGGCCGAGACGTAGATCGTGTCGGCGTCGTGCGCCGAGACCTCGACGCTGCTGACATAGGCGAGCTCGGGCATCTTCTTCGGGGTGACGTCGGTCCAGGTCTTGCCGTCGTCGCGGGTGACGTGCACCAGGCCGTCGTCGGTCGACGCCCAGATCTCGCCGCGGCGATGCTTCGACTCGTGCACGCAGGCGCAGCTGGCATGCACCTCGGCCCCGGCGGTGTCGCGGGTCAGCGGGCCGCCGGAGTAATCCTGGCGGTCGGGATCGTTGCGGCTGAGGTCGGGCGAGATCGCCTCCCAGCTCATGCCCTCGTTGCGGGTGCGGAACAGGTGGTTGCCGCCAGCGTAGAGCGTGCCGCTGTCATGCGGCGAGAACACGATCGGGAAGGTCCAGGCGAAGCGGTACTTCAGGTCCTTCGGCGCGATGCCGGTGGATTCCTCCGGCCAGACGTTGATCAGCTGCACCTGCCGGGTGCGGTGGTCGTAGCGCTGCAGCGCGCCGGCACCGCCCGGGCTGGAGCCGACGGCGCCGACATAGACGATGTTGGCGTCCTCCGGGTGCACGGCGATGAAGCCGCTCTCGCCGGTGCCGGGATAGGAGCAGTCGGCCAGCGTGATGACGCCCCACTCGGACGCGCTCGGCACCGAGATCGAGGTGTTGTCCTGCTGCGTGGCGTAAACCCGGTAGGGATACTGGTTGTCGATGTCGATGCGGTAGAACTGCGCGGTGTTCTGGTTGTAGATCGTCGACCAGCTCTCGCCGCCATTGAACGACACGCAGGCGCCGCCGTCGTTGCCCTCGACCATGCGCCGGGGGTTGGCCGGGTCGATCCACAGGTCGTGGTTGTCGCCGTGCGGGGTGGTGATCTCCTTGAACTGCGTGCCGCCGTCGGTCGACTTCCACATCTGGAAGTTGGTCACGTACACGGTGTCGGCATGCTTCGGACAGGCGAACACGTGGGTGTAGTACCAGGGCCGGTGCATCAGGTCGCGGTTCGGCGACACCTGCTTCCAACTGGCACCATAGTCCTCCGAGCGGTACAGCCCGGTCTTGTCGCCCTCGGCCTCGACCAGCGCGAACACCCGGCCGGCCTTGGCCGGCGACACCGCGACGCCGATCTTGCCGAGCATGCCGTCGGGGAAGCCGCTGCCCTTGATCTCCTGCCAGCTGTCGCCGCCGTCGGTCGAGCGGAACAGCCCGCTGCCCGGGCCACCGCTGGTCAGGTTCCAGAAGTTGCGCCGGGTCTGCCAGAACGCCGCGAACAGGATGCGCGGGTTGTTCGGGTCCATCGAGATGTCGACGCAGCCGGCATCGGGGCCGCGGTGCAGCACCTGCTCCCAGCTCTCGCCGCCGTCCTTGCTGCGGTACACGCCGCGCTCGTCGTTGGCGCCGAAGGCGTCACCGAGGGCCGCGACATAGACCAGGCCGGCGTCCTGCGGGTGCACGACGATGCGGCCGATGTGCCGGGTCTCCTTCAGCCCCATATGCTTCCAGCTGCGCCCGGCGTCGGTCGAGCGGTACAGGCCATCGCCGAACGACACGTCGACGCGGATCGTGGTCTCGCCGGTGCCGGCATAGACCACGTTGCTGTCGGAGCGCGCCACCGCCAGCGCGCCGATGGTCGCCGAGGTCAGGAAGCCGTCCGACACGCAGCGCCAGTACACCCCGGCATCGACCGTCTTCCACACGCCGCCGGCGCAGGCGCCGAAGTAGAAGGTCATCGGGTCGGCATGGTCGCCGGCCACGGCGACGACACGGCCGCCACGCGGCGGCCCGATGCAGCGCCACTTCAGCGCGTCGAGCTGGTGCTGCGCCGCCGGATGATCGACGGCGGCGAGGCCGGCGGTGCCGGCGGCCGACGAGGTCGGCCGGGAGCCTGCGGGCGTGGTGGCGGAGCCGGGATCTTCGAAAGACATGTCTGTGGCCGTCCAGGTTGTGGCGCGGTTGCGGGGGCGCTGCCCCGGCAGCTCGGCGCCGGGCGATGCGTCCCCGTCGGATGGGAGGCGGGAGCGGGCTGCACTCGATGATCGTGGCCGGGCGGGCCGGCCGGGAGGGAGCCTAGGGCAGGTTGCGGGGCGGCGGCAACGGGGGATGGCGGGGCGAACCGCTGAATTCGGAATGCGGCGGGGTCGGCCGGGTTCGAGCTGATCGTTGCGTCAGTCGGTCCTGACCCGCAGGCCGACGCCCGATGTCGTCAGCAGGTGGCTGATCACCGCGAGCATATTGCGGGGCTGGGATTGTCGCGCGGACCGAACACCCGCATCAGGCTCTTCGTCGGCGTCCCGGGGGCGTCCATCAGCAGCTCAATCCGTGGCGTCCATGAATTGATTTCACACCGTCGAGCCGCCCGTCGACGTGTGGGTCCCGGCTCTCCGCTGCGCTCCGGCCGGGATGAGGTTGATATATAAGCCCTTAATATCCCTCATCCCGGCCGGAGCGGCGAAGCCGCGGAGAGCCGGGATCCACCCGACGCTCCGAGATGTGCATACCGCAGACGCGTGGCGGCGGCCTCGCCGCCGCTCCGCCCTCACACCGCGTGCTGCTTCACCCACTCGACGTAACGGTCCATCCAGCCCTGCAGGAACTTGCGGCTGCCCTCGGCGATGCCGCCGTCGGCGTCGAAGAAGCCTTCCTTCATCTGCAGGTAGACCTCGGGCTGTCCAAGCGTCGGCATGTCGAGATACCCCAGGATGCCGCGCAGCTGCTGCTGCGCCACGGCGGTGCCGATGGCGCCGACCGAGATGCCGATCACGCCCGCCGGCTTGCCCTTCCAGGCGCTCTGGCCGTAGGGCCGCGAGGCGTGGTCGATGGCGTTCTTCAGCACGCCGGGGATCGAACGGTTATACTCCGGGGTGACGAACAGCACGCCGCGGGCGGCCGTGACCTCGGCCTTCAGGCGCTTGACGGACTCGGCCGGGCTGCCATCGTCGTCCTGGTTGTAGAGCGGCAGGTCGTCGATCCGCGACTGCTCGAACGAGAACTCCGCCGGCGCCAGCCCAGCAAGCGCGGTGGCCAGCTTGCGGTTGAAGGAATCGCGGCGGATGCTGCCGACGACGACGGCGATCGGGTACTGGCTCATCTCGTATCTCCTGGTGACGGGCATTCGCGGCGGTCCCGGGCAAGGCCGGCAATGCATGCTATCGACAGTGCCGGTGACGGAACAGTTCCATCGGTTCTGCCGCCGCGCTTGGGTCCCGACGGGCTGTCACGCGCCGCAACCGCCGACGGTCGGCCGATGTCAGGGGAACCGCTGGCGCCGACCACGCTTTCCTGCGACACTTGCCAGTGAACCACAATTACTTGATACTATCGGCTTCCCCCCTGGCCCGGGCCGTTTTCACATGAAGTCTGCCCCCATCCGTCCCTCAGCGCTCATAGTCGAGAACGAGTTGGTTGTCGCCCTGGCGCTGGCCCTGGCGATCGAGGAAACCGGGGTCGAGGTCCTGGGGATCTTCACACTCGGCGAAGATGCGGTGAGGAAGGTGGAGGAACTGCGTCCGGACGTCGTCATCATGGACGTTCGCCTGGCGGGACGCATGGACGGGATCGAGGCAGCCCGGATCATCCGCCGGTCGTGGCAGGGGCCGATTCTGTTCCACAGCGCCGAGAGCGACGCCGCCGCCTGCGAAGTCATGGCGACCCTCGGCGTGCTGGCGCCGAAGCCGGCGCCGCCGCGCAAGGTTGCCGCCATCGTCCTCGAACTCGGCATAGCGCATGTGTCCGAGCAGACCATGCGGCCGCCCCTCGATACGGCAGGCCAGCGATCTTTGGACTGAAGCCGGCTCGATCACCGAACCTTCCGCTGGCGACAGGCGAGCGGGAGCTGTTTTCAGTGGTCGCAGCGGCAGGCGCCACCGGCGGGCGGGGTTGAACTCGAGCAACGGCAGAAGCGTCACTGCAACTGCTGCTTCGTCGGGTCGAAGACGATCTCGAAGCGGGTGCCGCCGGGACCGCTCTCCCGCGTCGCCTGCCCCCCGAGCTGCCGCGCGAAAACGTCGATGAGTTTCAGCCCCAGGCCCGAACGAGGTTCCCCGGGCGCGATGCCGGCGCCGTCGTCGGCCACCGTCAGCCGGTACTGCCGGCGGTCCCGGCGCAGCTCCACCAGGATCGTCCCCTTGCGGTCACCTGGGAACGCATGCTTCAGGGCGTTGGTCAGGATCTCGTTGACGAGGAGCCCCAGCGGCACGCCCCAGTCGAGATCGAGGGGAGCCGCGGAGACGTCGCAGCGCAGCATGACCCGCTGCTCCGCCCCGAACGATCGGATGGCGCTCTCGCAGAGACTGGCGACATAGGTTCCGAGATCGGCGCCGGACGCAGCCGGGCGGTGCAGCAGGTCGTGCAGCATGGCAATGGCGTTGATGCGCTCCGCAAGGTCGCTGCGGCGGTTCTTCAGCGCAGGATCGAGCGAAATCAGGCTCGACACGATCTGCAGGTTGTTCTTCACGCGGTGGTTCAGTTCCTGCAGCAGCAGCTCCTTCTGCCGCACCAGTTCCTCCAGCTCCTGCTCGCGCTGCCGCAGGGCCTGCTCGGCCCGGCGCAGCCGCAGCAGAGCCGTGACGTTCGACAGCAGCTCCGCCGGATCCAGCGGCTCGACCAGATATCCGTCGGCGCCGTTGTCGAGCCCGGAGACGCGATCGCGCAGATCGACGAAGGTCGCCGAGGTGTGCAGGACCATCGTGCCTGGATCGGCGGCCTTGATCAGCCGGCACACCTCCAGGCCGCTCATGTCCGGGAGGTTGACGTCGAGGACGACGAGATCGAATGGCCGGCGGCCGCTCGCCTCCAGCGCATCGCGGCCGGTACCCGCCTCCAGGACCTCGAAGCCGGCGCCGCGCAGGATCCGCGACTTGGCATAACGGGCCGGCTGGAAGTCGTCGACGTTAAGGATGCGTACGGGCTCGGTTGACAGGGTCCCCTCCCGGGCCAGGCGCGAGAGCATGGGCGAGCATTCTGCCGATGGTCTCGCGCGACAGCGAATCCTTCCAGAATATCCCGGCGGCCCGCGCAAGGCGGCGCCGGTCGTCCGGCTCCAGGACGGAAGCCGTCACCACCACCACGGGAATCGCCGAGGTTTGAGGATCCTCCCCGAGCCGCGCGAGCACCTCGTAGCCGTCCAGCAGCGGCAGCCGCAGATCAAGGATGATCAGGTCGGGCCGCTCCACCCGCGCCCGCAGCAGGCCCTCCTTGCCGTCGACCGCCTCGGAGACGATGCAGGGCAGATCCTTCAGCAACCGCCGAAGGATGTACCGCGAGGTCTCCTCGTCATCGATGATCAGCACGCGGCGCTGCTTCCCGGTCGCCGCCTCGGCGTCCCGCCGCTCGGGTTGCACGAAGCGCTGCGGGATCTCCAGGAAGAAGGTGGATCCCGTGCCCGGCGTGCTCTCCAGGCGGATACCGCCGCCGAGCAGCTCCGCCAGCCGCAGCGACAACGCCAGGCCGAGACCCGTGCCCTTGACCCGGCCCTGCAGCGGGCCCTCGATTTGCACATACTCCTCGAAGATCTTCTGCTGGTTCTCCGGCGCGATGCCGATGCCGGTGTCGCGCACCGAGAACACCACGGTTCCGGTCGCCGGATCGGCTTCGGCGCCCACGCGGACTTCGCCGGCCTCGGTGAACTTCAGGGCGTTGGAGATCAGGTTGCGCAGGATCTGCGACACCTTGGCCTCGTCCGTGACAAGGTCCGGGATGTGGCCGGCGGGCGCGAAGACCAGGCTGACGGTGTCGCTGCCGAGCACCGGGCGCAGCATCCCGCGCAGCGCGCCGAACAGGTCGGCGACGCAGAATGGAGCGGCCTGCACGGCGGCCTTGCCGGCCTGCACTTTGGCCAGGTCGAGGAGATCGTTGACGAGCTCGGTCAGGCCGACGGCGGCGGACCGGACGTATTGGATCTGGCGCTCCTGCTCCTCCGTCAGTTCACCGTCGCTGCGATCCAGCAGCAGTCGCGTCAGCGACAGGATGGCGTTCAGCGGCGTACGGAACTCGTGGCTCATATGCGAGAGGAACCGTGACTTAAGCTCGTTCGCCTGGCGCAGGGAGTTGGCCCGCTCCTCGATCTCGGCATAGAGCGCGACGACGCCACGGTTGGTGTCCTCCAGCTCGGAGTTGAGCTGGGCCATCTCGTCCTGCCGCCGGCGCAGCTCATCGAGGCTGGCCAGCAGCTCGCGGTGCTGCTGGCGCATCTCGCTGAGCGGGCTCGTCGACTGCTCCTGGTCGAACGCCGTCCGCAACGCGCGCAGATCGGCGGAAGCCGACGGCAGAGGCTTCGGCAGCGACTTGCGCAATAGCACCGTGGTGCCGCCGGGCGGCCCGCTGGACACTTCCAGGCTGTCCACGAGGCGCCGGGCACTGCTTAGCCCCAGTCGCAGCAGGGCCGACGGTGCCTGCTGCCCGTCGAGCCCACCTTCCCAGTCCGGGAAGCCGGTGCCCCTGTCGGTCACACGGATGACGAGCGACCTGGCTTCCGGAACCGGCTCCACCGCGTATCGCACCATGCCGCCACCGCCATGCGCGATGGCGTTGCGGGCGATCTCGGAGAGGGCGGTCGCCAGCCTGACCTGGTCCAAGTGGTCGAAGCCCAGACGCTCGGCGACCCAGCGGGCGCGCTGGCGCACCGCGACGATGTCCTCCTCGGTTTCCAATGACGTCGCGCCAATCGAGCCGATGCCGGTCATGTCGCCTTCACCACCAGCACCGCCGCATCGTCACGCAGGCGGCGGTGACGGCGGTAGAGAATCGCCGCGATCGTCGCAGGCGGATGGCCGGCCAAGCCGTTGTGGCCGTCGAGATCCCAGCTGGTGCTCAGGCCGTCCGAGTGCATCACCAGCATGGCGCCGTCCGGGAAGGGATAGACGAACTCCTGCAGCTTTCGGACCGAGTGCCCGAGGGTGCCGTTCTGCGAGACCGCCTTCCGCGACCCACTCTGCTGGAAGATCGTCGTGCAGATGTTGCCGATCCCGCAGTATCGGATCTCGCGTGCGCGGCGATCCACCTGGGCGATCGCCGCCGCCGCCCCGCGCGTGCCGGCCAGGGCCGCGTGAATGGCCTGCATCGCCCGCGCCGGCGCCTCGCCCCCCACGTTCTGGAATACCCGGATCGCCTCGGCGGTCGCCGCCGATGCCAGGGGGCCATGGCCGATCCCGTCGGACATCAAGAAAGCAGTGCGGGTGTCGCCGACATGGGCACTCCAGCCGTCGCCGCAGGCCTGCTCGCCCGGCTTCGGCTGCACCACGGCATCCCACGCGAGGTTGCCCCGGTCCAGGCCGCCCTGGTCGACGCCGCCCTGGTCGACGCCGCCGGCGCGCGATGCCGCCGCCATGCCGCGGTGCGGTGCGAGGCGGGCCAGGATCGCGGTGCCCGCACCGGCGCGGGAATAGACGTCGAACTGGTCCGACAGGCGCCGGACCGCCCCCAGCCCGGTGCCGGCGCCCCCGGCCGTTGAGTAGCCGTCGCGCAGGCAGGCCCCGGGATCGCGCATGCCGGGACCGTCGTCGAGCGCGATGAGCTGCACCCCATCGCCGCCGTCGAACTCGCAGGTCGAGAGCAGAAGTTCCCCGAGGGTGGCGTGCCGGACCAGGTTGGTCGCCAACTCGGTCGCGACCAGAGCCACCCGCTCGACGTCCTTCTCGGCAAACCCCAGGGAGCGCGCGTGGCCAGCGGCTTCCCGCCGCGCTTCCGCCACCTGGGTCTGCTCGGTTACGGCGACGCTGAGCATGCTAGTTCCAACGCGTGATGGTCACGCGCGTTCCGTGGCCCGGGGTCGAGCTGATCTCGAACTCGTGGCTCAATCGCTTCGCCCCGCCCAGCCCCAGCCCGAGTCCGGTCCCGGTGGTGAAGCCGTCCTCGAGGGCGCGTCCGAGGTCGGCGATGCCGGGGCCGGAATCCTCGAACACCAGGCGCAGCGCCCGCCGCCGGCCATCATTGAGGATCTCGATATGCGCGGCCCCGCCGCCGCCGTATTGCAGCGCGTTCCGCGCCAGCTCGCTCGCCGCCGTCACCACCTTGGTCTGGTCCACCAGCCGCATGCCGATCTCGACGGCCCGTGCCCGGACCGCCTGCCGCACACGGACGATGTCCTCCGAGCTGCGGATCGACAGGATGTCAGCGACGACGGCGCGCATCCGCCCCGAACCCGCTGCTCAGCTTGCCGCGAATGAGCTCCATGCCGCGTTCGACGTTGAGCGCCGTCTTGACCCCCTTCATCACCAGGCCGAGTTCCACCAGCGTGATGGCAACGGCGGGGCGCATGCCGACCACGACGGTCTCCGCGTCCAGGATGCGCGACATGGCGGCGATCTGGTCGAGCATGCGCCCGATGAAGGAATCGACGATCTCCAGCGAGGAGATGTCGATCAGCACGCCGCGGGCCCGCGTGGCCGCGATGCGATCGGTCAGGTCCTCCTGCAGCGCCATCGCCAGGCTGTCGTGCAAGTCGACCTGGATGCTGACCAGCAGGCAGTTTCCCATCTTGAGAATGGGGATGCGATCCATGCGCCCTACTCCTTGATCGGCCGTACCGTCCGACCGGTGCGTTCCAGCGCCAGCGCAAAGGCGTCGGCGAGACTGGACTTGGTGGCGACGTCCAGCTCGACGCCGAGATGCACCATCGTTTGCGCGATCTGCGGGCGGATGCCGCTGATGATGCAGTCGGCGCCCATCAACCGGGCCGCCGCCACGGTCTTCAGCAGATGCTGCGCGACCAGCGTGTCGACCGTCGGCACGCCGGTGATGTCGATGACCGCGATCTCGGCGCTGTAGTCGACGATGGATTGCAGCAGGTTCTCCATCACCACCTGGGTGCGGGCGCTGTCGAGGGTCCCGATCAGGGGGATCGCCAGTATCCCGTCCCACAGCTGGACGACGGGGGTCGACAGCTCGGCGATCTCCTGCTGCTGCCGGATGATCACCTGCTCGCGGCTTTTCTGATAGCTCTCGACGGTCCGCAGCGCGAGGTCGTCGAGCAGGAAGGACAGGTCCAGGGTCAGCGCGGCCGCCTCCACCGGCGACTTGCCGATCTCGCTCTGGATGCGCGCGAACAGCGACCGCTTGAGCGCGAACACGAAGCTCGCCGTCTGGCTGCTGGTGAAGCCGCCTGCCGCCCGGACGCGTGAGAAATGATCGAGGAAGTCACGCAGCGTGGCGTATTCGGCCGCGCCGACATCCGTGAGGTTGCCCTGGGCGACGGCCTCCAGCAGCCCGTCCAGGAAGCTCATGCATTGCCCGCGCAGCTCGGCCTTGTCGACCTGCGGGCCGCGTGACGGTCCGGCGACCAGCTGGCCGACCCATTCCTCGATGATCTCTCCCCGGTTCTCGCGCAGGACCGACGCGAGGCCGGGACGCGTCACTTTTCTTGCCATTGCTCGTGATTCCCCGCAATCGGTTGGTCGGGCCGCCGGGCGCGGCCTCGCCATGTCCAGCTCCACTGCCGGCGATCAGGATCGCACGGAAGGTCGGGACGCGCACCGCCCCGTCGCCTGCCGCCGGATCCTGGTCCGTCGGGCGCCACCATAAAGACGCCGCAGCGACAGGCCCGTTCCCTCGCGCCGGGCGGACGCAGATCCCGCGGGCAGCCGGCGTTATGGGCCGGGAGGATCAGGATATGAAGGCGTTGGGCTACGCCGTCTCCTTGAACCCGTGCGCGGTGCCGACCAGCACCACGCGCTCGCCTCGCGCTATCACACCGCCGGCGATCAGCGCCCGCGCGCCGGAAAGGCTGGCGGCACTCGACAGCTCGAGATGAAGGCCGGATCGGGCCAGGGCCGCCTGATCTGCCCGGGCCCCAAGATCGTCGACGGCGACTGCGGTTCCGCCGCACAGCGCCAGGGCGTTGAGCGTCTGCAGGGTGACCGTGCCGCCGGCGATCGACGCCATCGCGGTGGTACCGGGAAAGCCGTCCCGGTGCTCGGCGCCGGCCAGCACCCTGACCACCCGGGGGAACGGTTCGACCGCATGCACCCGCGGCACCCGGCCGGCAAGGCCGGCCTCCTGCAGATCGCGAAAGCCGCGGGCAATCCCCCACAGCAGGTCGCCGCGCGCGGTCGGCACCACCACGTGGTCGATGGCGCCCGCACCGGGTGCCTCCGCCAACTCGAAGGCGAGGGTTCGGTAACCATCGACGCCGAACGGGTTGCTGCCGACCGGCGGGTTCAGGTGGTTGGTCGCGGGATACCAGCCGCTGCCGGCGACGCGCTCGCGGACATACGGCCAGCGCGATAGGCTGTCCGGGGTCACGACGATCTCGGCACCGTGCATCTCGATGGCCCGCCGCATGCCGGCGCCGATTCCCGGCATCGTCACGATGACGCAGCCGAGGCCGGCCCGCGCGGCATAGGCGGCCAGCGACACGCCTGCGTTGCCGCTGGATGCGGCGACCACCGTGCGAGCGCCGATGTCGAGGGCCCGGGCGACGCAGAGCATGCTCATGCGGTCCTTGTGCGAGCCCGTCGGATTGCCGCCCTCGTTCTTGAGCGCCAGCGTCGCCAGCCCCAGCTCGGCCGCAATGCGGGGCAGGTCGACCAGCGGCGTGCCGCCCTCGCCGAGCGACGGCCAGTCGCTGTAAGCCAGCCAGGCGGCGTAGCGCCGGCAGCCATGGCCGCCGGCGGCGGCGACGGCGGCCGGCCACGCGTCGAACAGCGGATGCACGCTGGCCGGGAAGCCGGCGTCCCGGCAGCCGGGACAGCCCTCGAAGTAGTCAGCCACCGGCAGTGGGGTGCCGCAGCGCAGACAGGAGAAGCCGGAGATGGCGGGATTGCGGGCACCGCGCCGGCTCATGGCGCGCTCACTGCGTGTTCGCTTCGGCGCGGCGCAGCGCGTCGCGCCGGTTTCGCCGCCGCACCACCGCCAGGGTCGCGACGAAGGCGGCGACGACGGCGGCGCCGATGAGATCGCTGGCCGTCCCCGGCACGATCAGCGCCACCGCCGCCACCGCCAGCACCGCGCGGGCCCACAGGCGAAGCGGCGTGACCATCCAGCCGACGACGGCGACCGACAGGCAGCCGATGCCGAGCAGGGCGGATGCGAAGGCATGCGCCACCGACACGGCGTCGCCCTGGCCGATCAGCGCCGGCGAGTAGCAGAAGATGAAGGGAATGAAGAACACGCCCACCCCCAGCCGCACCGCCACGACGCTGGTTCGCCAGGGGTCGGCGTTGGCGACGGCGGCGGCGGCGAAGGAGGCGATCGCCAGCGGCGGCGTGATGTTCGACATCACCGCCCCGAAGAAGATGAACATGTGGGCGGCGAGTGCCGGAATCCCGAGATCGATCAGCCCAGGCGCCAGGATCGAGGCCAGCACGATGTAGACCGCCGATGTCGGCATGCCCATCCCCAGCACGATCGACACCAGCATGGTCAGGACCAGGAACAGCGCCGTGCTGTCGCCGGCGGCACCGGCGATGATGCCGGTGAGGCGCACGCCGAGGCCGGTCAGCGAGATGATGCCGGCCACCAGACCGCCGACGGCGCAGGCCACCACCACCGGCGCCATCATGCGCGGCGCCTCCAGGCAGGCCTCCCAGAGCACCCGCAGCAGCGCCATCGGGCTGCGGCGGGCGAGCAGCGGCATGGCGGCGACGAAGCTCAGGATGCCGTACAGCGCCGCCGTCGTCGGGGTGTAGCCGGCGACCAGGTACCAGACGATGACGCCGAGCGGGACGACCATGAAGGCCCCCTGGCGCAGGGTGCGCAGGACGCCGTCGCCGGCCGCACGCTCGCGGCCCAGCTTCAGCCGGCGAGCCTCCAGGTCGACGGCGATGAAGATCGCCACGAAATACAGGATCGCCGGGAAGACGGCGGCGTACATCACCTCGCTGTACGAGACGCCGAGATAGTCGGCCATCACGAAGGCGGCCGCCCCCATCACCGGCGGCGTGATCAGGCCGCCGGTCGACGCCAGCGCCTCGACCCCGGCGGCAAACTCGGCGCGGTAGCCATAGGCCCGCATCGCCGGAATGGTGAACGAGCCGGTCGTCACCACGTTCGCGGTCGAACTGCCCGACAGCATGCTCATCATCGCGCTCGACAGCACGGCGGTCTTGGCCGGCCCGCCGACGAACCGGCCGGCGACGGCATTGGCGAAATCGCTGAAGAAGGTGCCGGCACCCGACGCGACCATCAGTGCGCCGAACAGCACGAACAGGAAGATGTAGTTCGAGCTGGCGCCGATCGGCGTGCCCCACAGCCCGTCGAGGGTCAGGAAGGTCTGCTCGACGACCTGCTCCGGCGCATAGCCGCGATGCCAGAACGGGTACGGCAGGTGCGGGCCGATCTGCGTGTAGGCGATGAACAGCGCCGCCAGGATCACCATCGGCCATCCCAGCAGCCGCCGCGTCGCCTCCAGCGTGCCCAGCACGACCAGGATCCCGAAGACCATCTGCGCACCGGTCAGCGGCGTCACATAGACCATCCGCGCCGCCACGCTGTCGGCGTTCAGGATCAGGTAGACGCAGGGCGCCACGACCGTGAACAGGAACGCCGCGTCGAGGATCACCTTGCCGGGTCCGCGCCGACCGGCCGGAACCGCGCCCGCGCAGAACACCAGGGCGGCCCCGAGCATGAAGTGGATCGGCCGGTGCGCCTCGGTGATCGGCGGGCCAACGACCGCCACCGCCAGGTGGTAGATCGACATCGCCGCCGCGACCGGCCCGGCCAGCGCCCCCAGGGCCTTGTCCCAGAGACCAGGAGTGCCGGCGACAGCATCGGTGCTGGACATCGTTGCGATCCTTCGCGGGAACGGGGTGGCTCGGCGGGGCGATCCGGCCTAGCGGGCGACGCCGGCCTCCCGGAAGTACCGCTCCGCTCCCGGATGCAGCCCGCCGCCGGGCACCGCCGCCATGTCCGCGACGGTCAGGTCCTTGAAGGAGCCGTGCAGCTTGCGGACGGCGGCGACGTTCTCGGCCAGGGTGCGGGTGATCCAGTAGGCGTCGGCTTCCGGCATGTCGGCGGGAGCGACGATGATCATCTTCGCGGTGATGGTCTCCACCGCCTCGGCCTGGTCCTTGTAGGTGCCGGCCGGGATGACCGCGCGCCCCACCGTCGGCATCCTGGCGTGCAGCGCCTGGAAGGCCGTCTCCGAAACCGGCAGCAGCCGGAGCGGCAGGGTGGAGCCGAGCTCGGCGACCCAGCTCGACGGGAACGACGCCACCGACACCATGCCGTCGGCGCGGCGGTCCTTGAGCCCCTCCTGCTGCACCGTCAGGCTGCCCTGCGACAGGTCGAGATCCGTGGTCTTCAGCCCGTAGGCGGCCAGGACCTCCTCGAACATGACGGTGGTGATGGCCCCCGGCGGCTGGGTGACGAACGGCTTGCCCTTGAGGCCGCCGACCGTCGCGATGCCGCGGTCGGCATTGACGATGATGTGCATGACGCTCTCGGACAGGGCCGCGATCACCGCGACGTTGGCCACCGGGGCCTTGAACGGCGCCTGGCCGTTCTTCGCCACGGTGATCGCCGGCGACATGGTGAAGCCGAGCTCGCCCTTGCCGGACGCGACGTTGGCGACGTTCGACAGGCCGGCCCCGAGCTCGGGGTTCGACGTCACGCCGGCCTTGGCGAACAGGTCCGCCATGCCGGCGCCGATGCCGTACCAGCTCGAGCCCGAGACGCTGGTGAAGATGGTGATCTGCTTCGGCTGCGCGTTCGCCTGCGTGGCGGTCACCGCCATCACTGCGGCCGCGAACCCCGCCGCCAGGAATGCCCTGCAATTAGTCATGTCGCCGTCCTCCGTCCTGCTGATGATGAACGCTGCGGTCAAACCACCCGCAATTCCCGGCTCGAGCGCATCAGCGATTCGAGTCCGTCCCGCCGCACGACGGCCATGTCCTCGACCTGCAGGCCGGCGAAGCCGAGCTCGTAGTAGGGCGTCTCCACGCACACGACCATGCCCTCCTCGAAGACGTCCGGGCTGACCGCCGTCAGGTCGGGAAGGTCGTAGCCGTCGATGCCGATGCCGTGGCCGACATGGCTGCGGCGATAGTGCGGGATGCCCTCCCGCCGCACGGTCGCGACGACTTCGTCGAACACGTCCGACGTCTTCACGCCGGGCCGGATGATGTCGTAGGCGCGATCGACCCCGCGCTTCAGCGCCTCGTGATAGCGGGCGACCCTGGCCGGCGGCTCGCCGACCACGGCGATCCGGGCGATGTCGGCGCGGTAGTGCTCGAAGCGGCCGCCGACGTCGAACCGGATGACGTCGCCGGCCTGCAGCAGGCGCGCCGAGGGCTGCACGTTGGCCATCGCCGAGCGCGGCCCGGTGCCGATGCAGCCGAGCACCGGCAGGCCGCCCTCGGCCACCGTCCGCGCGTGGAACGCCCTGCCCATCTCGGTCTCGCTGACGCCCGGGGCGGCGATCGCCAGGGCGGCCTCGATCGAGGCCTCGGCAATGTGCGCGGCACGGCGCAGCCGGTCGATCTCGGCCGGGGTCTTGACGGCGCGCACCCGCCTCAGGAACTCGAAGCCCGGGACGAACGCCGCCTCCGGCATCGCCGCCCGCAGCTGCCGGTCCACCGCCGGCGCGATCCCGGTCTCGTCGACGGCGACCCGCGCCCGGGCCAGGCCCAAATCCGACAGCACGCCGAGCAGCGCATCGCCGGCGGTGCCGCAATCCGGCAGCTCGAACAGCTCGGCCTGCCGGCTTTCCACCGGATCCAGCCGCGCTTGCGGGTCGCGGTCGACCACGAAGGAGCCGAAGCGCCGCACGTCGCGCACCCAGACGTCCTGGTCGGCCAGCAGGTCGAGCAGGCCGGTACTGGCGACCACGCAGGGCGCGCCGCGGCCACGCGCCGGCCACACCACATAGGTCTGCGGGCCGCGCCGGATCCATTGCGACAGCGCCCAGTAGCCGCTGGTGTAGGTGACGTTCTCGGGCGAGGTCGCGACCACCGCGTCGAGCCCTTCGGCCTCCATCATCGCATGCAGGCGTTCGAGGTTAAGCAGCATCGGGGGCCTGCACGGAGCTGGGGGTGAAGGTCGGCAGCGCGCCGTCGGGGCAGCCGAGCTTGCGCGAGATCGCCGCCGCCGCGCCGACGGTCAGGCGGACGACCTCGGCCAGGACATGCTTGGGCTGCAGCCGCGGCGCGTAGGCCACGCTGATCGCCGCGGCCGGCGCGCCATGGGCGTTCCGCACGCAGGCGCCGACGGAGACCACGCCGACCAGGTTCTCCTCCAGCGACAGGGCATAGCCCTGCTCGCGGACCCGCCACAGCTCGTCGCGCAGCAGCGCCGGATCGGTGATCGTCCGCTCGGTGAGCGCCGGCAGCGGCCCGGCCCCGAGCAGGTCGGCGGCCTCGGCCTCGGAGCCGGCGGCGAGCAACGCCTTGCCCATGGCGGTCGTGTGGAAGGCGGCGGCCGAGCCGGGGGCGCTCCGGATCGAGATCGGCCCGCGGCTCTGCAGCGCCAGCACATAGATCAGCGTGCGCCCCGAGCGGACCCCGAGAAAGGCATTGAGGTCGGCATCGTCGGCCAGCCCGCGCAGCACCGGCATGGCGGAGGTCACCAGGCTGTCGTCCTCGATCATCGAGGCTCCCAGCACCACCGCCCGGTAGCCCAGCCGGTACTTCGACGTCTCCGGGTCCTGCGCCGCATAGCCGGCGTCGCAGAGCGCGCGGAGGAGGCGCTGCACGATCGTCGGGCTGAGGTCCAGCTGCCGGGCGATCTCGCGCACGCCGGTGGCGGCGGGGCGCTCGTTCAGCAGTTCGAGGACCGCGAGGCCGCGTTCGAGCGATTGATTCGTTGACTTCATTGTACCGATTATCGTAACGTCGTTTCGTTATATGACACGATAATGAAACGGCGTGCCCGCTGTCAACGGCAATGGGCGGGTCTGGGAGCATGTCGGCGGTGAGGCGGGCCGGACGCGCAGCGGCGTCGTCGCGGTGGTCGGCCGCCGCCGGGACAGAGATCGATTGCGCCGTCGCAACGATTCAGAACGGCCGGGCGTCCAGATCGAATGGAACGAGGTCGCAAATCCCGGCGCGGGCGGCGGCGGGATGCTCGATCAGCATCTTCAGGTCCGGCGAGGTCACGCAGTGGGTGACGGCGTGTCCAAAGTGTTCCAGCGGCCGTCGAACAGCAGGCCGTAGCCTGCGCTCATCGCGGCCGTATGCCGGCTTGCCACCAGACCCGCATCAGGCGGCCGCCCCCCTGGCGACCTTGCCGAGTGGGCGTCGTCTGACCGGGGCGCAAACAGCGGGAGCCGTCCCTACCCCTTGCCCGTTCCCCACACTCCATTTGCTCCGCCCCGGTCCGGGATCGCGCTCACGGCGCGCCGTTCGAAGTCGGCAGCCATGGGTCCGGCAGCATCCGGTCGTGCAGCAGCCGAAGTAGCCGGACCACCTCGCCATCCCCGTCGTCCCGGAAGTACACGACATGCCGCGGCTGCGCGACCCGTTGGCCGGCCGGCACGGCCTTCCGGTTGTGCCGCAGATGATAGCCGAACAGGCCTGGGCGCTCCGGCACCGCGCGCACGCCGATGCGCCGTGGATCGCGGGCGAGGTCGGCGAGGGTGTGCCGCAGCAGCAGTGTATAGCGGGCGCGCCCGTCGCGGCCCCAGTGCTCTTCGCTGATCCTGAGCGCGTTCTCGACGTCGCTGATGAATTCCGGCGACCGGAGGAGCCGGGCCACGCCGCCTCAGTCCCGGTTGCCGGTGCGCGCCGCGCTCTCCGCGTCCAGCTTGGCCGTAACGCGGTCGACAAAGGCGTCGATGTCGTCGAGCGGCACCATCTCCTGCCCGTCGGCCTCGTCGAGCAGCCGGTGCAGCAATGCGAGCCGCGCCTGCTGCTCGCTGCGCTGCTGCTCGTACAGCCGCAACCCGGCGCGCACCACCTCGCTGGCGTTCTGAAAGCGCCCTGTCCGAACTTCCTCGTCGATCAGGCGGTCGAGTTCGTCGGTCAGGTTGACGTTGCGGGTCGGCATTGCGCGATCCTCGAACATTGCGCCCGAGAATACTGGCAATGCTTGCCAATGGTCAATCGGTCACACGCCTCGCGGTGCTACTGCGTGCGGACGTGCAGGCTGACCCCCGAGGTCGTCCAGGTCACGCAACGGCAAGCCCCAAACGGCAAGCCACAAACGGCAAGCCAACCCTTGCCCCGCGCCGCGCCCTCCCTATACTCCGCGCCCGTTCCGGGCCGCCTGGCGCCCGGGTTTCGCACCACACGAGGGCACCATGGCCGACTCCCCGAAGAAGGTCGTCCTCGCCTATTCCGGCGGGCTCGACACCTCCATCATCCTGCGCTGGCTGCAGGACACCTACCGATGCGAGGTGGTGACCTTCACGGCCGACCTCGGCCAGGGCGACGACCTCGCACCGGCGCGCGCCAAGGCCGAGTTGATGGGGATCAAGGAGATCTTCGTCGAGGACCTGCGCGAGGAATTCGTGCGCGACTTCGTGTTCCCGATGTTCCGCGCCAACACCCTCTACGAGGGCACCTACCTGCTCGGCACCTCGATCGCCCGGCCGCTGATCGCCAAGCGGCAGATCGAGATCGCGCAGATGACCGGCGCCGACGCCGTCTCGCACGGCGCCACCGGCAAGGGCAACGACCAGGTGCGCTTCGAGCTCAGCTACTACGCGCTGAAGCCGGACATCAAGATCATCGCCCCCTGGCGCGAATGGACGCTCGGCTCGCGCACCGCGCTGATCGAGTATGCCGAGAAGCACCAGATCCCGGTGCCGAAGGACAAGCGCGGCGAAGCGCCGTTCTCGGTCGACGCCAACCTCATGCATGTGTCCTCCGAGGGCAAGGTGCTGGAGGACCCGTGGGATCCGGCGGCCGACTACATCTGGTCGAACACCACCGCCCCGGAGGACGCGCCGGACAAGCCGACCTTCGTGGAGATCGGCTTCGAGCGCGGTGACGCGGTGTCGATCGATGGCGAGAAGCTCTCGCCGGCGACGCTGCTGACGAAGCTGAACGAGCTCGGCCGCACCAACGGCATCGGCCGCCTGGACCTGGTGGAGAACCGCTTCGTCGGCATGAAGAACCGCGGCCTCTACGAGACCCCCGGCGGCACCATCCTGCACGTCGCCCACCGGGCGATGGAGAGCATCACGCTCGACCGCGAGATGGGGCATCTCAAGGACGAACTGATGCCGCGCTACGCCAAGCTGATCTACAACGGCTTCTGGTTCGCGCCGGAGCGCCTGATGCTGCAGGCGGCGATCGACTACAGCCAGCAGGACGTCACCGGCGTGGTCCGCCTGAAGCTCTACAAGGGCAACACCATGGTGGTCGGCCGCAAGGCCGAGAAGTCGCTGTTCTCGGCCGACTGGGTGACCTTCGAGGAGAGCAAGGTCGCCGACTACGACCACAAGGACGCGGCCGGCTTCATCAAGCTGAACGCGCTGCGGCTGCGCCTGAAGAAGATGCTGCAGGGGTAGCGGCGGCACCGGTACGGGAGGGCCTGGACAGGCCAGCGCCCTCCCGGCAGGCTCGCCCCATGGAAGCCGCCAAGCCCCGCATCGCCATCACCTACTGCCGGCAGTGCAACTGGATGCTGCGGGCCGGCTGGATGGCGCAGGAACTGCTGAGCACCTTCGCCGAGGAGGTCGGCGAGGTGGCGCTGGTGCCCGGCACCGGCGGCGTGTTCCACATCGAGGTCGACGGCGCGACGGTGTGGGAGCGCAAGGCCGATGGCGGCTTCCCCGACGCCAAGGCCCTGAAGCAGCGGATCCGCGACCGGCTGGCGCCGGGGCGAGACCTCGGGCATGTCGACCGGTAGCGCCGCCCTGGTGACCGGCGGCGGCCAGGGCATCGGGCGCGCGATCGTGGCCCGGCTGGTCGCCGAGGGGCGGCGGGTCGCCGCCGTCGACCGCGACGCCGAAGCCCTGGCCGAGGTCACGGCCCTGCATGGCGACGCCGTGCTGGGCATCGCCGCCGACGTCGCCGACCCGGCGGTGCCGGCCGCGGCGGTCGGCCGCGCCGTCGCCGCCTTCGGGCGCCTCGACGCCCTGGTGAACAACGCCGGCATCAACGCCAACGGTCCGCTCGCCGGCCTGGCGCTGGCGGACTGGCGCCGCGTGCTCGACGTCAACCTGACGGCGCCGCTGCTGTTCGCGCAGGCCGCGGCACCGCATCTGCGCGCCGCGCGCGGCGGCATCGTCAACATCGCCTCGACGCGGGCACTGATGAGCGAGCCGGACACCGAGGCCTACGCGGCCTCCAAGGGCGGGCTGGTGGCGCTGACCCATGCGCTGGCGGTGTCGCTGGGTCCGCAGATCCGGGTGAACGCGGTGTCGCCCGGCTGGATCGAGACCGGGCCCTGGCAGAAGGCATCGCGGCGGCGCGAGGCCCGGCACAGCGAGGCCGACCGAACCCAGCATCCGGCGGGGCGCGTCGGCACCCCCGAGGACGTCGCCGAGGCGGTCGCCTGGCTGCTGTCGCCGGGCACCGGCTTCGTCACCGGCCAGAACCTGGTGGTCGACGGCGGCATGACCCGCCGGATGCTCTACGCCGACTGATCCGCGGCTACGCCGCCCGCAGCTACAGGGCGGGGTGCGGCCACACGCCGGTGTAGAACGGGTGCAGCCCGTACAGCACCACCCACAGCAGCAGGCCGAGGCCGGCGCGCCACAGGCCGATGCCGCGCCAGTCGACGCGCATCCGGCCCTGTAGCGCCGCGAGGAACGGCGTGCGCGCGGTGGTCATGGCGAGCGGCCCCCAGGCGCCGCCGGCGCGCCGCCGGGTCTTGGCGTCGAGCGCCACCATGCCGGCGTAGGACAGCACGGCGATGGCCGTGAACAGCAGCACCGACGCGAGGTCGCCGTTGGCGGCGAGATGCGCCAGCGCCCACAGCCCGGTGGCGTTCAGGAAGGGATGCCGGGTGATCGTGAGGATGCCCTTCACCGCGTTCGGTTCGTCGAGCACCGTCTCGCCACCGACCGCGGTCGGGTTTCGGGTGGTGATGCCGGCGACCAGCAGCACCGCGGCCACCGGCATCGCCAGGTTCGGGATCCATCGCGTCCAGCCCGGCGGCGTCCAGACCTCGACGAACGGCGCCTGGCCGTACGCCAGCACCGTCCAGGTCAGCGTCGCCAGCGCCAGCAGGGCGTACAGGCCGCGGAAGCGTTCTTCGCCGATCGCCTTGACCAGCGGGTCGCGCAGCGGCGGCGACGACAGCGCGAAATGCCCGCCGACGAAACCGGCGAGGCCGATGATCAGCGCGTCGATGGTCCCGAGCATTGCCCTCTGGCCCCTTCCCGCCGTTCGCGTAGAGTGCGGATATGACACGCGAACCCGACTCCGCCAAGCCCGCCGCCGAATCCACCCCCGAGTCCGCCCCGGGGGCCGACCTTACGGTCGACACGCCGGTCCGCGAGGCGATCCTGCGGCTGTGCGCCGCCGCCGGCCCCGGCCGCTCGGTCGATCCCTCGACGGTGGCCCGCGAGCTCGGCGGCCGCCCGGAGGAGGTGGTGCCGTGGCGCGCCCTGCTCCGCCGGATCCGTGCCGAGACCGTCGCGCTCCAGGAGGCCGGCCGGGTGGTGGTGCTGCGCAAGGGCAAGCCGGTCGACATCCGCGCCGCCAAGGGCGTGCTGCGGCTGGCGCTGGCGGATGGCGGCCCGGGCGGAGACGCTCGGGGGTGACCGGCATCGCGGTGGCGACGGTGCAGTGCCCGGTCGTCGCCGACCCGGCCCGCAACGCCGAAGCCATCGTCCGCGCCATGCGCGCCGCCGCCGCGAAGGGCGCGCGGGTGGTGCACACCCCGGAAGCGGCGCTGTCCGGTTATGTCGAGGCGCAGGTCCGCTCCTGGAACGGCTGCGATTTCGCCGCCGTGCGCACCGGGCTGCTGCGCATCGCCGACGAGGCCCGGCGGCTCGGCGTGTGGGTCGCGGTCGGCTCGGCGCATCCGCTGACCGCCCCGAACCGGCCGCACAATTCGGTGTATGTGATCTGCGACCAGGGCCGGATTGCCGGCCGCTACGACAAGCGGTTCTGCTCGTTCCGCGAGACCCGCGACTGGTATACCCCCGGCTTCGAGCCCTTCGCCTTCACGGTCGACGGCGTGCGCTTCGCCTGCGCGATCTGCATCGAGGTGAAGTTCCCGGAGCTGTTCGTCGCGGCGGCGGCCGACGGCGTCGAGGTCATGCTGGTCTCGTCCTACTCGCGCGAGCCGATGGACGCCGTGCTGGCGCAGGCGCATGCCGCCGCCGGCACCATGTGGCTGAGCTATGCCGTGCCGGTCGACGCCAGCACCGCCTGCGCCAGCCGGATGTTCGGCCCGGACGGCGGCGAGCTGGCGCGCGCCCGGCGGGGCCGCTCCCAGGTGCTGGTGACCACGGTCGACCGCGCCGACCCGGCCTGGGAGATCCCGCTGCGCCGCGCCCGGCCATGGCGGGCGGAGGCGCGCGAGGGCTCGGCCTACCGCGCCGCCCGCGTCGACGACCCGCGCAGCCGGAACCGGACGGCGGTGTGACGCGGCGCGGCGCCCCAGACGCCCGTCGCTTCGTAGTCGCTTCGTGGGTCCCGGAGCCGTCCGCTCGCGCGGACTCTCCGGGATGACGAAGGTTGGGGAGCCGAAACCAAGAAATTTTTCAGCCATTTCGCCCCCCAATCTTCGTCATTCCGGAGGGCGCGCGTGAGCGCGCGGCTCCGGAACCCACCCGCTGCTCGTCACCCTCCCCGCACCCGCGCGATCAGCGCCCTGAGCCCCTCGGCCGTCGGCGGCGCCGACAGCGCGGGCGCGATCTCCCTGACGACCTCCAGCGGCAGCTCCCACCAGCGCAGCTGCAGCAGCAGCGCCCGGATTTCGGCGTCGAAGCGGAATTTCAGCTGCCGGGCCGGGTTGCCGCCGGCGATCGCATAGGGCTCGACATCCCTGGTGACGGTGGCATTCGCTGCCAGCACCGCACCGTCGCCCACCGTCACGCCCGACAGGATGGTGACGCCGTGGCCGATCCAGACGTCGTTGCCGATCGTCACGTCTCCCTTGCTGGCCGGGTGTCCGGCGATATCGCCGCCGCCGAGCTCGTCGCGCAGGATGTGCCCGAAGGGGTAGGTTGTGATCCAGTCGGTGCGATGGTTGCCGCCGAGCAGGATCGTGGTCCCCGCGGCGATCGAGCAGAACGCGCCGATGCTCAGGGCGGCCCCCTCGCCCCACTCCTTGATGCAGAGGTCCTCGTAGCCGTAGCTGCAGCGGCCGACGGTGACCCGGCTGTTGGCGGCCTGCCAGCCGTGCGGCGCCAGCCTCACCATGCGCTGCGCCCCCCGGCTACAGCCCCGCCGGCACCGCGATGCCGCGCCGCCGGCACGCGGCTTCGACGGTGTTGCGCAGGAGCACCGCGATGGTCATCGGCCCGACGCCGCCCGGCACCGGGGTGATGCCGCCGGCGACAGCCGCCGCCTCGGCATAGGCGACGTCGCCGACCAGCCGGGTCTTGCCCTCGCCCTTGTCGGGCGCCGGCACCCGGTTGATGCCGACGTCGATCACCGTCGCGCCCGGCTTGATCCAGTCGCCGCGCACCATCCCCGGGCGGCCGACCGCCGCCACCAGGATGTCGGCCTGGCGGCAGATGGCGGGCAGGTCGCGGGTCCGCGAATGCGCGATCGTCACCGTGCAGTTGGCGGCCAGCAGCAGCTGCGCCATCGGCTTGCCGACGATGTTGGAGCGCCCGACCACCACGGCGTGCAGCCCCGACAGGTCGCCCAGCCGGTCCTGCAGCAGCAGCAGGCAGCCGAGCGGCGTGCACGGCACCAGGGCCGCACCGCCGGTCGCCAGCCGCCCGGCGTTGACGACGTGGAAGCCGTCGACGTCCTTGGCCGGGTCGATGGCGTCGAGCACCGCCTGGCTGTCGATCTGGGCGGGCAGCGGCAGCTGCACCAGGATGCCGTCGACGCCCTCGTCGGCGTTCATCTCGCGGATCAGCGCCAGCAGCGTGGCCTGGCTGGTGTCGTCCGGCAGCCGGTGCTCGATCGAGCGCATGCCGGCCTCGGCGGTCTGCGCGCCCTTGTTGCGCACGTAGACCCGGCTCGCCGGGTCGTCGCCGACCAGCACCACAGCCAGCCCCGGCTTCAGGCTCTGCGCCCGCCCCAGCTCCGCCACCGCCGCCGCCACCCGGCCGCGCAGCCGCTCGGCGAAGGCCTTGCCGTCGATGATCGCGCCCGTGCTCATCCGCCTGCGTCCTCGCTGTTGAAGCCCTGTTCCGCCGCCCATGCGTCCAGCCGCGCCGCCAGCGCCGTCGGATCGCCGGTCCGCACCAGCAGCAGCTTGCGGCGGTCGGTGGCGCCCTGCACCACCTCGACCGAGCTTCGCGGCACCCGCCAGCGCTTCGCCAGCAGCGCCGTCACCGCCTTGTTGGCGCGGCCGTCCTCAGGTGCGGCGGTCACCGCCACCTGCAGCGCCGCGGCGCCGGCCTCGTCGAGGACGATGCCGCGCACCCGGTCGGCGGCGGCCTTCGGGGTGACCCTGACCGCCACCCGCACGCCCTCGGCCACCGCCCGAAAGGGCGACGGCGACACCACCGGCGTCAGCCGAGGTTGCCCGCCAGCTCGTGCAGCAGGCGCACGCCGAACTGCAGCCCGATCACCAGCACCACCGGCGAGATGTCGATGCCGCCGAGATTGGGCATGACGCTGCGGATCGGCCGCAGCACCGGCTCGACGATCTTCGACAGGAAGTCCATCACCACGTAGACGACGCGGTTGTAGGCGTTCACCACGCCGAACTTCACCAGCAGGTCGAGCACGATGTAGGCGAACAGCAGGTAGGTGTAGATCTGCACGACCTGCGTGATCAGCCAGATAATCGAGTCCATCGTGCGCCGCCCTCCGATGCCGTGCGCCGCACCCTAACCAGACCGGCCGCCGACGGCAAGATTTCGGCGCCCGGCCGGGCGCGCGTCCCGCCCACGGCCATCTCCCGCGATGGTGGAGAACCGCCGTCCGGCGCAAGCACCGGACGCGACGCGTCGCCGATTCATGTAGCTTTCCTAATGTTTTGCTGGCGTTTCCTCGTGTTTCATATAATTTTTCGCCAGGATGAGGACGTCCATGGCATCGACCGCCGACGCGTTGCCCCTCGATCAGCTGTTTGATGCGCTCTCGTCGATCGACGTGGCGGTGGCGATCTTCGACCAGGAAGACCGCGTGGAGGCGCTCAGCCCCTACTATGTCGACATGTTCCCGGAGGAGGGCCTGGCCCGCGGCGTGCTCTACCGCGACGCGCTGCGCCGCTTCGCCGAGCGGCACGACCGGGTGCGCGTGCTCGGCTACCCGGACATGGAGACCTATCTCGACGCCGAGGTGGCGCGGCACCGGACACCCTACGCTCACCAGGTCTACCGGCTGGCCAGCGGCCGCTGGATCGAGGCGCGCAAGGTGCCGCTGCCGGACGGCCGCATCGCCGGAATGTGGCGCGACATCACGCTGCAGCGCGAGGCCGAGGCGGCGATGCTTCGCTCCAAGGAGGCGACCGAGCTGGCCGGCCGCGCCAAGGCCGACTTCCTGGCGCTGATGAGCCACGAGCTGCGCACGCCGCTGAACGCGGTGATCGGCTTTGCGCAGCTGCTGGAGCGCTCCGGCGGCACCATGCCGACCGCCACCATGAGCGAGTATGCCGGGCTGATCCGCACCAGCGGCGAGCAGCTGCTGCAGACCATCAACGACATCCTCGACCTCACCCGCCTGGGCGGCAACGACGCCGCCATCCCGATGGCGGTGATCCGGCTGGACTCGGTGATCGCGACCTGCCTGCGCATCGCCGAGCCGTTCGCCCGGCCGCGGCAGGTGACGCTGGTCGACGCGCTGCCGGCGGACACGCCGCCGGTGCGCGCCGACGCCGCCTCGCTGCGGCGCATGATCACCCATCTGCTGTCGAACGCGGTGAAGGTCTCGCTCGCCGGCGCGGCGGTGACGCTGACCGCCGAGCGCGGCGTCGACGGCGGGCTGGTGTTGATCGTCGCCGACGACGGCCCGGGCATGACCGCCGAGGAGATCCGGCTGGCAGTGCAGCCGTTCACCCAGAACGACGAGGTGCGCTCGCGCCGCCTGCCCGGCGCCGGGGTCGGGCTGCCGCTGGTCAAGACCCTGGTCGAGCTGCATGGCGGCCGCCTGGTCCTGGACTCCGCCCCCGGTGCCGGCACCCGCGCCCGCCTGGAGTTTCCGCCCGTCATCGAGCCCGGTCTCGACGCGGCCCAGCCGCCGGCGGACTCGCCGCACGCAACCTCTTGAACCCGGCGCGCGAACTCCCTATAAACCCGGTCACTCGACGGGCGGCGCGTGCCGCCCGGCCCGGCACGGTGGGGCGGTAGCTCAGCTGGGAGAGCGTCGCGTTCGCAATGCGAAGGTCGGGAGTTCGATCCTCCTCCGCTCCACCAAAAATCTCCTGAGAATCCAGTAAACCGCAGGACGCCTATAAGGCGCCCATTCGGCTGTGCGGAGCACGCGTCCCGTCACTCTATCGTGGTTCGTGCACTCGGCCGGCATCGTCCGGGCATCGCCGGCGCCCGCTCGGCCCCGCCCTCTCAGGCCCCCGGTCGGCCCCCACCCTCCGCCGCCGGCCCCCGCACGTCGCTCGTCTTCCGCAGATACGCCTTGGCCACCAGGTTGGCCGACACCGGGGCGGTGAGGAACAGGAACAGGGTGATCAGCAGCTCGTGCACCGAGGGATCGCCCCGGCCGAGCAGCAGGTAGAGCATCGAGGCGACCAGGATGCCGCCGACGCCGAGCGACGTCGACTTGGTCGGTCCGTGCAGGCGCTGCATGGTCTCCGGCAGCTTCGCCAGCGCGAAGGATCCGACGAACAGGAAGATCCCGCCGACCACCAGGAACAGGCTGACCACGGCCTCGCCGGCCAGGCCGATCGTCGTCGCGTCCAGGCCCATCGCCGTCACTCCATCACGTTGCCGCGCATCAGGTACTTGCAGAACGCCACCGTGGTCACAAAGCCGACCATGGCGAACAGCATGGCCGCCTCGAAATACATCGGCGTGCCCCAGAAGATCCCGGCCAGCGCGATCAGCGCGATGGCGTTGATCGCCAGGGTGTCGAGGGCGAGCACGCGGTCGACCGCCGACGGTCCGGCCAGCAGCCGGTACAGCGTGAGCGCCGACGCGGCGCAGGCCGCCAGCAGCGCGAAGACGGCGGCGTAGACGATCATCGGAAGATGCTCCCCAGGCGGCGTTCGTAGCGGTCCTTGATCTGCGCCACCATGGCGTCGGCGTCGTCGATGTCGAGGGCGTGCACGGTCAGCGTCAGGGCGTCCGGGTCGTAGTTCACCGTCAGGGTGCCCGGGGTCATGGTGATGGTGCCGGCCAGCACGGTGATCGCCTCGGGCGAGCGCAGGTCGAGGGGCACGGTGATGAACCCCGAGCGCAGGCTGCCGGCGCGTCGGAACAGCACCAGCCGCGCCACGTCGATGTTGGAGACCACGATGTCGTAGAGCACCACCGCGGCATACTCGACGATCATCCGCGGGTCGCCGATGGCGGCCCGCTCCGGCCAGTACATGCTGGTGAACTTCGGCACCGCGAAGCCGACCACCAGCGCCAGCAGCACGGTGCCGACCGACAGGTCGTTGACGAGCAGCACCCACACCAGGGCGACGGTGGCGCTGAGGATCGGGTGCGGCAGGACGGCGGTCACGTCACGGCTCCCACGTCACGGCTCCAGATGCGGCGCGGCCGGCAGCACCGCGCGGATATAGAGGTTGCGGTCAAGCAGCTCGCCGGCGGTGGCGTTGGTCGCCTCCATCACCGCGCCGCCCAGCAGGCTGAGGGCCGCGGTCGCGCCGAGCAGCAGGCAGACCACCGCGATCGGCCCCGCGGTCGATTGACCGGCGGGGGAACCGGCGGCGGGCAGCGGCATGGCCCCGGCCCCCGCACCGGCACCGGCGGCCGCCGGCGCCTTCCAGAACAGCGTGCTGCCGGCGCGCGCATAGCCGACCAGCAGCAGCAGGCTGCCGCCCAGCAGCACCGCCCAGGCGACGCCGCCTCCGGGGGTGCCGCGCAGCCCGTCGAGGATGGCGACCTTGCCGACGAAGCCGGACAGCGGCGGCATGCCGACCATGGCCATGCCGGCGACGAAGAACAGCGTGCCGAGCAGCAGCGCCCGCGGCGCCGGCGCCTCCGGCAGCAGGCGGTCGGCCAGCCGGCCGCGCCCCGCCGCGACCAGGTCGACCAGCAGGAACAGTGCCGCACCGATCAGGCAGCTGTGCAGCAGGTAGTAGAGGGCGGCCGACAGCTGCCGCTCCTCCAGGCCGGCCGCCGCCAGCAGCAGCGTGCCCATGGAGGCGACGATCGAGTGCGAGGCCAGCTGCAGCAGGGTCCGGCTGGCCAGCACACCGATCGCGCCGAGCACCAGCGTCACCGCCGCCGCCGGCAGCAGCAGCTGCTGCAGCGACGCCGACACGCCGGCGGCGTCGGAGGCGAAGACCAGGGTGTGCATGCGGATGATGGCGTAGGCGCCGACCTTGGTCAGCACCGCGAACAGCGCCACCGCCGGCGCCGCGCCGGCGGAATAGGTGCCGGGCAGCCACCAGTGGAAGGGGGCGAGCGCGCATTTCACCGCGAACACGGTGAACAGCAGCAGGGCGGCGACGCGCAGCAGCGCGTGGTCGCCGGCCGGCAGGTCGTCCACCCGCACGGCGAGGTCCGCCATGTTCAGCGTCCCGGTCACCCCGTACATCAGCCCGACCGCGAACAGGAACACCGTCGAGCCGACCAGGTTGATCGCGGCGTACTGGAAGCCGGACTTCAGCCGCCACGCACCACCGCCATGGGCCACCAGGCCGTAGGAGGCGATCAGCAGGATCTCGAAGAAGACGAACAGGTTGAAGACGTCGCCGGTGAGGAATGAGCCGTTGATGCCGAGCAGCTGGAAATGGAACAGCGTGTGGAAATGCGCGCCGCGCCGGTCCCAGCCGAGCACCGCATAGGCCAGCGCCGCCGCGGCGACCACGGCGGCGACCAGCAGCATCAGCGCCGACAGCCGGTCGAGCACCAGGAAAATGCCGAACGGTGCGGGCCAGTCGCCGACCGCATAGGCCAGCGGCCCGCCCTGCGCCAGCATCCACAGGCCGACCGCGATCGCCAGCAAGGCGACCACCGATGCCGCCGACAGCAGTCGCTGCAGGCGCAGCCCGCCGCGCTGCGCCACCACCAGCAGCACCGCGGTGAAGGCCGGCAGCAGCACCGGCGCGATGATCCAGTGGTTGTTCATTCGCCGCTCCTCGCGCCGGCGCCCGGTCCGGTACCGGAGCCGAAGTCGCGCAGCCGGTCCTCCGGCCGGATCTCCACCTCGTCGGAGCCGGTGTCGAGGTAGCCGCGCAGCGCCAGCACGACGATCAGCGCGGTCATGCCGAAGGAGATCACGATCGCCGTCAGCACCAGCGCCTGCGGCAGCGGGTCGGCATAGTCGGTGATTCCCGGCGACAGGATCGGCGGCTTGTCGACGGCGAGCCGCCCCATGGCGAACAGGAACAGGTTGACGCCGTAGGACAGGAAGGTCAGCCCGATGACCACCGGCATGGTGCGGCGGCGCATCATCAGATAGACGCCGGCGGCGGTGAGCATGCCGATCCCGGAGGCGACGAGCGGCTCCATCACGCCGGCTCCTTCAGTTGCTGCCGCGCACGCGGCGGGGACGACGAGGCCGGCGCCGCGGACGGTGCCGCGTCCTCGACGGCCCGCTCGTCGCCGATGCTCTCGACCCGCGCGATGGTCGCCAGCGCCAGCAGAACCGTGCCGACCACCACCAGGAAGACGCCCAGGTCGAAGGCCAGGACCGAGGCCAGCTCGATCTCGCCGACCAGCGGGATGTGGAAATAGCCGAAGGTGCTGGTCAGGAACGGATAGCCGAACACCCAGGAGCCGAGCCCGGTGATCCCGGCCAGCATCACCCCGCCGGCGATCAGCAGTTGCGGGTCGAAGCGGAAGCGCCGGTCGGCCCAGTCGTAGCCGCTGGCGATGTACTGCATGATGAAGGCGATCGCGACGACGATGCCGGCGATGAAGCCGCCGCCCGGCTGGTTGTGGCCGCGCAGGAAGATGTAGATCCCGGCGGTCAGTGCCAGCGGCAGCAGCACCCGCGTCGCCACCACCAGCATGATCGGGTGTGCGTCGCCGATCCGCTCGGCCGGTGCGCGGGCCAGCCGCCCGGCGACCGACCGCGCCTTGGCCCCGAGATCGCGCAGCAGCGCAAACACCACCAGGGCGGCGATGCCCAGCACGATGATCTCGCCGAAGGTGTCGTAGCCGCGGAAGTCGACCAGGATGACGTTGACCACGTTGGTGCCGCCGCCGCCCGGCTTGGCCTGCGCCAGGTGGAAATCCGAGATCGGCGCATAGCCGCGGGTCAGCACCGCGTAGGCGAGCATCGCCGCCCCGGCCCCGGCGGCGACGGCCAGGCCGCCCTGCGCCGCCCGCAGCGCACCGCCGGTCTCCCTGGGCGTGGTCTTCGGCAGCAGGTTGAGCGCCAGCAGCAGCAGGATCGTCGCCACCACCTCGACCGAGATCTGCGTCAGCGCCAGGTCCGGCGCGGAGAACTGCAGGAACACCAGCGACACCACCAGCCCGGCGATCGCCGTGACGATCAGCATCAGCAGGCGGTCGTGATGCCGTGCCACCGCGACGACGCAGGCCGCCGCCAGCGCGATCCAGCCGATCACCGCCGGCAGGCCGGCGTCGAGCATCGGCCGGGTGCCGGCGCCGTGCGCGCCGCCCAGGAAGGCGAAGCCGCCGACGCCGACCACCGCCAGCACGATGACGAACATGTAGCGCGGCAGGTCGTCGGCGTGGAGCACCCGCATCAGCGACGCGGACGCGGAGGCGGCGGCCCGGACGGTCGCCTCGAAGGCGGCCTTGGCGTCCGGGCGCGGCACCGCCGCCCGGATCCGCTCGAGCGGGCCGTAGGCGCCGAGCAGCAGGACGCCACCGACGATCGCCGCCACGCTCATGGCCAGCGCCGGCGACAGGCCGTGCCAGATCGCCAGGTGGAACTCCGGCAGCGCCTGCCCGGTCACCGCCCCGGCCACCGTCTCGACCAGCGGCTGGACCAGCGCCGGCGCCAGGCCGAGGACGATCACCGGGACCACCAGCAGCGCCACCGGCAGCCACATGCCGGCCGGCGGGTCATGCGGGTGCCCGTCACCGGCGCGCACCGGGCCGAAGAACACGCCCCAGGCCAGCCGCGCCGAATAGGCGACCGAGAACAGCGCCCCGGCCGTGGCAAGCAGCGGGAACAGCCAGGGCGAGCCGCCATAGACCGTGTGGCTCGCCTGCTCGAGCATCATCTCCTTGGAAATGAAACCGTTCAGCAGCGGCACCCCGGCCATCGCCGCCGTCGCGGTGAGCGCCAGGGCGGCGGTCACCGGCATGACCCGACGCAGCCCGCCGAGCCGGCGCAGGCTGCGCGTCCCGGTCTCGTGGTCGACGATGCCGGCGCTCATGAACAGCGCCGCCTTGAACAGGGCGTGGTTGAGGATGTGCACGACCGCCGCCACCGCCGCCATCGCCGACCCCATGCCGAGCAGCATGGTGATGAAGCCCAGATGGCTGACCGTGGAGTAGGCCAGCACCGCCTTCAGGTCGTCCTTGAACATGGCGATCCAGGCGCCGACGACCATGGTGACGAGGCCGACCGGTGCGACCACCAGAAACCATTCCTGCGTCTGCCCGAACACCGGCCACAGCCGGGCCAGCAGGAAGATGCCGGCCTTCACCATGGTCGCGGAATGCAGGTAGGCCGACACCGGGGTCGGCGCCGCCATCGCGTGCGGCAGCCAGAAATGGAACGGGAACTGTGCCGACTTGGTGAAGGCGCCGAGCAGGATCAGCGCCAGGGCTGGCCCGAACAGCGGCGAGGCGCGCACCTGCTCGCCGCGCCGGAGGATCTCGCTCAGTTCGTAGGAACCGGCCATGTCGCCGAGCATCAGCGCGCCGGCGATCAGGGCCAGGCCGCCGCCGCCGGTGATGGCGAGCGCCATCCGCGCACCCTGCCGCGACTCCGGCAGGTGGCTCCAATAACCGATCAGCAGGAAGGAGCTGAGGCTGGTCAGTTCCCAGAACACCAGCATCAGGATGATGTTGTCGCTCAGCACGATGCCGAGCATCGCCCCTTGGAACAGCAGCAGATAGGCGTAGAACCGGCCGGCCGGATCGGTGTCCGCCAGATAATGGCGGGCGTACAGGACGATCAGCAGCCCCATGGCCAGGATCAGGGACGCGAAGAACAGCCCGAGACCATCGACGAAGAACGAGAAGGTCAGGCCGAGCCGCGGGATCCACGGCAGCTGCCACACCACGGTCTCGCCGGCCAGCACCGCCGGGGCGAACGACAGCAGCAGGGCGAGCGACGACAGGCTGACCAGCGCCGTCGCAGCGGCACAGGTGCCACGGCCGAGCCGGTCGGTCAGAGCCGGAACGCACGCCCCGAGCGTCGGTATCAGTACGACCAGTGCCAGATACATTCCGTTCCGCTGCCCGCCCTGCCGAATCCGATGAGTTCCCGTGATGCCGATCCGCCGCCGGCGCGGCAGCGCCGCGCGGCCGGCGCGATCCGCTCTAGAGCGCCGTCACGACGACGATCGCGCCCAGCACCAGGGCCGCGGACAATGCCCAGTTGCGTTCGAGCGCCTCGATCCACACCAGCGGCGACGCCTTGCCGCCCCGGGCCTCCGCCAAGCCCCTTGCGGGACCCGCGGCGTCATCCGTGGAGCATCCTTCGTCCCTGGTCGGGCGAGCGGCGCCCTTCCACACGATCCCCATTCGCGCGCGATCCACCGATCGGTTCGGCGCCGGCAGCCCTGCGCCGCCGGCATAGCGATCAAGGTCGGTGCCTTGCCGGCGACCGGCAAGCTGTGGCCAGCACCTCGGGAAGCAGCCCGTGGGGGAATAGCCTCGGTTCTTCCACCTCCGTATAACCCACCTGGTGCGCTGCCCTCCGGAAAGGCCGATATCCGGCATGGACGATCGACCATCATGGGACCGGGACATCGTGCGCATCGCCGCCAGCTGGCCGCTGTGGATCGTCGCCTACGTCGCTCTCGACTACGTCAGCTTCATCGATTCCTATCGCGGCCTCGCCATCACCCCGTGGAACCCCTCCGCCGGGCTCGCGCTCGTGCTGGTGCTGCTCCGGGGGGCCCGCTACGCGCCGGTCGTGCTGGTCTCGCCGGTGCTGGCCGGCGTTCTGGTGCGCGGCGGGTCGGTGCCGGCCTCGGTGCATCTCGCCGAGGGCGTCCTGTTCGGCGGATGCTACCTGCTCGCCGGCCTGCTCGGGCGCCGGCTGAAGGGACTGGACCTGCGCCTGCCGACCGCCTCAGACACCATGACGCTGATGTTCCTCGCGCTGTGTGCCAGCGCGATGGCGGCACTCAGCTACGTCTTCGTGCTGACCCTGCCGGGGATCCTGCAGATCGCCGAGGTCCCGGACGCCTTCGTGCGCTTCTTCGTCGGCGACCTGATCGGCATCCTGATCGTGGCGCCGGCGCTGCTGCTCTGGTTCGTGCGCGGGCGGCTGCCGGCGTTCGGCTGGGATCTGGTGCCGCACGGGCTCGCCATCGCCGTGGCCTTCGCGGCGATCTTCGCGATCCCGCACGCGCGCGAATACCAGCTGTTCTACCTGCTGTTCCTGCCGCTGCTGTGGCTCGCCTTCCGCCACGGCCTGCCGGGAGCCTCGGCTGCGCTCTGCGTCATCCAGGTGGGCCTGGTGGTCGCCGTGCACTGGCGCCAGGACGCACTGGCCGATCTGGTCTCCTTCCAGATGCTGATGATCTCGCTGGCCGCGACCGGGCTGGTTTTCGGCAGCCTGATCGACCAGCAGCGTTCGGCCGCCCTGCGCCTGCGGCAGCAGCAGCTGGCGCTCGGCCGGGCTCTGCGCCTGCGATCCATGGGCGAGATCGCCACATCGATCGCCCACGAGGTCAACCAGCCGATCACTTCCATCCGGACCTATGCCGGGATCGCCCGTGACGCGATCGCCGACCGGCGCATCGACGACGCGACCGAGGCGGTGACCTACATCCGCTCCGAATGCGATCGCGTCAGCTCGATCATCCGCGCGACCAGGGACATCGTGGCGAAGGAGGTGGTCCGTCCCCGGCAGGTCGATGTCGCGGCCTTGCTGGGCGAGGTCCGGGAGCTCCTGGCCGACCGTCTCAGCGACGTCGAGCTGGCCATCGCCGTCGACACCGGTGTCAAGACCGTCGTCTGCGATCCGGTGCAGGTGCAACAGGCGCTCTACAACATCGTGGACAACGCCATCGATGCGATCCGCGGCACCGGGCGGCCCGGCCGGATCACCGTTCGGGCGGCACTCGAAGACGGCGGCGCCGTGGAATTCTCGGTCTCGGATTCGGGCCCCGGCTTCCCGGCCGAGATGATCGACTTCGGCATCACCCCGCTGGTCTCCACCAAACCGGAAGGTACGGGGATCGGCCTGTCCATTGCGCGATCGGTGGCGGAGGCACATGGCGGCTCGCTCTCGATCGAAAGCGAGGCGCGGGGTACCGTCGTCCGGTTCCGTATCGCCCACAGGAGGAAGCCTGCAGATGAGCACGGTAGCTCTCGTTGACGACGACCCAGGCGTGCTCCGCGCCGTCGGCACGCTGTTCGCCACCAAGGGCTTCACCGTCCACAGCTTCGCCAGCGCCGCCGAATTCCTGGCATCGGCGCCGGCCGGGGGCTGCGTGGTCAGCGATCTGCGCATGCCCGGGCTCAACGGGCTGGACCTGCTGGCCGCCCTGAAAGCCGCGAACGACCCACGCCCGGTGGTCCTGCTGACGGCGCATGGCGACGTGGAACTGGCGGTCCGGGCGCTCAAGCAGGGGGCGTTCGACTTCATCGAGAAGCCGTTCGACGAGGACCGGCTGCTGGACGCCGTCGCGGCGGCGATCGCCGAGGGCGAGCGCTCGGCGGTGCGGATGACCGAGCTGTCGGACCTGCGGCTGCGCTACGACACCCTCTCGGAGCGGCAGCGCGAGGTAATGTGGCTGGTCGTCGCCGGCTGTGCCAACAAGGAAATCGCCGTGCGCCTAGGCATCAGCATCCGCACGGTGGAGACATACCGGGCCTGGGTGTTCGAGAAGCTGAACGCGCGGACGCTGGCCGACCTCGTCCGGCTCGGCCTGGCGTTGGAGGAAGTGCTCCAGGCCGACCGGGACGACCGAGGCACCGGTCGAGAGGGCGCCGGTTGAGGCGGCGCCCGGCTGCCGGCGCGGCATGATCACGGGCGCTTCGCCCGAAAACGACCTTGAAGAGATCGCCTGTCCGGACCAGATTGTAACAAATTGTGGCGCCGGGCCCCTCTCACGAGCGCAGCCGGTTCTCTCGCGATGTCGGAGCCACCGCTCAACCGCAGCCGGCAGACCCTCAGCCGTCATGGAATTCCTGTTCGCCGAGGCGATGGGCAAGCCGCTTTGGATGTGGCTCACCTTCCTAAGCTTCATCCTGGCCCTGCTCGTCTTCGACCTCGGGGTGCTGCATCGCAGGCCGCACGAGATCGGGGTCCGCGAGAGCCTGAAGATGTCGGCCTTCTATATCGGCCTCGGCGTCGCGTTCTCCGGCTGGGTCTGGCATCTGCTGGGCGAGGCCGCAGCACTCGACTACCTCACCGGCTTCGTGGTCGAGCAGAGCCTGGCGATGGACAACATCTTCGTCATCGCCATGATCTTCGGGTATTTCGGGATCCCGCGGATGTACCAGCATCGCGTCCTGGTGTGGGGCATCCTCGGCGTGATCGTGCTGCGCGGCATCATGATCGGCGCCGGCGCCACGGTGGTCCGCGAGTTCGAATGGGTGCTCTACCTGTTCGCTGCGTTCCTGATCGCCACCGGCGTGAAGATGCTGCTGTCGGCGGACACCGAGTACAACGTCGGCAACAACCCGATCCTGCGCGTGCTGCGCCGGCGCCTGCGGGTGACCGAGCACCTCCATGGCGAGCACTTCGTGGTGCGCCAGATCGAGCCGAGGACCGGCCGCAGCGTGCTCTACGCCACGCCGCTGCTGCTGACGCTGATCATGGTCGAGCTGGCCGACGTGCTGTTCGCCGTCGACTCGATTCCGGCGATCTTCGCGATCACCACCGAGCCCTACATCGTCTACACTTCCAACATCTTCGCGATCCTGGGGCTGCGCTCCATGTTCTTCGCGCTGTCGGCGATGATTCACCGCTTCACCTACCTGAAATACGCCCTGTCGCTGATCCTGGTGTTCATCGGCGCGAAGATCTTCGTGGCCGACATGCTGGGGATCACCAAGGTGCCGCCGGCCGTCTCGCTGTCGGTCACCCTGGGGCTGCTCGCCGTCGGCGTCATGGTCTCGCTCTGGAAGACCCGGCAGGAGGGGCGCCGGCAGGCCGAGCCGGCGCCGGCCATGGCGGTGCCGCCACCCGCGGCCTCCGGGGGCGGAGACCAGTAAGCTCGCGTGAAGCGGCACCAGGCGGCGCTTCCGCCCCTGTACCGCATCCTCGAATGATGCCTATGATGCAGCCGCGGAGGAATCCCTCCGGGCACAGCGGTACCGGCCACCGTTTCGGCAGCCGGCACGTTCCCGGGCGGAGATGACAGGGCGCCATGCACGGCGGTCGCATGTCAGGTCGGGTGTCGGGGGCGCGCGTGACGTCGCTGCTCGGCTCGTTGCTCTGGGTCGTCACCCTCCTCTCCGTCCTGCAGTGGTCGACTGCGGCCGCCTTCTCGGCCCCCGGGACGGCTGTCCTCGCATCCCCTTTCACGACGACGCTCGCCTCGCCCGACGCGGACACCTCCGGGCCGGTCGCATATGCACAGCTGCCCGCTCCTCCGGCCCTCGCCGAGAAGCGCGGCGCGCTCTCGGCGGGCTCGCCCAAGATCGATCCCGACGACGTTGCGATCGGCGGCACAGCCCCGGTCCCGTCGGCGCGCACCACGCCCGCCCACCCGGCCCCACCGGCATCGGCGCTCGACCGGCCCGCGGAGTCGACCGACCTGCCGCCGGCTCGCGGGCCTCCGTCACGCGCCTGACGGCCGGCCGCGCCCCAGCGGCACCTCAACCGACATCGCCACCCGGTCCAATGGGTCGCCAGGCCGCCGTACAGCGCCGCCCTGGTCCCAGGAACGAGTGCGTGCCGGGGTTCCCTCGTCCTCCGACAGCGCCGACCGGCAAGCCGGCTCCTCGCGGACGACGAATGCTTCGGGCGGCTTCCTGACGGACCCGCCTCGCCGACGCCGCGGCGCCCGTTACGGGCGAGCCGTCGCCGGTGGAAAGGACATCAATGACCTTCCAGATTCATCTCGCCGCCCTGGGCGCGCTGCTCCTCGTCTCGGGCTCCATCGGTCTCGCCGTCGCCGGCCGGCTGTTCCGGCAACAGGCCGACGGCCGCGACCGGTTCTTCGCCACCGCCTTCACCTCGGTCGCCCTCGTCTATGCCTTCTGCGGCGGCGTGTTCTGGGTCGGCAAGGCCGCAGCCGGCCTGCCCGGACCCTCGGCGGTGGTGGCCGGCCTGCTCGGTGCCGTCTTCGCCATCGGCGCGGCGGTGGCCGCCTGGCGGCTCGTCGGGCCGCGAGCGACCCCCGCCGCACCGGCCGCTGCGGTGGCCCGATGAGCACCGGCCTGACCCTGCTGCTCGGCGGGGCCGCCACCGTGGCGGCGGCGATGCTGGCGGCAATGCTGCTTCACCGCAGCCGGCGCGAGCACGACGCACGTCCAGCCGGCCCCCCGTCCGGGTTCAGGCAGGCCCTGGCCGCGAACACCCTCGGCTTCCTGCTGATGGGATCGCTCGCGGCAGGCAGCGGCCTGCTCGCCGATGTGCTCTGCCGGCTCGTCCAATCCCAAGGCTGAACGCCGGACCATCGTCCGGCCCGAGGAAACGTCCATGCGAAATCTTCTGACGCTCGCCGACCGCCTGGAGGCGATACCGCAGCGCTTCGGCAAACTGGGTGCCTGGCTGATCCTGCCACTGGTCGGGATCATCATGTTCGACGTGATCACCCGGAAATTCCAGTTCATGCAGCAGTGGATCATGAATTCACCGCTGTACTCCTTCATGTCGCCGACCAAGCTGCAGGAGATGGAGTGGCACCTGCACGCGGCACTCTTCCTGCTGGCGCTCGGCTACGCCTACACGGTCAACGCCCATGTCCGGGTCGACCTGGTGCGCGAGAAGCTGAACGACCGCGGCCAGGCCTGGATCGAACTGCTCGGCATCTGCCTGCTGATGATGCCGTATCTCCTGGTCGTCATGTACTACGGCTGGACCTTCGTGCATCAGGCCTGGGAGTCCAACGAGTCCTCGGACGCGATGACGGGTCTGTCGCACCGCTGGATCATCAAGTCCTTCGTGCTGCTCGGCCTGTTCCTGACGCTGCTGGCCGGCATCAGCACGCTCATCCGGCAGATCGCCTACCTGTTCGGGCCGGAGGAGCTGCGCTCCGGAATCAAGATGAACATGCTGACCTCCGCCGTCGCCGAGCATCTGCCGAAGATCGACGAGGGCGACATCGACAACGACATCACGAAGCTCGAGGGTCACTACGACGACCCCGAGATCGTGCGGGGGGGCTGAATCGTGGATTTCTACTGGGAGGACTATCTCTCCGTCTACATGTTCATGGCACTGGCGCTCGGACTGTTCTCCGGGTTCCCGGTGGCCTTCGTGGTCGGCGGCATCGGGCTGGCGTTCGGGTTCCTCGGCGCCACGGTCGACATGTTCTCGCTGATCGAGTTCTACAACATCCTGCCGCGCATCTGGGGTGGTGCGGCCGCCAACCTGGTGCTGGTCGCCATCCCCTGCTTCATCTTCATGGGCACCATGCTCGAGCGCTCGGGCGTGGCCAACGACCTGCTCGACATCCTGGAGATCCTGCTGCGCCGGGTTCCCGGCGGGCTGGCGCTGTCGGTGACGGTGATGGGCACGATCATGGCGGCGACCACCGGCATCATCGGCGCCTCGGTGGTGATGATGACCCTGATGGCGCTGCCGACCATGCTGCGGCAGCGCTACCAGAAGGAACTGGCGACCGGCACGCTGGCGGCGTCGGCGACGCTGGGCATCCTGATCCCGCCCAGCATCATGCTGGTGATCATGGCCGACCTGCTGGCGATCTCGGTCGGCAACCTGTTCCTCGGCGCGATCCTGCCGGGGCTGCTGCTGTCGACGCTGTACTTCGCCTACATCCTGGTGGTGTCGTCGCTGAAGCCGCACTGGGCACCCTCGCTGTCCGACGATGTCGGGCCGAAGGACGCCTCGGGCATGGTCATGATGCTGCTCAGGGGCTTCCTGCCGCCGGTGTTCCTGATCACCCTGGTGCTGGGCTCGATCTTCGCCGGCTGGGCGACCCCGACCGAGGCGGCCGGTGTCGGCGCCTTCGGCTCGCTGGTGCTGGCGGTCTTCAACCGGCGCCTGAACTGGACCGTGCTGAAGGACGTTTGCGAGCGCACCGCCCTGACCGCCGGCATGATCTTCTTCATCTTCATGGGAGCGACCGCGTTCTCCTACGTGTTCCGGTCGCTCGGCGGCGAGGATCTCATCATCGAGTTCATCGAGCATCTGGGCCTGCAGGCCTGGGGCCTGCTGATCGTGCTGATGGTGGTGATCTTCCTCCTCGGCTTCTTCTTCGACTGGATCGAGATCACCCTGATCGTGCTGCCGGTGTTCGCCCCGATCGTGGAGCTGATGGATTTCGGCACGCATGTCGAAGGCCGCGACGTGATCTACTGGTTCGCGCTGCTGGTGTCGGTCAACCTGCAGACCTCGTTCCTCACGCCACCCTTCGGCTTCGCGCTGTTCTACCTGAAGGGCGTGTCGCCGAACTCGGTGAAGATCCAGAACATCTACCGCGGCATCATCCCGTTCGTGGCCCTGCAGGTCATGGGCCTTGTCGCGGTGATGATCTGGCCGCAGATCGCCCTCTGGCTGCCGACCCTGGTGCTCGAATGAGCGGCCGGGCAAGGGGTGGCCAGGCGAGGCGCGGGCAGCCGGCATGATCCACGGGTACATCAGGGCGATGGACGCTCTTCAGCGGCTCTGCACGGTGGTCTCGGCCGTCTGCGTGGTGGCCATCACCCTGATCATCCCCTGGGGCATCTTCAGCCGCTACGCGCTCGGCATCGGCCTGTCCTGGGCCGAGCCGGTGTCGGTGCTGCTGGTGATCTGGTTCGCCTTCCTGGCGGCAGCGGTCTGCTACCGCGAGGGCCTGCACATCGGCGTTACGATCCTGCCCAACCTGCTGCGCGGGCGGGCGCGCCTGGCGGTCGGTTGGGCGATCGAACTGTGCGTCGCCGCGATCAACCTGTTCATGCTGATCTGGGGCACCCGGCTGGTAGAGACGACCTGGGGCCAATTGATCGCCGCCCTGCCGGTGGTCACCGCCGGGGCGTCCTACCTGCCGATCCCGATCGGTGGGGCCATCGTGCTGCTGTTCGTCGTCGAGCGGCTGTGGACCGGCAGGCTGTTCGTCGAACCGTCCGCCGACACCCTCACCCACGTCTCCACCGAGTGACGGGCAGCGGGAGTGCGCTGAATCATGGACATCCTCATCCTGCTCGGCGGCTTCGCGGCCTTCTGCTTCCTCGGCGTGCCGGTCGCCTACGCGCTCGGGCTAGCGGCGGTGGCGACGGCACTCTGGATCGACCTGCCGCTCGAGGCGGTGATGCTGAAGGTCTCGGACGGCACCGACGACTTCGCGCTGCTGGCGATCCCGTTCTTCATCCTGGCCGGCGCGATCATGGCCGAGGGCGGCATGGCCGAGCGGCTGATCAACCTCGCCAAGGTGTTCGTCGGCTTCATCCGCGGCGGACTCGCCCTGGTGAACATCCTGGCCTCGACCTTCTTCGGCTGCATCTCCGGATCGTCGGTCGCCGACACCGCCTCGATCGGCTCGGTCATGATCCCGCAGATGATCCGCAACGGCTATCCGCGGCTGTTCGCGGTGAACGTGACGGTCGCCGGCTCGTTGCAGCCGCTGCTGATCCCGCCGTCGCACAACGCCGTCATCTACTCGCTCGCCGCCGGCGGCACGGTGTCCATCGGCCACCTTTTCCTCGCCGGCGCCATCCCCGGCCTGCTGCTCGGGCTGTCGCTGATGATCCTGTGCTTCGTCATCGCCCACCGGCAAGGCTTCCCGAAGGGCGAGCCGATCGCGATGCGGGCGCTGCCGCGGATCGTCTTCGACGCGGCCTGGGGCCTCGTCACCGTCTTCATCATTCTCGGCGGCATCCTCGGCGGCGTGTTCACGCCGACGGAGTCCGCCGCCGTCGCCTGCATCTACGCCTTCCTGGTCACCATGTTCGTCTACCGCGACTATCGCTGGCGCGACCTGCCGCTGCTGCTCGGCCGTGTGGTGCGAACCGTCGGCATCGTCATGATCATGATCGGCTTCTCGGTCGCCTTCGGCTACATGATGGCGATCATGCAGGTGCCGGCCAAGGCCTCGGCCTTCTTCCTGGCGGTGGCCAGCGACAAGTACACCTTCCTGCTGCTGCTCAACGTGCTGCTGCTGCTTCTCGGCACCTTCATGGACCTGGCGCCGATGCTGCTGATCTGCACGCCGATCTTCCTGCCGCTGGCCAAATCCTTCGGCATCGATCCGGTGCATTTCGGCATCATCATGATCCTGAACCTCGGCATCGGACTGCTGACGCCGCCGGTCGGCCCGACCCTGGTGGTCGGCTGCGCCATCGGCCGGGTGTCGATGGAGGCGGTGTCGCGCAGCATCCTGCCGTTCTACGTGCCGATGCTGATCGTGCTGGCACTGGTCACCTATCTGCCGGCACTGACCCTCTGGCTGCCGAAGCTGCTGCTGGGATAGCCGCGGATCAGCGCTCGATGGCCAACGCCTCGCCGGCCGTGCCGCCGGCGTCATAGGCCAGCGGCTCGATCATCCGGCTGGCCGCCGGGACCGTGCGCAGCACCAGACCGAGCCGGTCCAACTCGGCATCGACCAGGCCGGCCTTGACGACCACCAGGTCGCGTCCGCCGCCGCTGTTGACGCGGTCGCGCTCCGCCTTGATCGCCGTCAGCTTGTCGGCGATCGAGGCCACCATCCCCAGCGCGAAGGAGGCGTTCGCCAGATGCCGGTCCTGGTGGCGGAACCGCTGATACTCGGCCGAGGTCTTGTAGCGTCCGAGTTCGGTGCGCACCGCCTCGTCGACCACACCCGTCAACCAGTGCGCCGCCTCGACGTCGGTCGGCAGGCCGAAGAACACGAACCGCGCCCGGCCGCCGGCGAACTTCTCGCGCCAGACCCGGCAATCGCAGAACGCGGCGATGGCACCGACGCAATCGTCGAGCGGGATCCGCTTCTTGCGCTGCGTCTCGTACTCGCGGCGCTCGCACGCCGCCTCGCGCAGCTCGATATCGGTCAGCGACAGGTCGTGGCGGTCGAGCAGTTCGGCGACCTTGGCCGCGGCCGACAGCGCCTCGGCCTCGGTACAGCCGTTCGCCGTGGTCATCGCTCGCAGCGCGTGGATCCGGGCCTTCAGGCGGTCGAGGGCGCCGATCGCGGAGATCATACCGCCTCCCGGAGCCGTCCGCCGTCCGTCGCGGCCACCGTCAGTCCGTAGAATTCGGCGACCGCGTCGGCTGCCCGGATCGATGCGGCGACCGCGCCGGACTCGAAGGTCTCAGCGAACAGCCGGTGCTGGACTTCGCGGTAACCGTCCTGGAGCCCGCCCGCCCGGGCCAGCGCCTCGGGCAGGTCCGCGACGTCGCGCAGCACCTGCCCGGTGTGCCAGAACCGGTAGTTCGGATCGTCCGCCCAACCGTCGACCCTCTCGGCGTCGAGGAAGATGCAGGGGCGCGGATGCCACAGGAATTCGTAGATCTGGCTGCTCACGTCGCCGAGGTAGATGTCGGCCGCCAGGGTGTAGGTCATGTCGATACTGGCCAAGCTGCCGGTATCCATCAGCATGTTCGGACGGTTGCGATAGCGGCCGAGCGGACGGGCGCCATGGCGGAGCCCGCGCTGATAGAGCACCACATGCGGCGCGAAGATCAGGTTGTAGTCGCGGCTGCTCCGGAAAAACTCCAGCACCTCCCGGCCCATCGCCCGCCACGACGACAGTCCCTGCTCGAAATGCGGGTTGTACAGGACGGTCGGGCGGCGTTCCGCGAAGGCCGGGCATCCATCGGACAGTGCGCCCATCAGCTCGAACTTCGGATAGCCGACGACACGGCAGCGGTCGGCCTCGACCACGCCCTCGCGCAGCAACCGGTCGCGGTACTTGGCCCCGGGCAGCAGCAGCAGGTCGAAGCCCCGGAGCTCCTCGGAGAAGCCCTGGGCCCGGTCGCCGGCGCCGTGCTTGGTGTGCACGAATCTGAGATGCCGGCATTCCTTGTAACTCTTCAGCTTCAGGCTCGACCGCTCCGGGACAACCAGCACGTCCTGCGCCGCGAACAGCTGCAGGTTGGCGGCGAGGACCGCGTCCTTGCGCAGGAACTTCACCTGCCGGACCAACGGGTCGATCCACTCGACCAGCCGCGGCACGGCGGCCCGCACCAGCGCGCAACGCTGGCCGGGATAGCGCTCGGCGAGGCGGCGGACCACCGCGTCGATCTCCGCGCCAACCGTGACCACCGTGACCTCGGCCGCGGGGCAGCGGCGGGACAGCTCGAAGGCGATCGGCGCGGCGTGCAGCACCTGGTGCGCCGCATAGTGGTTGAACAGGAAGCCGATCTTCATCGCGGCATCCTGTGGTGCAATCCCACGACCGCGCCCAGTTGCCCGAGCAGGAGCACGACTGCCGCCACGACCGTGGCGACCCCGGCGCCGACCAGCCCGAGGCTCTCGATTGCGACGAGCAGCACCGGCACGAAGGCCGCAATCGCCACCAGCCTGACCGCCAGGGCCGTGCCGGCCCGCCCGGCGGACACCAGCGCCGGCTCCAGCGGCACCGCCCAGAACTCCAGCAGTGCCGCAGCGCCCAGCCAGAGCAGGACGACATAGGCGCCCTGAGCTTCGCCGCCGCCGATGATCTCCAGCAGCAACGGTCCGACCAGCGCGAGCGTCGCCAGGCAGACCGTCGCCGCGGCGGCGGCCAGCCCCAGCAGCCTGACCACCAGCTCCCGCAACCGCGCCATGTCGCCGGCCGCGACCAGGCGCGCGAACTCCGGGTAGATCACCTGCACGAGCAGCCGGGCCGGCTTGGTGAGGGCGGTCGCGCATTGCCGGGCGATCCGGAACAGTGCCGCCTCCGCCGGCCCCAGCAGCGCCCCGGTCAGCAGGGTGCCGAGGTGGACGAACCCGACGTTCACGGTGGAATTCAGGTTGGTCGACCACACGAAGCCCCAGATGCCGCCGAACGGCCGGGCCAGGTGCCGCCAGCCGACGCTGCCGCCGAGACGATGGCCGCGACGGCTCATTTCCCGCCAGCCGCTGGCGTAGAGCGTGGCGCAGGACACGACGATGGCCACGAACCAGACCAGCAGGAAGTCCGCGAGGCCGCCGCCGGTCAGGAACACTGCCGCGGAGCCGGCCAGCCGGACCAATGCCGCGACATTGCTCTGCACCGCCAGCAGATCGAACCGGTCGTACAGCCGCAGCAGGCCGGTGGGCGTGGTGGTCACCATGAACAGCACCGACAGCCCGTAAAGGGCGCCCAGCGACGCGGCTTCGTCCGGCCAGCCGAGCAGCGGCCCGAGCAGCAGAGCGCCGCCGACGGTCGCCGCCGCCGCGACGACGGCGCTGCCGCAATCGAGCAGCAGCGTGAACCGGACCAGGCGGGCGAGATCTTCCGGCCGGCCGTCGGCAAGTGCAGGCGCGCCGAAGCGCAGGATCGCCTGCCAGGACTGGAATTTGCCGACATTGGCGACCGCTACCGCGAAGGTGTGGATCAAGATGAGGACGCCGTAGTCCTCCAGCCCCAGCGCCCGCACGGCCAGGGCCATGGCGCCAAGACCCAGCAGGGCGCTGAACGCCTTGCCGCCCAGCAGCACCAGCGTGTTCGCCGCCATCCGCCGCAGGATCCGGTCGCCCATCCAACGCCGCCGCATGCCATGGATGCCACGGTCAAGTTCCGGAACGTTCACCAAGAATCCGCTCCAAGCAGACACGATCTCCGTTCGCAAGCCGCTTGCGCCACGCGGCCGCGTCGTTCATATCCAGTATCGGGTCATACGCATACAGCGTATGAGACATCGGCCGTCGCGGGGCGCCACGCAAACTGACCGAGATCGTTCGCTGCCAATCTCGGCACTGAGAGCTTCTCCGGATGATTCCACCGGTTCCGACGAGCAGCGGCATGGCGCTGCGAGCAGGCGACTTTGCGAACCTCCCGGAATGCCTGGACTACGCCGCGCGCGGCGAGACCGGCATCACTGTGTACTCCGGGCGGGGCGAGATCGTCGAGACGCTGCCGTATCGTGACCTCCGAGACCAGGCGTTGGCGTTGGCGCGCCACATGCGCCGGACGGGCTTGCGGCAGGGTGACCGCGTCGCGCTGATCGCCGCGACCGACGGCGATTTCATCCGCCTGTTCTTCGCCTGCCAGTATGCCGGGCTGATCCCTGCGCCGATGCCGCTGCCGCTCGCCTTCGGCGGACGCGCCGCCTACATCCGCCACATCCGCCGCATGATGGAGGCCGCCGAGGCATCCGCCGCCTTCGCCCCGGAGGCGTTGTCTGCCTGGCTGGCCGAGGCGGCCGAGGGACTAGACCTGGTCTGGTGCGGAACCGCCGCGGCACTCGCCGAACTGCCGCCGGCCGACGACATTCTGCCGGCGGTTCCCGAGGACCAGGTCGCCTACCTGCAATTCTCGTCGGGCAGCACGCGCTTCCCGGTCGGCGTCGCGGTGACCCAGCGCGCGTTGATGAGCAACGTGCGCGCGATCATCCGCGACGGGCTGGACGTGCGCCCGGGCGACCGCTGCACCTCCTGGCTGCCGATGTATCACGACATGGGGCTGGTCGGGTTCCTGCTGACGCCGGTGGCCGCTCAGTTGTCCGTGGACCTGCTGCCCACCCAGGAATTCGCCCGCCGGCCGCTGATGTGGACGTCGCTGATCGCCCGGAACCGCAGCACGTTGTCGTTCAGCCCGAGTTTCGGCTACGAGCTCTGCGCGCGCCGCGCCGAGGCGGCCGGGCCGGACGGGGTCGACCTGTCGTCCTGGCGGGTCGCCGGAATCGGCGGCGACATGATCCGCGCCGGCGTCCTCCAGCGGTTCGCCGAGGCATTCCGCGGGTCGGGCTTCGAGGCTAGCGCCTTCGTCGCCAGCTACGGCATGGCCGAGGCGACCCTCGCCGTCAGCTTCGCGCCCCTCGGTCGCGGCATGAAGACCGATCGCCTCGATATCGACCGGCTGGAGCGCGACGGCGTCGCCGTGCCAGCGGCTCCCGACCGCTCCCGAGCCCGGGATTTCGCCCGATGCGGACCGGTCCTGCCCGGCCACCAGCTGCAGATCCGGCGACAGGACGGCGAGGCGCTGCGGGACCACCAGGTCGGCCGGATCTTCCTGCGCGGCCCCAGCCTCATGCTGGAGTATTACCGCCAGCCGCTCGCCACCGCGGCGACTCTCGCCAGCGACGGCTGGCTCGATACCGGCGACCTCGGCTACACCGTCGGCGGCGAGCTGGTCATTACCGGGCGGGCCAAGGACCTGATTTTGGTGAACGGCCGCAACATTGCGCCGCAAGACCTGGAATGGACCGTGGAGCACGAGGTCGCCGGGATGAAGGCCGGCGACGTCGCGGCATTCTCGGTGGATGCCGAAGAGACGGAACGCGTCGTCGTGCTGGTGCAATGCCGCGCCACCGACCCGGCCCGCCGCGACGCGCTGCGCAGCGATGTAGAGTCGGTGCTGCGCCGACTGCATGGGATCGAATGCCGGGTGATCCTGGTGCCGCACAACAGCCTGCCGCATACCTCGTCGGGCAAGCTGAGCCGCAGCCGGGCCCGGCAGCTGTATGCCGACGGCGCGTTCTCGGCTCCCGACGGCGACTTTGGGAAGCAGGGCGCGATGGGCGTCGCGTGAACGGCGCGCCGGTCGCCGCGGTGACCGGCGCGACCGGCTTTCTCGGCAGGTGGATCGTACGGGCGCTTGCCGATGCCGGGTGGCGGCCGCGCCTGCTGGTACGCCGGGACCCGGTCCACCCGCAGCTGCTCGGCATCGACTACGACATCGTCCCCGGGCCGCTCCACGACGCCTCGGCGCTTCGCCGCCTGGTATCCGGCGTCGATGTCGTCGTGCACGCGGCCGGGGCGATCAAGGCGCTGACCCGGCGCGAGTTCTTCACGGTGAACGCCGATGCCACGGCGCTGCTCGCCCGGACCGCGACCGAGACGGCGCCGGGCGCGCGGATCGTGCTGGTCTCCTCCATGGCGGCTCGCGAGCCGGGGCTGTCGCACTACGCGGCGAGCAAGGCCGCCGGGGAACAGGCGCTGCGCGACGCCGGCGGCGGCAACTGGGTGGTGGCTCGGCCGTCGGCGGTCTACGGGCCTTGGGACCGCGAGACCCTGGACCTCTTCCGGGCGGCCGCGGGACCGTTGCTGCCGGTTCTGGGGGGTGACGCGTCGCGAATCTGCCTGGTGCATGCCGCAGATGCCGCCGCCGCGGTCGCGGCCCTGTGCCGGGGCGGACCCTCGGGCGGGATCTACGAGGTGACCGATTCGTGTCACCAGGGTTACAGCTGGCGGGACATGGCCCAGCATGCGCTGGACGCCGCCGGCGGCCGCGCCCGGGTCGTGCAGGTCCCGCAGATCGCCCTGCGCGCCGCCGCCGCGGTCTCCGGCGCGGTCGCGGCGATACGGCGAAAGCCGGCGATGCTCACCACCGCGAAGGCCCGCGAGCTGCTGCACACTGACTGGTCCTCCAGCTTGAAAAGCCAGCCTCCGGCCCACATCTGGCGCCCGACGATCGATCTGCGGTCGGGCTTCGCGGAGACCGCGGCATGGTACCGGCGAAACGGCTGGATCCGCGGCAGCGGCGATCGTAGCCGCTAAGGCCCCGGCGCTCGCCCCACACGGTGCGGCGCGGCGGGGCGGCGCGCTTGTTTTTGTTTTGTTACAGCGGTAATCAGGATCACCATTGGATGAGAGCTTCGCATTGCACGCCAGCACCCTCGATATCCTGAAGGAAGAGATCGCGACGATCGCCAAGGTGCGCGACGTCGGTGCCGACACCTCGATCAGTCAGGACCTCGGTCTCGATTCCCTGGCCGTGATGAATTTCGTCATGGCACTGGAGGACAGGTTCGACGTGTCAATCCCCATGGACAGGATCGTAGACGTGGAAACGGTCGGTGATCTGGCGTCCGTCATCGAAACCCTGCGACGCGACCGGACCACTCCATGAGCATCCTATCCAAGCACAACGCCGTTCGCGCGGCCCATGACGAGTTGCGGAGCGCCGGCCGGGATCCGTTTTCGGTTCGCTTCGAATCGATCCTGTCGGCGACCACCGGCATGCTCGACGGCCGTCAGGTCCTGCTGCTCGGCACCAACAATTATCTCGGCCTGACCTTCGACGCGGAGTGTGTCGGCAGTGCCGTCGCTGCCACCCGCGCCCTTGGTACCGGCACGACCGGCTCGCGCGTCGCCAACGGCTCCTATGCCAGCCACAGCGAGCTGGAGCGTCGGCTCGCCCAGTTCTATGGCCGCCGCCACGCAATGGTGTTCTCGACCGGTTACCAGGCCAATCTCGGCACGATCTCGGCGCTGACCGGCCGCGAGGACGTCATCCTCTTCGACGCCGACAGCCATGCCAGCATCTACGATGCCTGCAAGCTGACCGGAGCCGAGGTCATCCGCTTCCGCCACAACGATCCGGCCGACCTGGAACGCCGGCTGCAACGGCTGCAGGGTCGCAAGGGCGACGTCCTGGTGATCGTCGAGGGCATCTACAGCATGCTCGGCGACCGGGCACCGCTGCGCGAGATCGCCGACGTGACGCATGCCGCCGGCGCCTACCTGCTGGTCGACGAGGCGCATTCCCTGGGTGTCCTGGGCGATCGCGGGCGCGGTCAGGCGGAGGCCGCCGGGATCAACGCCGACATCATCGTCGGGACTTTCAGCAAGAGCCTGGGCAGCGTCGGCGGGTTCTGCGTCTCCGACATCGACGGCTTCGAGGTGATGCGACTGGTCTCGCGGCCCTACATGTTCACCGCGTCGCTGCCGCCCTCGGTGGTGGCGTCGGTGACCAGCGCCCTCGACCAGGTGGTGGCCCGCCCCGAGTTGCGCGCCCGGGTGCTCGGCAACGGCGAGCAGTTGTACCGCTCCCTGGTGCGGGTCGGCTTCGCGCTCGGGCCGGAGCCCGGGCCGATCGTGTCGGTGCGATTGCCGAGCGTCGAGGTGGCGGTGCGGTTCTGGAACCTGGTTCTGGAAGCCGGGGTGTACGTGAACCTGGCGCTTCCGCCGGCGACCCCGACCGGCGATCCGCTGCTGCGCGCCAGCGTCAGTGCGGCGCATCGGCCGGAGGATATCGAGCATGCCGCGGCGACGATCACCGCCATCGGCCGCGATCTTGGCGTGATCCCGAGGACCGGCGTCGTCGCCGCCTGACGCGATAGGTCTTCGGCCCTAGCGGATGATGCCGCGGCGCCACAGCCGCCACAGGATGAGCGGTGCCGCCACCAGCGGATGCTCGCGCTGCCAGCGCGCCAGGGTGATGCGCTCGCCGGTGTGCCGCTCGATCTTCCACACCAGGTAATCGGCCCCGTTCGCGAAGGTGAACGACGCCTTCGCCAGCCTGCCCACCGTCAGCAGCTTGCCGGTCGCGCGGCGCAACCACCACCACGGCGCTGCCCGTCCCGGAATCGGGCGCAGCCGCCCCTCGTCCCCTGCCTCGACCCGGCCCCCCGCCCGCGTCAGGCCGGCCTGCAGCAGCCGGTCGTAGCGGTCCGCCGCGGCGGCATGGATCGCCGACGCTCGATCCTGGCCCTCGGGCCGCAGCTCGGAGCGGTAGGTCTGGCGGAACAGCCCGACCCAGTAGTCCGCCGGGCGCCCCTCGGCCGGTCCGAGCCAGACCGCCCAGAGGGCCGCCGTCGAGACCGCCCGGCCGATGATCTCCACCGTCCAGTCTACCACCCCGTCGTCGCGGGCGTGCGCCAACGCCACCGGCTGGCAGAACCGCGACCACAGGGTGACGTCGAGGCTCTCCGGCCGCATCCGGCCGGCGAACTGGCGCCGGGACATGACCGCGACCTTGGCCTTCGCGCCGTCCCTCCCGTGCTGCAGCGACACGGTCGGCGGCAGCAGGCGGTTCAGGAATGCCGGCAGCCGGCTGCCGTGATAGCGGCGGTAGTCGTCGACCAGCACGTAGAAGTCGAGGATGCCCTCGGCCGCCGGATCGCGAAGGCAGGAGCCGTAGAACAGGACCGCGGCCACCGCGCCGCCCCCCGCTTCGGCGATCGTCGCCGCCAGGGCGGTGACCGTCTGCGGCAGCGGACGCAGCAACTCCGCGCGCAGGATCTGCGCCGGGTCATGGCCGCTGCTGTTCATGCGGACAGGAACCGCAACGGTGGCGAGGCACTCAGCCGGACGCCGTCGGCTCGGGGCTCGAAGCGGTCGCCGTCGACCACGAAGGCTTGGGCGAGTTGCAAGCGCAGCTCCTCCGCCCGGCCGCTGCGCTGCCCATACTCATCCGCCCGCCGCGGCGGGCGGCCGCGCAGCGCGGCGACCGCCAGCCGCAGCAGGTGTCGTGGCGGGGCCGCCACGTCGAGCCAGTGCAGCGGGCCGCTTCCGGCCTCGGCGAACGGCCAGAGGCCGAGGGTCAGCCGGTCGAGCGGCGTGACCATCACCAGAAAGCGGCTGCCGTCGACTGCCGCGCCGTCGTCCACCTGGATCGACATCGGCTCGCCGTCCAGCAGGCGCCGGCGCCCGCGGCCAAGCAGCGACCGGCGCAGCACCCCCGCCACCGCGAAGGCGACGGCGGCCGCATGGTTGATGCCCCGGGGCTGCAGCGACCGGTTCGCCAGCTCGGTGCCGCGGGCGAAGGCGGCGGCGCCGAACATCATGCCCCGCACCGGGCCGGACCGCCCGGCGAGCCCGGTCACGTCCAGGGCGCAGCGGCTGGTCTGCCTAAGCGGCCGGTCGCCGGCGAGGCCCTGCTGCAGGCGGGCCACGCCCTCGGCCCCGGCCGGGATCCTGCCGGTATTGCCGGCGATCAGGTTGGTGTTGCCCGACGACATCACGGCGAGCCTCGGCTGGTCGGCGCCGTAGACGGCGGCCAGCGCCGTCAGCACGTCGCGAACGGTGCCGTCGCCGCCGTCGATCACCACGGTGCCGACTTCGCGCCGGGCGAAGCCGGCGACCGCCTCTGCCAATTCCTCCTGGCTCTCCGGCGCCGCCAGGTGCACGTCCGGCCCGGCCACCGTGGCGGGCGTGCCGCCACGACGGCGGTTGCGCAGGCTGCGCCGGTTCACGATGATGCCGACCGGCTGGCAGCGGCGGCCCGTCCGATCGGCTTCGAAGGGTGACGTCGGGGCATCGACGGCGCGCAACAGCATCCACTCCGCGGCACGCCCGGCCGATCCCTGGCCGGACGGTCGCCTGTCATACGCGGCTTCCACCGGACGGCACAATGGCGGCGACCGCCTTCGCGCACATCTCCGATCCGCACCTGCCGCTGCCGCCGGGCCTGCCGCGGCCGCTGTCGCGGCTCGCCGGCAAGCGGCTGCTCGGCTTCCTGTCCTGGCGGTCCGGCCGGCACCGGCGGCACCTCCCGGCTGTGCTGAGCGCGCTGTGCGCCGATATCGCCACGCATGCGCCCGACCACCTCCTGGTCACCGGCGATCTCGTGAACATCGCCCTTCCGGCTGAGTTCGAGGCCGCCCGCCACTGGCTGGAAGGCATCGGCGACCCGGCCGACGTCACCGTCATCCCCGGCAACCACGATGCCAGCGTCACGCTGCCCTGGCGGGACGGGCTGGGTCGATGGGAGCCCTGGATGACTTCGGACGACCACCGTGACCCGGCGACGGACGACCGCTTCCCGGTTGTACGACGGCGCGGCGCGGTCGGCTTCGTCAACCTATCGAGCGCCGTGCCGACCGCCCCGCTGCTGGCCAGCGGCCGGCTGGGCCGCGCGCAGATCGAGCGGGCGGCCGAGGCGCTGGCAGCGCTGCGGCGCGACGGGCTGTTCCGGGTGGTGGCGGTGCATCATCCGCCCGCAGCCGGCGTCGTCGGCGCCCGCAAGGGCCTGGACGATCACCGCGACTTCGCCGCCATGCTGGCTGCGGCCGGGGCGGAACTGGTGGTGCACGGGCATTGCCACCACGCGCATTTCACCTGGCTGCCGGGGCCGCGCGGCCCTGTCCCGGTGGTCGGCGTGCCCTCGGCCTCGAGCCCGCGCAGCGCGCGGGGCCGGCACGCGCGGTGGCACCTCTACCGGGTGGCGCCGGTCGACGGCGGCTGGCGGCTGACGCTCACGGTCCGCGGCATCGCCGCGGAGGGCGGCTGCAGCACCGAGGGCGGCTGGAGCCTGCAGCTGCCGGCGGCATAACGCTCAACGGTCGAGCCAGCTCCGCGGCGGCCGCACGCGACGGGCCGCCTCCGCCTGCAGCAGCCGGACCAGGTGCACCGCCAGGCAGATCGCGGTCCACCAGGCGACCGCCGCGAAGCCGAGATCCGGCCGGCCGGCGAGCAGCGCCGCCGTCAGGATCACCAGGTTCGGATTGCGCCGCGCCGTCACCAGCCGGAACAGGCTGTCGAAGCGCTGCCAGACATGCAGCTCGAAGCGGTGCCGGGCGATGAACACGCCCTCCTCGACACGCTGCAGGACATAGCCGCCGACGATCACCGCCAGCATCGCCAGGGCGTCCGGCGGCGCGGCGCCGGTGGCTTGCAGCCCGAGCATCCAGGCCCAGTACCAGAACGGCGGATGCAACAGATCGATGCCGTGGTCGAACACGTTGCCGAACTTGGTGTGGGTGACGGTGACGCGCGCGAGCTTGCCGTCCACGGTGTCGAGGAAGGTCATCAACCAGGCCGCCACCAGGCCCAGGGCGAACTGCCCGGCGGCGAACCAGTAGAAGGCGGCGCCGACCAGCAGCAGACTGGCGAAGGTCACCATGTTCGGCGTGAGGCCGAGGCGCACGCAGGCCTGCGTCGCCCAGAACGCCGGCTCGGGCCAGAGATACTTGGTGACCGCATCGGTCACGCCCTTGTAGGCGCCGCCGAACAGCCGCCGCTCCAAGGTCCGACGGTCGCCCGAGGCTCGCAGCAGGTAGGGTGTCTCGCGCTTGCGCAAGGCGTCGCGGTAGGCGCCGGAGGCCTCGGCCGGCGCGCGCGGCGTCAGGCCAAGGCCGCGAGCCGCCGCGCCCGTCAGGCGACCGGCGGCGATCGCCGCCGCCACACCCGCGGCGCTGCCGGCTTCGACGTTGGCGCCCGCGACCTCGTCGGCATCGGTCGCCAGGAGCGCCAGTCCCGGCGTCTCCAGCAGCGCGCGGACCAGGATGGGATCGAAGACGAAGTCCGTCCGCAGCACCACCACCCGGCCGGTCGGGTGGGGCAGCTCGGCCGGGTCGCGCCGGAGGTCCCGGACGCCGCGCGCGGCGAGTTCGCGCCGCAGCCGCTCCACCGGATCGACCTGCCAGAGCGCCGTCGCGCACTCGCCGACGACGAGTGCGGCGACGGCGGTCGCGGCGGGCGCCGGAGCGGCGCCGGCGGGAGAGGTCTGCTGCATGCCCGGCGTCTTCAATAGCGCATTCGGATGGTCAGCTTGCCGCCGTCGGCCGGGACGTCGAAGCGAGCGTCCGCGAACGAGGGCAGGCCGATCACCGCCGGCGCGTCGTTGGAAAAGCCGTAGCCCTCGGCCGGCAGGCCGAGCATCGTCCGGCCGAAGTCCCGGTCGTCGTTCTCGTCGTGGTAGACGGCGATGGCGTAGCCGCCGGGCCGCGGCACGCTCAGGCAGGCGGTCGTCGTGGTGCCGGTGATCGCCACCCGCTTGCGGGCGAGCTTGCGGCCGGGCGCCAGGAAATCGGCCGCCCGGTCGCCGTAGATGGTGACCGTCAGGTTGCCGGCGGTGCTGCGCAGGTCGCGGACCTCGACGCTGACCGGAATCCCGGCAGCGTCACAGTCCGGGGCGGCGAATCGGCTGGCCGAGGGGGCAGTCGGGACGATCAGCATCGCGAGCAGCAACGCGACCGGCGTCAGGCGCAGGCGTCGGTTCAAGTATAGGGACCCCATCGAATTGCGCGACATCCGCCGTCGCCCTAAGATTGGCGCCTAGCCGACGCCGATGCAATCGCCTGCCGGAGATTCCGTCTTGCCCACACCGACCCTGATCAAGTTCGGCTACCCGGAGACAGTCATCCGTGACGACGGCGACTGGATCGTGATGGCACGCCCGCAGCAGGTCACGCTCGGGTCGCTGGTCCTGGCCAGCCGCCGGCCGGTGGAGCGCTTCGGCGCGCTGGACGACGAGGGGTTCCGGGCGCTCGGCCCGGCGGTCCGGCAGATCGAGGCGGCGCTGACCGCCTTCGTCGGCTACCAGAAGATCAACTACCTGATGCTGATGATGGTGGATCCCGACGTCCACTTCCATGTGATCCCCCGCTACGAGGGTGAGCGCGAGTTTGGCGGAATGGTCTTCCCGGATGCCGGCTGGCCCGGGCCGCCGGACCTGAAGGCCGCCGTCACGCCGGCACCCGAGGGGATGGCGGCCCTGGTGGAGGCGCTGCGAAGGAACTGGCCGGACGCCCACGCATGATCCTCGGTCGGCTGCGCCTGCCCGGCCATCGGCTGCGCCTGCCCGGCCGCCTGATCGACCGGTACCTGCTGCTCCAGTTGCTGCGCCCGATGACGCTGTCCCTGGCCTTCGTGCTGGTGGCGCTGCTGATGGAACGGGTGCTGCGGCTGGTCGACCTGATCGCCGCGGAGGGTGGTCCGTTCGGCGCGGTCGCCACCATGGCCGCGACCTTGCTTCCCCACTATCTCGGCCTGGCGCTGCCGGCGGCGTTCTTCATCAGCATCCTGCTTCTGGTGGCCAGGCTGGCGGAAGACAGCGAGATCGACGCGCTGCTGGCCAGCGGCCTGTCGCTAGTGCGGATCGTGATGCCGTTCATCGCGGCCGGCCTGGTGCTGGCGCTGATGAGCCTGGCGCTGTTCGGCTATGTGCAGCCGCATGCCCGCTACGGCTACCGGGCCGCCCTGCATCTGGTGAAGCACGGCGGCTGGACCGGCGCGGTGCCGGGCGGCTCCTTCGTCGATGCCGGGAACGGGGTGACGCTGCACGCCGCCGAGGCCGACAGTACGGGGCGGGTCCTGACCGGCGTGCTGATCGAGGAGCGGGACGCCGACGGCCGCTCGGTCACCACCACCGCTGCCCAGGGGTTCTTGCGCAGCGACCCCGAGCGCAGCGGCCGCCTGATCCTGGTGCTGGTGGACGGCAGCCAGATGCGGGTGTCGCGCGGCGGCGCGGTGTCGGCGCTGACATTCGAGACGCTAACGATCGGCCGCGAGTTCGCGCTCGCCGACGCCCTGTTCCGGCCACGCGGCCGCGACGAGCGGGAACTGACGCTCGGCGAGCTCCAGGACGGCGTGCGCACCGGCGACGGCCCGGTGCCGCCGGCGGTGATGAACGGCGAGTTGCACGGCCGGCTCGTGCAGGCGGCGTCCGTCGCCGTCCTGCCGCTGCTCGCGGTGCCGATGGGGATCGCCGCCAAGCGTCGCCGGCGGGGCGCCGGCATGGTGCTGGCGGCGGTGGTCCTGGTGCTGTTCCATCACGTCCTGCAGGTCGGACAGGGGCTGGTCGAGCTCGGCCGGGTGGGGCCGGCGATCGGCAGCTGGCTGCCGCTGAGCGTCCTCGCGGCGGTGGCCGGCTGGATGCTGTTCCAGATGAACGAACGGCCGGGGCGCGGTCCGCTCGACGGCGCGCTCGGAGCCATCGACCGGTCGATCGACGCGGCGCGGGCCTACATCGGACGGCTCGCGGGCAGACCGACGTGACCCTGGCGATCTACCTTTCCCGCTTGATCGGCATGCGCGTCCTGCTGGCGCTGCTCGGGCTGACGGCGCTGATGCAGATCGTCGACCTGCTCGACAGCACCGGCACGCTGTTCGCCGCCGGCGAGGGTGCCCGCGGGATGCTGATCTACGCGCTCTGGCGCCTGCCGGCGGTGGTCGAGCAGGTGCTGCCGATGGCGGTGCTGGCCGGCACCCTGATCTCGCTGTTCGCCCTGGTGCGGCACAACGAGATCATCGCGATGCGGGCGGCCGGCGTGACCAGCTATCGGGTACTGGCCTGCGCGCTGCCGGTTGCGCTCGTCATGACCATGCTGCACTTCGCGCTGGCCAATCGCATCTCCCCCTGGGCCGAGCCGCGCTTCGCCGCCTGGTGGGAGAGCGTCGAGGCGGAGGCCAGGATCGCCGAGGGCAAGCCGGGAGAGAGCGGCGTGCTGCCGCGCGTGTGGATGCGTGTCGGCGACACCGTGATCGCCGCGGCACGCGACGAGGGCGACCGCTCCGGCCTGCGCGACCTCACCGTCATCACCCTCGACGGGGCCGGTGCGGTGCAGCGCCGGCTGGAGGCCCGCACGGCGCGGCCCGATGATGGCGGCTGGGCGCTGCACGCGGTTCGCGACATCCGGGTGGTGGACGGCGGGTTCTCCGTCGCCCGCGCCGACACCGCGCCATGGCCGGGCCCGGTGCCGCCGGACGAGGTGGCCGCGGTGGTGGCCGCACCGCGCAGCCTGTCGATCGGCCGGGTCACCGACATCCTGCGCGGCACCACCCCGGCCGCGGCCAGCCACGCCTATTACCGGACCACCCTGCATCACGGGTTCGCCCTGCTGCTGACCGCGCCGCTGATGGTGCTGCTGTCGGTTCCGGCCGCCTTCGGCAACGCCCGCCATGGCGGTTCCGGGCGCGGGCTCCTGCTGGGTGCGCTGCTCGGCGTCTCCAGCCTGGCGGCCGACGGCGTGCTGACCGCCATGGGCGAGATCGGGCTGCTGCCGCCGCTGCTCGCCGCCTGGACGGCACCCCTGGTGTTCGCCTGCATCGGCGGCACGATCCTGCTCAGACTAGAGGAACCATGATCGTCTGGATCGACACCGCCGCCCTCGGCTCCGCCCGGCCGCTGTTCGGCCTGGACCCGCTGGAGCGCATCGCCCGAACGCTGCGGTGCCTGAAGCGGCAGCCGGATCGGGTTCTGGTCTCGGGACCCGAGACACCGCCTCGACTTCCGGTGGGCTTTGAGGCCGTCGCGGCGCCTGGCGACGCCGCGGAGCGCATCCGCGCGGTGCTGCGCGACGCCGCCGGCGCCCCGGTGCTGCTGCTGGACGCCGCCACCGTCGTCGATCCGCGGCTGGTGCGCTACCTGGCGCAGGACGATGCCACCCCGGCGGCGGCGCGCGCGGCAGTCGGCGGCGAGGGCGCGGAGCGGGCCGGCGTGTTGCGGCTGACCGCAGCCGACGCCGGCCTGCTGCCGCAACACGCCGACGACCTGACTGCCGCCGCCGAGGCGGTCGCCACCGCCGCACCCGCGACCGTCGTGGCCCCGGACGCGGTGCCGTCCTTCATCGTCAACCTCAGGCGCAGCCTGCCCTACTACCTGTTCGGAGTGCGCAGTCCGGCGGCGGCGCGGCGCGTCGAGCGCGTGCTGTTCGACTGGAACTACAAGGGCTCCACCGATTTCATGACCAAGTGGGTATACCCGCCGCTGGTCTGGCGGCTGGTCCGGCTGTCGACCGCCACCGGGCTGTCGGCCAACGCCATCACGATCCTGAGCGTGATCCTCACCTTCGCCGCCGTGCCGCTGTTCGCGACCGGCGCATTCGTCGCCGGCCTCGCCTGCGCCTATGCCATGAGCGTCCTCGACAGCGTCGACGGCAAGGTGGCGCGGCTGACGCTGTCCGACACCGCCTTCGGCAACGTGCTCGACCACGGTCTCGACATCGTGCACCCGCCGCTATGGTACGCGGCATGGGCCTGGGGACTCGGTGCCCGCGAGGCCGGCGACCCGCTGGCCATCGCCGCATTCCTGCTGATCGCCTTCTACGTCGGCGACCGGCTGGTGCTGATGGTCGCCAAGGCGCGCTTCGGGCGCGGCCTGCACGCCATGCGGTCCCTGGACGCCGCGGTCCGCACCTGGATCGCCCGGCGCAACGTCAACCTCGTCGTCATCACCGCCGGACTGTTGCTCGGGCAGGGGGAGGCGGCGCTCTACCTGATCTGCTTCTGGCAGGGTGCCACCATGCTGTGGCATGCGATCCGCACCGCCTGGCTCGTCGGCACCGGCGCACAACCGGCGGAAACCGCCCGATGAGCGGTGGCGTCGCCGTCCGCGCGGTCAACGGCCGCCGCGATCTCGCCGCCTTCCTGCAGGTGCCGTTCCGCGTCCATGCCGGCGATCCGCACTGGATCCCGCCGCTCGACTTCGAGCGCCGCCAGGCCCTCGACCGCGCCCGCAACCCGTATTTCCAGCACGCCGAGGCGGCGTTCTGGATCGCCGAGCGCGACGGCGTGGCGCTCGGGCGCATCTCCGCCCAGGTCGACCGCCTGGGACCGGCGGACCAGGGTTGCTTCGGCATGCTCTGCGCCCCCGACGACCCGGCAATGCTCGCCGCCCTGACGGGCACGGCGGAGGACTGGCTGCGGGCGCGCGGCCGCACCAGCGTGCTCGGCCCGTTCAACCTCTCGATCAACCAGGAGAGCGGCCTGCTGGTCGACGGCTTCGACACGCCGCCGATGCTGATGATGCCGCACGACCGGCCGTATCTCGGGCCCCGGCTGGAGGCGCTCGGCTATGCCAAGGCCAAGGACCTGTATGCCTATCTGTGCGAGACCGGCGGCAAGCTCGCGCCGCGGATCCAGACCATGCTCGCCCGTCGCATGCCGGGCCGCCTCCGCCTGCGGCCGCTCGACATGCGGGCCTACCAGTCCGACATCCGCACTCTGACCGACATCTTCAACGACGCCTGGCACGACAACTGGGGCTTCGTGCCGTTCACCGAGGCCGAGGTCGCGGCCTTGGGGCGCGAGTTGCGGCCGCTGGTCGACCCGCGTCTGGTCTGGTTCGTGGAACTGGATGACGAGCCGGTGGCGTTCGGAGTGTGCCTGCCCAACCTCAACGAGGCGATCCGCGACCTCGGCGGCCGGTTGCTGCCGTTCGGCTGGGCGAAGCTGCTGTGGCGGCTGAAGGTGCGGCGCCCGCGCACGGTGCGGATGCCCCTGATGGGGGTGAGGCGCAAGCTGGCCGGCACACTCGCCGGCAGCGTGGTGCCGTTCCTGGTCATCGATGCCATCGGCCGCGAGGGGCGGAAGCTCGGCTTCGAGGCGGCCGAGCTGTCATGGATCCTGGAGGACAACCTGGCGATCATCCACCTGATCGAATCTGTCGGCGGCCGCCGCTACAAGACCTACCGGATCTACGGGAAGCCGCTGTGAGGATGCCGCGGTGAAGGGGCCGGCCACCGTCCTGCTGCTGGCCGGCAGCCGCGGCGTCGCCGATCCGGTAGCGGTCGCAGCCGGGGTGCCGCACAAGGCGCTGGCGCCGGTGCATGGGCAGCCGATGATCGCGCATGTCCTGGCGGCCCTGACCGCGATGCCGGAAGTGCGTCGCATCGTCCTGGTCTGCGACCAGCCGGACCAGTTGCGCCGCGCGGATGCGGTCGCGCACGCCGAGGCGTCGGGGGTGCTGACCATGGCTCCCGCCGGGCCATCGCCCAGCCGCAGCATCCTCGACAGCCTGGATCGCCCGGAGGCATCGCCGCCACTGCTGGTCGCCACCGCCGACGCACCGCTGCTGACGCCGGAGTTCGTGCGCCACTTCTGGTCCGCGGTGCCGGCCGATGCCGACATCGCCGCCGCGGTCACCGCCGGCGCCGGCATCCGCGCCCGCTTCCCGGGCAGCCGCCGCACCTTCCTGCGGTTCAGCGACGGCGACTTCTGCGGCTGCAACCTGTTCGCGCTGCGCACGCCGGAAGCGCGGCGGGTGGTGGCGTTCTGGCGCCGGCTGGAGGACCACCGCAAGCAGCCGCTGACCATGGCGGCGATGCTCGGACCAGGCATGATCCTGCGTTATCTGCTGCGCCGCCTGAGTCTCGACGATGCCGCCCGACACATCTCCCGGCGCACCGGCACGCGCGCGGCGATCGTGGCAATCCCGTTCCCGGAAGCGGCGGTCGACGTCGACAGGCCGGGGGACCTGCCAGTGGCGGAGCAGGTGCTGGCGGAGAGGGGCTCAGGATCGGTCGCGCGCGGCTAGCCGGTCGCCGGCAGGTCCGCGGCCGGCACCGGCGCCCAGTCATGTGCCCACCAGCCGGAGGCCACGTCCTCGGCGCGCGCCAGATCCACCGGGTAGTCGACCTCGCTCCACCGTCGGCCGACGATGTCGGCGGTCCCGACATGGGCGGTCGCCGCCAACTGGTCGATGACCGACAGGTAGAAGCGGCCCAGCCCGTCCGGCTCGCGCAGCACCGCCTCCACTCCGCGCCGGAACAGTTCGGCGCCGCGATGCTGGAAGCGCAGCAGGCCGATCGACTCGGCGTTCACCGTGTGCAGCGGCAGCTTCTTGCCGATGGCGGTCAGGCGGCTGCCGTCGAGACAGACCTTCATGTCATCGTCGTCGTAGCGGGCCTTGCGGTCGATCGTGACGGTGATCGGCGCCGTGCGCTCGGCGAGGAGGGTTGCCACGATCCCGGGCTCGATCAGCGTGTCGCCGTTGAGCAGCAGGAACTCCTCGTCCATCTCGTGCCGGGCCACGTAGCAGCTGCCGATGTTGTCGGCGACCTTGAAGAACGGGTTGAACAGCGTCCTGACCCGGATGTCCGGCTCGGCAATGCGGCTCACCGCGTCCTCGACGGCGCTGCTGCCGAAGCCGGTCACCACCACCACCTCGGCGACGCCGCATTCGGCGAGTGCCCGGACCTGCCATTCCAGCAGGGTGCGTCCGGCGAGGTTGAGCAGGCATTTCGGGCGGTCTGCGGTCAAGGGAAGCAGACGTTTGCCCTGACCGGCACTGAGTATGATCGCTTTCAAAACCGGGAACACACTTCTCGCTCAGGGAACACAAGTCCGATGCGCCCGGCAATACGTCAGCCGCTCCGGTCCACCGGACGAAAACATATCACACGTGGTCATCGCGTAAACCGTTGACGGGCGCGGGACCGCGAGTCAGCGGTCCCGCCGCGGGCGCGAGGCCACCCGCCGCGATGCCCAGCCGACGGCGATCGGCACGGCGCGCGCGCCGAAGCGCAGGAACAGGGCGACCGACATCAGCCGCAGGACGACCTCCGGGTACTGCCGTCGGAAATGCTTCCTGAAATACTTCGAGGCACTGATCCATTTGTGCCACTCGATGACCAGCGGAAAGACCCGGCTGCTGCCCTTAAGGTGGGTGACGGCGACATCCGGCACATACAGGATGGTGCCGCCCGCCCGCCGGATGCGCAGGCACAGGTCGACGTCCTCGACGTGCAGGAAATAATCCTCGTCCATGCCGCCGACCCGCTCATAGGCCGCCCTCGGCATCAGCATGAACGCGCCGGAGATGCACTCCACCGGGGTGACGCACGACAGCGGCTCGGTGTCGTTCAGGTTCACCCGCTCGAAGCGCGGGTCATTCGGCAGGAACCGGTCGAGGCGGAGCTGCTCGACGAAGCAGGTCCAGGGGGTCATGAGCCGGCGGCGACTGCCGCGCTGCTCGCTGCCGTCGCAATTCTCGATGCGGACGGTGAGGGCATCTGCTTCCGGGTGATCCGCCAGCACGTCGAGGCCGCGGCGCACCACCCCGGGGCGCAGCACGCAATCCGGATTGAGCAGCAGCACGTGGCCCGCCGAGGCCTCCCGGACACCGAGGTTGCAGCCGCGAGCGAAGCCGACGTTGCCGTGGCCGCGCAGCACATGCAGATGGTCGAACGCGGCGGCGAAGGCGTCGATCTCCCGTTGGATCCGCACGGAATTGCCGTTATCGACGAGGACGACCTTGTCCACGCCCTCCTGGATCAGCGCTGCCCGCAGGCAATCGATGAGCAGCGGCCCGGTCCGATACGACACGATCACGACCGTGCAGGCCTCCCGGCCAGCGGCCGCCGCATCCGGCAAGGGTTGATATTTCGCTCTCATGGCGAGGGCCGTCACGTTTCCGTCATCCCTAAATCCACGGAAGCGGGAAAGGATGCAAGCCCAAGGGTTAACGGATGGACTGGCGCGTCGGCGGGAATGGCCCTTCACGCCCTGCGGCGGCTCGGCGAGAATCACGCTCGGCGATGGAATCGGGGGCGCACAAACCATGACGGCGGAGCTGTTCACGGCGGACTTCAAGACCACCCCCTACTGGTGGGAGCGCACGCCACGCCCCGACCTCGGCGCGCCGGCCTTGCCGAAAGCGGTCGATGTCGCGGTGATCGGCTCGGGCTACACCGGCCTGTGCGCCGCGCTGGAGGTGGCCCGCGGCGGCCGCTCCACATTGGTGCTCGACGCCGAGGACGCCGGTTGGGGCTGCAGCTCGCGCAACGGCGGGCAAATCAGCACCTCGATCAAGCCGGGCTACGACGAGCTGGCGCGACGGCACGGGGCCGATGCCGCCTATGCGGTCGTGAAGGAGGGCCACAACGCGCTCGCCTGGATCGCGGACTTCGTGAAGCGCGAGGGCATCGACTGCGATTTCCGGGTGCCCGGCCGCTTCCACGCCGCCCACAACCCGCGCCAATACGAGGCGCTGGCGCGCGCCATCGGCACCCAGCCGAAGGGCCTCGAGGTGCCGGCGCACGCCGTGCCGCGGGCAGAGCAGCGCCGCGAACTCGGTACCGACGCCTATCACGGCGGCGTGGTGTACGAGAAGCATGCCAGCCTCGACCCCGGGCTGTTCCATCAGGGCCTCCTGCAGCGCGTGCTGGCCGCCGGCGCCACCGTGGTGCCGAACTGCCGGGTGACCGGCATCGAGCGCGACGGCGCCGGCCAGCGCCTGGCCACCGCGCGGGGCACGGTGACAGCGCGCGACGTGATCGTCGCCACCAACGGCTACACCGGCACGATCACCCCCTGGCTGCGCCGGCGGGTGATCCCGATCGGCAGCTACATCATCGCCACCGAGGCGCTGCCGAAGGACGTGATGGACCGGCTGATGCCGACCGACCGGATCGTCAGCGACACCCGCAAGGTTGTGTATTACTACCGGCCGTCGCCGGACCGCACGCGCATCCTGTTCGGCGGCCGGGTCACCAGCGGCGAGACCGACCAGCGGCGCAGCGGCGCCCTGCTGCGCCACGACCTGGTGCAGCTGTTCCCGGAGCTCGCCGCGATGCGGGTCAGCCACTCCTGGATGGGCCTCGTCGCCTACACCTTCGACACCCTCGCCCACACCGGCTCGCAAGACGGCCTGCACTACGCCATGGGCTATTGCGGCTCCGGCGTGTCGATGGCGGGATATCTCGGCACCCGCACCGGCCAGAAGGTGCTCGGCCTCGCCGAGGGCCGCACCGGGCTGGACGCCGTCACCTTCCAGACCCGGCCGCTGTACACCGGCCGGCCGTGGTTCCTGGCGGCGTCGGTGGCCTATTACCGCTGGCGGGATTCGCTGGGCCTGTAGGCAGCGGCGCTGCCGGCCAGTCAGCCCTCCTGCTCGGAGCGCTCGATCAGTCGCGCCAGGTCTGCCAGCGCCCGCTCGATGAGTTTCTTGCGCCGCGGATCCTGCGCCTCCGACGTACCGGCATAAAGGCGGATCAGGTATTGCGCCTTGGCGGCGGCATCCGGCCAGCTGTCGGCGGGCTCCGCCAGCAGCTGCGTCTCCAGTTCCTCCTGGCGCCGGCGCAGCGCCTCGTGGTCCGCCTCGAAGTCCTTCAGCGAGTGGCGGCGGATCTCGGTGGCGATCCTGCCGGCTGCGCTGCGGCGCCCGTCGAGCTCGACCGGATCGTCTTCCATGGGGATCTCCGAGGTCGGGCGCCCGGCGGTCGGCGGGGCTCGCCGGGGCCGGGTGGCGCCTGATCCTACGCCGATGCGCGCAGCAGGTCGCTCGCCTTCTCGCCGACGACGATAGCGGGCGCGTTGGTGTTGCCGGAGGTGATCGCCGGGAACACCGAGGCGTCGGCGACACGCAGCCCATCCACCCCATGCACCCGCAGCGCCGGATCGACGACGCAGCCGGCCGGATCCGGTCCCATGCGGCAGGTCCCCACCGGGTGGAACACGGTGACGCCGTGGGCGCGGGCGAAGGCGACGAGGCCGTCGTCGTCGTCGCCGGCCGGCGCCGGCGCGATCCGCTCTGCGATCAGCCGCCGCATCGTCGGCGTCGCGGCCAGCCGGTTCAGGAAGCGCAGCCCCTCCAGCACCTCGGTCACGTCGTGCTCGGTGGCGAGGTAGCCGGGACGGATCTCCGGCGCTTCGGCCGGATCGGAAGACTTCAGCCGCAGCAGGCCGCGGCTGGTCGGCCGGCAGGGCGAGATGCTGATGTTGAAGGCGGAATACGGGTCGGGGTTCAGCAGCGGCCGGGTGCCCGGCGGCGCCTTCAGGTAGCTGAGCGGCGAGAAGTAGAGCTGCATGTTCGGGCGGTCGAGGCCGGGCCGGCTGCGGAAGAACGCCCCACCCTGGTTCAGGCTGAGCGCCAGCGGCCCGCGCCGCGCCGCCAGGTATTTCACGCCGGCCCACAGCTTGCCCCACCAGGGATGCAGCTGGTCGTTCAGGGTCGGCACGGTCGATCGATACACGAAGCCGACGTCGACATGGTCCTGCAGGTTGCGGCCGACGGCGGGGCTGTGATGCACCGGCGCGATGCCGAGCGCCTGCAGCTCCTCGGCCGGCCCGACGCCGGACAGCAGCAGCAGCTTCGGCGTGTTCACCGATCCGGCCGACAGGATCACCTCGGCCCCGGCGCGCGCCGTCTCGGTGCGGCCGGCGATGCGATACTCGACGCCGACCGCGCGGCCGCCCTCGAACAGGACGCGCGTGGCCTCGGCACCGGTGACGATGCGCAGGTTCGCGCGGCGCCGTGCCGGCCACAGATACGCCCGTGACGCCGACATCCGCATGCCGTCGCGGACGGTGATGTGATAGGTGCCGGCCCCCTCCTGGGTGGCGCCGTTGAAGTCGGAATTGCGCGGCAAGCCTGCCTCGCTGCAGGCGGCCAGGAAGTCCTGGCAGGTCGGATGCAGCTCTGCCGATGGCGCGCGGACGTGCAGCGGACCGCTGCCGCCGTGATGCTCGCTCGCTCCCCAGGCGTGACTTTCCATGCGCCTGTAGAGCGGCAGGATGTCATCCCAGCCCCAGCCGGGGTTGCCCGCGGCCTTCCAGCCGTCGTAGTCCTCGGCCTGGCCGCGGATGTAGACCATGGCGTTGATCGAGCTGGAACCACCGAGCACCTTGCCGCGCGGCCAGTAGCTGCGGCGGCCACCGAACTCGGCGACCGGCTCGCTCATGTACATCCAGTTGATCCGCCGATCGTAGAAGGTCTTGCCGTAGCCGACCGGCACCTGGATCCAGAAGCGGCGGTCGTCCGGCCCCGCCTCAAGCAGCAGCACCCGGTGGCGGCCGCTCTCGCTGAGCCGCGCCGCGACCACGCAGCCGGCCGAGCCGCCGCCGACGACGATGTAGTCCCAGTCCGCCATCGCCGGCTATCCGCGCGAGCGGTCGCGCTGCACCAGCACCGACAGCAGCGCCAGGCCGCCGGAGCCGACCATCAGCAGCACCGATATGGCGTTCAGCACCGGTGTGGAGCCGGACTTGGCCATGCGGTCGAACATGGTGATGGTCAGCGGCGACTCCGAGCCGACCAGGAACAGCGTGGTGTTGAAGTTCTCGAACGACACCAGGAAGCCGACGATCCCGGCGGCGATGATCGCCGGGCGCAGGAACGGCAGGGTCACCGTCGCCAGCACCCGCGCCCGGCTGGCGCCGAGGTTGAACGCGGCCTCCTCGAGGGCCGGGTCGAACTTCTTCAGCCGCGCGGTGATCACCAGCGAGGTGATGGTGGTGATGAACGAGAACTGCCCCATCACCACCAGGAAGATGCCGGGGCGCAGGAAGCCGAGGTCGATGCCCAGCCCCTCCTCGACGCCGTTGGCGACCGAGCTGGCGAGAACCAGGATCGAGATGCCGAGGATGACGCCGGGGATGACCAGCGGCACCACCATCACGATGTAGAGGAAGTTCTTGGCCGGGAAGTCGTGGCGCACGAACAGGAAGGCGTTGGTGGTGCCGACCAGCACCGAGAGCACCGACACGCAGCCGGCGATCACGAAGGAATAGTAGACGCCGCGCAGCAGCCGGCGGTCGTGCAGCACGCCGAGCTTCGGCTCGCTGTCGCCCACGAACCAGTCCAGCGTGAAGCCCTGCCAGGGCAGCGACGGAAACAGCGAGTCGTTGAAGGCGAAGGTGGCGGCGGCGAGCAACGGCGCGATCAGGAACACCAGGAAGGCCAGGACATACGCCTGGTAGCCCAGCAGGAAGCCCCAGTTCTTGTTGCGGTTCGGCATGGCGGCGCGCTCAGCTCCTCGCGACCGTGCCGGCCAGCGTCTGGCGCGACAGCTTCAGGCCGATCCACACGACGCCCGAGGTGAAGGCCAGCAGCAGGAAGCCAAAGGCGGCACCGGCCTCCCAGTTGTAGCGGGTGATGAACTGCTCGTAGATGGTCTCGGTGAACCAGCTGGAATACTTGCCGCCGAGCAGGATCGGCGTCAGGTAGCTGCCGGCGCTGAGCATGAAGACGATGATGCAGCCCGACACGATGCCCGGCATGGCATAGGGGATGATGATCCGGCGCAGCACCGTGAAGCCGCTGCCGCCGAGATTGTAGCCGGCCTCGACCATGGCGTTGTCCATGCCGTCGAGGGTCGAGACCAGCGGCACGATCATGAACAGGATGACGGTGTAGACCAGCCCCATCACCACGGTCACGTCGTTGTACAGCAGTTCCACCGGCCCATCGATCAGGCCCATCGCCTGCAGCGAGGTGGAGATGACGCCGGTCTCGCGCAGCAGCAGGATCCAGCCGAAGGCGCGGATCAGGTCACTGACCCATAGCGGCACCAGGCAGGCCAGGAACAGCGCCCCGCGGGTCCGTCCGCCGGCCACCTTGGCGATGTAGTAGGCGATCGGGAAGCCGATGATCAGCGCCAGTGCGGTGACCAGCAGCGACATCGAGCCGGTGCGCAGCAGCGTGTTCCAGTAGATCGGCTCCTCCAGGAACTCCACGAAGTTGCCGAAGCCGAACTCGAACTGCCGCGGCCCGATCTTCTCGCGCAGCGCCAGCACGCCCATGCCCAGGTGCGGCAGCACGATCAACAGCAGGATCCACAGCGCGAACGGCGCGAACAGCAGGATCAGCGACAGCCGCCGGATGTCACGTTCGCGCATCACCCGCCGGCCCCGGCGGCGGCGAAGCAGCTCGCCCGGTCCGGCGACCACGTCAGGCGGACCGCCTCGCCCGGCCGCAGGTCGTCCGGGCCGCCGGTGAGGGTGACCCCGGCCTCGACCAGGGCCGACCGCTCGGCGCGCACCAGCACCCGGCTGTTGGCGCCGTTGAACAGCAGGCTGTCGACCACGCCGGTCAGCACGTTGCCGTCGGCGGCGCCAAACCCCGCCAGCCGCTCGGTACGGATGAACTCCGGCCGGACGAACACCTCGACGGCGTCGCCGGGGCTCAGGCTGGCGCCCGCGGCGACCGCGCACAGCGTGGTGCCGCCGCCATCGGTCTCGACCTTCGCCTGGGCGCGGTCGGCGGAGAGCACCCGGCCGGCCCAGCGGTTGGCGTCGCCGACGAAACCGGCGACGAAGGCGCTGGCCGGGCGGTGGTAGAGCTCCTGCGGGGTGCCGACCTGCTCGAACCGGCCGTGGTTCATCACCGCCACCCGGTCGGACATGACCAGGGCTTCCGACTGGTCGTGGGTGATGTAGACGAAGGTGGTGTTGAACTGGTGCTGCAACAGCTTCAGCTCGATCTTCATCGCCTCGCGCAGCTTCAGGTCGAGTGCACCCAGAGGCTCGTCGAGCAGCAGCACGTCGGGGTCGAGCACCATGCAGCGGGCGATCGCGATGCGCTGCTTCTGGCCGCCGGAGAGCTGATGGATCTCGCGGCCGCCGACATCCGGCAGGGCGATGCGCTCCAGCACGTCGGCGACCTTGCGCCTGATCTCGGCCGCGGCGACGCCGTTGCAGCGCAGGCCGTAGGCGACGTTCTCGAAGACGTTCATCATCGGGAACAGCGCCAGGTGCTGGAACACCATCTTCACATTGCGCTTGTTCGGCGGCACGTCCACCACCGAGCGGCCCTTGATCCGGATGTCGCCGGCGGTCGGATCCTCGAATCCGGCGATCATCCGCATCAGCGTGGTCTTGCCGCAGCCGGAGGGCCCGAGGATCGAGAAGAACGACCCGCTCGGGATCTCCAGCGACACGTCGTCGACCGCGCGCACCGAGCCGAAGCTCTTGGAGACGTTGCGGCACTCGAGGTCGAAGTCGGAAGAGGAGGTCATGCTGTCGCGGTTCCCGCCCGTCGCTTCGTGGGTCCCGGCTCTCCGCGGCCTTGCCGCTCCGGCCGGGATGACGACGATATAGCTTTTCCTGACGTCATCCCGTGCAACCCCGGATTAGATCCGGGGGCGACCGGGGAGCCACCCGCCGCTCCGGCGCCAGACCGGAGCAGCGGGCTTACCCTTCGATCAGCCGCCGGTCGCGGCCTTGATCTTCTCCAGCGTCTTGCCTTCCATGTCCTCCACACCCGGCGGGATGTTGGCGAAGAACTTCAGGTTCGCCATGTCCTTGTCGCTGAAGGCCGCATTCATCGCCGCCTTCCTGGCGTCGGGCAGGAGATCCTTGCCGCCCTTCACCGCGGCGGTGCCGCCGGTGCTGTTCGACATGATCTTCACGTTCTCGGGCTGCAGGACGAAGTTGATCCACTTGTAGGCGGCGTCGTCGGCCTCGCCCTTGCGCGGCAGGACGAAGGTGTCGATCCACGCCAGCGCGCCGGTCGCCGGCGGCACGAAGACGATGTTCGGGTTCTGCGCGTAGAGCTTGTAGGCGGTCGAATCCCAGGTCTCGGAGGCCACGATCTCGCCCGACAGCATCAGCGCCGAGAGGTCGTCGCCGCCCTTCCAGTAGGCCTTCACGTTGTCTTTGCAGGCGATCAGCTTGTCGGCCACCTTGTCGAGGATCGTCTGGTACTTCTTCAGATCGGCATAGGCCGCGAACGGATCCTCGCCCATCGCGAAGGCGGTGCCGAGCAGGATCGTGCGCCGCAGGCGCATCGAGGTTTTGCCCTTGTACTTGGCGTCGCAGAGGTCGCCCCAGCCCTTGATATCCGGGGCCTTGGACTTGTCGGCCATGACGCCGGAGGTGCCCCACTGGTGCGGCACCGCGTAGACCTTGCCGTCGATCGTGGTGTTGGCCTTCACGCCATCGAGCAGCTTCGGCTCCATGACCGCGGTGTCGATCTTCGACAGGTCCATGGGCTTGTAGATGTTGTACTCGAGATGCGCCGCGTAGATGCGGTCGTGGCTCGGCTGCGCCAGGTCGAAGCCGGCGCCGCCGGTAGCCCGCAGCTTGGCGATCATCTCCTCGTTGTTGGAGAGCGTCACCTCGACCTTGATGTCGGGATATTTCTGCTCGAACTTCTTGACGATCTCCTCGGGCGCATAGCCGCCCCAGGTCAGAATTCGCAGCGTCTCCGCCTGCACCGCGGTCGCCGCGGTCAAGACGGTGGCAGCCATGAGGGCCGCACAGAGTCTCCCTGTTCGCATTTTACGCCTCCCGGTTCTGACCGGGCGTCCGGGCCGACGCGCCGGTAATTTGCAGCTTGATGCTAGGCGAGCAGTGGACTGCGAAATATATCCATTGCCGATACAGCGTCAGACCAATTTACCCGGTCAGCTCGGGCAGGCTCCGCAGCATCCGCACGCCACGGCGGATCTCATCCGGTGTCACCCCGCCGAAGCCGAGGACCAGCCCGCGACGCTCGATCGGCGTCATGCAGTAGCGCGACAGCGGCGCCAGGATGATGCCCTTCTCGCGAGCGCCGGCGACGATGGCGTCCTCGTCGGCATCCTCGGGCAGGAACCCGACCGTGTGGAAGCCGCTGGCGGTCGGCTGCACGGCGATCCGGTGTGCCAGGTCGGCCGCGGCCTCGACCAAGGCGTCGTGCCGGGCCTTGTAGGCCCGCCGCATCAGCCGGATATGCGTGGCGAACAGGCCCTCGTTCATGAAGTCGGTGACGATCGCCTGGGTCGCCGTCGGCACCCCGCTCAGCCACGAGGCGCTGACCTCGGCGAAGGTGTCGACCAGCCCGCCCGGCACCAGGATGAAGCCCAGGCGCAGCGACGGGAACAGCGACTTGGAGAATGTGCCGACATAGATCACGCGGTCCTGGGTGTCGATGCTCTTGAGCGGCGGCTGCGGCTGGCTGCCGTAGTAGAACTCGCCGTCATAGTCGTCCTCGACGATCAGGGCGTCGGCGTCGTCGGCGGCGCGCAGCAGGGCCAGCCGGCGGGTCAGGCTCATCACATGGCCGAGCGGCTGCTGGTGCGACGGCGTGGCGAAGGCGATGCGGAAATGCGGCGCCTTGCGCAGCCCGTCGGCGACGCTAAGGCCCTCGCCGTCGACCTCGACGGGAACGATGCGGGCGCCGCTGGCGATGAAGGCGTTGCGCGCGCCGATCGCTCCCGGGTTCTCGAACCAGACATGGTCGCCCGGGTTCAGCAGAAGCGCGCTGATCAGGAAGAACGCCTGCTGCGCGCCGGAGACGATGAACACCTGCTCGGGGTCGCACTTGATGCCGCGTGCGGCGTTCAGGTGGGTGGCGACCGCCTCGCGCAGGCCCTGGTAGCCGGACGGATGGCCATAGCCCATCACCGCCTCACGCCCGGCCCGCCAGTGCCGCGCCGAAAGCCGCGCCCAATGCGCCATCGGGAACAGGTCGAGGGCGGGCAGCGCGGTGATGAAGGCCTGCGACTTGTGCGGCAGCCAGGAGCGCGGCGCGAACAGTTGCTGGGCATGGGTGGCGGCGTGCGACAGCCGCGGCGCGACGGTGGTCGCCGAGACCGCCGGCGCCGCCGGGGTGGCGGCGCGGCGCCCCGCCAGCGCCCGGCTGACGAAGGTGCCGGCACCCACCCGCGCCTCCAGCAGGCCCTCGGCGGTCAGCCGGTCGATGGCGTCGATCACGGTGGTGCGCGACACCCCGATCTCCTTGGCCAGGATGCGCGTCGCCGGCAGCCGCTCGCCCGGGCTGGCGCCGCCGGACAGCAGGATCTCCTTCAGCCCCATATACAGCTGGATGCCGATCTTGCGGTCGGAGCCGCGGTCGATGCGCAGTGACGACAGCAGGGCCCCGGCGCTGGTCTTCATGGCGTCACCATCTGAACGAATTGGACCATAGAACGAACGACAATGGACCTTAATTCAAGGCCAATTGCGATTATCGTGAGCCATCCCGCCCCGAACCCACCGGCAGCACGATGGACATCGCGAGCATCGAGACCTTCACGAACGAGTTCGTGTGCTTCGTGCGGGTGCGCACCGCCGACGGCCGCGAGGGCTGGGGCCAGACCGCGCCCTATAACGCCGACATCACAGCCCGGGTGCTGCACCGCCAGGTGGCGCCCTTCGCGCTCGGCCGCAGCGCCCTCGACCCGGACTACCTGGTCGACGTGATCCCCGAGCGCGAACACAAGTTTCCGGGATCCTACATCCGCCGCGCCATCGGCGGCGTGGAGACAGCGCTGTGGGACCTCCGAGGCAAGGCCGAGGGCAAGCCGGTCTGCGCGCTGATCGGCGGCACGCCAGGCCGGCTGCGCGCCTATGCGTCGTCGATGAAGCGCGACATCACGCCGGCCGACGAGGCCGACCGCCTGAAGCGGCTTCGCGACCGCTACGGCTTCGACGCCTTCAAGTTCCGGGTCGGCGCGGAGTGCGGCCACGACATCGACGAATGGCCGGGCCGCACCGAGGCGATCGTGCCGACCATGCGGCGCGAACTCGGCGACGCGGTCGCCCTGCTCGTCGACGGCAACTCCGGCTTCTCGCCCGAGCGGGCGATCGAGGTCGGCCGCATGCTGCAGGACAACGGGGTCACGCATTTCGAGGAGCCCTGCCCGTATTGGGAGCCGGAGCAGACCAAGCGGGTGACCGACGCCCTCGACATCGACGTCGCCGGCGGCGAGCAGGACTGCATGCCGGGCGAGTGGCGCCGCATGATCGCCGGCCGCGTGGTCGACATCATCCAGCCCGACGTCTGCTATATCGGCGGCCTGACCAGCACCCTGCGGGTCGCCAGGCTCGGCGCCGAGGCCGGGCTGCCCTGCACGCCGCACAGCGCCAACCTGTCGATGGTGACGATCTTCACCATGCATCTGCTGCGCGCGATCCCGAACGCCGGCAAGTATCTGGAATTCTCGATCGAGGGACCGGACTACTACCCGTGGCAGGAAGGGCTGTTCGTCGAGTCGCCCTACGCCGTCGAGGGCGGCCACGTCACCGTCACCGATCGTCCCGGCTGGGGCGTCGAGGTGCACCCGGAGTGGCTGGCGAAGGCGAGTTACCAGATCAGCGCACGGAGCCGCTGAGGCGATGAGCGAATCGAGTCTCATCGAGACAGCGCTCGCCAGCGGGACGCTGCCGGACCTGCCCCGCGGGCATTTCATCGACGGCGACGGGAAGGCGCCGGCCGCCGGACTCAGCATGGATAGCTTCGACCCCGGCCGTGGCGAGCCGTTCGCCGAGTTCGCACGCGGCGACGCGGCCGATGTCGACGCCGCGGTCGCGAGCGCGCGCCGCGGCTTCGCGACATGGCGCGACACGCCGGCAGCCGAGCGAGGCCGGATCCTGCATCGCGCCGCCGAGCTGATCCGCGCCGACGCCGCGCGGCTGGCGGTCGTCGAGTGCCTCGACAGCGGCAAGCCGCTGGCCGAGGCCGAAGGCGACGTCAGGGGAGCGGCACGCGCCTTCGAGTACTATGCCGGTGCCTGCGACAAGCTGCAGGGCGACACCTTCCCGATCGGCCCGGCCTATCTCGGCTACAGCGTGCACGAGCCGGTCGGCGTGGCCGCCCAGATCATTCCCTGGAACTACCCGATCTCGACGGCGGCGCGCGGCATCGCCCCGGCGCTGGCCGCCGGCTGCGCGGTGGTCGCCAAGCCGGCCGAGCAGACACCGTTCACCGCCCTGCTGCTGGCCGGCATCCTCAAGCGCGCAGGGCTGCCGGACGGCGTGTGCAACGTCGTCACCGGCACCGGTGCCGAGGCGGGGGCCGCGCTCGCCGCGCATCCCGGGATCGACCACGTCACCTTCACCGGCTCGGTCGCCACCGGCATCCGCGTCATGAAGGCGGCCGCCGAGAACGTGACGCGGGTGGTGCTGGAGCTCGGCGGCAAGTCGCCGGTGATCGTGCTGCGCGACTGCGACCGTGAGAGCGCGCTGGCCGGCGTGATGGGCGCGATCTTCGAGAATGCCGGGCAGATCTGCTCGGCCGGCTCGCGGCTGATCGTCGATCGCGCGATCCACGCCGGCTTCGTCGAGGAGCTGTGCCGGCGCGCCGAGGCTCTCACGCTCGGCCACGGGCTGCGCAACCCGGGGATGGGACCCGTCAACTCTGCCGAGCAGCTGGTAAGAGTGGCGGGCTTCATCGAGCGCGCCCGGCGCCGCGGCGCCGCGGTCGCCACCGGCGGCGTCACTGCCGTCGACCCGGAGACCGGCAAGGGCTGGTTCTACCGGCCGACCATCGTCGACGACTGCGCGCCCGGCGACGAGCTGGTGCGCGAGGAGATCTTCGGCCCGGTGCTGACCGTGCAGGTCGCCGACGACGCCGAGCACGCCCTGTCGCTCGCCAACGACAGCCAGTACGCACTGGTTGCCGGGATCTACACCGCCGACTTCACCATCGCACACCGGCTGGCGCGTCGCCTCGACGCCGGCCAAGTCTACATCAACGAATACTTCGCGGGCGGGATCGAGGTGCCGTTCGGCGGCAACAGGAAGTCGGGCTTCGGCCGCGAGAAGGGACTTGAAGGGCTGCTCGGCTATTGCCGCACCAAGAGCGTCACCGCGCGTTGCTGACGGTGTGAGACCGGGTCCCGGTTCTCAACCGGCGATCCGGTCGCGTGCCGCCGTCAGTCGGATCACCAGGCCCTCCGGCCGCCAGTCGCGGGTGATCTCTCCGTCGAGCTGGCCCTTGACGGTGGCACGTGCCAGCAGGCTTCCGAATCCCTCGCCGGCACTTTCCGCCCGCTGCGGGATGGCCGGGCCGCCGCGCTCTGTCCAGACCAGGACGAAATGCTCCGCCGTCTCGCCGCAGTCGATCTGGATCCAGCCCGTCGGGGACGATAGCGCGCCGTATTTCGCGGCGTTGGTGACGAACTCGTGCAACAGCAGGGCCAGGCTGGTGACCGGACCGCCGGGCGCCACCGGGAGATCGGCGCCGCCGACCCGGACGCGTTCCGAGGCCGGGGCGTCGAACGGCGCCACGATGGTGCGGATCAGGGTGTGCAGAGAGGTGGTGCGTTGCGCCAGTGCGTCCGGGTCCATGCGGCTGGGCAGCGTCAGCGCATGCGCGCGCGCCAGAGCGTCCAGGCGATCCCGGACGTCCCGGGCCAGGTCCTGGACCGACGTGGCCGTGCGGGCGCTCAGGGTGACCAGGCTGGCTGCGAGCACCAGCGCGTTCTTCACGCGGTGGCTCATCTCGTCGAGCAGCAACCGCTGCTGCCCTTCGGCACGGCGGCGCTCGGTGATGTCCCGCGCGATTTTCGACGCGCCGACGATCCTTCCGGAGGCGTTGCGCACCGGTGAGACGGTCAGCGAGATGTCGACGAGGCTGCCGTCCTTGCGCCGGCGCAGGGTCTCGTAGTGGTCGACCCGCTCCCCGCGCCGGATGCGAGCCAGGATCTCCGGCTCCTCGTCCAGCCGGTCCTCCGGCAGCAGGACGGTGACCGGCTGCCCGACCACCTCCTCGGACGTGTAGCCGAACAGCCGCTCGGCACCGGCGTTCCAGCTCATGATGGTGCCGTCGAGATCCTTGGCCAGGATAGCGTCTTCCGAGGATGCCACGATCGCCGCCAGCCGCTGGGCGTCGCGCTCGGATTGCTTGTGGGACGAGATGTCGACCAGCAGGTTCACCATGCCGACCAGAGAGCCGGCGTCGTCGAACAGGGGGGTGGCATAGGGCGTCAGCGACAGCCGGCTGCCGTCGGGCCGCACGGCGACGATCTCGCCGCACTCGATGCTGCGGCGCTCGGCCTTCGCCCTCGCCGTGGGATGCTGCTCCGGCGGCAGCGGCGTTCCGTCCGGCCAGCACAGGCTCCACGGAGCTTCATGTTCGTCGGCGCCGACCGCCGGACGATTGCCCCACACCCGCACCATGGCGTCGTTGCAGAACGTGATTCGTCCGGACGCATCGGTCGAGTAGGCCGGCAACGGCAACGCGCGCAGATAGCGCTCCAGCATCATCTACCGCCCGCGGGCCCCATCATCCGACAACGCACCATGTGGCTCAGGACGGCACCCATCGACAATCCTCGGTCCGGTGGTGGTCGTTTCGCTGCGATCTTACAGGGGTTTCCATCGCGCACCATAGTGCATGCAATACCGCAGCAGTATTGACCGTTGCCGCATCAGGAAATTCCATGGCTATTTATTCAATTTCCAGATCTGGCTTGCCGCAGCCGGTCGGGCCGGTGGATTGGCCGGGCCCGCTCCCGACGGCGGCGAAATCCAGGGGGAGCGAATGGATCGGCGAGGTCGTATGCACGATGCTGCCGGTGGAATCAGCGACGACGGCAGGCTCGGCGTAAGACAAGCTTAACCTTGAGCGTGCTCTCCTCCCGGGTCTTCGGGAACCGAGCAGGGATCGAGCCGGATGTGGGAACCGACCGCCATGATCGCCGCTGCTGCGAGCGCCGGATTGCTCGCCGTAGTGCTCGCGTATCTGGCATCGGTGGAGCGGTCCGTCCCTGCCTGGCGGCTATGGTCGGCCTCCTTCGCGATGGACGCGGCGCGATCGCTGGCGCTCGCCGGTGACCCGCCGCACGGCACCCTCGCCGACGTCGCGGCGGAGTTGCTCTCGGTCGGGCATGTCGGCCTGCTGACGATCGGAATCCTGATGTGGGCCGGGGTGACCCGGCCATTGCGCGCCGTCGGCGCGGGGGTCGCCGCGGCGGCGCTGTGGGCCGTCGCCTGCACACTGGCGGGCCTGCCGGAGGTGGCGATCCATCTGCCGCTCGACGTCTACTTCGTCGCCATCATCGGCCTCGCGGCGTGGACCCTGTGGACCCGCGCCGCCCCAGGCGAGCGGCTGGTGCGTCGCGCGACGGCCTTGGTCGCGACGGCCTGGCTGCTGCAGGAACTGGCGTCGGCCACCGTCGGGTGGCATGGCGGCGGCGAGGCGCTCGGCTTCGTAGCCCTGCACGGCTACGGCGACGCCCTGGCGCTGCTGCTGATCGTCGCGGCCTTGCGACGGCGGCATGCCGAAGCGCTGGCTGCGACGGAGGAGGCCCGGCGCACCAAGGCCGAGGCCGATCGCGCCAACCGCCGCCTGATGGACTTCGCCGGCACCTCCTCGGACTGGTTCTGGGAACAGGATGCCACGCTGCGCTTCACCTATCTGTCGCAGTCGGTCTGGGACCATTCGACGCTGTCGCCGGAAGATCACTACGGCAAGACCCGGCGGGAGACCGAACCGCTCGGCGTCACCGACGAGGCCTGGGCCGAGCACGACGCCGTCCTGCAGCGGCGGGAACCCTTCAGGGACTTCCGATTCTATCGGCCGGGTCCCGACGGGAGCCTGCGCTGCCTCTCGATCAGCGGCGTGCCGGTGTTCGACGACGACGGGCGCTTCGCCGGCTACCGCGGCGTCGGCCGCGACCTGACCGACCTGATCGCGGCCGAGCAGCGCCTGGACACCGCCAGCGGGCGCCTGCTGCAGGCCGTCGAGGCGCGGTCGGAGGGGCTGGCGTTCTGGGACAGCGACGACCGCCTGGTGATGTGCAATCAGGCCTATCGCGACCAGGCCGGGAACGCGCGCGCCGCTCTCGTCCCCGGCGTGCACTATGCCGACTACGTCCGGGCCAGCGTCGCGGCCGGCGAGATCCCGGCGGCGAGCGGGCGCGAGGAGGAGTGGCTGTCCGAACGCTTCGAGCAGCGGCGGCACCTGCCCTACACGATCGAGCTGTTCCGCGGCAATCGCTGGCTGCTGGTGCGTGAGCAGCGCACGCCCGACGGCGGCGCGCTCATCACCGTGACCGACATCACCGAGCTGAAGCGGCGCGAGGACGCCCTGGTATCGGCCGTCACCGAGGCACAGTTGGCCAACCGCGCGAAGATGGCCTTCCTGGCCACCATGAGCCATGAGCTGCGCACGCCGCTGAACGCCATCATCGGCTTCGCCGAAATCATCCAGTCCGGGCAGATCGCGACCAATGGCGCGGTGCAGGCGGAGTATGCCGGATACATCCACGAGAGCGGCACCCACCTGCTGTCGGTCATCAACGACCTGCTCGACGTCTCGCGCATCGAGGCCGGCCGCCTGACCCTCGACGAGAAGCCGTTCGCGCTGTCGAGCCTGCTCGACGAGTGCGAGCGCATGGTCCGGCAGCGCGCCCAGGCCGAAGGGCTGCGCCTGGCGGTTGCCGCGGTCGACCCCGGGCTCGGCATCCGCGGCGACCGGCGGGCGTTGAAGCAGGTGCTGCTCAACCTGCTCTCCAACGCGATCAAGTTCACCGAGACCGGCGGTGCCGTCGCCCTGACCGCCGAGCGCGACGGTGACCGCGGTTTGCGCATCGTGGTCAGCGACACCGGTATCGGGGTGCCCGCAGACCGGGTCTCGCAGCTGTTCGAGCCGTTCCAGCAACTGGAAAATGTACACGCCCGGCGGCACCACGGCACCGGTCTGGGGTTGTATATCTCGAAGAGCCTCGTGGAGGCGCATGGTGGTAGCATCCGGTTCGAGAGCAAGGTCGGCCAGGGCAGTGCGGTGACCGTCACGCTGTCGTCCGAGCGGCTGGTCGAGGCCGACAGCCAGGGTCGGAGGCGCGCCGCGGTATAGGGGAGGCAGGCGATGGCGGAGACATTCCTCGATACGGTGCGTCGTGAGGTCGGCCGGTTCCAGAATCGCAGCTTTCTCGAAGCCCTGATGGCGGTGGCGGCACTGTCCGCTCTCGCCGATGGTGAATACAGCCTGGCCGAGAAGTACCGAGCCGAGGAACTGCTGTCGGAGATCCCGATCTTCGACGTCTTCAACATTGCCGAGGCGATGGAGATCCTGGACGACGACGTCTTCGAGCTGCGCTCGGACCGGGTGGCCGCGACCCGCACCCTGGAGGCCCGGATCGCAGCCTTCGCCGGCGATCCCGACCGGGCGCGCACGCTGCTGCGAGCGGCGCACGCCATCATCACCAGCGACGGCGTCGCCACCGCCAGCGAACGGGCGGAGTTCGAGCGCATCGCCGGCCTGCTCGACCAGGATCCCAGGCTACTGGCGCTGGGCTGACGCCAGGTCCCCCGGCAGGAAGCCCGGTCAGCGCGATGCGACCGGGCCGGCGACGAACCGCAACACCATCTCCACCGAGTTCTGCCGCAGACGCGCCTGCGCCTCCGGGGACGCGAAGTCCCGACCGAAGACCTTCGAGAACGTGTACCGGTTCGACACGTTGAAGAAGCAGAGCGCGCTCACCTGCCAGTGCAATTCGACCGGATCCAGGCCGGCCCGGAACACCCCCGCCTCCACGCCGCGATCGTAGATCGCAGCGATGTGGTCGATGGCGGCCACGTTGAGATCCCGGATAACCTCCGATTTGGCCAGGTACTGGCCGTGGTGAATGTTCTCGATCATCACCATGCGGATGAACTCCTCGTGCTGGTGATGGTGGTCGAAGGTGAACTCGACGAGGCGCGTGAGTGCCTCGACCGGTGACAGTCCCTCGGTGTCGAGCCTCGACTCGCCGTCCCGGACCCGGCGGTACGCGCTCTCCAGCGCCCGCAGGTAGAGCCCTTCCTTGTCGCCGAAGTAGTAGTAGATCATGCGCTTGCTCGACCGGGTCTGCGCGGCGATCTCGTCGATGCGCGCACCCGACAGCCCGTTCAACGCGAACTCCCGCGATGCCGTCTCGAGAATGTCGCGCCGCGTTCCCTCGGGATCCTGCGGGCGCTTCGGCATATCGGGATCTTTTCGCTGCCTGCCGTCCGCCGTCATCGGCTCCGCTCCTCCCGCATTGGTCAGGCCGGATGGGCCAGGATTGACAAACTAACTAGTTCGTACAAAGTGACCATCCTCGATCCTGGATCATTTACCGGAGCGGGAGAAGCAGGTGCAAGCGCGGCGGAGTGAAGCCGTGGGTCGGGGGCCGAAGCGCCCGGGGGACGAAGATCGGCCGGGACCGCCGCCTCCGGGCACCGCGGAGACGCTGCCGCATCCCGGCAGCCCGCCTTCTCCGGCCTGGATCCGCGTCCATGCCCGGACCCGGCCACAAACACAAACCAAGGGAGGACCACCATGGCTATTCGTGCCGACCGTCGGCAGTTCATCATCGGAGCCGGCATTGCCGCCGCGACGACGGCCTTTCCAGCGTTCGCGCAGGACAAGCCGAAGCTCCGCTTCTCGGCGGTGTTCTCGGAGCAGGACATCCGGGCGGAGATGACGAAGCAGTTCGCCGAGGCGGTGAAGGCGGACTTCACCTTCGAGGGCTACTATGGCGGCTCGCTGTTCAAGCAGGGCACCGAGCTCGTGGCGCTGCAGCGCGGCAACCTGGAGATGGGCAACATCGCGCCGCAGGACATCTCCAAGCAGATCCCGGCCTGGTCGGTCCTGACCGCCGCCTACCTGTTCCGCGACGCCGCACACCTGAAGGCGTTCTTCGCCAGCGACGCCGGGGCAGAGATGAAGAAGATGACCGAGGACCAGCTCGGCGTCCGGGTGCTCGGGCCGACGTATTTCGGGTCGCGCCAGGTCGGGCTGAAGCCGGCCAGGGAGATCCGCACCCCCGCCGACATGGCCGGCATCAAACTGCGCATGCCGCCCGGTGAAGCCTGGCAATTCCTCGGCGAGTCGATCGGGGCGAACCCGACGCCGATGGCCTATGCCGAGGTCTATACCGGCCTGCAGACCGGGGCGATCGACGGCCAGGACAACCCGTTGCCGAACGTCGAGAACATGAAGTTCTACGAGGTCATGTCGCAGATCGTCCTGACCTCGCACCTGGTCGGCTTCGACCTCCTGACCGTGTCGAACAAGGTCTGGGAGAAGATGACCGCCGACCAGAAGAGCCGCTTCCAGGCGGCGGCCGACGCTGCCATCGAGTTCAGCACCCAGAAGCACATCGCCCGCGAGAAGGAGCTCCTGGAGCTCTTCAAGGGCAAGGGGCTGAAGATCTACGAACCCGACCAGGCGGCCTTCCGGCGCCATGCGCAGGCGAAGTACCTGGCCTCCGAGCTCGCCAAGAGCTGGCCGAAGGGCATGGTCGACAAGATCAACGCGCTGTAGCCCACCGGGCGGCGGGCCGGGCACGACGCCTGGCCCGCCGCACGCCGGAACCGACGGGGTCCCGCCTTGCAGTCCACCTCCAACCGCGCCGGCCGCTGGCTGCATCGCCGCGCCGAGAACCTGCTGGCGGCGATGCTGGCGATGCTGTTCGCGGCGTTCATCCTGCAGATCGTGTTCCGCTACGTGCTGAACCTGCCGCTCGGCTGGACCAACGAGATCAGCACGGTGCTGTGGATCTGGCTCGTGCTGTGGGGGGCCGCCTTCGTGCTGCGCGAGGACGAGGAGATCCGCTTCGACCTGCTCTATGCCTCGTCCGGCCCGAGCGCCCGCCGAGTCATGCTGCTGGTCTCCGCCACCGCGCTGGTGGCACTGTACGGCATCTCGCTGCCGGCGGTGGTCGACTACGTCACCTTCATGAAGGTCGAGCGCACCGCCTATCTGAAGATCCGGTTCGACTGGCTGTTCTCCATCTATGTCGTGTTCGTGGTCGCCACGCTCGCCCGCTACCTCTGGCTCGCCTGGCGGGCGCTGCGCGGCGAGGTGCCCGACGACATCGCGTCGACCAGCGCGGGATCGGGCCTGTGAGCGCCGGGCCCGTGAGCATCGCCAGCCCGTTCTCGATCGCGATCGTGGCGATCACCGCCCTCGCACTCCTCGGGCTGCCGATCGGCCACGCCATGATCGCCGGCTCGGTGCTCTACCTGCTGCTGGCCGGCCTCGACATGGGCACCGCCGCCGAGCAGATCCTCAACGGGATGTACTCCAACTACATCATCCTGGCGGTGCCGCTGTTCATCCTGGCGGCCGAGCTGATGAACATCGGCTCGATGACCGAGCGCCTGCTTCGGTTCTGCGATGCATTGGTCGGCCGCTTCCGCGGCGGCCTTGCGCAGGTCAACGTCCTGCAGAGCATCATCTTCGCCGGCATGTCCGGCTCGGCGATCGCCGACGCGGCCGGGACCGGCCGGATGATGATGAAAATGATGACGGCCGGCGGCAAGTACCGGGCCAGCTACGCCGCCGCCCTGACCGCCAGCACGGCGGTCATCGGCCCGATCATCCCGCCGTCGATCCCGATGGTGCTCTATGCCCTGATCTCCGACGCCTCGATCGGCTATCTGTTCCTTGGCGGCGTCGTGCCCGGCCTGCTGATGGCGCTGGCGCAGATGACGATCGTCGTGATCGGCGCAAGGCGGGAGGGCTTCCCGGTCGAGCCGCCGCGGCCGCTTCGCGAGCTGCCGGGCATCACCCTGCGGGCGTTTCCGACGCTGCTGATGCCGGTCGTGCTGCTCGGCGGGATCTACAGCGGCGTCACCACCCCGACCGAGGCGGCGGCCATCGCGGCTGCCTATGCGCTGCTGGTCTCTGCCCTGCTGTATCGCAGCGTCCGCCTGCGCGACCTCTACGCCTCGATCCTGGTTGGCGCCCGCACCTCGGCCTCCATCGGCATGCTGATCGCCGGCGCGCTGGTGTTCAACTACGTGGTCACCGTCGAGAACATCCCCAACGAGATCCGCATCCTGCTGACCGGCTGGGAGCTGTCGCCGACCGGCTTCCTGATCCTGGTGAACGTGCTGCTGCTGCTGCTCGGCTGCCTGCTGGAAGGCACCACGATCCTGCTGATCGTCATTCCCGTGCTGGTGCCGACGGCGCAGGCCCTGGGCATCGACCTGGTGCATTTCGGCGTCATGGTGGTGGTCAACATCATGCTCGGGCTGATCACCCCGCCCTACGGGCTGCTGCTGTTCGTGATGACCCGGATCGCCGAGGTGCCGCTGCGCGACATCGTGCGCGACGTCCTGCCGTTCCTCTGGGCGATGATCGGCGCGCTGGCCGTTATCACCTTCGTGCCGGAGACCGTGCTGTGGCTGCCTCGGCTGCTCGGCTACCAGGGCTGACGCCGGGGAGTGCGGGAGCCGCCTATGCCAGGCTGCGGCGAACCGTGGCATCAGTCCTGTGGGCAACCTCCGGCTGCAACTCGATGCCGAGGCCCGGCCCGTCCGGCGCCCGGATCATGCCGTGCTCGACCGGCGGCAGGCCGGTGACCAGCTCGCCGTACCAGCCGTAGTAGAACGCCCGCACCATCTCCTGGATGAAGCAGTTGCGGGTGTGCAGCGCCAGATGCGTGGAAGCGGTCAGCGCCACCGGCCCGGTGCAGTCGTGGAACGCCACCGGCAGGTGCCAGGCGTCGGCCATGGCGGCGATCTTGCGGCCCTCGCTGAGGCCGCCGCACCAGGTCAGGTCGGCGATGATCACCGACAGCTCGCCCAGTTCGATCAGGCTGCGGAAGTCGGCCTTGCCGCCGCGGGTCTCGCCGACGGCGATCGGCGAGCGGGTCGAGCGCGCCACCTCGCCAAGCGACGACAGGTGATCCATGAACACCGGGTCCTCGACCCACAGCGGGTCGAACGGCTCCAGCGCACGCGCGATCTTCACCGCCGTCGGCCGGTTCCACATCGAGTGCAGCTCGGCCATCACGTCCATGCGGTCGCCGACCGCCTTGCGGATCTTCTCGAACGGCTCCAGCGACCGCTTCAGGTCGGCGGCCGAGATGTAGGCGCCCGACGAGGCCTCGGCGGCATAGTCGAACGGCCAGATCTTCATCGCCGTGATGCCCATCTCCAGCAGCGAGTGGGCGACCTCGTCGGCGCGGTCGAGGAAGCCCTGCAGATCTTCGTACGGCCCTTCGGCGGCGCCGAGGCCGAAGTTGGCCGTCCCCTGCACCGGCCTGTTGCGGACGTATTGGTAGCCGGCGCAGGTGTTGTAGACGCGGATGTCGTCGCGCACGGCACCGCCGAGCAGTTGGTGGATCGGCTGCCCGGTCGCCTTGCCCCACAGATCCCACAGCGCGATGTCGACCGCCGAGCGGCCGCGCTGCTCCGCACTGGCGCCGGAGAAGCCGATATAGCCGATCAGATGCGCCTGGTGACGCTCGATCTGCAGCGGATCCTTGCCGAGGAGGTACGGGGCGATGATGCCGTGCACATGCGCCTCGGCCGACGCCGCCCCGTAGAACGTCTCGCCGAGCCCGCTCAGCCCTTCGTCGGTCTCGACCCGGACCCAAAGCAGGTTCGGAAATTCCTCGAGGCGGATGGTCTCGATGGCGGTGACCTTCACGTCGCGTCCTCCCGGCGGTTCCGCGGTGAGTATGCGGAGCCGGCACGGCCGGCGGAAGGCCCGGATTATGCGGCGGCCGCCGCGACCGAAAGATCGAAGCCTTCATCCTTCCAGCCCTCGACGCCGCCGATCATCAGCTTCACCGGCCGCCCGAGGCGGGCGAGCCGGATCGCCGCCTTGCAGGCACCGTTGCAGTGAGGCCCGGCGCAGTACACGACGAACAGGGTGTCGGCCGGCCACTCCGCCATGCGCCGCCCGGTCATCTTGCCGTGCGGCAGGTTGATCGCACCCGGCACATGGCCGGCCGCGTAAAGCGCCGGCGAGCGGACGTCGAGCAGAACGAAGTCCGGCGTCTCGGCGGTCATCGCGTGGTGGACGTCCCAGCAATCGGCCTCGAAGGCCATCAGCGCCTCGAAATGCGCCAGTGCGGCGGCGGACGGGGCGGCGGGGAACTCGGTGACGGCGGTGGGCATCGGTCGGTCTCCGGATTGGTGCGACTGGTCGGCAGCATCGGCGCTACGCCGGGCGCTGGAAATCGGCACCTGAGCCCAGTATCGTGAAAATCATGCCGATTCCAGCGCACCCCGACCCGCGCAGCGTCGCCGTCCTCGCCTATGACGGGCTCTGCACCTTCGAGTTCGGCCAGGTGGTCGAGGTGTTCGGCCTGCCGCGGCCGGAGATGGGGCCGGACTGGTACCGCTTCCGGGTCTGCGCCGAGCGTGCCGGCCCGCTGCGTGCGATCGGCGGCTTCCGGGTCGAGGCCGACGGCGGGCTGACCGAACTGGGTGCCGCGGGCACCATCGTGATCCCGGGCTGGCGCGGCATCGACGCGCCGGTACCGAAGGACCTGGTCGAGACCCTGCGGGCGGCCCACGCCCGCGGCAGCCGGCTGGTGTCGATCTGCTCCGGCGTGGTGGTTCTGGCGTCGACCGGCCTGCTCGACGGCCGGCGCTGCACCACCCACTGGCACTACGCCGGGCGCTTGGCCGCCCGGTTCCCGGCGATCCGGGTCGACGCCGACGTGCTCTACACCGAGGCCGACGGCGTGTTCACCTCGGCCGGCAGCGCCGCCGGGCTCGACCTCTGCGTCCACCTGGTGCGCCGCGACTTCGGATCGCGCATCGCCAACGAGATCGGCCGGCGCCTGGTGCTGCCACCGCACCGCGAGGGCGGCCAGGCGCAGTATATCGAGCGTCCGGTCGCCGACCGCGAGAACGCCCGCTTCGCCCACCTGTTCGACTGGCTGCGCGGCCGCCTTGCCGAGCGCATCAGCGTCGACCGCATGGCCGCCGAGGCGGCGATGAGCCGGCGCAGCTTCATCCGCCGCTTCGAGGCGGCAACCGGTTCGCCGCCCGGCGAGTGGCTCGCCGCCGAGCGGGTGCGCCGCGCCGCCGAGTTGCTGGAGACGACGGGGCTCGGCATCGAGCGGATCGCGACCGAATGCGGCTTCGGCGGCGCCGACACCCTGCGCCACCATTTCCGGACGCGGCTCGGCATCAGCCCGACGGCGTACCGGCGGCAATTCGGGCGAACGGAGGGAGCGGCGTCCGCACCGTAGGCGCGGGGCCGAGCGAGCTGCGAAGGCCCTTCGGCGCATGGAACGACCCCCGCTCGACGTCATCCCGGACCGGCCCGCCTTAGGCGGGACGGAGCCGGGACCCACGGCACGACGTGCAGCCGCCGCAGCCACCACTGCCGCGGCGGGTGGGTCCCGGGTCGGCGCTTCGCGCCGCCCAGGATGACGACAAGGGAGGGGGCGCTTTGGCGGGAGAGGCTACCCCCGCCCCTTCAGCTCCACCCCATTGCCCTCGGGATCGCGCAGGTAGATCGATGGCCCGTCGCCCTCGGCGCCGAAGCGGGTGGCGGGCGGTTCGGCCGCCACACCGTGTGCGGCGAAGTAGGCGCTGATCGCCTCGGCGTCGAACGGCTCGACCTTGATCGCGACGTGGTCGACGTTGCGGCCCGGCCCCGGCGGCGGCCCGCCGGCCGACCCCAGCTTGCCGTTCATGTCGACCAGGTCGATCATCGAGCCGCCGGCGTCGAGGTGCCAGAGCCCGAGCGGCTCGTTGTGCTTGGCCACCCGGCAGCCCAGAAGGTCGCGATAGAAGCCGAGCATCGCCTGGATGTCCTTGCAGCGCACCACCACGTGGTCGACGCCGCCGAGGCGGTAGGGCAGGTCGGTCATAGCGCTCTCCTCAGGGAATGACCTTCATGTCGCGGAACTCGCCGAAGATACGCTCGAACATCGCGTCCGAACGCACGCAGTCGTGGAAGCCGTGCAGGCGCAGCTTCAGGGTGTCGCTCATCACGTCCCAGTCGGTGCCGAACACGTAGTCGGCGAACGGCCAGGCGGCGATCTGGTCATAGGGGATGCGCTGCAGGCCGTATTTCTCGGTGATCGCCGCCCACAGCGGCGCCTTGTCGGCCATGAACTCCGACAGCTTGATGGTCTGCACGTCGCCGGCCTCCATCTCGAAGAACCGGGCGAATTTCGGCCAGACGTTCTTCCAGCGGAAGAAGTCGCCGTTGGTGACGTTGAACACCTCGTTGGCGGCGCGGTCGTCGGTGGCGCACCACGCCATGGCGCTGGCCAACTGCTGGCTGTCGCAGACCTGGTAGACCGCCTCCCATGCGCCCGGCTTGCCGGGGAACCGCAGCGGCAGCCCCAGCTCCTTGGAGATCGCGGCGTAGACGGCGATGCAAGTGGTGATGTTCATCGGGTTGCCGAGCGCGAAGCCGCACACGGTGTGCGGCCGCAGCGCCGACCAGCTCCAGCTCTTGCCCTTCTGCGCCGCGCGCAGCCACTGCTCCTGGTCCCAGTAGAAGTTCGGCAGCATGTGCGGCGGGTCGTCCTCGCGGGCCGGCGTCCTGAACGGGCCGAGATGCGAGCCGTAGATCTTGTTGCCCTCGATCAGCTGGACATGGCGCAGGCCCTTCGAGCCGCGCTCGATCGGCTCAACCGAGTTGACCAGCATCGCCAGGTTCGGCGGCCCGTGCTCGGCCCAGACCGGCCGGGCCTGGAAGGCGGTGTAGAAGATGTGGGTGACGTCGGCGAGGCCGGCCAGCTTCGCCTCGGCATCGGCGCGGTCCAGCAGGTCGACCGAGATGTAGCTCGCCGGGCTGGCGAAATCCGGTGCGCGCCGGCTCAGCCCGACGATCTCCCAGCCGCCGAGCTTGCCCAGGTGGTCGATCAGCTTGCGGCCGATCACGCCGAGCGCGCCGACCACCACGGCCTTGTTCTTCGCCATGCCATCCTCCGGTTTTCACTGCCGGCAGTGTCGGGGCTCGCGGCCGACGGATCAACCACCCCTCGCCGCACGGCACATCTTCCCTTTGCCGATCGACGCTCCACATATCGGGACAGGTCGTGCCAACTGGGCGGAGCGTTGAACGTTCCGCCCGTTTTTTGCCGGGCAGAGCCTGACAGGCCGGGTCGCCGGTGTATGCTTCCCGGAAAGCGACCCGAGGGAGCCCGAGATGACCGCCTTCCGCGTCGGACTCAGCGCCGACTTCACCCGCGCCGATGGCAAGTCGACGTTTCCGAGCTACGACCTCTCGCCGCTGGGCGCCAAGGGCGTCGAACTGGTCGAGTTGCCGCGCGCGGCGGTGCTGTCTTCGGCGCAGGTCGCGGGCCATGACGCCGTGGTCCTGCTCGGCGAGCGCATGGCCGCATCCAGCTTCCCGACCGACGGCCGGCTGGCCCTGATCGCCCGCATGGGCGTGGGCTACGACACCATCGACACCGAGGCCTGCACCGCCGCCGACGTGGCGCTGACGATCACCCCGGACGCGGTGCGCCGGCCGATGGCCACCACCCAGCTATGCCTGATCCTGGCACTGGCCCACAACCTGATGGCCAAGGACCGTATCGCCCGAACCGGCACCCTCGGCTGGCCGGCGCGCTTGGACTGGCACGGCATGGGGCTGGTCGGCCGCACCATCGGCTCGGTCGGGGTCGGCAATATCGGCGCCGAGATGTTCCGCCTGCTGCGGGCGTTCGACGTCCGCATGATCGCCCACGACCCCTATGCCGACCCGACCAGGCTGGCGGAACTGGGGGTGGAGGCGGTGTCGCTGGAGGCGGTGTTCGAGCGCAGCGACGTAGTCACCTTCAACTGCCCGCTGACTCCCGAGACCAGGGGCATCGGCTCGGCGGCGATGATCGCGCGTATGAAGCCGACCGCCTATCTGGTGAACACCAGCCGCGGCCCGGTGGTCGACCAGAAGGCGCTGTACGACGCCCTGGTCGAGCAGCGGATCGCCGGTGCCGCCATCGACGTGTTCGATCCCGAGCCGCCGTCGGCGCACGACCCGATCCTGCGGCTCGACAACGTGATCACCGCACCGCATTCGCTCGGCTGGACCGACCAGATGTTCGCCAGCATGGGCGACATCAACCGCCGGGCGATCGAGGACGTGATGGCCGGACGGACACCGGCCAATGTGGTCAACATCGCAGTGCTGGAGCGCGCTGGCCTCAAGGCCAAGCTGGCGGCGTTCGAAAAGCGCTAGGGGCCGGCAATGAGCGTGGATCTCACCCTCGCCCAGCCCGACGGCCGGCCGCGCGGACGCGGGCTCGGCCTGCCGTTCCCCGGCACGCCGGGGCCCGCCAACGCCATCACCGATGTGGCCGGCGTCGCGGTCGGTGCCGTCACCCTGGTCCGGGGCGACGGGCCGCGCGTCGTCGGCCAGGGACCGGTGCGCACCGGTGTCACCGCCATCCTGCCGCGCGGCCGCGCCGGGGTGGCGGCCCCGGTGTTCGCCGGCATCCACAGCCTGAACGGCAACGGCGAGCTGACCGGCAGCCATTGGATCGCCGAGTCCGGGCGCTGCGAAGGGCCGGTCACCATCACCAACACCCATTCGGTCGGGCGTGCCCGCGACGCCGCCGTGCGCTGGATGGTCGGGAGCGCCGGCCTGGGGGCGTCCGGCCCGGCCTGGGGGCTGCCGGTCGCGGCCGAGACCTATGACGGCTACCTGAACGACATCAACGGCTTCCATGTCACCGAGGACGACGTGCTGGCGGCGATCGACGGCGCCTCGGAAGGCTTCCCGCCGCTCGGCAACCGCGGCGGCGGCACCGGCATGATCTGCTACCAGTTCAAGGGCGGCAACGGCACCGCCTCGCGGATCGCCGAGGCGGGTGGCGGGCGCTGGACCCTCGGCGTGTTCGTGCAGGCGAATTTCGGCCGGCGCGAATTATTCGCACCGTTCGGCATTCCGGCCGGCCGGTTGCTCGACGTGCCGATGCCGGGACCCGCACCGCGCCCCAGCGCCGCCGACGGATCTATCATCGCGGTGGTCGCCACCGACGCGCCGCTGCTGCCGCACCAATGCGCCCGGCTGGCGCGGCGGGTGTCGCTTGGCCTCGCCCGCACCGGCTCGATCGCGGCCAACGGCTCCGGCGACATCTTCCTGGCGTTCTCCACCGGCAACGCCGAGGCGCTGGCCGACACCGGACTGCAGGCGCGGCAGCTGGCATTCCTGCCGGATGCGGCACTTGACCCGCTGTTCCTGGCGACGGTGGAGGCGACCGAGGAGGCGATCATCGAAGCGATGCTCGCCGCCGATACCATGACCGGCGCCGACGGCAACACCGTGCATGCCCTGCCGCATGGCCCGCTGGTCGATCTGGTGCGCGCGGCCGGCGGCCGGCGCTGACGGCCCCGCGGCGACGGTGCGTCCGTACTTCCTGGACATCCCATGGATCCGCTGGCAGAATTTTAATCGAATGAGTTGCAGTGGCGCGCAGAGGACGCAGCAGATCGAAAAGACAGCGCAAACAGTCAGATGAATTGCTGGCCGTAAAGCAACAGCGAGGCTCTCATTGACTCTGGAGAGTTACGACCTGCTCGACCAGCTTCCCTTCGGCGTCAGTGTCTGCGACGCCGAAGGGCTGGTCGAATGGCGGAATAGTGCGGCGGCAGCTTTGGCCAGCCGGAGCGCGGACTCTGACGCTCCGGGAAGTGAGTGCTGCCGGGCGATACGCCTCTACCGTGCGAACGGCGCGGCATTGACCCGCGAGGACTATCCGATCGCGGCCGCCCTCAGGGGCGAGCCGGGCTCGCGTGGCATGGAGGTGCTCGTCGAGCATCCCGACGGCAGCGTAACGGAGGCCCTGGCCTTCGCCACGCCCAGGCTGGACGAGCGGGGCGCGGTGGCCGGCGCCGTCTGCGTGATGGTCGATCTACCGGATCGATCGCCCTCGGCGGGATCCCTGCGGCATCTTGCGGCGATCGTGGATTCGACGCGCGACGCCATCGTCTCGACCCGCCCCGACCTGACGATAGCCACCTGGAACCGGGGTGCGGCACAGCTTCTCGGGCACAATGGCGCCGAGGTCGTCGGCCGCCCACTGGAATTCCTGGTGCCCGCGGACCGGCGCGCCGACGAGGCGGCGGCCGTCCGCCGGATTCTCGATCAGGGCGAGGCCGAGCGGTTCGATACCGAACGCGTTCGCAGCGACGGGTCGAAGATCGAAGTCTCGGCGACGGTGTCGCCGATCCTCGATCACCGTGGCCGGGTGGCGGGGATCTCGCAGATCGTCCGGGAGGTGGACGACCGCCAGCGGACGCTGGAGCGCCAGGAACTGCTCATCGCGGAAATGAACCACCGCGTGAAGAACCTGCTGGTCCTGGCCGGCGGGATCGTCAGCCTCGGCGCCCGCACCGCGCGGTCGGTCCAGGCGCTGGCGTCCGACGTCACGGAACGGTTCGCAGCTCTGGCCCGGGCCCACGAACTCACGCTGCCGCGCAACCGCCACGTCGCGGCCGGTGCGGCGAGTTCATTGTCGCTCCATGCCCTGATCGAGACGATCCTGGACCCTTTCGAGGTCGAGGACGACGACGGCACACGCCGGATCGCGATCTCCGGCGATGACACCCGGATCTCTGCCGGCACCCCGCTCACCGGAATGGCGCTGCTGCTGCACGAGTTCGCGACCAACGCGGCAAAGCACGGCGCCTTGGCACGGCCGAGCGGCAGGATCCACATCCACAGCATCGTCGCCGACGGGCGGATCGCCGTGACCTGGACGGAGTCGGGCGGACCGGCCGTCACCGCGTCCGACCAGAAGGCCGGATTTGGGAGCAAGCTGATCGACCTCACGGTGCGCCGCCAGTTGTCCGCCGAACTGACCCGCGAGTGGCAGCCGGACGGGCTCGTCATTCGCCTGTCCGTCAGCCAGGACCGGCTGACGACGTCGCACTCGTGATCGCGCTGGATCAGGCGCCCTCGCGTCCCGGCTTGAAGGTCGCGACCCGCCAGAGATAACCGAGCAGAAGCAGGCCGACGACACCCTTGGAAACCGGTTCGAACCACGCCCCGACCGCCTCGTGCTGGTCACCGAGGGCATAGCCGAACCCGGCCAGCGCCCCGGTCCACACCAGCGTGCCGATCGAGGAGTAGAGCAGGAACGGCACCGTCGGCATGCCAGAGATGCCGGCCGGCACCGAGATCAGCGTGCGCACCGCGGGAATCATCCGGCCGAACAGCACCGCCTTGCCACCGTGGCGGTCGAACCATGCGTCGGCCCGCTCGACATCGCGCGGCGACAGGGTCAGCCAGCGGCCATGGCGGGCGGCCCAGGCCTGCAGCCGCTCGGTGCCGAGCCAGTGGCCGATGCCGTACCACAGCCACGCCCCGGCGAGCGACCCCGCCGCCCCGGCCAGCACCGCCAGCGGCAGGCTCAGCTCGCCACGGCTCGCCGCATAGCCGGCGATCGGCATGATCACCTCCGACGGGATCGGCGGGAAAACGTTCTCCAGGAACATCAGGAGAGCGATTGCCGGATAGCCGCCCTGTTCGGCCCAGCTGGTCATGTCCTCGAGCATCGGCGCCTCCGGCTGTGATTGCCCGGCGACAACGCCGCAGGGTCGGCAACGATCCAGGCCATTCGCCGGTCAGCCGGCGGCGCGGCGGTCGCTCGCCGCCGCGTTCACCAGCCAGCAGCCGACGGAGGCGGTCGCCAGGCCGAGCAGCGCCAGCAGGCCGAGCCGCTCGCCCAGTAGCGCCCAGGCCAGCACCGCGGCGATGCCCGGAACCAGGTAGAAGTTCGCCGTGGTCCGCGCCGCCGTGCCGCGCACCAGCATGACGGAGTACAGCGCCATCCCGCCCAGCGAGGTCATCAGAGTGTTCCAGGCGACCGCGGCGACGGCCGCCTGCGTCCAGTCGGCCCGCGGCGCCTCGAACAGCAGCGCCGCCAGGCCGGTGACCAGGGCGGCGGCCGCGAACTGCGCGAACGCCCCCGGCAGCAACTCGACGCCGCGGCAGAACCGGCCGAAATACAGGGTCCCGGACACCAGCCCGAGCACGCCGACGAAGGCGATGGCGAGGCCCTCGAAGCGCGCCGGGCTCTGTAGCGCCGCCTGCCCGACCACCAGGCCGACGCCCAGCACGCCAAGTGCCAGGCCGGCCGACTGCCACGCCCGCAGCCGCTCGCGCAGCAGGAACACGCCCAGGGCAGCAGTCAGCAGCGGCGTCAGCGACTGCACCAGGGCAATCTGCGCCGCCGGTGCCGTCAGCAAGCCCACATGCGGCGCCATCAGGCCGACGCCGTTCAGCAGCGCCCCGGCGATGCCGCAGTGCAGCCATCGCCAGCCGCCGAGCGGCCGCCACGACCGTCGCAGCACCAGCATCAGCAGCAGCAGCACCGCCGCGCAGGCGCCCAGCCTCACGCCGACGAACAGCAGCGGCGACAGGTGCTCCAGCCCGACCTTCGAGGCGACGAAGGACGAGCTCCACAGCAGCGCGAAGCCGAGAGGAGCCAGGCGGTCCAGCGCCACGCCCGCCGCCGCGGCCCGCCTCAGACCGCCACGCTCATGGCACCATCGACCGACAGCACATGGCCGCTGACGAAACCGGCGGCCGGGCTCATCAGGTAGACCGCCGCACCGCCGAGTTCGTCGGGTTGCGCCCAGCGTCCCATCGGCGTGCGGCCGACCACCCAGGAATTGAACTGCTCGTTCTCGATCAGGGCAGTGTTCATCTCGGTCGCGACATAGCCGGGCGCGATGGCGTTGACCCGAACCGCCCGCGCGCCGAGCTCGACCGCCATGGCCCGGGTCAGTGCCCGCAGGCCTTCCTTGGCGGCGATGTAGGCGGGCACGGTCGGCCGCGCGATCGGCCCCATCATCGACACGGTGTTCACGATCGAGCCGCCACCGGTCTGCACCATGCGCTTGGCGGCCTCGCGGCCGAGCACGAAGCAGGCGGTGAGGTTGGTCTCGACCACCCGCCGGAAGTCCGCCGTCGGGAATTCCAGGACCGGCACCCGGTGCTGGATCCCGGCGTTGGCGATCAGTCCGTAAATCGCGCCGTGGCGGGCGACGACGCGGTCGAGGGCGGCGATCACCGCCGCCTCGTCGGTGACGTCGAAGGCCTCGCCCTCGGCATCATGGCCGGCGGCGGCGAGCGCCTCGACCTTGTCCGCCAGGGTCTTCGGGTCGCGGCCGTTCAGCACCACCCGGGCGCCGTGCTCGGCGCAGGCCTTGGCCATGGCGAAGCCGATCCCGCGCGACGCGCCGGTGACCAGGATGGTACGGCCGGTCAGATCGAACATGGAGGTGGTGACGGGCATGGCGGTTTCCTCGGTGGAGCGTTTCTCGAGCCGGCTTGCGACGGCCTTTGTGCGGGCAGCCTAGGCAGCCGGCCGCGAAGTCTCAACTGCCGCCCTCGCCGCCGCCCTTGCCCGCACCCGCTCGCGGTGCACGACATAGAGCCCGCTGGCGATCACCACCGCGGCCCCGACCACCGTCCACTCGTCCGGCAGATGTCCGAACACCAGGTAACCGGACATCGTCATCCAGAGGATGCCGCTGTAGGAGAATGGTGCGAGCAGCGACGCCGGGGCGTAGCGGTGGGCGATGATCAGCATCCAGTGGCCGATGCCGCCGAACACCCCGGTCGCGCACAGCAGCGCCCAGGCCAGCGGCCCGGACGGCGGCTCCCAGACGAAGGGCAGCAGCGGCAGCAGCACGATCGCGCCGAACAACGGCGAATACAGCGAGGTGGTGTCCGAGTGGTCGCGGGCCGCCAGCTTGCGGGTGGCGATCTGGTAGAGCGCCACCGCCACGACGTTGCAGAGCGACAGCCCCACGGCCCAATGCAGGGTGGCGCCGGTCGGCCGGACGATGATCAGCACGCCCGCGAAGCCGACGGCGATCGCGCACCAGCGCCGCCAGCCGACCTGCTCGCCGAGCAGCGGCACCGAGAGCGCCGCCACCAGCAGCGGCACGGTGAACATGATCGAGGAGGTGGTCGCCAGATGCAGGTGGCGCAGGGCGAAGAAGTTGAACATCGTCGACAGGAACAGGAAACCGGACCGCATGATCTGCAGCCTCAGGTTCGACGACGCCAGCACCCGCAGGCCCTTGCGCGGCATCAGCACCACCGCCACCAGCACCGCGTGGCCGACGAAGCGTGCCCACACGATCTGCAGGCTGTTCATCTCCTCGGCCAGCAGCTTCGCCGAGGTGTCGAGGAAGGTGAAGATCAGGAAGGCGGCGCACATCAGCAGGATGCCGCGGCCGCGTCGGGTATCGTCGAGATAGCTGGTGCTGGACAGGGCCGGCTCCCGTGGCGGAGGTGGCGCCAGTGATAGACCACGCGGCGCAGGGCGTCGACGATCACGCAACGCCGGACGCCGCCAAGATCGAGCCGTGCCGTCCGCACCCGGCGTGATAGACTGCCATCATGCAGGAGGCCGTCATGCAGGAGAGATGTCGGAGCCGGCGTTGCCCAGCCTGATGGACACGCTGCAGGACCTCGATGTGACCGAGAGCCGGTCGCGGCAGTTCGCCGAATACTGGAGCGGGCTCGCGAAGGTCGACCTGGTTCCGCGACGGACCTCGTTTCGCCCGGAAGATGTGCCGCGCATCCTGCCCTACATCGTCATCCATGAGCTCTTGTCGCCGGAACTGCTGCGCCTGCGGCTGGTGGGTTCGGCGGTCGCCGCCGAGTACGGCCAGGAAGTCACCGGCCGCAACTACCTCGACTTCGTCGACGAGGCGAGGCGCCCGAAGGCGTCCCGCGCCATCCACCTGATCTGTGCGCACCCCGCCGCCATGCTGGTGCAGCTGCGGGTGCGCAGCCGGTCCGGACGGGTGATGACCCGCGAGTCGATCGCCTTCCCGATGCGCGACGACGACGACGTCGCCCGCCTCGTCTACTTCTGCTCCAGTCCGGCCCGGGAGCGCGACTACACCGCCCCGCAGACGGACGAGTTGCAGGTCATGGACGTGATGCGGCGGACCTACATCGACATCGGCGCCGGCCTGCCCGACCACCGGGACTGAGGACGCTCCGGGAGCCGCGCTCCTGGCCGTCGCCGGGGCGGTTTACAGGGTAAAAACAGGGAAAGTCGCGTCGCGCACACGGCGCCCGGCGGGTCCCGCCGGCCCGTCACGCGCGACGCCCGGAGGCGAAAGCGTAACCATCGCAAGACGTTGCATGCCACGCCAAGGCGTGGCCGGCAGGGCTGGACGGCCGCGGACCCCTGCAAGGAACAGGGAATTAAATGCCACGTAACAGGTGCGTAACAGGCGCGGAACAGGCGCGTAACAGGCGCGGAACAGGGAGGAAGTCGCGCCCGAACAGGGTATGCCCAGCAGGCCCGGGTTCAGTCCGGCATCTCCTCCGACTGCGTCGCCACCGGCTGGCCGCTGCACCGCCTCAGCGCGGCGGCAGCGTGGCCTCGACGACGCTCACCCAGTACGCCGCCCCATGCGGCAGGGCGTCGTCGTTGAAGTCGTAATACTGGCCATGCAGGCCGCGGCCCTGGCCGGGCTCGCCGCCATTGCCGAGGAAGGCGAAGCAGCCGTCCTTGACCGCCAGCATGCGGGCGAAGTCCTCCGCACCCCCGATCGGCTTGCAATCCGGGTCGACGTTGCCGTCGCCGAGCGCGCGCCGCGCCGCCCGGAGCGCGAGGTCGGTCGACTCGGCGGTGTTGATGGTCGGCACGAAGGAGTTCGAGTAGGAGACCTCACAGGTGGCGCCATGGGCGGCGCAGACGCCGGCCACGATCCGCCGCATCAGCGTCTCGACCCTGGCCTGGGTCTCCTGCGTGAAGGCGCGCACGTCGCCGCGGATCCAGGCGGTCGAGGGGATGACGTTGCGCACCCCGTCGGTCGTGACCTCCGTCGCCGACACCACCACCGCGTCGAGCGGCGAGAAGCCGCGCGAGACGATGCTCTGCAGCGCCAGCACCAGTTCGGCGGCGATGACGATCGGGTCGACAGTGTTCTGCGGCGCCGAGGCGTGGCCGCCGGCGCCGTGGATGACGATCTCGAAGTTGTCCTCGCTGGCCATGATCGGGCCGGGACGGACCGCCAGCTTGCCGACCGGCAGCCCCGGCATGTTGTGGATACCGAACACCTGATCGATCCCGAAGCGCTCGAACAGGCCGTCGGCGATCATCGCCGCCGCCCCTTGCCCGTGCTCCTCCGCCGGCTGGAAGATGAAGACCGCCGTGCCGTCGAAGCTGCCGGCGGCCGCCAGCTGCCGGGCTGCCCCCAGCAGCATGGCGGTGTGGCCGTCATGGCCGCAGGCATGCATGACGCCGTCATGCACCGAGCGATGCTCGAAGCTGTTGCGTTCGGTGATCGGCAGCGCGTCGATGTCGGCGCGCAGCCCCACGGCGCGGTTCGAGGAGCCGCGTCGCAGCACCCCGACCACGCCGGTGCCGCCGATGCCGGTATGGACCTCGATCCCGAACCCCGACAGCAGCTCGGCGATCCGCCGGCTGGTCCGGGCCTCCTGGAAGCCCAGTTCCGGGTGGCGGTGGAAGTCGCGCCGCCACTCGGTCATCGCCGTGACCAGGTCGGCCGGAACGTCGCCCGCCGTCGTCATCGTGCACCTCCGGCGCGCACCTCGCCGGGAGCGCGGCCGACGAGGGCCCGCCAGATGTCGGGATCGGTGGCGCCTTCGGTGCCGATCAACAGCACGCGGCTGTCCGCGTTCAGGCAGAGCGCGTCGCGCAGTCCGGCGTCGTCCCGCGCCGCCAGCAGCGCCGCCAGCCCGGCGACCCCGGACTCGCCCGCCACCACCGGCGGATCGCCGTCGACACCGTCGGCCAGCATGGTCATCGCCGGCGCGACCAGGGCGTCGTCCACGGCGACGAAGTCGTCGGCGCCGGCCGCCAGGATCTCCCAGGCGAGCGGCGACGGGTCGCCGCAGGACAGGCCGGCCATCACCGTCTCGCCGTCGATCGCCACCTCGGTGCGCACACCCCGCCGCGCGCTCGCCAGCAGGCAGGCGGCGAGCGCCGGCTCGACCACCACGAAGCGCGGCGCGTCCGCGCCCCAGGCGTCGCGCAGCTCGGCGCAGACCGCCGCCGCCACGCCGCCGACGCCGGCCTGAACCAGGACGTGGGTCGGCCGATCGCCCGACGGGCCAGCCTCCATCTGCTCGACCGCCTCGCGGGCGATCAGCGAGTAACCCGCCATCACCGCGGTCGGGGTGTCACGGTAGCCGTCCCAGGACGTGTCCGACACCACGTGCCAGCCCTCCCGCTCGGCGTCGCGGGCGCATTGCCGCACACTGTCGTCGTAGTTGCCGGCGACCCGCACGATCTCGGCGCCGAGCGCGCGCAGCGCCGCCTCGCGGCCCGGGCTGACGCCGGCGTGCAGGTAGATCACCGCACGCGCACCGGCCTGGGCGGCCCCCCAGGCGACCGACCGGCCGTGGTTGCCGTCGGTGGCCGCCGCGAAGGTGACGCCGGCACCGCCGCCCAGCCGCTTCACCAGCCGCTGCACCGCATAGGCACCGCCGAGCGCCTTGAAGCTGCCGAGCCCGAAACGGCCGCTCTCGTCCTTGTAGCGGATCCGTCCGAGGCCGAGGCGGCGGGCCAGGCCGGGCAGGTCCAGCAGCGGGGTCGGCGCATAGCCAGGCCAGGCGCGGATCGCCGCCTGCGCCTCCGAGCGGACCGCGTCGGTGAGAACGCCGGGCAAAGGCCGAGAGCGGTCGGCCTGGGGGTGGGCGAGATGCTCGGCGGCGGTGACGGTCATGGCTGGCTCCGACGGCTGTGCTGTATGGAAGCCTATCCGCGATCGGCGCCAAAATTCCGCATAACGCATGGCATCTGCGCATATTTTCGGTGATGATTTGCCATTCGATGCAGGATTTCCCCCTGCCGGGATGCGCTGTGATGCTTTGGGCGGAACTCGACGACTTTGACCGCAAGCTGCTCGCACTGGTGCAGGAGAATGCCCGGCTGACCGCCGAGCAATTGGGAGAGCGTGTCGGCCTGTCGGCCTCGGCCTGCCAGCGCCGGCTGAAGCGGCTGCGCGAGACCGGGGTGATCGAGGCGGAGATCGCCGTGGTGGCGCCGGAGGCGGTCGGCCGCTCGCTGACGATGATCGTCGAGGTGTCGCTGGAGCGCGAGCACCCGCACATCATCGACGCCTTCAAGAAGTCGATGCGCGCCACGCCCGAGGTGATGCAGTGCTACTACGTCACCGGTGACGCCGACTTCATCATCATCCTGACGGCGCGCGACATGAAGAGCTATGAGCGCTTCACCCAGCGCTTCTTCTTCGACAACCCGCAGGTCCGGCGGTTCCGCACCTTCGTGGTGATGGACCGCACCAAGGTCGGGCTGGGGGTGCCTGTCGACGACGAGGGTGCAACCGGGGCGTGACGATCACCGTCTGGTCACAGCCCATGGAGACGGGATCGGCATAGCCTTCCGCCAAACTGACGACCGCCCGGAACGCGACACCCGAGATGTCACGGGCAAGCCGTCCTCAAGGGAGGCAGTCATGCCCGTGATCCTCGGAACCGGCGACGCCGACAGCCTGTCCGGCAGCGCCGATGGCGACATCATTCTCGGCTATGCGGCCGACGACAGCCTCGACGGTGGCGGTGGCGCCGACGTACTGCAGGGCTTCGGCGGGGACGACCTGATCCGGGGCGGGGTCGGCGCCGACCTGCTGTTCGGCAACCAGGGCGCCGACGCGCTCAGCGGCGACGGAGACCGCCCGGTCGGCGAGGAGCCCTTCACCCCCTTCACCTACGACGGCGACACGCTGTTCGGCGGCGGCGGTGACGACATCCTGTCGGGCGATGCCCCGGTCAGCCTCTGGCAGGACGGCAATGGCGAGTTCCTGCAGGAGAACTTCGACGTCGGCCTGCCCTTTCCCGACGGCCGGTCGCTCACCTGGGACGAGACCGGCGGCAGCGACCTGCTGTACGGCGGGGCCGGCGACGACCTGCTGATGGGTGACGCCGCCTCGCTCCGCTTCACGGCCCAGGGCGGCGACGACACGCTGTATGGCGGGGCGGGCGAAGACCGCATCTATGGCGACGCCTTTTCCGGCTACTTCACCGTCCCGGTGCCGGACCCTGGCTATGCGCTGGCGATCCCGGTCGGCGGCATGGCGGAGTGGTCGCGCGGCGGCGACGACCTGCTCTACGGCGGCGCTGGCAACGATGTCGTCGTCGGGGATGCGCGCGACTTCGGAAACTACCGGTTCGGCGCCGATCCTTCGGGTGCCGGCGGCGACGACACGCTGCATGGCGGCGCCGGCGACGACCACGTGATCGGCGACGCCTTCTCGATCAACGGCGAAACGGTCACCGGCGGCGACGATCTTCTCTATGGCGGGTCGGGCGACGACATCCTCACCGGCGACGAGTGGGACTTCGAGGAGAACCCCAACGGCGGTGCCGACACGCTGCTCGGCGGCGCCGGCAACGACCTGCTGCAGGGCGGCAGCGGCAGCGACAGCATCCACGGCGGTGCCGGTGACGACACCGCGGCGTTCTTCTACGAGCAATCGGCCTACCAGGTGAGCCGCCTGTCCGGCGGCGGCATCACTGTCACCGAAATCGCCTCGGGCGACGTCGACACCATCAGGGGAGTCGAGTTCCTCGCCTTCGCCGATGTGACCGTCCCCCAGGAGTGGCTGTTCGCCTAGGCCTCGCTACCGTCCGCCCCGACCCGGCAGGCACTTCGCCATCGGCAATCCGCGCGGCAGAGCGCGGCGCGGATTGCCGCCGGTGGAGCGTCGACCGGCCGGCCCCGGGTCCTGCGCGACGGCACCAGCCCACCACGGCCGGCCGTGAAAAGGAGACATCATGCCAGTCTTTCCCGGCACCAACGGAGACGACGTCCTTGCGGGAACTGCTTCTGCCGACATCATGCTCGGCCTCGCCGGGGCCGACACCCTGTCCGGCCTCGATGGCGCCGACGTGATCCTCGGTGGCAGAGGCGCGGACAGCGGCGTCGGCGGAGCCGGCCGCGACCTGCTGCAGGGGCAGGGTGGCGACGACATCCTGCGGGGCGGCCTCGACGAGGACATCCTGTTCGGCAACCGCGGCGCCGACGTGCTGAGCGGGGACTTCGTCCGTGTGCCGACCGCCGAGCCGTTCACCTACCATGACGACACGTTGTTCGGTGGCCAGGGCGACGACGTCCTGTCCGGCGATACCCGCGTCACCATCTTCGAGAGCACCCCGACCTACAGCCTTCAGGAAGCGTTCGACTTCGGCCTCCCCTTCGCCGACGGCGAGGGCCTCTACGGGTCGGACATCGGCGGCAACGACCTGCTCCTCGGCGGTCAGGGCGACGACCTCGTGATGGGTGATTCCAACGCCCTGCGCGGCTCGGCACAGGGCGGTGACGATACCATCCACGGCGGCGCCGGCGACGACCGGATCTACGGCGATGCCTACTCCGACTATTACACCCGCCCGGTGACCGCCCCCGACCTCGACCCGATACCGGTTCTCGCCTTTCCCTCCGGCGGGATCGCCGACGCCGCGTCGGGCGGCGACGACCTGCTCTACGGGGGCGCCGGCAACGACGACGTGGTCGGCGACGCCCACGCCTTCGGCCCGCAGCACGCGGCAGGCGACCTGCCCACCGGTTCCGGCGGCGACGACACGCTGTACGGCGGCGACGGCGACGACCGGGTGGTCGGCGACGCCTTCTCGATCACGGGCGACGATGTCACCGGCGGCGACGATCTGCTGTTCGGCGACGACGGCAACGACACGCTGATCGGCGACGAGTGGGATTTCTTCGAGAACCCGAACGGCGGCGACGACACGCTGTCCGGCGGAGCCGGCGACGACCTGCTGCAGGGCGGCAGCGGCAACGACAGCATGGAGGGAGGCGACGGCCAGGACACTGCCGGGTTCTCCGGCAACATGGCCGACTACGGCTTTGCGGCGCTGGACGGCGGCGGCGCCACCGTCACCGATCTCGCGACCGGTGACATCGACATCGTCACCGGCGTCGAATTCTACGCCTTCGCGGACCGGACGGTCCCCCAGGAGTGGCTGTTCGTATAGGTCGGATCCATCACTCGGCCGCCGGAAGGGGCGAGGTTCCGGCCTCCCCCGTTCCGGACCCGCGACACGTCACTCCGTCGGGCCGCGGCGGCGCAGACGGGCGGCACGCAGCAGACGGTCGAGCCGCAGCCAGAGGCTGCGCGGTGACGCCTTCGCGGGTTCCAGGGCCAGTCCGATCTCCGAGATGGCCCCGTCTTCGTCGATCGCGCGCACTACCAGATCGACCGGGCCGAGCGAGGCGCGGTCGCCCACCTCCGGTGGTCCGTTGAGGTCCCGCATCAGGAACTCCGCCGCGGTGATGCCAGGCCTGGCCTCGCCCAGTTCGAGACCGTACTGCCGTGCGACCGCGGCGAGTTCGACGTCCGGCGGCAGCGCGAAATCGCCGAGCAACTCCTCGTCGCTCACCGCCGACGACGCGCCATAGATCCGGTCCAGCAGGTCGACCTGCCGGAGTGAGGCGAACAGGTAGACATGGTCGTCGGGGCAGAGCGGCCCGGCGTTGTGCACCGTGTACGACCGCTCGCCACGGACGATCAGCAGCGGCCGCGCCCAGCGCGGCACCCGCTCTCCGCGGCCGACCGGACTCTCGGCATGGATGCGATATCCGACCAATTCCTGATCGGAGCCGGGGAGTTCGAGTTCGAGGCGGTCCACCAGCCCGGCCCGCTTCGGGACGATCAGCCGCAGCCAGCGGGCGGCGACACCGGTCGTCCAGCCCTGGACCGCCAGCGACGCCAGCACCATCACGAAGACCACGTTGAAATACAGATCGGCGTTGGGCAATCCGCCGATCGTCGGCAGGATCGCCAGCAGGATCGATACCGCGCCGCGCAACCCGACCCAGGCCACGAAGGCGATCTCGCGGCTGTTGAAGCCGAAGGGCAGCAGACAGAGCACGACGGCCACCGGGCGGGCGAAGAAGATCAGGATCGCCGCCAGCAGGACCGCCGGGACCAGTGCCGCTCCGAAATTCGACGGCGTCGCGAGCAGACCGAGGGTCAGGAACATGCCGATCTGCGCCAGCCAGGTCATGCCGACCTGGAAACGCCGGATCTTCGCCACCTGCGGGATCCGCCGGTTGCCGGCCACGAGGCCAGCCACATAGGCGGCGAGGAACCCGCTTCCGCCAAGCATGCCGGTGGCGGAGAACACCACCAGCGCCAGACAGACGGTGACGATCGGATACAGGCCTGAATCGAGCGACCGCAGGCGATTGAGAAGCCACGCGATGCCGATCCCGCCCAGCCACCCCAGGAAGGCACCGAGCCCGATCTCGCGGACGAAGGTCCAGGCGAGGTGCGGCCCGATGTCAGCGGCCTGGCTGCCGGCCGCCGCCAGAGTCACCAGCGTGAGGGTGAGGAAGACCGCCATCGGGTCGTTCGTCCCGGACTCGATCTCCAACGTTGCGCTGACCCGCTCGCGCAGAGTGATCCCACCCGCCTTGAGCAGAAAGAACACCGCCGCGGCATCCGTCGAGGCGACGATGGCGCCGAGCATCAGCGCCTCGATCCAGCCGAGATCGAGCAGCATATAGGCCGCGGCGCCCAGCAACCCGGTGGTAAGCACCACACCCAGGGTCGCCAGCACCAACGCCGGACCGGCGGCCTGGCGATAGCGCTGGAATGGGGTCGCAAAGCCGCTGTCGAACAGGATGATCGCCAGCGCCAGCGCGCCGATGAAATAGGCGACGGGTGCGTTGTCGAACTCGATGCCGAGAAGCCCGTCCTCCCCCGCCAGCAATCCAACGACCAGGAAGACCAGCAACAACGGCGCGCCGAGTCTCTGAGATATCACGCTGGTGAAAGCGCTGGCGACGATGAGCCCCGCACCGATGAGTATTGCGAGGTTCACGGCAGTGATCATCTTGTCCTATCCGGGATTGGGATGCGGAACGGGCAACGACAGTATAGCGCGAAGTGAGGCCGGAATGCGTTGCCGGTCCGGCAATGTCTCGATGCCGGCCGGTCGCGTAAGTGGCGTGAATCGCCGCGGGAGGCGTCGAAGGCGGCGGCCTCCGATCAGTCGAGCCCGAAGCCCTTGGAGACCAGGAATCGCGCCAGTTGCTTGCGCTGCGGCGTCGCGTATTGCCGGGCCTTGTCCTCGGACCAGCCGTAGAAGTCGGCGACACCGTATTCCTTGGTCATGCGCTGGCTCTCGGCCGGCGTGCTGTGGCGGGCGTCGCGGCGGCGGTCGTAGGCATCGACCTCGGCCAGCATGCCGGTGTCGTCGTAGCGGTCGGTGTGCACCGTCACCGAAGGCGGCAGGCGCAGGCTGACCCATCCCTCGCGGGCCGGCCAGCCCAGGCCCATGCCGGCGAGCGGAAACACGTTGTCCGGCAGCCCGAGCAGCTCCGACACCTCCTCGATGCGATCGCGGATCACGCTGATCGGGCAGCAGCCGAGTCCTGCCGCCTCGGCCGCCCGCACGAAGGTCGCCAGCACGATGCCGGCGTCGACCGCGCAGTTCAGGAAGGAGTCCAGATGGCCGTTCGGATAGGGCTTGCCGCGCGCCTGCGAAATCTTCCGGATACGCCGGTTGTCGCCGCAGAACACCAGCAGCGACGGCGCCCCCGGCACCCAGTCCTGGGCCGCGACCAGGGCATTCATCCGGGCCCGCACCTCGGGATCCTTGACGACGATCACCGAGCATTGCTGCAGGTCGGACTTGGCCGGCGCCGAGAACGCCGCGGCCAGCACCACCCGCAACAGTTCGTCCGGCACCGGATCGGTTTTGAAGCGGCGGTGGCTGCGATGCCGCAGGATCGCCGCCAGCTCGCCCTCGGCCGGCATGCCGCGCCCGTCCCCGGTCGGCAGCCCGAAGCGATCCTCGATCAGGTCGGCGATGGTCTTGTCGTTGCTCATCTCGTCCTCCTTGGTCGCCGGCGATCCTGCGCGAAGCCGCCGCGGGATGCCAGATCCGCGCGGACGGCGATCACTTGCAGGTCGGGGGATCGAGGCCCTACCTTCGCGGACACATCGGCGGCCGGCAAGGCCACTCCACCTGCCCCCGGAGGATTCCAGATGAAGATCGCGATCGTCGGCTGCGGAGCCATGGGCTCGATCTACGCCGCGCTGATGGCCGACGCCGGCAACGAGGTGTGGGCCGTCGATACCTGGCAGGCGCATGTCGACGCCATCAACTCCCGGGGCCTCCGGGTGGAGGGTGCCTCCGGCGACCGCACCGTCACCTCGATCCGCGCCACCGCCGACGCGTCGGCGATCGGCACCTGCGACCTGGTCGTTGTCGCCACCAAGGCGAGCGGGGTCGCCGCAGCCGCCCGCACCGCCCTGTCGCTGACCGGCCCGGACACGGTGATCCTGACGATCCAGAACGGTCTCGGCGCCGCCGACCGCATCGCCGAGGCGATTCCGACCAGCCAGGTGATGCTGGGCGTGGTCGGCGGTTTCGGCGCTTCGATGAAGGGGCCGGGCCATGCCCATCACAACGGCATGGAGATGGTGCGGCTCGGCGAGATGGACGGCGGCGAGACGGATCGCCTCGCCAGGGTCGTGAACGTCTGGCAGCAGTCGGGCTTCGCCGCCAAGGGCTATCCGGACATTCACCAGATGATCTGGGAGAAGCTGATCTGCAACTGCGCGGTCTCCGGCCCCTGCTGCATCACCGGCCTGACCGTCGGCCAGGTGCTCGGCAACGCCGACGCCTGGCGGATCGCCCTTGGCTGCGCGGTCGAGGCGGATACGGTGGCGCGTGCCAAGGGCATCACGCTCGGCTTCGACGACGTCGAGGACTACCTGCGGACCTTCGCCGCCAAGATCCCCAACTCGAAGCCGTCGATGCTGCAGGACCACGAGGCGCGGCGGCGCTCGGAGATCGATGCGATCAACGGCGCGATCCCGGGCGAGGCAGCCAAGGTCGGCCTGCAGGCGCCGGTCAACGCCTTCGTCGCCGCCGCCATCCGCGCCCGGGAGAGCGGGTTCTGATGGCGCGCCGGTTCGCCCTCGCGCTGATGCTGCTTTGCGCCATCCTTGCCGTCCCCGGCTCCGGCAGGGCGCAGTCCACGTCTGATGAGATGGCGCTGATCGAGATGGCGGGGGAGTCATGGATCGGCGACCTGGACGGGATGCTCGATCGCGGATTCGTCCGGGTCCTGACGGTCTACAACCCGATCTACTTCTCCTATGACGGCAAGGACACCTCCGGCCTGCTTCCCGAAATCAACCGCGAATTTCAGAGCCGGCTGGTCAAGTGGTATGGGAGTGCGAACAAGCCCCTGACGATCATTGCGCTTCCTCTTCCACGCGACCAATTGATTCCGGCGCTTCTGGCGGGGAAAGGCGATATCATCATCGCCAATATGACTGTTACACCGGAGCGCCAGAAACTGGTCGACTTCGGAAAGCCGAACATCACCGGCGTGAAGGAAGTCGTGGTGACCGGTCCGGCGTCACAGCAGGTCGAGACCCTGGAGGACGTCGCCGACACGGGGGTCACCGTCAGACGGTCCAGCAGCTACTACGAGCACCTTGCGTCGCTTAACGCCGACCGCATCAGCCGGGGTCAACGGGCCATTCCCGTCCAATTTGCCGACGAGGTCCTGGAGGATTACGACCTGCTCGACATGGTCAACGCAGGCGTTATTCCGGCTGTGATCGTGGACAGTCACGCGGCCGAACTGTGGGAACAGATCTTCGACGGCATAAAGGTCCATCGGGATCTTTCGGTCCATGAGGGAGGCGATATCGCCTGGGCCATCCGCAAGGACAGTCCGAGGCTGATGGCAGCGGTCAACCGATTCAACGGCGAAGTCAGGCGCGGGACACTGCTCGGCAATGTCCTGTTCAAGCGCTACGTGAAGAATTCCGACTGGATGAAGAACAATCTGTCTTTGCAGTCACGTCAGCGCTTGGCCGATGTGATCAACATCATCAAGACCTATTCGGCGCAGTACGGTTTCGAGTGGTCGATGATCGCGGCACAGGGGTATCAGGAATCGCAGCTCATCCAGTCCAAACGCAGCCCCGTCGGGGCGGTCGGCATCATGCAAATCATGCCGGCGACGGCGAAGGATCCGGTGGTGAATATCGAAGATATACACCTTGCGGAAGCGAATATTCACGCCGGCGTGAAATACCTTCGATATCTGCGCGAGCAATTCTTCGATGATCCGGGCATGACGAAGCAGGACCAGGCACTGTTCGCGTTCGCCGCCTACAACGCCGGACCGGGGAATATTGCAAAGGCGCGGGTCATGGCCGGCAAAATGAACCTGGATCCCAACGTGTGGTTCGGGAACGTCGAAGTGGCGGCCGCGCGCGCGATCAGCCGCGAGCCGGTCGTCTATGTCAGAAACATCCTCAAGTATTATGTCACGCACCGCCTGCTGTCCGAGACTGCTCAGGCACGCGACAAGGCAAGGCAGGTGCCGGAGTAATCGCACTTCCCACGGGAGGAGCGGCCTCGCGGCCGTCCCTCCCGTGATTCATGCCCCGAAGCTCAGAGCGCCTCGGCTTGGCTGGTGCGCCGGGCCAGAGGCTGCGTGCCGGCCTCGGTCAGCCAGAAATACAGCAGCGCCATCTCCGGGAAGTTCTCGAAATACATCGCGTTCTGCTTGGCCTGCACGATCTTGCGCTCGGCCTCCGCCGGCCGCGCCGACTTCTTCAGCATGCGCGCCCAGTAGATGTAGACCTCGGACGACTGGGGGTTCAGCGAGGCCGCCTTCTGGAAGCTGGCTTCGGCGTCGCGGAATTTCTTCAGCTCGGTCTCCGCGGCCCCCTTGATGGTGTAGGCCGATGCCAGCAGCACGGGATTGCTGGTCATCTGCCAGTAGGTCGGGTGGATGACCTTCTCGATGTTCCGCAGCGCCTCGTCGAAGCGATCCTCGTGCACGTCCAGGAAGGCGCAGTTCAGGAAACCGACCGGCTGCCGCGGATTCGAGGCCATCGCCTTCAGGAAGTACTGACGGGCGGTGACCTGGTCGCGCTCCAGCAGCGCCACGATGCCGCGCAGGTTCTCGCTCAGCGCCCTGTGCTCGTGCACGGTGCCCTCGTGCGACGCCTTCAGCTCCTTCTCGACGAGCGCCTTCGCGGGCGCCAGATCCTCGCCGGCCGCCGCCCGGCGGCTCACGTCGTAGAGCATCGCCAGGTACGGGTCGAGCTTCAGCACCGACTCGAAGGCCGCATCGCGGATCAGGTGGTCGAGGTCATCATCTTCCGAATGCCCCTCGACGTTGATGTCGAAATAGCCGCTGCTCGCGCTGTGGCCAGTCAGGATCAGCTTCAGCGTCTTGCTCTCGCCGACCGTGTAGTGGGCCGCCTGGCCGCCCGGTGCGTTCTCCAGCACCTGCACCTTCTGCGCCTGGTCCTCGACGATCACGCTGGCGACCATCTTCGGCGGCAGGACGCCCATCAGGCTGTGCAGCGCGCCCAGCGCCGACTCCAGGCCGGCCGCCTCGGCGAGCGCCGCCGACACCGGCTTGGCCTTGGCCGACTGGAAGGTCGGCGCCTTCACCAGCGACGGCGTGCTGGTGATCTTCTTGACCTCGGACATGAAGATGCCGTTCACCACCTCCGGCTCGTAACCCTCCTCGTGGACGGACTCGGCCACCGTGCTGTCGAGGTACATCGAGTTCGAGTTGAAATAGGTGTCGGTTACCACCAACCCGAAGCTGCCAAGCAGAAAATATATCGCCGTAAGCGTCGCCGGATCCATGTGCTCCCCACCCGTCGAACAATCGGCCGGAACGGCCGCGGGCGGGATGATACAGCGAAGGAGCCTACCGGGAAATTAACATCCTGCGGGCTATCCCTAAGCCGTAGCCGCGTCCGTCGCCGGGTGCCGTTGCGCAGCCGCGCCGCGCCGGTCCATACTCCCGGCCTTGTCCCGCGATCCCCCCATGGAGGCCGTCATGTCGACCGCATATGCCGAGCTCGCGCAGGCCATGGAGCTTTACTTCGACGGCTTCTACGAAGGCGACGTCGAAACCCTGAAGAAGGTGTTCCACCCGGATTGCCACCTGATCTCCGGCGCTGGCGGCACGCTCGCCAACGACCCGATGGAGGCGGTTTACGCCCGGGTGCGCGCCCGGGCCAAGCCGTCGGCGGCCGGGCAGGCGCGCTACGACCGCATCCTGTCGATCGACCTGGCCGGGCCGGAGACCGCCCTGGTCACCTGCCGCATCGCGCTGGAGCCGAAGCTGTACACCGACTACCTGAACTTCGTGAAGCTCGACGGGACTTGGCGCATCGTCTCGAAGGTCTATACCTGGGTCCTGGTCGCGGACGCCGCCGGCACCATGCCGGTCGCCACCGCGCAGGCGGCGGAGTAGCGTCGCCGGCATGAACGTGGCGGTGGCCGGGCAGGAAGCGGGAACCGACGCGGTGCTGTCGGTGGAGGTGTGGCGGGGCCGCGACGCCGGCCGCTTCGCGCGCTATCGGGTGCCGCAGCGCGCCAACCAGACGGTGCTCGACGTGGTGACCTGGATTCAGCGCCATGCCGAGCCGGCGCTGGCCTACCGCTTCGCCTGCCGGGTCGGGGTGTGCGGGTCCTGTGCGATGACCGTCAACGGCCGCCCGCGCTGGACCTGCCGCACCCATGTCTCGAAGGTCGCCGCCGACGGCCGGCTGCGGATCGAGCCGCTGCGCAACCTGCCGCGCATCAAGGACCTCGCCGTCGACATGGCGCCGTTCTTCGAGAAGTGGCAGCGCGCCCAGGGGCGGTTCACGCCGACCCTGAGCCGCGCCGAGACGCTGGAAGCCGTCAGCCCGCAGACCCCCGCGCGCCGCGCCGCCGACGCCGGCATCGAGTGCATCAACTGCGCGGTCTGCTACTCCGCCTGCGACGTGGTCGGCTGGGACCCGGACTATCTCGGTCCGGCCGCGCTCAACCGCGCCTGGACCCTGGTGAACGACGTGCGCGACGGCGACCGCCGCGGCGTGCTCCGCGCCGCCACCGCCGGCGGCGGCTGCCACAGCTGCCATGTCCACGGCAGCTGCGTCGAGCACTGCCCGGTCGGCATCAACCCGACCGCCGGCATCGCCGGCCTGAAGCGCCGCTCGTTGATCGACCTCGTCGGAGGTGGGCTCCCATGACCCCGGTGCTGCCGTGAGTCCGGTCTGGCTGTACCTCGCCCAGCGCCTCACCGCCCTGATCCTCGCCCCGCTGGTGCTGGCGCATCTGGTGCTGATCCTGATCGCCGTCGAGGGCGGGCTGACCGCCGGCGAGATCCTCGGCCGCACCCGCGGCAGCGTCGGCTGGGCCTTGTTCTATGGGCTCTTCGTCCTGGCCGCGGCCGTGCATGCGCCGATCGGCCTGCGCAACGTCATCCAGGAACACACGCGCTGGCGCGGCCGCTCGCTCGACGCCGCGATGCTGGCGCTCGGCCTGGTCCTCGCCGGCCTCGGCGGCCGCGCCGTCTTCGCCGTTGTGGGAACCGCATGATCCGACCGTCTCGCAACCATCCGGGATTCTGGGCCTTCGTCGCCCACCGCGTCTCCGGCGTGGCATTGGCGCTGTTCCTGCCGTTGCATTTCCTGGCACTCGGACTGGCCCTGGAATCCGACGCGGCACTCGACGGCTTCCTCGTCGTGGCCCGGCATCCCGCCTTCCTGGTCGCCGAATGGGGCCTGGTGGTGCTGCTGACCGTGCATCTGTGCGCCGGGCTGCGGGTCATCCTGCTGGAGCTGCTCCCGCTACGCGACCGCCGGCAGCGGCTGGTCGGGCTGGGTGCGGCCGTCGCCGCACTGGTCGGTGCGGTGTTCCTGCTGCGTGCAGGCTGAGGCCGTGGAGCGCCTCGACACCGACATCCTGATCCTGGGAGCAGGCGGTGCCGGCCTGTTCGCCGCCCTGCATGCGCTGCAGGCCGACCCCGGGCTCGACGTCACGGTGGCGGTCAAGGGCCTGATGGGCAAGTGCGGCTGCACCCGCATGGTGCAGGGCGGCTACAACGTCGTGGTCGACCCGCGCGACAGCCTCGAGCGGCACTTCATGGACACCATCGTCGGCGGCAAGTGGCTGCCGCGCCAGGACCTCGCCTGGCGGCTGATCGAGGGTGCCGTGGAGCGGGTGCGCGAGCTGGAGAACGAGCTCGGCTGCTTCTTCGACCGCAACCCGGACGGGTCGCTGCACCAGAAGGCGTTCGCCGGCCAGTCCTTCGACCGCACCGTGCACAAGGGCGACCTGACCGGCATCGAGATCATGAACCGGCTGATGGAGCAGGTCTGGGCCCGCAACGTGCGGCGGCTGGAGGAGCATCGCGCGGTCGCCCTGGTGCCGGCCGCCGACGGCTCCGGCCTCGCCGGCGCGCTGCTGATCGACATGCGAACCGGCGGCTACCGGCTGGTGCGGGCCAGGGCGACGCTGCTGGCCACCGGCGGCGGCCCGACCATGTATCTCTACCACACCCCCTCCGGCGACAAGTCCTGCGACGGCATGGCGATGGCGCTGCGCCTCGGCCTGCCCCTGCGCGACATGGAGATGGTGCAGTTCCACCCGACCGGACTGCTCGCCGGCCCCGACACCAGGATGACCGGCACGGTGCTGGAGGAGGGCCTGCGCGGCGCCGGCGGCTACCTGCTGGACGGCGCCGGCCGGCGCTTCATGGCCGACTACGACCGCGCCGGCGAGCGCGCCACCCGCGACCTGGTCAGCCGGGCGATCTATTCCGAGATGCGGGCCGGCCGCACCACGCCGATGGGCGGGGTGTGGATCGAGATGAAGCATCTCGGGCCCGAGAGCGTGGCCAGGCGCTTCCCGGGCATGGTGAAGCGCTGTGCGGATTGCGGATTCGACCTCGCCGGCGGCCGGGTCGAGGTGGTGCCGACCGCCCACTACATGATGGGCGGTGTCGAGTTCGAGATCGACACCACCACGGCCCTGCCCGGCCTGTTCGCCGCCGGCGAGGACTGCGGCGGCGTGCACGGCGCCAACCGGCTCGGCGGCAATGGCGTGGCCAACTCCACGGTTTTCGGCGGCATCGCCGGCGACAGCATGGCGGCCTACGTGCGCCGCGGGGCGCCGCTGCGCGACCCCGACATGGCGGCGGTCGAGGCGGCGGTCGCCCGCGCCGAGGCGCCGTTCGCGCTGAAGCCCGGCGACCTCGGCGACCTGCGCGAGCGGCTGTTGAACCTGATGTGGGACGAGGCTGGGATCCTGCGCACGGCCGAGGGCCTGCGCCGCGGCCTCGCCGGTCTCGCCGAGCTGCGCGCCGAGCTGCATCGCACCGGCCTCGCCGACGGCGACCGCGAGTTCAACCTGACCTGGCACGACTGGATCAACCTGGAGAGCCAGATCGCGATCTCCGAAGTCATTGCGGTGGCCGCCCTGGCGCGCGAGGACAGCCGCGGCGCGCATTTCCGCGAGGACTTCCCGGAGACCGGCGACCTCGACACCACCGCCTTCACCCGCGTCACCCTGGACGGCGGCGGCCGCCCGGCGCTGAGCATGGTGCCGGTGGAGTTCACGATCGTGCGACCGGGCGAGAGCCTGATCGATGGCGATGTGGGGGCGCCGCCGGCGAGCGCGGCGCCGTAGGGTCCTGCGCTACCGGCCGAACGCCCGGCGCCGGGCGTTGAAGTAAAGGGCGGCGTGGCCGCGGGCGTCGTCGAGAGCGCGGTGCGTATGCGGCACGCCGTCGAGCAACTCCGCCGGATAGTCCGGCCGCTCCCGGAAATACTCCATGCCCAGGGCGGCCTGGACAAAGGAGGGAATGTCGATCCCGGCGCCGACGAACAGCGACCGGCCGGGAAACGGTCCGCCGAACAGCCGCGTGCCGGTGAACCGCCGCAGGTACCAGTCCAGCCACAACCCGTCGAACACCAGCGGGTGCGCGGCGAAGACGGCGTCGCCGGGCAGGGCCTGGACCCAATCGGCGAAGCCGCGCATGACCTGGTCCGGTGGTTCGGCGCCGCGCGTCATGGCGGCCCACAGCCCGGGCTGCGACTGCCACCACTGCAGGGTCCGCGGCTCGGGCTCGGCGCCGACCAGGGGCCGGAGGTTCCGCTCGAACTCGCCGAGCTCGGCACCGGCCGTCGACCGCGCCACAGCGGCGAGGCTTCGCATCGAGTTTTCCCCGGGATCGGGGCCATCGACCTCGATATCGACAAAGACGTAGACGATCTCGGTCATCGCGGGCGCTTATTCCCCTCGCCTCTGACTATGCCAGCACGTCGGCAATTCAGGGTCGGGCGAGGGGGCAGCTCCCCTCAGCTCATCCGCCCTTGGCCTCGTCGAGGCATTTGCGGACCGAACCAAGCACGTCCGACCGCACGGCACGCGCATCCTCGGCGAGCGCGTCGCGGGCCGACTTCTGCATGAATGGAAACTCAGTGCGCATCACCACGCCCGGCACCGTCATCGCGATCGCGAGCATGATCGGCTCGAGCCGCGGATAGACCTTGCGCCAGAGACGCGCGGGCAGGTTGTCGTTCATGGCTTCCATATAGCACCTCCGTGGCCGCCACGGGAGCGCACGCTCCCGACGAAGCGGCTGCTGCCGGGACATGAGGCATTCGCTTTGCCGCCGGCCATCAGTGCACTCCACCCCCCACCCGTCGTCATTCCGGACGGACGCGCCGCCCCGGCGCGGCCGAGCCGGAACCCACGGGGCGACGAGCATAAGCAACTGCAAGCGTGGCGCGTCGGGTGGGTTCCGGCTCTCCGCGACTACGTCGCTACGGCCGGAATGACGACAAGGAAGGGGGCGCCGGGGCGGCCTGCGATCGCAAGATGGCCACAGTCGAGCTCAGAACGGGTTCACCAGCCGCAACCGGCCATCGAGCAGCATGCCGTCCTGCATGTCCTCGGAGTACAGGACTTCGCAGCCGCTGCGCAGCGCACTCGCCAGCACCAGCGCGTCGTACATCGCGAAGCCGTGCGCATCCGCCAGCCGCAGCGCCTCGGCATGGTCGTCGACGTCCAGGCCGAGAACCCTTGGGCACAGGACGCGGACCGCCGCCGAGGCGTCCGACACCTCCCGCCAGGTCATGCCCAGCTTGCGCCGCGCGACATTGGCGAACTCGTTGAGCACTTGCACGCTGATCGTCCCACCGCGCGCCAGCAGTTCCTCCGCCCTCACCGCCCGCCGGTCGCTCGTGAAGGCGTAGACCACGACATTGGTATCCAGGAAGAAGCCGGGCACGGGGTTATCGGTCGTTGGCGTCGTCGCGGTCGAAGCTCCAGCCGGCCGGCAGCGGCCGGCGCAGCTCGCGGATCCGCTGCAGGGCGCGCTCGCGACCGCGGTCGCGCGCCACGTCGAAGACCCGGTCGCCGGCGATCCGGATCTCGATCTCGTCGCCGTCCACGAGCTCCAGCGCCTCGACCACCGCGGCCGGCAGCCGCACCGCAAGGCTGTTGCCCCATTTCGCGACCCGCATCACGTCCTCGCGACAATATACAGCTGTCATGTATATCCTCCCCGCGTCTCGGACGGTCAAGCCGTCCAGCGACCATCCGCCCCTCGCCAAGCCCACGGCCGGCCGCCAAACTGCCAGCTGCTATGGGAGGTCGAGGCGTGGAATTCCATCCCGAGCGCGAGGCGCTGACACTCGAGTTGCACGACCGGCCGTTCCGGCCGATGGCGGCGCCGCTGCGGGTCTCGCATCTGGCGATCGCCACCGGCGAGCGCGGCGGCGAGCACGACCACGCGCAGTTCGCCGCGCTGTGCCGGCGCTACGGCAAGGCCGAACCGGCGGCGGGGGCCAAGCACTTCGCCGTCGACCTCGGGCCGTTCACGGTGAAGTGGGAGCGCCACACCGAGTTCTCGACCTACACCCTGCTGCGCGAGGAGCCGGTCGGGCCGCAGCCCTTCGCCGAGACGGTGTTCGACCTGGTACCCGCCGACTGGAGGGACGGCCTGTTCGGCGAGGTGATGGTGGCGGTGCACCTGACGGTGACATCGGACGCCGGCGAGCCGGTCGACGCGAACCGGCTGTCGCGCTGGTTCGCCGGCAACCCGGTGTTCGGCTGCGCGCTGGCCGCCGGCGGCGCCCGGCTGTACGGCGACCTGCGCAGCCATGACGACGGCTTCGAGCGGCTGCTGCTGCGCACCGCCGCGGCGGTCGAGCCGATGCTGCTGGGGCAGCTGGTGCAGCGGGTGCTGGAACTGTTGACCTATGCCCGCTTCGCCATGCTGTCGCTCCCCCTCGCCCGCGCCGCCAGCCCGCGCCTGGAAGGCATCGAGCGCGATCTCGCCGAGGTCGCCGCCACACTGGCCGAGGCTGGCGCCGAGACCGGCGACGAAGCGCTGCTGGAGCGGCTGTCGCGGCTGTCGGCCGAACTCGAGGACGTGGTGGCGGCCTCGAACTACCGCTACGGCGCCAGCACCGCCTATGCCGAGATCGTCGACAACCGGCTGCGCGACCTGCTGCCCACCGCGATCGACGGCCATATCGACCTCGCCGGCTACCTGATGCGGCGGCTGGCGCCGGCGATGCGCACCTGCACCTCGGTGGCCGCGCGCCAGGAGGCGCTGTCGCGGCGCGCCAACCGGCTGTCCAGCCTGCTGCGCACCGGCATCGAGGTCCGCCTGGAGGCGCAGAACCGCGACCTGCTGGAGTCGATGAACCGCCGCGCCGCCCAGGCGCTCGCCCTGCAGCGCACCGTCGAGGGGCTGTCGGTGGTGGCGGTCAGCTACTACGCCGTCGGGCTGCTCAAGGTGGCGCTGGACGGCCTCGACAAGGCCGGCCGGCTCGGCGGGCTGAGCCCGACGGTGGTCGCCGCCCTGGCGCTGCCGGTGGTGGTCGCGGCGATCTGGCTCGGCCTGCGCCGCTTCACCCACCGGGTGCTGGAGCGGCCGCGGGCCGACTGACGACGGCCCAGGCACGCCGCGGCTCGTGGACATCGCAGCGAGCACGGCCTAACTATCGGACATGGCCGAGAGCATCACCCGCGAGCCGATCGTGCCGGCCGACTTCCCCGAGTTGGCCATGCTGGCGTGGAACCGCGATCCGACGCGTCCGATTGCGCCGGAGGAGGCCCTCGCACTCTACGAGCGCAACTGGCGGCACGTCGACAAGGAGCACCTGACACCCGAGGAAGCCCGGCTCATTCACGACCTCGCCGAAGAATTCGGCAACGGGGTTCTGCTGGTTTCCTGAGCGTCTCCGCCCCGGCCCTGACCCCGGCTACGGCGCCTCCCAGCGCCCGCTGCTCTCCGAGCGGAACAGCGCGTCGAGGATGCGCATGTTCAGGATCGAATCCTCGATGCCCCAGGGCAGCGTCTCCTCGCCGAGCACCGCCCGGCTGAAGGCCTCCGCCTGCAGGGTGTACTGGTCGCTGGCCGGCAGGGTCTCGACCTCGGCACCCGAGCCGTCCGGCGTGCCGCCGTCGTCGATCAGGATGCGGGTCGCCTCGCCCTGCGGGGCGTTGACCGGGATCACGATCTCCAGCCGCGCCTGGGTGCCGAGCACCTGCAGGCGCTGGTAGCGGGTCGCCTGGGTCGACACCGCGAAGGTCATCTGCCGGCCGCCGCCGAAATCAAGGATGGCGCTGCTCAGCCGGTCGGTGCCGAAGACCGGGTCGCGGTCGATCAGGGCGACGGCGCGCAGCGGGTCGGCGTCGAGCAGGAAGCGGCCGCCGACCATCGCGTAGCAGCCGATGTCCATCAGCGCGCCGCCCCCGGTCTCCATCCTGTTGCGGATGTTGGCCGGGTCGGGGTTGTTGTAGGCGAACAGCATCTGCAGCGCCCGCACCTCGCCGAGCCGCCCCGAGCGCACATGCTCGCGCGCCCGGATCCACTGCGGATGGAAGCGCACCATGAACGCCTCCATCACCAGCCGGTCCGTCGGGCAGGCGCGCAGCCGCTCGGCGTCGGCGGCGTTCATCGCCATCGGCTTCTCGCACAGCACATGCTTGCCCGCCTGGGCGGCGCGCACCGTCCACTCGACGTGCAGGTTGTTCGGCAGCGGGTTGTAGATCACCTGGATGTCCGGGTCGCCCAGCAGGTCCTCGTAGGAGCCGTAGGCGGTGGCGATGCCGAGCCGGTCGGCGGCGGCGCGCGCCTTGGCGGGGTCGCGCGAGGCGATGGCGGCGACCTCGACGTTCGCCGCCTTCAGCATTCCGGGGATCACCCGGTCGATCCCGATCTTCGCCGCCCCCAGGACGCCCCACTTCACACGCGCCATCCGTCCTGCTCCGTCGCATCAAGAAAGGCGGGCGCCGAAGCGCCCGCAAGGTCCGGCCGCCCGGGCGGCCGGTCAGGGTGGAAGCCTAGCCTATTTCTTCAGGCAGGTGTCGGCGGTCGCGGCGGTGCAGGTGTCGAGCCCGGTGTAGATCGTCGGCTCGACCTTCTTGCCGCTCGCCAGGTCGTGCATCACGAACATCGCGCGGTAACCCATCTCGAATGGCCGCTGCCCGACCTGGACATGGCTGCGACCCTCCTTCAGCGCCTGGATCTGCGGCGGCAGGGTGTCGGCCACCATCATCGCCAGCCCGCCGCTCTTGATGCGGTCGAGATGCTGGTCGGTGAGTTGGGCGTAGGCCTGCGGCGCGAACTGCGGCCAGCCGCCCTCGGCGATGAAGGCGTCGAGCTTGGGGTTCGCGGTCAGCACGTCGGCCATCATCTGCACGGCGAGTGCCGCATCGTCGTTGGTGTAGAGCGGACAGCCGGCGATCTCGGTCCAGCCGCCCTCGCCCTTCAGGCGCTCCACACCCTTCTTGCCGGCCAGCGTGTCGCGCGAGCCCTGGGCGCGCTGGTTGATGTTGTCGGCGGCCGGGCCGCCCATCACCAGGCACAGCGTGCCGCCGCCCGGCTTGGCTTTCTTCAACTGCTCGGCCAGTGCCACGCCGAGCTCGTAGTTGTCGGTGCCGACATAGGACACCCGCACGTCCTTGTCCTTGGCCAGCACGTCGGCGTCGATGGTGATGACCGGGATGTCGGGCTTGCGGCGCTTCAGCAGGTTGGCGACGGCCGGCGCGTTGGAGGGCGAGATCGCCATCGCCGTCACGCCCTTGGTCAGCAGGTCGTCGATGATGCGCAGCTGGTCGGCCTCGGTGTGGCCGGACGGGCCGATATACAGGCACTCCACCCCCTTCAGCTCGGCCGCCGCCTTCTGGCAGCCGTCGCGGACGAGGTCGAAGAAGGGGTTGTCCATCGCCTTGACGACGACGGCGTAGGTCTTGTCAGCAGCCTGCACCGCGTCGGCGCCGAGCAAGGTCATGCCCAGCGCCAGAACCCCTAGCGATTTCCGCATGGTATCCTCCGCTGGGCATGACCGCGGTGATCATCACCGGCGGCATCGACCTGTCGGTCGGCTCGACCATGGGAGTTTGCGGCATCCTGGTCGGCGTGGTGATGAGCAGCGGCCAGCCGCTAGCGGTCGGCATCGCTGCCGCCCTCGGCGGGGCGGCGGTGGTCGGGCTGATCAACGGCTGGCTGATCGCCTATGCCGGCATGCCGTCCTTCGTGGTCACCCTCGGCATGCTCAGCATCGCCCGCAGCCTCGCCATGGTGTTCTCCGGCAACAAGATGATCTACGACTTCGGACCCGACAGCGACCTGCTGCTCGCACTCGGCGGCGGCACCATGCTCGGGGTCGCCAGCCCGGTCTGGTTCCTCGGCGCCCTGGCACTGGCCTTCGGCTTCGCGCTGCGCTGGACCCGCTGGGGCACCTGGATCTACGCGATCGGCGGCAACGAACAGGCGGCCACCCTGACCGGGGTGCCGGTGCGCGCCGTCAAGCTGTCGGTCTATGTGCTGTGCTCGCTGACCGCCGGCATCGCCGCCATCCTGATGGTCGGCTGGCTGGGTGCCGTCACCACCGGCCTCGGCCAGACAGACGAACTGCGGGTGATCGCCGCCAGCGTGATCGGCGGCGCCAACCTGATGGGGGGAGCCGGCACCGCATTCGGAGCGGTGATCGGGGCGGCGCTGATCGAGGTGATCCGCAACGCCCTGCTGCTGCTCGGCGTCGATGCCTTCTGGCAGGGCACTTTCGTCGGCCTGTTCATCATCCTGGCGGTGGCGTTCGAGCGCCTGCGTCGCGGGCGATGAGCGACAATCTTCACGGTTGCATAATACCGTTCGTTTCTCTCTAATATCGAGATTCGTCGACGAACGGAGGGTGCATGGACCCGGTTCGTGCTGCGGGCCTCGCGATCGTTCTTGCACTCTGCCCGGCGACGGCGGGCGGCGTCGAGGTCGTGGTGTCGCGCGCGGCCTTCGCGGGCGGGGTCGTCGCCGGCGAGCCTTCGCCCCGGTTCGAGTCCGGATCCTCCGTCGCGACCGGGCCGCTGTGGTTCTGGAGCGAGATCAGCGCCGACGCCTCCACCATCGATTGGCTCCGACAGCACAAGCGGCTGCCGCTGAAGCACGCTTGGTATCGCAGCCGGGGCGGCGCCGCGGGCGACGATCTCGAACCCGACTTCGTCCGCGACCTGGAAGATCTCGACGAAGCGAGGATCGAGCGGCTCGCCGGCGAGCTTCGGCTCCGCCGGCCACCGGTCTTCACCTATAGGACGGCGAGCTGCCGCATCGACCTGCCGGCGGGCGCCTGGGTCGTCAAGGTGACGGACCGGTTCGGTGACGTCATCGCCGACGGCCGCGGACGGGACGCCCGGTACGAGATCCGCGTTCGGCCCGGCGCCACCCAGGCCTCGTCACCCTGCCCGGTGCGGCGATGAGGATGGCAATTCCAGGGCTGTCGGATGCACGCAGCCGGTGGACCACCACCACCGTCTTCGTGCTGCTCTTTCTCCTGGCATTCCAGAGCGTCTGGCTGATCGGCACGACGACGCTTCGCGATCACGAGCGCCTGCAGAAGGAACTCGTGCACGTGCAGGGGGAGACGTCCCGCATCAAGGCGGCCGGTGCCGGCGCCGGCACCGACGCCGCCCAGGTGGCGACCCTGACGAACCTCATCGAGCCGCTGACCAAGCGCAAGGACGACTTGGCGAAGCAGATGGATTCGGCGGTGACCGCGCTCTGCGTATGGAACGGACTCTGGCAGTGGGCGATCCGCTGGGTGGAGCGGACGTCCTGCCGCGAGCTGGATTCGGAGGCGCAGATCGGCGAGCTGCGCAGCGCCAACAGCGCGACGCAGGTGCTGGGGCTGTATCTTCTGCCGCTGCTCTACGGCTGGCTCGGCGCGCTGCTCTGGGTGGTCCAGCGACTTCGCGAGGACGACAGCGCGGAGTCGGTCGAGAAGCTGAAGCCGAGCTCGCGGGTGGTGACCGGTCTGGTCGCCGGCCCGATGATCGGCATGTTCCTCAGTCCGGAGGTGCTCAACTCCCTGGCGTTCCAGGCGACGCCCTTTGTCATCGCCTTCATCGGCGGCTATTCGACCGACGTCTTCTTCGCGGTCGTCGAGCGGCTGCTCGCAGGCTTCCGCGGCGCCCTGGAGAACAAGCCGGCGCAAGGCGGCCAGCAGCAGGGCGGGCAGCCGCGGGAGGGGCAAGTCCAGGGCGGCGCAACGTAGGGCACCCGAACCCATAGACCGCTCAGGGTGGCCGGCAGACATTCCACTTGACGACCACTGTGGGTGGCGACAGTGTCGAAGGACATGCTCAGGATCCAGACCCTTTCCGACCGACGCCGACGCCGCTGCACCCGAGCGGCGGCTCTTGGGCTGCGCGTCGATCAGCGTCCCTCCGCGTGGTGACTGCCTCACAGTAGGCCCCACCCGCCGGAGCGGCCCCGGCCCGCGTTCCTGAACCCCCGCAGCCCCCGGCTCCGGGGGTTTTGTTTTGCCCAAACCCAGTAAGGACACCACCATGAGCATTCGCGTCGGCATCGTCGGGATCAGCGGTTTTGGCGGCGGCGAGGCGATGCGCCTGGTCGCGAGCCACCCTTCTTTCGAGCTCGTCTACGCCGCAGGCGAGGGCAGCGCCGGCAGCCGTCTGGTGGACCGCTTCCCCGGTGTGCCGGCCAAGCTGGCCGGACTGGTGATCGAGAGGTGGGACCCTGCAACCCTGCCGACGCTCGACGTGCTGTTCGCGTCGCTGCCCACGGGCGCGTCGGCCGAGGCGCTGGCGCGCGTGCCTGAGGGCGTGAAGATCGTCGACATCGGCGGCGACCACCGCTACGCCGAGGGTTGGGCGTATGGCCTGGCCGACGTCTGGCCAGCCCAGATCGCGGGTCAGACCCGCGTCGCCAACCCTGGCTGCTTCCCCGCGGCGGTGCTGACCGCGCTGGCACCGCTGCTGGCCGACAAGCTGATCGCGCCCGGCAACATCGTGATCGACGCCAAGACCGGCATCTCCGGTGCCGGCCGGGGTGGTGGTGCCGACAGCAGGTTCGGCTACGCCGAGAGCAACGAGAACCTGGTACCCTACGGTCTGCTCAAGCACGTCCACATGCCCGAGATGGCCAGGACCATCGAGCGGCTGAGCGGCGGCAGTTCCGCCGGGCTGGTGTTCACGCCGCATCTGGTGCCGATGACCCGCGGCGTACTCGCCACCATGTACTGCCGCGGCAACACCACCACCGAGCAATGCCTGGAGGCGGCCCGGTGCTTCTACGCCGGGCGGGCGTTCATCCGCGTGACCGACAAGCCGCCGCAGACCAAATGGGCTACCGGCTCGAACCTCGCATTCGTCAGCTATGCGGCCGATCCGGAGCGCAACCTGGTGATCGCGATGGGCGTGGTCGACAATCTCGGCAAGGGAGCCGCCGGCCAGGCGGTGCAGAATGCGAACCTGATCTGCGGCTTGCCGGAAACCACGGGGCTGGACGGCGCGCCCATCTGGCCGTGAGGACGGCGAGCCTCCAGGCAGCTATTCAGGTCCGCTTGGGGGGGCCGCCAGATAGGCCCGCCAGCCGCCATGCACGGTGATGTCGGCAGCGTCGCGGGCGGCGATCGCCTCGCACAGGAAGCCCTTCACGGTGCTGCCGTCCTCGAGCTGCAGGGTGCCGATGCCGAGAGGTGCCGCGATCGTCGCCATGAAGCCGCCGACCGCCGCCTCGGGCAGTGCCCACACCTCCAGCTCGATCGCCGCCCCCTGGTCGTGGCGGACCAGGCCCGGCCGCTGCGGCGGGCCGCCCGGCAGGGCATAGAGCCGGTAGCAGGGAGCCGTGCGTGCCCGGCGCAGGAAGCGGCCGCCGCGGCCGGCGAGGTCGCGGTTCAGCGGCAGCCCGCTCATATGCGCGCCGAGCACGGCGAGGGCCATCTCCCCGGGTACCGCCTCGGCCGGCTCCGACCGGGGCCCCGACGGCACGCGCCAGCCGGTCGCCCCGCAGGCGACGCCGCTCCGCTCGTGCAGGTCCTGGGCCAGCGCCGCCACTTCATTGTCGCGGCCGGCAGCGGCCAGCAGGGTGACGCCGCCCGGCCGGCCATCGGCGCGGGGCGCGGTCGGCACAGCGATGCCGCACAGGTCCAGCAGGTTGACGAAGTTGGTGTAGGTGCCGAGCCGTGAGTTCGGGGTCAGCGGATCGGCCGCCAGGTCGGCGCGGCTGTAGAAGGTCGGGATCGACGGCACGCACAGCAGGTCGACGGCTGCCAGCACCGGTGCCAGCCGTTGCTTCAGGGCGGCGAGGCGGTAGGCGCCGCGGAAGGCGTCGACCGCCGAGAAGCCCTCGGCCCTGGCGATGACCTGCCGGGTCACCGGGTGCAGGACCTCCGGCCGCTCGCGCATCAGCGGCTCGACCGCGGCGTAGCGCTCGGCCACCCAGGGGCCGTCATAGAGCAACTCGGCGACCGCGTAGAACGGCTCGAAGTCGAGTTCGACGATCTCGCCGCCGCGGCCGGCGATCGCCTCGAGGGTGGCGCGGAAGCTGGCCTCCTGGGCGGCGTCGCCGAAGAACCGCCGGCTCGCCGCGTCCGGCACGCCGACCCGAGGCGCCGCCGGGGGAGCACCGACCGGCCGCACCGGCAGCGCCCGCGAATACGGATCGGCCGGATCGAAGCCGGCGGCGGCCGCCAGAACGGCATGGGCGTCGCCGACGCCCAGCGCGAACACCGAGACGGTGTCCAGGCTGCGGCAGGCCGGCACCACCCCGGAGCAGGAGATCAGCCCGAGGCTCGGCTTCAGGCCGACGATGTTGTTGAGCGCCGCCGGCACCCGGCCGGAGCCCGCCGTGTCGGTGCCGAGCGCGAAGCTCACCAGCCCGGCCGCCACCGCCACGGCCGAGCCGGAGCTGGAGCCGCCCGGCACGATCTGTGGGTCGATGGCGTTGCGCGGGACCGGATAGGGCGAGCGCACGCCGACCAGCCCGGTCGCGAACTGGTCGAGGTTGGTCTTGCCGACGACCAGCGCGCCCGCGCGGCGCAGCCGGGCGACGCAGTGCGCATCGGCCGATGCGGTGTAGGTGAAGTCCGGGCAACCAGCCGTGGTCGGTGCCCCCGCCAGGTCGATGTTGTCCTTGATCGCGAACGGCACGCCCCACAGCGGCATCTCCACGGCCTCGCCGAACGGCGGCAGTGCGGCGGCGGCGGCGGCCACCTCGGCCTTCGGCAGCAGGTGGATGAACACGCCGGGGTCGTCCAGCACCGCGATCCGGCGGTAGACCTCCTCGACCACATCGACCGGGGATGCGCCGGCGAGGTAGGCGGCGCGGAGCGAGGCGAGATCGAACGGCAGGCGCATCATCGGAAGACTCTTCGATTGCGGTTGCTCACTGGGCGGCCTGCGCCAGCGGCCCCACCGGCCGCTCCATCCGGGGCGGCACCGGTGCCGCCGCCAGCAGGCTGCGGGTGTAGTCGGATTGCGGCGCCGTCATCACTTGCTCCGCCGGCCCCTGCTCGACGATCGCGCCGCCGCGCATGACGACGATGCGGTCGCACAGCAGCCGCACCACGTGCAGGTCGTGGCTGACGAACAGGTAGCTCATGCCGAGCCTGGCCTTGAGGTCGACCAGCAGGTTCAGCACGACCGCCTGGATCGACACGTCCAGCGCCGCCGTCGGCTCGTCGAGGATCAGCAGCTTCGGCTCCAGCGCCACCGCGCGGGCGATGCCGACACGCGCCTTCTGGCCGCCGGAGAGCTGGTGCGGAAAGCGGTCGAGCAGGTCGCGCGGCAGCCCGACCAGATCGGCCAGCTCCTCGACCCGGTCGCGCCGTGCCGCCCGGCCGAGGCCGCCCCACCCAAAATTGCCGAGCCGGGCCAGCGGATCGGCGATGCAGTCGCGGGCGGTGAAGCGCGGGTTCAGGCTGTCGCCGGCGTCCTGGAACACCAGCTGCAGCGCCGCGCGGCGCGGGTCGCGGGCGAAGCGCTTCGCCGGAGTCAGTGCGAGATCCTGACCGTCGAACAGGATCTCGCCCGCGCTCGGGTCGAGCAGCCGCATCACCATCGCCGAGGTCGTCGACTTGCCGCAGCCGGACTCGCCGACCAGTCCGACGCTCTCCGACTGCCGGACCTCGAAGCTGACGTCCTTGACGGCATGCACCGTGTTGCCGTCGCGTTCGAAGGTCTTGGTCAGGCGGCGGACCTGCAGCAGCGGCCGGTCGCCGACCTGGTCGACCGGCGCGGGTGTCCGCAGCTCCGGCGGCAGCAGCTCGCGCACGCCGACCCCCTCGCGCGGCGTCGCTGCCACCAGCATCCTTGTGTAGGGGTGCTGCGGAGCGGTGAAGATCGCCGCGGCATCGCCCTGCTCGACCAGCTCGCCGCGGCGCATCACCGCCACCCTGTCGCAGTACTGCGCCGCCAGCCCGAGGTCGTGGGTGATCAGGATGGCGCTCAGCCCGCGCTCGCGGATCAGCTCGGCGATCAGGTCCATCACCGCCTTCTGGGTGGTGACGTCGAGGCCGGTGGTCGGCTCGTCGGCGATCAGCAGCTTCGGGTCGCAAGCCAGTGCCAGCGCGATCACGATACGCTGGCACATGCCGCCGGACAGCTCGAACGGATAGGCGTGGTAGCGCTCGGCGGCGTCGCGGATGCGCACCGCCTCCATCGCCGCGATCGCCTTGTCACGGGCGTCGCGGCGGTTGGTGCGGTTGTGCCGCAGCAGCACGTCCTCGATCTGCCGGCCGACCTTGCGGATCGGGTTCAGGGCGGCGCGCGGGTTCTGGAAGATCATCGAGATCTCGCGGCCGCGGATGTCGGCCATCTCGCTCTCCGAGGCGCGGCGCAGGTCGACGCCGCCGTAGCTGACCTCGCCGGCCTCGATGCGGCCGCCGGCGTCGAGGATGCGCATCAGCGCGTAGGACGTCACCGACTTGCCGGAGCCGGACTCGCCGACGATCGCCAGGGTCTCGCCGCGCGCCACCGACAGGGTGACGCCGCGCACCGCGTCGACGGTGCCGCGGCGGGTGCGGAACGAGACGGCGAGGTCCTTGATGTCGAGCAGGGCCATGGCGTCAGGTCCTCATGCGCGGGTCGACCATGTCGCGCAGACCGTCGCCCAGCAGGTTGAAGGTAAAGACCGCGAACATCAGCGCCAGGCCAGGGAACACCGCCAGCCACCACTCGCCGGAGACGATGAAGTTCGCACCCTCGGCGACCATGATGCCCCACTCCGCTGTCGGCGGCCGCACGCCGAGGCCGATGAACGACAGGCCGGCGGCGTTGAGGATGGCCCAGCCGAGGTTCAGCGACACCTGCACCATCATCGGCGGCAGGGCGTTGGGGAAGATGTGGAACGCCAGCACCCGCCAGTCGGCATTGCCCGACAGCCGCGCAGCCAGCGCGAAGCCGGACTCGCGGCGGATGTTGACCTCGGCGCGCACCAGCCGGGCGTAGAACGGCACGTTGATGACGGCGGTGGCGTAGACGACGTTCTCGACGGTGTTGCCCAGGGCCGCGACGATGCCCATCGCCAGCACGAACAGCGGGAACGCCATGATGGTGTCGAACATCCGGCTCAGCACCCGGTCGGTCCACCCGCCCCAGTAGCCGGCGGCGGATCCCAGCGCCGAGCCGACGACGAAGGACAGCACGACGGCCGACACCGAGATGGCGAGGTCGAGCCGGGTGGCCACCAGGACCCGGCTGAACACGTCGCGCCCGAGGTTGTCGGTGCCGAACCAGTGCCGCCACGACGGCGGCTCCAGCGCATGCGCCGCGTCGGAGGCGTAGGGATCGTAGGGCGCCAGCGCCGGCCCCAGCAGGGCGGCGGCCAGGATCACCGCCAGCATGGCGAAGGCGACCCCGGTGACCGGGTTGGAGCGCAGCACGTAGGCGACGTGCCGCAGCGACGTCGCGGCCGGGTGGGTGAGCGTGGTGTCGGCCATCAGCTTTCGAACCCGATGCGCGGATCGACCAGGGTGTAGGCGATGTCGATCGCGAGGTTGAGGACGACGAACAGCAGCGCCATGGCGAGCACGAAGCCCTGCACCGCGGCGTAGTCGGAGACCACCAGGGCGTCGACCGCGAAGGAGCCGATGCCGGGCCAGGCGAACACCTTCTCCACCAGCACGTTGGCACCGAGGGTGAAGGAGAACACCATGCCCAGCGTGGTGAGCACCGGCAGCATGGCGTTGCGGAAGGCGTATCGGTAGACCACCGTCGCCCGCGTCAGCCCGGCGGCGCGGGCGGTGCGGATGAAGTCCGACGACAGCGCCTGCAGCATCGACGCCCGGGTGATCCGCGAGATCGGCGCCAGGGTGAACATCGCCAGCGTCACCGCCGGCAGCACGATCTGCCGCGCCGCCGCCGCCCAGGTCTCCCAGTCGCCGGCCAGTGCCGCATCGATCAGGAAGAAGCCGGTGATCCGCGGCGGGTCGAGATAGACGAAGTCGAGCCGGCCGATCGGCGACGGCGCCAGCCCGAGCAGGTAGTAGAAGACGTAGACCAGGGCGAGGCCGGTGAAGAAGGTCGGCAGCGATACCCCCGCCGTCACCAGCACGCGGCAGAGATGGTCGACCCAGGAGCCGGGCCGGGTGGCGGCCAGCACGCCGAGCGGCAGTGCGATCGAGCACGACAGCAGCAGCGCCGTGAGCGTCAGCTCCAGCGACGCCGGCAGCCGGCGGACCAGTTCCTCCAGCACCGGCTGCCCGGTCGAGATCGACTGCCCGAGATCGCCCTGCAGCAGGTGCCACACATAGATCGCGAACTGCTCGGGCAGCGACTTGTCGAGGCCGAGGGCGGCGCGGATCTGCGCGATCGACGTCTCGTTGGCCGCCGGCCCGGCGAAGTAGGCGGCCGGGTCGCCCGGCAGGGCGCGGGTCAGGAGGAAGGTGACGATCACCACCCCGACGACGACCGGGAGCGCCTGCGCCACCCGCGATGCGATGATCCTGGCCCTGCCCGCCATGGTGCTAGCTCCGGCTCATGCCGCGGGCGTCGATCTGCCGGTGGAACCAGTACTCGTAGCCCGCCGCGCCGTTGACGGCGACGTTGAGGGTCGGCTGCCACAGCGGGATGCGCGGCAGGTCCTCGATGGCGATCTCGAACAGCCGCTTGATCTTCGGGGCGTATTCCGGATCGGTGGTGGGCATGTCGAGGGTCTGGTCGACCAGCGTCTCGACCTCGGGGTTGCCGTAGTTCGACGAGTTGAACAGATGGCCCTTCTTGTAGGCCCAATAGAAGTAGTAGCAGGGATAGTTCAGCCAGCCGCCGAAGGTCTCCAGGTGCAGCGGCAGCTTCTTCTCGACCAGCGAGGCGGTGCGCCAGCTGGCACCCGGGATCTTCTCGATGGTCGCCTTGATGCCGATCTTCGCCAGGTTCTCCTGGATCAGCAGCGCCGTCGGCTCCATCCAGGCGGCGGCACCCAGGTTGATCGACAGCGGCACCTCGAAGCCGCCGGCGAAGCCGCTCTTCGCCAGGTGCTCCTTGGCCTTGTCGATGTCGGTGTCGTAGGGGAACGGCCGCGGCCAGTCGAGGCTGTCGATCTTGTCGCCGCCGCCCCACATCCTGCCGCCGCGGCCGTAGGCTGCGGTCTGGAAGATGTCGGCGTAGGGGATCGACCAGGCGACGGCCTTGCGCACGTTGCCGTCCTTGAACGGCGCGAAGTTGTAGTTCAAGCCGACCACGTTGATGCAGTTTTCGACCGGCGTGCTGTAGACCGAGATGTTCTTGGCGCCGGTCAGCTCGGCGGCGTCCTTGTTCGGCAGATCGAACGACACCTGGACGTCGCCGCGCTCCAGCAGTGCGCGGCGGTTCGAGGTGTTCGGCACCTCGCGGATGATCACCCGCTTCAGGCCCGGCAGCGGCCCGCCGGCCCAGGCGTCGAAGCGCTCGTAGACCAGCTGCTGGCCGGGATCCCATCGCGTCACCTTGTAGGCGCCGGAGCCGATGGTGTTCTTGTGCAGGTAGTCGAGCGCCCAGGGATCGGCCGCCGTGGCGTTCGCCTTGGCGAGCTTCGAGTTGATGACGAACGGCACCGGCACCGCGAGGTCCGGCAGGGTCAGCTTGGACGGGCGCAGCAGCTTCACCCGGAAGGTGGTCTCGTCGACCGCCTCGAACTGCTCCGGCTTCTCCAGCAGCCCGGCCTTCATCTGCACGGTGGCGAAGCCGCCGACCGAGACCGCGCGGGCGAACGACCAGCGCACGTCCTCGGCGGTCACCTTGCTGCCGTCCTGGAAGGTGGCGTTCTTCTTCAGCCGGAAGGTGATCGCGGTGTCGGTGATCTCCCAGCTCTCCGCCAGTTCCGGGACGATGGTGGCGTAGTCGTAGGACAGGCTGCCGTCCGGCATGGTCTTGGTGCCGAAGGAGACCAGCCGGTCGTAGCAATTCACCGCCACCTGATAGCTCTCCCGGTTGGTGCCGGTGCGGTGCAGGTCGAGGCTGTTGATGGTGTCGCCGGTGACCACCACCAGGGTGTCGCCCGGGCCGGCCGCCGCCGCCGGCAGCGAGCGCAGGAACGGCAGCATCCCCGCCCCGGCCGCCGCCGCACCGGCGGTCTTCAGGAAGCTGCGCCGCGAAGATCCGGTGAACACCCTGTTGTCGGTCATCTCGCTACCCCCTCTGTGGCGGCCCGGGAGGGCCTGGGAAAGACGGTAGGAAGCGACGAGTGTTGTCGTCGTCTGCTATTCTCGTCCCTGAGCGGTGAGAAAAATGCACCACTCGGCAAAAGGAGCGCCCGGTGCGGCACTTGCTGACCTATCGCTACATCGACGAGGTCGCCAAGGTCGGCTCGATCCGCAAGGCGTCGGAGACCCTGAACATCACTCCGTCGGCGCTGAACCGGCGCATCCTCGGGTTCGAGGAGGAGCTCGGCTCGCCGGTGTTCGAGCGGCTGGCGCGCGGCGTGCGGCTCAACACCGTCGGCGAGTTGCTGATCCACCACATCCGCGGCCAGATTTCCGACCTCGACCGGCTGAAGTCGCGCATCGCCGACCTCGAGGGGGTGCGGCGCGGCCATGTCTCGATCGCCTGCAGCCAGGCGCTGCTGCCGTATTTCCTCCCCCGCCAGATCGCCGCCTACCGCCGCGCACACCCGGCGGTGACCTTCTCGGTGCTGCCGCGCGACCGCGCCGCCGCCGAGCAGGAACTGACCAGCTACAGCTGCGATCTAGCCCTGGTGTTCGAGCCGGTGCGGCTCGCCGACTTCCAGACGCTGGCGGTGGTGCGCCAGCCGGTGCACGCGGTGATGGCGCCGGATCACCCGCTGGCCGGACGCGAGACCATCCGCCTGCGCGACTGCCAGCGCTATCCGCTGTGCCTGCCGACAACCCCCTATGGCGTGCGCCAGTTGCTGGAGCTGGCGGCTGCCCGGCGCGGCGAGACTTTGACACCGATGGTCGAATCCGACTCCTTTGAGTTCCTGCGCCACTACGCCGCCAACGAGGCGATCCTGGCCTTCCAGATCCCGATCGGCCTCGCTCCGCCGCTGCACGACGGCGACCCGGTGAGCCGCAGCGTCGACGAGCGCGACGTGCCGGCCGGCGTACTGCTGCTCGGCCAGTTGCGGCACCGGGCACTGCCGGTCGCCTCGGCGCGCTTCGCCGACCAGCTGGTGACGGCGCTGCAGGCGGAGTTCGACGCGGTGTAGATCGGCGGCCCGGAACCGCCCGCCCCCGGCGTCCGTTGTCCAGGATGGCACGCGCGTGAGCACGCCGGGCCGGGGCGCGCCGCTGCGGCGCGAGGTGACGGGAGACGCACAGGAATGCCCAGGATGCCTCTCCCGGTCGTGGACCCACGCCGGCACGAACTGGGCACGCCGGGGACGTCGTCCTTGGCGCTCCTGGTGGTGGTGATCGCCGCGCTGTATTTCGGGCGCGAGATCTTCGTGCCACTGGCCCTGGCGCTGATCCTCAGCTTTGCCCTGGCGCCGGCCGTCACGTGGCTGCGGCGCCGGCGGATCCCGAGGATCCCGGCGGTGCTCGGCGTCGTGATGCTGGCCTTCGTCGCGATCTTCGGCTTCGGCGTCGTGGTGGCGGGCCAAGTCTCGCAGCTCGCCGACAACCTGCCGCGCTACCAGTACAACATCCAGGACAAGATCCGGACGTTCAGGTCGTCGGCGGCCGAGGGCGGCATCTTCCAGCGCGCCTCCGAGATGCTGCGCGAGCTCAGCGAGGAGATCGAGGGCCAGACCGGCGCCACCCCGGGCGTCGCACCCGAGCCGACACCGTCGGCCGACCGCGCCACCCCGGTGCAACCCCTGCCGGTGCGGATCCAGGAGCCCGAGCCGCGGCCGCTGCAACTCTTGCAAAGCGTCATCGGTCCGCTGATCGAGCCGCTGGCGACCGGCGGCATCGTCATCGTGTTCGTGGTCTTCATGCTGCTGCAGCGCGGCGACATGCGCGATCGCTTCATCCGCCTCGCCGGCGCCGACGACCTGCACCGCACCACCGAGGCGATCAGCGACGCCGGCAAGCGGGTCGCCCGCTACCTGCTGATGCAACTGGTGGTGAACGCCACCTATGGCATTCCGGTGGCCATCGGGCTGTGGCTGATCGGCGTACCGAACCCGCTGCTCTGGGGCATGCTGGCGATGGTCCTGCGCTTCGTGCCCTATATCGGGCCGTTCATCGCCTCGATGTTCCCGCTGGCGCTGGCGATCGCCGTCGATCCGGGCTGGACGCTTTTCCTGTGGACGGCTGCACTGTTCGTGGTGCTGGAACTCGTCAGCAACAACGTGGTGGAGCCCTGGCTCTACGGCGCCAGCACCGGTCTGTCGCCGCTCGCGGTAATCGCCGCCGCGATCTTCTGGACCTGGCTGTGGGGGCCGGTCGGCCTGCTGCTGTCGACGCCGCTGACCGTCTGTCTCGTGGTGCTCGGCCGTCACGTGCCGAAGTTCGAATTCCTCGACGTGTTGCTCGGCAGCGAGCCGGTGCTCACGCCGCAGGAGAGCCTCTACCAGCGACTGCTGGCGGGCGATCCCGACGAGGCGACCGAGAAGGCCGAGGACTTCCTGGAGGAGCGGCCGCTGCTCGACTTCTACGAGGAGGTGGCGATTCCGGCACTCAGCCTGATGGAGCACGACCGCGCGCGCGGCGTGCTCGACGACGAACGCCGCGCGGTCATCGCGGCGAGCTTCCACACCCTGGTGGACAACCTGTCGGACCACGAGGATGTCGATGCGACCGAAGCGGCGGAAGAGGGCGATGATGCGCCGACGCCGGTGCGGCTGCCCTGGATCACCCCCGAGACGCTGGCGCCGGACTGGCGGGATCGGCCGGTCCTCTGCGCGGGCGGACGCGGCAACCTCGACGACGCCGCCTCGGCGATGCTCGGCCATGTGTTCGAGCGTTGCGGTGTCGGCACCCGGCTGGTGTCCTTCGACGCCAACGCGCTCGCGACCTATGCCGGCCTTGACCTGCGGGGGGTGCGGGTGATCTGCCTGTCCTACATGAACGCCGGATCGCTCGCCCATGCCCGCTACCTGGTCCGCCGCCTGCGGCGGCGCACCGACGCCCGCATCCTGCTCGGCTTCTGGTCGCTCGATCCGGCGGAGGCCGAGGGCCTCGACCTGGTCAAGCTGACGCGCGCGGATTGGTGTGCCACTTCGCTGCAGGAGGCGATCTCCCAGGTGGTAGAGGCGATCCCGCTCGTCGAACCCGCCGCGCCGCCCGAGCCCGACGCGACGCCGGAGAAGAGCGGCGCGCTGCAGCCGGCCGAATAGCCGGGCGCGGGATCGCCGACGCCCGTTCGCCGGCACCGTGTTTCCCATCGCGTCGCCGACCGGCTAGGCTGCGCGCGAGGAAACGCCACCGAGAGGGCGCCGCATGCCCCAAGCTCCCACAATATCCGCCGACCTGCTGGAGCAGGCCGCCCATACCGTCATGGCCAAGGCCGGGATCGAGATCCCGGACGACTATCTCGGCGGCATCCGGGAGATGGCCTGCACCGAGCGCGGCGACCTGTCGGCCTTTGTGCTGCGCGCCATGCTGGAGAACTGGGAGGCGGCCAAGGCCGACCGGCGACCGATGTGCGCCGACACCGGGGTGCCGCGCTGGTATGTGAAATACGGCAACGAGGCGCGGGTCGACGGCGGCCCGGTCGAGGTCGAGCGCCGGCTGCGGCGGGCGACGGCGCGCGCCACCCAGGACGTGCCGCTGCGCCCGAACCGGGTGCACCCGCTCTCGCGCAAGGACAACGACAACAACGTCGGCATCAACGCCCCGGAGATCGAGTACAGCTTCGAGCCGGATGCCGACTGGGTCGACGTCACCACGGTGCACAAGGGCGGGCTGTTCGGCACCGACTACCGCATGCTGTTCCCGGCCGACGGCATCGACGGCATCAAGCGCTTCACCCTCGACACCCTGGTGGCGTTCGGCAAACGTGGCCTCGCCTGCCAGCCGGCGATCGTCGGCATCGGGCTGGGCGGGTCGAAGGACACCTGCATGACGCTGGGCAAGCAGGCAGCCTGCCTGCGCGTCGTCGGCGACCGCAACCCGGACCCCGAGATCGCCGCCCTGGAGCTGGAGCTGAAGGAGCTCGGCAACTCGATCGGCATGGGGGCCATGGGCTTCGTCGGCTCGTCCATGGTGGTCGATTGCCACATCGAGGTCGGCTACACCCACACCGGCGGCATGCCGATGAGCGTGCACTGCTTCTGCCTGTCGTCGCGGCGGGCGACGGCGCGGCTGCACCCCGACGGGCGGGTCGAGTACCGCACCGACCCGCAATGGTTCACCCCCTACATGCGACGGGACACGGTCGAATGGCAGAGCAGCACGCAGGGCTTCGAGAAGTCCGCCTGACCACGCCGGTGGTGCATGAGGACCTGCGCCGGCTCGAGCTCGGCGACGTGGTGTATCTCGACGGGCTGATCTACACCGGGCGCGAGGGCGTCTACAAACGCATCCTGCAGGACGGCATGGCCCCGCCGGTCGACCTGAAGGCCCTGACCAACGTCAACTTCCACTGCTCGCCGGCGGCTTCGCGCAACCCCGACGGCACGTTCAACGTCGGCGCCGTCACCGCCACCGCCAGCTTCCGCTTCTCGAAATGGCTGCCGCAGTGGTTCGCGGTGTCGGGGGCGAAGGTCATCGTCGGCAAGGGCGGCATGAGCGAGCAGGATTATCGCGACGTCTTCGTGCCGGCGGGGGCGGTATACCTGACCACCGTCGGCTACGGCACCGGCGCGCTGCTGGGGCGCGGCATCAAGCGGGTGCGCGACGCCCACTGGATCGACGACCTCGGCATCGCCCAGGCGATGTGGGTGCTGGAGGTCGAGAGGTTCGGCCCGCTGCTGGTGGAGAGCGACCTCGACGGCAACTCGCTGTTCGAGCGCAACAACCGCATCGTCAACCAGGGCCTGGCGCGGGTCTACGAGGGGCTGAAGCCGCCGAGCCTGGGACGGTTCGGGGAGACCGACGACCGCCGCGACGAGCTGATCGGGTAATGTACCTTCGGCTGCGTGGGAGGACGGCCCGCCGGAACGAGGTCGCGGCCCGACTGTTTGAGTAGAACCGTCCTGCTGCGGGTGGTCGACTGGTGCGACGGATCGATCGCGGAAAACCCCGGGGCCGGGGGTAGATGACGGCCGGAAGCAGCACCGGAGAACCGCATGGGCCGCCTGATCGTGATTTCCAATCGCGTCGCCTCGCCCGAGAAGGGCCAGCAGGCGAGCGGCGGCCTGGCCGTCGGCGTGATGGACGCGCTACGCGGCACCGGCGGCCTGTGGTTCGGCTGGAGCGGCAAGCTCGCGACGAACCGCTCGGGGCAGCCACAGCTGGTGGAGGCGGACGGGTTGACCTACGCCACGGTCGACCTGACCCGGGAGGACCGGGTCGGCTACTACGACGGGATGTCGAACGCCACGCTGTGGCCGCTGTTCCACTACCGCCTCGACCTGATGCACTACACGCACCGGGACTATACGGCGTACCAGGAGGTGAACCGGTATTTCGCGGACTCGCTGGCGCCCATGCTGCGCCGGGGCGACCGGATCTGGGTGCACGACTACCATTTGATCCCGCTGGCGGCGCGGCTGCGGGATGCCGGAATCACGGAGCCGATCGGGTTCTTCCTGCATACGCCGTTTCCGGCCTACGCGCTGCTCGCCACGCTGCCCCGCCACCGCGACCTGCTGGAGGCGCTCTTCGCCTATGACCTCGTCGGCTTCCAGACCGCCGGCGACCTGACGGCGTTCCACGACGCGGTCATCCACGGTGCCGGCGGCGCGGTACTGGCGGACGGGCGGGTGGCGGCGTTCGGTCGGAGCATCCGCGCCGGGGTGTTCCCGATCGGCGTCGATCCCGACGCGATGGCGAAGATGGCGGTCCTGGCCAGGACGACGCCGACCCTGCGGCGGTTCCAGGAGAGCCTGCGCGACCGCGCGCTGGTGATCGGCGTCGATCGCCTGGACTACAGCAAGGGGCTGGAGCACCGCTTCGAGGCCTTCGCCTGCTTCCTCGAGCGCCATGCGGAGTGGCGCGGGAAGGTGCGCCTCATGCAGATCGCGACGGCGACGCGCGGCGACGTGCCCGAGTACCGGGCGCTGCGCCAGCGGCTGGGCGCCCTGGCCGGCGACATCGCCGGTCGGTTCTCGGAGCTGGACTGGTCGCCGATCCAGTATCTCAACCGCAGCTTCTCGCATCGCTCGCTCGCCGGGTTCTTCCGGCTCAGCCGGGTCGCCCTGGTCACGCCGCTGCGCGACGGCATGAACCTGGTGGCCAAGGAATACGTGGCCGCCCAGGATCCCGAGGATCCGGGCGTGCTGGTGCTGTCGCCCTTCGCCGGTGCCGCCGACGAGCTCGACGGGGCGATCATGGCCAACCCCTACGATCCCGATGCGGTCGCCGAGGCCCTGCACGAGGCCCTGCAGATGCCGCGCGACGAGCGGCTGGAGCGCTGGCAGGGGATGATGGCGGTGCTGCGCCGCAACAGCATATCGGCCTGGCGGGAGAGCTTCCTGCAGGCGCTGGATGGGCAGCAGGATCCGGGATGAGGACCGCGCGCACCCACCCGGCCCTTCGCGGCCCCCGCTTTCGCGGGGGCACCTCAGAGCGTGAGAATGATTCGATGCAGCAGCTTCAGCAGGCCCTTCGAGGCTCGCTTCGCTCGCACCTCAGGGCGATAGAATAAGTGCGATGACAAGTTGTTAAACTCTGTCGCCCTGAGGTGCCCTCCGCGCAGCGGAGGGCCGCGAAGGGCTTGGTGGGGAATGATTTTCACGCTCTCAGGGCGACTTTGACCATATCGTGAGCGCAGGCCGCCCCGGCGCCGCCATCCCTTCCTTGTCGTCATTCCGGCCGGAGCGACGCAGTCGCGCAGAGCCGGAACCCACCCGACGCGCCGCGCTTGCAGCCGCTCATGCCCGTCGCCCGGTGGGTTCCGGCTCGGCCGCGCCGGGGCGGCGCGTCCGTCCGGAATGACGACGGGGTGGGGGTGGCCGGCGGCGCAGCGACGGGTCAGCCGCCGAGCTTGTCGCGGTTGCTCTCGTGCAGGGCCGCGACCTCGGGCGTCAGCACCGCGCCGAAGTCCTCCATCTCGTACACCTGCCGGATCTCGATCTCGCTCGGGCCCGGCATCGGGTTCGGGCACTTCTTCACCCACTCGACCGCCTCGTCCATGTCCTTGACCTTCCAGATCCAGAACCCGGCGATCAGTTCCTTGGTCTCGGCGAAGGGGCCGTCCATCACGATGCGCGACGGCCCGTCGAAGGCCACCCGCCGGCCCTTCACGGACGGCTGCAGCCCGTCGCCGGCCAGCATGATGCCGGCGTCCGCCAGCATCTGGTTGTAGCGGCCCATGGCCTCCAGCAACTCGGTCGAGGGCAGGATCCCCGCCTCGCTGTCGGCCGTCGCCCGCACGATCACCATCACGCGCATCATCGTCTCCTCCGGTCGGTCGAGGCCGCGACCGGCCTCCTCCCCCCAAGGACGACGACGGCGGCCCGGATCCGACATCGCCACGAAGACTCACGCAGAAAAGATCGCACGGCGGTGCGGCGCCCCGGCAAACCGAAGGCGGCGGCCCCTCGCGAGGCCACCGCCGGTCGTCACCCGTCGTGTCGCGACCGGATCAGTAGTCCATGCCCGCACCGGCCATCGCGTCGGCCTTCTCCACCTTCTCGCCGACCATCGCCTCGGTGGTGATCAGCAGTCCGGCGATCGACGCCGCCCCCTGCAGGCCGAGGCGCACGACCTTGGTCGGGTCGATGATCCCGGCCTTCGCCATGTCGACATAGGTGCCGGACTGCGCGTCGAAGCCCTGGCTGGCATCGCCCTTGTCCAGCAGCTTGCCGACGATGATCGAGCCGTCGGCGCCGGCATTGGCGAAGATCTGCCGCGCCGGTGCCTGCAAGGCACGCCGGATGATGTCGATGCCGACCTTCTGGTCGTCGTTCTGCGGGTTCAGCCCGTCGAGCTTCTGGCTGGCATAGAGCAGGGTGACGCCGCCGCCGGCCACGACACCTTCCTCCACCGCCGCACGGGTCGCATGCACCGCGTCGTCGACCCGGTCCTTGCGCTCCTTCAGCTCGATCTCGGTGGCGCCGCCGACCTTGATGATGGCGATGCCGCCCGACAGCTTGGCCAGCCGCTCCTGCAGCTTCTCCTTGTCGTAGTCGGAGGTGGTCTCCTCGACCTGGGCGCGGATCTGCGTGCAGCGGGCCGCGATGGCCTGCTTCTCGCCGCCGCCATCGATCACCGTGGTGTTGTCCTTCTCGATCCGCACCTTGCGGGCGGTGCCGAGCATGTCGAGGGTGACGTTCTCGAACTTGGTGCCGAGATCCTCGCTGATGACCTGGCCGCCGGTCAGGATCGCGATGTCCTCCAGCATGGCCTTGCGCCGGTCGCCGAAGCCCGGGGCCTTGACGGCCGCGACCTTCAGGCCGCCACGCAGCTTGTTGACGACCAGCGTCGCCAGCGCCTCGCCGTCGACATCCTCGGCGACAATCAGCAGCGGCTTGCCGCTCTGCACGATCGCCTCGAGCAGCGGCAGGATCGCCTGCACGCCGGGCAGCTTCTTGTCGTGCAGCAGGATGTAGGGATCCTCCAGCTCGCAGATCATCTTCTCGGCGTTGGTCACGAAGTAGGGCGACAGGTAGCCGCGGTCGAACTGCATGCCGTCGACGATGTCGAGCTCGGTGGCGAGCGACTTCGACTCCTCGATGGTGATCACGCCCTCGTTGCCGACCTTCTCCATGGCCTTGGCGATCATCTCGCCGATCTCGCGGTCGTCGTTGGCGGAGATGGTCCCCACCTGGGCGATCTCGGCATTGGTCTCGACCTTGCGCGAGACCAGCTTGATCTCGGCGACCACCGCCTCGACGGCCATGTCGATGCCGCGCTTGAGGTCCATCGGATTCATGCCGGCGGCGACCGCCCTGGAGCCTTCGCGCACGATCGCGTGGGCCAGCACCGTCGCGGTGGTGGTGCCGTCGCCGGCGAGATCGCTGGTGCGGCTGGCGACCTCCTTCACCATCTGCGCGCCCATGTTCTCGAACCGGTCGGACAGCTCGATCTCCTTGGCGACGGTGACCCCGTCCTTGGTGATCCGCGGCGCTCCATAGGAGCGCGCCAGGATCACGTTGCGGCCCTTCGGCCCCAACGTCACCCGGACGGCGTGGGCGAGAATCTCGATTCCGCGCAGCATGCTGTCGCGGGCCTCGGTGTTGAACCTGACTTCCTTGGCACTCATGATCGATCTCCCGGTTCGTTAAGCGGCGTGCTTCTTGGCGGCGACCTGATCGACGACACCCAGGATGTCGCTCTCCTTCAGGATCATCAGGTCCTGGCCGTCGAGCTTGACCTCGCTGCCGGACCATTTGCCGAACAGCACGCGGTCGCCGACGCGGACGTCGAGGGCATGGAGGGTGCCGCGTTCGTCACGCGCGCCGGGACCGGCCGCGAGCACCTCGCCTTCCATCGGCTTCTCCTTCGCGGTGTCCGGAATGATGATGCCGCCGGGCGACGTCGACTCCCGCTCGATCGGACGGATCAGGACACGGTCCTGCAATGGGCGCAGTTTCATCGAAGGTCTCCTCGACCGGAAAATCTCAGCCGTCTGGCACTCCCAAACCGAGAGTGCCAACCGACATCGCTCCAGATGGGGAGCGACGTCGGCAAATACGACATGAAATATTTCCGGCTCGCCGAGCCCGACCCTTCGAATAATTTTCTGAAATTCCAGCGCCCCGCGGGCAATCGCGTTTCAGGTCACCTCGGGCGAAAGACTGGGCGAAATCGGGTCATGTCGACGTTGCGGCCGTGTCGATCACTTCGAAGTCGTGCGTGATCACCGCAGTATGCGCCAGCATCGCCGAGGCGGAGCAGTATTTCTCGGCCGACAACGCGATGGCCCGCTCGACCTTCGCGACCGCGAGGTTGCGGTCCTCGACCCATTTCACGCGCGCCTTCATGAACACTCCTGTCTGCCGGCATTCCGGTGCAGTGGACCATACGGCGCGACGGAAAGCCTGCGGAGGCGCATCGCCGGTCGGCCGGTCGACGGCCACGGCCCTCGGGTGAAATCGGCGGCCGCTTGCGCTCTTGCCGAGACCGATCCGTTACGTGCGCGCCTTCCCCGATCGTGATCCCGCCGTCGGCGCCGGGCGTGGCCGCCTGCGGCGGCGTCATGTTCATAATTTCGTGGCACGAGTTGCTGATCCCGTTGATCCTGATCTCCAAGATGGAATTCATGACTCAGCCGGTGGTGATCGCAGTCTGGTCGGCGATGTCCACGTCTTCTTCAACCTCATGATGGCGATCTCTCTGCTGGCGCCGCCGGCGCCGTCAAAGGCTGAGGGGGCCAAGCGAAGGGAGTGCCGTCATGTACACGTTCGATGCCGCGCGCGTCGATCTCGCGCGCGAATTCAAGTCCAGGCCTTTCGGCGAACACAGCCCGGATCTCCAGTACTTGCTGAACCTGATGCGCGTGCCGTCCGACACGCCGTTCCACGCCCTGCTGATGACCAAGCCGTACGAGCAGTGGACCCTGGCGCTCATCGAACCGGGAGCGAACACGCCGCCCAGGATCACCAACCAGGTCTTCTACAAGCTGGAGGACGCGGAGTGGGCGGTGTTCCGGCTGCGCTGGAAGGCGCTTGCCGGCAGCGAGTGCCCGATAGACTGACCCAGGCCCGGAGTCCCCGACATGACGACGCTTCTCGCCTACACCGACACCGACAGCGTGATGCCCGGCGACACCCTGCGGGTCCTGGTCAGTCTTCGCGGCGCCGACAGGTACACGGCGCAAGTGGTGCGCCTGACGTCGCCGGAGGCGGGCCCGAACGCCTCGCCCTTCGCGCCGGAGCCGGTCGAGTCCCCGATCAACGGCACCCACAGGGGCCGTTGGCAACGGATGCATGCGGGATCCTGGGGCTACATCCCCGCCCACGCCGCCGTCGAGCGGCTGGCGAGCTTCACGCTCCAGGCGTTCGTCTGGCCGACCACGCCGACCAGGGGCCGCCAGGCCGTCATCGGCTGCTGGGAGGAGGAGGCCGGCGCCGGCTTCCTGCTGGCGCTCGACGCGGCAGGTGCCCTCGAATTCCGCATCGGCGACGCGGCGGGCGGGCAGGCCGCGGTCTCGACCGGCCGACCGCTCGCCAGGAAGCGGTGGAGCTTCGTGTCGGCCACCTTCGACGCGCCCACCGGCACCATGACGGTGCGCGAGGAGCCGGTCGATGTTCCGGGCTTTCACGGCGACGGCCCGGTCGAGAAGACGCTGACCACGGGGCTCCGCCCGAAGGCAGCCGGTGCCATGACCATCGCCGCGTGGCGCGACGCCCGCGAGACCACGCCGACCGCCCATCACGGCGTCGGCACCGCCGGCCACTACAACGGCAAGATCGAGCGTCCCGCCCTGGTCTCCGGCGCCCACGGCCCGGACTACCGCTGGCGGATCGCCTCGGACAACATCCTGCCGGCGGCGATGGCGCGCGACATCGTCGGACTCTGGGATTTCGCCGAGGGCATCTCGACCGAGACGATCCGGGACGTGTCGGCGAACCGCATCGACGGGCAGATCGTCAACGCTCCGGCCCGCGCCATGGCCGGCCGGCTCTGGGACGGGTCGGTCCTCGACTGGAGCCGGAACCCCGCCCACTACGCGGCGATCCACTTCCACGACGACGACCTGTGCGACGCCAACTGGGAGGCGGACCTCAGCTTCACGATTCCCCCGGGCACTCAGAGTGGCTGCTATTCGGTCCGGCTGACGGCGAACGAGATCTGCTTCGACGCCCCGTTTTTCGTCCGCCCGCCGCGTGGCACGCGCATGGCTAAGGTCCTCTACCTCGCGTCGAACGCCACCTACATCGCCTACCACAACAACCGCGGCCGGTTCATGACCTCGGCGACCGAGGTGTATCAGGGCCGTCTGATGGTGTTCGACCAGATCGACCTGGCGCTGCTCGAACATCCCGAGATGGGCCTGTCGACCTACGACCGCCATTCCGACGGTTCTGGAGTCTGCTATTCCTCGAGGCTGCGTCCGGCGAACAACGTTCGCCCGACCGGCCGGCACTGGAACTACAACGAGGACCTCTTCATCATCGACTGGCTGGAGCATTCCGGCACGCCGTACGACGTGGTGACCGACGAGGATCTGCACCGCGAGGGCCTGGACCTGATCCGCGGCTACGACGTCATCGTCACCGGCACCCACCCGGAATACGACTCGCTCGAGATGCTGCAGGCCCTGGAGGGCTACCTGTCCCGTGGCGGCCGCCTGATGTACATGGGGGGCAACGGCTTCTACTGGCGCGTCGCCTGGCACCCGACCCGGCGCGGCGTGCTGGAGGTGCGCCGGACCGAGGATGGCGTGCGGACCTGGGACGCGATCCCAGGCGAATACTACATGTCCTTCGACGGCGCCTATGGCGGGCTCTGGCGGCGCCAGGGGCGCGCTCCGCAGCGCCTTACCGGTGTCGGCTTCATCAGCCAGGGCTTTGACGCCTGCTCGTATTTCCGCTGCACCGAATCGGCGAAGGACCCGCGGGTCGCCTTCATGTTCGAAGGGGTCGAGGACGAGATCATCGGCGACTTCGGCCTGCTGCAGGGGGGCGCCGCCGGGCTCGAGATCGACTGCATCGACCCGGATCTCGGGACCCCGGCGCATGCGCTGGTGGTCGCCCGCTCGGAGAACCACTCCAACACCTACGAGATGGTGAGCGAGGAGATCCGCGTGCCGCACGGCATGACCGATGCCGTGATCAACCCGGCGATCCACGCCGACATCACGTTCTTCGAAACGCCCGGCGGCGGCGCGGTGTTCTCCACCGGGTCGATCGCCTACGCGGGATCGCTCTGCCACAACCGGTTCGACAACAACATCGCGCGGCTGACGAGCAACGTGCTGCGGCGCTTCGTCGACCCGCAACCATTCGAACTGCCGTGACCGGGCCGCCCACCCCGGTCACGGCACTGCCGGCGATGTCGCGGCGAGGCGACGGCCGGCGACGGGCGATGCCCGCCCGCCTCACCCCCGCCGCGCCCGCACCGCGCCGGCCAGCCGCTCCAGCACCGCCACCGTCTCGTCCCAGCCGATGCAGCCGTCCGTGACACTCTGCCCGTAGACCAGCGGCCGGCCCGGCTCCAGGTCCTGGCGGCCTGCAACCAGGTTGCTCTCGACCATCATGCCGATGACCCGGCGCTCGCCGGCCGCGACCCGCTCGGCGACATCGGCGACCACCAGCGGCTGGTTCTCCGGCTTCTTGGTGCTGTTGGCGTGGCTGGCGTCGATCATCACCTGCGGCCGCAGCCCGGCCTTCTGCGCCAGCGCACAGGCGGCGTCGACCGAGGCGGCATCGAAGTTCGGCCCGGCGTTGCCGCCGCGCAGGATGACGTGGCAGTCGGGGTTTCCGGTGGTGGCGGCGATGGCGGCCTGGCCGCTCTTGGTGACGGCGAGGAAGTGGTGCGGCTGGGCGGCCGAGACCACGGCATCGAGGGCGATCTTGATGCTGCCGTCGGTGCCGTTCTTGAAGCCCACCGGGCAGGACAGTCCGGATGCCAGCTCGCGGTGGATCTGGCTCTCGGTGGTGCGCGCGCCGATCGCACCCCAGCCGACCAGGTCGGCGAAGTACTGCGGCGTCGCGGTGTCGAGGAACTCGCAGCCGGCCGGCAGGCCCATGTCGGCGATGCGCAGCAGCAGGCCGCGCCCCAGCCGCAGGCCGCGGTCGATGCGGAAGCTGCCGTCGAGGTCGGGGTCGTTGATCAGACCCTTCCAGCCGACGGTGGTGCGCGGCTTCTCGAAATACACCCGCATCACCACCTCGAGCTCGCCGGCGAGGCGGCGGCGCTGCTCGAGCAGGCGGCCGGCGTAGTCCAGCGCCGCCTCGGGGTCGTGCACCGAACACGGGCCGATGACCACCGCCAGGCGGTCGTCCTCGCCATTCAGGATGCGGTGGATGGCCCGGCGGGTGCCGGCGACCGTGCGGCTGGCGGCCTCGGTGCGCGGCAGCTCGCGGATCACCGCCTCGGGGGTCGACAGCGGGGTTATCGCGGCGATGCGCAGGTCGTCGGTGCCGGGCGTCGTGGTCTCGGCCTCGGTCGACGTGGCTTCGATGGTGGTCTTCACGGGTGGGTTCCTCCTGGTGGAGGCCCGCCGGCGAACTGAAAAAGCCGCCGGTGAGGGCCGGCGGCTTCGGGATGGTGTCTGGCGCTTCGTTTCTAGGTCGCGCGCACCCATGCCCCCGCCGCCGGCAGCGGATAGCTAAAATAAAACCAGAAGCCGGCGAACGCGTGGGTCATGCCGAAGGTTATAGGGCAGCCGCTTGACCCAGGTCAACGACGCGTCGCCGGCCGCCCTGCCAGGGTGGTGCCCGTAGCCAGCCAGGAGCAGGACATGAGTGACTTCCACCACGACATCGGCAGCGAGTTCCCGGAGCACCGTGAGCGCATCCACGAACTGAAGACCGGCAACGCGCATTTCGCCCGGCTGTTCGACGAGTACCACCAGCTCGACAAGGAGATCGCGCGCATCGAGCAGGAGGTGACGCCGGCGAGCGACGAGGCCGCCGAGGAGCTGAAGCGCAAGCGCGTGGCGCTGAAGGACGAGATCTTCGCGATGCTGCGGGCGGCGTAAGTCCCCCGGGCGTTGCCCCGGTCGGGCGGCTCCGGTATAGCGCGACCCTTGCCCGTCGCCCTCTCCCGGAGCCCCCCGCCATGCAGTACCGCCGGCTCGGCCGCACCGACCTCCGCGTCAGCCTGATCTGCCTCGGCTCGATGACCTGGGGGCGGCAGAACACCGAGGCCGAGGGTCATGCGCAGATGGACCTGGCGCTCGACCGCGGCGTCAACTTCATCGATACCGCCGAGATGTACTCGGTCCCGGTCACGGCCGAGACCTACGGCCGCAGCGAGGAGATCATCGGCTCCTGGCTGGCGGCGCGCGGCAATCGCGACAAGGTGATCCTCGCCACCAAGGCGGTCGGCCCGGGCGACCGCTTCGGCCATATCCGCGACGGCAGGCCGCGACTGAACCGCGTCCACCTCACCCAGGCGGTCGAGGACAGCCTGCGCCGGCTGCGCAGCGACTACGTCGACCTCTACCAGCTGCACTGGCCGGAGCGCTCGGTGAACAGCTTCGGCAAGCTCGGCTACGTCCACGTCGAGGACGAGGACACGGTGCCGGTCGCCGAGACCCTGGGGGTGCTGGGCGACCTGGTGGCGGCCGGCAAGATCCGCCATGTCGGCCTGTCGAACGAGACGCCGTGGGGCATGATGAGCTTCGCGCGCATCGCCGACGCAGCCGGGCTGCCGCGCGTCGCCTCGGTCCAGAACGCCTACAACCTGGTGAACCGTGCCTTCGAGGTCGGCGCCGCCGAGGTGGCGATCCGCGAGGACATCGGGCTGCTCGCCTACTCGCCGCTGGCCGGCGGCTGGCTGACCGGCAAATACGACGGCGGCGCCCGGCCGGAGGGTGCGCGCATGACGCTGTTCGGCGACTATTTCCGCCGTTATGCGACGCCGAGCGGGCCCGAGGCGATCGCCGCCTATGTCGCGCTGGCGCGCCGGCACGGCCTCGTCCCGGCGGCGATGGCGCTGGCCTTCGTCAACGCGCGGCGCTTCCTCACATCCAACATCGTCGGCGCCACCTCGCTGCCGCAGCTGGCAGCCAACATCGACAGCGTCGAGCTGGTGCTGGACGAGGAGGTGCTGCAGGGCATCGAGGCGATCCACGCGCGCTGGTCGAACCCCTGCCCGTGATGCGGTAGGGTCGGGGCGGCAAGCGCACGTCGCTTCGCGGGTCCCGGATCTGCGCGGCTGCGCCGCTCCGTCCGGGATGAGGTCACAAATCAGGTCCTCATCCCGGGCAAGCGAAGCGCGACCCGGGACCCACGGAGCGACGTGCGCGCGGAGGGAGACCGCCCATGCGCCTGTTCGTCGCGCTTCCCATGCCCGAGGACGTCGCCGACCGGCTGGCCGCACTGATGGCCGGCCTCGACGGCGCACGCTGGGTCGATCCGGACGACCTGCATCTGACCCTGCGCTTCTGCGGCGAGGTCGGTGGCGGCATCGCCGAGGATCTGGCGGCGGCGCTGGCGGCGCTGCGGGCGCCGGCCTTCGATCTGCGGCTCGCCGGCTTCGGGCATTTCGGCAGCGGCCGGCGGCTGCGGGCGCTGTGGGCGGCGGTCGAGCCGAGCCCGGCGCTCGCGCTGCTGCAAGGCCGGGTCGAGCAGGCCGCGCGCAGCGCCGGCCTGGAGGCCGAGAGCCGCCGCTTCGTGCCGCATGTCACGCTGGCCCGCTTCGCCGGCGGTGCGGTCGCCGAAGCGGAGCTGACGCACTGGATGACCCTGAACAGCCCGTTCGCCGCCGGCCCGTTCGCGGTGCGCGAGGCGGTGCTGTTCGAGAGCTTCCCCGGCCGCGACGGCCCGCATTACGAGCCGCGGCTGGCGGTGCCGCTGCAGCGGCTGCCGGACGCCGACGACTGGCCGGAGGAGCAGTGGGACGAGGCGTGAGCCGCTACGCCACCTTCGCCGCCACCAGGGCGTCGACCAGGGCGGTGCAGCCGGCCTCGATCATCTCGAAGGCGCGGCGGTAGTTCTCGGCGTCGCGGCCGTAGGGATCGGGCACCGCGACACCCTTCATGTCGGCGCTGTAGTCGAGGAACAGCCGCACCCGTTCGCGGTGGGCGCGGCCGGCACGGATCCGCAGATCGTGCACATGGCCGCGGTCCATGCCGAGGATCAGGTCGAAGGCCTCGAAGTCCTCCTCCTCGAAGGCCCGCGCCCGCAGCGCCGACAAATCATAGCCATGGCTCTTGGCGACGGCGCGCGCCCGGACGTCCGGCGCCTCGCCGACATGGCCGTCATACAGCCCGGCGGAGTCGACCTCGACCCGGCCGGCGAGGCCGCGCCGTTCCAGCAGGACTCGTGTCACCTGCTCGGCGGTCGGCGAGCGGCAGATGTTTCCGGTGCAGACGAACAGGATGCTGTACATGCGGCGGTGTTCAGCCTCGGGGCGGTCGACCTGGGGGGTGCCGGGACTCGCCCACGGCACGGCGGGCGGCTACAGTCGCGGCGCAAGCGGCGCCGGTCAAGACCATCGGTGCCGCCCTGTAGTATAGCGGGAGCTGGCGTGAAGGACCTGAAACCGACGGACGCGATCGTCATCCTGACCGGTGCGGGCATCTCCAAGGAGTCCGGCCTCGACACCTTCCGCGACGCCGGCGGCATCTGGGCCAAGGTGCGGATCGAAGACGTCGCCACACCCGAGGCCTTCGCCCGCGACCCGGGCCGGGTGCAGGCCTTCTACAACGCCAGGCGGCGCAGCCTGCTGGACCCGGCCGTGCAGCCGAACGCCGCGCATTCGGCGCTGGCCCGGCTGGAGCGGGAATGGCCGGGGCCGGTTCTGCTGGTCACCCAGAACATCGACGACCTGCACGACCGCGCCGGCTCGCAGAACCTGATCCACATGCATGGCGAGATGCTGAGGGCGCGCTGCGAGGGCTGCGACGGCGTCGAGCCCTGGCGCGAGGACCTCGGTCCCGACACCGCCTGCCCGTCCTGCCGGACCGTCGGCGGCATGCGCCCGCATGTGGTCTGGTTCGGCGAAATGCCGCTGGAGATGGAGCGGATCATGTCGGCACTGGCGGACTGCGCGCTGTTCGTGTCGATCGGCACCTCCGGCAACGTCTACCCGGCCGCCGGCTTCGTGCAGGAGGCGCGCTACGTCGGCGGCGGCCACACCGTCGAGCTGAACCTGGAGCCGTCGGCCGGCGTGACCGCCTTCCACGAGGCCCGGCACGGGCCCGCGACGGTGCTGGTGCCGGCCTTCGTGGAGGAGATTCTGCGGCGTCAGTAGGGCGTCTTCACGATGCCGCCGTCGCAGCGCAACGCCGAGCCGTTGGTCGCCGAGGCGGCCGGCGAGCAGACGTAGCAGATCAGCGAGGCGACCTCCTCCGGCTCGGCGTAGCGCTGCAGCAGCGAGGATGGCCGGCGCTCGGTGAAGGTGCGCGCCTTGAACTCGTCCGGCGAGATGCCCAGCGACGAGGCGCGCGCCGCCACCCGCTCCACCTGCGCCTCGACCCAGGTCGGCCCCGGCAGCACCGAGTTCACCGTCACCCTGCTGCCCTTGGTCAGCTCGGCACAGCCGCGGGCGATGGCCAGCTGGGCGGCCTTGGAGAAGCCGTAGTGGATCATCTCGGCCGGGATGAAGATCGCCGATTCCGACGACACGAACACCACCCGCCCCCAGTCGCGCGCCAGCATGCGCGGCAGGTGGTGGCGGGTCAGCCGCACGCCGCTCATGACGTTGACGTCGAACATCTTCTGCCAGTCCTCGTCGGGGGTGTCGGCGAACGGCTTCGGCTCGTAGATCCCGGTGTTGTTGACCAGCACGTCGAGGTCGGGGGCGGCGGCGATCACCACGGCACAGCCCTCGGCCGTCGCGAGGTCGCCGGGTGCGGCGGCGAAGTCGCCATCGGGCACCCGGACCCGCAGCTGCGCGATGGCGTGCTCGACCGCCTCGGCGCCGCGGCCGTTGACCAGAACCCGCGCGCCCATGGCGGCGAGCCCGGCCGCGGTGGCGTAGCCGATGCCGCGGGTCGAGCCGGTGACCAGTGCGGTGCGGCCGGAAAGATCGGTGTCGAAGAGCTTCATGGCGGCTTCCTCCTGTCGTCGGGCGGGAAGACCATGCCACAGTCCGCCGGCAGGAAACGACCCCGAGGAGAGCAAGGATGACCGAGCCGGCGACCGTTCAGATGGTCGAGTACGCCGACGCCGCACCGGAGGTGCGGGCGGTGTTCGACGACATCATGGCGACCAAGGGCGTCGACTTCGTGCCGAACGCCTGGAAGGTGTTCGCCAGCCACCCGCCGACCCTGAAGCGGCTGTGGTACGGGCTGAAGGAGGTGATGGCGCCGGGGGCGCTCGACCCGAAGTTCAAGGAGATGATCGCGGTCGCGGTGTCGGCGACCAACGGCTGCGACTACTGCACCCGCAGCCACACCGCGGCGGCCCGCAAGCTCGGCATGACCGACGCGGAGTACGGCGAGCTGCTGGCGGTGGTCGGCATGTTCAACCAGACCAATGCGCTGGCCGAGGCCTACAAGATCCCGGTCGACGCGGTGTTCATGAAGGCCTTCGCGGCCCCGCTGCCGCGGGGCACCTCAGGGTGATGGCGGTCGGCGGGCCACACCACATGCTGTCGCCCTGAGGCGCACGCCGCGCAGCGGCGGGCCACGAAGGGCCGGGTCCAGCTGCACCAGCCCTTCGTGGCCGCGCTTCGCACGGCTCCTCAGGGCCATTTCCAACTGACGCGTCGCGTCAGTTGGAAATGGCCTGCCCCCCGTCAATGTAGAAGGTCTCCCCGGTCAGGAACGGGATGTCCTCGGCGACGATCGCGCCGACGAAGCGTGCCACCTCCCAGGTCTCGCCGGGCCGGCCGCGCGGGATGGCGCGCTCGATGAAGGTGCGGAAGCGCGGGTCCTGCATGTGCGTCTTGTTCAGGTCGGTCATGGTGAAGCCGGGAGCGACGTCGACCACCCGGATGTTCTGCTTCGCCCATTCGACCGCCAGGCAGCGGGTGATGGCGCCGATCGCCGCCTTCGACGCGCAATAGGCGGCGTTGTATTTCACGCCCATCTTGTCGTAGTGCGAGCCGATGTTGACGATCACCCCGCCGCCGGCCGCCAGCAGGTGCGGATAGGCGGCCTGGCAGCCGGCGAAGGCGCCCAGCGCGTTGGTGCGCAGCACCGCCTGGAACTCGTCGAGATCGAAGCTCTCGCTGCGGCCCTGGCGGTGCAGGCCGGCGTTGTTGACCATGGCGTTCAGCCCACCGGTGCGCGCGACCAGCGCCGCCAGCGCGGTCTGCAGCGAGGCCGGGTCGTCGACGTCGCAGGTCAGGTTGACCAGGTGCTGCGCCACGCCGGCCGGCACCTCGGCGTCCTCCGGCCCCGCGCCCTTGCGCGACAGGCAGCCGACGGTCAGCCCGCGGCGCGCCAGCTCCAGCGCCATGGCGGCGCCGAGGCCGCGCGACGCCCCGGTGACGGCGACGGTTCGGGTGGTCGTCATGGCGTCAGTCCTTGGCGCTAACGGGCGGGCGATCTGGTTCCAGCCGGCCGAAGGTGGCCGGATCGATGACGGTCGCGAAGCGGTCGGCCTGCGATCCGTCGGAGCTGAGCGGCAGCAGCAGCCGGAAATAGGCCCAGAGCCGGCCGCGGCTGTCGATCAGCTTGCGCCGTGCCAGGCTCGGCCGGCGGCTGGTCATCGCCGCCTTGGTGGAGCGCTGCACCGCCTCCAGGTCGCTGCCGACATAGATCGAGGCGGTCATCTCGCCGCGCATCTCGCGGCCGATGAAGCGCGTGACCAGGCCGCCGGACAGCCGGATCCGGGCATCCCGCGTCACCGGGTCGATGTCGAACAGGTTCACGCCCTTGACGATGGCGCGCGGCAGTACGGTCGGATCGATCGTGGGCGGCATCCGGTCGGCGGCCGACGCCTCCCAGACATCGAGCACCGCGGCCAGCAGCGGAAACTCCGCGATCCGCTCGAGCGGGATGTCGGCAATGTCGCCCGGTTGCCAGGCCGGGACCTGGTTCTGCCTGCTCGTCGGGGCGACCATGCGGTCCTCTGCATCTCCCAGCCTGCAGCCGTCGGGCCGAAATCTCCAACCTCGACGGGAGTGTGTGCGGCAACGGCGATCCTGTCGACGCCTTCGTGGCGCCGCACCGCCGGGTCCGACCCGCCCCCGCTTTCAAGTGATCCCTGCGCTGCCGAAGGTCGGCGGATCGATGATCATCGCGTAGCGGTCGCGCGCCGTGCCGTCGCTGCTGAGCGGCAGCAGCAGCCGCACGAAGGACCACCAGCGGTCGTTCGGGTCCTGGAACTCGCGGCGCACCAGGTCCGGCTCGCCGCGCGCCATCGCGCGCTCGATCCCCTGTCGCACCGCCGGCAGGTCGTCGGGCGGAATGCCGTCGGCGAGGCCGGTGCCGCGCATCTCGCGGCCGTGGCCCTCGGTCAGCAGCGACCCGGCGAGCCAGACCTTCCAGTCGCCGCTGGCGGGATCGCGGCGGAACAGGCTGACACCCTTGATCACGGCGACCGGCAGCTCGAGCGGATCGATGGTCGACGGCAACCGCCCGACGGCGTCGCGGCGCCAGACCCGCAGGCATTCCGCCAGCAACGGGTATTCGCCGATGCGGTCGAGCGGCAGCGCGACGTGTTTGCTCGGCAGCCAGCGGAACTGCCGACGCGTCGCACTCCCACCGGCGCCGCCACCCGTGTCCCCGGTCATCGGCCGCCGGGATCCGAGCCGATCGACGCCTCGCCGGTTTCCGGCGCCCGCCCGAAGCTGTCGGGATCGATCACCGTCGCGAAGCGGTCGACCACTGCACCATCGCTGCTCAGCGGGAGATACAGCCGCACATAGGCCCAGCGCACGCTGCGCGGGTCGAGCCAGTGCCGGCGCAGCAGGTCGGGCGAGCGCCGAGACGCCGCGGCGTCCAGGGCGGCCCGCACCACCTTGCGGTCGGCGTCGCTGAAGTTCTCCACCAGGCCGGTGCCGCGCAGTTCCTCGCCGACGTGATCGGTCACCAGGCTGCCGACGACGCGGACCCGCCAGTCGCCGCTGACCGGTTCGCGCTCGAACAGGTTGAGGCCGCGGATCGCGGCGCGCGGAAACATCAGCGGATCGATGGTGGCCGGCAGCCCGTCGCCGGCATGACGACGCCACACCTCGAGGCTCTCGGCGAGCAGCGGGTAGTCGCCGATGCGATCCAGCGGGATCGCCGCATGCTCGCCCGGGAGGGTCCAGAACGCCCCGAGCGATCGGCCTGGGCCGATGCTCATTCCCGCGTCCCTGGCGGCACCTGGTCCGCATCAGGCGGGATCGTCATCGGCTGCTCCCGTTCCGGCTTCAGGGCACGCGGCGCGTCGGGATGGGTCGCGTCGAACGAATGTCCCGGCAACCGACTGCCGTTGGGGACCCGCATCGTCCCGTGCATACACCGATTGTGCGGGTCGCGGCCCGTCGCGTCCACGGGGAATCGCGGCCTCCGGCAGGTGCTCCGCAGCCACGCTTTCAGCCGGCCATCACGTACAGCAACCCCAGGCGGGTCAGCCGCCGCTGCAGAGCCCCGAGCGCGGCCTGCAGGTCCCCGGGGTGCCCGGCGAGGCATGCGAGGATGTCGCCGACGCGGGTCGGGCCGTCGATCGCTGTCATGATCGCGAGGTCGAGAGACGACAGCCGGATCCCGACCGACACCGGCCGGTGGTCGACCGCGATCTGCAGCGCGCGACGCTCCGCCGGCGTCCCGGCGAGTTCGGCGGCGACGGCCGGGAAGTCGACGCCGGCCGGGACCAGCACGGTATCCGGCGCGGCAAGCAGCTCCTCCGCCGGATCGTCGCCGATATCGCCGGGCGCGCCGGGCGACGGCTTGCGGGCATAGAACACGTGCTTGCGGCACGAGCCCTGGAGCAGCTCGGCCAGCCGCCATCGCGCCCGCCGGTCGAGCCCGGCCGCCGCCGCGTTCAGGACGGGATCGCGCAGCGCCGCGACCGGATCGTACAGGAACGGCGGGGTGAACCCGCGGATCGACAGGCCGGCCCCGCGCATCAGATCGTCGAGGTCGTCGGTCGTGAAGGCCCGGTCGCGCGGGTTCAGCAGCACGTCGGCGAGTTCGGACTCGTCGGCGTCGGCGAGGTTGGCGAAGGCCGGGTTGCGCCGCAGCCAGTTGCTCTGCGGCAGGCCCCTGACGAACGCCCGGGCGAGTGCCGGGCCGTCGGGCCGTGTGCCGTCGACACCGAGCATCGCGAGTGCGGCCTGCGCCTCGTAGGCCCCGGTCCGGCCGAGGCCGCCATAGGCCATCACGCCGATGCCGCCGCCGGGCAGGATCGCATGCGCCAGCGCCGCCAGCGCCGGCACCGGGTCGGGCACGTGGTTCAGCACGCCGCAGAGGTCGACATAGTCGTAGACCGCGGCCGGCCCCTCGGCGACCGCCTCCAGCGGCCCCAGGCGGAAGGCGACGTTGTCCAGGCCGGCCGCCGCCGCGCGGGCCTGCGCGATCGCGCAGGAGCGTTCCGACAGGTCGATGTAGTCGATCGTGCCGGCGATGCCGAGCCGCCGCAGCCAGCCGCCGAGCGACAGCACGGCGTCGCCGGTGCCGCCGCCGGCGACCAGGAAGCGCAGCGGCCGGCCGCGCGGCAGCGCGCCGCCAAACACGTGATGCGCGACCGCCGGCAGGCTGGCGGGCAGCACCCACTCCAGGGTCGCCGCCTCGCCGGGATTGCGCAGCGGATACGGGAAGCGCTGGTAGAACGCGGCGATCGGGTCGCCCGCAGTCGGCGTCGGCTCGCCCGCCGGCGGCTCCCCGGACACCGCCGTCAGCCGTCCATCTTCAGGGCGGCGATGAAGGCGGATTGCGGGATCTCGACCTGGCCGAACTGCCGCATCCGCTTCTTGCCCTCTTTCTGCTTCTCCAGCAGCTTCTTCTTGCGGGTGATGTCGCCGCCGTAGCACTTCGCCGTGACGTCCTTGCGCAGCGCGCCGACGGTCTCGCGGGCGATCACCTTGCCGCCGATCGCCGCCTGGATGGCGATCTTGAACAGCTGCCGCGGGATCAGCTCCTTCAGCTTGGCGCACATGGCGCGGCCGCGCGGGTCGGCCTGGCTGCGGTGCACGATCATCGACAGCGCGTCGACCGGCTCGGCGTTGACCATGATCGACAGCTTCACCAGGTCGCCCTCGCGGTAGCTGTCGAGCTGGTAGTCGAAGCTGGCATAGCCGCGGCTGATCGACTTCAGGCGGTCGTAGAAGTCGAACACCACCTCGTTGAGCGGCAGCCGGTACACCACCATGGCGCGGCTGCCGGCGTAGGTCAGGTCGAGCTGCTCGCCGCGCCGCTCGGTGCACAGGGTCAGGACCGAGCCGAGATACTCGTCCGGCACGAAGATCGTCGCCTTGATCCACGGCTCCTCGATCGACCGGATCTTCATGACGTCCGGCATGTCGGCCGGGTTGTGCAGCTCGATCAGCGACCCGTCGGTCAGGGCGATCTTGTAGATCACGCTGGGTGCGGTGGTGATCAGGTCGAGGTCGAATTCGCGCTCCAGCCGCTCCTGGATGATCTCCAGGTGCAGCAGGCCGAGGAAGCCGCAGCGGAAGCCGAAGCCCAGCGCCGCCGAGGTCTCCATCTCGTAATGGAAGCTGGCGTCGTTCAGCCGCAGCTTCTGCAGGCTGTCGCGCAGGTGCTCGAACTCGCCGGCATCGGCCGGGAACAGGCCGCAGAACACCACCGACACGCTCGGCTTGAAGCCGGGCAGTGCGGTTGCCGCCGGGCGGCGCTCGTCGGTGATGGTGTCGCCGACCTGGGTGTCGGCGACGGTCTTGATGCCGGCGTTCAGGAACCCGACCTCGCCGGGGCCGAGCGAGTCGACCTCCAGGCCCTTCGGCGTCAGGATGCCGACGCGCTCCACCGGGTGCACCGCCCCGGTCTGCATCATCTTGACGCGCTGGCCCTTCTTCAGCACGCCGTCATGCACCCGCACCAGGCAGGTGACGCCGAGATAGCTGTCGTACCAGCTGTCGATCATCATCGCCTTGGTCGGCGCCTCGCGCTCGCCCTTGGGCGGCGGCAGCCGGCTGACGATGGCCTCCAGCAGCTCGTCCATGCCGAGGCCGGTCTTGGCCGAGATCTCGACGGCGTTGGAGGCGTCGAGGCCGATCACGTCCTCGATCTGCTGCTTGACCCGGCCGACGTCGGCGGCCGGCAGGTCGATCTTGTTGAGGACCGGGATGATCTCGTGGTTCACCTCGATCGCCTGGTAGACGTTGGCGAGCGTCTGCGCCTCCACCCCCTGGCTGGCGTCGACCACCAGGATCGAGCCCTCGCAGGCGGCCAGCGACCGGCTGACCTCGTAGGCGAAGTCGACATGCCCGGGGGTATCGATCAGGTTCAGGGTGTAGCGTCGGCCGTCCTTGGCGTCGTACAGCAGCCGGACGGTCTGCGCCTTGATGGTGATGCCGCGCTCGCGCTCGATGTCCATCGAGTCGAGCACCTGCTCCTTCATCTCGCGCTCGGCCAGGCCGCCGCACATCTGGATCAGCCGGTCCGCGAGGGTCGACTTGCCGTGGTCGATGTGCGCGATGATCGCGAAGTTCCGGATGTGCGTGAGGTCGGTCATGGGGCCGGGTTATGCCTGAAAAACGCGGCGCGGAACATAGTGTCCCGCAGTGCACGCGGCAATGCCCGGCCGGAGGTGCCGGGCGGGCGCTGAATGGGGCGGCAGGGGGGCGCCGGGCGGGCCCGGTCAGCTGCCGAAGCGCCGCGACCGCCGGCCGCGCCGCCGGCCGGTCGACAGCAGCAGCAGGGCCGCCAGCACCCCCAGCACCAGGAACGCCGGCGACAGCAGGACCGACAGGATGATCGGATCCCACAGCCAGGGATGCAGGTGGCGCTCCACCGCCGGCTGCGCCAGCTGCAGCGAATCCTGGTCCAGCGCCGCCCACAGCGGGCCGACGTCGATCGGCGCCCAGCTGCCGGACTGCACCAGGACCCAGAGGTCGCGCGCCAGGAATGCCGCCGCCAGGCCGGCGAGGATCCAGCCGAGTACCCGAAACCCCGTCCGCATGACGAATCCACGACCCCTGACCGCGACGGTACAGCCGCCGCACCCGCGTTCCGCCACCAGTAGATCACGCCGCGGGCCGCCGCGGAACCCGGCGCCGGTTGCGGGGCGGGACGCGGTGTCGGAAGAGGCCGCGATCCGGCCCGGATTCATCGGCAGGGTGATCAGCGCCGAGGCGAAATACAGGGCGAAAACAGGGAAAGCCGCGTTTCGCGCAGTGCCGGTCCGCGCATCGCGGCGGGCCCTCGGCGGCCCGGCCGCAGAGCACTCCCGGCGGCGAAACGTGCCGGATTTGCAAGGCGTTGCAACCTGGTGGGACGCCGGTCACGCCGTCGCCGGCCGCGCCCGGAGCGGCGAGAACGGCCGCCGCAGCCGCGCAAAAGAACAGGGAATTGGTGCCGCCGTAACAGGGCCATAACAGGGCCGTAACAGGCCCGTAACAGGAGCCGTAACAGGGCGCGCCGCGGCGGCGTCCGGGCAGGGCGAGCGGGGCGCACCCTCCCCGCTGCCGTCGTCACGGTGCCGTCCACGCGCGCGGGCTCTCCAGGATGACGAAGGGAGAAGGGCTGAAACCAAGGAATTCCGCGATCTCGCCTGGACTTCGTCATTCCGGAAGGCGCGCGTGAGCGCGCGGCTCCGGAACCCGCCCGCTGCTCCAGGATGTGTGAACACCCGAGACCAAGCGACGGGCTTTCGCCGGCAACGCCGTCCCCCCGGCTGCTCCGGATTCTTCTGCCTGCGCGTCTGCCTGCGGCGTTGCAAACCGCCGCCGCCTCCATTAGCTTGCGGCGCTTCCGGAGGGATGGCCGAGTGGTTGAAGGCGCACGCCTGGAAAGTGTGTAGGGGTGAAAGCCTCTCGCGGGTTCGAATCCCGCTCCCTCCGCCATCCTGCTGCGCGCTCCGCGCCTCGCAGGATCAGGCCCTACGTCCGCATCGAAGCAGGATGCCCTCCGAAGCCTCGGCGAAGGAGGGCTGCCCGTCGTGCGCTACGTCTATCTTCTGGAAAGCATCGCGGGACGCGGAACAGCGCTGTGTCGGCGTCACCGCCGATCTGAAGCGGCGGCTCGCTGATCCAATGAGGGAAAGTCCCCGCACACGGCGAAATTCAAGCCCCGGCGTCTGGTGACCTCTCCTGCGTTCTCGGACGAAGCCAAGGCCGACGATTTCGAGCGCTATGTGAAAGTCCGGATCTGGTCACGCATTCGCACGGAAGCGCCTCTGGTAACGCGGAGGCCACCGACGCCTCCGGCGAGGGGGACGCTCGCCGAAGGAGGGCTGGCAGAGGCCGCCGCCGTCCGCGCGGTGTTGGAGCTGCTGGCGCCTGATTTCCGGAACTTGACCGACACCATGCTGGCGGCGACCTCGGACGCCGGATTCTTGCCCACAGCTCCTCCACGGACACTCCATGTCGTCACTTTGTGCCACCTCGCGCGTTGTATCCCTGACGCCGACCGCACTCGCCTCGTCAGGCGGCCAGCAGTCGCAAGCAGGGACCGGACCGATGCCCGGCCAGAGAACCGATTTGCGGACGATTCGCGACCGCCTGCAGCGCAACACCTGGCAGACGCTCGGCCGGCAGCGCGAACTCGACATGCTGCTCCGGTGCCTGGACGAGGACGCGCCTCTGGTTGTCCACGTCCATGGTGCCTCGGGGATCGGCAAGTCCGCCCTCCTCGGCACCTTTGCGGCACAGGCACGAGGCCGCGGCGCTCACGTCGTAACATTGGAGTGCGCCGCCATCGAGCCGACGCCGGCCGGCTTCCTGCGCAGCCTGTCCGAGGTGCTGTCTCACGACGTGAAGACGGCGGAGGAAGCCGGTGAGGCCCTGGCTGGCGGCGGTCGGGGCGTCGCCCTCCTGCTCGACCAGTACGAGGTCCTGACCCTGCTGGACGTCTGGATGCGGCAGTCGTTCGTACCCGCCCTGCCGGACAGCGTCCGCATCATTCTCGGGAGCCGCCTGGCCCCGGCGGCCCACTGGATCACGGCTCCGGACTGGTATGGGTTGTTCCGACCGCTGCAGCTCGAGCCGCTCGACGACGAGACGGCGCGGGCGCTGGTCGGGCGGGCGGGGGTGAACGGGGAGGCGGCGCAGCGGGTCGTGGAGTTCGCGCACGGCCACCCTCTGGCGCTGAAAATGGCCTCGACCCTCGCCTCCGGGACTGAACTCCACCGGGGCGCGCCGCTCGTCGCTGTCCTGCATCACCTGGCGCGCCTGTATCTCGGCGAGATCGAGAATGAGGACGTTCGGGAGGTGCTTCGGGCGTCGTGCGTCGTCAGGCGGATCACCCACCCGCTGATCGCGGCGGTCGGGCCGGACGCCCGGACCAGCGACCTGATGGCGCGCCTCGCCGACATTCCCTTCATCGAGGTGGATGATGGCGGACTGGTCATGCACGATGCCATCCGCGAAGCCGTCGCCGCCGATTTCGAAGCCGGCGACCCCATGGGGTTCCGCGCCGCCCGCCGATCCGCGTGGCATCATCTGAGGGCCGCGGCGAAGGGCGCCCAGGGCGGCGAGCTGTGGCGGTACACGGCCGATCTGATCTACCTGCTGCGCAATCCGGTGGTTCGGGACGCGTTCTTCCCGCGCGAAACGGCGCCGCTCGCTGTCGAGCCGGCGCGACCGGAGCACGGGCAGGCCATCGTCCGGATCGCGTCGCTTCATGAGCCGCCGGAGGGCTCGCAGGTCCTCGAGCGCTGGTGGACCCACGTCCCGCAGGTCTTCTCCGTGGTCCTCCACCCGGGCGGCGAGGTCGCTGGATTCTACGCGTTGTTCGACCCTACGAAGGTCCCGGAGGAGCTGGTGCTGGCGGATCCCCTGGCCCGGCAGTGGTGGTCCCACGCCCGGGAGACCCGGCGGCCGCACGGACACACCGCCCTGTTCCTGCGCCGTTGGCTCAGCGGTGCCGACGGCGAACGGCCCTCGCTGGTCCAGGCGTCCGCCTGGCTGGACATCAAGCGCCGGTACATGGAGTTGCGACCGCGGCTGCGGTCCGTCTATCTCGGGTTGGCCGATCCGGCACCCTACGCGGAGGTCGCATCGCAACTGGGCTTTCGGATGCTGCCGGGGAGCGGGGCCAGCATGGGGACAGTATCGTACAGCACCGCCATGCTCGACATGGGCCCGGCCTCGGTCGACGGATGGCTGTCCTGGCTTCTCGACACGGAGCTGGGCAGCGACAGCGACGATATCCTCGACTTGGGGGGCCGGGCTCTGCGCCTGGAGGATGGCGCAGTCCCGCTGACGCGCCTCGAATTCGAACTGATGCGGTATCTCTGGCTGCGCCAGGGCGCGGCGGTCTCCCGGCAGGACCTGCTCACCGACGTCTGGGGCCTGAACTTCGACGGCGGCAGCAACGTCGTCGACACCGTCGTGGCAACGCTGCGGCGCAAGCTCGGCAAGCGGGCGGGGGTCATCGGAACCGTGCGCGGCTACGGTTATGTCTGCCGCGAGACGCGCAGCGTCGGCCATCGATCCTCATGAAAAACTCACGTGGTCCTCATGCAGAGGCGGCCGAAGGGGATCACCGTGTCGTCGAGTGCCCCCGTCCACCAGGAGGATAAGATGACCAGCTGGAACTTGAAGGGCCTGTACGCCGAGGCCTGCACCTGCGAGGGGGCATGCCCCTGCATCTACACGGAGCCGCCGACGGGCGGGACCTGCACCGGGCTCGTCGGCTGGCACATCGAGGAAGGCCGCGATGGAGACGTCGGTCTCGGCGACCTCAACGTCGCCCTTGCCCTCCATTCCCCGGGCCGGATGACGGATGGCGGCTGGCGGGTGGCGCTGTACCTGGACGACCGCGCGGACGAGACGCAGCGCACGTCGCTGCAACGCATCTTCTCCGGTGCCGCGGGCGGTCACCCGGCCAACCTGACGCCGCTGATCGGCGAGGTGACCGGCGTCGCACCGGCGCGCATCCGTTTCGAAGGCTCCGATGGACGATACCAGCTGCATGTCGGCTCGGTGGCCGAGGCTGAGTTCGCGGCGATCGAGGGCGTGGGCGGGGAGCGGGTGACGGTGAGCGGGCATCCGCTGGCCGTCGCGCCGGGGTTCCCGGCGACGGTTGCGAAGTCCAGCAAGCTGAAGCTGCAGGCCGGCGACATCCGCTGCGACGTCGGCGGGCGCACGGCCTTCTATTCACCGTTCGCCTACGAGGGCTGACCCTGTGGAGAGTCGCAGCACCCTGCCGCGCGGCGCCAGCCACGCGATGGCGGCGGCGCTGGCCGCCGCCATCGTCGTGGCCTGGGGCCTTGCCGTCTGGCCGATGCTCGACATGCACGGTGGGGCGGCCCATCCGATGATGCCGGCATCGGCCGCCTGGACGCTCGCCAATGTGGTGGCCGCCTTCGTGATGTGGGCGGTAATGATGGCGGCCATGATGCTGCCGGGCGCCGTGCCCATGGTGCTTCTGTACGGCCAGCTGGTCACGCGGGGCGATCCGAGCGTGGCGCCACGCCGTACCGTCATCTTCGTGCTCGCCTATCTGCTGACGTGGGCCGGCTACAGCCTGGGGGCGACAGCAACGCAGTGGGGACTGCAGGTTGCCCTTGTCCTGTCCCCGATGGGCGCCATCACCAGTCCCTGGGTCACGTCGGCGCTGCTCGTCGGGGCCGGGGCCTATCAGCTCACACCGATCAAGGACGCCTGCCTGAGCCGTTGCCGGTCGCCGTTCGGCTTCCTGACGGCGGAGTGGCGTGGCGGTGACCGGGGCGCCCTGATCATGGGGCTCCGTCACGGATCGTTCTGTGTCGGCTGCTGCTGGGCGCTGATGGCCCTGGCGTTCGTCGGTGGAACGATGAACCTGGTCTGGATGGCGGTGTTGACGGTGGTTGTGACGGTTGAGAAGGTCGTGCCGCGAGGCGACACGGTGGCGCGCGTGCTCGGCGCCTCGTTGATCTGCGGCGGGTTGGCCTACGCCGCCGCCTTCACGTAGTTGCCGCGCCCGGCCGCGGTTGAAAGATTGCGATGAGAAGCCGCGGCAGAGCCGCTGCGGGCGCCAGGTGTGGGATCTCTCCAAGCAGATGCGCGGTCTGCCGGGCGGGACATCCCGAAACCTCCGGGTTGCGCAACGAAGGGATCAGGCCGGAACGTAGGTCAGCCTGATCACGTCCCCGCCGATCCGGTCACTGGCCATGAGGCGGAGCGGCGGCCGCGGGCCGGCGAAATACGGCGTGCCGTGACCGAGCACCACGGGGTGCAGGTAGATCCGGTACTCGTCGATCAGGCCGAGCTCGCCGAGGCTGCGCGCCAGGTCCGGGCCGGCAACCTCGATCTCCCCGTCGCGCCCGGCCTTCAGCGCGCGGATCGCGCCCTCGAGATCGCCCTCGACAAGCGTGGCGTTGGGGCCGACCGGCCGCGGCGAGCGCGAGACGACCCATTTCGGCTGGTTGCGCCACGCCGCCGCGAAGGCGCGCCGGTCGGCATCCCATTCCGGATGATCGTCGTCCCAATACCGCATGATCTCATACATCCGGCGACCGTACACGCTCCCCGCCTGCTGCCGGGCCTCCTCGATGAAATGGCGGAACAGCGTGGGGTCCGGCGCAAACCGCGTGTGGTCGACGTAGCCGTCCAGGGACTGGTTCATGCCGAACACGAGCCTGGCCATGCCCAAGTCCCTTCCGTGCGCGGTGCATCCCCGCATCTCTGATTGCGATATGCAATCAGTTTCAGGCTAGATCGACCGGTCCGCCATCGCAATCGGTTTTTGCTCTGCGCCGGCCGTGTGGCGCGGCCCCGTCCCGGAGCCGGCCGACGGCGGCGTCCACGACGGACCGGCGACGCCCCCGGACCGGCTCGTCACAGGCGCCGGGCGCCGACGGCATGCGCCATGGCGGGCTCCATCAGATTGCCGAGAGCGACCGACAACCGGATCTCCAGCCCGTCGTCGCGCCATTTCCGGCTCAGCCTGGCATTGAGCTGGCGGCTGACGGTCAACTCCACCAGCTTGGCGCCGAACCCTCCGCCGGGCGTGCCGCCGGGCGTGCGCTTCGGGCCGGGCCGGCCTCCCTCCTCCGACCATCTCAGGTTCACGCGGGCCTTGCGGACGCCCGTGCGGATGCGGATCCGGCCGGCCGTGCCCGCCAGGGCGCCGTGCTTCACCGCGTTGGTGGCGAGCTCGTAGAACAGCAGCGCCAGCCCGTTCAGCGGGACGTCCCCGGAAACCTGAACGTCCCGCCCGCTGATCGAGATGCGCTGCGAACTCGCCGGGCCGGAGCATGCGAACGGCAGCAGGATGGTCGCGAGCAGGGAATGCAGCGAGACGGGAGGCGCCCTGCCGTTCGGCAGCTGATGGCTCGGCAGCGCCAGGCTGTGCGCCTGGGCGAGTGCTTCGAGGCGCTGCGAGACGTCGCCGGCGAGCGCCTTGACCGACTTCGCCGATCTCGCCCCGATCTGCACCATGCCGCCGGCCAGGAGAAACAGGTTCTTGATGCGGTGGTTCATCTCGGCGATCACGAGGTCGCGGCCCTCGATCGCACGGACCTGCTCCGTGCGGGCGCCGGCGGCCAGGGACACGCCGATGATCGCCCCGCGCCGGTCGCGCACCGGGGCCACCGAGACCGCGACCTGGATGCGCGTGCCGTCGCTGCGGATCCAGTCCGCGAGCATCTCGCCGCAGGTGCCGTGGTCGAGCGCAGCGCGTATCAGGTCGGCCTCCTCGTCCCGGTGCTCGGGAGGTACCAGGAAGCCGTAGGGCCGGCCGAGAACGGCGTCCGGGGCGTATCCGAACAATCGGGCCGCCCCCGCATTCCAGACCGTGACGACGTGATCGCGGTCGATCGAGACGACGGCGGTCTCCATCGATTCGACGATCGCCGCCAGATACCGATCGGATGCGCCGATCGCCGTCGGGCTGCCGCCCGCGACCGGCGGGCAGGCTGCGTCGGTACTGCGGCTCCCAGATACGCCGACGCCGATTCTCAGGCCGTCCAGGGTTTTACCGGCTTCGAACGGCATCGGGCATCTCCTTGAAATCTGCGTTCAAGGTTCACCGGAACCGGTTCGCGTTGGCGCGAGCCGTGCCGGCGTTCTCTTCCCCCCTCCTCAGATTAGAACCATGTTAATCTCAGATTGCGGTAGATGTATACCTTTAATTGTAATTTGTCGCAATTTCTCGTTATCTGCATGGCCGGCGTCGCCGTGACGCTCCGGTCACGATCATCGGAGCACACAAGGGTATTCAGACACCCCCGCTGCGCCGGGACCCGATCCTTCCGAGACGGAACTCGCGCCAGGACGCCGCGGCAGGCGAGCAGGGCTGCGTGGCAGGGGCCGGGCGGCCACGCCCACCAGTCACGACCGCGGCCTGCCGCGTCGCCCCTGGATTCGCCGCCCGGTATCGCGCCCGGCGCGCCGCGCCGCCGCCCCGCCCGCCGCCTCAGACCAGCGTCGCCTCGGTCGCCTTGACGATCTCCTCGGTGGAGACGCCGGGGGCGGTCTCGATCAGCTTCAGGCCGCCTTCGACGACGTCCAGCACGCCGAGATTGGTGATGATCCGGTCGACCACGCCGGCGCCGGTCAGCGGCAGGGTGCAGGACTTCAGCACCTTCGACTCGCCCTTCTTGTTGGTGTGGTCCATCACCACCACGACGCGGCCGACGCCGGCCACCAGGTCCATGGCACCGCCCATCCCCTTGATCAGCTTGCCGGGGATCATCCAGTTGGCGAGGTCGCCGTTCTCGGCCACTTCCATCGCGCCGAGGATCGCCATGGCGATCTTGCCGCCGCGGATCATCCCGAACGAGGTCGCGCTGTCGAAATAGGCGGTGCGGTCGAGGGCGGTGATGGTCTGCTTGCCGGCATTGATCAGGTCCGGGTCGACGTCGGCGTCCAGCGGGAACGGGCCCATGCCGAGCATGCCGTTCTCCGACTGCAGCGTCACGTCGACGCCCTCGGGAATGTAGTTGGAGACCAGCGTCGGGATGCCGATGCCGAGATTGACGTACATGCCGTCGCGCAGTTCCTGGGCGGCGCGGGCGGCCATCTGGTTGCGATCCCAAGCCATGGTCAGGCCTCCCTCACGGTGCGTTGCTCGATGCGCTTCTCGTGCTCGCCCTGGATCAGGCGGTGCACGTAGATGCCGGGCAGGTGGATGTGGTCGGGGTCCAGCGAGCCGCGCGGCACGATCTCCTCGACCTCGGCGACGCAGACCTTGCCGCAGCTGGCGGCCGGCGGGTTGAAGTTGCGCGCCGTCTTGCGGAACACCAGGTTGCCGGTGTCGTCGGCCTTCCAGGCCTTGACGATCGACAGATCGGCGACCAGGCCGCGCTCCAGGATGTAGGTCTGGCCGTCGAACTCCTTGTGCTCCTTGCCCTTGGCGATGTCGGTGCCGACGCCGGTCTTGGTGTAGAAGCCGGGAATGCCGGCGCCGCCGGCCCGCATGCGCTCGGCCAGCGTGCCCTGCGGGGTGAACTCGACCTCCAGCTCGCCGTCGAGGTACTGCCGCATGAACTCGGCGTTCTCGCCGACATAGGAGCTGATCATCTTCTTCACCTGCCGGGTCTGCAGCAGGATGCCGATGCCGAAATCGTCCACGCCCGCGTTGTTCGAGGCGAAGGTGAGCTCCCTGGTGCCGGCCTCCTTGATGCCCTGCAGCAGCAGTTCCGGGATGCCGCACAACCCGAAGCCGCCGGCGGCGATCAACATGCCGTCGAACAGCAGCCCGTCGAGCGCCGATCGCGCATCAGGGTAGATCTTCTTGGCCATCAGGCGGCCTCCCTCGGCTGGAAAACGTTACGCGTGCCGGCGGTGCTGGCCGCCGGCCACGGGAGAATATCACAAGGCATTGCCGTGCAAACGCCTTGCACCACACGGGCCGGAGCCGCCCGTGTCCGGACCTGGGTCCTGCGGCGTGCGTTCGCGGAGCGGCGGCGCAGGCGAACCGCCGACTGTCCGGCCCGTCGGGAGCATCCCAGGGCGATCGGGTGAACGGCATTGGCCCGTCGCTTGGTCCACGGGATTCACATATCTCTGAGCGGCGTCTGGATCCCGGCTCTCCGCGGCTTCGCCGCTCCGGCCGGGATGAGGAATATCAAAGGCTTACCCATTTCCCTCATCCCGGCCGAAGCGCAGCGAAGAGCCGGGATCCAGATCGCGACGGGCGGCTCAGCTATTTGCAGTCGCACAGCTTTCCGAGTTGTGTGCCAGCCACCTCATGCCACGCCGGCGCGCCGCAGCCTGACCTGCACCACGGTGCCGGCACCCGGCTGCGAGCGGATGACCAGCCGCCCGTGCATGCCGTCGACCAGCTTGCCGCAGATGGCCAGGCCCAGCCCGGCGCCCTTGACGCCCGAGACGAAGCTGTCCTGCAGCTGCACGAACGGCTTGCCGACCCGTTCCAGCTCCTCGGGCGTCATGCCGCGGCCGGTGTCGGTCACCGTCAGCAGCACGGTGTCCGCGCCCGGGTCGCCCGAGACAGCGTCGACCGAGGCGGCGTCGACCGAGGCGGTGACGCGCACCGAGCCGCCGGCATCGGTGAACTTCACCGCGTTCGACAGCAGGTTGGCCAGCACCTGGCGCAGGGCGCGGGCATCGGCCAGCACGGCCGCGTCCGCCGGCAGGTCCGGCGCCTCCAGCGCCACGCCGCGCTCGCCGGCCATCAGCCGGACCATGCGCAGGCATTCCTCCACCAGCGGCCGCAGATCGACCGGCCGCAGGTGGAATTCATAGGCGTCCGATTCGATGCGCGAATAGTCGAGGATGTCGTTCAGCAGCGCCAGCAGCATGCTGCCGCTGGCGTGGATGTCGGCGATGTATCCTCGGTACCGCTCGTTGCCGAGGGGCCCCAGCATCTCCCGCTGGATCATCTCGGAGAACCCGATGATCGCGTTGAGCGGCGTGCGCAGCTCGTGACTCATGTTGGCCAGGAACATGGTCTTGGCGCGATTGGCGGCCTCGGCGATCCGCGTCTGCCGGCTGCGTTCCTCGCCCAGTTCGGCGATCCGCGCCTGGGCGGCGACCTCCTCGGTCATGTCGCGCAGGACCGCCGTCATGACCTCGACGCCCTCGAACCGGCTGCGCCCCAGCGACGCCAGCACCGGAAACGTCGTTCCGTCGGCACGCAGGCCGCGGACGATGCTCCAGTCGCCCATGCCCCGGCTGGTGGCGTGACCGCGGGCGAATCCGTCGACGTGGCGGGCGTGCTGCAGGCGATTCTCCGGCGGAATCAGCAAGTCCAGCGGCTGCCCCAGGAGATCCGCGGCGTTGCGCCCGAACATCCGTTCGGCGGCCGGGTTGAACACGATGATGCGGCCGGCACCGTCCACCGAGATCACCGCGGTGGGCGCCAGGTGCAGGATGCCCGACAGCATCGCGCCGGCGCGCCGCGACCGGCTGCGCACGACGACCATGGCGAATGCCAGCACCGCGATGATGGCCGACATGGCCAGGCCGAGCTGCAGCTCGCGGCCGGATTGCGGGGACTCCGGGAACGGGTCGATCCTGGCCACCCGCAGCACGAATGTCTGGTCCAGGAACGGCAGCAGGAACCGCCGCTCGGGCCCCCCGACGGTCTCCGCCGGCGCGGCATTGGCGGCGTGCAGGCCGATCTCGAAGCGGTCGGCGACCACGCTGCCGAGCACCCGGCCGAAATCGGCCACCCGGAACACCGCGTTCAGGTACCCGGCGAAGCCGTCCTCGCGCACCAGGGGGTGGTAGGTGACGATGCCACGGCCGCCCTGGAACAGGTCGACCACGCCGGCCGAGCGCGGCCTGTCGGTGTCCCGGGCGGCCTGCAGCAGATCGCGGATCGCCTGGCTCTCGCCCACCGTCCGCCCGAGCGCCGAGCGGTTCGGCGCAAGCGGCCAGACCCGCACGATCACGCGGTTCTCGTCGATCAGGTTGATCGCCAGGAAGTCCTCGAACGACCCCTGCAGAAGACTGGCCACCTGGTCGAAGTCGGCGCGGTCGCCGACCGCGCCGCTCCGCAGCATGGCCTGCAGCACGGTGAGGGCGGCGGCCCGGGTCTCGAGATTGCTCTTCGCGTCGGAGAAGACGCGCTCGGCCTCCGCGTCGAACTGGACCCGCTCGAGCGCCTCGGCAGCCCGCCGGGTGTTCGATGAGACATACAGGGTCGCAGAAGCGCCGGCGAGCAGCACTGTCGTCGCAACCACCAGTCCGAGGATCAGGCTGCGGACCGAAATCGGCACACGCCGGCCGCCCCCTGGAGATGTCTCGGTGGGCAGCACGATCCGGCGCAATATGGATCTCATGAACGACCTCGAACGGTGTCCAGCGGCGGAAGCCCAGCCGAACCCGGGCCTTTCCGTGGGTCACCCCGGTGTCGGTTCACCCCGACGTCCAGCCTGATGTTCGGCGCCCGTCCAGTCACACTGACAGCATGACCGGGGAACAGTTAACGATCCGTAAGCCATACCTTCGAATACAATCGGAAATCCCGCCACCCCCGCGCAAGACTTCAAAATCTCTCCGGAAACATGCCTGTTTTATTTGGAATGCCGGGCGATTTCCGGGGCATCCGACGCGGCCAGGAACACCCGAATGCGCCGCTCCCACGGCATCGCCTCAGCGCAGCACCGTGTAGGCCACCGAGGCGAGCAGCAGGCCGGCGAGCGACCAGTTCAGCGCCCGGCCGGTGCGCGGGTTGCGCAGCGCCGACGAGAAGCCGGCGCCGATCCCCAGCCAGGCGATGTTGACCACGATGTTGACGCCGACCAGCACCGCGATCTTCAGCGCCGTGTCCAGGGCAGGATCCTCGGGCACGATGCTGCCGCTGGCATACACCGCGCCGATCGCGGCGTAGGCCTTGGGGCCGGTCGGATCACCCCATGACGCGGGTCAGCGCCTGGTCGATCGCGCCGGTGATCGCGTCGATGTCGTCGGCCGTCGCGATCAGCGCCGGCGCCAGGCAGAGCGTGTTGTTCAGCCCGCCGAGCGAGCGGTTGGTGGCGCCGATGATCACGCCCTGGCCGAGGCAGTCGGCCACCACCGCCTGCACCCGCTTCTCGTCCAGCGGCTCCTTGGTGGCGCGGTCCGCCACCAGCTCGGCGCCGAGGAACAGGCCCTTGCCGCGCACATCGCCGATCGCCGCGTGCCGGTCCATCAGCGCGCGCAGGTTGGCAAGGCAGCGCTCGCCCATCCGCTCGACGTTCTGCAGCAGCCCCTCCTCCTCGATGATCCGCATGTTCTCCAGCGCCGCCGCCGGCCCGGCGGTGCAGCCGCCGAAGGTCGAGATGTCGCGGAAATGGCTCATCGGGTCGGCCGCGTCGTCCTTGAACATCTCGAAGACGCGCTCGGTGGTGACCGTGCAGGAGATCGCCGCATAGCCCGAGGCCACGCCCTTGGCCATGGTCACGAAGTCCGGCTCGATGCCGTAGTGCTGGTAGCCGAACCAGGTGCCGGTGCGCCCGAGGCCGCACACCACCTCGTCGATGTGCAGCAGGATGTCGTGCCTGCGGCAGATCTCCTGGACCCGCGGCAAATAGCCCTCGGGCGGCACGATGACCCCGCCGCCCGCGGTGATCGGCTCCAGCACCAGGCAGCCGACGGTGTCGGGGCCCTCGCGCAGGATGACCTCCTCGATGGCGTCGGCGGCGCGCTCGCCGTAGTTCTCGACGTCCCACTGCCGGCGGTACTCGAGGCAATGCGGAACCATGACGAAGCCGTCGGGGAACGGGCCGTACTGCTCGGCCCGCTGCGGCTGTCCGGAGCTCGCCAGCGCGGCGATGGTGGTGCCGTGATAGTCGCGCTCGCGGAACAGGATCTTCGACTTCCGCCCGTTGTGGTGCCGGTGCGAGATCTGCCGCACCATCTTGTAGACCTTCTCGTTCGCCTCCGAGCCGGAGTTCGAGTAGTAGACGCGGCTCAGCCCCGGCATCTTTGACACCAGGCGGTCGGCGAACAGCGCCGCCGGCACGGTGCCGGCGGCCCCGGCGAAGTAGTTCAGCTTGACCAGCTGGTCGCGCACCGCATCGGCGATGCTCTGGCGGCCATAGCCGACATTCACCGTCCACACGCCCCCCGAAACGGCGTCGAGGTACTCCTTGCCCTTGGTATCCCAGAGCCGCATGCCGCGGCCCTCGACGAACACCCGCGGATCGACGGTCTCGTAGACCTTGTGCTGGCTGAGGTGGTGCCACACACGGGCACGGTCGGCCTCGACGACATGGCTGAGGTCGTTGACGTTGAGAGCGTGATTCACAGGTCGACTCCGCAGGGAGGATCGGGGGTTGGCGACCAGACCCTACGATCGACAGGGGCGGCGGTCCATCGGGCTTCGGGCGGGGACGGGCGGCGGCTCGACCCGGCCGCCGCCCGGAATTCTCACCCGCCGAGCTTGTCCTGCGTCTTCGTCTCGAAGTCGCCGGCGTCGTGGCGCTCGTGCAGCTGGTCCTCGGGCGGGCCGGAGAGGCGGTTCACCTTGCGGCCGCGGATCACCGCCGGGCGCTGGGCGATCTGCTTCTGCCAGCGCACCACGTTGGTGTAGGTGTGCGCCTCCAGGAAGGTGGCGCTGTCGTTGTAGATCGAGCCGGCGACCACGTTGCCGTACCACGGCCAGATCGCCATGTCGGCGATCGAGTACTCGTCGCCGGCCATGTACTCGTTGCCGGCGAGGTGCCGGTCCAGCACGTCGAGCTGGCGCTTGGTCTCCATGGCGAAGCGGTCGATGGCGTATTCGATCTTGACCGGCGCGTAGGCGTAGAAATGCCCGAAGCCGCCGCCGAGATAGGGCGCGCTGCCCATCTGCCAGAACAGCCAGTTCAGCGCCTCGGTGCGCTTGCCGTGATCCGTGGGCAGGAAGGCGCCGAACTTCGTCGCGAGATACAGCAGGATCGAGCCGGACTCGAACACCCGGGTCGCCGGATCCGTGCTGCGGTCGAGCAGCGCCGGGATCTTGGAGTTCGGGTTGACCGCGACGAAGCCGCTGCCGAACTGGTCGCCGTCACCGATCCGGATCGGCCAGGCGTCGTACTCGGCACCCTTGTGGCCGGCCGCCAGCAACTCCTCCAGCATCACCGTGACCTTCACCCCGTTCGGGGTCGCCAGCGAGTACAGCTGCAGCGGATGGCTGCCGACCGGCAGCTCCTTGTCATGGGTCGGCCCGGCAATCGGCCGGTTGATGCTGGCGAACTTGCCGCCGTTCTCCTTGTCCCAGGTCCAGACCTTCGGCGGCGTATAGCTTGATGCATCGTTCATGACGGGCTTCCATTGCTCTGCCGGCGGGATGATCGGTACAGGCGCTACAGTCAGGATGGGCAAGATGGATCCGAGAATCGTGTTTGTCACCCACCTGCCGGACGCGGCCGACACGGCACGTGCCATGGCGCCCAGCGGCTTCGACCTCGCCGTCGTGCCGGCAAGAAGCGCAGAATTCCGCGCTGCGATGGCCGATGCGGAATACCTGGTGGGGTTCGTCGATGCCCTGGTCGACAAGGATCTGTTCCGGATCGGACCGAAGCTGCGGCTGGTCCAGCTGCTGAGCGCCGGCTACGACCAGGCCGACCTGGAGGCGGCGCGGACGGCCGGCGTGCCGGTCTGCAACAACGGCGGCGCCAATTCGGTGGCGGTGTCGGAGCATGCCGTGCTGCTGATGCTGGCGGTTTCGCGCCAGCTGGTGCGCCAGCACCTGAGCGTCGCCGCCGGCAACTGGCGCGGCAACCAGACGCCGCGGGTGCATGAGCTGCGCGGCAAGACCCTGGGCATCGTCGGCCTCGGCACCATCGGCAAGAAGACGGCGCGACTGGCGCAGGCCTTCGGCATGACCGTGATCTACTACGACGTCGCCCGGCTGGCCGAGGACCAGGAGGACCTGCTGAACGTCCGCTTCCGGCTGCTGCGCGAGTTGCTGCGGGAGGCCGACGTGGTGTCGCTGCACACGCCGCTGAACGCCACGACCCGCCACCTGATCGGCGCCGCCGAGCTGGCGCTGATGAAGCCGACCGCCATCCTGGTCAACACCGCCCGCGGCCCGGTGGTCGACGAGACGGCGCTGCACGCGGCGCTGGCCGGCGGCACCATCGCCGCCGCCGGCCTGGACGTCTTCGAGCAGGAGCCGCCCCGCCCCGACAACCCGCTGTTCGGGCTCGACAACGTCATCCTGACCGCGCATCTGGCCGGGCCGACCTTCGAGAGCAACGCCGCGCGCGTGCGCAATGCCTTCGACAACGTCCAGCGCGTCGCCCGCGGCGGAGCACCGCTGTGGATCGTGCCCGAACTGGCGGAGTGAGCGGCAGCGCGAGGCGCATCGCCCCGCTCTCAGCCGGTGCCGTCCCGCACGAGATAGATCGCCATGCCCAGGATCATGTCGACCCGCTCGCCATCGGCCGCCAGTGGCAGGTAGACCCGTTCGAGCGGCGCGAAGCCCAGCCGGAACGGAACGCTGGTGGTCCCGTAGCGGTAGCTCGGCAACCCGGTCTCGGCCACCTCGATGCGGTGTTGGACCGCGAAACTCTGCGCCATGCCCGGCACCGTCTCGTCGACATAGAGGCCGGTGAAGTCGCGCTCGAAGGCGCTGACCACGGCCGTCCCCATCAGCCGGATCCGGAAGCGCCAGGGATCGCGCTCGACGTCGGTCAGCACCAGGTGCGGAAGCCCGCGCGGGATCTCCAGCGGATCGAAATGCCGGCGGCCCGGCAGGCTGCCGCCGGGATGCACCGACAGCCAGTACGCCAGGAGCTCGCGCATGATCGGGCTGCGGGCGATCCCGAGAAACTCCCGGGCGCGGGCCACACTCCCATGCTCGTCCATCCCGCTCCCCCGGGGTTCGCGACGCGCCGTCCACCAGGGGACGACTTTCGAACCTACGCTATCACGGCCCGTCCGGATCGGCGCCGGTCGCCGGTTTCGCCAGGCACACCGTCATGCCGACGATCACGTCGACCGTGGTCCCTGCCCGCCCATTTGCCTTCCCTCGACACGGCGGCCGGGAACCCGGCAAGCTGCACAGTTGCGCATCTACACCCGCCGCGGCCATCGCCGCCATTGGTATTGACACGCAGCAGTCCGCCAGACGGCCCGGCACACGCTCGCGCGAGCGTGCCTCGACAGCAGCGCCGCCGCCCCCACATCCTGGCGGTGCGCACGATCGCGACGCCGGGCGGTGTAACGTCCGTCCGCCTGCCGGCGTTGTCGTCGGCGTATTGCAGTCCCTGGGGGCACCCGCCATGTTGCGATGGTTGTTCGGAGGCAAGACCATGAACCCCTCGTCCTTTCCCGACCCTGCTCTCGACCTGCCCGCCGGTGGGGCGAGCGAGCGCACCGCGGTGCTTGGCGGCGGCTGCTTCTGGTGCACCGAGGCAGTGTTCAAGGAGCTGACCGGCGTGCGCGGCGTGCGGCCCGGCTATGCCGGCGGCACCGCCGCGACCGCCGACTATCGCAGCGTGTGCTCCGGCACCACCGGCCACGCCGAGGTGATCGGCGTCACCTACGACCCATCGGTCATCAGCTTTGGTGCGCTGCTGCGGGTGTTCTTCTCGGTGGCGCACGACCCGACGCAGCTGAACCGCCAGGGCAACGACCGCGGCCCGCAGTACCGCTCGGCGATCTTCTACGCCGACGCCGAGGAGAAGCGGGTGGCCGAGGCCTACATCGCCCAGCTCGACGCCGCCGGCGTGTTCCCGGCGCCGATCGTCACCACGGTGGAGCCGCTGGAGACGTTCTACGAGGCCGAGGACTACCATCTCGACTACGCCGCGCGGAACCCGTCGCAGCCCTATATCCAGCACGTCTCCGCACCCAAGGTGGCAAAGCTGCGCAATGCCTATCCGGAGAAGCTGAAGGGCCGCCAGGCCGCGAAGTCCGGCGCCTGACCGCTCGAAAGGAGACCCCGTCATGACCGACGCCACCGCCGCCAAGAGTCCCGCCACCTCCAGCGCCGGCTACGACCTGCGGCCGCCGAGCGCGGAACAGATGCGCGAGCTCACCGCCGGGCTCGACCCCGAGGAGGTGCGGGTGCTGCTGCACCACGGCACCGAGCGGCCGTTCTGCGGCACCCTGCTCGACAACAAGAAGACCGGCACCTACGTCTGCCGCGTCTGCGGCCTGCCGCTGTTCTCCTCCAGGCACAAATTCGACTCCGGCACCGGCTGGCCGAGCTTCTTCGCGCCGTTCGCGCCCGAGCATGTCGCCAACCTTCGTGACGTCACCTACGGCATGGTGCGTGTCGAGAACCGCTGCGCACGCTGCGACAGCCATCTCGGTCACGTGTTCCCGGACGGCCCGCCGCCGACCCGCACGCGGTTCTGCATGAACTCGGCATCGCTGGCCTTCGTCGACGACGGCACGCCGCTGCCCGACCGTCTCGGGCGTGGCGACCCGACGGCGCACTGATCCCGCCGGCGCGCTGACTCCGACGGCGCTGGCCGCCGGCGCGGGAACTGCCTCTCGGCCGGGACGTTGCAGGGGGAGCGTTCCCGCCCAGCGTCCCGCCGCGAGTCAGCCATGCCGAACCGATCAGCCCTTCGTCCCGTTGCTGCCCTGCTCGGGCTGTCCCTCGCCCTCGCCGCCTGCGAGAGCGCGCCGGTCACCGGGCGGCAGCAGCTCATCCTGCTGCCGGAGGGCCAGGCGCAGCAGATGGGGGTCGAGGCCTACCAGCAGATCAAGGCCGAGCAGGGCGTCTCCAGCGACGAGCGCTACACCGGCCCGGTCAACGAGATCGGCCGGCGGATCGCGGCGGTGAGCGGCCAGCCCGACCTGCCCTGGGAATTCACGGTGATCGACGACGACGAGCCGAACGCCTTCGCGCTGCCCGGCGGCAAGGTCGGCGTCAACACCGGCCTGTTCAAGGTCGCCAAGACCGACGCCCAGCTGGCGGCGGTGATGGCGCACGAGGTCGGCCACGCCATCGCCCGGCACAGCGCCGAGCGGGTGTCGCGCCAGGTGCTCGTCCAGGTCGGCCAGCAGGCGGTTGGCGCCCAGTATCCCGGCATGGCCGAGGTGCTGGCGCAGGCCTCCACACTCGGCCTGATCCTGCCGTTCACCCGCGAGCAGGAATCGGAGGCCGACCATATCGGCCTGATGCTGATGGCCAAGGCCGGCTACGACCCGCGCGGCGCGGTGGAACTGTGGCGCAACTTCGACGCGCTCGGCGGCGAGCGGCCGCCGGAGTTCCTGTCGACGCACCCGGCCCCCGGCTCGCGCATCGCCGACCTCGAGGCGATCATGCCGCAGGCCCTGGCGGAGTACGAGCGCAGCCCCTACCGCCAGGGCTGAGAGCCCGGACGCCCCCCAGCTGCACCGCCCGTCGCTTGGCGGGTCCCGGAGCCGTCCGCTCGCGCGGACTCTCCGGGATGACGATTCATTATTCTCGTCATTCCGGAGGGCGCGGGTGAGCGCGCGGCTCCGGAACCCACCCGGCGACGGGCGTTGGCAATCACCCAAAGACCTCGAGTCAAAGACGCTGCGGCGTCGAGCCGCTACACGCTCGCGCCCCGGTTGCGTTAGGATCCCCGGACCCGGAGATCGCTCCGGTCACCCTTGATCCCGACCGACCGAAGGGCCACTCGCCGCATGATCTCCGCCGACCGGCCGGACGGCTGTTTCCGCCATGACCACGACGCCGGGCGCGACCTGCTGCGACTGGAGTATGCCGGCTGCCTGACCGGCGCCCTGCTGGTGCGCGAGATGGCGGCGCGGTTCCGCGTCCCGGGCGTGACCGCGCGCACCCGGATGCTGGCGGTCTGCGTCAACGCCGAGATCGACGAGGTCGACCTGCGCACCCTCACCGGCTACCAGCGGGCCAAGCTGGCCGGCGGCTATCCCGACCTGCGCACCGCCCTGGTCGTGCCCGACCGGCCCGGCCACCTCGCGCTGGCCGAATTGTGGGCGGCCACCAAGCCCGGCGGAAAGGGAACGGGTGCCGCGGTTTTCGTCAACGAAAGTTCCGCCCTGGAATGGCTGCTCGGCTCCAGCGAGAATCTTCGGTAACGAAACCATCATCCCGTTGTCACACCGGCTTCGCACGCGGCAAGCTATCAGCCGCTGCCGGATCGCGAGGCCGCGCCCTCGGGGGGCGGGCCCGCCCTCCGCGCGGTCCGTCAATCAACGAGGGTAGAGATCATGAGCCAGATCACCCGCCGCACCGTGCTCCGCGGCTCCGCCGCGGTCGCCGCCTCGGCGCTCGCCGCACCCGTGGTGCTGCGCGCCCACGACGCGCTCGCCTCCTCCGGCACGGTCAACGTGTTCGCCTGGGGCGACTACGTGCAGCCGAACATGGTCGAGAAGTTCCAGAAGGACACCGGGATCACCATCAACCTGTCGACCTACGGGTCGAACGACGAGGCGGTGCAGAAGCTGAAGGCCGCCGGCGGCAAGGGCTTCGACGTGATCTTCCCGTCGGTGACCAACGGCCCGCAATACTACCCGGACAATCTTCTGCAGCCGCTCGACGAGAGCAAGGTGAAGATGGACCGGATCATCCCCTCGATGGTCCGCGATTCGGTCCAGCTCGGGGCCACCAGCCGCGGCAAGCGCATGCTGCTGCCGTTCAACTGGGGCACCGAGGCGATGACGTTCGACAGCAGCGTCTTCAAGCTCGGCGACGACGACGTGTCGTTCGGCACCATGTGGCAGCCTGAGGCCAAGGGCATGGCCGCGTTCCGGCAGAAGTCGGTGCTGGTCGGCACCGCCATCTACCTGGACGCCACCGGTGCCGTGAAGTCGAACCGGGCGCTGGACCTGTACAAGTCCGAGGACGACATGCGCCGGGTGTTCGACGCGGTGACCAAGTACATCGTCGAGCGCAAGGCCAACATCGCCGCGTTCTGGAACAACGCCACCGAGGCGACCAACGCCTTCAAGCAGGCGGGCGCGAAGATCGGCCAGACCTGGGACACCACCGGCCTGCTGCTGAACCGCGAGGACGCCAAGTGGAAGTACCGCATGCCGAAGGAGGGCGGCATGACCTGGCTGGACTCGGTCGGCATCCCGTCGGGTGCGGCCAATGTCGAGCAGGCCTACGCCTTCATCAACGGCATGTTCGATCCGGTCATGGGCGGCATGATGTCGGCCAACACCGGCTACAACTCGGCGGCGGTCGGGGCGGCGGCGCATGCCGGCGAGGCCTATGCCAAGCAGTTCAACGAGGTCTACGACGAGAAGACCCTGGCGAACCTGTGGTGGTGGCAGGCCGACACCCCCTGGTTCAACAGCGTGCGCGACCAGTACGTCGACCGCATCACCAACGCCTGAGGGGGCGGAGCCGCTTCGCCCGGAGCGGCGGGTGGGTCCCGGGTCGCCGCTGCGCGCCGCCCGGGATGACGACCGCAAAATATGTCGTCATCCCGGCCGCAGCGGCGAAGCCGCGGAGAGCCGGGACCCACGGCGCGACGGAACCCACGGGGGAATCACCATGCACGGCAACGACGTGGCGCTCACCGGCGTGTCGATGCGCTTCGGCGACTTCACCGCCGTGCACCCGACCGACCTGGTGATCCGCGCCGGCGAGTTCTTCTCGATCCTCGGGCCGTCGGGCTGCGGCAAGACCACCATCCTGCGGATGATCTCCGGCTTCCTCGATCCCAGCTCCGGCGACATCGCGATCGGCGGCCGGTCGATGAACGGCATCGGGCCGAACCGCCGGCCGACGGCGCTGATCTTCCAGAACCTGGCACTGTTCCCGCTGATGCCGGTCTGGGAGAACGTCGCCTTCGGCCTGGAGGCGCGCGGCGTGAAGCCGGCCGAGCGCCGGCGGCGTGCCGAGGAGCTGCTGGCGCTGGTCGCACTCGACGGCCAGGGCCACAAGAAGCCGACCGAGCTGTCCGGCGGGCAGCGCCAGCGCGTCGCGGTGGCCCGGGCACTCGCCGTCGAGCCGGCGGTGCTGCTGCTCGACGAGCCGCTGTCGGCGCTGGACCTGAAGCTGCGGCAGCACATGCGCGCCGAGCTGAAGGACATCCAGCGCCGCACCGGCGTCACCTTCATCTACATCACCCACGACCAGGGCGAGGCCCTGACCATGTCCGACCGGATCGCGGTGATGAACGCCGGCCGGGTCGAGCAGGTCGGCACCGGCGACGAGATCTACGACGCCCCGGCGAGCCCCTTCGTCGCGACCTTCGTCGGCGAGCAGAATGCCTTCCAGGGCCGGGTCGCCGCGGTCGCCGGCGGCATCGCCGCGGTCGACACCGCCCTCGGCCGGCTGCAGGGCCGGGCCGGCGACGGGGTCGCCGCGGGCGACGCGGCCCTGCTGTTCGTGCGGCCCGAGCGGGTGGCGCTGACCGGCGCCGGCGACGCTGGCGGCGCCAACCGCATCGACGCCGAGGTCGAGCGCCGCGATCTCGAGGGCTCCTTCGTCAACCTGTTCCTGCGCGCCGGTCAGCATCGCATCGCCGTGCACCTGACCAACGCCGGGGCCGGGCGCGACACCGTCGCCGGCCGCCACCGGGTCGGCTTCGCGCCGGCCGACGCCCTGGTCATGAAGGCCGGGGAGGTCGCCCGTGAATGAGCTGCTGCGCACCTACGGTCGCGGCCTGACCTCGGTCTTCGTGCTGCTGACCGCCCTCTGGGTCCTGGGGCTGATCGTGGTGCCGCAGCTGCGGATGATCGAGCGCGCCTTCATCGTCGACAAGCGCGGCGACGAGGCGGCCCTGGTGGCGACCGACATCGAGCGCGCCTATGCCCGGATGTTCAGCGTCGACCAGGAGCTGCTGCGCGGCGGCGCGCCCGCGGCCCCGTCGGCGCCCTCGCCCTTCGCACCCTCGCCATCGGCCCGCTCGCCTTTCGCTCCCTCGCCCTCGGCGAGCGGAGCAGGGGGCGGCCCCGCGGGCACCGACGCCGGGCGGGTCGCAGCGCTGGAGGCCGAGAAGGCCGAGCTGGCGCGGCGCATCGCCGAGCTCGAGGCGCGCGAGGCCGAGATCAAGTCGGCCGGCAGCCCTGGCTACGCGCTCGGCAACTTCACCGGCATGAGCCGGATCCACGCCTGGATCTTCGTGTCGACGCTGTTCTACGCGCTGTGCGTGACGGTGCTGTCGTTCGTGGCCTGCTACCCGGTCGCCTATGCCGTCGCCACGGCGCGCACCGGCGAGCGGCTGGCGCTGATGATGCTGGGGCTGGTGATCCCCTACGCCATCAACGAGCTGCTGCGGATCTTCTCCTGGGTGATGATCCTGGAGAAGCAGGGCATCCTGAACGGCGTGCTCGACGCGCTGGGGGTGATCGACATGGGTGCCGGCGAGGGCGTGCGCTTCGTCGCCTCGAACGGTGCCGTCTTCGTGGTGATGGTCTACGCCTACATCCTGTTCATGGTGTTCCCGATCTACAACACCATCGAGACGCTGGACCGCAACCAGATCGAGGCGGCCCGCGACCTCGGCGCCTCGACCTGGCGGATCCACTGGCGGGTGGTGCTGCCGCACGCCAAGCCGGGGATCGCGGTCGGTGCCGTGATGACCTTCATGCTGTCGGCCGGCTCGATCGCCGCCCCGGAGATCGTCGGCCGCGGCCTGCACCCGGACTGGTTCAGCCAGGTGATCTACCGCCGCTTCTTCGAATCCTCGAACTGGAACCAGGGCTCGGCCTACGCGCTGGTGCTGCTGGTCGCCTGCGTGGTGTTCGTCATGGCGGTGATGAAGCTGTTCCGCGTCGGCATCCGGGACATCGCGAAATGAGCGCGCCATCGGCCACCTCTGCCTCCCCCACCCCGGCATCGACCGGCCGCGACTGGAGCGAGACCGTCCTCAACGTCTATCTCGTGGTGTTCTTCGCCTACCTGTTCCTGCCGCTGATGCTGATGGTGGCCGCCGCCTTCAACGCCTCGCCGACGCCGTCGGTGACCGACTGGCAGGGCTTCACCCTGGAGTGGTTCCGCCGGCTGCCGCAGGATCAGCGCTTCGTGCAGGGCCTCGTGCACTCGCTGATCATCGCGGCGGGGGTGATCGTCATCGCCCTGCCGCTCGGCCTGTCGGGCGCGCTGGTGCTGACCCGCCTGCAGTCGCGCGCCACCACCTCGCTGTATACCGTGCTGGTGTCGCCGATCCTCACCCCCGGCATCGTGCTCGGGGTGACGACGATGATCTTCTGGCGCGACAGCTTCGGGGTCGAGGCCGGGCTGTTCACCGCGGCGGTGGCGCAGGCCAGCTTCATCGCCTCCTACTGCATGCTGATGTTCATGGCGCGGCTGCAGCGCCAGGACCGGGCGCTGGAGGAGGCCGCCCTCGACCTCGGCGCCTCGCCGCTGCTGGTGTTCCGGCGCATCACCCTGCCGTTCCTGATGCCGACGGTGATCACCGCCGCCTTCATCTCGTTCCTGCAGTCGATCGAGAACTACAACACCACCTTCTTCGCGATCGGCAGCTCCTGGACCCTGGTCACCGAGATCGGCTCGCGCATGCGCTTCGGGCTGTCGCCGACGGTCAACGCCATCGGCGTGCTGTTCGTGGCGCTGACCGTGGTTGCCGCCGTGGTCTGGGTCGGCGCGCGGCGCCGCGAGATGGCGCGCCGCGTCGCCGGCTGAGATATTGTTGAGGTAAGGTACTGGCCTCCATGCGCTTCGTCGTCCGCTGCCTGCCGGGGTTCGCCGGCCATGTCCCCGCGCCGGTGCCGGCGCGCGCCGCCCTGCCCGGCTGGCTGAAGGCGATGCCGCCGACGGCGCCGGCCGCCGCACTCGCCGGTGCGGCGGTGCGCACCCTCAAGCACTGCCCGCCGCTGCTCGACGCCATGGGGGCCGGCGTGCTGTTTCCGCTGGTCGCCGACCTGACGGTGCGCGACGGCGAACTGTCCTGGGACTGGGAGGCGCCGCGGCATGCCGGGATCGGCCACACCCGCTCGCCGATCGGCCTGCACCTGCCCGAGCAGGCGGCAGGCGCGCCGTTCCGGCTGCCGCGGGACCAGTTCGTCGTGAAGTTCACCAACTTCTGGACCGTCGAGGTGCCCGACGGCTGGTCGGTGCTGTTCACCCACCCGCTGAACCGCGAGGACCTGCCGTTCCGCACCCTGTCGGGCATCGTCGACTGCGACCGCTGGCGCGACGGCTTCGTGCATTTCCCGGCCCTGTGGACCGACCCCGGCTTCGAGGGCGTGCTTCCGGCCGGCACCCCGGTCGCCCAGGCGGTGCCGGTGCGGCGCGAGGCGCTGGAGCTGGTGGTCGAGGAGATGGATGCCGCTCGAACGGCGGCCCACGCCGCGGTCGAGGCGGCCCTCGGCGAGGATCCCGGCGTGTACCGAAAGTCCTACCGTGGAGGGACGCCGTGACCATCGCGGAGACCGTCGCCGCCTCGACCAGCCGCTGACGCCGCCCGGCCAACTCGTGTTGCCGACGACGGCCCGCCAAGCGGCCTGACCCCCAAACGTTCCAATCAGTCCCGGCACTCTCTGCAGAAGCGGCACGGGAACCCCCGCGAGGATGAGCCGCCCGCCAGCGTCCACATCCGTGGCGACCGTTCGCGACGCCACGGATGTGAACGGGGCCAGCCGGTGCTATGCCGCCTTGACGTCCGCCAGGAACCGCTCGACCTGGCCACGGAGCGTCTCGGCCTGCTGCGACAGTTCGCTGGAGGAAGCGAGCACTTGGGAGGCGGCGGCACCGGTGTCGCCAGCGGCTTCCTTGACTCCGGAAATGTTGCGGGTGACCTCGCCGGTTCCGTTGGCCGCTTCCTGGACGTTGCGAGCGATCTCCAGGGTCGCGGCGGCCTGCTGCTCGACCGCCGAGGCGATCATCGTCGAGATCTGGTTGACCTCTTCGATCACCTTGCCGATCCCATCGATCGAGTGCACCGAATCGGTGGTCGCCGATTGGATGGCCGCGACCTGGGCCGAGATGTCTTCCGTGGCCTTGGCGGTCTGGGCTGCAAGGTTCTTCACTTCGGCCGCCACGACCGCGAAACCACGTCCGGCCTCCCCGGCGCGCGCCGCCTCGATCGTGGCGTTCAACGCCAGCAGATTGGTCTGGGCGGCGATGTCGCTGATCAGCGTGACGACATCGCCGATCTGCTGCGCCGCGCTCGCCAGTCCCCTGACCTTGAGGTTGGCCTGATCGGCCTCGCTCTTGGCCCGGTTGGCGATGGCGGCGGACTGTCGGACCTGGTTGCCGATCTCGGAGATCGAGCTCGACAGTTCCTCAGACGCCGATGCCACGGTCTGGACGTTCGACCCGGCCTCCTCGGCCGCCGCCGACACCGCCAGCGCCTGCTGGCTGGTCTGCTCGGCGGTCGCGGTGAGCGAGGCGGCGGTGCTTTGCAACTCGGTGGAGGCCGACGCGACGGTCTTCAGGATCACCGAGATCTCGGAGTCGAAGTTCGCGGTCATCGAGTTGAGCCTGTCGGCCCGGGCCTCCTTCTCGCGGGCGGCGCGCTGCTCCTCCTGTCGGGTCTGTTCCAGCGTCGACTGCATGCCGACGAGATGATCGAGCGCCTGGCCGATCTCGTCCCGCCGCTCGATCTCAATGCGGTTGTCGTAGTTGCCCTTGGCGATCTCGCCCATGGCGGCGATCAGCCGTGCGAGCGGGCGCGTGATCGCGCGGATCGTCGACAGGCCGATCAGCGCCCCCAAGAGGATACCCCCGACCAGCAGGGCGACCGCGGCCAGGAAAGCGATCGCGAAGGTTGAGGTGGCGGCCGCATATTCCTGCGCGGCGATCTCGGTCTGCATCACCATCAGCTTCTCGGCCAAGGGCTTGGCGGCTTCGTAAAGTGGAATCACCGTCTCCGACACGAGGTCGTCCAACTCGTTGTAGTTCCCGGCCTCCAGAAGCTTCATCGCCGGGTGCAGGCCGTCCTTTACGAAAGACCCGCGGGCGGTCTGGTACGCCTTGGCGAGTTCGGCCTCCTCGACCGTCAGGGCGGTCGCCATGTAGCTCTTCCAGATGTCGCCGATCGCGGCGATGTTGGCTTCCTCGGCGCGCAGGATGGCCGCCGAGTCGACGCTCCGCCCGCTGCCGCCGGCGCTGGCGGCGACGTATAGGGCGAGAATGTTCGCGCCCATGCGGTTGTTGATCTCAGCGAGCTGTCCCAGCGGCACGGTTCGATCGGCATAGACCGTCTGCAGCCGATTGTTGGAATAGTTGGCGGTCAGAAGTCCGACGGCGCCGACGGTAACGAGGCCTGCCATCATGACGGCCACCAGCGTAATCAGCCGGGCTCGTATGGTACCGGTCAGATTGCGGAAGAGCGTGAACATGTCTTGCTTTCCTTGTTCTCGTTGCTCGATTTTGGCAAGTTCGCGGAGCCGCGGAGCAGCTCACGGAACTCGGGCGAATCTCAGAGTGATCGTCAGAATTCGGATGGGTCTTCCTCTGTTGTTGTTAAAGCTCACTGCTATCACCTCCAATTATCTGGATTTCGCTATCGGAAATTTTCATTGGACCACCCGCAGGACGCCCCGCGGCGCTCAATGGCGCGCATCCGCACTACTTAAACTCAGGCGTGATCTCCACGGCCGGTCCCTCCTGTCGGCCCAGTACGCTTGCCGGGAAAAACCAGGTCCACAGTGGTCCCGGCTCCGGGCCAGCTCTCGATTTGGAGGATCCCGCCGTGCCGCTCCAACAAGCCCTTGGTGATGGCGAGACCGAGTCCCGTGCCACCACGAGCATCGGCTGTCCGCGAATTCCGGGCGTTGAAAGGGGTAGTGACGCTCGCCAGCCGCTCGGGCGGAATGCCGACACCGGTGTCAGCGACCCTCAGGACCAGGTCGCCGTCATCCGTCCGTTTCGCCACAACGCCGATTCGGCCACCCCTGTGGGTGTGGCGTATGGCGTTGGACAGTAGATTGAGCAGCATCTGCCGGACGGCCCGCCGGTCGGCGCACAAATGGCGTGCCTCGGGCATGACCTGGGTGTCCCATTGGAGGTCACCGTCGGAGATCGACTGGCGCAAGCTGCGCCAGCACTGCGCGATCAGCTCGGCCAGATCGAGGTGCTCGTCGTGCAGCACCATCCTGCCGGCCTCGACCTGTGACAGATCAAGTATGTCGTTGATCAAAGCCAGCAAATGCTGGCCACTATCGCGGATGTCATTGGCATACTCGAGATACTTCGGATGGCCGACCGGCCCGAAGATCCCGGAGCCGATCATCTCGGCGAAGGCGATGACCGCGTTCAGCGGCGTTCGAAGCTCGTGACTGACGTGGGCGAGGAAGACGGTCTTGCTCTGGTTGGCGGCCATTGCGGCCTCGCGCGCCTCCACCAGTTGCCGCTCGTGCTCCTTGCGATGCGTCACGTCCCGGAAGAAGCCGACAATTTGCAGCGCGCCATCGATCACGATCGGGCGGGCCGCGATTTCGACCGGCACCACGATGCCGTCGCGACGCTGGATCGCCGCATCCGGAACCAATACACGCCCGGCCTCCAGGTGCTCGCGGAACACGCGGCGAAAGCGCTCTCGCTGGGCCTCGGGGTGCAGCTCGCTCTGGTGAAGGCCGACAAGATCGGCCACTCGGCAACCGAACAGCTCGGCTGCCCGGTCATTGGCCTCGAGGACCAGCCCCGTCTCGGCGTCGGCAATCAGGATGGCATCGCTGCAGGTCTCGAGGACAGCACGATGCTTCTGCTCCGACGCCAGGAGCCGGGCCTCGGCGGCCCGGCGCTCAGTGACGTCACGGATGACGGCCAGCAGCACAAGCGAGTCGCCGATGGTGCATTTGGCGATCGAAACCTCAGCATCGAACACTGTGCCATCACGGCATTTGCCGCGCACGCCGACGCGTTCGTTCTTCATTCGGCTTGTGACATCCGAATGCCGGAATCCGCTGACGTACCGGTGGTGGTTCGCCCGGGCCGTTTCCGGAAGCAGCAGATCGATGGACTGACCGAGCACCGCCGCGGCCTCGTATCCGAACATGCGCTCGGCGGCACTGTTGAAGAAGATGATGACGGAGTATTCGTCGATCGCGACAACACCCTCCTCGAGGGTGCTGAAGAGCGTCAAGTCGGCTCCGAACCGCAAGCTATCTCCATTCTTCGGGATGCTGGGGGAAGCAAAAGTCGCGGGGGATGGAACGGCCCCGGCTATTCTTGGAGTCGTACACATCAGGCCGCACGGACTCTGGCGATGAACACGTCGAACTTGCGGGACAGTTCCCGGGTATGCCGCGAGAGTCCTCTCGCGACATCGGGGATCCAGTTCGGCGCGGCGCCAGTCTCGCGGGAAGCGGCGTTCAGGCCTGCGGCGTTGCGAGCCACTTCCTCGGTACCGGTCGAACCCTCCTGAAGCGGCGATGAATCGACAAGATCCGGCGCTGCGAGCGCTGCGTTCACCACGCCCCGCTCGACAGCCCAGTTCCCGGCACTGGTCAACAACAGGTCAGCAATGCGGTTGCTATCGGCAACCCTCGCCGCCCGCCCCATCTGCTCCCACGCGCCAAAGACTTCGACACTGGTGAGGCCGACGACGGGCGCACACAACATGCGGACGACCGCCCGCAGGCTGCTGCGGATCGTAGACTGAAACCAATTCATGTGCGGATGCCCCCCTTCACCCCTGCCCTGACCGGCGTGGCGGAAGGATTGGCCACAATCATTAAAGGTGCGTTATCGGCAGTTTCGCAAAACGTGCAACTCTTCCTGAAATATCAATCAAATCGAGAAGACGGTGCGGTGTCGAAACTCATCGTGCATTAAATACCTCGCAATTATAGTGACTTTACTCCGCACTACTGATGAACGGCGAACGCAATTTAACGAATCATCGACTCTCACTAATGTCGACTTCGCTTATACTTTCTGCAATTAACCCTACCGTGCCGATCTCGATTCCAGGACGTCTCTGGAACACCCCGCCCTTCATAACGACTTATGCCCCAAATTCATTCGGATTCGCACTACCGAACAATATTAACCGTGCCTCCATCATTCCGATTTTATTGGTTACGTTTTAGAATTGGTTTATTGCCGTTTTAGTCGTTTTTTATATATCTTCGGCAAGACAGTCTGGCGTTCGTCAAATCGCTTGTAGTTGCTGAGACGATGACGCGCTCCTCGGCTTTTGTGCCGAACCACTGCGACACACGGCTTCGTTCGCTGGTCGAGTATTGGCGTGACTTGCCGTCCACTTCGCTCGGACCACCTCTTCGTCGAGACCTCGACCCGCTCCACCTACCCCCGAGCCTGCTGCCACACATCTGGATGGTGGATGTCGAAGTTGCCCCTTCACGGTTCCGCTTTCGTCTGTGCGGTTCCCATCTTGTCGACGCACTGCGGCTTGACCCTACCGGCAAGTACTATGATGAAATGTTCGCCGACTTCGCACGAAGCGAAACTCACCTCGCGATGGTCCGCGTGCGCGACAGCGGGGAACCCTCGTGGCGCGCCGGGAACCCCTATCTCGCGTTTCCGGCACAGCGCCTTCGCGTCCTCGAACGCGTGTTTCTGCCGCTCAGTGTGGAGGGCCGGCGCATCGACATCATCCTTGCCGGGTCCATCTATCGGATGCCGAGCGGGCGAGAGGTTTAGCCAAGCCCCGCGACGGCGAGGAGCCCAACTGGATCGGCCCGGCGCCGCGTCGCATCCATTGATCTGGATCAAATCCATCAGATCCCAGATTTGATTGACTGCAAGGTTTCGCGGAATTCTGCGCCAGCTCACATGAATCACACCCCAAAACATGCCGAACACGCCAGCGTCGGCCTGGAGACGCTGCTTGACGACGTACTGCATGCGGTTCCGGCGCGCGCGGCGAAGATCTACACACCCGAGTTGGAGATCGGATCGCCGGCCGGCATATGGCGAACGCAGGGATCGCCCGAGGCGGCTCTACGGGAGTACATGGCCCACTTCCGGGATATCGACGTCTGGGCGCGGGTCGCGTCGCGGCATAAGCCGCCCCCTACGGGAACCATCATCAACACCGATCGCCTGGTGGACCAAGAGGTCCTGCGTCGCAGCGAGTTCCACAACGACTATCTCCGCCAATACGACATCGGGCGATGCCTGGTTGCGATCGTCGACGATGGCCGCAGCTCCACGCTTCCGCGCATCCGTCTCACCATTATGCGCGCAGCGTCCGAGCCCGAGTTCTCTGTCGCCGAGGTTGGCCGGCTCTGGCGCCTGGCCAGGCTAGCCCGATCATTCGTCCGCCTTGCATCAGATCATGAGGCGATGTCGAGAAGCTTGGCGCTGCAGCAGTCGGCCGTCGACCTCGTGCGGATGCCGATCTTGCTGACGGACTGCAACCGGCGTCTGCTTTTCGCCAATCGGTCGGCCAACGCCTTGTTGCGGTTGGATGGGCCATTCCTGATGAGGGGCGGACAGCTGCGGATGCGCGGTGCGTCTCTGGACCGAACTCTCGAAGCCGCCTTGAGCGCGATTGCCGCCGCTCCCCGCGACATCCGGTTCGTTCGCCTCGGGCCGGGGCGGCCGCTGCGGCACGCACCGGCCCTTCTGGTCACCGCATTGACACCCGACAGCGCCACAGATCGTCCGGCCGCTTTGATGATCCGTGTTCTCGGCGGCGACGCGGCGCCCGACGACGGGGAGACAATCCTTTCCCAACTCCTGGGCCTGACACCGCCCGAGACTGCCGTGGCGCTCGGGCTAGCCGAAGGTCTGTCCCATGACGAAATCGCCCGGAGACGCGGCGTCAAGGTAACAACCATCCGAACTACACTGCGGCGCCTGCAGGAGAAGCTCAGCATCGACCGGTCCGGACATCTGGCGCGCTTCATTGTCGATGTGACCACCAATGGTGGCCTACAATTCTCTAGTCAGAGATCGCCCAAGTTGGAATGAGAGAGGCAGCTTCTGCCGGTCATCAAGGCGCGATTTCTCATTGATACCAACTCGCGCTAAAGATGACTCACGGGATTTCCAGATTTGATGGCCGACGGCACCGCGCGGCCCGGCGGCATCGACATCGTCGAGGTCGCCGCAGACGGCCGACTGGCCCGCATTATCGGCTTCTTCGGGCCGCTGTCGGCAAGATCCGGATGAGCACGTCGGGTGCCCGACCGGCCCTTCGTGGCCGCGC